>Ga0073934_10000108_pt1 | contig 244641 bp, 188 predicted proteins | sample LarsenN4metaG_FD_76834 | JGI IMG/M metagenome (GOLD analysis project Ga0073934, IMG submission 76834) | Hot spring sediment bacterial and archeal communities from British Columbia, Canada, to study Microbial Dark Matter (Phase II) - Larsen... ... | reverse complement strand
ATCACCGAACTCCAACGCCAGCCCCTTCCCGACGGCTACCTCGACTACCTTCGGCTCAAGCTGCGACGAGTAGCGGCTGCCGACCCGCGTTCAAAAAACTCCGTTTTCTGATGATCGGCAACATTCTGTGGATATGGGATCCCTGCGTCATCAGAGTTTCCCAAGCTTCTGTCCAACCTGTTTCCAGACCGGCCCGGTTCCATTAACTAGCTGCGTCAGTTTGTCTCGGCACTCGATCTCAGCGTCACCAGCAGTTCCTCAAGTTGGTCGAACACCTCGGGCATGGCGCCCGTGGATCCAGTGTCGACGGCTTCTTTCGAGGGATAGAGATCGTGCACGACCACCAACGTTTTGCCGGCGCTTTCCTCGAAGGTCACCGTGGTAATGGTCTTACCGTTGTCCCCTTCCTCGTTGGTCCAGGAGAGGCGCCGGGTCGCTGTTACTTCGAGGTAGGTACCGAAAAATTCCATCGTCGAATCCTCGTGGCGAAACACCAAACGGTACTGCCCCCCGGCGCGAACATCCATCTCGCAGGAAAGCAGGGTCAGCCCGAGCGATCTTGGCACCCACCACCTCCTGAATAGATCCGCCTTGGTCCACGCCTCCCACACCAGGCGCGCAGGCGCGTTGACGGTGCGTTTGACGACGAGTTCGAGATCTGACTTACGCTCCACCACAATCGGGCTTTTCACGGCGTTGGCCTCACTTTCTCTTCTTACGTCCATCTCTTTGCTCCTTCCCTTTCAATTCTTCGACAACAAGGTCCAGCTCTTCGAAGCGCGCCGACCAGAGCCGGCGATACCTCTCGATCCATACCGCCTCTCCTTCCAGTCCGGACGGCCCGAGCTTGCAGGTCCGAACGCGCCCAACCTTCTCCGTACGGACGAGCCCCGCTCGCTCTAAGACGCCCACGTGCTTCTTCATGCCCGTCAGCGTCATATGGAACCTTTCGGCAAGAGCAGTGATCGAAGCGTCCGCACGTCCGAGTTGCTCCAAAACCCCGCGTCGGGTGGCGTCCGAGAGCGCGCCGAACGAGGCATCGAGGTGAGGTTGGCTATACTGAATCATTCGGTTCAGTATATACCCTGGAGCGTTAGCTTACAAGTGGGCTGCGGAGTCTACGCCTGTGATGAGAGTAATGCGCCAAAGGGCGGACCAGAAATACATACAACAGCGAGGATAAGAGGACTTTTCTCGCCCCGAGTAACAGTCCTCAAAGAAATCGCGCAAGGATCGTACTGCGACGGCGGGGTCGGAAGCAACCAGCTGTGAATGTAGCCGGACTCGTTGGCCCCTCTGTGCCAACATGGATGAGACTGGTCCCTCTTTTGTCGCTCTGGTCATTCCCGCGGCCATTGTCCCCCCGGGAGATTATGTCGCGACTTTAGCCGGGCTCCCCGCCTCTGGAAAAGCCGAACCCCTCCCCTCCTACGTCTTCCGCGTTCAATAGAGACTCTTGACGGCAGGCGGGGAGCTTGGGTCCGCCGGCGGCCGCCCGGATTTCCCACGGGTGCTCCGGTAGAAATTACCGGCACATTTGCCTCACGGCGCTCCTCCAGAGATCTCCCGGCGTCCTAAGTCCTTGTGCTGGCAACGTCTGCCACGATGGTCCCAGAGATGCATCGGGCAAGCCACATGTGTGCTCGCCGAGTGTGGGCGGAGAAGTCCGAACTTCGCAGTCAACTGCCGCAGATGGAGACACTGAATGTCCGACTTCTTTCAAGCCGGTGCGGTGACCACGCTACACCGCCTGAGCCATGATGGTCCCGAACGTCTGGAGAAGCAGATCGAGGCTCTCTCGCGGGCGCACCCTGCAGGCCTGATCCTTCCCGCGCTCTATTCCGAGTTCGAACACCCGGCCATGCGCGGGATCGTTGACGAGCTGCGCGAAGCGAGGTGGCTGCGGCGGATTGCCGTCGCCGTCGGGCAGGCGACGCCCGAACAGTACCAGCGCGCGTGCGGCTTTTTCCGCGGATTCAAGGCGCCGGTCACGACGATCTGGATGGAGGACCCGCGCATAGAGGATCTGTTCACAAGTCTCGACCGCGCCGGCCTTTCTCCCGGAAGTCCGGGCAAGGGACGAACCTGCTGGCTGGCGATCGGATACCTGCTCGCCGAAGGCGATTGCGAGATCATCGCGCTGCACGACTGCGACATACGCCACTATGACCGGGACCTGCTGGCGCGCCTGGTGTTTCCCGTGGCGCATCCGTCGCTCGACTACGACTTCTCGAAGGGCTACTACGCGCGGGCGTCGGGAGCTCTGTATGGACGCGTGAAGCGGCTGTTTTTCACCCCGCTGATCCGCGCCATCCGCGGGCTGACATCGGAGCCCCCTCTGGTCCGGTTTCTGGACAGCTTCCGCTACGCGCTTTCCGGCGAGTACGCGATGAAGACGCGGCTGGCCCGCGCGATGCGCATTCCGGGCAACTGGGGGATGGAAGTGGGCATTCTCGCCGAGGTGCACCGGAACTGCCTTCCGAGCCGTGTCTGCGAGGTGGACCTGTGCGACAACTACGAACACAAGCACCGCCCGCTGTGTCCCGATGAGCCGGGCAACGGCCTGCGCAGGATGACGCGGGAGATCGCATCGAGCCTGTTCCACTCGATGGCGCGGGAAGGGGTGGCGCTGTCGCGGGAAGTCAAGTCCGTGCTGCTGCTCCGTTATGAAGAACTGGCCCGGGACGCGATCCGGCGCTACCGGGCCGACGCCATCCTCAACGGTCTCGACTATGACGAAGACACGGAGAATCGCGCCGTCCACGCCTTCGCCGAGAGCCTGCGCGAATCGTCGGCCGAATTCGAAGCGACGGGTGGATGCCAGCCACAGGAGATCCCCAGTTGGAACCGGGTTCAGGCAGCGTTCCCGGACATCTTTGAACGGCTGCTCGAATTGTCGCCGGGGTTTGCTCCGGCGCCGAGAATCTACGCGATTGGATAGCGCCGGCGGCGCGGCGGAAGCAGCCTGCTAGGAGCCGATGTAGCGGGCATAGAGGCTGCGCGCAAGGCCGACGTCCCGGGTCCCCTTGATAATCGCCCGACCGTCCGGGAACACGGTGATTTCGTAAGGATCCACGATAAACCGCAGCGCGAAGTCGTTTGCCCGCACCGCGCCGAACGGCCGGAGGCGGCCGGACAGGGCGGCCAGGTCGAGCGGACGCGCACGTTCGTGGATCTGCACCGCGTTGCGCCCGCACAGGCTCACCGGGGCCCGGCGCGATCCGTCCAGCCACGGGAATTGCCGCTTCGCGCAGCAGCGGCACAGCGGATCCCGCTCGGGCTGTGCGACCTGGCGAATCCGGCCGTCCCAGACGTCAACCGTCGTGATCCGCCCGGGGAGGGGCCCCTCGCCGCCGGCCAGAATCCGGATCGCCAGGCTCACCTGCAACGACCCGATGACCGAGGTGATGGTGTTCAGCACGCCCGCCGTTTCACAAGTCGGCTGCGCGCCGGAAGGAGGCTCCGGATAGACGCAGGCCAGGCAGGCGGTCTCGCCCGGCAGGACCGGCATGACGAGCCCATAACTGCCGACAGCCGCGCCATAGATCCACGGAACGCCTTCCCGCACCGCGTAGTCATTGAGCAGATAGCGAGTTTCGAAATTGTCGGTGCCATCCAGCAGCAGACTGGCGCCGGCGAGGAGGTCGCCCGCGTTGGCGGCGGTCAGGTCGGCGACCACCGGCTCAACGGCCACTGACGAGTTCACTTTCGCCAGGTGGCGGGCCGCCGCGGCTGCTTTCGGAACCGACGCGGCGGCGTCGTCCTCGTCAAACAGCCACTGCCGCTGAAGGTTGTTCAGCTCCACAAAGTCGCGGTCGATGATCCGCAGCCGGCCGACTCCGGCCCGGACCAGCGCCGCCGAATGAACCGTTCCAAGCGCACCGCAGCCGACGACGACCACGTGCGCCGCCGACAGTCTTTCCTGGCCGGAAGCGCCGAAGGGAGCGAAGCGGATCTGGCGGGAATAGCGATCCACAGTTGGTATTATGGCAGACAGTGAGGCGCGCCAACCTCTGCCGGCTTCGCTGTCTGGTCATGCTGAGTCTTGGCGGGCTCGCGTTCGGGGCCGGCTATGACGGTCTGATCATATCGCGAATCGGCTTCGATCCGGAGGTACAACCGATTCCGGACGGGGAGTTGCGGGCGATCCTGCCACTGCGCGAGGGCGGCGCTTACGACAGCCTCGCCGTGCGCCGGTCGATTGAGCTTTTGTATCGCACCGGGCGCTACCGCGATATCGTCGTGCACGCCGAGAGGACAGAAAACTCCGTCTCTTTGCGCTTCGTCACGACGGGCGGCTTCTTCCTCGGCAGGGTCACCGTGGACGGCGTGCCCGAGCCCCCCAACCGCGGCCAGTTGGCCAACGCGACCAAGCTGGTGCTGGGCGCCGAGTTCAGTCCCGAAGCGGTCAGCGGCGCGGTCGCCAATCTCCGCGCCAAGCTGGAGGCCAACGGATTCTACCAGCCGCGGATTGATCCGAAGGTGACCTACGACGCGGCCACCGGGCAGGCTTTCGTGGACTTTCACGTGGCCGCGGGCCCCCGCGCGCACTACAGCGCCCCGGCGGTCAGCGGCATCGCCCCGGGCGCCGTCGAACGTTTCATCCTCGGCACGCGCTGGCGGAGGTTCTGGGGATTGCTCGGATGGAAGCAGGTCACCGAAACCCGGACCCTTCAGGGCATCGAGCGCGCCCGCCGGCGCTACGCCCGCCAGGATTACCTGCTCAATCGCATCTCGCTGACCGGCATCGAGTACATCGACCGCGGCCGGCGCGTCCGGCCGGTGGTCGAGATCAACCTCGGCCCGAAAGTGCAGATCCGGGCCGAGGGCGCCGGTTTGTCGAAGGGAAAACTGCGCCAGCTCGTGCCGGCGTTTCAGGAGCAGGCAGTCGACCGCGACCTGCTCGTCGAAGGCGCCCGCAACATCTCCAGCTACTTCCAGGCGCAGGGATACTTTCGGGCCCAGGTTTCCTTCGACACTCTGCCGGAAGCGGCCGGACGGCAGAGCATTGTTTACCGGATTGAGCGGGGCCAGCGATACAAACTGGCGAAGCTCGAGATCGAAGGCAACCGGTATTTCAACACGGCCACTCTGCGCGAGCGGATGGGATTGCTGCCGGCGACGCGCGTCCGGTTCCGGCGCGGGCGCTTCAGCGAGGAACTGCTGCGCTCAGACCGGCGCGCCATCGAGGATCTCTACCAGTCAAACGGATTCCGGAATGTGGTGGTGCGGTCCGAAATTGTCGAAAACTACGAGGGCCGGGCGAACAACCTCTTCGTCAAGATCGGCATCCAGGAGGGACCTCAGTGGTACGTAGCCCAACGCCAGTTGAACGGCGTCTCCGCCGATCATCGGGAGGCGGTGGAGGCGCTGTTGAGTTCCACGGCCGGTCAGCCGTTCAGCGAAGACAGCCTGGCCATCGACCGGGACAACGTACTCAACTACTACTACAATCGCGGCTTTCCCGCAGCGAATCTGGACTGGGTTGTGACGCCATCCACGGCCCCGAACCAGGTGGATCTCCGAATCACGGTCGAGGAGGGGCAACAGCAGTTCGTGCGCGGACTGCTTGTCGGCGGCCTCAAGACGACGGATGCGGATCTCGTCTACGACCGCATCCGACTCGCCGCGGGCGATCCGCTCTCCCAGGCGCGGGCCGTGGAGAGCCAGCGCCGGCTGTACGACCTCGGCATCTTCGCCCGGGTCGACACGGCGGTGCAGAATCCGGACGGCGACGAGAAGGGCAAGTACCTGATCTACCAGTTCGAAGAGGCGCGGAAATATTCGCTCAACTTCGGTCTCGGCGCGGAGATCGCCCGCATCGGCGGCGGCACGCCCAACTTCGACGCGCCGGCAGGCTCCCCCGGATTCAGCCCGCGCGCGACGCTCGGGCTCACGCGGACCAACCTGTTCGGGATCGGCCACACGACCAGCGCTCAGGGGCGCGTCTCGAACATCCAGCGGCGCTTCGTGGGAACCTACATCGCCCCGCACTTCAAGGGCGTCGACGGACTGGCGCTGACGGTGAGCGCGCTCTACGACTTTTCCCGCGACATCCGAACCTTCGAAGGCAAGCGCGTGGAAGGATCGCTTCAGCTCCAGCAGCGGCTGACCCGCGGCGTGACGGCTCAGGCGCGCTTCGCCTACAGGCGGAACACCGTCGGCAACCTCGCCATCGACCCGAGCCTCATTCCGATCTACTCCCGTCCGGTGCGCGTCGGAATCGTCTCCGGCACGCTGTTTCAGGATCACCGGGACGACCCGATCGACTCCAAGCGCGGCTACTACAACTCCGTCGACATCGGCCTTGCCTCCAAGGCGTTCGCGTCCCAGACGGACTATTTCCGGCTTCTGGCGCGGAACTCGACCTACCACCGTGTTTACCGGGATGTGATCTTCGCGCGAAGCGTCTCGCTCGGCTGGATCAGCAATCTTCGCGCGGGTGGACCCGATGCAATCCCCCTGCCCGAGCGTTACTTCTCCGGGGGCGCGTCCACGCACCGCGGCTTCCCCGATAACCAGGCCGGTCCGAGAGACTTCGCCACCGGGTTCCCGCTGGGCGGATCGGCGCTCGTGATGAACAATTTTGAGCTTCGATTTCCCCTGCTCGGCGAAAACATCGGCGCGGTGCTGTTCCATGACGCCGGGAACGTCTATCGGGGGATCGGCGATATCTCTTTCCGGGTTTCGCAACGCAACCTCCAGGACTTCAACTACATGGTCCACGCCGTGGGGTTGGGATTCCGCTACAAGACCCCCGTGGGTCCGGTGCGGGTGGATTTCGGGTTGGGAGCCAATCCGCCGCGATTCCAGTTCCAGAAAACGACGGACCTGCCGCCGGGCGTCGCCGGGCCGCTGCTGGTGACCCAGCGGATCAACCGCTTCCAGTTCCATTTCTCCCTGGGGCAGACATTCTGATGGGCCGGCGAACCATCCGCACCACCACCCGCGTGCCCGCATGCGCGTTGTTTCTGACGGCGATGTGGGCCGCCCGCGGCGAGATCGTCGACCGCGTGGCCGTCATCGTGAAGCAGACCGCGATCACAGCCAGCGCCATCGAGGAACAACTCCGCGTGGCGGCGCTACTCGACAAGGCGCCGGTCGACCTGGGCTCAGCGGCGCGCCGGCGCATGGCGGAGCGCCTGATCGAGCAGGTGCTGTTGCGGCACGAGATGGAGATCACGCGGTTTGCGCAGCCGCCTGACAAGGATGTGGATCTCGCTCTGGCCAGCCTGCGGAAGGAGCGCCCCGCGCTCGCCGCGGAGATGGCCGGCTACGGCGTGACTGAGTCGACGCTGCGCCGGAATCTGGCGAATCAGCTGGCCACACTGCGTTTCATCGAGATGCGATTCCGGCCCGGCAGTTCGGTCAGCGACGGAGAGGTGGACGACTACTACCGCGAGGAGTTCGCGCCGCAGTTTCAGAAGCGGAGCCCGGGCCGCGAGGTGCCGCCGGCCGACGACGTCCGGGATGACATCGAGGCCATTCTGCTGCAACGGAAAGTGGACCGGGCTCTCGATCAGTGGCTCAAGGAGGAACGCTCGCGCGCCCCCGTGCGGTTCATCGAAGAGGCATTTCAATGAAGCGCCGCTGGCTCGGGGCCGTGATCGCGCTGACGCTGATGCTGGCCGCCCTCGCGGCGGGTGTGGCGAGAACGGAGTGGTTCCGGCGCAAAGTCCACGCACGCATCGTCAGCGAGATTGAGAAGAGCACCGGAGGCCGCGTGGAGATGCGGCGGTTCGACTTCGACTGGACGGCGATGCGGGCGAGCCTCGAAGGGCTGGTCGTGCGCGGCACGGAGGGAGAGGGAGAGGATCCTCTTTTTTCCGCCGCCCGGGTGACGCTCGAGATGAGAATCCTGTCGTGGTGGCGCCGCCAGGTCGATCTGCGGGCGCTGCACGTCGAATCGCCGCGCATCCACTACACCGGGTCAAACCTGCCGCAGCCGCCGGCGGCGCGGGTGCCGGGCAAGGATCCGTTCGCCACTCTTGTCGACCTGGCTGTCGCCGCCTACGCCGTGAAGCAGGGAGAGGTCCGTTTTCGCGATGACCGCTATCCGCTGGAACTCGAGGGGAAGGATCTCAACCTGCGCCTCGTCTTCGACCGCGCCAGCCGGGCCTATGAAGGCGAGTTCCAGGCCGCGGCGCTGACGCTGGCGAGGCCCTTCCCGTTACGGCAGGCGCCGGCTGTCGGCGGCCGCGTCCGGTTCGAACGGGACAGGATCGCTTTTTCCGCCGTCCGACTCAGGACCGGATCCTCTTCGGTGGAGGGACGGGGCGAATGGCGGAACGGCGAGGCGCGCCTGGACGTGGACTGCGCGCTTTCGCTGGCGGAGTGGACTGGCCTGTTCCCGCTGGCCGGCAGCGCCGGGCGTATCTCAGGGCCATGGGAGAAGGCGCTTTCCTCCGCCTCGGCCACGTTCAAGGGAGCCGTCCGCTTCCGAGCGGGAGACGACTGGGAGATGGACGGGACTTTCACCGGCTCCAGGATCTCCTATGAAGGCGTCCGGGACATCGAACTCGGCGGTCCGGTCCGCGCGGGACCGGACGGGGCCCGGTTTTCCACCCTGTCCATCAAGGCCCTTGGGGGGCGTTTCGACGGTAAGGCCGCCGTGAATTCATGGAGCGCATTCGAGGCCTCCGGAGAAATCCGGGGATTCAGCGTGTCGCGGCTGGCCGCCGCTGCCCGCCGCCCGGCCCCGGGCTGGGATGCGACCATCGAGGGCGCGGTCCGCGTCGAAGGCCCGGATATCGCGGGCGCCGCGCAATTGCGGATCAGCACTGTCACAGGATCCGCAGTACGCGGCGAGGTGAACGCGCGGTTCCGCCAGCGGACGGGCGAACTTTCGTTTGACCCGTCGTTTCTGGAGCTGCCCGGAAGCCGCCTGAACTTCTCGGGGACGCTCGACAGGCAGATTGAGGCGGGAGTGATCTCGACGAACCTGGACGATTTTCTGCCCCTGCTCGGCATCGAATCGCTGCCCGTCCGCCTCGAGGCGGGGCAGCTTCGCTTTGACGGGGCGGTGTCAGGAAACATTTCCTCGCCGGCGATCCGGGGCACGGTCCGGATGGGGCCGTTCGCCGTGGCGGACCAGCGTGTCCGCGAACTCGAGGCTACGATCGAAGCCACGCCGTCGCGGGTGACCGCATCCGCGCTGCGCGTCTCGCAGAACGGGCTGGCGGTGCGGGGGTCGGCGTCGGCCGTGCTGACGGACTGGAGGCTTCCAGGCACGAACCTCGTCTCGGCCAAGTTGACCATGGACTCCACCAATGCCTCGCACCTGCTGTCGCTGGCCTCGTCGACCCTCCCGGTGGAAGGGATGGTGTCGGCGGCATTCGAAGTCAGCGGCACGCTGGATGCGCCACGGGTGTCGGGCGCGGTCCGCATGCCGTCGGTCCGCGCGTGGGAGGAGGCGTTCTCGCAGGTGGAAGCCGCCTTTGAGTACACCGGATCCGGCTTCCGGATTCAAAACGGCCGCGCCCGCAAGGCCGGCCAGCCGGTGGAGTTTTCCGGATCCGTGGACAACAACGACGTCCGCTTTGAGGTGAACACGCGTGGCACTCGCCTGCGTGACTGGAGCCGGATCGCCGGGTTGCAGCCGAACCTGGACGGGCGGCTAAACCTGGCGGGCAGGATCGCCGGCCGGCGCACCCGGACGCAGATTCAGGTGTCCAGCCTCGATGGAGGCGTGTCGGTGGAGGATCTGACGGTCTCCGGCCTCCGCGTCGGGGCGCTCCAGGCCACGGCGCGCACCCAGGGCCGGGTTACCTTGCTGACCATGACGGGCCAAGTGCGCGACTCGGTGCTGCGCGGATCGGCGGAGTGGAGCGTAGCGACCGGATCCGGACTGGGCCAGATCTCGGCCACGAATCTGACGTTCGCCGCGTTGCGGGATGTCGGCCTGTTCGGCGATCCGTCGACCGAGCTGCCGATCCGGGGCGTGGTCGACGCGGAGATCGGGTTCTCGGGGCCGATTCTGCGTCCGGACCTGTGGACCGGGTTGGCCAAGGTGACGCGCCTCGAGATCGAGCCGGCGCGGTCGGTGCCAGGCCGGACCAACGGCGCGCGATTCCTCCTGAGAAATAGCGAGGCGCTGCTCGTGCAGCTGGACAGCCGCGGGGCGAACCTCCAGGCGGTCCGCCTGGTCGCCGAAGGCGCGGATATCGAGGCGACGGGAACAGTGGCCTACCGATCGCGGAATCCGTGGAATCTCCGCCTCCGGGGCCGGGTGAACCTGCCGCTGCTCAGCGCGTTTGAACCCGACCTGCTGGCTGCCGGCGTCTCCCAGATCGACGCCACGATCCGCGGATCGCTGGCGCGCCCGAACCTGACGGGCCGGATGGAGATCCGCGACGCCTCGCTCGGGCTGCGCAACGTGCCCAACGGACTCGACAAGGTGACCGGCGCGATCGTCTTCGACCGCACGCGGGCCAACATCGAAAAGATCACGGCACAGACGGGTGGCGGCGAGCTTGCACTGAGCGGATTCGTCGACTTCGGCGGCGCCGAATGGCTGTACACGGTGCTGGGGCAGGCCCAGCGGGTCCGCGTGCGCTACCCCGAATCCACGAGCAGCACGCTGAGCGGCGCGGTGATCCTCAGCGGCACATCGGCGCGCAGCCTGCTTTCGGGGCGGGTGGTGATCCAGCGCGTGGCGATCGATCCGCGCACCGATATCGGCGGGCTTCTCGCCGCGGCGGGCCGCGGGGGGCAGGTGCCGGGGGCGCCCCCCAACGACTTTCTGCGCAACATGCAGCTCGACCTGAAGGTCGTCACGGCGCCCGACGCGGAGCTGCACTCCTCGGTTGCGCGCGACGTTGTGCCGGAGGTGAATCTCGAGGTGCGCGGAAGCGCCGTGCGGCCCGTCCTGCTCGGCCGCGTCTCGGTGAACCAGGGCGAGATCCAGTTCTTCGGCAACCAGTACACCATCGCCCGGGCGGACATCTCCTTCTACAATCCGGTCCGCATCGAGCCCGTGATGGACATGGACCTCGAGACGAAGATCCGCGGCGTCACCGTGAACATCAACTTCACCGGGCCGGTCAACAAGCTCGACGTTTCCTACCGCTCCGACCCGCCGCTTCAGTCGGCCGAGATCGTCGCGCTGCTGGCCGTCGGGCGGACCCCGGGTTCCGGCATCACGCCAAACCTTCCCACGCAGAACCAGGCCTTCCTCCAGCCCGGCAATAATACGCTGCTCGGCCAGGCGGTCACCGCGCCGATCAACGACCGGCTGACCCGGCTGTTCGGCGTCAGCCGCATCAAGATCGACCCCGAACTGACCGGCGTCACCAACACGCCCCAGGCGCGCCTGACGATCGAACAGCAACTCTCCCGCGACATCACCGTCACCTACATCACCAACCTCAACCGGACGCAGCAGCAGATCGTCCGCCTCCAGTGGGACTTCAGCCGGGATTTCTCGGTGCTGGCCGTCCGGGACGAAAACGGCGTCTTCGGAATCGACTTTCTGTGGAGAAAGCGATTCAAATAGAGGGATGAAACTGCGCGCCGCCGGCGACCGGCTGAAGATCGAGCACAGCATCATCGAGGGAGTCCGGCCGGTGCTCGAACGCCTCCTCGCCGCGCGGCCGGAGATTCGGGCCATCGTGCCTGGCGTGATCCGGCGCGTCCGCGACGCCCGGGGCGAGGTGAAGATTCGCGTGACCGTTCCGACCACGAACGGATGGAAGGCGATCGCGCTTTCGGCCGGGGCGCGGCAGGAACTGTTCATCAGCACGGCGCTGGCGAAGGAGGATCTCGAGGCGGCGCTGCGGCGGGCCATCCGATAGCGGCGCGCAGGAAGCCGGGAGCGCCGGGGTGCAAGAATAGAAGGTCAGGACATGATCGAGGAAAGCGAACTGATACGGCTGCTCGCACAGGGCGAGGCGGATCGTGTCGAACTCACCACGTCGGCAAGCGACACCGACAAGTTCGCTGAGGCCGTGACAGCGTTCGCCAACGACCTGCCGAATCATCGGCTGCCCGGCTATCTTGTCATCGGGCTCAACGATGACGGCACGCCATGCGGGTTGACCATCACCGACCAGTTGCTCCGGAATCTGGGCGCGCTCCGGTCCGACGGCAACATCCAGCCGCTGCCGTCTCTCAACGTAGAGAAGTTCAGGCTGCCGGGGGGCGATGTCGCCGTAGTGGAAGTGCTCCCCTCTGACCTGCCTCCGGTGCGCTACAAGGGCCGGATCTGGGTACGCATCGGCCCACGGAAAGGCGTCGCCAGCCAGCAGGACGAGCGCGTCCTGACGGAGAAGCGGGTCGCCCAGGCGCGAACGTTTGACGCACAGCCATGTATCGGCAGTTCTATGGATGCGCTGGCGGTGGACTTATTCCTCAACACATACCTCAGGCAGGCTGTCAGCGAGGAAGTCCTTGCCGAGAACCATCGCGATGCGGCTGAGCAGATGGCGTCTCTCCGGTTTTTCGATCCTCACAGGCAATGTCCGACCAATGCAGGAATTCTCCTTTTCGGAAAGAACCCGCTGCAATGGCTCCCCGGAGCATACATACAGTTCCTGCGTCTCGAAGGACCTTCTCTGACAGGCGATGTCCGGGAGGAAAAAGAGCTCTCCGGCGATCTGCTTACGGTTCTCCGCGAAATGGAATCGCTGGTCGACCTGCACATCGAAGCGCATCCGGCAACCGCCTCGACGCTGCGCGACCGGCTGATCGTGAACTACCCTAGGCTGGCTCTGCGGGAGCTGTTGATGAACGCCGTCCTCCACCGTTCCTACGAGTCCAACACGCCGATTCGCTTCTACTGGTTTTCCGACAGGGTTGAGATCCAGAGTCCGGGCGGCCTGTATGGCGAAGCGACTCCGGAGAACTTCCCCAATCAGAACAGCTACCGCAATCCGGTGCTCGCCGAGGCCATGAAGGCGCTGGGATACGTGAACAAGTTCGGCCGCGGGGTGCTGCGCGCCCGGGAAGATCTGCGGCGCAACGGCAACGAGCCGGCGGAGTTTCGGTTCGACGCAAACTACGTGTTGGCCATCATTCGGGCGCATCCATGACGACGGTCGCATTCTTCAACAACAAGGGCGGTGTCGGCAAAACGACCCTCGTCTATCACCTCGCCTGGATGTTCGCGGACATGGGTTATCACGTGGTCGCGGCGGACCTGGATCCGCAATCGAACCTGACCAGCATGTTCCTGGACGAGGATCGGCTCGAGGAGTTGTGGCCGGAGGGCAGCCATCCGGACACGATTCACGGCGTCGTCGAACCCATCCTGCGCGGCACGGGCGACATCGGGACCCCTCGCGTAGAGGAGGTCGATGACGACCGGCGGCCGTACACCGGCAGTCTGGGACTCATTGCCGGCGACCTCGCCTTGTCCGGCTTCGAGGACAGGCTATCCGACGCGTGGCCCCGTTGCCACAACAGGGACGAGGCCGCCTTCCGGACGATGTCGGCGTTTTACCGGGCGATGCTGATCGCGGCTGAACAGAGAAGCGCCGACCTCGTCCTGGTCGACGTCGGGCCCAATCTGGGGGCGATCAACCGCGCCGCGCTGATTGCGTCCCAATACGTCGTGATTCCACTCGCGCCGGACCTCTACTCGTTACAGGGACTGCGAAATCTGGGCCCGCAGCTCAGACTGTGGCGGGACGCGTGGAGAGAACTGCGCGGGAAGAACCCCAACGCGGAGTTGCGCCTGCCGCCGGGCGGCATCCAGCCGGCCGGCTACGTGGCGATGCAGCACGCGACCCGGGCGGATCGTCCGGTGAAAGCCTACCTGAGGTGGATGAACCGGATTCCCGCCGAATACCGGCGGTCGGTTCTGGACGATCCGTCCGAAGTCAGCCCGGGCGAGGAGGATCCATACTGCCTCGCTGCTCTGAAACACTACCGGAGTCTGATGCCGCTCGCTATGGAGGCTCGCAAGCCGATGTTCCGGCTGAAACCAGCCGACGGCGCCATCGGAGCGCACGCCCAAGCCGTCGAGGACTGCCGCCGGGACTTCGAGAGATTGGCGAAACGGATCCTGTCCGAAATCTCCCCGGTCGCGCCGGATCGCGATTGAGCCGCTGGAGAGCAGGCGGCCGGATACGCCGCCCGGCGGCGTTACTGGCCCTCGCCGGCGAGGTCGTCGGCCAGCATGGAGGCGATCGCCGCGGCGCGATGGATCTCCTCGACGTCGGAGCGGTTGGGGTTGCCCGCCGGAAGATTGGACAGGAGCAGTTCGCTGTAGCCGGTGACCACGGTCAGGTGGTTGCGGAAGCCTTGGGCGTAGCGCGCCGCCAACTGGCGGACGGCGTTGCGGCCGAGGTCGTTGGCGCCAGCGGACAGAAGGAAGTGGCGCACGCGCGTGGAGGGATCTTCGACAGCGGTCCGGTGCCAGCGGATGCAGATCGGGTTGCCGGTGCGGGTGATCCACACCTGCTCGATATCAGGCAGCAGCGACCGTTCGGAGTGGCGGAGGAACTCCTCCGCGGCGTTGTCGGCCTGTTGGCCGGTCAGGAACGCGTCCCAGTAGGTGGTGCGCTGCAATTCCGCTGAAGCGTACTCGAACAGGTCCTCGAAAACCCTGTTCGCACGAATGATATGGCCGTCCTCATCGACGATCACCTGCGGATTCGGCGCGGCCAGGAAGAACTCCCTCCACGGGAGCCCAAGTTCGCCGGCCGGGGCGGCGCCGGCGGAGTCCATCCGGATCACGGCCAGGTAGGCGCCGTCGCCGACCTCGCGGATCTGCACCTCGGCGGGAAAGACGTGACCATCGCGGCCTCGCGCGGAGCTGCGCATCGACCTGTTTGCGGCATTCGATGCCAACCTGTCGATGTCACGGCGCGAGGTCTGGGGAAGGATGAGAGACAGGGGCTTGCCCACAACCTCGCGGGCCGAGTAGCCGAGCACACGGGAGGCTTCCGGATCGATCGCGAGGATCTGGAGAGCGCCATTGAATGAGATGGTCGCAGCGGACCGCCTTCCCGAAGGATCCGGGGAGGGTTCAGGATCGTCCTCGCCGCGGGCAAGGATCGCGCCCAAAAGGAGCACCGCGGCGACCACGGATCCGACCAGCCCGATCCGGACATGACCGGAGAATCCGAACAGCACAAGGGCGCTCCAGATGGCGCAGCAGACCGACACGGCCGCCGCCAGCGCAAGCATGGTCGAGTCCTTCAGAAGCCCGGCGGCGGGCGCCGGAGCAGGAACGGCTTCCGCGGCGAGCGCGCCACGCCTTCGGTCCCGGGCGGGGTCCAGGATGCCGGTGGAGAAAGGCTGGGCGTTCGCGCGAGTCTGTCGCATCATCGGGGTCAATGGAAGTATGGCAGCGGCCCGACCGCATTTCGATGGCATGGATGTACCAAAGAATACCAGTACGGGTTCTGATTCAGGATCCAGATCCGGGAACTTTTTCGCCCGATGCGGGAAATAGTAGAAAGAAGCCACAGACGAAAGCGGCGCGGCCAACCCCATGTCGCGCAAGACCGTCTCTATCTTCATTGCGACATGGAACTTTCCGACCACGACCTCCTGACGGGCATCCGGAACGGCGACGAGGGTTGCTGGCAAGCCCTGTACCGGCGTCATCACCGGGCGGTGTACCGCTTCGCGCTGCAAATGACAGGATCCTCAGCCATGGCGGAGGAGGCGACGCAGGAAGCCTTTCTCGCGGTGCTCGAATGCGGCGCGCGGTTCGATCCGGCGCGCGCGGCGTTCCGGACGTGGCTGATCGGAGTGGCCCGGAACAAGACGTTGCACCTGTTGAGGAAGGAGCCGACGCTCGCGCCGCTCGATGAATCGGCCGGCGACGACACGCTTTGGACGGAACTGTCGCGGGCCCGGACCCGGGAGATGGTGAGGAGGGCGGTTCTCGCACTGCCGGTGCCGTTCCGGGAAGCGGTGGTGTTGTGCGATCTGGAGGAACTCAGTTATGAAGAGGCCGCGGAGGCGCTCGGGTGCCCGGTTGGAACGGTTCGCTCGCGGCTCAACCGCGGCCGGAAGGCGCTGCTCGACCGGCTGGCGCCGATCGGAAAGGACAAGGGATGCCTGATATGACTTGCGCTGAGTTTTGCGGTCAGGTTCGAGATATGCTGCGCGGCGCGGCGGCATCCGCGGAGGCCGCCCGGCACGCCGCACAGTGCCACGAGTGCGCGGTTCGTCTGGAGCGGGAGAGGCTGCTTGACGCGGGCCTGGCCATGGCGGCCGAGGAAGCCCGCGCGGCGGCGCCCCCGCCCGAAATCGAAGAGGCGCTTGGGGCCGCGTTCCGGTCGCGGAGACGCGTGGCCCGGCGGCTGTGGCCGAGGTCGGTCTGGAGCGGCGCCGCAGCCGCGGCTGCCGCCGTGCTGTACCTGTTGGTGCGGGCCGACGGGCCGGGTCCCACGCCGCCGCCGGAACCGGTTCGCACGGAGGAGCCGGCCGTTGTGGCGAGCGCCGCGGCTCCGGCTCCGTCGCGGCGGACAGCGGCGCCGGCCGGCCCGAAGATCCGCAGAGCGGCTGTCAGGAACGCTCCCACCGCGGCGACCAGGCCGGCGCCGCGGCGTTCGGCGGAGGGGCCGGGAGAGGACAACGGCTTTATCCTGCTGCGCCAGCCTCCGGCGCTGCCGGATGAAGATCTCCGGCTGATCCGGATCCGGCTGCCGCGGAGGGAGATGCGGCGTTTCGGCGTTCCCGTGAGCGCCGAGTGGGAGAGTTGGCCCGTGCAGGCCGACGTCGTCCTGGGCGACGACGGGTCGGCGCGCGCGGTGCGGTTTGTGAGATGAAGTCACGAAAGGAGACAATGAATCCATGAGAAGAAGACTCGGGGTGGCGGGGTTGGCACTGGTGGCGAGCCTTGCGGCGCAGCCGCCTGCGCCGCCGGTACTCGTGGCCGGAGAGCCCGGCGGGGCGGCCTTTGGCCGGTTTGAGTTTATCGCCGCCGGGGCGGAACCCGGCGGGAAAGTGGTGAAGGACGCGCCGTACACCGCCGAAGGCGTGACGGAGACGGTGCAGGTGCTCGGAGACGGCACGAGGATCACGCGGCGATCGACCCGGAAGTTCGCGCGCGATTCGCAGGGACGGACGCGGGAGGAGGCTACCCTGCCCGCCATCGGCCCGTGGGCGTCGGCGGCCGAAGCACCCCGGCTGGTTACCATCCACGATCCCGTGGCCGGGGAGACATGGATTCTGAACGAGAAAGAGCGCACCGCCGAGCGAATGCCGCGCATCACGGCCAGAACCCGTCCGATGGCGGACAAGGCGGGCGCCCCGAAGAAGGAGGGCGCACGGATCCAGCACGATGTCGTCATGATCGCGGGCGCGGCCGGCGTTCCCGCTCCGCCGCCCGCGGCGGCTCCCGTGATCCAGTCGTTCCGGACGGTGCACGCGGAACGGATCGGGGAGGGAGAATCGCTCGGAGAGCAGGTTTTCGACGGCATCCGGGCGACCGGGACGCGGTTCACGCACACGATTCCGGCCGGGGAGATCGGCAACGACCGCGCCCTGGTGACGACCGTCGAGCGATGGCATTCGCCCGAGTTACAGGTGCTCGTGCGCAGCCACACGCGGGATCCGCAAGCCGGCGATACGGACTACCGGCTGACCAACGTCCGGAGGGAGGAGCCGGACCGGAGCCTCTTCGAGATACCGGCCGATTACACCATCCGGAAGACCCGCGAGGCGTTCTTCGAGCGGAGGATCGAGCCCGAAGAGGAGCCCGCCGAACGGAAAATCGAGCGGCGGCCCTGAGATCGGGCGCCCGCGCGGCGGTGTATGATAATCGCTCATGCGCCGCCGCTCCTTCCTCGCCGCTTCCGGAGCCGCCTCTGTCTCCTGTGCGCGCCGCGACCGCAGGCCGAACGTCGTGGTCATTTTGACGGACGATCAGCGATGGGACTGCATGAGTTGCGCGGGCCATCCCTTCCTGAAGACTCCGCACATGGACCGGCTGGCGGCCGAAGGCCTCCGGTTCCGCAACGCCTTCGTCACCACGTCGCTGTGCTCGCCGAGCCGGGCCTCCCTGCTGAGCGGACTCTACGCGCACTCGCACGGCGTGACGAACAATTTCACCGAGTATCCGCAGGGGCTCGACAGTTATCCCGCCATCCTCAGGCAGGCCGGCTACCGCACCGCGTACATCGGCAAGTGGCACATGGGCGAGAACAACGACGAGCCGAGGTCCGGGTTCGATCATTGGATCTCGCACCGCGGACAGGGTCTGTACAACGACACCGAATTCAACATCAACGGGCGGCGCAGGAAGGTGTCCGGATACTACACGCACGTGGTGACGGAGATGGCGTGCGACTGGCTGAAGCAGCCGAGACAGACGCCGTTCTGTCTGATCCTCGGCCACAAAGCTCCGCACTCGGCCAACGTTCCGGAGCCCAAGTACGCGCGGATTTTCGACGACATGAAAATCGAGCCGCCGGCCACGGCCCGGGATCCGGGGAGAGGGAAAGGGGAGTGGGTGCGAAGAAGACTCAAGACCTGGCATGGCGTCGAGGGCCCTCTCTACGGCAATCACGACTATGGCAGGTTCGTCCGGACCTACCTGGCGACGATCCCTTCGGTCGACGACAGCGTGGGGCGCATCTATGACACGCTGCGGCAGACGGGCGAACTCGACAATACGCTGCTCGTCTTTCTGGCCGACAACGGCTGCCTGCTCGGCGAGCACGGCGCTGTGGACAAACGCGTGATGTGGGAGGAGAGCATTCGCGTGCCCATGCTGGTGCGCTACCCCGAGGCCATCCGCGAGGCGGGGACGCGCGACCAGATGGTGCTGAACATCGACCTTGCGCCCTCCCTGCTCGACTTCTGCGGCGGGCGCCCGCCGGCGGGAGCGCACGGCCGATCTTGGAAACCCGTCGCCGCCCGCGCCGACGCGCCGTGGCGCCGGAGCTGGCACTATGAGTACAACTACGAGAACGAGTTCCCCTACACGCCCAACGTGCGTGGGGTGCGGACGGACTCCTGGAAGTACATTCACTACCCGAACGGCGCGGGGCAGGCCGATACGGAGCTGCCGGAGCTGTACAACCTCGCCGAGGATCCGCGGGAGACCAACAACCTGGCCGCCGACCCGTCCGCCCGCGGCAAGCTGGACGAGTTGCGGGCGGAACTGGCGCGGCTGCTCGCGGAAACAGGTGCGGCGCCGGACAACATGCCCGTCAACCCGAGGATCCGGTTCGAGATGCCGGACCCGAAGATCCGCTGACGGCGCCTACTTGTAGGCCGGATTGTACTCGCCGCGCCTGTTGAATCCGCCGAGGCCCGGACGCATGGCGGAGGTGCGCGGGTAAGAATCAAAGATCTCGCTGCCGCGCATGCGCGGGTCTCCCTGCGCCGACAGCACGCGGTCCAGTTCCGAGCGAAGCCGCGCGCGGACGGCCGCGTGCGCGCCCGACGCCGCGAGATTCCGGATGCAGCCGGGATCCGCCCTGATGTCGAACAGTTCCTCCTCGGGCCGTTTTCCGAAGGCGAGGTCGAACAGCGGCTTGACGGCCGGTTGGCCCCGATGCTCCATCATGAACGACTTGGTGGGCCCGCCGTCAATGTCGGCGAAGAACTCAGGATCGCCCGCGGGCCAGCGGTCCGGTTTGAAGTTGCGGATGTAGAGGTGGGTCGCGGTGCGGATGGCGCGCGCGGGATAGCCGAGGTTGTCGAAGCGGGCGTGGGAGTGACGCTCCCGCCCGGCGAAGACTTTGTCGCGCGTGGGATCCACCACGCCGGACTTGCCCGAGTCGAGCAGCGGAAGCAGACTGCGCCCGGTCATGGCGGCGCCGGGCCGCAGGCCGGCCGCTTCGAGAAATGTCGGAGCGAAATCGGTGAAGCTGACCAGGTCGTCCACGACGCGGCCGCCCTTGAAACGCCCGGTCCAGGCCATGGCGAGCGGAAGATGCCAGCCGTGGTCGTACAGGGTGGCCTTGGCGTGCGGGAAGGACATCCCGTTGTCGGCGGTGACGACGACGAGCGTGTTGGCGAGTTCGCCCGCCTTGTCGAGAATCTCGAGGCAGCGGGCCAACTGGCGGTCAAAGTACTCGATCTCGTGGAAGTAGTCGAGAAGGTCGCCGCGGACGATGTCGTTGTCCGGCAGAAAAGAAGGGACGCGAACCTGGTCCAGCCTCTTGCCGGATCTCCGCCCGGACCCCTGGTCGTAGACACGGTGCGGTTCATGGGAACCGAACCAGAAGCAGAACGGCTTGTCGCGGGGACGTTCGGCGAGAAAGGCGGCGAAGTTGGCGGCGTAATCCTCCGCGGCGACGCCTTTGGGAGGGGCGGCGACCGTGTGGCGATCAAAGTCCGGACCGGCGGGGTTGTGCTTCCATCCGGAGCGTCTCCAGTCGCAGGGTCCGGCGCCCTTGCCGGTCAGGCCGGTGAAGTAGCCCGCGGCGGCCAGCAGTGACGGAAAGACGTCGAACTTCGTGGGAAAGAGGCTGCCATGGGTTCCGGCTTCCTCGAGCTGCCAGATGGGCCGGCCGGTCAGAAGGGCGGCGCGGGCCGGCGCGCACTGCGGCGCGGCGCAGAAGGCGTTGCGGAACAGGACGCCGGACTGCGCCACGCGGTCGAATGCGGGTGTGCGAACCACGGGGTCGCCCATGGCGGAGGTGTGCAGCCACGATTGATCGTCCGCGATCGCGAAAAGAAGATTGGGGCGCCGGTGGCGCTGGCCGAACAGGAGGCCGGGCGCGCCGGCCAGAACGGACCGCCGGGACAGGGGGGACATAGCGGGAATTGTATCGCGCCCGGGATGGCGGCGGCCCGATTGAAATCACCGCCCGCGAACGCGTATGATGCTCGCGTGACCCTGTTTCGATGTTTCGCGGCGGCGGCGCTGCCGGCGCTGCTGATCCCCGGGGAGTGGACGCGATTCCGCGGTCCGAACGGATCCGGCATCGCCGAGAACGGCGCGCTGCCGCGCGAGATCGGTCCGGACAGGAATGTCGTCTGGAAGGTCCCGGTGCCGAAGGGCAAGTCCTCGCCGGTCGTCATCTCGGACCGCATCTTTCTGACCGGCCACGAAAACGGCAAGCTGTATACGCTTGCCTTCGACCGCAAAACGGGCCGTGAGTTGTGGCGGCAGCCGTCGCCGGGCAATCGCGAGGAGAAGCGGCACCAGTTGAACGACCCTGCCGCACCGAGCGCGGTCAGCGACGGTTCGAACGTCTTCGTCTTCTTCGCCGGCTTCGGCCTGCTTTCCTACACGAGGGACGGCCAGGAGCGCTGGCGCCTGCCGATGGGGCCGTTCACGAACTTTCACGGAATGGGCGCCTCGCCGGTGCTGGCCGGAGACAAGGTCCTGATGATCTGCGACCAGGATCAGGGCGCTTTCCTCGCCGCCGTGGACCAGAAGACGGGCCGGATCGTGTGGAGAGCGGAGCGCCCGGATTTCGTTCACAGCTTCTCAACGCCGGTGATTTACGAGCCGGCCGGCGGGCCGCGGGAAGTCATCGTGCCCGGTTCGTACATGATGACCGGCTACGACGTGGAGAACGGAAATCTGTTGTGGAAGGTCCGCGGGCTGACCTACCAGGTGAAGTCGGTGCCGGTGATCGCCGGCGACACGCTGTACTTCAACGGCTGGGCGCCCGGCGGCGAGCCGAGCGAGCGAATCGAGTTGCCGGACTTCGACCGGATGATCGCCGCGCACGACAAGAACGGCGACGGAAAGCTTTCGCAGGAGGAGATTCCGAAGAACTGGATGCCTGGAAACTGGGCGATGCAGGATCTGGACAAGGACGGCCTGTACAACGCCCGTGACTGGCTGTGCTACCAGATGCGGCGCACGTCGACAAACTCGGCGATGGCGGTGAAACTCGGCGGGCGGGGTGACATCACCGACACGCACGTGCTGTGGCGCTACCAGAAGTCCCTGCCGGATGTGCCCGCGATACTGCACTACCGCGACGTCCTCTACCTGATCCGCAACGGCGGGATCCTACAGACTCTCGACCCGAAGACAGGGACGGTGAGGAAACAGGGCCGGCTGTCGACGGGACCCGACGAGTATTACGCGTCGCCGGTGGCGGGGGACGGCAAGATCTACCTGATCAGCCGCAACGGAGTGGTGTCGGTGCTGGAAGCAGGAGCAGACTGGGGCGTGGCCGCCACGGGCGATCTGGGCGAAGAAGTGTTCGCGACGCCCGCGCTCGCCGACGGCCACATCTGGATTCGCACGGCGACGACGCTTTACGACTTCGCCGTGGCCAGGCGGTGATGATATCCTGAATAGCCGTGAAACCGAGAACACTCCTCTTCGCACCTGTTCTGCTGGCCTCCGCGATGGCGTTGGCGGCGGCATCATCCGATGAGCAGGCCGTCCGCGCGGCCCTCGACAAATTCAACGAAGCAGCCCGGAACGGCGACGCCGCCAGTCTTGACAAACTTCTCTCCGCGGACCTGATGTACGCGCATTCCAACGCGCTCGTCGAGGACAAGGCCCAGTGCATCGCGGCCCTGGTGAAGGGCCGTAACAACTTCGTGATCGAACCCGGACTGACCGTCAAGGTGTACGGCAAGACCGGCGTCGTGCACGGAAAAATGACGGCGAATCCGGGCAAGCCGAACGCGGTTCCGCTCCACTTCCTCCAGGTCTGGGTCAAGGATGGGGGCGGATGGAAGATGGCGGCGCGCCACACGACGCGGCTGACGCCGGCCAAGTAATCCGGCCAGGCAAGGAGGCGGACGGCCTCTACCGCGGAGACCAGCCGAGCGCGCGGTCCAGAAAGTCGAACGCCGCCGCGCCGTCGATCCGGTGCGGGCCGTCGAAACGGCCCACGGCGAAGCGCCCTGCCACGCCCTGCCGGCGGTATTCCTCCTCCACCTGGCGGATTTCGTTTTCGACCAGCATGCGCGGCTCGACAATGACGCCGTCCTGCTCGCCCATCTCGATGAAGAAGGGCCGTGGCGCGATGAGCGCAGCAAGATCGGAATGGTCGAGCGAATTCAGCACGCCGAAGTTGTACATGTCGGTGACCTCCGGATAAAGCAGGTAGCTCGTGCCGATGGTCAGGTCCGTGGTCTTGGCCTGCCAGTGATTGAAGTGGCCGCTGGCGATGACAACCCGGAAGCGCGGGACGGCGGGACCGGTCCAGAGAGCGGTGTAGCCGCCGTAGGAAAGGCCGTAGAAGGCGAAGCGGTTCTTGTCCACTAAGGGCAGGGTTTCGAGGAAATCGAGGACGCGGTTGAACTTCCAGGCGTCGGCTCCGGCCGGCATCATCCCGGCGCGATGGGCGCGGCGGACCAGGCTCGCCCGCCCCTGGAACTCCTGGACGGACACAAGCGGAGCGAAAACCACATAACCGCGTTCGGCCAGGCGTTTGCCGAGGCGGCGGTAGACTTCGTTGGCCCTGGGATTGTCCGCTTCGCCGATGGCGTCTTCGGGGCTGCCGGCCAACCCGTGCTGCACGAAGACAACGGGCCTCTTTTCTCCCGCACGAATGCCGTTGGGCACGAGGAGGATGCCGTAGGCGTGGACGCCGTCCCGGACCGCCACGGAGAGACGCCAACCTTTGAACTTCGGCGTGTCGTAGAGGAGGACGCTGCGCGCGTCGAATGGACCATCCGGCCTCGGATAGTCGCCCAGCAGGGTCTGATAGGCGGCGCGGCGCTGAACGAGCCGCAGAGCGTCCCGGGCGCGTTCGGATTCGACGGCCCGGTTGCGGTAGAAGGCTTCCCACTGGCGGAACTGGTGGGAGGCGATCTCCGTCCGGCGGGCCGCGGACAGAGGCCAGTCCGCCGCTTCGGCGGGAGGGTTCGGAGAGAACGGCCCGAGCGACGCCCCCACGTCGCGCCAGCGCCAGACGATGCGGTCATCCGGAGTTTCCCAGACGGGAACGGATTCGGCGTCCGCCTTCAGTTCGGAGAATCGGGGATCGGCCGCCGCCGCCAGTCGCGCGGTCAGAGCGCCTTGTCCGCGTCCGGCCAGGCTGATCCGGGCCGTATCCACCGACGGGCGCGCGGCGAGGAAATCGGCCGCCGAGAGCACCTGCATCACTTCGCTGCCAATGATGTGCCGGCCGGTCTGGCAGGCGAGACGGAAGAGGAACTGCCGGTCGTCGATCCAGGGCTGACCCAGGGCGCGCCGCTCCGGAAAGAGAGGAGTGAACGTGACGTGGTTGGCCCGGGGCCTGTCCAGCATGGCGCCCGGCGTGACGTCGGGAAGTGAGATCACCGCGGGGAACCGGCCGGCGGCCTCCGGCTCCCAAAGCAAACCATACTCCTTGACGACCGCCCCGGAGCCGCCCGTGGTGGGAGGCAGGGAGCCGAGCCGGTAAACCGGCCATTCCACGAGAGAGACGCGCAGGCCCTCCGATTCGCCGAGCTTCGTTTCAACGGCCTTCGGCGCCAGGGGCGCATCCACCGCGCCGATCAGCCGTTTGAGTTCGTCGCGGCTGACACGGGTTCCTCGGGCAAGCTGTCCTTCGTAGAAACGCTGGAGTTCGGCGCGTTGCTCACCAACGATGTCGGACGGAAGATTCCACGGCAGAGTGCCGGGCAGCACGGCCAGCAGCGCCAGCAGCGGGCCGGCCACACCTACCTCTTGATCCGGACGGCGCCAGCCGGACCCACCGCCTCCTCAATGGCCGAAACCCAGGAGTCGTAGGCCGGAAACTCGATGGCGGACTCCGACCCGTCACCCTGATGCGGAAAGATCTCCGGATTGATGTGGTAGGGCAACGCGGCCAGGCGCTCCAGGGTCTCTTCCAGAGCGCGGGCGGGAACCTGGATGCGGACGAAGATCAGCGCTCCGAAACGGCCGCTGAGGGAGAGATGACACGGAAGGTCGGGCACGGTAACGCTCATTTCCACTCCTTTGGAGGGAACCGGCCCAAAAACAAAAATCCCTGAGGCGAACCCCAGGGCATCCGCCGATTCGCCTTTAGCACTTTTTAACGTGGTTGCAATTCGCGTGCTCCACTTTTGGTGGAGACCTAAATCAATCCACGAAAGTAAAGAATAGCAGAAGGGATTCACCGGCGCAAGAGGTGATTTCAACTAGACCCCCCAGGCTGCGAACGCCAAGCTTCAAAATCGCGGATGACAGCGGCGCCCATCTTACGGGCCGCGCGTTCAAGCCAGTCCGCCGGCCGGGAGGCGAGGTGCTTTTGGATCCGCTTTGCGGCCTTCGGCGTTCCCAGATGGATGTTGGCTGTCTCAAAGCCCATCGCTTCGAGCAGCTCCAGTTCATGTCCCTGCCCTTGAGGCACATCCCCGAGTTCGACGCGGATACAGTGCGGCGCGAGGCGGCGCACGACCCAGCGGCCGCGAACCGCGGTCCACGGATCGCGGCAGCGCACAGCGGCATCGAGCAGTTCGGCGCACCGGATCCGCTCCGGCGCCAGGCCGCACCAGGCCGGCGAAGGCGGAACGAGCGCCTTCGCTTCTCTTGCGATCCAGCCGCCGTCCCACTCGCCGATGGCCGCCCAGCGCTGCCGTCCAAGGCTGCCGAGACCCGACCTGCGATGGACGATCCGGTAGGCGATCTGCCGTTCGGGAAGCATGGCTTCGAGCGCTTTGACGGCGCCGCGAGGCACGTCGCCGTTGACGGTCTCCCACCCGCTCCACTTCTTCCAGAACTCCGCCGGGTCGCGCAGCTCGCCCGTCACGAGGCGCCGGAGCCAACCGTGATTCTCTTCGAGGACGAAGGGCCGCCCCCCCTGCGACAGCCCGGCCTCGTATCCGCGAAGAATCGCCTCGGCGCCGGCCTTCGCATCGATCGCCAGGCGGGACTCCGCGATGGCGAGCAGAGCGCTGGCGGCGAGCCTGACCAGATCCCATGTATACGGCAGCGGACAGGCCTCGTCAAAATCGTTCACGCCCCAGACCATCCGGCCGTCCGCGTCCCTCCAGGTCCCGAAGTTCTCCACGTGGAGGTCGCACACGCTCAGCACGACTGGCGCCGCGTCGTGATGCAGATCGAGCCCGGTCCAGAGTTGTCCCCACCGGTAGCAGGTGGCGCGAAAGAAGGCGAACGGGTCTTTCGCCATCTCCTTGTGCTTGACTTCGAGGTCCGGGCGAACCAGCCTGGTGCGTTTGCCGAGCCACCTTTCGTACTTGCGGGTCGACTGGAAGATATCCATTGGATCCGTCCCTGATCGGGTATATACTGTCGGGCTGACAGGAGTCAATCAGCATGAAATTCAGTTGTCGATTTCTCGCGTTGGCGGTGTTGTGCGCCGCGGGCGCGTTCCCTCAGGTCTCCTCGCGGATCCGGGGCATGGTCCGGGACGCCTCCGACGCCGTGATGCAGAACGTGAAAGTGACGGTCACGGACGTGAACCGGGGAACGGTGCTGGTGACGGAAACCAACGAGTCGGGGCAGTATTCGTTTCCGAACCTCACCGTCGGCGACTACCGCGTGTCGGCGGAATCGGCCGGTTTCAAGAAGGCGGCGACGGACGTGATCAAGGTGGACGTCAACCAGTCCGTGGAGGTGAACCTGCGGCTCGAGCCGGGGCAGTTGACGGAGACGGTGGAGGTGCAGGGAGCGGCCCCGCTGATCCAGACCAGCGATTCGCAGATCGGCAACCTGATCGAGAACAAGAAGATCGTCGAGCTGCCGCTGGCCGCGCGCGACTTCATGCAGCTGACGCTGCTGTCGGCGGGAGTGTCGGAGTCGAACGGGAACCGGCGCCACCAGACGGAGCGGGCCACCTGGATCGGATCGTTCAGCGTCCACGGCCACAACCCGACGTACAACCAGTACCTGTTTGACGGGCTGCCGGGAAAGGAGGCGGCGCACCAGACCAACATCTTCGCGCCGTCGGTGGATTCGATTCAGGAGATCAAAGTCGAGACGGCCAACTACAGCGCCGAGTTCGGCGGGGAGGCGGGCGGATTCCTGAACGTGGTGACCAAGTCGGGATCGAACTCCATCCACGGCGCGCTGTTCGAGTTCGTCCGCAACGACTACTGGGACGCGCGCGACAGCTTCGCCGACCGCAAGGCGCAGCTCAACCGCAACACATTCGGGGGAACGATCGGGGGGAAGATCGTCCGCGACAAGCTGTTCTACTTCACGTCGGTCGAGAGCATGCGGCTGCGGCAGGGCTTCACGCAGAACACGACGGTGCCGACTCCGGCCATGCGCGACGGCGATTTTTCCGCGCTGCTCGGGACCGACGCCAGCAGCCGCACGCCGATCGCCATTTTCGACTGGACCAACCGCACGCCGTTCCCCGGAAACATCCTGCCGAAGTCGCGAATGCACCCGCTGCCGGTCCGGTTCGTCTCCGAGTTCGTGCCTTTGCCGATCCGGCCCGGAATCGGTGGGATTCTGCCGAACGCCAACTACCAGTCGCTGGCGCCGCAGGAGACCCGCACAGACCAGTGGCTGACGCGGATCGACCACAACATTTCGTCCAAGGACCGGCTGTACGGCCGGTACACGATTTCCGACACGACCACGATCGGCCCGCCCGTCTGGCCGAAGTTCGGCTACAGCCACGAACTGCGGGGACAGCACGCGATGGCGAACTGGTCGCGCACGATCTCGTCGACCATGATCAACGAGTTCCGGCTGGGATACAGCCGGTTCGTGCAGTATGAACTGGTCGAGAGCGCCTTCAAGCGCGACGTGGCCGAGGAGCTGGGCCTCAAGGGAACCTGCCGCGTCCCGGCCTGCTGGCACGCGCCGTACTTCTCGGTTCAGGATTTCAGCCTGATGGGGAATCCGAGCGGGCAGACGCTGGGACAGGGCGTATCGGGACCGCGGGGATGGAAGGACGAGATCTTCCAGATTCACGAGAGCCTGCTGCTGATCCGGGGCAAGCACACGGTGCGCGCCGGTTTCACCGGCAACCGGTACCGGGACACGTTCCCGGAAGCGATCCGGCCGGTGGGCCAGCACAACTTCAACGGCCAGTGGACGGCCTCGGGGACGATCTCGCGCGGATTCGCCTTCGCCGACGTGCTGATGGGTCTGCCCCGTCAGATCCTCGCCAGCATCGACATCTTCGATCCGAATTTCCGCAACAGCCACGCGATGCCCTGGGTGCAGGATGACTGGAAAGTCTCGCGCCGCCTGACACTGAACCTGGGCATGCGCTACGAGTGGCTCGGCCGGCCGTTCGCCAATCGCGACCGGATCTCCAACTACCTGGTCACCGGGCCGGGCCAGGGGCGGATCATCACTCCGGCCGACCGTCCCGAGGGGCTGGGCCGCGGGCTTCAATACAACGACAACAACAATTTCGGCCCGCGCTTCGGTTTCGCCTACCAGTTGAAGGACAACATGGTGCTCCGGGGCGCCTACGGGATCTTCTTCCAGAAGGTGTCGCAGCAGGAGTCCATCAGCCTCTCCATCAATCCGCCGAACATCCGCACTGGCGACGTGGTTCTGGCGGTGACCGAGCAGGACTTTCGCACCTATCCGATCGACGACCTGACGCCGGTGGTGAACTTCGTGGCTCCGGGCAGCCGGCCGGCGCTAACCTCGGTGGACGTGAACATGAAGGACGCCTACATTCAGCAGTGGAACCTCTACCTCGAGCGGGCGCTCACGCAGAACCTCGTGGTGAAGGCCGGCTACGTGGGGACGAAGTCGACCGGATTGGCCCTGTATCGCGAGGGCAACGCGCCGCCACCCGGACCGGGCGCCGTGCAGGCACGGCGGCCTTATCAGAACATCAGCTCGAACCGCGTGGCGCAGTCGGAAGGATTCGCGACATACCACGGACTGGAGACGTCGGTCCAGAAACGTTTCTCCGGCGGGCTGTCGTGGCTGGCCAACTACACCTGGTCGAAGACGATCGACGGCAACGGTACGATCGATTTGCGGAACTACCGGTTGAACAAGGCCCTGTCGGCCTTCCACATGGCGCACCGGTTCAACACGGCCGGCGTGTGGGAGCTCCCGTTCGGCCGCGGCCGCCGGTTCGGCAACACGGCGGCGCCGGCGTTGAACGCGGTGTTGGGCGGATGGCAGTTGAGCGGGATGCTGGTGTTCCGCACGGGCGTTCCGATGAATCTCGGCGTGCAGGGCGACCTGTTGAACACCGGGGGCGGATATACCCAGGTCCCGCACCGGATCGCGGAGGTGAACCTGCCCCGCGGACAGCGGACGCGGGGACGGTTCTTCAACACCGACGCCCTGGTGCGGCCGCAGATGTACGAGATCGGAAACGCGGGCCGAAACGTGCTGATTGGACCGGGCAGCCGCGACCTGGACATGTCGGCCTCGAAGACGTTCCGCGTGACGGAGTCCAAAGAGTTTCAGTTCCGGGCGGAGTTCTTCAACGCAGCGAACCATCCCAACTGGGGCGATCCGGGCACCACGCTCGGGACGGCCGCGTTCGGAACGATCGTCTCGAACTCAAACCTGCCGCGCGTGATGCAGCTCGGGTTGAAGTTCCGCTACTGAGGCGACGAGCACGACGGCCTCGCGGCCGTCCAGCCGCAGTCCCGCGGGCAGGTCCGGCCGTGGGACCAGTTCGGCGCGTTCGACGGCCAGGCCGGCCTCACCGGCGGCGCGGCGCAGGACGGCGTCGTCGAGCAGGTGAACCGATCGCGGCATCTGGCCCACCTGGCGGTGGGCGCACCACCGGCTGACGCGTTCCATCCAGCCGGGCCATCGGACGCCCGCGCGGACACGGCATTCGTACTCGCCGAGGAAGCGCGCGAAGGGCGCCTGGTAGGGAGTTGCAGCCTGGATAAAAACCTTCCCGCCGGGAGCCAGCCAGCGGGCGATTTCGCGGAGCCCGCGGCTGATCTGGTTCCCGGTGAGGAAGTGAAACACGCCGGCGGCATGGACCGCGGCAATGGCGCCGGGTTCGAAGTGGAGATCGCGGGGAAAGCGGGCCACGCGCGCGGTCAGCTTCGCACCGGGCGGGGCACGCCGCGAGAGCGTTTCGAGGTGAGCCGGATCCAGGTCGACGGCGATGACCTCGGCGCCGGCCTCGAGTGCGGCCAGCGCGGCGGCGCCGTAGCCGGCGCCGATGTCGAGGACCGGGCCGGGCCGCGTCCGCGCGAAGCCGACGAACTGGAGGCTGAGAGGACTGAGTTGGGCGGAGCTCCAGCCCATCCGGTTGCGGGTAAGGGTGCGGCGCGCGGGCGCGGCGGGCATGGGCGAGCCTTGCGGGCTACGACGTGACCGCCCCTTTGGCCGCGGTCCCCACGGTCAGCGCATACTTGGCGAAAACGCCGGTCTTGTACCGCGGTTTGGGCGCCTTGAACTTGCGCAGCCGGCGTTTGATTTCGGCGCCGGAGAGGTTGATGTCGATTCGGCGTTTGTCGATATCGATCGTCACCGGGTCGCCGTCCTTTAGGACGGCGATCGGGCCGCCGACGAACGCTTCGGGGGCGACGTGCCCGACCATGAAGCCGCGCGTGGCGCCCGAGAACCGGCCGTCGGTCACCAGGGCCACTGAGTCGCCGAGGCCGGCGCCCATGATCGCGCCGGTGACGCCGAGCATTTCGCGCATGCCGGGCCCGCCCTTGGGTCCTTCATAGCGGATGACAACGACGTCGCCGGCCTTGATCTTGCCTTTCAGCACGGCTTGCATGGCGTCCTCCTCGCGCCCGAAGACGCGGGCGGGTCCTTTGTGGATCTTGCGGTCGATGCCGGTGACCTTGATGACGCAGCCGTCGGGCGCGAGCGAACCCTTGAGAATAACGAGGCCGCCGGAGGGTTTGATCGGGGCCGAGAGCGGCTTGATCACTTCCTGGCGCGGCGTCTCTTCGACGTCCTCGACTTCCTCGGCGAGGGTGCGGCCGGTGATGGTGACGGCGTCGGCGGCGACGAAACCTCCGCGCACCAGGCGCTGGGCGATCACGGGAATCCCGCCCGCCTTGTCGACGTCGACGGCGGTGTAACGGCCGGCCGGCTTGAGGTCGCACAGCAGGGGCGTGCGCCGGGAGATCTTGTCGAAGTCGGCGATCTTGAGCTTGACGCCGGCGTCGTGCGCCATGGCGAGCAGGTGAAGGACGGCGTTGGTGGAACCGCCGGAGGCGGCCACGGCGGCGATCGCGTTGTGGAAGGCGTCTTTCGTGCAGATGTCGCGCGGCTTGAGATCGCGTTCGACGGCCTTCATGATGATCTCGCCGCACCGGTAGGCGATGTCCGCCTTGCGCGGGTCGGGCTGGGGGACCGAGGCGAAGCCGAACGGACAAAGGCCGATGACCTCCATGATCGTGGCCATCGTGTTGGCCGTGAACTGGCCGCCGCAGGCGCCGGCCCCGGGACAGGCGACGTTTTCCAGGTCGCACAGTTCCTGCTCGGTGATCTTGCCGGCGGCGTGGGCGCCGATGGCCTCATAGACGTCCTGCACGGTCACGTCGCGGCCCTGAAACTTGCCCGGCAGAATCGATCCGCCGTAGAGGATCACGGTCGGGATGTTCAGGCGCAGCGCGGCCATGGCGGCGCCGGGTGTGGTTTTGTCGCAGGCGACCAGGCAGACCAAGCCGTCGAACATGTGCCCGCGCGCCACCAGTTCGATCGAATCGGCGATGACGTCGCGGCTCACCAGCGAGGCCTTCATACCCTCGGTTCCCATCGTGACGCCGTCGCTGATGGCGACCGTGTTGAACTCCATCGGTGTGCCGCCGGCGGCGCGGACGCCCTCCTTAACGCGCCCGGCCAGCTCACGGAGGCGGATGTTGCAGGGCATGGTTTCGATCCACGTGTTGGCGATCCCGATATTGGGTCTCTTCAGATCGTCGTCGTTGAATCCGATGGCCTTCAGCATCGCGCGCGCGCCGGCGCGCGTGGGGCCCTGCGTGATCGTGTAGCTCTTCAAGGGCATAAGAGGACATTGTACTCTGAATGAAGAATGCGAATTCTTCATATTCATGCCCATCCCGACGACGCGGAGATGTTCTCCTGCGGCACGCTGGCGCACCTGGCCTCGCGCGGGCACCATGTCACGATCGTCTCGATGACACCCGGGGACTGCGGATCGAACCATCACGCGCCCGAAGAGATCGCGGCCATCCGGCGCAAGGAGGGCGCGGCGGCCGCGGCGCTGATCGGGGCCGACTACCACTGCGCGGAGTTCCGCGACCTGGCGATCTTCGCCGACGACGCTTCACGCCGGCGCGTCACGGCCCTGCTGCGGCGGATGCAGCCGGACCTGATCATCACATCCTCTCCGATCGACTACCACTGCGATCACGAGGCGACTTCGAAGCTCGTCGTCGACGCCTGCTTCGCCGCGCCGGCGCCGAACTACGACTGCTCGGCGTACGGGAACCACCCGGTGATGAAGGCGATTCCACACCTCTACTTCGCCGATCCGGTGGAGGGCACCGACCGGGAGGGCCGGGCGGTGGCGCCGCATTTCGTCGTCGACATCACGGCGACGATAGGCGTCAAGCGCGACATGCTCGCCGCGCACGACAGCCAGCGCCAGTGGCTCAAAGAGCATCACGGAATGGACAACTTCCTCGAGACGATGGAAGAGTGGTCGGCGCGCGTGGGCGCCTACACGGGCGTCAAATACGGAGAGGGGTTCCGGCAGTACAAGATGCATCCTTATCCGGTGACGCCGCTGCTTGAGGAACTGCTGGACGGCCTCGTCCGGCGCGTGGAGGCCTGATGCCGGCGCCGGTGCTGAGTCCGGAGGAAATCCGCGTGCTCGGCGCGCTGATTGAGAAGGACATGGCGACGCCCGAGTACTATCCGCTTTCGCTCAACGCGCTGGTCAACGCGTGCAACCAGAAGAACAACCGGGATCCAATTGTCCACTACGACGATTCAACCGTGACCGCGGCGATCGACTCGCTCAAGAAGCGGCAACTGTCCACCGTGCTCACCGGCGGCAGCAACCGTGTTCCCAAGTTCGGCCACCGGGCGTCGGAGACGCTCGATCTGGACAACCGCGAACTGGCCGTGGTCTGCGTACTGCTGCTGCGGGGGGCGCAGACGCTGAACGAGATCAAGACGAGAACCGACAGCCTGCACCGGTTCGACGACGTCGAGAGCGTGGAACGCGTTCTGAGGAGGCTTGCCGAGCGGGAGTTGGCCTTTTTCATCGACAAAGGGCCGGGCATGAGGGAGCCGCGCTGGACGCACCTGTTTGGCGGCGCGCCTGCCCTGCCCCAGACTCCGGCCGAGCGGACCTCCCCGCCCGGAGCCGCCCATGAAGATTCGCTGGCCGCCCGCGTGGCGAGGCTCGAAGGCGAGGTCGAGTCACTCAAGGCCCAGTTCGCGGCGTTCCGGAAGCAGTTCGAATAGCCGTCAGCCGGCGTAGACCTCCCAGAAGACACGCTTGAACTTTTCCATGTCCGCCGCAGTTCCCACCGAGACCCGCATGTGCCGGTCAAGAGGCGGAAAGGGACGGCCGGGAGCGACGCCCCGGGCGACCATCTTCGGTATGAACTCGCGGGCGTCGCGGCCGCCAAGATCGACCATGATGAAATTGGCATGCGGCTCGATAAACCGCACGCCTTTCGATTCGAGCCAGCCGCAGACGTCCCGGCGGATGCCGTTGTAGCGAGCGCGGCGTTCGGGAAGAAAGCGGTCCCGGACGGCGATGGCGGCCAGCAGGGCGCGCACGGCGACGATCGAGATCACGTTGTTGCGAAAGGGCGCCATGCGGTTGATCAGGTCCGGGCGCCCGTAGGCAGCTCCCGCGCGCAGCCCCGCCATGCCGTAGATTTTCGAGTAGCTCCGCGTGACGACGACGTTGGCGCCGGCCTTGACATGCGGCAGGGCGCTGGCCATCTCCTTCGACTCGCTGAAGTGAATGTAGGCTTCATCGTGCAACAGGATCGTGTTCTTCGGAAGGTTCGAGACAAGCCAGTCGAGGTCGGTTTTGGGATTGATCGCCGAAGTCGGGTTGTTCGGATTGACAAGGTAGATGAGGCCGCCGCCGGCGCGGTCCGCCTCGGCGGCCAGTTTGCGCACATCGGCGGTGTAGTCGGGACGCAGCGGCACGCGGATCACTTTGCGGCCGAGGGCTTCGGCCACGGCGGCCACCGATTCGTAGGTCGGATCGGGCTGGATCAGCGGCCGGTCCGGACCCGTAAAGGCGTGGACGGCGGCCTGGAGCACTTCGCTCGAACCGGAACCGATCAGCAGGGTGTCCGGCTCCATGCCTTCGCTGCGCGCGACTTCGGCGTAGAATTCCTTGTACTCCTGGTAGTGGTAACGGCCCGATTCGGGGAGCACTTTGACCATCGCCTCAATGGCGGCTTGCGGCGGCCCGTCCGGATTCTCGTTGGCGTTGAGCCAGACGGCGCCCGGAGGGACGGCGCCCGGGACGGCGGCGCGTTGCGCCAGGGCGGCTTCGGTCAGGATCGGAACGGCGGCCAGGCCGGCGGGGAATCGTTGAGAGAAGCGGCGGCGGGTCATCACCGGTATCGTATCAGGTCGAAATCCAGGCCCGCCGCCGGGAGTGTCAGTTTGACGGCCGGTCAGTTGGCCAGCGGGGGTCCGGCCGGAACCAGAATCGTCCCGCGGCGCGCGGGATAGGCGTGGCGGCGCGCAGTGTACTTCGCCGTCAGGTACTCGCCCATGTGGATGGGACCGGCGAACGCATCGCCGGAGACCGAGCCGGAAAATGTGAACGTGATCGTGTCGCCGGGCCGGCTGTCGGAGCTTCTGAGTTTCACCTGGTCGCCTTCGATCGTGCCGAAAACGTCGCGGGTCGAGAAGTCTCCCTTGTGCGTGCCCTGAAGCCGGTTCCCATCCTGTTCGAGGATCAGCGTGTGGGTGCTGCGGCTGCTGAAGAACTCGATGTCGACGTCCCAGCGCCCGGCGAGGTTGGCGGCGGGAGGAGCGGGAGCGGGCTTCGGTTCGCGCTTTCGCGAGAGCACCTCGAACAGGCGGTCCGCGACGGTCCGGTCGTCGCCGGGCTGCATCATCCAGGCGGTGATGCTGATCGACGTCATCGACTCCGGCGCGGCTTCACCGCGCCGCATCGGGCCGCCGGCGCCGAGCGCGATGCGCGGCCTGGACCGGCCCACTTCCTCGGCGATCTCCTCGCCGGTGACATGCAGCCGGGCCGGATCCCAGGAAATGATCAGCGACGGGCTTTTGTTCGAGAGCCCGCGCGGATGGCGAACCGCGGTCTGGACGCCTTCCACGCGGGCGACGCTCCGGGCGATGGTGTCGAGGTAGCCGAGCCATTTCTTCCACTCGGCGTCGTGATCGCGCTTGACCCACGCCTCCACGGCGGCAAGCATGCCCAGGGTCTCCTCGCGGCCGACCTTGTTGTCGCGGCCCGGGCCGTGGTGCGGCGAACTGGCCTGCCACGCCGACATCAGGATATCCTTCCGCCCAAGAAGAAGTCCGGCGCACTGCGGGCCGCAGATCGCCTTGCCGCCGCTGTAGGCGACCACGGTGGCGCCCTTCTCCAGGTGCACATTCGGAATCGTGAGGATCTCCGCGGCGGCGTCGACGAGAATCGGGATGTTCCGCGGCTTCGCCATCCGGGCGATGTTCTCCAGCGCGAACTCGCCTTCGCCACCCGCCGACAGGTAGATCATCGCCGTGCGCGGCCCGAGCGCACGCTCCAGTTCCTCCGCCGTCTCGACGGTGATGATCTTCACTCCGATATTGCGGATGGCGTGATCGTAGGCGCTCCGGGCAGAGCGGGGGGCGACGACCTCCGTTTTGTCGAGCCCGGCCAGATCCGGAATGCGCAGCAGCTTTTCCGGATTGCCGCCCGCCACGCAGGCCGCCGTCACGTGCTTGAGTCCCGCCGCGCAGCCCGAGGAGACCATGCCCCACTCGGCGCCGGTAAGTTCGGCCAGCCGGTGGCCGACGGCCTCGGCGAGTTCGTCCAACTGGACGAACTGCTGGGCCGCGGCGTCCATGGCGGCGCGGACCTCGGGGAGTTCGACCGATGCGCCGATGATCGTGAACGTGCCGCGGCAGTTGATCACCGGTTCGACGCCGATCGAACGGTAGATGTCTTTTCCGGGACGCAACGGCCCGCGCGCGGCCATGGCCGGCGAGCCGCCGAGGAGAGCGGGAAACAGGACCGACCCGCCGGACTGGATCGCCTCTCGGCGCGTGGTGAATCTTTTTCTGGACATGATCCTACAGTCTATCAGAAGAACTCCTCGATCGAAGGGCCGTCGCCTTCCGCCACGGCGCGGTAGCGAAACGGCGGACCGAGGGGCACGACGCGGTTCATCCAGTTGGTGGGATCGGTCCAGAGCACCCTGTGCGGTCCCGCGGCGGCGACGAGGTCGCGCATGTCCCAGTGGAGGGCGAAGCCGGGAATCAGCGCCTCGAAGAGGTGGCTGGTGAGGGGCGATTCCAACCCTTGGGCGAAGCTCCACGGCGTCCGGTCGAGCCAGATCTTCTTCAGGCGCGGATCGGCGGCGGCGGCCAACAGCAGCCAGAAGCCCTTGACGCCGCGGGCGTATCCGCGGATCGACCGCGGGTCGACGTCGGCCCGGGCCGCCAGCGAGTCCACGGCGACCAGCACGTCGTGCGCGCGCAGAGCAGGCAGGTTGCGGCCGACGAGATCGGCCCGTTCGTTGGTGACCCAGTTTCCGAGGAAGGGGCGCCCGTCGAGGGCGTCCGGCGAATCGCGCGGCGAGAACTCGAGGACGACGCGCCCGGCCTTCGCCATCGCCTCGGCGAGAGTCTGCGTCGACTGACTTCTCTGCACATACAGCGGAACGGGAAGCCGCTTTTCCTCGAGCACGATCACGGCGGGCTTGCGGCCGCCGCCGGAAGGCAGGTAGAGGCGTCCGGATACGGGAACGCCCGGTTCGGTTTCAAACCGCAGATCTTCGATCCGCAACGCTCCGCCGCCCTCCCCCGGCTTTACCGTCACGGCGGGCGCGCGTCCGCTCGAAGGAACGCCGAGACGGCGGAGCTGATGGAGAAGTTCGCCGGAACCGCGCGGCTGCCTGCGCGCGTGGAACTCATCCGCGATGACCTGGTAGACTTTGCGGCTGCCGGGTTCGCCGTCAACGTTGCCGCCGGCGGTCACCTGGAGTTCGAGGCTGGTGAAGATCCTGACGGGCTTTTCTTCGGCGCCGCCCGCGCCGCCGGCGAGCCACCGGATCATCCAGCGGTAGATCTCTTCGCGCGACTCGCGCGGCGTTCCATGCGGACCGGGTCCGATGTGAAGTCGAACTCGATCGGCGGCGCCGTAGAGAGCGTAGATCCGCCGCGTCTCCTCGTACACTTTCCGGGTTCCCTCCGGCGGGAAATAGTCGCCAGCGGTGGCCATCATCAGCCACGGCAGCGGAGCGGGCAGCAGAAAGAAGTCGCCGATATCCAGGCCCGCGGCAAGGAAGCGGGGGAAACTCATCTCGGAGTCCGCCGTGGGCCCCGTGAAAAGAGTCCGGAAGGAGTTGATGAAGCATCCCGGCGCGGCGGCTTTCACGCGGGGATCGAACGCGGCGGCGTAGGCCGTGATGGCGCCTCCGCCGGAGCAGCCGGTGACGCCGATCCTTTCGGGATCGACATCCGGTCGGCTGGCCAGGTAGTCGATGGAGCGGCGGGCGTCGTGGATGAAGTAGCGCGCGACGCTCTGTCCGATCAGGATGCTGCGCGCGCCGAGTTCGAGATGTTCGTTTCCGCCGCCTCCGGAAAGCGTCCGGCCGAGCTGCGGAAGGTAGTGCTGTTCCCGTTCGCCCTGTCCGATCGGGTCGAAGGTCAGCGCGACGAATCCCTTGGCGGCGAGATTGGCGGCGAGGATCTGGGGCTCGGGCTTTCCCTCCTGCGTGTGGCCCGAAGGCACAACAACTCCGGGGTAGCGGCCCGGCTGGTGGGGCCGGTAGAGATTGGCCGTCACGTAGAGGCCGGGCAGGCTCTCGAAGATCACTTTCTCGATGGCATGAGTCGGAGCCCGGAGCACGCCGGTCACGCGCGCCTTCAGTGGACCGCGGTAGCCGGGAAGGCCGCCGAGCAGTTCGAGCATCGTGGCGCGGACCGTCTCTCGATAACGGTCCGCGTCCGCCCTGGTACGGATGGCCGCGACCGCTTCCTCGCGCCGGTCCAGTTGCCGCTGGGCGATGCGGTCGAGCCAGACCAGAAGCGGGTCGGGAGTTTGCGGCCACAGTGGCCGGCCGGCGCACGCCAAGGCGAGCGCGAGCGGCAGCAGGCGCCCGATGCGTGCAGAGTTCCCTGTCTTAGCCTGTGAACCCGCGGCCATGGATCGATTATGGCGCGGGCGGCGGACGGTTCTATCGCAGCGGCCTGCGCAGGTGGGCGATCAGCGCGGCCGGGTCATCGGTGATGATCCCGTCGACCCCGGCGGCAACGAGCCTATCCCAATCGGCGGGCGTGTTCGCGGTCCAGGGAACGACGGGAAAGCCCGCTTCATGAGCCGCCCTGACCGCCGCCGGAGTGACCAGGGAGTAGTGGGGCGAGACGAGCGTGGCGCGCGCCTGGCGGGCGATCGCCGCGAAATCGCGGGGAGGCCCGGAGTACAGCGCGGCGCGGCGGATTTCGGGCGCCATCGCCGCCGCGGCGTGCAGGGTGCGGAAGTCGAACGACTGGATGATGACGCGGCTCTCCAGGCCCCGGCGGCGCACGGCTTCGACCAGCAGGCGCGCGAACTCCTCCGGGGACGGCGTGAGTTCGGGCTTGTCCGGAAAGATCTTGGTTTCGATATTGAAGTGGAACCGGCCCCGCGGCGCCAGGTCGAGGACTTCATCGAGCGTGGGCACGCGGGTCCCGGGAACCGTCTGCTGGCGGGGAAAGGCGGGATTGGGAAGGGATCCGCAATCCCAGCGCCGCAAGGCGGCGAGCGTCATGCCGCGGATCACGCGCGTGGCGCCGGGCGGGCCCTGGCAGAGCGCCTCCGGCAGCACGGGGTCGTGCGAGGCGACGAGAACGTCATCGCGCGTCACCGCCAGGTCCAGTTCGAGCACGTCGGCGCCCGCCTCGATCGCGTATTCAAAAGCCGGAATGGTGTTCTCCGGACGAACCGCACGCGCTCCGCGGTGGCCGTGCACCTGAACCCGTGCCGTGACGTCAGCAAACGCGGCGAGCATAATGAAGGCAGGCACGAGCCGGCGACAGGCCATGCCTTGGAGCATACCCGATCTTTGTTTATTCCTCGTGAAGGAGGGAATCATACCATGTCCGTCATCGACCGTCGAACCTTCGGCGCGGCGACCGCCACCGCGCTGAGCTACAGCAGAGTTCTCGGCGCCAACGACCGCGTGCGGATGGGATACATCGGCCTCGGCAACCGCGGCGACCAGGTTCACGACGCCTTTCTCGAACACGGCGACAGCCAGACAACGGCCATCTGCGACCTGAAGGAGGACTACCTCGACCTGGCCGCCAGAAAGAGCCGCGGCGAGCCGACGCGGTTCAAGGACTACCGGAAGCTGCTCGAGAGAAAGGATGTGGACGCGGTGGCGATCTCGACTCCCGACCACTGGCACGCCCTGATGTTCGTGGACGCCTGCCAGGCCGGAAAGGACGTCTACGTGGAGAAGCCGCTGTCGCTGACCGTCTCGGAGGGGCGGCGGATGGTGGAGGTGGCCGCGCAGACCAAGCGCGTCACACAGGTGGGGATCCATCGCCGCTCGGCGAAGTTCCTCGCGGAGGCGGCCGAGCTTGTCCGCTCCGGCGGCATCGGCAAGGTGACCGTCGCGCGGGCCTATCACGTGATGAACGAATGGCCGCACGGCATCGGCAATCCTCCCGACGGGAACCCGCCGAGTGAAGAGGAATGGGACCGTTGGCTCGGGCCGGCGCCGAAAGTTCCCTACAACCCGAATCGCACCTACTACAACTTCCGCTGGTTTTACCACTATTCCGGCGGCCAGTTGACGAATTTCGGGGTCCACTACATGGACATGATCCGGTGGTGCCTGAGCGCGGACGAGATCATGCCGAAATCGGTGGCGGCGATGGGCGGGAAGTTCGTCATGGAGGACAACCGGGAGATCCCGGACACGCTCGAAGTGATGTGGCAGTTCGACGGGACGCTGGTGATGTTCGCGCAGTATAACGCGAACGCGGCGCCCGGAAACGCGCAAAACTCCGAGATCGAGCTGCGCGGAACGAAGGGCACCCTGTACGTGCACGGCAACCGGTGGGAGGTGGTTCCGGAGGCGGTGAGCGGCCATCCGCGTCCGGTGCGGACGCCGATCGGGCGGGAGGCGCAACGCGCGGCGGAACGGGGAGGGAGGAAGACGCTGATCGAGCCGCGTTCGGCCCGGGGCAGCGCCGACACGGCGTTCCACGCCCGCAACTTCCTCGACTGCGTCAAGAGCCGGGCCAAGTGCAACTGCGACATCCTGACGGGACACCTGTCGACGTCAGCGACCCTGATCGGCAACATCGCTCTTCGCACGCGCAGCCTGCTCGACTGGGACGCGAGAGCCGAGAGATTCACCAACCATCCGGCGGCGAACCGGTTCTTGCAGTATCCGTACAGGGCTCCCTACAAGCTGGGCTGAACGACGGGCTTGTTTCGGAAGCGCCCGTCACCGCGTCAATACGACCTCAACCGCGTTACTGGTGACGCCACCGGCGCGAACGGTGACCGGGTGCGGGGCGGAGGCAAGGTCCGCGGGAACGGCGGCGTTGATCTGGTGGACTCCCGGCGAGCCCGGCGCGGGGCCGCTGTAGAGAAGTCCGGCCGCGCGGCCGCCGATGAAGACTTCCGGCTGCGCCTGGCCGAGCCCGGTCGCATAGATCTCGACGGCGGAGCCGGCCGCCCGTGCGCCGAAGACGCCGGGTTGCACGGCAAGGACAGGGACAGAGACGGGCGCGGAGGTCTCCCTGACCCCGGCTCTCTCCACGGCCACGGTGACCTGCGTCCGGCCGAGGGGCAGGTTGGAGGGAACCAGGAAATTCACCTGGCGATCGTTTACGAAGAGGATCGTGCAGGGAATGCCGCCGGCGGCGACGCTGACTCCGGCGAGCGACTCGCGCAGGATGGGGTCCGCCGCGGTCGCCGCGGCGGCGAAGTTGAAGCCGGCGACAGTGGCGACGCCGCCAGGCACAAGGCCCACCGCCCCCGAGGCGGCGTTGACGACACCGTTTTCGCCGATGACAGGCCTGCCCAGTGCGACCGCGGTGGCGGTCACCGACGGCGCCGACGCAAGGCGGAAAAGGAGTTCCTTGAGGTCGCCGGGACCGGGGGTCCACTGGAAGCGGACGAACCCGTCGGCATCGCTGACCGCCGAGGCGGGCTGGACCGCGCCGCCGCCGGAAGCAACGGAGGCGGACACGGCGAGTCCGGCGTAGGGCAGATGGTTCGCATCCGCGACCTTGACTGTCACGGAGATGGCCCCGGCCGCCGGCGCGGGCTGCCGGTCTCCGGCGACCACGAGCAGCCGGAGGTCCCCCGCCGCGGGCAGCACCTGGATTCGGGCGTGGGCGGGAGCGAACTGGTTGTCGCCCGCTTCGGCGCGCAGTTCGTCGACTCCGGAGCGGATTCCGTTCAGCGCGAAGGCCGCGCGGACCGCCCCGGCGGGGATGCGAACCGACGCGGGCACGCCGGCCGCGCCGTTTTCGGTCCGCAACAGCACGTTCGTCTCGATGGCGCGGGCGGCGGGCAGTTCCACGGTCGCGGTGACCTGGGAACCCTGAACGACGCCCGCCGCCGGGGCGGCAGAGAGGCGCAGGCCCGCGCGGAGGGTCGTATCAGCGAAGGCGCGCCCATCTGTGACCCGGGCGAAGAACGGTTCGAATCCGGCGCGGTACCGGTCCAGCTGCGCCAGTTCGCCTGGGGTGGGATCGGAGCCTTCGGCTGTGATGAGAAGGAAGGCGAACCGGAACCGGCGCTGTGACACGGTGTGGTCCGGGATCAGCCGGCCTTCGGCAGCGATGACGTCCTCGACGGTGACATCGCGCCGGACGCCGTCGAAAAAGACGTTTGATTGCGGCGGCCGGCCGGCCGTGCCGATGGAGGCTTGGGAAACGTAGAAGGTGGGGGGAACTTCGGCCGGAGGGCGCAGGCCCATCAGGTACTGGTCGAGCGGCGCGAAGCCTTCGACCGTTCCGGTGGTGGTGAAGCGCGGGGTCGCCTCCGGGCCGTTGTCGCGGATGCGGTTGCCCTCGAGCAGCGACGCTTCGGAGTTGAAGGTGAAGGCCCAGTGGGCGGTCTGGCGGCCGAGCATGGGGCGGGCTTCCGGGTCGAGCGGGTCACGGACGCTGGCGAAGGCCAGCCACAGATGCCCGGCCTCGTGACCGAGAATCGTCAAGGGAGTGTCGCGGCTGAGGAACCGTGCCGGCACGACGGCGTCGGGATCGGTGGGGTACTGGCTGAGCGGCCCGAGGTTCAACACCGCCTGAAGACGCCGGGGCGACCCGTATTCGCGGCCGTTGTCGACGAGAGCGTCGCCGATGCCGCGGCGTTGATTGCGAACGGAGACTTCAAAGGCGACCGCGCCGGGCGCGGCCTGGATGCCCAGGTTGTTGTAGACGACGAGAAAGTCGTAGGAGTCGTCGTGGGTCTCATAGAACTTCTGCGCCGCGAACACGATGTCGACGTCTTCAGTGGAGGAGAAGCGTTCGAGCACCGCGCCGGGAAAGGTCCGGGAGGGATCACGGGTGAAGGAAACCAGGCTGCTGCCGTTGCGCGTCTCGCCGGGCGCGATGCCCACCACGGCGCTCGAGGAGGCGACGCTCTGCCAGGCGAACTCGATGCGGCCGTCGGAAAACAGGGACACCTGCACGGTGTTGGGCGGGCCGAAGCCGACGTTGCGATACTCCGGCACGCGAACCCAACTGACTGTGAAGCGTGTGAGGGTCCGGGAGATCCGTACGGAATCCGGAGCGAGGCTCGGGTCGAGGTCGAGAAAGAAGGGGGAGATGCGGGGAGGGCCCGAGGTCATGCGGCCCACGCCACGGTCGGAGGTCGCCGTGTCGGGCGCGGTGAAGGTCAGATTGCCATCGGAGTTGACAAACAGGCGGTCATAGGAGGTCCCGTAGAACGGAAACGCAAAGGGGAGAGCCTGTTCTGAGGTGTCGTCATCCTTCAGTCCGGTGATGGGCGAGCCGCCTTCGGCGAGTTCGGGCGAGTATCCGCCGGTGGTCAGTTCGAACCGGTAGCCGGCTCCGGCAGGGAGAAAGCGCAGCCCGCGGCCGTCGAGGTTGAAAGGATTGCGGCGCGATACCACGCCGTCGGAAGCGTCGAGCACGGCGATGTGGCCGATGTCGCGGGACGCGGTCCGGGAGGCCTTTCGCAGGGCGCCGGCGTCGGAGGTCCGGAGGAGACGCGACATGCGGTGCAGGGAAAGTTCTTCCTGGCCTTTGGCAGGGTGTGCGCCGCAGATCTGAGGATCAGTCCGGCCGGCCGCGTGAAAAACCAACAGGAACAAAGCGGCGGCGGCTTTCGTCCATCGGGAATGGAGCATTCCTCCGGAGTGAACACCGCGGAACGTCCAAAGTGTTCGCATGGGGTGACTTTTTTCCATTGTAAGATACGAGGTTGGGGGCTCAATCACTGATGGCGTTTTGCACATCGTGCGGCACGAAACTGGCGGAAGGCGCCCGGTTTTGCCCGGGCTGCGGAGGGGCCGTGGTGGCGGGAGGAGCGGGGCCGGCGGTTGCCGCGCCGGCGGAACCGCTCGAATACGAGATTCACGGGGACAATCTCCAGGTGGCCCGTCTGCGGCTGAAGCCGGGCCAGGAAGTGTTCGCCGAGGCCGGCAAGATGCTCTATAAGACGACGAGCGTCAACTGGGAAACGCGGATGAGCGGCGAGTCGCTGGGGCAGAAGCTTTGGGGCGCGCTGAAGCGGACGGTCATGGGCGAAAGCCTCTTCCTCACCTACTTCCGGGCCAACGCGCCCGGCGAGGTCGGCTTCGCAGGTGATTATCCGGGCCGGATCCAGGCGTTCAATCTCGCCGCCGGGCGTACCGTGCTGGTGCAGCGCGACAGCTTCCTCGCGGCGCAGAGCACCGTGCAGTTGAACATCGCGTTTGTGAAAAAGCTCGGAGCGGGATTCTTCGGGGGGGAGGGCTTCATTCTGGAGAAGCTGACCGGTCCCGGGATCGCGTTCATCCACGCCGGCGGCGACCACATCGAGTTCGACCTGAAGCCCGGCGAGCAGTTGCAGGTGGACACCGGCTGCATCGTCGCCTTCGACGAGTCTGTCAACTACGACATCCAGTTCGTGGGCGGGATCAAGAAGGCGATCTTTGGCGGCGAGGGCCTTTTCCTGGCGACGCTGACCGGGCCCGGCCACGTCACCGTGCAAAGCATGACGCTCGAGAAGCTGCGGCGCAACCTGGCGCCGTACAAGTCGAGCGGCGACGAACGCGGTCCGCTCGACGCCCTGGGCGGCATCTTCGGCAGCGAGGACTAACGGCTGGCGGACCCGGGCGGCTGCCCGGCGTCCTGCTGGGATGAAGCAGGTCAGGAGGCCTCGAACACGTGCTTGAACTGCTGGCGCTGGCCTGGCAGCTTTCCTTTCCCGCCAAACCGGCAAAGAAACCGGAGCCCAAGGCGGAGATCGTGTCCTTCGACAAAGTGTGGGACCGCGCGCCGCACAACGCATTCACGGACCTGACCCGTTTCCGCGAGCGCTTTTACCTGGCGTTCCGGGAGGGATCGGGCCATGACTCCGACGACGGCGTCATTCGCGTGCTGAGCTGTCAGCGCACCGAGCGCTGGGAGGACAACGGCAGGATCACCTATCCGGCCGCGGACCTGCGCGATCCCAAGCTGACGGTGACGCCGGACAACCGCCTGATGCTGACGGCCGCGGCGAGGATGCACTCGTCGTCCGACGTCAGGTGGAAAACAGCGGCGTGGTTCTCGACCGATGGCCGGGCCTGGGAGGACCTCACGATCATCGGCGAGCCGGAGGTGTGGATGTGGCGCGTCAGCTGGCACCAGGGCAGAGCCTACGGCATGGGCTACAGCACCGCCGAACCGCGATTCCTGCGCAGCTACATCGGCGCCGCCAACGGGAAACAGTTCACCGTGTTGAACCCTTCCATCCTGAGCGGAGACTACGTGAACGAGAGTTCCACCGTGTATCTGCCGGACGAAACGGCGGTGTGCCTGCTGCGGCGTGATCCCAAGTCCGCTCTGCTGGGAACCTCGCGCCCACCCTACCGCGGCTGGACGTGGGATGACCTCGGGGTCCGCATCGGAGGACCACACCTGATCCAGGTCCCGGACGGACGTCTGGTGGCGGCCGTGCGGCTCTACGAGCCGGAGAAGCGGACGTCGCTGTGCTGGGTGAACCTCGAGGAAAAGTCGATCAAGGAGTTTCTGGCGCTGCCTTCCGGCGGCGATACGAGCTATGCCGGCCTTGTCTATCACGAGGGCCTGCTGCACGTCAGCTACTATTCGTCGCACGAGGGCCGGGCGGCGATCTACTTCGCGAAGGTGAAACTGCCGTGAAGCGGGCCCTGGGACCGGTTGTATGGATTCTTCTGTCGGCCGGCTGCGGCGGCCCGGCGGAGAGAGCGGTCCAGCGGGAGGATCGGAAGCTCTCTGTTCCGGCCGCGGCTGCCCCGAAGATCACGCAGTTTTATGCGTCTCCCGCGGCGGTTGCGCCCGGTGGGAAGGCGCTGCTGTGTTACGGAGTCGAGGGCGCAACCGAGGTTCGCCTGGAGCCGAGGGTGGAGGACCTGCTCCCAGCCATGGCGCGTTGCATCGAAGTGACTCCGGCCTCGACGACGCGGTATGTGCTGCGCGCGAGAGGAGCGGACGGAACGGAGGCGGCGTCGGAGGCGGTTGTGACGGTCGCCGCGAGCGCGCCGGCGGCGGGCGCGGCGCCGGCCGCGGAGATCATCCGGTTCTTCACCGCCAGCCGGACGACGGCGGCGAAGGGAGAACCCGTCACGATCTGCTACGGGGTGAAGGGGGCGAAGAGCGTGACCCTGACGCCGCCCCTCCATCCGGTGAGGACGGTCGAGCGGGAGTGCTTCACGACGGCGCTGGAATCGACCACGACGCTGCGGCTGGACGCCGCGGGAGCCGCGGGCGAGAAGGACGCCATGACGCTGCGGATCGCGGTGGAATGAAGCGTGGGCCGGAAAAAGCGGAGGGGCGGCCGAAGCCGCCCCTCAGGCATGGTTGTTCTAAGGCCGGCCGCTAGAAGAAGAACTTCAGACCCATCTGCATGATGCGCATCGGCGTTCTCAGCGACCGGATTTCACCCATTCGGGCCGCGTCCGGCACGACCGAGTTGATAGTGGCAAAGCCGATTCCGTTGGGATCACCGAAGTACGGCGTATTGGTCGAGTTGAACAGTTCCCAGCGGTACTGCAACTGGTAGCGTTCCTTGATCCGGAAGTTCTTGTAGAGCGAGAAGTCAAGGTTGCGCTGGCCGGGCGCGCGCATCGTGTTGTAGCCGTTGCTGCCGTAGTGGCAAAGATCCGGGCGCGTCGGGATGTTGCAGGTGACGCGGCGGAAGGCCTGCGGGTCGAACCACAGGTCGCGGGTCGGCTTCTCGAGACGCCCGTCGGCGATGCGGTCGGGGCGGATGGGGCTGCCGGTGTTGAGGTCGTCGCCCTGTCCGACGTTGAACGGGAAGCCTGTGCGGAGGGAGAGAATACCGTTGGACTGCCAGCCGCCCAGGATGTACCGGATCGGGCCGGACAGATTCTGCCCGGGCAGTTCCCACACGTAGTGCATGACGAAGTTGTGGGTCTGATCGAAGCGGTAGGGGCCGCGGGAGCCGCGGCGGTCGCGGGGATTCTGGAAGGAGGCGCCTTCCTGTCCGCCGTTTTCACCGTCGCCGTGGGACTTGCTGATGGTGTAGGCCACGCCGAGGGAGAGACCCTTCGAGTAGCGCTTGTCCAGTTTCAACTGCATGCCGTGGTGGAAGCTCTCGCCGTAGCTGTCGAGATAGCGCACGGCGCCCAACTGCTGGATGCCGAACTGCGGCAGCGCCGGGTCGAAGAACTGCGTGTAGGGGCGGCGGGCGTTCACGTTGGTGCTAGTCGACGGATCAGGCGAGTTGTAATTTCCGATGCTGTTGCCGACGTGGGTGCCTTTGCTGCCCACGTAGCCGAGCGTCAACGACATCTGCATGGGCAGTTCGCGCTGGATGTCGAAGCTCCACTTCCACACCGCGCCGTCCTTGGTGTCGGGCGGAACGGTGGTGATGCTCTGCGCGCCGGTACGGGTCGCGGCGGCGCCGGCGTTTTGCAGGAAGGGATCGTTCAGGCTTAGCACCGGGAAGCCCGGGGTGAACCGGCGGGTTGCGACGGAAACGGTCTGCCCGTCGACGCGCGTGACGTTGACCGGCGCGGCCGCCTCGGTCTGGCTGAAGAAGTCGAACACGCCGGACTTGGGCGGATTCAGGTTCAGGATGGTCCACGTGTTCATGTGGTTGATGTTGTCGAACCAGCCCGCGCCGGTGCGGATCACCCATTTTTCCGTGGGGCGGAAGGCGATTCCGACGCGCGGCATGAAGAACCGCACATCCTGCTTCCAAAGCTTGATCGCGCCGGTTTCATCCGCCTGGTTGGGGAACATGATGGGGATGGTGCGTCCGTCCGGAGTGCGGTAGCCGGCGCCGCGGCCATTGCTGTAGGTCGGGCCGAGGGGGAAGTCAAGCACGCGCTGAAGTCCGCGAGTGTCGCGCGAGTTCCCGTTGTAGTCAAAGCGGAACCCGAGGTTGACGGTGAGTTTGGGGCTCACCTTCCAGTCGTCGTTGATGTAGTAGCCCTGACGTCCGGCCACCGGGTAGGTGTAGGGCCAGCCTTCCGCCGTCCGCGTCTGGTTCGGCAGGCCCATGAGGAACGAGGCGAAGTCGTAGCCGGTTTGCAGGGCGCTGAAGATCACCTGGCCGTTGGGGACGTTCGCAGCGGCGCGCTGGATGGTGACGTAGTAGTATTCACCGCCGAACTTGAGGTTGTGCTTTCCGTTGATCCACGACAGATGGCTGCCCATCTGGTAGGAGTCGAGCTGGTTGAACTCGCCGCCGTCGCCGATGGTGAATCCCAGATTCGGAATGCCGTTTTCGAGCGGGCTGAACTTGCGGTTGCCGTCGTTGAACACGCGGAACTGGCCGATGCCGAGCGAGTCGACGTCGAAGTTGGAGTTCTGCCGGGGGAGTTGTCTGCCGCCGAACGAGCGGTTGAAGCCGAACCGCGCTTCGTTGATCATGTTCTGGTTGAAGGTGTGCACCCACTGCGTGGCCAGATTCTCGACCTTGTTGTCGTTGAACTGCGGAAACTGCGGATTCAGGCTGAAGATCGTCGCGTCGGAACGGTCGATGGCGATGCGGGCGAAGACGCGGTCGCTGTCGGAAAAGTAGTGGTCGCCGCGTCCGAAGTAGGTGTTGGTGTTGATGGGCTGCACGATGGAGGCGCGGGTGTTCACGTCGAACGGGTCCGCCGGCCGGAACTGAGCCCGGGGAAGGTAGGTGGGCAGCACGTTGTTGACGACGCCCGGATGGAGCCGCGTCCGCGGAATAATGTTGTTGGCGAAGGGCATTCCATTGTTGGCGGCGTCGTAGATGATGACCGGGGGACGCGTCACGGTTCCCGCCGCGTTGGCGATGCCGCGGGCGATCGAAGAGAAGTTCCCTTCCCGGAACTCGTCGAGCGGGAACGACGCTTCCTGCACCGAACCGACGCGCTCACGCCGCGATTCCCAGTTGAACGCCCAGAAGGTCTTGTTCTTGATCAGCGGGCCGCTCACCACGAGGCCGAACTGGTTCCTGCGGAGCGTGTTCTTCGGCCGCCGGGCCTGGCCCGCCGGAAGCTGGAAGTTCAGGAAGTAGTTCTCCGCGTCGAGCTTGTCGTTGCGCAGGAACTCGAACAGAGTCCCGTGCAGCGCGTTGGTGCCGCTCTTCATCGTGATGTTGACGACAGCGCCGCCGCCGAATCCGACCGAGGCCGAATATGCGTTAGTTTCGATCTTGAACTCCTCGATCGCCTCGATGGACGGAACGAAATTCGTGATGTGGATGCGGGGGTCCTTGGCGTCCACGCCGTCGAGCGACACCACCTGGTGAATCTCGCGCTGTCCGTTGGCGCTCACCGAGAATGACTGGCCGGTGATCGGGAATCCGCCCAGCCCGTCGCCGCGGCCGGTCCGCTCTCCAAACTGCACACCGGGCACCAGCACGGCCAGTTGCGCGACGTTGCGTCCGTTGAGCGGAAGTTCGATGATGCGCTTGTTCTCAATCACGCTGCCGACGACGGCGTTTTCCGTCTGAAGCGAAACCGCCGAGGCGTTCACTTCGACCGACTCGGCGACGTTGCCGACTTCGAGTTTGAAATCCTGGCGCACCTGGGCGGCGGTTTCCACGCGCAGTCCGCGGACGGCCTCCGACTTGAAGCCCTGCATCTCGACCTTGACTTCGTAGTTGCCGACCGGAACCAGCTGGAAGCTGTAGTTGCCGGTTTCATTGGTCGACACGGTCGCGGTGACGCCGGTGGCTTCGTTCCGATAGGTGACCTTGGCCCCGTTCACGACGGCGCCGGAGGCGTCGGTGACGAGTCCCTGAATTGATTGAGTCTGAGACTGCGCCAGAACGAGCGCAGGCAGGATCAGACCGAAGCATGCCACCGGCAAGCGTCTCATGTATGCAATATTCCCCTTCCACCAGGATTCGAGGTGCGAAGCAACCCGCTGCGGAAAACCGCATTGGTTGTAGTATACATCTTTCGCCGGGACCAGGCCCGCCGCCGGGATGGACCGCGTCGCCGCGTGGGGCTCCCGGGTCTAGAACATCAGCTTGAGGCCCCACTGCATGATCCGCATCGGGTTGCGCAGGCTGCGGACCTCGCCCATGCGGGTGCCGTCGGGCGTGATCTGGTTGAGGTTGGTGAAGCCGATGCCGCCCGGATCGCCGAAGTAGGGGGTGTTCGTGGCGTTGATCGCTTCCCAGCGGAACTGCACATTGAAGCGTTCCTTGAACGGGAAGTTCTTGAACAGAGAGAAATCGATATTACGCTGGCCGGGTCCGCTCAGGACGTTGTAGCCGAACGTGCCGAACCGGCACAACTCGGGCCGGAAGACTGTGGTGTTGCACGTGACCCGGGAGAAGGCGAGAGGATTGAACCACTGGGCGCGGGTCGGGTTGTCGAGCCGGGGTTCGCCGACCTGGTCGGGGCGGACCGGGCCGCCGGTATTGATGTCGCCGCCCTGCGTCACGTTGAAGGGGAAACCGGAGCGGATGGAGAGGATGCCGTTGGACTGCCAGCCGCCGATGACGTACTTGACCGGCCCCTTGAGATTCTGGCCGGGAAGTTCCCATACAAAATTGGCCACCAGATTGTGCCGTTGATCGAACCGGAAACGGCCGCGGCTCTGTGTGCGGTTCAAGGGATCCTGGAAGGACACCCCTTCCTGGCCACCGTTTTCTCCATCTCCGTGCGACTTCGACCAGGTGTACGCCAGGCCGCCGGCCAGGCCTTTCATGAAACGGCGGTCGACCTTGACCTGCAAGCCGTGGTGGAAGCTCTCGCCGTAGGAATCGATGTAGCGGATGGTGCCGATCGTCTGGACCCCCCGTTCAGGAAGAGTCGGATCGAAGAACTGCTGATAAGGGCGCCGGGCCTGGACGTTGGTGTCGCGGGATGGAGCCGGCTGATTGTAGTTGCCGATCGAGTTGCCGAGGTGAGTGCCCTTGGAGCCGACGTAGCCGACGGTGACGGCCGTGTTGAAGGGCAGTTCGCGCTGGATGTCGAAGCTCCATTTCCACACCTGGCCGTGCTTGTAGTCCGGAGGGACGTAGTTGAGGGCGACCGGGTCACGGCGGGCGGCGGCGCCCGTCTGCCGCAGGAACGGGTCGTTGAGGGTCAGGATCGGGGCTCCGGGGCGGTAGATCCGCGTCTGCGAGATGAACGGCTGCCCGTTGCCTCCGATGAGGCTGAGTTGCTGGGCCGGGTCGGTCACCGAATCGAAGATCAGCGAACCGGACTTCGGCGGCATCAGGTTGAAGATCGTCCAGGTGTTCAGGTGATTGATGTTGTCGAACAGTCCGGCGCCGGTACGGAAGACCCACTTGTCGGTCGGGCGGAAGGTGATGCCCAGCCGGGGCATGAAGTATTGGCGCCGGGGAAACAGCTTCACCGCTCCGGGATCGCCGAGGGCGGCCGGGAAGACGGTTGGAATGGTGACGGAGCCGACCTGGTAGCCGCGGCCGCGCCCTTCGATGCCAAGGCCGGTTCCGGGAAAATCGAGCGTGCGCCAGAGGCCCTTGGAGTCGTAGGGCGCGCCGATGTAGTCCCAGCGGAGACCGCCGCTGATCGTCATGCGGGAGGTGACTTTCCAGTCGTCATGGAAGTAGCCGCCGAGCCGCGTGTTGCGGGGGAAGGTGAGCGGAAGCCCCTCGGGCGACACGGACTGGCTCGGCAGGCCGAGCAGGAAGGAAGCGAACCCGTAGCCGGACTCGTTTCCGCCAAAGCTGAGCGCGCCCTCCTCGACGTTGGCCGCTCCGCGCTCCATGGTGATGTAGTAGACCTCGCCGCCGATTTTCAGGTTGTGCTTGCCGCGGAAAAGGGAAAGGTGGTTGCCGGCCTGGATGGTGTCCATGTTGTCGTAGCCGTTTCCGTTGGTGTTCTCCCCGACGGCGAAGGGCAGGCCGTTCAGGCGGGGGACGCCGTGCTCGCGCGGCGTCAGCTTGCGGGCGCCGTCGTTGAAGACGCGGAACTGGCCGATGCCGAGCGAGTCCATGTCGAAGGAGGTGTTGTCGGTGCGGGGATTAGAGGTGAGGTCGTCGGAGATGTTGAACCCGAAGCGGAGTTCGTTGATCATGGACGGGCTGAAAGTATGAATCCACTGCGTGGCGAGGTTTGTGACTTTCGAGTCGACGAAAACGGGGAAGTTCGGATTGATGTTGTTGGCCGTGCGGTCGGAGCGGTCCCACGCCAGGCGCGCAAAGACTCGGTCGCTCGCGCTGATGTTGTGATCGACGCGGGCGAAGTAGGTGCGGGCGTTGACGGGCTGCGGGACGGCCGCGGTGGCGTTGAAGTCGAACGGATCGGGCTGCCGGAACTGCGGCTGCGGGACGTAGTTGTTGAGGATGTTGCGCGCGCCAGGATGGATGCGGGACGCCGGCAGGATATTGTTCGGATACGGCATGCCGGTGTAGACATCGAAGATGATCGTAGGGTTCCGGAACTGGTTGGTGCCGGCGATCGGGGTGGGCCGCTGGATCTCGGAAAAGTCTCCGCGGCGGAAGGCATCGATGACGAAGTTGGCGTTCTGGACGGCCTGCACGCGGTCCAGCCGGTACTCCATGTTGAACGCCCAGAACGTGCGGTTCCGCCCGTTGTAGACCTTGGGGATCGCCACCGGGCCGCTGAGCACGAACCCGAACTGGTTGCGGCGTAGCGTGTTCTGCTTGAGCCGTTCGAGATTGGCGGGCCGTTCGAAGTTGAGGAAGTACTGCTCGGCGTCGAAGATGTTGTTGCGGAGGAACTCGAAGAAGGTGCCGCGCAGCATGTTGGTGCCGCTCTTCATCGTGATCTGCACGTTGGCGCCGCCGCCGAAGCCGAACTCGGCGGTGAAGGCATTGGTCTGGATCTTGAACTCCTCGATCGCCTCGATCGACGGAACGAAGTTGGTGATGTTGATCCGCGGGTCCTTGGCGTCGACGCCATCGAGGGCCACGACCTGGTGCGTTTCGCGCTGGCCATTGGCCGAGACCGAGAAACCGGAACCGGGGATGGGGAATCCGCCCATGCCGTCGCCGCGGCCGGTGCGCTCCCCGAACTGGACGCCCGGCACCAGGACCGCCAGGCCCACCATGTTGCGGCCGTTGATGGGAAGGTCGATGATACGCTTGTTCTCGATCACGCCGCCGACGGTGGCGTTCTCCGTGTTGAGCTGCACCGTGTTCGCCGACACTTCAACCGTCTCGGCCACAGCGCCGACCTCGAGTTTGAAGTCCTGCCGGACCTGCGCCGTGGTTTCCACGCGGATGTTCCGGACGGTCTCGGTTTTGAAGCCCTGCATTTCGACTTTGACTTCATAGTTGCCGACCTGGATGAGAGGGAAGTTATAAAGACCCGCGGCGTTGGTCTGCACGGTTTGGGAGATTCCGGTGCCCATGTTGGTCAAGGTCACCTTGGCGCCGGAGACGACGGCGCCGGTTGAATCCTCGACAAGACCCTGAATCGACTGGCTGGACTGGGCGGAAGCGGAAACAGCCCAGACCGAGGCCAGCGCGGCGATGAATGCGATTCGCTTCATGATGAATACCCCATTGTCAAGAGATCTTCCACAATCCCACTTGGCACCGAGTATATAACAGGTGGCGCCGGCCCCGCCGACCCGAGGCGTTTGGGCTATAGTGGTCGTTTCAAACCCCCGATGAAGATCCATTCGAAATCCCCGTGCCGCGTCGACATCGCCGGGGGCACGCTGGACATCTGGCCCATCTGCCTGTACCACGATAACGCGGTGACGGTGAACTTCGCCGTTTCACGGCACACCTCCTGCACGATCGAAACCCGCAAGGACAAGCGGATCCTGCTGCGGTCGCGCGATCTGGGGAAGGAGTGCAGCTACGAGTCGCTCGACGCATTGCTCGCGGACCGGAAGCCGAAGCTCCCGCTGCACGCCTGGCTGTTGCGTTTTTTCCGGCCGCAAGGCGGGCTGGTGATGGAGACGGACTCGGAGGCGCCGGCGGGCGCCGGCATTTCGGGCTCGTCGTCGCTGATGATCACCGCAGGCGCCGGACTCAACCGGCTGTGTGGCGCCGGCTACAAACTCGAAAAGCTGCGAGAGATCGTGCAGAACATCGAGTCGCAGATCATCCGGGTCCCGACCGGGCCGCAGGATTACTATCCGGCGATGTACGGCGGCGTGGGAGGGATCGAACTGTCGCCGGCCGGGGTCCGGCACTTCCACCTGCCCGTCGACGCCGAGGAGTTCAACCGCCGCTTCATCCTGGCCTACACCGGCGCTCCGCGAAATTCGGGAATCAACAACTGGGAAGTCATGAAGGCGCACATCAACGGCGACCGGAGAGTGCACCGCAACTTCGACCAGATCGCGGCGATCGCCAATGGCATGCGGGCGGCCGTGGAGAAACAGGACTGGGCGGAAGCGGGCCGACTCCTGCGGGCGGAGTGGGAACACCGGCGGCGCAACATTCCCACTATTTCGACGCCGCTGATCGACCGCCTGGTAAAGGTCACGCGTAAGCTGGGCGCGGCAGGCGCAAAGGTGTGCGGCGCCGGCGGCGGCGGCTGCGTGTTCTTCCTCGCCGAGCCGGAGGCGCGGGACCGGGTGGCGGCGGCAATCGCCACGGAGGGGGCGCAGGTGCTGGAGGCGAAGGTGGCGCCGAAGGGGGTGCGCGTTTCCGTCGAGGGGTAGGTCCGGGCGCCGGACACCGCTACGAGCGGCGGACCAGGAATCGTTGCGCCCCGACGGAAGCCAGGAAGAGAACCCCGGGCAGAGCCACGACCGCGACCACGCCGACGGCATCGGCGTCAAATCCGAGGCAGGCGAAGAAGCCCGCCAGGGCGGCCAGCGACACGGCCGCGCCGGCAGTTTCCCACCGCCACGCAGGGATCAGGGAGAGGCACGCGGCCGCCAGCAGCCCGATGCCGGCCCATTCCCGCCAGAGCGCGGGTGGTCCCGAATGGGGCGCCAGCAGTTCGGCGCCGGCGAGAAAGAGGAACCCGCCGGCCACCAGGAGACCGGTGATTCGCGCCGCCCAGCCAAGCGCGTTCCATCCCATCGGGCGTATCCACATGTCGGTAACTCTTCACAGAGTGATACGCTCACTGTCGGCGGAATGTTCCGCGGCGGCGCACGGGATCGACGGGCGCGGCAGGGAAACGGATATACTCGTACGGATGCGAATCCTCCCCGTGGGGGCGGCCGCGCTGCTGGCGGCCGTCGCGGCTGTGTTTCCGGAGGCGGGTCGCGCCCAGTCCAGGACCGCCTTATATGCCGCGATGGGTCCGGTGCTCACGGCCTATCATGCCGACGCCGGCGAAGCCACGCTCGCCCGGCGCGGATCGGTCACCTTGCCGGAGAATGTCCAGGAAGCCTGGCCACATCCATCACGGCGCTTTCTTTACGTCGCCTGGAGCAACAACACCCGTCCGGGCGGGCATCATGGAGTGACCGCGTTCCGAATCGATCCGGGGACCGGGGCGCTGAGCCAGCACGGCCAACCCGTTTCGGTAGCGGCGCGATCCGTGCACCTGACCGTCGACATTCCGGGGAAGCACCTCCTGGTCGCCTACAATCAGCCGAGCCGGGTGTCGGTGCACCGGCTGGCGGAGGACGGCACGATCGGGGCCGAGGTGGCGCAGCCACCGGGGCTGGACTTCGGCATCTACGCCCACCAGATCCGCGTCGACCCGTCAAACCGAATGGTGCTGCTGCCCACCAGAGGCAATCCCGCCACGGCGGCCAAGCCGGAGGATCCGGGCGCGATCAAGGTATTTGGCTACCGGGACGGGATCCTGACCAGCCGCGTCTCGGTGGCGCCGGACGGCGGGCGCAACTTCGCGCCGCGGCACCTCGATTTCCACCCGGCGCGTCCCTTCGTGTTCGTGACCCTGGAAGCGCAGAACAAGCTGCAAGTCTACCTGCGCACGGAGGGGCCGTCGCTCGGCGCGGCTCCGTTGTTCACCAGAGAGACGCTGGCCGACCCGGGCCGGCTATCCGGACAGGCCACCAGCGCCATACGGACCCATCCCAACGGCCGCTATGTGTATCTCGCAAACCGCGCGACGGCGGCGGGAGGGGAGAACTCGATCGTGGTTTACGGGCTGAACCAGGACACCGGCGAGCCGACGCTCCTCCAACGCGCCGATACGCGCGGGCTGCACCCTCGGACGTTCGCCATCGACCCGACCGGCAGGCTTCTCGTCGTGGCCAACATGGAGCGGAGAGGAGACAGGCCGCCTTCGCTGACGGTGTTCCGGATCGCCAGCGACGGGAAGCTCGAGTTCGCGCGCAGGTACGATCAGGACGGGCCCGGCGCGCTGTTCTGGACCGGGATGGTGGCCCTGCCGTAGGCGAGCCGGGGGGCCGACGGATCCGTCACTGGCGGTCCATGTGGATCTTGAGCGGAAACTCGCCGGCGGCGGCCTTGACGGTGGTGTCGGCGACGATCGAATTGCCGTCCGGGCTCAGGGTCCAGCGTTCGACGACCGTGAAGTCTCCGTTGCGCGCCTGCCACTGGGAGGTCATGACGAGCGCGGGGCCGTCCCATTTCGCGCTGAGCTTCCCTTCGTGCTGATCGACCTTGAGGACGGCGTCCGATCCGTCGGGGGTGAATCGGGCCGAGGAGACGGACTCACCGCGGACCGTCACGCTGCGGCGCAGGATGCGCAGAGCGGAGCCGTCCTGCTCGACATCCCATTCGTAGGACTGGAACGGGGGAACGAAGCCGAACTCGCTCCGGGCCGGGTTCATCTTCCACTTGCCGCCCAGTTTGGCGGCGCCGGCCGCCGGGGCGGCGGGCGTGACCCTCACCAGATGAATCGTGACCGGGAGGGTGGCCTGGGTGGTTTCAATCTGGCGGCGGATGACGAGCGCGGCGCCTCCGCCCTCAAGCGACCATTCATCCTTGAGAACGATATCCTGGCCCTGAAACCGGGTCCTGGTCGTGATCTGGAGCGTGGCGCCGTTCCAGGCGAGGGTGCTGACGCCATCGATATCGCCTACGCGGTTGGTGTGAGGCTTACCGTCGACACGGTAGCTGGCGTCGGTCTTGAGGTCGCCGGTGGGGCCGCCGGTCTGTTCGCGGCGCACACGAAGGTCCGGCTCCTGGTGGCGAACCTCCATCAAGAGAGAGGACGGCGGCGGGAGCACGCCCCAGTCACTCTTGGCCGCATCCATCTTCCAGACGCCGGAGAAGTCGGTCGCGGCCGAGCAAGCCGCCGCTGTGAGGACAGAGACGAGAATACCCCTCATCTCTTCATATTAGCGCTCAAGAGTGAGCTTTGCTGTGGCGCTTGCCATAGCCGAAATAGATCGCCATTCCGATGGCGAGCCAGACGATGAGGCGGAGCCAGTTCTCCCATCCGAGGCCGGCCATCAGGAGGAAATTGACCATGGCGCTGAGAATCGGGATCAGGGGCACGAGCGGGGTCTTGAAAGAGCGGGGCAGGTCCGGGTGGGACTTGCGCATGATGATGATGCCGATGCTGACCAGCACGAAAGCGAACAGGGTGCCGATGGAAGTCATTTCGCCGACGAGGCTCATCGGAGCGAAGGCCGCGAACAGGCCGACGAAGACCATCAGCAGGGCGTTGCAGAGATAAGGAGTCCGGTAGCCCGGGTGAAGTTTAGAGAACAGCGGCCACAGCAGGCCATCGCGCGACATCGAGAAGAATACACGCGACTGGCCGAGCAGCATCACGAGGATGACCGAGGTCAACCCGGCCAGGACGGCGAGCTTCATCAGCAGCGCCAGCCAGGGAATTCCCATCCGATCCACCGCCAGAGCCACCGGGGACGGCACGGCCAGTTCCTTGTAGTTGACGACGCCGGTGAGCACGCGGGCGTACAGGATGAAGAGCACCGTGCAGATCAGCAGCGACCCGATGATGCCGATGGGCATGTCCTTCTTCGGATTCTTGGCCTCCTGCGCCGCCGTGGAGACGGCGTCAAAACCGATATAGGCGAAGAAGATCACGCCGGCGCCGCGCAGGATGCCGGGCCATCCGAACTTGTCGCCGCCCTCGTTTGCCGGAATGAACGGCACGTAGTTCTGGGGGTTCACGTACATGTATCCGATGGCGACGAAGACAACGACGACCGCCACCTTGATGACGACGACGATCGAGTTGACGGTGGCCGACTCCTGAATTCCACGGATCAGAAGCCACGAGATGGCGACGACGATGAAGACCGCGGGCAGGTTGACGAGGCCGTGTACCTGGGTTCCGTTGGGAAGCAGGACGGGCTGCCAGGGCGAGGCGATGAGTTCGGGCGGCAGGTCGATTCCGAGCGAGTGCAGGATGGAGATCAGAGTCGCGGACCACCCGATGGCGACGGTGGCCGCGCCGACGGCGTACTCGAGAACGAGGTCCCATCCGATGATCCAGGCGATCAGCTCGCCCATGGTCGCGTAGGCGTAGGTGTAGGCGCTGCCGGCGATCGGAATCATGGTCGAGAACTCGCTGTAGCAGAAGCCGGCCAGGGCGCAGCCGAGCGCCGAGAGAAGAAAGGACAGCAGGATCGCGGGGCCGGCGTGGTTGGCGGCGGCCTGCCCGGTGAGCGTGAAAATTCCCGCGCCGATGATGGCTCCGATGCCAAGCGAGATCAGGTTCGCCGGGCCCAAGGTGCGGTGAAGCGACGTCTTCTCGCCCACCGCTTCGGCCTCGCTCAGGATGCGATCAAGCGGCTTGGTAGCAAACAATGGATTCACTGCGTCACCTCGCGTTTACGCCAAAGATAGAAAACCGGCACGCCCAGAAACACGATACCCAGGCCAGGCCAAGTGTAGCTGGGCTTGTACATCAGTAGCAGAACCGCGATCGAACCCGCAAGCAGGATGTAGAGAGCGGGCAGGACGGGATAACCCGCCGCGCGGTACGGCCGTTCCATGTCCGGACGGCGCCTCCGCAACACGAACACGCCGGCGATCGTCAGAACATAGAAAAGCAAGACAGCGAATATAACATAGTCGAGCAGATCGCTGTAGCTGCCGGAAAGGGTCAGCAGACAGGCCCAAAGGCACTGTGTCCACAAGGCGACGGTGGGCGTGCGGCGGTCCGGGTGGACCTTTGCCGCGGCGCGGAAGAACAGGCCGTCGAGAGCCATCGCGTAATAGACCCGGGCGCCGGCCATGAGGATGCCGTTGGCGCAGCCGAACGTGGACACCATGATCGCCGCGGCCATGACCTGGACGCCGGCCGGACCGAGTATGGCGGAGGCGGCGGCGGTGCCGACTCTGTCCTCGGGCGCAGCCTGGATCGCGGAGATCGGCAGGACCATCAGGTAGACGAAGTTGCAGGCCACGTAGAGCGCCGTCACCGCGCCCACGCCGAGCGCGAGCGACAGGGGGAGATTGCGCGAAGGGTGGCGGGTTTCACCGGCGGTGAAGGTCACATTGTTCCAGGCGTCCGCCGAGAACAGGGCGCCGACCATGGCGACGCCGGTGATCCGGACGGTATCCCAGTTCCAGCCGGCGTTCCGCCAGAAGCCGGTGAAGTTGGCCTCGATGGCCGCGTCGCTGCGGCCGGCGAGGAAACCGAGACCGACGAGGCCGGCGAGGGCGCCCGTCTTGGCGATGGTGAACACGTTCTGGAGGTTGGCCCCGGCGCGCACGCCGCGCGCGTTCAGCCAGGTGAGAAAGACGAGGACCAGGATTCCGACCAGTTGCTGAGAGTTGACGGGAAGGGGACCGGCTGGGAGGACCACGTTCGACGCGGAGATCCAGGGGAAGAAGACGCCGCTGAACTTCGCGAAGGCCACCGCGACGGCGGCGATCGTGCCCGTCTGAATGACCAGGAACAGGGTCCATCCGTAGAGGAAGCCGAACAGCGGCCCGAACGCTTCGCGCAGATAGACATACTGCCCGCCGGCGCGCGGCATCGCCGCGGCGAGTTCGCCATAGCTCAGGGCGGCGATGAGCGTGAGCAGGGCGGTGACGATCCAGGTGACCAGCATCAGTCCTGGGGACTGGACCTGGCGGGAGATATCGGCGGAGACGATAAAGACTCCGGAGCCGATCATCGAGCCCATGACGAGCGTGGTCGCATCGAGCAGACCGAGGGACTTTTGCAGTTCCACGCGGGGGGAGGCGGTCAGGCGCACAGCAGATTCAGCCATTCTTTGACCCTTCTTTCGATGGAAGCCGGAGTACAGGGATCCGGATAGAGGCCGCCGATCACGGCGACGCTGGCGGCGCCATGATCGAGCACGTCGCGCGCCGAGGCCGTGGTAATTCCCCCGATGGCGACGACAGGCAAGGAGGTCAGGGCGGACCAGGCGCGGAGATTGCCCAGCCCGACAACCGGGTCCGGGTTCTGCTTTGAGACCGTGCTAAACACGGGTCCGATGGCGATGTAGTCGACCGGTTCGGCGGCGGCGGCGCGCACCTGCTCTTCATTGTGGGTAGAGAGCCCGATCGAGGCCTCGGAACCCACCACGCGCCGGGCGGCGGCGGCAGGAAGGTCGTCCTGTCCGAGATGGAGGCCTGAGCCGAACATACGGGCGATGTCGGCGCGGTCATTGACAATGAGCCGGGCGCCGCCACGCCGGCACGCCGCCACGACCCTTTCGAGCAGGAGCATATCCGCTTCGCCGGGGTTTCGCTTGCAGCGCCACTGGAGGATGCCGGCGCCGGCGGCGAAGATGGCTTCGGCCGCGCCGTCAACAGGACACCCGCGGGCCTCGAGAAGGCCGACGTCGAGGATGGGGTAAAGACGCGGCAGGATCATCGGAGGTGCCGGTCAAACCATTCGGCGGTGCGCCGGCAGGCGTCAATCCAGGTTTCGTCGCGGACGAAGCCGTGGTCTTCCTGCGGACAGAAGAAGTGCGAGAAGCCTTTGCCCTCGGACACCAGCTTTTCGGTCAGTTGCACGGCATCCTGAAACAGGACGTTGGAATCCACCATGCCGTGCAGGATGAGCAACGCACCCTCGAGATTGCGGGAAAAGAGAATCGGGGAGCTGCGGCGATACGCCTCCGGGTATTCGGCGGGCGTGCCGAGGCGCTCGCGTGAGTAGCCCTCGTTGTAGTTCTCCCAGTCATTGACGGCGGCCCAGCTGGAGCCGGCCTTGAACGTTTTCGGCGAGAGGAACATCGCCATATTGGTCATAAAGCCGCCGTAGCTGACGCCCCAGATGCCGAGGCGGTTCATGTCGACGGCGCCAAGGGTCCCCAGATAGTCCACGGCTCCGAGCACGTCGCCGAGATCTTTGCCGCCCATGTGAAGATGGACTCCAGTCCGCCAGTCGCGGCCGTAGCCGGACGAGCCCCGGTAGTCGAGGTCCATCACGAGGTAGCCGCGGCTGGCCAGATAGGCGTTGAAGACGTAGCGGAGTTCGTTGTAGCTGCCCCACTGCTTGAGCACGCTGGTGGCGTAGCCCGCGCCGTGGATGAAGAAGACACAAGGCCACTTCTTCTGAGGCCGCGCGTCCAGGCTGAATCCGGGGGGGAGGAGCAATTTGGCGTGGACGGTCCTGCCGTCCGAGCGAGAGGGAAACCGGACGAATTCGGTGGCGGGCCAGGGAAGGTCGCGAAAACCGGGGCGGGGGGACGTGGTGACGCGCTCGCCGTCGACCCATAAGTCAAACGGGTTGTCGAGGTCGGCGCGGGACCATGCGATGTGGCGGCCGTCTTCAGAGACAAGGCCGTCGTTCAGTCCGGCGTGGACCGAGAGCTTCTGCTTGCCGGAGCCGTCCGGGCGCACGCGGTAGAGGTGGCGCTCGCTGGGAGAGTCTTCCGTGGAGCTGAAGTAGATCCATTCTCCGATCCACTGGGGCTCGTGCGTGAACCGCTCGGCGCGGACCTCGAAGGCGCCGCGCGTGATCTGGTCCGCCTTTCCTCCGGATGCCGCTACTTTGTAGAGATGGGCCCATCCGTCGCGCTCGCTGGTGAACCACAGCCATTTGCCGTCGGGCGACCAGCCAAACTCCGGAACGAACAGCCAGGCCGGGTCGCTCTCGTCGACGGCCGTGACGGACGCGCCGGTCCGGGGATCGAAGACGTACAGGCGCGCGGACCGGAGACTGGCGTCTTCGGCGAGAAGCGCGAGCCGGGCCGAGTCCGGCGACCAGACGGCGCCTGTGGTGTAAACGCGCCCTTTGGCGTTCCGCATCGCCACAGGCTCCCCGCCGTCCGCCGGGATGGTGTAGGCGGCGAGTTCGGGGGGTAAGTCTCCGGCGACGGAGCGCGTGAAGGGCCGCGCGGCGACGAAGCGGCCGGAGTAGTTCGGGAGGATCTGCTTGCGCTCGTCGTCGCGCACCGTCTCGTAGGCGAAGCGGGCGCCGTCGGGCGACCAGCGGTAGCCCTGGATCGACCATCCGGATTCAATGTCGGTGACCTGCCAGAGTTGTCCGGTGGCGAGGTCCTGAACGACGATCTGGCCTCCGCGAAGCGAGGCAAGGCGCGTGCCGTCGGGCGAGAAGGCGGGGGAGGTTTCGGCGGCCCGGGTCCGGGTGAGCCGCAAAAGCGGGCGCGAAGCGTCGGTCAAGGCGATGAAAAGATCGCCCTTGTAGCTGAACGCAGCGCGGGCTCCGTCGGGCGACAGCGCGAAGGAATCGAGTCCGGTTTGTGGAGGAAGGAAGAGCCGGCGGCGGTCGTCCTTTTCCGCCTCCGTCAGATGAAGGGGGTCGTGGAGGTTGGCGAGGTCCGTGAGGCGGACGCGGCGCCGGCTGTCCGGGTGATAGGCGTACAGGTCCATGAAGCCGTGGCCGGATTCGTCCCAGAGGAACGCCAGCACGTGGCCCTTTTTCGACCATTTGACTTTCTGAGGGGACGTGCCCCAGACATAGGGGCGCTGAAAGAGCCGTTCGAGGGGCCACATGGCGGCGGCGGAGGCGACGGAGGTCGCGGCGGCGGCGATGAGGCAGAAACGAAGCATCGGAGCGATTGGACCATCATAACGGACGCGGCAGGCCCGGCTGAAAGCCGTTGATTCGATTTCCCTTGGCGGAAATCGGCTTCGTTTCGCCGGGACCGGGGAAGCCGGAGTCAGTCGCCGCTGGCGTGGGAAACGGGCGCCGAGGGGCGCGACGAGGCGAGGGCGCCGAGGGAGACGTGTATGGTCGGGAGCGATCCGTCGGGGTGTTCCTCCCGCTCCTGCATCCTGGCAAGTTTCTCCCGGAGCAGTTCGCGGCGCAGGCGGGCCTCGAACTCACGGAGGCGCTCATCGATGGCGGACCGTTTTTTCTGCGCCGCCACCATATCCTCGCGGTAGCGCTTGAGGAAGTAGCTGATGGTTTCCGTGCGGATCTTGATCGAGCCGGTCGGTTTGTTTTCGTCGATGTCCTTGAAGCAGAAGTACGGGGTGCCGGAGTGCTCGACGATTTCCTCGACCACGGTGTAGATGGGCGCATCGTGACCGCACTTGAAGCTCGACAGTTCGAGCGCGACGAGATTCGGGTGGCGGGCGACGTACTTGGCGGCCCAGACCTTGCGCGAGGTGTTTTCCGAGTAGGAATTTTTCCACACGTCGGCAATGGACATCGGGTCGGGGATTTCACCGGCAAGGACCTCGTCGCCGAACAACTTCCAGACGATGTCGTCGTCGATGGGGAGCGAATCCTGGGAAAAGACGGGATAGCCCAGTTTCTGAAACTCCTCGAGGATTTCGTGATTGCAGCCGGGGTCGTTGTGGTAGGGCCGTCCGAGGAGCACAATACCGAGTCGCTGCTCGCGTTCCAGGCGGGCGAGCAGTTCGCGTCCGGCGCCGCGGAGGGTGACGTTATTGAATTCGTCGAGCGCTTTGTAGCCCTCCTGGACCGCGCGGGCGTTTTCCTCCGGCGAAAGCCCGAGCAGGTCCTTGAACTCGAGCCACATCTGGCGCTCAAAGACATCGGGCTTGCCGACGTTGACGAAGGTATCAAGGAAGAGGACGCCTTTTTCCCGGAACAAGTCGCCTTCCTTGGTGAAGGCGGCCTTGACCGCCGCAGGCGTGGTCGCCACGGTGGGGCAGGAGCGTGAACCCTGGGTGCCGGAGAGGTCGCTGGTGAGGCAGTCGATCATCGGGAAGAAGATGACGTCGAGCGGCTTCTTCTCGTGGTGGACGTAGAGGAGATTGTGGATGTGGGGGATGCCCAGCTTGGAGGGGAAGCAGGGATCGATCGAACCGCGCTTGGCGCCGGACTTGTAAAGTTCCTCGCTCGTGTAGTCCGACCAGACGATGTTTTCGGGCTGAATCCCGAGCGCGGCGAAGTAACCGGTGAAGACAGGCGCCTGAGAGTACATGTTCAGGACGCGGGGCATCCCGATGCGGAGGGTGGCGCGCCTGCGGATGGCTTCGGCGCGGCGCTTTTGCGCGGCCGTGATCTGCAACTTCGGCGCCGGGCTGGCGACATTGGCGACGTGGGGGACGCGGAAGACGGCGCGGGCGGCGAGTTCGACCAGGTTCGGGTTCTCGCTCTTGACCTTGTCCAGGGCGCCCTTGATCTGGCGCATTTCGCTGATGTCCTCGACCGTGCCCTTTTCACAGGTGGCGATGATGAGGCGTTGGGCATCGGCGGCGAGCGGGACCTTGGACTTCTGCGGGCGGTAGGCGGATTCGGTCAACTGGGTGGTTTTGACGTCGATGAAGGTGCGCAGGCACTTGTTCTTGCAGAAGTAGCAGCGGGTGGCCTCGGACCGGGTGGTCGAGTATTGGATGCGCTGGACGGCTTCGAGTCCGATGAAGGTGGTCTGGCGGCCGTTGTCCCAGAGGCGGCCGGCTTCGAGTCCGGCGCCGATGGCGCCCGCCTCGCCGCAGTGCTTGTGTACGATCACTTCCGGCCGCACATCCTTGCCTTTAAAGCGGGATTCGATGAAGTCGACCTGGGACTTCACGGCGGCGAGGTTGTACTGCGTGCCTCCCTGGAGCAGGAACCGGCGGCCGATGGCGGAGAGGTTCGGGATCTGCGAAACGTAGAGCCAGATGTTCTTCGGCAGTACGTTGCACAGCCCGGCCATGATCTCTTCGGGCTTCCAGCCCTGGCGCTGGAAGTCGACGATATCGGACTGCATGAACACGGCGCAGCCGTATCCGAAGGACGGATAGCCGGTGGCGTTGAAGGCGACGTCGGCGAACTGTTCGACGGGATAGCCGAAGCCCTGGGCGGTGGACTGAAGGAAGTAGCCGTTGCCGGCCGAACACTGCGTGTTCAGCTTGAAGTCCTTGACGCGGCCGTTCTTCAGGATGATGATCTTGATGTCCTGGCCGCCGACATCGCAGATGACGTCGACGTCCTGGTAGAAGTGGAGGCCGGCCTGGGTGTGGGCGACGGTTTCGACGACGGCTGCGTCGGCGCCGATGACGTCTTTGAGAATGTCCTTGGCGTAGCCCGTCGTTCCGACGCCGAGCACGACAAGCTTGCCGCCCTGGCTGGCGATCTGGTTTTCGAGCTTGGCGAAGATCTCCATCGTGTCTTCGATGGGGTTGCCTTTGGAGAGTTGATAGGCCTTGGCGAGGATGCGGCGTTCCTTATCCTTGGAGATGAGGACAGCCTTGGTGGATGTGGAACCGCCATCGATGCCGATGAAGCCTTCCACCACTTCACCGGGGGTGACCGGCGCCGGGACGAACGGCTGGTGACGGTATTTCTCTTTAAAGGCGGCCAGCTCGGCGGCGTTGCGGGCGAGGCCACCGTTGCCGCCCTTCTTCTTCTTTTCCTCGTCGCGGCCGACATTGATGTACCACTCGAGTTTTTCCCAACCCTTGTAACGGCCGACCTCGGGATCTTCGTCCTTGCCGAACTCAACCGCGCCGAGCGCAGCGAAGTACTGGGCGTTGGCGGGGATGCGGATGAGAGATTCCGGGTCGACGCCTTCGGGCAGGGGGTAGTTTCTCTCGGCCCAGATCTTGGGAATATTGGACTTCCAGCAGTCCTGCATACCCTTGATGTAGGTATTGGGACCGCCGAGGAGCAGCACCTCCGGGCGAAGCGTGTTGCCGCGAGTGAGCACGGACAGGTTCTGCATGACGATGGCTTCAAACAGCGACGCCATCAGTTCGTCGGCGGGCACGCCGGACTTTTGAAGTCCGTTGATATCGGTTTCGGCGAAGACGCCGCACTTGCCGGCGACCGGGTGGAGGCGCAGACCCTTGTAGCCCATGTTGCAGAGCTCTTCGGTGGGGATGCGGAGCTTGGCGTTGATCTTGTCGATGACGGCGCCGGTGCCGCCGGCGCACTTGTCGTTCATCGACGGGAACTTCTTCTTCCGGCCGGTTTCCGGATCCTCTTTGAAGATGATGATCTTGGCGTCCTGGCCGCCAAGTTCGATGACCGATCCGCAGTTAGGGTAGAGCTTCTCGACGGCCAGCGAGACGGCGTTGACCTCCTGCACGAACTTCGCGCCGATGTGCTTGCCGATGCCGGCGCCGCCGGATCCGGTGACAAAGATGCGGCTGTTGTCACGGGAAAAGCCTTCCACCTCGGACTCAAACCGGCGGAGGAACTCGAGCGTTTTCTCGGGCTGCTTGGTGTCGTGGCGCTGGTAGTCGCTCCAGACGATCTGGTCGGAGGCGGCGTCGACGACAACGGCTTTGACGGTCGTCGACCCGATGTCGAGACCGATCATGAATTGCTTCATGTCCGGGGTTTCCTTTGCTTACTGTACCGCCACCAGAGTCCGGGAGGGGGTCCACGCTTCCTTGCGGGCCCGTTCGGCAATATGGAGGGCGAAGTTGGCGGCGGTCCCGACGACCCCCGGAGTGTGCGGCACTTTGTACATCGGCCGTTTCAGTTCGGGGTGCTCTTCGACGTAGCGGTAGAGATCCTCCAGCGTCATCCCGATTTTTTCGAGGGTTTCGGCGAACTCGCGGCGGGCCTTGTTTTTGGCCTCGCCGAGGGCCATCTGAACACGGCTGTGAGCGTTGATCTCTCCCTCGCCGGAGGTTTCAATCGGCAGGTAGATGATGTCCTTGAACTGGGAAACGACGGCGGCCTGGGCGCCGTCGGACTGGGTCGACGGCATGCAGCCGAACGGCTTGACCGAGAGGACCATGTGGGCGAGGTCCTTGTTGGAGTAGTAGATGTTCTTGGCGACTTCGAGGTGGCCTTCTCCGCCACCGGCGCGCGAATTGTAGAAGGGGTGGCCGATGCGTTGCATCTCGTACTGGTCGGCGAGATGGTGGCCGATGCCGCCGAGGGCGTCGACGAGGCGGTGGTATTCGCGGCGGAATACGGCTTCGGCGAGTTTCAGCCGGGCGACCTTGTTCCGGTAGTTCCATTCGATCCGGGCGCGCTTGCCGATCTGCCAGATGGGGGGAAGAACAGCGCCCTCTTCGAGACCCTTCATGTCGGTGTAGCGCTGGACGACCTGGTGGATCATGTAAGTGATCCAGGTTCCGACCGGCTCCACCATCACTTGGGCGCCTTCGCGCTCGAGGAACCGGAACATGTTGAAGTTGCCGTCGCCTTCCGTGGTCTGGGCCCAGAACTCGCCGGTGATCTTGACGATCGGCTTGACGCGGAGGCGGTCGACTTCGACTTCGTCGTACATGGCGCGGCAGCGCTCGAGCGCGGAGGTGATGTCGTCGCCGGAGATCTGGTTGATGAACTTGCCGATGTACTCGGCCGTGTCCTTGAATCCGCCGAGGAAGCTCCCGAGTTTCTCTTCGATCTTCCAGACCGGCTTTTTGGCGAAGACCTCGTGCATGTAGTCCATGATCCGGTCCATGACGCGATCGGTCTGCCCGGGGTTGACCTCGTAGGGCCGCAGAAGGTATCCGATCTCGTTGATGACGTCGCCGGTGTTCAGAGCGTTGAGGATGCCGAGGAAGAAGTCGAGGTTCATTTCGAGCCCGGCTTCACAGTCGGACTGGGAAAGACCGCCGGACTGTTGAAACAGCAGGACACGGAAGCCGTCGAAGCCGGCGTTGCGCAGAGCGAGGCGGTATTCGGCCTCGTACATGCCGAAACGGCAGGGTCCGCAGGCGCCGGCGGTGAGGAAGACGTAGCGGTCGATGATCTCCTGTTTGGTCATCCCCTGTTCTTCGAGCCGCTGGAGGTATTGGACGAGGTTTCCGACGGTGAAATAAGTCGGGTTGCACTGGCCGTTGTTGCCGAATTCCTTGCCGGTCTGAAAGGCGGCGACGTTCGGCGTGGGGACCATTTCGGCGTTATAGCCAAGCCCTTCAAAGGCGGCGTGGACGAGTTTTTCGTGCTTCCAGGTGAGTCCGCCGAACAGCAGCGTCGTGCGGCCGCGTTCCTGGCGGGTGAAGGGGCGCTCGACAGGGCGTTTGAAGTTGTGCACTTCCCTGGTTTCGAGGCCGGCCTCCTTCTCGAGCCGGGCCCGTTCTTCCGCCAGACGGCTCTGAATGATCTGTTCGAGTGAGTCCTCCACAGACGAGCCGATCTGGACCAGGCCAGGAGCCGTGGACGGCTTCGGTTGAATCTGCTGCGTGCTCATGAACTCATTACCTCCCAGAGGCTTGCGGTCATCTTCAAAAAACTCGTTCCGACAGTGTCCCAGAAACTTTCCAAATGTGTACAGTATAGCGAAACGGATCGCGACGTACTAGTCCACGTGTCCAGGATCCGAGCCAATCTGGACAAAATAAACAAGATTGCAGCGGACGGGGCGAATCGGGGGTTGGAGGGGGAAGTGAGTGAGGGGAATCGAGGGGATGGGGCGGGTGGCGCGGACAATTCCGGCGGCAGCCCGGCCGAGGCGGGAATGATACACTTGCCGTTGCGGATGAAGATCGCGTTGCTGGCGTTTCCGTTCCTGGCGGGCCTGGCCACCGGACCCGGTCTGCCGTTCGAGTTCCTGCTGGCTCCGGCGACGGAGGGCAACAAGCGCAATTCGGAAGGCGACATGATCGCGCTCAGGGACGGCCGGCTGATGATGGCCTGGACCGAGTTCTACACGAGCCAGGGAAGCGACTGGGGCGCGGCGCAGATCGCGGCCAAGTACTCGCGGGACGGGGGACGAAGCTGGGAGAAGAAGCACGTTCTCCAGGAGAATATCGGGGCCATGAACGTGATGGAGCCCGATCTGCTCCGGCTGAAGAGCGGCAAGATCCTGTTCGTGTTTTCACGGAAGAACTCCGAGGCCGACTGCGCGCAGATGGTTCGGGTGTCGACCGATGACGGAAAGACATTCTCCCCGCCGCGGGCCATTCTGATCGACCCGGCGCCTTCCTACACGGGGTCGAACAACGACCGGATGATTCAACTCAAGAGCGGGCGGGTGGTGCTGCCGCTCTGGTACACGACCGACTACAGGACGGACCGGCACATCCGGACCCGTGTCTACTACTCCGACGATGAAGGGATGAACTGGCGGCGGAGCGAGACCCTGGTCGATCTGCCGGATTCCAAGCCCGGGGCGCAGGAACCCGGCGTCGTGGAGTTGAAAGACGGGCGGGTCATGATGTGGATCCGTACGGACAAGGGCAAGATCTACCGGAGCTATTCGAGCGACCGGGCGGTGACGTGGTCGGCGCCGGAGCCGATGGAGTTGGATTCGCCGCTGTCTCCGCAGTCGATCAAGCGCATTCCGGGTACGGGGGATCTGTTGCTGGTCTGGAACAACTCACCCGACAGGCGGACGCCGCTGACGACAGCGATTTCGAGCGATGACGGGCGCAGTTGGAAGCACGTGCGCAATCTCGAAGAAGCAGCGGACCGGACGTTCGCCTACACGAGCATCGAGTTCTGGAGGGAGCGGGTCCTGTTCACCTATTACGTGGGGCCTGCGCCGGGAGGCCGCGCCGCCGATCACGGCTGGTCGCTGAAGCTGAAGGCAGTTCCGGTCCGGTGGTTGTATCAATGATGGTCCCGCTGGTGGCGACGATTGTGGCGCTGGGCGACAGCGTGACGCTGGGCGCGCGGAGGTCTCCGCCGGTGACGCCGGCGCAGACGTTCGCGGCGCTGCTCGAGGACAGGCTGGGTACGAAGGTGATCAACGCCGGGGTCGGGGGCGACACGACGGACGGCATGCTGGCGCGCTTCGCCAGGGATGTGCTGGCGCAGGGGCCGGAGGCGGTGTTGATCATGGCGGGGCTGAACGACGCGGCCTATGTGGACAGCGGTCCGAGGGAGCGCACGGCGCCGCGGGTGCCGGTGGAGCGGTACGAACGGAACCTGACGGAGATGGCGCGGAGAGCGGCGGAGGCCAAGGCGCGGGTGGTGATCCTGACGCCAAACCCGATGACGCGGCAATACCGGTATCACGAAGCAGCGGAATTTTACCAGGTGAACGACATCAACGACGGTCTGATGCCGTTCACGGAAGCGGCCCGGCGGGTAGCCCGGGTCCATGATGCCTGTCTGGTGGACGTCTTCGCCGCTTGGGTGGTGGACCGGGGGCACCGCAGCCTGCTTCCGGACGGCGTGCATCCGAACGCCGAGGGACACCGGCGGATCGCAAACCTCACGATCGAGCGTTGCGGCTCCGTGCTGAAGCCGGGACGGCGGCTGGAACCTATTCCTCCGGCGATGGCCAGGAATAGTGCACGTAGAAGGAGAACGACAGGAAGCGTTGGAGGAAGTTCTCCTTCTCCGAGATCGAGACCCAGTGCAGCGTCGCCTTCTCGCCGGGATCATTGAAGAAACCAACTCCGCCACGCTTGAGCCGGTTGTCGGCCCAATTGTCGACGGCCTGTCCGTTAAGGACCGTGGTGAAGCGGCTTCCACGGACGCCCACCTTGACTTCGTAAGTCCCATGGTCGTCCACCGCGGACAAGGGGATCGGCAGCTCGGTTTTCGCCATGTGGCGGCCGTTGACGACGGCCCAGCGGATGATCTCGGCGCGTTCGGGCACCTTCGAGCCGGGCGTGCGGGTAATGTTGATCTTGGTCGCGTAGTAGTTCTTGGGGTCGGTGGCTCGGAAAGCCCATCCCACGCCCTTCTCCTGAATCTCGGTTTCGAACTCGAGGGTATAGTCGTGCAGGGCCAAGGTGGGTTTCCAGAGGCGGAGGCCGCCGAGTTGCACAGCGCGCCCGACGCGGCGCCAGTCCCCCATGGATTCAAGGGGGCTTTGCCAGTTGCGGAAGTCCGCCCGGAAATCCTCACGGATGGAGAGCGAGCCGCGGCCGGGCAGAGCATTCTGGAGCCGTGCGCCGAGGTTGGCGGCCGAGGAAGGGGAGTAGCTGGGTGGGGGAGGCGCGGAGCGGTCCGGACCACCGGGGAGGAAAACGACGAGCAGGGTGGCCAGAACCACGAGAACGACGCCCTTGCCCGGCCCAAAGGTTCCGGGAGCCGCCTTGGATGTGGTTTCCCGAACCAGCCACGATTCTTCGAAGGACTCGTCGTACTCGTCGCGTGTCGCCCGCGCGGAGTAGACGCCGTTGGCCGCCTTGGTCCGGTGTTCGTCACAGCAGAACTGCCGGTCTCTCCAGCGGCGCACGAAACCTATCGTCGTCCCGCAATGCAGACAGCGCATAATCCTTTCACCTACGACCCAATGCTACCAGTGGTTGTGGAACATTCATAGAGCAATCCGCACGTCTAGGTGAACTATCGGCTCATAACCGAGGAATACCTTATATGGTCGATGGCCTGAGGAGCGAAAAAGTGCCGGCGAAGCGACCCGATTTGGTAAAATTGAAGTGTTTCGGGGTACTACGATGCCACTGCCCCCCCGCACCTACGACACGAGCCTTAATTCGGAACTGGAACGCCTTCAGTACCAGATCGAGGTGATACGCCAGGAGGCCGAGGGGTTGCTTTGGGGGCTGTCGGATGAGCAGTTCAACTGGAGTCCGGGAGGCGGGGCGTGGTCGATGGCGCAGTGCATGGATCATCTGAACGTGACGAACGCGCGGATGATCGAGCAGATGGAGGCGTCGATCGAGGGCGGCAGACAGGCCGGCCTGAGAAGCGACGGTCCGTTCGTCTACAGCCTGTTGGGACGGTGGTTCCGGAAGATCGTCGAGCCGCCGCCGAAATTCAAGGCGAAGGCGCCGCAGGTCTTTAAACCGGCGCCGCGCCGGTCGATGGAAGAGACCCAGGCGGCCTGGAAGAAGACACACGACCGGCTCGAAGAGCTGATTCTGGCGGCCAACGGACTCGACCTGGCGAAGATCAAAGTCCGGTCAGCGGCGCTGCCGATGCTGAAGTTCGAGCTGGGGATGGCGTTCTGGATTCAGACGGCGCATGACCGGCGGCACCTGTGGCAGATGCGGCAGATCCGCAACCATCCCGGGTTTCCCGCCGGCTGCTGAGCGCGCGGGGCGGCAATCAAGCGGGTTGTTTCGGTTTGGCGGCGGCTTTTCGTTTGCTGGGCCAGCCCGGTTTGACGGTTTGCCGCGCGCGCCCGAGGGCCAGGGCGTCCTCGGGAACGGGGTCCGTGATGACGGAGCCGGCCGCGATGTAGCTGCCCTCGCCGATCTCGAGGGGGGCAACGAGGGTCGCATTGCTGCCGACGAAGGATCCCGGCCCGATGCGGGTGGCATGCTTGGCGGTTCCGTCGTAGTTGCAGGTGATGGTTCCGGCGCCGATGTTGCAGCCGGGCCCGATGGTCGCATCGCCGAGGTAGGCCAGGTGCATGGATTTCGACTTCGCGCCGAGGCGGGTCTTCTTGAGTTCGACGAAGTTGCCGACGTGGGCGCCGCGCTCGATGTGGTTGTCCTGGCGGAGACGGCTGAAGGGGCCGAGGTGGACGTCGGACTCAACGGTGGAGGCGCCGACCAGAGTGTAGGCGTCGACCAGGACTCCGTCGCCGAGGACGGAATCGCGGATGATCGAACCGGCGCCGATGCGGCAGTCGCGGCCGATCCGGGTGCGGCCCAGGATGCGGCAGTTAGGCTCGATGACAGTATCCATGCCGATCTCGACGGCGGCGTCGATGGCCACCGTCTCGGGGCGCTCGATCGTGACTCCCGACAGCATCAACTCGCGCGCCTTGCGGTCGCGAAAGATGCGGTCGACTTCGGCGAGGTCGACGCGGGTGTTGATGCCGAGGAGTTCGGAGGAGTCCTCGAGCACCATGGGCGCGACGGCATGGCCGTGGGAACGCAGGATTTCGACGAGGTCCGTCAGGTACCATTCGCCGGAGGCCGGATTCGGCTGGAGTTCCGCGATGTGTTCCCAGAGCAACTCGGCGCGGAAGCAGTAGATGCCGGAGTTGATCTCACGGATGGCAAGCTGTTCCGGAGTGGCGGCTTTCTGTTCCACGATGGCCCGGACGTTGCCGGATTCATCGCGAAGGATGCGTCCGTAGCCGGTGGCGTCAGCCAGCACGGTGGTAATCACGGTGGCGGCGGCGGAGGATTGCTTCTGGCGCTCGATGAGGCGGGCGATGGTTTCCGCCTGGAGGAGGGGGCAATCGCCATACAGGATCACGACCCAGCCGGGCGTGGCGGCGAGCAGTTCGCGGCACATCATTACGGCGTGCCCGGTTCCGTTCTGGGCGGTCTGGACAGCGAACCGGACGCCGTAGCCGACCAGGGTGGAACGCACCTGGTCGGCCTGGTGGCCGACGACGGTGACGACGTCCACTGGGTCGGCGATCCGGCAGGCGGCGCGGACGACGTGTTCGACGAGGGTGAGTCCGCCGGCGTGATGAAGCACCTTCGCCTTGTTCGACCGCATTCGGGTCCCAAGCCCGGCGGCAAGAATGACGACGCTGATCTTCGGACTCATCAGTTCCTCCTATCGGCCCCGACGGCGAAATCCAGTAGAATCCGCCGCAGACTTCCGCGCCGGGAGCACGCCGGCGGCGCGAGCTAGAGCACGCTCGACGCCGAGAGAGCCAACCCGCGCGCGCCCAGGCGGGACGCCCGCGATTCCTGAGCCAGTTCGACGGCCACGGCGGCGAGCGCCTGAGGCGAATGGCGAATACGGTCGCCGCGGGCGAGCAGATTGCGCCCGACGACGCGGACGTTCATCTCGGCCAGGCGGGGATAGTCGTTCTGCACGGGGAAGACGCGCCCGGCGGCATAGCGGCGGCGGCGAGCGCCGGTGATCGGACGGGTATTGATGACCACGGTGTCGCACAGACCTTCGACAGAGTGGCGGTGGATCGCCGCCAGGTGGTCCGAGGCGGTGTAGTCCATCGTTTCGCCCGGCTGCCACATGAGGTTGACGAAGTAGGCCTTGCGGGCGGGCGACTTCCGAATGGCGTCGACGATGCCTTCGACGAGCAGGTTGGGAATGACGCTGGTGTACAGCGACCCGGGGCCGAAGCAGATCAGGTCGGCGGCGGAAATGGCGGCGAGCGTCTCCGGGAGGGGCTTGCAGCGCCGGGGGACGAGAGAAATCGACCGGATGGGAACGGTGCTGCGGCTGATTCTGGTCTCCCCGCTCACCTTCTTACCGTTGGCGAGAACGGCCTCGAGGGTCACGTTGGCGGAGGTGGACGGATAGATCCGGCCGAGGCTGGCCAGGACCTCCGAAGAGAGAGCGACGGCGCGGGCGAAGTCGCCGGTGAGGTGGGTGAGGGCAGTGAGAAACAGGTTGCCGAAGCTGTGGCCGGACAGGCCGCGGCCGCTCGAGAAGCGGTACTGAAAGAGCTTGGAAAGCAGGGCTTCATCTTCGGAGAGGGCGACCATGCAGTTGCGGATATCGCCGGGCGGAAGGACTTCGAACTCCCGGCGCAGGATGCCGGAACTGCCGCCGTCGTCGGTCACCGTGACGACAGCGGTGATCTCGATGTGGGGGAGCCTGGCGGGCGGATCGTCCTGAGGCTTGGGAACGTATTCCTTGAGGCCGCGCAGAAGAGAGGACAGCCCGGTGCCTCCGCCGATGGAAACAATCCGGAGGGGCCCGTGAAGCGGGAGCGGATGAGACTTGGTCAGGCGTGCTCCTTTATCCGTTCAGAACCTCGCGCAGCCGCGGGTGTTGCAACAGGGGAACGAAATCGCTGTCATTGCGGGCGGCGACGCGGTTGGAGGGCTGGATTTCGATCGCCTTGCGAAGAGCCTCCGCCGCGCCATCGATATCACCGCGAAGACCGAGGCAGAGGGCCAGGGCGTAGTGAAAATGGTCGGCGTTGCCGTCGCCGGCAAGGGCACCGCGAAGGTAGTGTTCGGCGCTTTCCAACTCGCCGCGGTTCATGAGAGAGACGCCGTAGGTGTACTTCTCATCGGCGGTGACCGGCTCGGGCGGGCGGGCGGCGATGCGCCGGTCGCACATGCGAATATGCATTTCGGCGGCGTGCCGGAGTTCGGAAACGGGCCCGTCGGCAACACGCAGAAACAGTTCCCGCGCCGGACTGAACTTTCCGGCGCGAAACTGCGTCATCGCCTTTTCGAAAAGTTCGTTTTGAGACCTGACTTCGTCGTTGGACGTCTGTTTGGTATCTGGCTTCATCCGGTGCGTCGACTTGACAATAAGGGGTGGCGGGCGCCAATCGGGCGTCGGCCTGAGAGAGGGCCCCACGCCGATGCTGCACCGCTTCCTATCATCCTACAATAAACGGGGGGTGGAGGGCGTCCAACCTGGAGCAAGCCGGACGGAGGCGAAGTGTGCCAGAATAGCCGGAATGATCCGACTGGCGCCGCTGTTGGCGGCCCTCATCCTGGCTAAGGCTTCTCCGGCTGCCGTCGCGGATCCGGTCAAGGCGGGTCTCGATCCGGCGCGGCTGGCCCGGATTCCGCAAAGGATGAAGGAGTTCGTCGACCGGGGCACGGCGGCCGGGATGGTGACGCTGGTGGCGCGGCGGGGAGTGGTGGGCGCGCTGGAGGCGACCGGCTACAGCGACCTGCGGTCACGGCGCCCGATGGCCGCCGACGCGATCTTCCAGATCCACTCGATGACAAAGCCGGTGGTTTGCATCGCGATCATGATGCTGGCCGAGGAAGGCGTTCTCGCGCTGGGGGATCCGGTGGAAAAGCATCTGCCTGAGTTCCGGGGCCTGATGGCGGCGGAGGGGCGGGCCGCGGACGGATCGTCGGTGGTGCGCAAGCCGCCGCGGCCGGTGACGATCCGCGACCTGATGACGCACACCTCGGGGATGATGCTCAATCCGCCGCCGGGCATCGGCGAACTGCACGGCGCGCTGCACAAGCCGCTGGCGGAGGTCGCGCTGATCGTCTCGCACCAGCCGCTGCTGTTTGAGCCGGGCGCGAGGTGGTCTTACAGCAACATGGGGATCGCGGTGCTGGCGCGCCTGATCGAGACGCACTCCGGGATGGCCTTCGAGGAGTTTCTCGCCAGGAGGATCTTCGAACCGCTGGGCATGTCGGACAGCCACATTTTCCCGCCCGCGTCAAAGCATCACCGGATGCCGACGGCTTACAAGCTCGAGAACGGCCGGCCGGTCGAGTACACGGCGGACCCGCTTGGCGAGGGAGCGATGAAGTTCCGCGTGGGGGCGAAGTATTCGCTGCCCGAGGGCGGCCTTTACTCGACGGCGGAGGACCTGTTCGCGCTCTATCAGATGATGTTGAACAAGGGATCGTACCGAGGCCGGCGCATCCTTTCACCGGCCTCGGTGGAGACGATGACGCGGGTGCACACAGGCGACCTGCCGACAGGCCAGCCGGGCCATGGCTGGGGGCTCGGCTGGTACGTGGTCAAGGACGCGGCGGGCACGCTGACGCTGTCCTCGCCGGGAACGTACGGGCACGGAGGACGCTACGGGACCTACTGTTTCCTCGATCCGGCGCGGGAGATGATCGGGATTTTCCTGATCCACCGAGAGGGCGGGAGCGAGGAGCGCAACGCCTTTGTCGAGATGGCGATCGCGGCGGCGGTGGACTGATCCGCCCGGGGCGCCGGCTACTGCTTGATGACGGTGCCGTCGCGGCGGCGGACGACGCCCCAGCCGCCGTTGTAGCGGCTGCGCTCCCCGCGTTCGTTGTGTCCGAACGGGTACTTCTTCGCCGCCGCTTCGTTGACCTCGATGCCCCAGCCGGGAGCTTCGTTGGCGTAGAGGTAGCCGTTTTCCATCCGGGGGCAGTTGGAGAAGACCTCGCGGGTGGCGTCGGAGAAGGGCGAGTACTCCTGGATTCCGAAGTTCCAGCAGACGAGGTCGAGGGTGACGTTGGCGGCGTGGCCGATGGGGGAGACGTCGCCCGGGCCGTGCCAGGCGGTCCGGACGCCGAAAGCCTCGGCGACGGCGGCCATCTTGCGGCAGGGCGTGAGGCCGCCGGCCTGGGAGACGTGGACGCGGATATAGTCGATGAGCCGCTCGGAGATGAGCGGGTTCCACTCGTGGGGCGAGTTGAACAGTTCGCCCATGGCGATCGGGGTGGCGCACTGCTGGCGGGTGAGGCGGAACCACTGGATGTCTTCGGGGGAGAAGGGGTCCTCGAAGAAGAACAGCTTGAACCTCTCGACGTCCTTGCAGAACTGGAGAGCCTGGGTCGGGGTGACGCGCTCATGGACGTCGTGGCAGAGTTCGACCTCCTCGCCGAGCTGCTTGCGGCATTCTTCAAACATCTTCAGCGCCTTGCGGATGTAGACGGCGGGCTCATAGACAGGTTCGGAGTGGAGGGCGGCGGCCTTGGTGGCCTCTCCGCGGACGCCGGCGCCGTAGCCGGCCATGCCGGATACGCCGACCTGTACGCGGACGTGGCGGAACCCACGCGCCATGTAGGAGCGGGCGCTGTCGATGACCTCGGGGATTTCGGCGCCGCTGGCGTGGCCGTAGCAATCGGCGGCTTCGCGGCACTTGCCGCCGAGCAGCTGGTAGACGGGCACGCCGCACTGGCGGCCCTTAATGTCCCACAGGGCCTGGTCGACGCCGCTGATGGCGTTGTTGAGGACGGGTCCGTTGCGCCAGTAAGAGGAGTTGTACATGGCGTGCCAGAGGTCCTCGATGCGGTCCGCCGGGCGGCCGACGAGGAAGGGTTTCAGGTACCTGTCGACGGCGGCGACGACGAGGTCGGCGCGCTGGGTGAAGGTGGCGCAGCCGTAGCCGTAGAGGCCGGCCTGATCGGTGACGACTTTGACGACGATCAGGCGCAGCCCGGCGGGCGAGGTGGCGATGACCTGCACATCCTTGATCTTCGGCGACGGCATGCCCTGGGCGGCGCGGGCGGCCTGGGCGGCGGCGCGGGCTTCTTTGCGGGCGACGGCGGCGGCGGCAGCGGCGGAGCCGGCCAGCCGGAGAATGCTTCGGCGGTTCATTTGCGTTCCTTGTCCTCCACAATGCGCTTGAGGGTTTCAATCTGGGTGCGGATGCGGCGTTCGCGGCTGACAAGGGTCAGCACGTAAAGGGCGAGGATCGCCCAGGCGGCGGCAAATCCGTAGAAAAGGAATGTGAAGTTTCTCTGGTCCATGGTGCAAATCAGCGGACTCAGCCGGAGTGGACGAAGCGGCGGAGCGAGTCCACCTGGCGCTGCATCGTCTCCTGGCGCATCCGGACGGCGATCATGACTGCGGCGATGAGCAGCATCGCGCCGATGTTGGAGTAGACGGCGGCCTCCATCGATTTGTCGATCGTGCCGCCGCCGGTGCGGATGCTGAGAACGGGGCCGGGGTGCTGGGTCCGCCACCACTCGATCGACTTGTAGGTGATCATGACCGAGACGTAGGCGAAGGTGCACATGACGGCGGCGGTGCGGGCGCGGGCGGTGGGGTCGTCAATGGCGCGGCGCAGCATCAGGTAGCCCAGATAGACGAGGCAGGTGATCAGGGCCCAGGTGAGACGCGCGTCCCACGTCCACCAGATGCCCCAGATGATGCGCGCCCAGATGGAACCGGTGGCGAGGCCGACCAGCGTAAAGGCGACGCCGACTTCGACGCAGGAGACGGCAAGCGTGTCGGCCTCAGGGCTCGAACGGACGAGGTACCAGATGCTGGCGCCGGCCGCGACCAGGAAAGCGGTGAAACAGGTGGCCCAGGCGGGAACGTGAAAAAACAGGTTGCGGTAGACGGCGCCCTGGGCGGCCTCGTCGGGCAGGACGAGCAGGACGACGTAGAGGTTGCGGACGAGCCAGAGTCCGCCGAGGACGCCCGTTATGTAAAGGACTTTTTCGCGCATCAGGTCACCCCAAGAGAACGAAGTCGACCAGACCGAGGGCGAGCGCAGTGAAGATGATATCAAAGCCGGCCAGAAGTCGGAACCAGATCCAGTCGTCTCCGGACACGCCCTCGCCGGAGATGAGCAGCGTGGTGAGGCGCATGGCGGCCATCAGGGCGGGGATCATCATCGGGTAGATGAGCGTGGGAAGCATGAGTTCGCGGAGGCGGAGGTTGACGGTGAGAGCGCTGAAGACGGTGCCGATCACGGTGATGCCCCAGGTGGCCAGAACGAGCACGGCGAGCAGATGAGGCAGCCGGCGGGTCCAGTCCATTCCGTACAGGATGCCAAAAACGGGAAGCGAGATCAATTCGACGGCAAGCAGCATGACGAAGTTGGCGAGCGCTTTTCCCAGGAAGAGGGCGGCGCCGGAGACGGGCGAGGCGACGAGGGTATCGAGGCAATCATTCGGCAGTTCACGGGCGAAGCTGCGGTTGAGGATGAGCGCGCCGGCGAAGGCGAAGTCGAGCCAGAGGAGGCCGCCGGAGATTTCCGCCATCTGTTCGGAGGTGGGATCCATGGCGAAGCTGAACAGGACCAGGATCACGACGGCGAAAGAGAGGGCGGCGTTGACGGACTCCTTGGTGCGCAGTTCGCTGCGGAGATCTTTGGCGGCGATGGTGAGGAATCCGGTCATGGGCGGGAGCGCGGGGGAAGGGGAGGCGGGCTCAGAAGGGGCGCGGTCATGCTTCACCGTAGGTCCGGTAGAGCCAGGCGGGATCGGCCAGCATTTCGGGCGGACGCGGTCCGGCGTGGGCGAGACGCCCGCGACTGAGCAAGGCCACGTGGGTGGAGATTTCCATGGCCTCGCGGAGCTGGTGTGTCGACATGATGACGGTGGCGCCTTGCGAGAGCGCGGAGGAGAGAAGGGACTGGAGGAGGGCGATGGCGCGGTCGTCGAGCGAGGTGAAGGGTTCGTCGAGCAGGAGCAGCGACGGGGAGTGGAGGAAGGCGCGGGCGACGGCGAGGCGCTGGCGCATGCCGCGGGAGAATTCGCGGACGAGAGAGTCCTGGACGCGGTCGAGGGAGGTGCGTTCGAGCCAGGCGGCGGCGACGCGGTCGGGGTCAGGGAGGCGGTAGAGGCGGGCAAACAGGCGCAGGTTTTCGACGGCGGACAACTCGTCGTAGACGCCGATGCCATGGCCGAGCAGTCCGATGCGGGAGCGGGACGCGGCGTCGCGAGTGGGCTTTCCAAACAGCAGGACGTTGCCTTCAGAGGGATGGGAGAGTCCGGCCAGGATGCGGAGCAGGGTGGTCTTCCCCGCCCCGTTGCGGCCGAGAAGGGCGAGGGCGGAGCCGGGTTCGACGTCGAGGGAGACGCCGCGGAGGGCGGGAAAATCGCCGAAGTACTTGCACACGCCGGCGACGGTGACGGCGTTCATTGGGCGCGGCCGCCCGCGGGAGCGCCCTTCCGGTAGAGCAGGATGAACCCGAGGGCGAGGATGAGCGCGGTCAGGCCGAGGATGGCGTGGAACCGGTCGTAGATCCGGGGCCGGATCTGCTGGATCCCGCCGCCCTCGTCTTCCCCGCCCCCCTCGGATCCGGCGCTGAGGGTTCCCTGTCCCTCGACGGTGATCTCGAAGACGCCGCTTTTGGACTCGTAGATGGTCGCCTGCGTTTCCGGGTGCTGTCCCATGGTGGTGAGGGAATCGCCTTTGAGCGTCACGCCGACGGGAGCGACAAAGCGCACGGGTGTTCCGGCATAGAGGCTCCGGCCGGCGAACGACGTCCCCTGAATCGTGTAAGAGAGATCGAAGCGGGTTTCGCCGGGTTTGACCGGGAAGTCCACTTTGTAGACGCCGGGAACGGCGGTTTTTTCCGCCGCGCGTTCGACGGGAATGCCGCCGCCGGCCGGATGGGTGCACTGGACCTTGACCTTTCCCGCGGCGGCCTCCGGCAGGACGAAGCGGAAGGCGCCGCCGGAGGGGTCATAGAAGGTCGACTTGCCGTCGTTCTGCCAGAGGTAGGATTCGCTGATGGCAAGCTCGCCGGGTCCGGATTCGACGAGAACCATGTGGGTTTCGACGCGGGCCTGGCCGGGCTTCCTCGACGTCTGATAAACCTTGATCTGGACGCCCGTGGTGGGCCGGCCGGGGAACAGCATGGCGTTATAGGTCACGCCGTCATACGCGGCCTGGAGCAGGTGCGGCCCGGAGGCGTCGCGGTTGATCTGGTAGCCGCCATCCGGTCCGGACTTGACCGATTCAAGGGACTCGGGCCCGGCCTGGCCGAGTTTGTACAGCGTGACGGTCGCGCCGGGCTGGGGCTTTCCCGTGGTTTCGTTGAAGACGGATCCGCTGACGACGAGCAGGAACGCCAGCAGCGGGGTCACGCCTGGATCTCCATGGAACGTCCGCACTGGCCGCAGAAGCGGAGCTGGATCTCAAACCCGGCGCCGCAGTGCGGGCACTGGCACACGACGGCGGGAGGAGCGGCTTTCGAGGGGCCGGCCGGCTTCAGTTGGGCGGAAGGGGGCTGTTTGGGAGCCGGCCTGCCGACGATGGATTCGATCTCGGCCATGACGCCGGCGAGTTCCTTCTGCAAGTCCAGCTTGGTCCGCTGGTAGTCGCCGTCGGAGAGTTTGCCGACCCGGTATTCAAACTGGAGATCGCGGAGGCCCTCATAGATGCGGGCCTTTTTCTCATCGAGGTGGGCGACCGGCGAGACGGGCTCAGGAGGGGGGAGGTCGCGGGCGCGGACCAGGATCACATAACCGAAGACGACAAGGACGAGGGCGACGGCGAGAGCAAGTTCCATTATTCGAGCTTCGCGAGGTCCTTTTCAATTGAGTCGCGGTAGCGGGCCAGGACGGCGGGGTCGAGTTCGGGCGCGGGGGACGGCCGCGGCGCGCGCATGCGGCGGATCCACCAGTAGATGAAGGCGAGGCCCATGCCGACGACGGCGGGGGGCATCCACCAGGCCAGTCCGGAGAAGCCCTCGCCCGGGGGAACGACGAGGGCGCGCTTGCCCTCGGTCTTGACGAACTCGGCGACGATGGCGTCGTCCGTCATGCCCCTGGCCTGCATATCGCGGATCTTCTCGCGGGCGGGTTTGGAGTAGTGGCAGGCCAGCATTGCGCAGTCGCCGACGGAGTTTTTGCAGGACCCGCAGAGACAGGCCAGGCGGGCGCCGACGCGGCGGATCTCATCCGTGATGAGTTCGCTCGAGACCTGGGCGAGGGAGAGCACGCCGAGCAGGGTGGCGAGCAGCGGAAGCCGGATCCTAACCAACATTCTTCCCAACGGCATTCTCCCGGGCCGGCGCCGCGACCTGCCCGACGATCTGGGTCCGGGCGAACTGATACTTGATCTTGCTCGGGACCAGGCAGACCAGGGTACCGAACAGCAGGACGAAAAATCCGACCCAGATCCAGCTGACGAGCGGGAAGACGTAGGCCTGGATGACGGCGCGCTTGCCGTCGTTGGTCATGCCGGCGAAGTTGAGATAGAGGTCCTCGTGCAGCCTGCGGCGGATCGAGACGACCGAAGAGGCCTGGCGATCGGCGCCCTTGTAGAGGCGCTGCTCGGGCTGAAGCGTGTCAATCTGAGCGCCGCCAACGAGGACTTCGATGGGCGCATGCCACCAGCGGTAGTGGTCGTTTTCGCCCTCCTGTAGGTCGCGGACGCGGAGCGTGTAGCGGCCGATCTCGAAGGTGTCGTTCATGGCGACTTCCCGGGTGGCGTCCTTGTTGAAGGCGGCTCCGGTGAAGCCGATGAACATGATGACGATGCCGACGTGGACCAGGTAGCCGCCGTAGCGCCGGGTGTTGCGGTGGGTGAGTTCGACCATGGCGGCGAGCAGGTTCTGGCCGGTCTTGGCGGCGATCGCGGTGGCGCCCTTGTAGAACTCGATGACGATCGTCCAGAGCACGAAGGCGCACAATCCAAACGACATCAGGGCGTAGAGGTGGCGGACGCCGAAAGCGATGAGGACAGCCACGGTGGCCAGTCCGCCGAGGGAAGGCCAGAGGAAGGCCTTCTTGAGGCTTTCCAACGAACTGCGCCGCCACGCGATCAGGGGTCCGATGCCGGTGAGCAGCAGCAGGAACAGTCCGATCGGGATGTTGACGCGGTTGAAGAAGGGCGCGTCGACGGAGATTTTCTCTCCGGTGACGGCTTCGGAGATGACGGGAAACAGGGTTCCCCAGAGAATCGAGAAGCAGCTGGCCAGCAGAATGAGGTTGTTGAACAGGAAAGAGGACTCGCGAGACAGGACGCTTTCCAGGTGCGACTCGCTCTTGAGGTAGTCCAGGCGGTCCAGAATCAGGTAGACGACGAGCGCGATGCCGAGGGCGAGGAAAGTGGTGAAGTAGCGGGAGATGGGCGACTGGGCGAAGGCATGCACGGACTGCACGATGCCGCTGCGGGTGAGAGCGGTTCCGAGGATGCAGAGGAAGAACGTGGAGGAGACCAGGACGATGTTCCAGATCTTCATCATGCCCTTCTTTTCCTGCATCATGACGGAATGGAGGAAGGCGGTGGCAGTGATCCAGGGAAGGAGGGAAGCATTTTCGACGGGGTCCCAACCCCAGTAGCCGCCCCAGCCGAGAACGGCGTAGGCCCAGCCGGCGCCGAGCAGAATTCCGCTGCTTTGGAACATCCAGGTGACAAGCGTCCAGCGGCGCGTGGTGTGGATCCAGGAGTCGCCCGGGGCGCGTGTGATCAGCGAACCCATCGCGAAGGCAAACGGAACAACGAAGCCGACGTAACCCAGATACAGAGTGGGGGGATGGATGGCCATTGTCCAATACTGGAGGAGCGGGTTCAAGCCACGGCCGTCGGCGACAGAGGTCACTTCGCGGCCGACCGCGAGCACTTCAAACGGACTCAAGGGGAAAGAGATCAGGAGAAGGAAGAACGCCTGCACGACCATCAGCGTGGCGGTGACGTAGGGCATCATGGCGCGGAACTTCCGGCGGTTCTGCCATACGACGATGGCGGCGTAGGAGGACAGAATCCACGACCATAGCAGGAGGGAGCCTTCCTGTCCGCCCCACCAGGCGGTGAACTTGTAGAGAGCCGGCATGGTCCGGTTGGAGTGGCCGGCGACGTAGGCCAGACGGAAGTCGTCGGTCTGGAGCGCGTAGACCAGGTAACCGGAGGCGATGGTGAGCAGTCCCCAGATGGCGAGCACGGCCCTTTCGCCGCTAACAACCAGGAACTCGCGGTTTTTCCATTTTCCGATCAGAGACGCCAGGACGCTGTAGACGGAGAGCGCGAAGGCAAGGATGACCGCGAGGGTCCCGAGGTTTTCCATAGCAGGCTCCGGGGGGCTGGTTGCCTAGAGGGCGGCCTTGTTGCCGGACTCGGCCGGTTTCGCTTTGTACTGGCCGGGTTTGGCCTCGTACTTGGAAGCACACTTGGCCTGGATCTTGGTGGCGTGAAAGGTCCCGTCGGGCTGAAGCCTGCCGTCGGCCACGGCCTGCGCCCCGCCCTTGAAAGTATCGGGAAGGGGTTCGATGCCATCGTAGAGGACGTGAAGGGTATCGGCCTCCTGTTTGAGGACGAACCGGACCTGCCGGCCGTTGCGCTGGATGGATCCGTCCTCGACGTCGCCGGCCACGCGCAGGCGTTTTGCGTGCGCGTCGCCGCCCATGTTCTTGATCTCGGCCACGGTCTTATAGTAGGTCGCGGTCTCGGAGATCCCCCCCGAGGCAAGCCATGCGAGGGTTCCAATGATGACAACGACGAGAATGCCGAACTTGGTGTAGGTGTGCATCAACGATGCCTCCAAGCCTCAGTATAGCGCCCCCGGGGCAGAGTGAACTGGCAAGTTGTGAGGATTGCGTAAAATCGGGGCTCAGGAACGGCGCCGGAGCGAGACGATCGCAGCGATGCCAGCGCCGGCCAGCAGAAACCCTGCGGGCTCCGGGGTCGAGGCGGGCGCGGCCCCGGCCGGGACGCCGTTGCCGCGGATGAGGGCGTTGCCGGGGAAGCCGACGCCGGCGAAAGTCGCCAGGGTGGCGCCGGAAGCAAGGTTGCCGGGATCGGCGGGGTTGCCGTTGTCCCAGATGGCGATCCAGGACCGGCCCGCGTCACTTGAGACATCGCGGGCGACGGCGAAGTCATGACTGGCGAAGCCGAGGAAGAACCACTCGCCGGCGGGGACGTGGAAGGCGGTGGTCAGGGCGAAGTTGAGGAAGGTGTCCGTCCCACGGGCCTGGATCGCGCCAGCGAGAGAACCTTCGAGCACGGCATCAAAGGGATCGCCGTCGTCGGTAGGGTCGGACCACCAGTAGATGACGATCGGGGTCCCGTTGGGCGGGGGGTCGAGCGAGTTGAGGAGGTCGGTGCCGCCGAAGGCGATGTCGATGGAGACGATGTCGGTGGATCCGTCTTCGGACTGGAAGGCGTTGAGCCAGATGATGTTACACCCAGAACAGCCGAGGCTGGACTCGCCCGAGCCGTCATCGAGCTGGTAAACGCCGGCGGAGGCGCCAGCGGCAAGACAAAGCCCACCCCATATGAGGGTGCCCGCTATCCTCATTCCTATCCCTATTCTCGCTTTCGGAGTGTAGAATATCACACGTGCCCGGAACTATCAGTACTGAATTAAGTCCTTTCTTACCTTAGGACTGGCCAGGACCTTCGTACACCGAGCTAACCCCATTCGCGGGGCGAAAAACGCGCCCAGGGACCTCCTTGCACCCGGATGGCGAAATCTATATACTTTGGCGGAGGTTCAGGGGAATGCAAAGAGTCTTAACAGGGGCCATTCTGGCGGCGTTGTTTTCCAATTGGGGCGTAGCGCAGGAGTCCCGCGCCTCGATCCTGGGGCGAGTGACGGACCAGTCCGGGGCGTTGCTCAGCGGAGCGACGGTTACGGTGACGAACACGGCGACGAACGCGGTGGTGACATCGGTGACAAACGAGAGCGGGAACTTCGACATTCCGTACCTGCTTTCAGGAGTCTACGGGGTCACGGTGGAGATGCGGGGTTTTAAGAAGTACGTGCGGGAGAACTTGCAGTTGCGGGTGGGAGACCGGGTCACGCTGGACGTCACTCTGACGGTGGGGGATCTGGCGGAATCCGTGACGGTGGCGGCGGAGACGCCGCTACTGACGACGGCGACGGCGGACATGGGACTGGTGATGGAGCAGCGGCGGGTGCAGGAGTTGCCGGTGGTGGGCGGCAATCCTTTTTACCTGACGCGGCTGACACCGGGCGTGCTGTCGAGCGGGGGGCGGAGCGCGGGCAATCCCATGGACAACGGCGGGGCGACGGGCATCATCGTGAACGGCACTCGTTCGAATTCGAGTGAGGCGACGGTGGACGGTTCTCCGGTGATGACCAACCGCAACGCGTCGTTTTCGCCTCCGCAAGACCTGGTGCAGGAGTTCAAGACGAACACGGTCACCTACGATGCGTCACTGGGCCACGCCGCCGGGGCGATGACGAACGTGAGCATGAAGTCGGGGACGAACGCGTTGCACGGCACGGGGTTTCTGGACAGGTCGGACATACGCGGGATTCCGTGGTTTACCAACCGGTTTCTGGCGGATCCGCGGACGAACCTGACGCCGGAGCAGCGGGCGGCGCAGATTCCGAGCTGGCTGCACCGGCGGTGGGGGACGACGATGACGGGACCGGTGTGGATTCCGGGCGTCTACGACGGGCGGAACCGGACATTCTGGACGTTCGGGTTCGAGGACCTGCTGATCAAGCGAAACCTGTCGTTCACGGGGACGGTGCCGACGGCGGCGCAGCGGCGGGGCGATTTCTCGGCGCTGCTGGCGCTCGGCTCGCGCTATCAGATTTTCGATCCGCTGACGACGGTTCCGGCGGCGAACGGGCGGTTCAGCCGGGCGCCACTGGCGGGCAACGTGATTCCGGCGAGCCGGATCGACCCGGTGGGAGCGCGGCTGATTTCCTACTATCCGGCGCCGAACCAGCCGGGACAGAACGCCGAGGAGCGGAACAACTACTTCATCACACAGTTGATCAACCGGGAAAACTACACCTACACAAGCCGGATGGATCACAACTTCTCGGCGAAGAACCGGTTCTTCTTCCGGTGGTTCAACCAGCAGCACGACAACTACGCAAACCGGCTGCTCAACATCACCAACATCGAGATTCTGGACCGGACGGCATGGGGCGCGGTGGTGGACGACGTCCACGTGTTCAACCCGGGGTTGCTGTTGAACGTGCGGTACGGGATCAACTTCGAGAACAACATCAACAGCAACGGCAGCCAGGGGTTCGATTTGGCGTCGCTGGGGCTGCCGTCGAGCCTGGTGGCCGCCATCCGGTCGAAGCTGAATCCCGACGGCATCTCGTTTCCGAGCCTGATCGTGGATTCGAGCGCGTACACGGACCTGAGCCGGAACGGAGGCAACACAGCTTCGACGAACTACAGCACAGGCTCGGTCACGCTGACGAAGCTTTCCGGTTCGCACAGCACCCGAATCGGAGCCGAGTACCGGCTGATGCGGGAGACGAGCTATGCGTACGGGTTCACGGCGCCGCAGTTTGTGTTCAATCCGGTTTACACGAACGGGCCACTGGACAATTCGCCGGTGGCGCCGATCGGGCAGGGGATGGCATCGATGCTGCTGGGAATCGCCAGCGGAGGAACGATCAACAATAACGCATCGTCGGCGCAACAGAGCAGTTACTGGGGCCTGTTCGTGCAGAACGACTGGCGGCTGACGCCGAAGCTGACGCTGAACCTCGGGTTGCGGTACGAGTATGAATCTCCGCCGACGGAGCGGTACAACCGGTCGATCCGGGGGTTCGACTTTGCAACGGCAAGTCCGGTTTCGGCCAGGGCGCGGGCGGCTTACGCGGCCAACCCGATTCCGCAGGTGGCTCCGGGCGCGTTCCAGCCGGTGGGCGGCCTGCTGTTCGCCGGCACGTCGGGATCGCCGCGAGGGCTCTGGTTTCCCGACCGCAACAACTTCGCGCCGCGGATCGGACTGGCGTACACACTGAACGGCAAGACGGTGATCCGGTCCGGGTACGGGATCTTCTACGACGTGCTGGGGGTGGACCGGACGGACGTAAACCAGGGCGGGTTCAACCAGCCGACCAACCTGATCGCGTCGCTCGACAACGGGCAGACCTACCTCGCCACGCTGCGCAACCCTTTCCCGAACGGGATCGAGGACGCGCAAGGAGCGCGGGGAGGGCTGGCGACGTTCCTGGGCCGGGACATCACATTTTTCAACGACCGGCCTCTCAATCCCTACAACCAGAGGTGGTCCCTTTCGGTGCAACGGCAATTGCCGCTGAACGTGGTGCTGGAGACTTCCTACGTGGGGAATCGAGGGGCGAAGATCGCGGTGATGCGGCAGTTCAACGCGATCCCGCGGCAGTACCTGTCGACGTTGCCGGTGCGGGACCAGCCGGTCATCGACAGGCTGACGCAGCAGGTGCCGAACCCGTTTTTCGGGCTGCCGGAGTTCGCCGGGACATCGCTCGCAAACCGGAATATCGCGGTGTCGCAACTGGTGCGGCCGTATCCGCATTTCACTCGGGTGCAGGCGACGCAACCGGCGGGCTTTTCCTACTACCATTCGCTTCAGATGGCAGCGGAGAAGCGCATGAGCGGCGGGCTGAGTTTCCAGGCAGCGTGGACCTACTCCAAGTTCATGGAGGCGATCAACTACCGCAACGAGGTGGACGATCTGCCGGAGAAGGTGATTTCCGACCAGGACTTCACGCACCGGTTCGTGATCAGCACCATCTACGAACTGCCGGTGGGGCGCGGGCGGAAGTGGCTTCCGTCGATGCCAGCCGCGGCGGAGATGATCTTTGGCGGATGGCAGTTCCAGGGCTGGTTTGAGGGGCAGACCGGGAATGCGCTGGGATTCGGCAACGCGATCTTCACCGGGAACCTGAAAGACATCGAGATTCCGGTGAGCCAGCGCCGGGCCGAGCGCTGGTTCAACGTGGACGCGGGATTCAACCGCGATTCGCGGCAGGTACTGGCGAACAACATCCAGGGCCTGAGCACGCGCTTCACGGGGGTCCGGGGCGACGGGATCAACAACTTCGACCTGGCGCTGTTCAAGAACGTCCGGATCAAAGAGAAGTGGAACGCGCAGTTCCGGCTGCAAAGCTTCAACGCGCTGAACCACGTTCAGTTCGAAGCGCCGAACACGAATCCGATCAACGCGGCGTTCGGCACAGTGACGGCAGAGAAGGGGCACGGCCAGCGGCAGATCACGATCGGCGTGAAGCTGCTTTTCTAAGCCGGAACGCGAGGGTCCGCCGGTCAGGCGCCGGAGCGGGCGGCGAGCACCGATTTCCGCCAGGCGAGGCAGGCCTCGAGTTCGGAGCGGAACTCCGAGACGCCGACGTCGCGTTCCGAGCAGGGAAGAAAAAGGACGCCGTCATCGCGGAAGTCCCCGCACCAGGCGATCAGTTCGCTGTCGGACCAGTCTGGCTGGTAGGCGAACATTTTGGCGTCCGGCATGCGGTCGAGGTAGGCGCGGAGGTTGACGGAGGTTTCATCGCCGGGGTCCTGGCGGGGAAGCTGTTCGAAGTTCCAGGCTGGCTGGGTCACGGGACGCCTCCAGTATAATGGCGCATTGAACGAGAAAACACGGGCGGCGCGCCTCTCGCACGTGGCGGCGCTGGGTCCGGCATACCGGATTTTCGACTCGATCGAGGCCCCGGAGTTGCGCCGGGAGGCGGGGCTGCTGGCGGATCTTGTCACGGGGGGCGAGTACACGATTCCGCCGGATTTCGGGGAGCCCGCCGAGGCGATTCCATGCCTGCGCCGAACGCTGGAGCATGCTCAGACGGACCGCCGGTGCGCGGCATTCGTCCTGAAGAACTTCGGCTCATGGGTGAGGTCGCTCGAGGGCGCGGCGCGGGCGGCGTTCCTGGAGAGCTTTCCGCCACTGGGCCCGGCAGCGGCGGACCTGGGAGAGGGAGGCATGGGGCTGCTGCTTGAGACGATCCGGCGGGAGCCGCGGGCGCTGCCGGCGATCGCCACGTATGCCATGACGGACAAGGCGAACATCCGGGCGATCACGAGGATCGCGGCGACGAACAGCATTGAGACGGTGCAGCGGCTGGTGGCGGCTCTTCCCCTTTCACTGATCGAGGAGCACCGGGAAGCCGAGAAGCTTCTGCCGGCGGTGGCGGAGGCGCCGCACGCGGCGGCGGTGGCCGCGGCGATGCTGCCGTCGCACGTTTCGGCCGTGGCCGGGGTATTCCGGAAGCTGCGGAAGCTTCCGGCCGACGCCGAGTATATCGAGAACTTCCGCGCGCTGGTGGAGGCGATCGGGATTCAGGCGAACGGCTTCTGCCTGACGGAGCTTGTGAAGATGCAGCGGGCTCACGGTCCGGAGAAGACGCGGGAGTTTGTCAACGCCGCCGTCGAGATCGCGCGCGAGCACGGGGCGCGGGCCGGGCAGGCCTGGATCGAGCAGCGGACGCCGGCCGCACGGGAGTTTTTTTCGTGACCCGGCGGAATTTCCTGGCGGCGGCGGCCGCGGGAGCGCGGCGGCGGCCGAATTTCCTCTTCTTGCTGGCCGACGACCTGGGGTCGGGGGACCTGTCGAGTTACCAGTGTCCCGACATCCGGACCCCGCACATCGACTCGCTGGGAGCTGACGGGGTCCGGTTCACGCGGGCTTACGCCAATGCTCCGGAGTGCACGCCGACGCGGTGCGGACTGCTGACAGGACGGTACCAGCAGCGGGTGGGAGGGCTCGAATGCGCGATCGGGGTGGGCAACGTCGGACGCTACGATGAAGCGGAGTGGCTGGCCGCGAGGGGGGAACTGGGACTACCGGCGCAGGAAACGACGTTCGCGACGATGCTAAGGAAGGCGGGCTACGCGACGTGCTGCTCGGGCAAATGGCACCTGGGCTACCTGGACAAGTTTTCGCCGAACCGGCACGGCTTCGACGAGTACTTTGGGATCCTCGGGGGCAACGCCGACTACGTCACGCACCGCGAGGAGAACGGGGCGCTGGTGCTCTACCACAACGGCAAGCCGGCGGACCGGGCGGGACACGTCACCGACCTGCTGGCCGATCACGCCATCGACTGGCTGGCGCGGCGGCGTCCGAAAGACAGGCCGTTCTTCCACTATGTTCCCTTCACGGCGCCGCACAGTCCGTTTCAGGCGCCGGGAGACAAGCCGGCCGCGCCCGAGCGGTGGAACGAAGGCACGCGGGAAACCTACGTGAAGATGGTGGAGCACATGGACCGCCGCATCGGGGACATCCTGGCAGCGCTGGACCAGACGGGCGAGCGCCACAACACCCTGGTGGTTTTCACGAGCGACAACGGGGGGGCGAATCGAAGCCGGAACGCGCCGTTGCGGGCGGGAAAGAGCACGGTGTGGGAGGGAGGGATCCGCGTTCCGGCTCTGGCGCGGTTTCCGGGCCGCATCGGGCGCGGCACGACGACGGACCAGGTTTCGATGACGATGGACTGGGCGGCGACGATCCTGGCGACGGCGGGGGTGAAGGCGTCGCGGCGGCTGGACGGGATCGACCTGATGCCGTTTCTGACGGGCGAGCGGCAGCCGGAGGCGCGCACGCTGTACTGGAGCTACAAGCGCGGCCAGACGCGCCGCTGGGCCGTTCGCGACGGGGACATGAAATACGTCATCGACGACGGGCGGGAGGAGTTGCACAATCTGGCCTGGGACGACCGCGAGAAGGTCAACCTGGCGGAGAGCGAGGCGCGAACGTTGGCCGCCATGCGGGCGAAACTGGAGGCGTGGAAGAAGGAAGTCGCCGCGCCGCGGCTTCGGAATTTCCGGTAAGATACAGAGCAAGGACCGCCGCCAGAGGGGTCCGCGGGGAGGCAACACGCCATGATCCGTCTTGACGCCGACCGTTCCGTCGAGTTCTGCGATGGCCTGCGCCGTCGCGACTTTCTCCATGCCGGCTCGATACCGATGCTGGGATTGGGACTTCAGCAGATGTTCGGTCTGAAAGCGATGGGCGCCGTGGACACGTCGCGGCGGGAGATGAACTGCATCCTGCTGATGCTGGTGGGGGGGCCGTCGCAGCTGGACACATGGGACATGAAGCCCAACGCGCCGGTCGAGATCCGCGGACCCTACAAGCCGGTGAAGACGAACGTTCCGGGCATCGAGATTTCGGAGAATTTTCCCCGGATGGCGAAGCACGCCGACAAGTACGCATTGGTACGAAGCGTGTATCACACAGCGGCGGCGGTGCACGACACCGGGCACCAGATGATGCAGACGGGACGCCTTTTTCAGGGCGGGGTGGAGCATCCGCATTTCGGGTGCGTGCTGGGCAAGCTGAAGGGACCCAAGGGGGACGTGCCGCCGCACGTGCTGCTGCCCCGGCCGATCGGGAACACGGGCGGCAACATGCCGCACGGACAGAACGCGGGGTTTCTCGGAAAGACGCACGATCCGTTTGTGCTGAACGCCGACCCGGCCGATCCGAATTTTCGCGTGCCGGACATGCTGCCGCCGGACTACCTCGCGGCGCACCGCGTGGACCGCAGGCGGAACTGGCGCGAAATGGTGGACCGGAGCGTCTCGAAGTTCGAGACGTCGCAGGACGCGCGGCTGCTCGACGCGACGTTCCACCAGGCGTACACGCTGATGTCGTCCAAGAAGGCTCGGGAGGCGTTCGAACTGCACCGAGAGCCGGAGAAGGTGCGGGAGAAGTACGGCTTGAACCGGTTCGGGCAGTCGTGCCTGCTGGCGCGGAGGCTGATCGAGGCCGGGGTGCGGTTTGTGACGGTCAACATGTTCGAGACGGTGTTCGACGAGATCACGTGGGACATACACGGGTCGAAGCCGTTCAGTCCGATTTCGTGCTATCGCGACCTGGTGGGTCCGATGTTCGACATGGCCTACTCGTCTCTGCTCGAGGATCTGGCCGATCGCGGGTTGCTTCAGGAAACGATGATCCTCGGGGTGGGCGAGTTCGGGCGGACGCCGAAGGTGAATCCGGCGGGCGGACGAGATCACTGGCCGCAATGCTGGACGATTCTGGCGGCGGGCGGTCCGTTCAAGGGTGGCCAGGTGGTGGGGTCGTCGGACGAGATCGGAGCGTATCCCAAGGACAACCCGGTGACGCCGGCGATGGTGGCGGCGACGGTGTACAAAGGGCTGGGGATCGACCTGGAGACGGAGTTGCCGGGAGCGCAGGGGCGGCCGATTCCGCTGGTCGACCGGGGAGTGGAGCCGATTCACCAGTTGTTTGCGTAGACGGCCGGCGGGGCCGCGCGGCGCGCCGACGGCTTCAAATGGACGGCCGTTCGGTCCAGCAGCCGAAGACGTCGCGGAAGACGTCACAGATTTCACCCAACGTGGCAGAGGCGCGCACGGCCTCGATGAGGAGGGGCATGGTGTTTGCGTCTCCGGCGGCGGCCTGGCGGAGGCCATCGAGGGCACGGCGGACAGCCGTGGAGTCGCGGCGCCGGCGGAGATCGGCGAGTTTGCGGCACTGGAGGCGGGCGGCGGATTCGTCGATGCGAAGCAATTCGATCGGCCGGTCTTCGTCGGAGGTGAAGGCGGAGACGCCGACGATGGTGCGCAGACCTTCTTCGACCTGTTTATGGTAGCGGAAGCTGGCGTCGGCGATCTCCTTCTGAGGGAAGCCGCGCTCGATAGCGGGGATCATGCCGCCCATGGCGTCGATTTGCCGGATGTAGGCGTTGGCCTCCTGCTCGACGCGGTCCGTAAGCGTTTCGACAAAGCAGCTTCCGCCGAACGGATCCGGGACGGCGGCGATGCCGGTCTCGAAGGCCAGGATCTGCTGCGTGCGCAAGGCGAGGGTCACGGCGTGCTCGGACGGCAGGGCGTAGGCTTCGTCCAGAGAGTTGGTGTGCAGGGACTGGCAGCCTCCGACGACGGCGGCCAACGCCTGCACGGTGGTTCGCATCACGTTGTTGTAGGGCTGCTGCCAGGTGAGGGAGCAGCCGGCGGTCTGGGCGTGGAAGCGCAGCTTCCAGCTGCGCTCGTCGCGGGCGCCGAAGCGGTCGCGCATGATAAAGGCCCACATGCGGCGGGCGGCGCGGAACTTGGCGATCTCCTCAAAGAAGTCGTTGTGGGAGTTGAAGAAGAAGCTGAGGCGGGGAGCGAACTCGTCTACGGCGAGGCCGCGGCGGAGGACATCCTCGACGTATTCGATCCCGTCGCGGAGGGTGAAGGCGAGTTCCTGCACGGCGGTGGAGCCGGCTTCGCGGATGTGATACCCGCTGATGGAGACGGGGTTGAAGCGGGGCGTGTGGCGCGCGCCGAAGACGATCGAATCGGTGACGAGGCGCATCGACGGCCGGGGCGGATAGATGAACTCCTTCTGGGCGATGTATTCCTTGAGGATGTCGTTTTGCAGGGTGCCGCTGAGGCGGTCCCACGGGACGCCCTGACGCTCGGCGGCGACCAGGTACATGGCCCAGAGGACCGACGCCGGCGAGTTGATCGTCATCGAGACGCTCACGCCGCCGAGAGGGATTCCGTCGAAGAGGCGCTCCATGTCTTCGATGGAGGAAATGGCGACGCCGCACTTGCCGACCTCGCCGAGGGCCTGGGGATGGTCGCTGTCGTAGCCCATGAGGGTGGGAAGGTCGAAGGCGACGGAAAGGCCGGTTTGTCCCTGTTCGAGAAGGTAGCGGTAGCGACGGTTGGTCTCCTCGGGAGTGGCAAAGCCGGAGAACTGCCGCATGGTCCAGAGGCGGCCGCGGTACATCGTTTCGTGGATGCCGCGGGTGTAGGGAAACCGGCCGGGTTGTTCCAGCGGCGCCGGGCGCGTTTCGTAGCAGGGATCGACGGGAATGCCGCTGAGGGTTTCATGGATCCGTCCGGATTTGCGCATGTACGTCCCTAGAATAGAATAATGCCTGACGAGAAGACCTACCACGATCCACATGTGGCGCTGACGCGCATCTACACGAGGGGAGGAGACTCCGGCGAGACGAGCCTGGCGGGTGGCCAGCGCGTAAGGAAAGACTCGGCTCGGATTGAGTGCTACGGCACGGTGGACGAACTGAACGCGTTCGTGGGAATGGCCCGGGTTTCGGCGGCGGAGGACGGGCGCACGGCGCGGCTGGCGGAGATACTGCTGCGGATCCAGCACGAGCTGTTCAACCTGGGCTCGCTGCTCGCGACGCTGCCGGGCGATCTGCATCCCAAGCAGCCGCGGGTGACGCAGGCGGAGGTGACGCAACTCGAGAAGGAGATGGACGAGATGGGCGCGGCGACGCCGCCGCTGCGGTCATTCGTCCTTCCGGGGGGAAGCCGGCTGAACACGGAGTTACACGCGGCGCGGACGGTGTGCCGGCGGGCGGAGCGGCTGGCCGTGTCGCTGGCGCGGGAGGAGGAGACGGGCGGGGAGGTGGTCCGGTATTTGAACCGACTGTCGGACGCGCTGTTCGTCTACAGCCGGTGGGCGAACGCCGCGCTCGGGGCGGCGGAGGTCCTGTGGGCACCGAACGAGGCGTCCAGCGGACGCCGTTGAGGGCGGGGGGGACAGTTCAGGCCTGGCCAGCGGCCGCCTTCCACATTTCGCGGACCTCGTCGGCCGCCTTCTTCATGCCGGCATCATCGGGCAGCCCGGCGAGGAAAGGAAGTCCGGCCAGGATCCAGTCGGCCAGGGGCGGGTGTGCGAGTTGGTAGAAAACGTGCCGCCCGCCACGGCGTTCGATGACGAGTTTGTGGGCGCGAAGCACGGACAGATGCTGGGAGACGAGCGAGTGGGAGATGCCGAGGGCGGCCTGAAGTCCGTTGACATCAACCTCGCGGCAGCGGAGTTCGACGAGAATGCGGACGCGGAGCGGATTGCTGAGCACGTTGAACAGGCCGGCCAGTTCGCGGCTGATCATCCCTTGAGCGGCCATGGCGGTTTTGAAGATTGTAACAGGCCGGAGCGCGCGGGGGAGGCTTCGGGGGGCGCCCCGGAGCAGGTCAGAACTGGAGCCGGAGCGCCAGTTGAAACTGGCGGCGCTGGCCGCCCTTGGTCGTGATCACGCCAAAGCTGCCCGGGGTGTTGACCGTGGTTCCCGGTCCGTTCCACACCGGGTGGTTGAACGCGTTGAACGCTTCGGCGCGGAACTCGAGATTGGTCCGCTCGCGGAAGAAGAAGCGTTTGAACAGCGATGCGTCAAAGTCGCGCGAGCCGAGGCCGCGAAGATCGGGCGAAGTCCGCGACGTGTTGCCGAAGGTAAAGTTGCCGGCCTGGGAGAATACGGACTGATCAAAGTAGGAGTCGAGCCGATTTTCCACCGGGCCGGTCTTCTTGGCCGACCTTCCGTTGTTGTTCGGCCGCTGACCGGGCGATCCGAGATTGGTGAAGTTGCCGTTGTTGCCGATTTGCAGGGGCAGGCCTTTCTGAAGGGTGATGATTCCGTTCACCTGCCATCCGCCGAGGAAGAAGTCCGCCGCTTTGGGCATGGCGTTCAGCATGGCGCGCCCCTTGCCGAAGGGCAGTTCGTAGTTGGCGCTGATCACGAGGCGTTGGGAGACATCCTGGGCGGAGATGGAGCGTTCTCCCCGGCGGTTGTAAAAATCCTGTTTGGTTCCGGCCGCTCCAAGGAACGTGACGGTCTGGGAGACGTCGTCGATCAGCTTTCCGTTCGTGTAGCTGACCTGAAGATTCAGACCGTTGGAGTAGCGTTTCGTCACGCCCAAGGTGAAGGCGTGATAAATCGAGTTCCCCTGCGGCTTGCGAAAGGCGTTCAGGCCAGTGTATTGGGGATACGGCCGGAGAGTCTGGGAGTACGCCACGCGCGGCTGACTTAGCGGCGAAGTGGGAGTGGTAATAACCCCGAAGAACGGGTTCGGAACGGTATTGGAGGGGAGCAACTGATTTCCCAGGGCAAAGAAGGACGCCGGCAGTTGATTGTAGGCCATGTTACTTTCACCATCGATCAGGTGATTGCCCTTGTTGGCAAGATAGCCCAGTTCGACGAGGAAGCCCGCGCCGAGATCGCGCTGAAGAGTCGCGTTCCATTCCTGGATGATCGGGTTCGCCCAGTCGTTGAAGAAACTTTCGCCAATTCCGAAACCCAGCTCCGTGGCCGGGCCTCCGGCGGGACCCAAGGGGCGATTGAAGCCTCTGGGGAAGGGGTCGCGGAGGCTGGCGGCCGGCGTGACGCCGCCATCAAAGGAGGTGTTGATTCCCGTGCTGCCGCGGAAGCCCTGGGTTCCCGAACTACCCGATGTACCGGACGCCTGCAACACCGAAGGCGAATAAAGGATGCCATAGGCGCCGCGGAAGACCGTTTTCGGATTGATCTGGAAGGCGAAGCCGAAGCGCGGTCCCCAATTATTCATATCCGCCGGTGTCTGACGGCGGTTCTCCGGCGTTACGAATCGCATCGCGCCGACGAGGTTGGGGTAGGCGGGAACTCTGCCGGCGATAGGAGAAGGCGCGTCAATGTCGAAGTAGCTGAGGCGGTTGTAGCGCTCGGTGCGGGGCTGATCGACATCCCAGCGCAGGCCGATGTTGAGAGTCAGGCGCCGTGAGACTCTCCAGTCGTCCTGGAGATAGAGTCCCCAGTAGTTGCTGGCCGTGGCGATGGCAAAGGTGTGTTCGAGAGATCCGCCGCCGAGCAGGCCCAGGAGGAAGGAGGCCATGCCGGATCCTTCGGTGGCGGAATTGGCGCCCCCCACCTGGCGCTGTGTCCAGCCGTTGTTGAAAGTGTACTGTCCGGATGGCTGGCCATGCTGGCGGAAATTCATGAAGAGTTTTCGGAATTCGCCGCCGAATTTGAGGGTATGGGCGGGAAGAACTTTGGTCATGTCGGCGCGCATGTCGTGGGAGTAGGCCTGAATGCGGAGGGTAGTGAAGGTCGCCTGTCCGAGCGAGGAGACTCCGTTGTTGCCGCCGACATCGGTGCGGGGAAACTCGAAGTTCTGCTCGGAGGCAGCCTGAACGAGGCTGTCAGAAAAGCCAAGCGACTTGAGGTCCATGCCTTGAGAGAACGGGTCGCGGTGCGACACCTTGCGGGCCAGCCCGTAGCTGAAATTGAGAATCGAAGTGGGGCTGAAGGTATGAACGGCGTTCAAGGCGACGTTGTAGTTGGCGCTCCGCCCCGGCCCGCTTCCGATCGAGGTTCCCGCGTTGCCGAAACCATTGAGGGGGATATCGTTGCCGTTGGAGTAGGAAGCCCGTGTCCACAACCGGAAGGCGTTGCTGATGGCGTGGTCGACGCGGGCGTCGACACGGTTGTCGGCGCTTTGCGCCTTGCCGGCTGCAAAGAAGTTGTTAGCATGTGTGAACTCATTGGTTGGCACGGCGTTGGGGGCCGGCCAGAACCGGATCATGTTCAGCGCGACGGGATCCATGCGGTCCCGGGGCACTCTGTTGCCCGGAAACGGCGACCGGAAGTAGAGGCCCCCGGCGCCGAGGGCCGCCGTGGCCGGATCGTAGATGATAATCTGCCGCCCGGCGCCATTGGGATAATTCGAGAAATCGCCTTGCCTCCAGGAATCAAGGGGTACGGTGGCGGTGGCGCTCGACGCGCTTCGCGTCCGGGTGCTTTGTTCGGCGACGAAAAAGAAGGTCCGATTGCGCCCGTTGTAGCCGGGCAGAATGACCGGCCCGCCGAGAGTTCCGCCGAACTGGTTCCGCTGGAACGCCGCCAGTTTGGCTCCGTTCCGGTTGTTACTCCAGCTGTTGGCCTCGAGCTTGCTGTTTCGCAGGAACTCGAACAGCGATCCATGGAATTCATTGGTGCCGGAGCGCGTCGCGACCGTGATGACGCCTCCTCCGGTCCGCCCGAACTCGGCCGCCAGGGCGTTGCTGATGACGGCGAACTCCTGGACGGTATCAACAATGGGCTGGTAGCCGGTGTCCTGAATGCTGACGTTGTTCTCCGGGACGATGACGGACGTTCCATCGATGGTGATTTCGCTCGATGCGTTTCTTCCGCCGCTGATCCACGGGGTCGAACCGCCGCCGGGAAACACGCCGGGAACGAGCGCCGCCAGGCTGAACGGATTGCGGCCGTTCAACGGGAGGTCGAGCATCGCCTTGCTGGTGATGACGGTGGAGACGGTCGACGTGGTGGTGGCCAGCTGAGCGGCGTTTGCGTTCACTTCGACGGCCGTCGAGACCTCGCCGACCTTCAAAGCGATATCGAGCGCGACGGTCTGCTGGACGCTCAAGCGGATGCCGGAGGTGACATGCTTTTCGAAGCCCGCCTGCTGGACGGTCACCCGGTAGTCGCCAGGGATGAGGTACGGCTGGAGGAAGTTACCCTGGGAGTTCGAAGTGATGGACTGTTTGACGCCGGTTTTTGTGTTCTCGATGGTGACCGTTGCGCCGGGCACGACGGCTCCGGTGACGTCGGTCACCGTGCCCTGGATGGTTCCGGTCGCCGTCTGGGCGGCGGCAGGCAGACACAGCGCAAACGCCGCGAGGGCGGCGTGGAAGAAGCGGTTCATGACATGATCTCCTTTCTCCAACTCCGACCGATCGTGCAGGCGGAGACAGCCTGACGAGGTGACACGGAATACCGGGAAGCCCCTCAATCGCACAAAAATACTGGTAGATTACCGCTTCTGTGGGATGAGGTCAAGCGGGGTTATCCCGGGGGAGTTACTCTGCGGAGTCCGGCCGCAATCGACCGCGCACAACGGTGGCAGCGGTGGCGGTTCCGGTCCTTGTCGCGCTTACCTTCGCCAAGCGGCGGCCATCTTCGCGGCCGAGGCCGGAGTTATCTCCCTGGCCGGGGCATTGCTCGAGGCGTGAAGAGGTCGCTTGACCGGCGTTACCGGAAAGGGGGTGGCGGTCGAGAGTGATTTGGACGGCGGACGCTGCCTTTGCGGTCAGCTTAAGCAGGCGTTGTGACGGGGTCGGTAGAGGTGAGGTGGAATGGTGGCCAGGGACGGAATCGAACCGCCGACGCCAGCCTTTTCAGGGCTGCGCTCTACCAACTGAGCTACCTGGCCACTGGGCCCAGTTTAACAGACCTCTTAGACGGTTTGCAGCCGGGAGAGCATCTCGCCGGTGTCGCGCTCGACCTGGTCGTGGAGAGACGCGCCGGAGGCGTCCATGGTGACGATGGCCATGAAGCCCGACACCTCGAGGCGCCACATCGCCTCCGGGATGCCGAACTCGTCGAGGAACGACGCGCCGTGCACCTTCTTGACGGTCCGGGCGTAATATTGGGCGGCGCCGCCGATGGCGTTCAGGTAGACGGCGCCATGCTGTTTCATCGCGGCGAGCGTCCGGGCGCCCATGCCGCCTTTGCCGATGACGACGCGGAGGCCATAGCGGGAGATGAGGTGATGCTCGTAGGGTTCCTCGCGGATGCTGGTGGTGGGGCCACCGGCTTTCATCACCCAGCCGTCGCCCTGCCGGAGCATCACGGGTCCGCAGTGGTAGAGGACGGCGCCGTTCAAATCCACGGGCGGGTCGTGCTTCATCAGGTGGGCGTGGACCTGGTCGCGGCCGGTAAACATCTCACCTTCGACGATGACAACATCGCCGACCTTCAACGCGCGCACCTGCTCTTCGGTGACGGGCGCGCGGAGCACGACTTCGCGGCCGGTCAGCGGGAAACCTTCGCCGGCGGCCATGCGCATGACGGGGCGGTCCGGGTCGCGGTAGAGCCAACTGGTGATCGCGCCGGTGGAGGGATCCAGGCGGACGCCGAGGCGGCGGAAGGCCCAGCAGTCGTAGGCGACGGAGACGAAAAAGCTGGCCGGGAGGCGGTTGGCGGCGGTCACCTTGCAGCCGATGAGCGACGCGCGTCCTCCGAATCCCATCGCCCCGACGCCGATGCGGTTGGCCTGTTCGAGCACCTCGGCCTCGAGGCGGGCAAGTTCGGCAACGGGGTTGACGTCATCGAGAGTGCGGAAGAGCTGGGCTTTCGCGAGAGTGTAGCCGTGGGCGCGGTCGCTGCCGATGCAGACTCCCACGGCGCCGGGGGCGCAGCCATGGCCCTGGGCCTGCCAGACGGCGTGCAGGATGCACTTGCGAACTCCTTCGAGGTTCCGGCCGGCGGCGCCGAGGTGGTCGAGGTCGCAGGGGAGCGAATACTGGATGTTTTTGTTTTCGCAGCCGCCGCCTTTGAGCAACAGCTTCACCTCGATCTCATCCTGCTCCCACTGTTCAAAGTGCAGGACGGGAGTTTCAACGCCGAGGTTGTCGCCGGTGTTGCGGCCGGTGAGCGAGTCGACCGAATTCGGGCGGAGCTTCCCGCGCCGGGTCGCCTCGGCGACGGCGGCGCGAACGGCCTTTGCGAGGGCGATCTGGTTGACTCCGACGGGGGTATGAATGAAGAAGGTCGGCATGCCGGTATCCTGGCAGATCGGGCCGGAGTCGGCGGCAGCCATGTCGATGTTGGCGGCGATGACGCTGAGGGCCTGTGCGGATTGGGTTCCCGGCTGTTCAGAACGGATGGCGGCGCCCATGGCGGCGCGGACATCGGGAGGGAGGTTGGTGGAGGTTTGGGTGATGAGTTCGAGGAGGCTTTCCGCGAGGAATTGCATCACTCCAATGGTAGCCTTATCTTCACGTTCGCGTTCAATCCCGGCCGGATGAGGGGGTCGGGCGCGATGAACTCGGCGCGCCAGTGGCCGTCTTCGGTCCGGGCCACCTTGCCGATGATGGGGTCGCCAGAATACTCCACGATCTGAATCTGCGCTTCGGCGCCCTCCTTGATCTTCCCGGCATCGGCGGGGCCGGGATCGAACGGCACGTGCAGTGCGGCGGGCTCGACGGCGATGGTGAACAGGTCCTTCATGGTGGGGTTGACATCCTCGCCGGGCTTCACTTTGATGGCGATCAGGAGCCCGGAGGCGGGCGCCTTGACCTCGGCTTCGTCGAGGTCGGCCTTGGCGGCCTCCAACGCCTTGGTTTTTTCGTCGAGCTGGCGGCGGGCGGATTCGAGTTCGCGGACGTGGTCGGCGACGCGTTCCTGTGTCTGGCGGGCCAGCTGCTGGATGGCCTCGAATTCGACCTTGGCGTTCTCGTACTCCTTTTGGATCCGCTCGGCGGTGAGCCTCGGGGTAGCGCCTTCCTTGAGCAGCATCTGCTGGCGGAGAGCGGCTTTCTCGGCGCGATCAAACTCGGACCGGGAGCGGTCCAAATCGGCGGCGGCGCGGGACGCTTCGAGCCTGGCGGCAACGATGGCGTTTTCGAGGTTGTTGATGCGGGACTGGACCCGATCGAGGTCCTCCTGGGCGGCCTGCCGGGCGGCTTCGAGCGTCTCGTTGCGGATGCGCGCCAGAGGTTGCTCCTCCTCGACCTCCTGGCCCACTTCGGCCGTGAGGCTCTCGAGGACACCCTCGATCGGGGCCGGGACCTGAAGCACGTTGTTGGCTTGCAGAATTCCGGAGTAGTTGAGTTCCGAAGGCGGGCTGGCGGGCTCGACGGACGGAGGAGGAGCGGCGGCGGGGGGCGGCGCCACGGCGGAGGTCCGCGAGCGGTAGAGGTAGACGCCTGCGGCGATCAGCACCAGAAAGAAGAGAGAACCGGCCAGCTGGAAGCCACGGTCGCGGAAGCCGCGCGCCGAAGCAGGCTCGGGATCGCTTTCCCGCTTACGCCAGACCTCCCCTTTCCCGTCCACGCCGGGCGGCTTGGAATCCACATTCACGATGATACAGTACAACCATGGCGACCCCTTCGGCCGCGCGCCTTGCGGCGGTGTTCGTGCGCACCGGCAACCTGACATTCGGAGGCGGGGATCCGACGATGGCGGCGCTTCAGCGGGAACTGGTGGACCGGCGGGGCTGGCTGACGGCGGAACAGTACGGGCTCATTTTCGCGCTGGCCCGGATCACGCCGGGAACGAACGTACTGGCCTTCTGCGCGGGCGCAGGGTGGCGGATCGCGGGAGCGGCGGGCGCGGTCGTGGCGGTGCTGGGAGCCAGCGCTCCGTCGGCTGTGGTGGCGGTGTGGCTGCTTTCCGTCTACCAGACGGCAGCCGCGAACGTATGGGCAGCGGCGGGGATGAACGGAGTCGCGGCGGCGGTGGCAGGGTTGATGGTGGCCGGGGCGTGGCTGCTGATCCGTCCGCATCTGCGGGACGGAAACGGATGGCGGACGCTGCTGACGGCGGGGATGGCGTTCGGTCTTTCGGCGGGGCTCGGCTGGCCGCCGGTTCCGATCCTGGGCGCGGCGGCGGCGCTGGGATGGATCTGGAAGGAAGAGGGCCGGTGAACGCAGGGCTGATCTACCTGTTGTTGCTCAAGGCCTCCGTCACCTCGTTCAGCGGCCTTTCGTCACTGCCGGTGGTGCGGAGCGATTTCGTCGTGAAGCGCAAGGTGATCACCGACCGGCAGCTCAACACGGCGGTGGCGGTGGCGCGAATGACGCCCGGGCCGCTGGGGCTGTACCTGGTCCTGGTGGGCCACCAGGCGGGCGGAGTTGCGGGCGCAGCGGCGGGGTTCGCGGCGATGATCACGCCGGCGTTCGCGGCTATCGGGCTGTTGCGCTACGCCGGCCAACGGGCGGAACAGCCAGAGGTGCGCGGCGTGGTGCGGGCGGTTACCCTGGCCGGCGCGGGACTGCTGCTGGCGACCGCGATTCCGTTCGCCCGAGACGCGATCGGGACTGTTGCGTCCGCCGCCATCGCGGCGGCGGCGTTCGCGGCGCTGGCGTTCACAAAGACGGACACGGCCTGGGTGATCGCCGGGGCGGCTGTGGCAGGGATCGCCACGCGATCCGTGCTATGATCGGCGCATTCCGAAGCTAAGGGAGTTCCTTCGACCATGTCAAAGATCCAGGTTGTGATCGCGGCCCTTGTTCTGACTACGGCGGCCTCGGCGCAGTTCGTGCGCGGAAGCCTGCTGGGCAACGTGACGGACGCCAGCGGAGGCGCGCTGCCGGGCGCCGAGGTGAAACTGACCAATCTCGGGACGAATGAAACGCGCACGACGACCGCGTCGGAGGACGGGAGCTATCTGTTTCCGGCGCTGCTGCCGGGGCTCTACCGGGTGGAGGTTTCGCGAACGGGCTTCAAGACGCAGGTGATGAACGAGATCCGGCTCGAAGTGAACCAGACGGCGCGCGTCGACGTCAAGCTTCCGGTCGGCGAGGTGGCCGAGCGGATCGAGATCACATCGACGGCCGTTCTGCTCAAAACGGACACATCAGAGATCGGCCACGTGGTGACGAACAAGCAGATCGTGGACCTGCCGCTCAACGGCCGGGACTATCTGCAACTGGCGCGGCTGATTCCGGGGGTGGTTCCTTCGCGGGCGGGCGCGACGGCGGGCCAGAAGGGCGTGAGCCGGAGCGTGAACTCGATCGGAGCGCGGGACACGTCGGTGAGCTTCCTGCTGGACGGCATCGACACCAACGACGTTTCCTTCCAGACGCCGTCGGTGACGCCGTCGATCGACGCGATTCAGGAGTTCAAAGTCCTGCAAAACGCCTATTCGGCGGAGTTCGGCCGGGGAGCGACGCAGATTCTGACAGCGATCCGGTCCGGCAGCAACGAGTGGCACGGGTCCGTGTTCGCCTTCCACCGCAACGACAAGCTGGCCTCGCGCAGCTTCTTCCAGCCGGGCAAAGCGGCGCCGCTCAAGCAGAACCAGTTCGGCGGGACGTTCGGCGGCCCGGTGCGGAAAGACCGCACGTTCTTCTTTCTCAACTACGAGGGCCAGCGGATCCGAACCGGAGGGACAAGCTTCGGACTGGTTCCGACACCGCAGAACCTGCAAGGGGATTTCAGCGCGGCGGGTGAACCGCGCATCTTCGATCCGCTCACCTACAACGCGGCGGACCGCACGCGGCAGCAGTTCCCGGGCAACCGGATCCCGGCGAGCCGGTTTTCGCAAAGGGGCGTGAAGGCGGCCTCCTTTTTCCCCGCCCCGAACTTCTCAGGCCTGGTGGGACGGAACTACGCCGGCAGCCCCGCGCAGTTGAACGACAACAACCAGGGCAACGCGCGCGTCGACCACCGATTCTCCGACAGAGACAACATTTTCGTCCGCTACTCGGCGCTCGAGTATCTGCGGACGCGGTACGGGACGCTTCCACTGACCGGAACGCTCGACGACGTGCGCGGGCAGAACGCTGCGTTCAACTGGATTCACACCTTCAGCCCGTCGGTGATCAACGAGTTCCGCCTGGGAGTGAACCGGAACCGCTACCTGACGCCGCCGGAGAGCACCGGGCAGGAGAACCCGTCGCGCGACCTGTTCGGATTCACGAACACGACGACGGACCCGGCGAGTTCGTTCGGGCTGCCGGCCTTCTCGTTCACCGGAGGATTCAGCGGCATCGGGCCCGGTTCGCAATTTCCCCAGAACGCGATCACGCAGACGTGGCAACTGGTCAACAACATCACGCTGATCCGGGGCGCGCACAGCCTCCGCACGGGGATCGACTTCCGGCGCACGCGGCTGACGCAGCGGGTCTCCAACAACGACCGCGGCAGCTTCAGCTTCACGGGGCAGTTCACGAATCTGCCGTCAACGCCCGCCGGGACCGGGAGCGCGATCGCGGACCTGCTGCTGGGCGTTCCGCTCAGCGCGGCCGCCGCCAACGGCGACCAGCTCGGCCACAACTACAACGAACTCTACTCGGCCTACCTCCAGGACGACTGGAAGGTGACCAACCGGCTCACGCTGAACCTGGGCCTGCGGTACGAATACGCCTCGCCGTGGCGCGAGAAGCTGGACCGGTTCGTGATTCTCGATTTCGATGATCCGAGAGGCCGCCTTCTGCTGGCGAATACTTCGCAGGCGTTCGTGCCGGGTTTGGGGCTGGTGGACGCCGGCCGCCGGCTTTCGCGGACCATCGTGGCGGCGGACAAGAACAATTGGGCGCCCCGCGTGGGGCTGGCCTACCGTCCGCTGAGCCGGACGGTGGTGCGCGCCGGGTTCGGACTGTTCTATGACATCCAGGAGGGCAACGAGGCGCAGTTTTTGCGAAACAACGCGCCGTTTTTCTTCGTGCAGAACTACAACTCCGATCCGCTGTCGCCGACACTGCAACTGGACCGGCTGTTTCCTTCGGGCGCGAACCTGCCGTCAGGAACGATTCAGCCGTTCACGATGTCGACGTTCCGCACGCCGTACCTGCCGCAGTGGAATTTCAACATAGAGCGCGAGATCGCCTCAAACCTGCTGCTCGAACTGGGCTACGTGGGATCGAAGGGGAACCACCTGCTGCGGCGGACGAACTTCCAGCAGTGGGAGGGAATCCTGGTGCAGGACCCGGCGCGGCCGACGCCGCTGGCGCAGCGGGTGCGGTACCCGAACTTCAGCCCGACGGTGATCATCGGTACGGAGAACGGAGGCTCGTCCACGTTCCACGGATTCATCTCGAAGCTCGAACGGCGCTACGCAAGCGGAGTGTCGTTCCTTGTGTCGTACACCTTCTCCAAGGCGATCGACGATTCGCACAGTTCGTCGAATTTCGGCGGAACGCCGTCCAACGCCCAATGCCGGTGCGACCTGCGGGGCAACAAGGGACCGTCGGCGTTCGATATCACGCACCGCGGCGTGTTCAGCTTCGGCTACGAGTTGCCGTTCGGACGGGGCAAAAAGTTTCTGAACGCCGGCGGGGCGATGAACAAGATTGCGGGCGGGTGGCAGCTGAACGGCATCGGATCGACGCAGAGCGGACCACCGTTCCAGATCAACACCCAGGGCGACAACGCCAACATCGGCACGGGGTCGGGGAGCAGCAACAACCAGCGGCCGAACCTGGTGGCAGGCCAACTGGACGGGATCGACACGGGGGCCAACATCCGGCGCCGCGGCGTGGACGCCGGCACGTACTATTTCAACCGCGCGGCGTACGCGCTGCCGCCACTGTTCCGGCTGGGAAACCTCGGGAAGAACACGCTGCGCGGGCCGGGCGCGGCTTCCTGGGACCTGTCGCTGATCAAGAACACGGCGTTGACGGAGCGCATCAACGCGCAGTTCCGGGCGGAGTTCTTCAACGCGTTCAACCAGACGGCGTTCGGGCTGCCGGGAACCCTGGTGGCGAGTCCGACGTTCGGAGTCATCACGGGCGCATCAGGCGGGCGTTTCGTGCAGTTTGGGATGAAGATCCTGTTCTAAGTCTGGTCCGGAGGATGGCTCTGCGATAGGCTGGTAGCCGATGCGCAGAAGGTTCCTCTTGCAGGCGGGTCTGGGATGGGCCGCGCGGGCGTCCTGGGAGAGGATCGCCATTCGGGCCGGCGAGCCCGTTTTTCTGCTGGCAGAGGATGCGCTTGAAGATCACTGGAAGGTCCGGCGCAGGCTAGTTCGGCCAGAGCGGCCGGCAAAGCCGGTGATCGTCAAGGACCGGCCGTGGGAGGGCATGGGTCCTTACCTGTACGGCAGCGTCCTGCGGGACCCGGCCGACAACCTATGGAAGTGCTGGTACACGATTCATGATCCGGCCCGTTACCGGGCGCGGCAGCCGTGGGCCTACCGCATCGGATACGCGACGTCCGCCGACGGCCGGGAGTGGGTGAAGCCGGAACTCGGGCTGGTGGAGCACGGCGGCGACAGGCGCAACAACCTGATCCCTATTGGAACGCGGATGTCGGAGGCGATCGATGTCTGCCTGGCGCCGCCCGATTCGAACGCGCCCGCCCGGTACCTGGGAGTAACGCTCGACCGGGGCATCCATTTGTGGCTTTCCGACGACGGGGTCCGGTGGTGGCCGCATGGGCCGGGCGAGATCGAGCCGCGGCATTCGGATACGCACAATTCCCTGTGCTGGGATCCGGTCCGGCGACGGTGGCTGGTTCACCTGCGTCCGCCGGTCCACGCGGGAGAGCGGGCGAAGCGGCGGATCGCCGTGATGGAGAGCGCGGATCTGAGGACGTGGAGCCGCCCGGTGACGGTGTTGCGGCCGGATGAATCCGACCCGCCGGAGTTCTACAGCATGCCGGTGTTCCGGCGGGGCAACCTCTTCTTCGGACTCCTCCATGTCTACGACCGGAGGCGCGAGAGCATCGAAGTCGAACTGGCTTACAGCCAGGATGGCCACTACTGGCACCGCCTGCCCGGCCATCCCGTCTACCTGGCGACGGGAGCGGCGGGCGCTTTCGACAGCAGAATGGTGACGACAGCGGACGAGATGGTTTTCGACGGCGACCGCATGATTCTTTACTATGGCGGCTGGAACGGCAACCATCGCAGCGACACAAGGGAGGCGGCGATCGGAGCAGCAACAGGGATCCGGGACAGGTTCATCGCGTGGGACGCCGGGACCGACGAGCCCGGGTTCCTGCTGACACGGGTTTGCACGATCGAAGCAGGGCGGCTGTGGGTCAACGCGGAGGTGCGCGGGGAGTTGCGGGCGGCGATCACGGACGAGGAAGGCACGCCGATCCGGGGCTTCGATTTCGCCCAGTGCAGACCGGTTTCAGGGGATTCGACCCGCCACGAACTGGCGTGGCGCGAAGCAGCGGCGGGCGCGGTGCGGGGGCGGCTGGTCCGGCTTCGAGTCCAGATGCGGGACGCGTCGTTTTACGCGTTGGGCGCGGACTGAGGGCGCGGCCGCGGAGGCGGGGCGGAGCCGCTACTTGTTCTGCTGGCCGACTTCGGCCTGTCCGAGTCTTTTTTCCACCTCGGAAAGCTGCTTGCGGACGACGTCGGCATCCTGGGCCTGCGGCGCGTATTGAAGGTAGCCGCGCATATGTTCGGCGGCGCCCTTGTAGTCATCCTTCATCGCGAGCAACATGCCGAGGAGATGCTGGGCTTTCGGCATGCGGTGACGGGTATCAAGCTTGACAGCTTCCTGGGCGGACTTTTCGGCCTCATCGTACTTCTGAAGATTGTAGCTGGCGACCGAGTGGTAGAAGAACGCCTGCGGGAAGTCGACCGGGTTCAGCTTGATGACGCGCGCCGAGTGGGTGGCCACTTCCTCCCATTTCTGCTCGCCAGCGGCGAGGACGGCCAGTTGAAGGTAAGGATTGACGTAGCGGCTGTCGGCGGCAACGGCCTTCGAGTAAGCCTCTTTGGCTTCGGCGGGACGGGCGGAGCCTTCGTGAAGGCGGCCGAGTTCGAACCAGGCGACGGCGTAGTTGGGATAGAGGCCGACGGCCTTCTCGAGCTCTTTCTGGGCTTCGGCGACCTTCTTCTTTTTGAGCAGGTCGCGGCTTTTTTCGAAGGCTTTGCGGGCATCCTTGGGAGCATTGACGGTCGTCATGCTGGTGGTGAAGCCCTCGACACCGGCGATCCGGCGCAAGATGATCGTTCCGACGTCGGGGTTGTCGAGCATTCTGCGGCCGGCAAGGTTGACGATCTCGCTGCGGTAGCCGGGGAGGCTGGCGCGCAGTTCGCACCCCATCAGGTCCCGCTCATTGATCTGGCGGCCGCCGCCCATCCCTCCGAAGGGGCTGTTTCCGGAGCGTCCCGGCTGTCCGAATCCGCCGCTGGTGTCGAAGGCGTCAGGACCGCTCGGCACGCTGGCGTCGGCCATGACGTGCTGATTCTGTCCGAGCTGGAAGCTGAACCGGCCTTTGGAGTCCGTATAGCCTTCGGGGCGAGGGTTGCCGTTGCAGACGCGTTCGATGACGACCGGTTCCGGGGGCGGCGTTCCATCTTCGAGCATGACCTTGCCCGAAAGGAAGATGGGCCGCTGCATTTCGGGAAACTGCTGGCGATTGCGGGGGTCCATGGGGTCCATGCCCGGCTGCTGCGTCCTGCCTGGGGCGGGAGAGGGAGAGGTTCTCTCCAGACCTCCGGGATTACCGCCGGGGACATTCGCGCCTCCGCCGCCAGGCGTCACCGGGGCTTGTTGTTCCTGCGCGCACAGTGCGCCGGCGAAAATCAGAGCGAGAGACAGATTCCGCATGGCGAAAATCTCCTTTCCAGCTTCGGACGAGTTGCCTCAATTGTAGACCACCAGACAGCCGGTTGCACGCCCGGGCAGGAAGGGATCATGTAAAAATAAGGTGATGTCCAGACAATGGTTGGTTGCCGCCGCCGCTTTCACGCTGCTGCTCACCGGCTGTGGCGAAGCGCCGAAGAGAGCCGAGAAGAAGAAGGCTCCTCCGGCGCCTCTCACGGGCATGTCGGCCTTTTTCAAGATGTTCGGGCAGGCCAGGACATGGGCACCGGACGTACAGGGGATGAAGTGCGAGCCGATCGCGATCACCGGGCAACCTTCCGGAGACGGCAAGTGGCCGGCCTGGAGGTGCCAGTTCGTGAGCGAATCGAAGAAGCGTTCAAAAACGTTTTCCTTCTCGATCGTCGAGGCGGAAGGCGTCCATGAGGGGGTTTTCGGCGGACCCGAAGAGAGCTACACGGGACCGGTGGGACAGACGTTGCCGTTCATTGTGCAGGCGCTCAAGAAGGATTCCGACGCGGCGATCCGGGTGGCCAAGGAAAAGAGCAAGGCGTACATGGCCAAGAACCCCGACATGCCGATCACGGTGGTGCTGGAGCGGACCAAGCGCCACCCGAACCTGGCGTGGCGCGTGATCTGGGGCACGTCCCTGCAAACCAGCAACTACTCCATCTACGTCGATGCGAGCACCGGCGAGTACCTCGAGACGATGCACTGACGCGATGACAGGCGCCGGAAGAGCCGCCGCTGGGGTCAAGCCCTCCCGGCGCGGAGCCGTTACCGGCCGGCCTCTTCGAGAAGAGCGGCGTTGGCTCTTTCGGCCGGAGTCATCAACGTGGTTGGCGAGCCTCCGAAGTACCAGTTGCGGAGGGTGTCGGCAAACGATTTGCGGTCAATCTTGATGCTGTAGAATTTGCGCGTGTTGAGGGCGGTATGTTCGCCGACGGCGGGCGAAAAGTAGTTCGAGATGCCCGCCAGCGACTTGCGGGTTTCTTCCATGTAGCGGGTCAGGTATTCGACTTCGGAGCTGTCGTAGGGGTCGGTGACGCCCTGTTTGCCGACATGATGCTGGTCGCGCTGGTCGACATAGATAAACACCGGAGTGCGGATTTCCGGGTAGACGACCTGGGTGAAGAGACAGGCGTTGGGCTGCGCCGACTGGGCGGCCTGGCAAGTCTCGTCGATCACGGCGCCCCAATACTCGTAAGACGTCGGCGCTCCGGCGGGACGCGCCACTTCGAAGACCTCAGGCCCGTAGGGTTCGATGATGGGCTTCCAACTCGAGTCGAGGACGCCGCGAACGGTGATGCCGGGCAGACGCGAGGCCACCCAATCGATGTTGTTCTGGACGCCGAAGGCGCCGGCGGACGAGCCGGCGAACAGCAGTTCGGTGGCGTCGCGGAGGTTGGGTCTGGGGATGACAGCCGGGTCGGCGAGATCGGTGAAGAGGGCTTCGATGATCCTCTTGCCGCGAAACTGGATCTTCACGCCGTTGGCGAGAGTCCGTTCGGTGTTGCCGAGGAAGGTATCGGAGGAGCAATACTCCACAAAGACGTGATTGAAGTTGGCGAAGGGATTGTCGGCGTTGCGAATAGCGAAGATGCCTTCGGGGGAGATTCTGTCGCCGTTGGCGTTTGAACTCATCAGGCCCCGCTGATTCTCGTACCGCTCGACGCAATCGGCGTCAAAGTTGCAGGCGCCGCCGCCCTGAAGGAACACAAGCCACTTCGAACGGTCGTCTCCGGCGCCCGGACGGAAGTAGAAGATCGCGGGGGAACCGTCGTTGCACACGGCCTGGCGCTGAACAGCGTTGCGGATCTCGTGCTTGACCAGGTACTGGTTGCGGACCTGCGCTCCCCCGATTGCCAAGGAAAGGAAAAACAGTGTGTAAACCCGTCGTTTCATGAGTTCAGAGTAGAGCCGGAAACCATCTCTAAGCCCCGGTTTGTGACGAGCGGCTCAAAGGGGCGGATCAGCGGCTTGGGAGGCAAGCAGGTCAAGCCACCCTTGTCCGAGCTCAGCGTGGAGTTTGCGGCGGAAACGCCGGCTGAGGGTAATCCGGGCGCCGGAATCGAGGGTGATCTCATACTGGCCGAACCGCTGGGGCGCGATCTCCCGGATTTTGGCGGGGTTGACCAGCGCGGTCCGGTGAACACGGACAAGGCGGACCGGAGACGCCTCCGACTCCAGCCGCTCCATTGTGTCCCGGACAAGCCAGCTTTTGCCGCCGCAGTGGAGGCGCACATAGTTTCCACAGGACTCCACCCACTCGACGTCGGCGGCCGGGAGGGCGAAGGAGCGCCCGGCGCTTTTGACGACAAGCCGCCGGCCGGGCTGAATCCCGGCGGGCGGCTCCGGGCGTCCGGCAGCCGGGCTGCTCAGGAGGGCCTTGGCGCGCTCGACGGCGCGGTGGAAGCGTTCGGATCCGAACGGTTTCAGGAGGTAGTCGATGGCGGCCGCCTCGAAGGCCTCGAGAGCGTACTGGTCGTGCGCCGTCATGAGCACGGTCACCGGGGGGATCTCGGTTCCGAGCTCTTCGAGCAGGCTCAATCCGTCGAGTCCGGGCATCTGGACATCGAGAAAGAGGAGGTCCGGTTTGAGGCGGCGAATCTCGCGGACGGCGTCGACTCCGTCCTCACATTCACCTGCCACCAGGATATCGGGGTCGTGCGCGAGGAGGCGGCGGACGCGGGCCCGCGCGAGCGGCTCGTCGTCCACGATCATCGCCCGCCACCGGGCCATTACGCGGCGCCTCCCGGCACCACCAGATACACCTCGACGCCCTGTCCGGGTTCGCTGCGCAACTCGAACCGATGGGCGTTGCCATAGTGCTTTTCCAAGCGGGCCTGGACATTGGCGAGCCCGATTCCGGCGCCGTTGCGGGCGGTGGGCCGGTTGGCGGGAAATCCGGTTCCATCGTCCCGAACGGTCAGTTCGAGTTCCCCTCCGGGGAGCTTTTTCGACGCAATGCGGACGGTTCCGGCACCGGGCTTGGCGGCGATACCGTGCTTGATCGCATTCTCGACGAGAGGCTGCAACAGAAGATTCGGGACAGGATGATCGAGAGTGGACGGATCGATCTCCAGCCGGATCTTCAGGCGTCCGCCGAAACGGAGTTGCTGGATCCGGAGGTAGCGGTTGATGAAGTCGATCTCCAGACGGAGGGGCACGTGGAGAGCCGTGGAGGAATCGAGGGTCGAGCGAAGCAGTTCGCTCAGCTGAAGGATCATTTCCTCGGCCCGGTGCGGGTCGGCATGAATCAGCTCGGCGCAGTGATTGAGCGTATTGAAAAGGAAATGAGGATGGATCTGCGCGCGCAGCGCCTCGAGCTTTGTCCGGGCGAGATCGGCCTCGAGCCGCGATTCGCGAAACCGGCGGTCCTGGTCGCTGAAGTAGTAGCGGAGCGCCTGGCTCAGGCAGAGGATCAGCACGTAGCCGAGCAGGGCCCAGTGCAGCCGGTTGTTCCAAAGGAACCGGAACGACCTGAAGAAGGTCGCCTCGGAGGGGGCCCAACCGGCCCAGATCCTGACCTGCGCCTGCGCAGCCAGGACGACGAGGACCAGCGCGAGTCCGGCGGCGGCGTGCACGAGCGCGGCCTGGCCCGGGCGGAGTCCTTCGAGCGGGAACCGGCAGGCCAGCAGAAACACAATGGGAAAGAGCGCAAGCCAGATGTACCAGCGGAAGGTGGCGTACAGGAGCGCCTCCCACCACAGCACATCGCGCTGGCTGCTGTTGACGGCGACCTGGTGCGCCCCCTCGGCGGTGAACAGAACGGCGAGGACCAGCAGGCAGGCAGCCGTGGCCATCAACCTCGATCGCCGTGTGTCCATTCGATCTCAGAATACAGAACAGCACGAAGCGGGACGCCCCCGGGCCATGAGTGACGAGCGGCTCGAATGGCGGGATGACCGGCCCGCGGAGCCGCGGTCAATCCTTGTAAGGGTCGAACTCGTCAGCGGCGGCCATCGCGACTCCGAGGGGAGTGAGGGTATGAAGCACCCTGATGGTCCCTTCGTGCTGCCTGATCACGTCCGGAAGCCGCTTGTAGCAGTGGGGCGACTCGTCGGCGCCGCCGCCGCGCAGTTCGACTCTCGCGCGCGCCACCCACTCCCGCATCATGGCGGCCGATACGCGGCCGGGCCTGATCACCTCGCCGGTGCGCCGGTCGACCTTGCCTTTCGCCTCCATGCGTCCCATGACGCGGCCCGCGCCGTGGATGGTGGAATAGAGGGACTGGCGGCCCAGCGGGTTCTCGAGGCCTTCGATGATCACCGAGACGTCGCCCATGCTGCCGCCGACGAACCCGCGCTGTCCGGGGAAGGCCGGGGTAGCGCCTTTTCGGATGACCCAGAACTCGTCACGGCCGTGCTTTTCGCGCCAGGCGAAGTTGTGATGGTTATGAACTTCGTCAAGGACCTTCGCACCGAGGATCCGGGCGACGCGGGCGCAGACCCAATCGCGGCCGGCGTAGGCGTAGCGGCCGGCGAGGCGCATGCATTCGAGGTAGTCGCGACCGAGTGAGGTGTTCACCTTGATGACACAGGGATCGACGTCCATGCCCTCTTTGGCGCCGGCCTTTTTGAGGAACCAGGTGGCGGTTTTGTGGCCAAGGCCGCGGCTGCCGAAGTGAACGCCGATCCAGACGCGGTCCCGTTCGTCGGCGAAGATGTCGACGTAATGGTTTCCGGCGCCGATGGTTCCCAACTGGTCCCGCGCAAGCTGCTTGAGGGGCCGGACCGCATCGAGCGACCAGGCGGGGTCGTCAAACAGGTCATGGTCAACGCGCTCGTTGTTGCGGCGGCCGATGCCGAAACTGAGGGCGCTCCAGATGTCGTCCATGATGACGCGGATGCGGGCGCGGACCTCGCCGGCATCGGCGTCGGTGAGGACGGCTTTGTTTCCGCAGGCGATGTCGTAGCCGACGCCGGAGGGGCTGACGGCGTTCTCATAGGCGAGGACGCCGCCGATGGGGACGGCGTAGCCTTTGTGATGATCGGCCATGAGGGCCGCGCGGTCGGCCGAGGGACGGCAACGGCGGATCTGGGCCAGGGATGCGGGGTCGACAGGTTCGCCCCAGACCGGGATGCCATCGATGACCTGCATGCCAATTCCATTGTGGAACGGATCGTGTATACTGCCCGCAGGGTCGAAACGAAGCCGTACAAGTGAGGTAGAAACATGCGCCTTGCAGCGATGATGCTGATGCTGGCCGGCGTGCTGGCCGGACAATCCCAGCAGGCGAATCTGAGTGGAACGGTGACCGACCCGCAGGGCGCGGTGATCGTGAACGCGGAGGTGGCGGCGGTGCACGAGGCGACAGGCGTGCGTTCGGTGACCAGGACGAACGCGGCCGGCTTCTACGCGCACCGGTTCCTGCCGATCGGCCGCTACCGGCTGACGTGCGAGGCGGGCGGCTTCCGCCGCTCCGTGCGGGAAGGGATCCATTTGACGACGGGTCTGGACCTCGAGTTGAACATCCAACTCGAGGTCGGGGCGACATCGGAAAGCGTGACGGTCACCGACGCGCCGCCGCTGATAGAAACGCGCAACGCGACCTCCGGGCAGCTCATCGAGAACAAGACGATCGAGGACATCCCGCTGGGCGACAGAAGGTCGCTCAACGTGGTGCGGCTGCTCGGCGGGGCGGTGGTGGTGAGCACGGGACGGGAGCCGCAGGTGTCGCTGGCGGGCGGCCGGGCCGGATCGTTCATGTTCCAGGTGGACGGAGGGACGGGCCAGAACATGCGGCTCGGCAGCGGGCAGGTGGAGATGAACCCGCCGGTGGAAGGGATGGAGGAGATGAAGGTACTCGCCAACAATTATTCGGCCGAGTACGGCGCGTCGTCCTCAGGGGTTCTGGTCGTGAACACGAAATCGGGGACAAATCAGATCAAGGGCGCCCTGTTCGAGTACCTGAGAAACGAGAAACTGGACGCGGCGACGTTCTTCGCCCCGGTGGTGGACGGACGTCCGGTGAAGGCGCCGCTGCGCTACAACGTGTTCGGCGGAGCGGTGGGGGGTCCGATCCGGAAGAACCGCACGTTCTATTTTGTGTCGTACGAGGGCGCGCGACGGAGCCTTGGCCTGGTGCGGACATACACCGTCCCGACCGAGCTTCAGAAGGCGGGCGACTTTTCCCGGACCACGAACGCGGCCGGCGCGGTCATCCCGATCTACGATCCGGCCTCGACGCGGACGGAGGGGACGCGGATTGTCCGGGACGCGTTTCCGGGCAACCGGATCCCGGCTGCGCGGCTGGACCCGGTAGGGGTGCGCGCGCTGGCGTATTATCCGGTGGCCAATCGCGCACCGGACACGCTGGCGGGCGCCAACAACTTTCGCGCCAACGTGGTGAATCGCGCACCGCGGGAGAACGTGCTGGTGAAGGTGGACGAGAATCTAGGCTCGAAGGACAAGCTGACGGGCCGGTTCATTCACACAAGCGACGATGAGACGTTCACGAGCGCGTATCCGACGCCGGAAGCGGACACGCAGGCGGACCCCGTCCGGAACCTCCAGTTCTGGCACGGAGCGTGGACGCGGATCCTGTCGCCGTCACTGGTGAACGATTTCCGGTTCACGTACGAAGACCGATTCTTTCACAGCAGGCCGAAGGGACTGGAAGGAAACTGGGTGGACAAGCTGGGCCTGAAGGGGGTTCCGAACCACGCGTTTCCGAGCATCAGCGCGGCGGGGTTTGTAGGGCTGGGAAACTCGAACCAACGCGAGCAGTTTCCGATCCGGCAGCACCAGTTCAACAACAACCTTGCGTGGATCCGCGGACGGCACGCATTCAAGTTCGGCGGGGAGGCGCGGCGTGGCTCGAACCTGGACGTGGTGACGGCGACGTCCGGATCGTTCGGCTTCACGCCGCAGGCGACGGGACTTCCGGGCGTGGCGGCCAGCGGGAACGGCCTGGCTTCTTTGCTGGTGGGATTCCCGACCAGCTTCAGCGCGCGGCGCACGCCGGCGATCGACCGTTATACGTGGTACCTGGCGGCGTTCGCGCAGGACGACTGGACGGTCCACAGGGACCTGACGATCAACCTGGGGGTCCGGTGGGAGACGGATACGCCGACGGTGGACAAGAACGGGCGGTTGAATTTCTTCGACACGACAGCGATCAACCCGGTTTCAGGAACGCCGGGCGTAGTGCGATTCGCGGGCCAGGACGGGCTGGCCAACCGCACGTTCAACGGGGACTGGAACAACTTCGGCCCCCGGGTGGGGTTGGCATGGAAGCCGCGGGGCAGCGAGAAGACGGTGGTGCGCACGGGATTCGGGGCGTTCTACTCGCACCCGGGCGTGAGCACGGTGAACACGGCGTCGCTGGGATTCGAGCAATCGATCGCCTTGAACTCGCCGGACAACGGCGTGACGGCGCCGTTCTTTCTACGGGACGGCGTGCCGGGGTTTTCGCTCTCGGAGCCGGTGCGGAACGCCTCGTTCGGCGCGGTGCGGGTGGGGCAGAACGCGAACACGGCGGTGACGTTCTTCGAGCAGGACCGGCGTTCCGGGTATTCGCTCCAATACAATTTCGGCGTTCAGCGGGAGTTGCCCGGGCGGATGGTGGCGGAGGCCGCCTATGTGGGAAGCGTGTCGAGGAAGCAGGCGAACGGAAACCTGACGCTCAACCAGATCCGGCCGGAGCTGCTGCGGGCGGGCGCGGCGCAACGGGACCGTCCGTTCCCGCAGTTCAGCAACGTGACGATTCTGAACCCGGGGCTGGCGAGCGGCTCGTACAACAGCCTGCTTGTGCGGCTGGAGCGCCGGCTTTCCGGGGGGCTGCTGCTGCAAAGCTCGTACACCTGGGCGAAGCTGCTCAACGACTACAGCGACTCGGCGGTGGGCGACGAGTCGGCGACCTATTCGGACTTCTACAACCGGAGGGCGGACTGGGGTCCGGACGGAAACGACATCCGGCACCGGTTCACCTGGAGTTCTGTGTGGGAGCTGCCGTTTGGCAAGGGCAGGAAGTATCTGTCGGCGCATCCGGCGCGGTGGGTGGCGGGAGGCTGGTCGGTGGGCGCGCTGTTTTTCGCGCAGACAGGGGCGCCGTTCACGGTGACGACACAAGTGAATTCGACCAACGCGTTTTCAGCGGGGCCGCTGCGGGCCAACGTATTGCGCAATCCGAACCTCTCCCGCCGGACACTGGAGCGCTGGTTCGACACAGACGCGTTCTCGCAACCGGCGCCGTACACGTTCGGCAACCAGGGAGTGAACATCCTGCGCGGCGACGGGAAGATTTCCGCGGACCTGTCGCTGATCCGGAGTTTCTATTTCACCGAGACGATCCGGCTTCAGTTCCGCGCGGAGTTCCTGAATGCGACCAACCATCCGGATTTCGGCCTGCCGGGACGGGCGCTCGGGGCGCCGGGATTTGGGGTGGTGAGTTCGTCGGACAGTCCGCGGAGCATTCAACTCGGATTGCGCATGACGTTCTGAGGGGACGGCGGACCGCCTTCGCGGCGACCTGACGGGCAGTCACCCTCGCGGGGCCGTCAGGCTCTGATCGTCACGGTGACGGCCGACGCGGCGTCGATGCCTCCGAAGGTTCGTCCCGGGTTGCAGACCGGCAATGCGCGTGACGGGTCCGCCGGCCACCGGAACCGAGACGGGGAAGACCACGGCATTTCCGCTGACCACGGCGGCGCCGGCCGGGCCCCGTCGTCACAGACCGTCCGTCAGTGAATCAGCCCCTTGCGCATGGCGAATCGAATCAGATCCCCTCCGGTGTGCGCATTCAGTTTCTTCATGATGCGCCCGCGGTGCGCATCGACCGTGTAGACGCTGAGCTGAAAGCGGGTCGCGATCTCTTTGGCCGTCAATCCTTCGGCGAGCAACTGGAGGATCTCGCGCTCCCGGGCGGTGAGCAGATCCAGCGGATCGCTCATGTGTTGCTGATAGTCTTCGAGCACCGTTTTCGAGACGGCGGGGCTGAGAAAGCCCTCGCCTCGAGCCACAGCCCTGACGGCTTTCAGGAGATCCTCGTCGATGGAGTCCTTGAGCAGGTAGCCTTTCGCGCCCGCGCGCAGGGTTTCCCGGACGTAGACAGAGTCGCCGTGCATGCTCAATATCAGGACCTTGCAGTCGGGGCAGTTCTCGATGATTCTCCGGGTGGCCTCGACGCCGTTCATATCGGGCATGGCGACATCCAGGATCACCATGTCCGGACGCAAGGCGATGGTCTGCCTGACCGCCTCCAGGCCGGTCCCGGCCTCTCCAACAACCTCGAGATCGTCGTGCTGTTGGAGAATGAGCCGGAAGCCGGAACGGACGACGGCGTGATCATCGGCCAACAGAATGCGCGTTCTCCGGAGCATGGTCCTTTTCCGTTTCCATGGGAAGGTTCACGGTAATTGTCACTCCCTTGCCGCGGCCCGACCTGATCGTCAGCGTGCCGCCGGCCTCCCGCGCGCGGGCCTGCATACTGATCAGACCGGCGCCGGCGCCGGTCTGCTGCCCGGGCATCCCGTGACCGTTGTCGGCGATGGTGAGCGTCAGCATATTGCCGGAGGCGGAAAGGCCAATCCGGACGCGCGCCGCGTCAGAATGGCGGGCCACATTGGTGAGCGCTTCCTGGGTGATCCGATACAGCTGGGTCTCGGCCTCGTCCGACAGTCTTCCGGAAAAGGTGGACTCATACTGGACGGTGACGCCCGTCCTCTGCGAGAAGGTTTCCGCGAGCCAACGGAGACTGGCATCGAGGCCGAAATCATCGAGCACGCTCGGCCGGAGCAATTGGGAGATCTGACGGACGTTGGCCATGCCGTCCTTGACCAAAGCGAGACAATCCTCGATGCGGGCCGGATTGCCGGCGCCGTCGCGCATCGCGACGAGATTGGCCTCAATGGCGGTGAGAGTTTGTCCGAACTGGTCGTGGAGTTCCCGTGAGAAGCGGCGGGCGGTCTCCTCCTGAAGCGACATGGTGCGGGCCGTCAGTCTCTCCAGTTCCCTGCTCTGCCATTGTTGCGCCCGCAGAACCCGAATCGCGCCGCGGATGGAGAGCATGGCGATGGGAATGGCGATGGCGAGCGCGGCGGCCAGCAGGACGAGAACATTTCGCACCCACTTCCGGGTTTGCTCCGCCTCTCTGGCCTGCGCCTCGGCCGACCGCTGGTAGCTCTGCGTGGCGATCTGTGACAGCGCGTCAACCAGAGCCTGATGGGAGACGTAGACCCGGGTAGACGGCGCCGAACCCCTGATCAAGGTCCGGCGGAGTTCCGCAATGAACGCATTCGCTGCTGTGCGAACTTCCAGCCAGTTCCCGCCTGTACCAAGCTTCAGGCCAGTTTCCGTGCTCGCGTGTATGCGCGATCCTAATTCATCCAACTGCCGGAACAGTTCCGTCTGGGGCTGGGATTCCGGGTCCGCCACCAGAGCATAGAAGACGGCGCTCAGCGCATCTTCCTCCTGCTGAAGGTCGTAGACAAGGCGAGTGCCGGCGTTCTGCTCGTGCATCAGCCGGGAGGCGTTCTGCTCGATTGACTGAATCGCCCGGAAGGCCACGAACGCGCTGGCGCACAGCAGGCACACAAGCAGGCTGAACCCAGCCAGCAGGAAGCTCACGATTCGAAGATGCGGAATTCGGCCGGCGACCATCAGAGTCCTAAGCTTCAGTCTGTCACAACACGATTGCAGGGGCGTCGCGTCCGGGCACTACGAATCGCAGCAAAAACCCACTATCGGCCGCCGTTCCTGCCGCCTCGGGCCTGGCGTGCGGCGCATTGCCAGATCAAGGCTACACATGAGCCCAAAGGACTGTTAGGCGCTTGCGGGCGGCTGGATCCGTTGGCAGTGTGGAAAGAGGCGCAAAGCGCAATGCGTTGGACTTGTCAGCGGCACCGGTTTGCCTTCCTCGTTGAGTTTCCCGTCGCAGGCAAGCTCCCGGCGGGTTCCGCTGTCGCGTCCGGAGCGCCGTCCGGATCGAGCGGCGCCGGCTTTGAGACTCTGGAAAGCGACCGACCCGCCCGCCATGACTCCGCGTTCCCTCGGCCATGATGCCGCGGTACGCAAGGCCCCGTGTATGAGGATGCCGGCCCCGCGGCCGATCAGCGGAATCTGATGTGAGGAGCAACTGCCGAGAGCGCCGACGAAAACATGCAGATGGTCAGCCACAGTATCACCCCGGTCCTGCTTTTGGCGGCACAGTTGGCGTGGGCGCAACCGGTCGGTTCCAATCCGGAAACGGGCGAAAGCAATGGGTCCGCCGCGCCCGGTCCACCATCGGCGCAGCCGCGGCCCGGCGCCAGAAGAGTCCTCACTCTGGCTGAGGCGCTGGCGGCAGCCGACCAGTACAATCCGCAGTTGGAAGTCGCAGCCGCGCGGGTAGAGGGCGCACGTGCGGGGATTCTCACCGCCGAGGCCTACCCCAACCCCGAACTTTCGTTCGGGAGCATGGGCCGGCAGCGTGCGATTCAGTTGGGGACCCTGCCCGGAATGCTGCACGGCTTCACCTTAAGCCAGCCGGTGGAGCTGCCCTCCGTCCGGCGGGCACGGATCGGCGCGGCACAACTGGCGCGGGAGTCAAGCCAGTTCGCGCTGGAGGAGAGCCGGTTGATGGTGCGGGCTCTCGTGAAACAGGCCTATTTCGACACTCTGCGCCGGCGTGAGGAGATCGAGCTGGCACGGGAGAATCTCCGGCTTCTCGATGATCTTCGCCGGCGCCTGCGGGTACAGGTGGAAGTCGGTGAGGCGTCCCGGCTTGAGCTGACGCGCGCCGAAGCGGAAGTCGCCGCCGCCCGAATCCAGTTCCAGAGCGCGGAGATGCGCTATTCGACGGCGCTGGCCGCCCTTCATTCGGCGGTGGGCGCGCCGCTCGGCGACATCGAGCCGCAGGACAGGTTCGACTCGCCCGCGCCTCTACGGCCGCTGGAGGAATTGATCGACGAGGTTGTGGCGAAGCATCCAGCCATCTCAGAAGTGGAGGCGGAAACGAAGCGCGCGGCGGCGCATCTGAGTCTGGAAAGAGCCCTGAAGACTCCTCAGCCCACGGTGTGGTCGGACGTGCTGGAGCAGCCGGATGTCGCACAGTATCGATTCGGCGTTTCCGTCACGCTCCCGCTGTGGAACCGGCGCCAAGGCCCGATCGCCGAGGCGGTGGCCGCCGAACGGCGGGCCGCCGCCGTGACCCGCCTGAGAAAGCTCGAGATCACGGCCGCGCTCGAAAGGGCGTACGGCCAATACAAGATCGCCCAGCAACAGGTCGAGATGTTTGAAGCCGGGAGCATTCAGCAGGCCGAGGCGGCGCTGCGCGGAGCGGAGGCCGCTTACAAATTCGGCGAGAGGGGGATCCTTGAGGTTCTCGACGCCCAGCGCGTTCTGCGCAGCGCGCGGATGGACTACGTGAACGCGCAGTTTGACCGGCAGCAGGCCCTGATCGAGTTGGAACGGCTGGGCGCAATTGATCTGAGGAGGTGACCATGGACCGCGGCAGGACGGCTGCGCTGGTTGCGGGCATATCGATAATTCTGAGCGGCTGCCGTACGAGCGCCGCGCCGGAGACGGCGGCGACAACGCCGCCGCGCGACCCCCTTGAGATCGAGGTGGACGCGGAGTTGATGAAGCGGATCCGGGTGGGCGAGGCGGCATGGGCAAACGTGGCCGGGACACTTCGGGTGGCCGGGCGCGTGGAGGCGGATGAGACGCGTATGGCGCGCATCAACGCGCCGGTCACCGGCCGCATCGTGGATTTACGGATCATTGAGGGGCAGCAGGTCGAGCACGGACAGGTCCTGGCCACCATTCACAGCACCGAGTTGACGACCGCCCAGTCAGGATTCCTGAAGGCGCTCACACAGCACCGGCTGGCGGACCGCGCCGTCGCGCGGGCGAAGCAGTTGCTGGAGGCAGGCGTGATCGGCTCGGCCGAGCTTCAACGCCGCGAGGGCGAGCTTCAGCAGGCGGCCACCGATCTGGTTTCATCGAGGGAGCAGCTCAGAATCCTGGGCATGCCGGCGGCGGCGATGCAAAGGATCGAGAAAACCCAGGCCGTGGACTCCCTGACCCAGGTCCTCTCGACGATCTCCGGACGTGTCCTGGAGCGGCGTGTGACGCCCGGCCAGGTGGTGCAGGCGGCGGAGATCGTCTGCGTGGTGGCGGACCTTTCCAATGTCTGGCTGGTGGCGGACATTCCGGAGCAGAGCGCCGGAATGATTCGGATCGGCCAGACCGTACAGGCGGAACTGCCCGCCCTTCCCGGGAGGCAGATCACCGGCACGATCTCCTACGTCAGCGCCATGGTGAACCCGGAAACGCGGACCGTGCGGGCGCGCATGGACGTGCGAAATCCCGACCGGGAGTACAAACCGGCCATGCTGGCCACGATGATCCTGGTGGGGAGCGCCGAGCGCCGCCGCGTGGTGCCGTCGTCGGCCATCGTGAGGGAAGGCAACGACGAAAGCGTCTTCGTCCAGACCGGCCCCGGCAAGTTCCTGCTGCGCAAAGTCGTACTGGGCGACGAGTTCGGGAGCGGCCAGATCCTGCTGGACGGGCTCGACGAGAAGAGCAAGATCGTCACCGACGGCGCTTTTCACCTGAACAACGAACGGCGGCGGCGCGCAGTTCGCAACGAAGGCGTCTAGGCCGGAAGCCTGCGACAGCAACATGCTGAGTTTCATCGTTCAGTCCGCTCTCAAACAGAGACTCGTGGTGGGGGTGCTGGCAGTCATCGCCGCCTTCAGCGGGTTTCATGCGACGAAGAACCTTCCGGTCGACGCCTTTCCGGATGTGACCAACGTTCAGGTCCAGATTGCAACGGAGGTGCCGGGACGGTCCCCCGACGAAGTCGAGCGGATGGTGACCGTGCCGGTCGAAATCGGAATGACGGGCCTGCCGGGCATGACTGAGATGCGGTCGCAGAACGAGCCGGGGCTTTCGATCGTCACCCTGGTCTTCTCCGACGAGACTCCGGTGTATTTCGCGCGGCAGCTTGTCGCGGAGCGCTTGGGCGATGTCCGCAGCCGCCTGCCGGAGGGTCTCAATCCGGTGCTGGGTCCGGTTTCGACGGCGCTCAGCGAGGTATATCAGTATACGCTCGAGAAGCCAACGGATGGCAGGAGGGAACTCACCAAGGAGGAACTCTCCGAGCGGCGGATCGTTCAGGACTGGGTCGCACGGCCGCTGCTGCGTTCCATTCCGGGAGTCGCCGAGATCAACTCAACGGGAGGGTACGTCAAGCAGTATCACGTCCTCGTGGATCCGATCCGGATGCGCCACTACGGGGTGACAATCCACGATGTTCATCAGGCGCTGGCGCGGAACAACTCGAACTCGAGCGGAGGCATACTGCCGAAGGGACCGGAGATCTTCCTGGTGCGGGGACTCGGCCTGATCAGAACTCTGGACGACATCCGCTCGGTCGTGCTCAAGGAGCACAACCACACCCCCGTCTACATCAGAGACGTCGCCGATGTCCGGATCAGCGAGGAGACGAGATACGGGGCGATGGTGAAGGGCGGATACACGGAGTCGGTCGGCGGCATTGTGATGATGACGGCCGGGGGGAACGCCAAGGAGGTCGTCAGCCGGGTGAAGGCCCGCGTCGCCGAGATCAATGCCGGACGGCTGCTTCCGGACGGCCTGGAGATTGTTCCCTACTACGACCGGTCGGAGCTGGTGGACGCAGCGCTGGCGACCGTGGCCAGGGTATTAGTTGAGGGAATCGTACTTGTCATCATCATCCTGTTCCTCTTCCTCGGAGACCTGCGGTCAAGTCTGATCGTGATCGCGACCCTGTTGCTCACGCCGTTGCTGACGTTTCTGGTGATGAACCAGTACGGCATGTCGGCGAACCTGATGTCGCTCGGGGGCCTTGCGATCGCGATCGGGCTGATGGTGGACGGGTCTGTGGTCGTGGTGGAGAACGTCTTTTCGAAGCTGGGGCACAACCCGGGCGCAAACCGGATGAAGGTCATCTACGAGGCGGTGATGGAGGTCGGCACGCCGGTCATCTTCGGGATCTGCGTCATCATCGTCGTGTTTCTCCCGCTGATGACGCTGGAAGGCATGGAGGGCAAGATGTTCGCGCCTCTGGCGTACACGATCGCGATCGCGCTCGGCATTTCGCTGATACTGTCGCTGACGCTGACGCCCGTTCTCTCGTCCTATCTGCTGAAGGGCAGCAACGAACACGACACGATCGCGGTGCGCCTGCTGAAGCGTCCGTACGTTTCGGTGCTGAACTGGGCGACGCGGAACGGCAGGAAGACGATCGCCGCGGGCGTGCTGATGTTCGCGGGGTCGATGGCGCTGTTTCCCTTCCTGGGGGCCTCGTTCATACCGGAACTCAAAGAGGGGACTCTTTCGCCGAACGCCGACCGGGCGCCCAACATCTCGCTGGACGAGTCCGTCAAGATGGAGCTCGAAAGTCACCGGCTGATCGGGTCGGTCGCCGGGGTGAAGCAGGTTGTGACGCGACTGGGCCGCGGCGAGTCGCCGGTGGATCCGGCGGGATACAACGAAGTCGACGCGATTGTCCAGCTGGCGCCAGCGGACGAACGGGGAAACCGCACCCAGGACGACATCGCCGATGAGATCCGCCAGCGGCTTCAGAAACTCCCGGGCGTGAACGTCGTGATGGCGCAGCCGATCTCAGACAGAGTGGACGAGATGGTGACGGGGGTCCGGGCGGATGTCGCCATCAAGATCTTCGGCGACGATATCGACGTGCTGCTTGAGAAGGCCAACGAGGCCGCGAAAACGGCGAGCGGCGTCCGCGGCACGGCGGACATCAAGATCGACCGCATGAAGGGCCAGCAGAATCTCAATGTTTCGGTTGACCGCCAGGCAATCGCCCGTTACGGCCTGAACGCTTCCGACGTGCACGACATCATCGAGGCCGCCATCGGCGGCAAGACGGCGACGGATATCTACGAAGGAGAGCGCCGGTTTCAGGCGGTGGTCCGATTTCCGCAGGAGTACCGGAGCAGCGTGAGCGCGGTTCGAAAGATCCTGCTCACGGCGAATGACGGAGCGCAGATTCCGCTGGAAAGCGTGGCCCGAATTGAGATCGCGGAGGGCGTAAGCCAGATCAAGCGCGAGATGGCCAAGCGGAGAATCGTGGTGGCGGTGAACGTGCGGGACCGGGACCTCGGAGGATTTGTGGCAGAGTTGCAGCGAAAGATCGGGCAGCAGGTCCGGCTCCCTTCCGGCTACTACTTTGAGTGGGGCGGCCAATTCGAGAACATGACGCGGGCGCGGCGCCACCTGATGATCATCGTCCCGATCACGGTGGGCTTGATCTTTTTCCTGCTGTTCCTGCTGTTCCGGTCGCTTCGCTTCGCGGCGCTGATCATCACCGTGCTTCCGTTCGCCTCCATCGGGGGAATTGTCGCGCTGTACTTCAGCGGCGAATACCTGTCGGTGCCGGCCTCGGTCGGCTTCATCGCACTGTGGGGCATCGCGGTGCTCAACGGCGTTGTGCTGGTCTCCTACATTCGAAATCTGAGGGAAGCGGGCGTCGGGCAGCAGGAGGCCATTGTCGAGGGAGCGAAGCTGCGGTTCCGGCCGGTGATGATGACCGCCACGGTCGCCGCGCTGGGGCTTGTTCCGTTCCTGTTCGCCACCGGTCCCGGTTCAGAGGTGCAGCGTCCGCTCGCCGTTGTGGTCATCGGCGGCCTGGTCACTTCGACGCTGCTGACGCTGGTGGTGGTGCCGGTGCTCTACCGACTGTTCGAGGGCGCCGACGCGGGAGTGGGGACGCCCAGGGAGCAGGCCGTGCGCTGACGGCGGACTACCGGCGTCAGGCCCGCCACGAAGCGTACCTGGTCTCCAGGATCCGCCGGCACTCCTCGAAGACGTCCTCGGAAAACGAATCATAGGGGGAGAGGAGCCGCAACGGCATGGGCACGCCGCCGAGACGGACGAGAGCCTTGTCGTAGGCTCCGTCGATGAGCGGCTGCCTGCGCAGCGGCGCGATCACTTCTTCGACAGCGGTCAGATACTCGGCCTGGAACGGGAAGAGCTTGTCCCATTCCCGGTTGACGCCGTAGCCGAACAGCCGGTGGGTCGGCGCGGGAAACATCGGGCCGAAGGAACTGAGCAGGGAGCATTCGCCGAACAGGCATCCGGTGGGAAACATCGCCTCGCCGAGGAAATGTTGCAGTTCGGGCGCCTCCCGCAGCAGGTCCATGGTTCCGTGGACGGTTGTGCCGGTGTTCTTGGTCGCCACCAGGTTCGGGCAGGCGGCGGCGATGCGGCGGTAGTCCGGACCGGCCAGGACGCGCTTGGTTCGGGCCAGGTTGTAGTGGAGGAACTTCGAATCCGGGTAGGAGGAGCAGACGTCCACGAAGAAGCGCATGACCTCGGCGTCGTTCAGCGCCCCCCAGGAAGGCAGCGAGATCTGAAACTCCCGGAAGCCGGCGGCGTGGGCGATGGCGAGGCGTTCGCGGAACTGCGCCACCGAGAGAGCGATGACGCCGACCTGCGCGTGGACGCCATCCTGGGCCGTTTCCTCCCGAAAAACCTCGACGATCCGGCGGAACCGCGGCAGGTCCACGGCGTAGCCTTCACCGGCGGTTCCGAACACATAGACGTGCCGGAAGCCGGCGGCGAGGGTATGGCGGACCTCCTGGCGGAAGACCTCTTCGAGGAAGTTCTCGCGTTCGTCCCAGGGGATTTCGCAACTGATCAGGATGGCTTGGGGATATCGGGGCATCTCAGCGGTCCTCCTTGAGCACGCCTGCGAACGTCCTGTCGGTGCGGCTTCTGGCGCGATCCTCGCCGCCGGCGCCGATGAAATGGCCGTTGCCGGTGAAGAACTCCATGAAGGCGACGGCGACGGGCAGCGGGGTCTCCGGCGCGTAGAGGTCCGAGGCCGGGTCGTAGCGCCAGACCCCGGCGGTGAAGCCGGTCGTGTATCCGCCGAACAGATAGATCCGGCCGCGGGCGGAAACGGCGGTGAGGCCGCGATTGGCGGCGGGCAGGGCGCGCAGGGGCCGCCAGGCGAGGGATTTCGGGTCGAACCGCCAGGCTTCGGCGCGATTGACCAGCTTGTTTCCGGCCGGCATGGAGCAGCCGCCGAACAGGTACACCATGCCGTCGTGCAGCACGGCCGCCGGACTCGCCACGGCGCCGCCGGGCAGCGCGCCGACGCGCTTCCAGGGTCCTCCGTCCTCGCGCGTCCAGACGGCGTCGGCGCAGCGCGTCAGGTCGGCCACGTCGCCGCATCCGCCGAACAGGAACACGCGGCCGCCGACGCGGACGGCGCGGCCGAGCAGGAGATCGGCCGGCGCCTGCCCCGCACGCGACCACCGGGTGAGAGCGGCGTCGAGACGGTAGATCTGGCGGGAGACGGTCCGGCCATCGGTTCCGCCGTAGATCTCGAGGCCCGCGGCCGATTGCGTGAAGGGCCCGTAGGCGAGCTTTACCGGCAACGGGGGGCCCTGCCGCCAGCGATCGCGCGAGAGATCGTAGATCTGGGTGGCGTCGAGCCACACCTTGACGTTGTTCTCCCAGCGCGTGCCGCCCGCCGAGATGAGACTGCCGGCGAGAAGAGCCGCGGCCCCTCCGGCCTGCGAGAGGAGCATGGGGGCCCTCTCGCTCCACCCGATGGCGGCGAAGACGGCGGGCATCGCGACGAGGAAGGCGGCCAGCGAGCGCATCGCAGTCAATCATCCCACGGATTTGTGGTCCAATGGTTGCTTCAGCATGGCATCCCGCCCGACAGATCTGGCGACGCGTTTCTCCCTGCTTTCCGCGGCCAACGAAGCGGCCTGGTGGTTCGATGAACTCCGCGTCCCGGTCCACCGCTATCTCGTTTCGCTGGGGTTGCGGCCGCAGGAGGCCGAGGAAGTGATCCAGGAGGTTTTCCTCTCCCTTTTCGAACACCTGCGGAAAGGAGGCGGACGGGAGAACCTGCGCGGCTGGGTGTTCCGCGTGGCGCACAATCTGGGACTGCGGCTGCGCGGCCGGAGGGCGATCTGGTCGAGCCTGGACGCCTTCGCCGCGGCCGTGCGGGATCCGTCCCCGGACCCCGAACAGCGGACGGCGGCGGCGGAGCGACGGCGGCGCCTGATGGCGGTGGTCCGCGCGCTGCCGGACCAGGACCGCTGCTGTCTCCTGCTCCGCGCGGAAGGGCTGCGTTACCGCGACATCGCCGAGACGCTGAACATTTCTCTCGGCTCGGTGGCCCATTCGCTGGCGAAGTCGCTGGCGAGGTTGAGCCGCGTAGACGGCGAATGACCATGAGCGCGCACGTTCCCGAACCCGAGTTGCTGCTGGCGGGCGAAAGGGAGCTGCCGCCGCAGCGGCAGGCAGAGGTCGAGGCGCACCTCGAAGTGTGCTCCGTTTGCCGCGCGAGGCAGCGCGAACTGGAGCGGGAGATGGAACGGTTCTCGGCGGTCTACCGCTCGTCCGGCGATGCGGTTCGCGCCCCGGCCAGACCGCGGCGGACGTGGCCGGCATGGGTGGCGGCGGGCGGGGCGGCGGCGGCGATGGTGGCCTCGATGGCGCTGGTCTCCCTGCGCCCCCACGCTCCACTGCCCGATCCGTCCCTGACTCCCGGCGCCACGAGGTCCGCGAACGCCCAGGCCGTCTGCGCCGCGCCCGAGGAGAGCCCGCCGGTGAGGGCCGAAACCGCGCGGGAGGTCTTCGCGCGGTACGGCATCCGGAACCCGAAGCCGCGCGCCTACGAAGTCGACTTCCTGATCACGCCGGCGCTGGGCGGATCCGACGACGTGCAGAACCTGTGGCCGCAGCCGTATGCGGAGGGGGAGTGGAATTCGCGCGTGAAGGACGCGCTCGAGGATCACCTGCGGGCCCTGGTCTGCGCCGGACGGCTTGAGCTGGCCGCGGCGCAGACCGAGATCGCGCGGGATTGGATCGCGGCCTACCGCCGGCATTTCCGGACGGAGCGGCCGCTGGCGGGACACTTCAGCTTCGTCAAGGATCAGCCCTGGGAATAGCCGCGGCTGTCGCGAGATCCCCCGGGGGCGGGAGGCGCCCCCGGAGGAACCGCGCCGCGCGGGCTGGATTACGGGTCGCCAGCGCCGCCGGATTCGAGCAAGGCGCGGACATCGGCTTCGGCGCGGAGCCAGTGTTCGAGGTCGCGGCCTTCGGGACGTCCCTCGGCCTCCCAGTAGGTATGGGCGAGGTGGGCAATTTTCGCCAGCGTTTCAGCGTCGGGCGCGGGGTCAAGTGGCCGTTCTGAGTCTTCGTGGTCCATGGGGTCCTCTGTGATCTGCGCCGGAGAGGTCAGGAGCGCTGGAGGCGGGCGACGGTCTGCTGGAGCATCTTGGCGCGTCTGACGACGCCGTCGGCATGGGCGCGGATGAGGCCGCGGTTCTTGCTGAAGTCCCCGGCGGCCAGCTGTTTCTTCTGGCCGTGGAAGATTTCAAGAAGCTGGACTTTCTCCTTGAGAGCCTGCCAGTCCTGCTGGTCGCGGGCGCTGAGCTTCGGGTGGGAGGCTTCGTAGCTGTTGACGAGTTCCTGGAGTTTGGCCAGGTCCGCGCTCATCGCCTCGATCTTCTTGCGGACGTCTTCGGCGTCGAGGTTCTTGAGCCGGACGGCGGCGCTCACCAGGGAGGCGTCGCGCTCGATGTTTTTCGCCGAGTCCATCATCTGGCTGACGAATTCCTTCTCGAGGGCCACGGACGGGATCGCCGCCAGCGCCAGCCCGGTGAGTGTGGCGGTCAGCAGTCGCATTGTCATTCTGTCTCCTTTTTCCTTTGTCAGGGCAGGCTGTTTTTCCCGCCCTGCGATTCCCAGTCTAGGGCCGCTCAACTCATTTGTAAAATAGATGTTTTAAAAGTGAATAATCGTTTTTTACGATTTATAAGACATTGGCGCGCCGCGGTGCGCCGGGGCGCGTGACAGCGGGTACGCGGCGGGCGTAGGATGGTGGAGGCGTTCAGACGGCGCCATCTCTCACAAGGCACAACGGAGACGAACCATGACGAAGCGGGAATTCCTCACCTCGGGGATCAGGATCGGGACCGGACTGGTGCTGGCGGGCGGCGGAGCGGCGCCCGCACAGCGGCCGGCGGCCCGGAGCGGGGCCAGGCGGATGGCGAAAACGACGAAGCTCTTCAAAGCGCCCGAAGGGCATCCGAACGCCCTGGCGGCGACGCCGGAGGGGCTGTGGGTGGGCGAGCAGAAACTCTCCGGCGCGGCGGCGGCGGCCTACAAGCTGCCCGAGCCGAAGGACCTCACCGAGCACGCCTGGATGCTCGACTGGAAGACAGGAAAGGTGCTCAAGACGGTGAAGACCCAGTCGCGCAACACGAGCGGCATGGCGGTGGGCGGCGGCTATGTCTGGATGATCGCCAACGCGCCGCCGCAAGGCGTCTTCCAGGTGGACATGAACTCAAGGCAGATCAGCCACCGCCAGATCCCGCTCGGAGGCCCCGACGGCGGCGGCTCGCACGGCGGGCAGTGGCACGACGGCAAGCTCTGGCTCTCGTCGCTGCGGCTGCGCGGCAACCTGCGCGTGGATCCGGCGACGTGGATGCCGGAAATGATGATCCCGTTCTACCAGGCGCCGGACCGCACGCGCTACCACGACATCACCATCGAGGGCGATTCGATGTGGCAGGTGGTGGGCAACGACTCCAAGCGGTACGCGGATTTCCGGCCGGGCCTGGTGCGCTACGAACTGTCGACGGGGAAGGTGGTGGAGACGGTCGATTTCCTGCCGGGGTCGTGCGACCCGCACGGGCTGGCCTACCATGACGGCAAGTTGTTCGGCTGCGACGCGGGGATCCACCCGGGGTGGCCGAACTACGACAGCCCGACGGCGGGCTGGATTTTCCAGATCGACTTTGTCTGAATTCAGGTCTGATTTCCGGCGGGATCTCTTCCAGCGCCGGGATATACTGACTCCATGCCCGACGAGGGGACCATTCCGGGCCAGCGGTTCGCGATCGTCGCGCGCCTGGGCGCGTTCGGCGTGACGGCGGGGCTCGGGACGCTGGCGAGTTACCCGGGCATGGACAACCCGAGCGCGGCCGCGGCGGCCGGGCGCGGCTGAGCTTTGGGGCGGCGCGGCCCGCGCGCCGCGGGCCGGTCACGGGAGGACACATGGAACGGGTACAGGTCGAGCGATTTTATCTGGGGTGCCTGGCGCACGCGTCGTACATGGTCGCGTCGGAGGGGACGGCCGCCGTCATCGACCCGCAGCGCGACGTGGACCTCTACCTCGACGCGGCGGCGGCGAAGGGCTGGCGCATCGGGCACATCATCGAAACGCACTTGCACGCCGATTTCGTGTCGGGGCACCGCGAACTGGCCGTACGCACCGGGGCGCGGATCTATCTCGGCGCGGGATCCGGCGCGGAGTTTCCGCACGCCGAAGTGCGGGACGGCGACGAGATCCGGTTCGGCCGGTGCCGCCTCGGGTTTCTGCAAACGCCGGGGCACACGCCGGAGAGCATCTGCGTGCTGATGCGCGACCTGGGCGCGCCGGAGGAGCCGGCGGTCCTGTTCACGGGCGACACGCTGTTCGTGGGGGACGTGGGGCGGCCGGATCTGTCGCCGGTCCACACGCCGCAGGAACTGGCGGCGATGCTGTTCCGGAGCCTGCACGAAAAGATCCTGACGCTTCCGGACGAGACGCGGATTTATCCGGCGCACGGGGCTGGCTCGCTGTGCGGGCGGCAGATGAGCGCGGAGAGTTCATCGACGATCGGCAGGGAGCGGCGCTCGAACTACGCGCTGCTGGCCCGCACGAGCGAGGAGTTCGTGCGCCTGCTGACCGACAACCTGCCGGCGCGGCCGGAGTATTTTTCGCGCGACGCCGACCTCAACCGGCGCGGCGCGGCGCCGCTCTCGGAACTGCCGGCGCTGCCCGCGCTGGGCGCGCCGGACGTTTTGCGGCTCCAGCGGGAGGGGGCGGTGGTGGTGGACACGCGGCCGGCGATGCAGTTCGCCGTGGCGCACGTGCCCGGTTCGGTGCATATCGCGCTCACGGGCCAGTACGCGTCGTGGGCGGCGCGGATCCTGGGGCTGGACACGCCGCTCATCATTTCAGGGGAGGATCCGGAGCACGTTCGCGAGTCGCAGATCCGGCTGGCGCGGGTGGGCATCGAGAACGTGAAGGGCTACCTGGCGGACGGCGTTCTGGGCTGGATCCGGAACGGCCTGGAGCTCGACTACATTCCGCAGATCACCGTGCAGGACTTTCTGGAGCTGCGGGAACGGGAGGGGGACAGGATCGCGGTGCTCGACGTGAGGGAGCCGGGAGAGCGGGCGGCCGGGGCGATCGGGGGGTCGGCGTTCATCCCGCTGGGCGAGGTGGCGTCGCGGGCGGGTGAACTCGACCGCGGCAAGCTTCTGGTGGTTCACTGCAAGGGGGGCTACCGGAGTTCGATCGCGACGAGCCTGCTGCGGCGGGCGGGCCTCCGCGACATCGCCAACCTGACGGGCGGCTTCGACGCGTGGAGGGCGGCGGGTCTGCCGTGCGCGGCGGCGGCGGGCGGCGGATAGTCAGGCGGGAGCGCGCGGGGCCGGCGCGACCGGCATCGAGCGGGGCGGCGCGCCGGTGGCGTGAAAGACGGCGTTGGCGATGGCGGGCGCGACGGCGACAATCGGGGTTTCGCCGGCGCCGGCGGGGGCGAGGTCGGGACGGTCGATGAGGTGGATGTCGAGCGGGGGCACGTCCCGGAAGCGCGGGACGCGGTAGCGCGCGAAATCGCCGTTGAGGAGGCGGCCGTTTTCGAAGCGGATCTCCTCGGTGAGCGCGCCTCCCAGTCCCTGGATGACCGATCCTTCGACCTGGGAGAGGAGGTTGGAGGGATTCAGGATCTTGCCGCATTCGAAGGCCATGGTGAAGCGGAGGACGCGGGGCGTCCCCTTCTCGATGGCGACCTCGGCGCAGGCGGCGACATAGGAGCCCTTTTCGGTTCCGGCGGCGAGGCCGGCTCCACGGCCGGCGGCGGCCTTCCGGCGGGCCTCGCCCCAGCCGAACTCCTTCGCCGCGCGTTCGAGCACGGCGCGCAGGCGCGGATTGGCGGCGTGGGCGAGGCGGAATTCGAGCGGGTCGGCGGAGGCGGCGCCGGCCAGTTCGTCCATGAAGCACTCGCGGGCGAAGTGATTCGCCGTGGCGGCGATTCCGCGGTAGGATCCTTCGCGAAGCGGCGAGCCTGTGGGGAAGAACCGCGTGCGGGTGTTGGGGATGTCGTACGGAGTGGCGATGGCGGCGGTTCCGGCGTTGTAGTTGGAGAAGTCCCAGGCGGTGACGCGGCCGCGGGAGTCCAGCGCGGCTTCGGCTTCGAACCAGCCGGCGGGCCGGAAGTAGGCCCAGGCGAACTCCTCGGCGCGGGACCAGCGGAGCGAGACGGGGGTCCGCGTTTCGCGGGCGAGGCGCGCGGCTTCGATGGCCACCTCGCCGGTGTGTTTGCCGCCGAAGGCGCCGCCGGCGTCGGGGACGATGACGCGGACGTTCCCGGGCGGGATCCGGAAGGCCTCGGCGAGCTGGGCGCGGACGCCGTGCGGGTTCTGCGTCCCGGTCCAGACGGTGAGCCGGGCGCCGTTCCACTCGGCCACGGCGGCGCGCGGCTCCATCGGGGCGTGCTGGATGTAGGCGACCCGGTAGGAAGCCTGAACGCGCCGGCTGGCGAGCCGCAGCGCGGCTTCGACGTCGCCGTGGCGGTTTTCGCGGGGCTCCCGGGCCGTCCGCTTGAGGATTTCAAACAAGGCCGAAGACGGGGGATGGTCCGGCACACGCCAACGCGCGGAGGCGGCCAACGCTTCGACGGCCCGGCGCGCCGCCTGCGAGGTGGGGGCGGCACAGCCGTGGAAGGCGCCGTCTGAGACAACGGTGACGCCGGGAGCCCTGGCCGCGGCGGGGTCGACGCTCTCAATCACGGCGCCGTAGGACGGAGGGCGGAGAACGGCGCCGTACAACATGCCGGGCCGCCGGATGTCGGAGGGATACTGGTGGGCTCCGGTGACGATATCGCGCGCCCGCAGGTGGCGCTGCGGGGTTCCGAGAATCTGCCACCGGGAGACGGGCGTGAGCGGAGCTCCCGATCCGGCCGGCGCCTGGTGAGCGGCCGCCAGGTCCGCATAGGACAGCTGGCGCGGCCCGCGGGGATCGGCGACGGCGCCGTCGCGCACTTCGAGGGCGGCCCGGTCCGCGTGGAACCGGCGCGCGGCGGCGTCGACGAGGAGTTCGCGCGCGGCGGCCGCCGCCTGGCGGACGGCCGGGATGGTGGAGGGCGTGGTCCGGCTGCCCGCAGTGATTCCGTCCTGGGGGACCAGGTCCGTGTCGGCGAGCACGACCCGGACGCGGCCGAGCGGGAGGCGCAGTTCTTCGGCCGCGGCCATCGCGATCTCCGTGCGCGACCCCTGGCCGACCTCCACCTTGCCGGAGAAGATCGTCACAAAGCCGTCTTCGCCCAGGTGCAGGCGGGCCGCCGGCGCGGCGGCGGACTGTCCGGCGGCGGGTTCCGCGGCGGCGCAGAGCAGGAGCCCCGCGACCTCGAGAAACTCGCGGCGGTCCAGGGTGAACCGCCAGGCGGGCGGCTCGAACAGTTCGTAGCGCTCGGGCTCAACCGGCATGGCGGCCTCCCAGGACGGCGGCGGCGCGCCGCACGGCGGCGAGAATCCGCGGGTAGCCGCAGCAGCGGCACAGGTTGCCGTTCAACGCTTCAACGATCTGCCCGCCGGTGGGGTTGGGCCGCCGCGCAAGCAGGGCGACGGTGGTCAGGATCATGCCGGGTATGCAGTATCCGCATTGCATCGCGCCCTCGTCGGCGAAGGCCTGCTGCACGGGGTGGAGCCTGTCCGGACCGGCGGCGAGGCCCTCGATCGTCGTGATGGCGGCGTTGGCCGCGGCGCGGACCGGCATGCGGCAGGAGGGGAGCGCGCGGCCGTTGACGAGGACGGTGCAGGCGCGGCATTGGCCCTCGCCGCACCCGTACTTGGTTCCGGTGAGGTGAAGGTCCTCGCGGAGGACGTCGAGCAGGGAGCGGCCGGGATCGGTTTCCACCGTCCGGGACTCGCCATTGATGCGCAGACGTAGTTTCATGTGGTCCGCCGTGCGGTCACTTTCGCCCGAGCAGTCCCATGTCGGCGAGCCACTCTTCAGCCCGCGCAGTCCAGGTGGAGACGGGCATGTCGCGCTTCCGGATTCCATAGCCGTGGCCGCCGCGCGCGTAGATGTGCATTTCAGCGGGAACGCCGGCCTTGAGCAGGGCGAGGTAGACGTTCGGGATGCGCTCGGCGGGACTCGGGTCGTCGTGGGCGCAGATCAGAAAGGCGGGCGGCGTATTCTTACTGACGGCGTCCAGGGAGACGCTGCGGATTCCGGGGTAGACGAGGATCTGGAAATCGGGCCGGGAGCTTTGGCGCTCGACGGGATCGGCGGCCGTGGAATTGCCCGCGTCGAAGGCGAGGCTGGCGCGGAGGGCGACCTCGCCACCCGCCGAGAATCCCATGATGCCGACGCGGGCGGGGTCGACGCGCCATTCGGAGGCGCGATGCCGGATGGTGCGTATGGCGCGGTGGGCGTCGGCGACGGGGTGCACGTCGGCGCGGTACTTCGAGCCTTCTTCACGGGCCAGGCGGTACTTGAGGACAAACGCGGCGATGCCGCGAGAGGCGAGCCATTCGCCGACATCGTAGCCTTCGTGCATGGCGAGGTAGCGGTGGCCGCCGCCGGGAGCGACGACGATCGCCGCGCCGGTGGCGGCGGAGGGCGGCGGCGCGTAGAGGGTGATCGACGGGCGATGGACGCGGGAGATGCGGACGGCGCCGCCGGCTTTGGCGGGAGGTTCGACCCGTTCCCCGATGGCGACGCCCTCCGATCCGGGTGCGTCGCCGGGCCAGAGCGGGTGCTCGGGCCGGGTCGCGGGGGAGAGCGGCGCAGAAAAAGCACACAGCGACAGGGCGAGAGCTTTAAGGGACATACATGGGGAATGATACAGCGAATCGGGAACCGGTACCTTGCCCTGCGGCGATCCCCGGGAAGAAAGTTACGTACTGGACCTGTCCAGCCGTTCCCGCCCCCATTTTTCCGTGCCAGAAAAGGTCAAGTTCACGGCGGCTCCAACCGATAGAGACGGTCAAGCGCCCGGCAAGGGCCAGTGGAAGAGAGGGAAAAATGAAAGCTGTACCGAAGACGCGTGACCGCAAGACGGAGGAATACCGCAAGCTTCTGCTGGCGCGGAAGGCGGAGCTGACCGGAAACCTGGAGGATGTCCGCTTCGACACGATCGCCCGGATGGGCCGCGTGGCGGAGGAGGACCAGGCGCAGCTTTCCCACGAGGAGTTCATTTCGCTGCGCCGCAACAGCATGGACTACTCGGCGCTGCGCCAGGTGCAGTCGGCGCTGGACCGGCTGGAGTCGGGCGACTACGGAATCTGCCAGGAGTGCGAGGAGCCGATTTCCGAGAAGCGCCTGAAGGCGATTCCCTGGGCGCAGTACTGCGTTCAGTGCCAGGACCGGGTGCACGAAAGCGACCGGGAACACGAAACGGAGCTGGCCGCCACACGGGCCTGAGCCGGGCCGGACCTCGGGCTAGCCGAGCAGGATCGCGGCGATGCGCGCCGCGCTTTCGCTGAACGGCTGCGATTCCGCCCAGGCGCGTGCGCGGGCGCCCATGTCGCGGAGCCTGGCGGGATCGGCCGACATCCGTTCGAGAGCGGCGCACAATCCGGCGACGGGCTCGCCCTCCACCACCTCTCCGAAATCCGGCCTCATCACGGCTCGCGCGCCGGCGTGATCGAGGCAGAGCGCGGGAAGCCCCGCCTGGAACGCCTCCATGAGGGTCAGCCCGTAGCTTTCGTGACGCGATGGAAACGCGTAGAGGCTGGCGACGCGAAGAAACGCCTGCTTGCGCGTGCCGCTGACATAGCCGGGAAACAGGACCCGGATCCGAGCCAGGCGCGCGGCCCGGGCGCGCAGCTTTCTGGCGAAGCGCTCGCCCTGCATGAAGGCCGGCTCGCCGCAGATGATGAGCCACACGGGCCGTTGCGGGATTGTGCCGCGCCGCTCCCATTCGAGGCAGGCGGCGAGCAGGAGGTCCTGGCCCTTTTCCGGGGAAATGCGGCTGAGCGTCAGGATGACGAACGCGTTGGCGGGGAGGCCCAGTTCGCGCCGTAGTTCGCCGCGGGCGATGCTGAGTTCGGCGGGATTGACCCAGCCGGAAGGGGCGCCCCAGCCGACCACGTGGACTTTGTCCGGATTGACGCGAGGGTAGCAGGCGATCAGGGTTTCTTTCATCGCGGGCGACGGCACGAAGACGCCGCGGGAGTAGACAGCCGAATCGAGCTGCTTGCGGAAGATGAGCTTCAGAATGTCCGGCATCCACCGGTCGCCGAGCCGGTCATGCCAGCGGACGAGCGTCTGCGGCGAGACGCGGCCGTGGAGATAGATTGCGGCGACGTAGGCGATGACGTCGACGTGCCAGATGGTGAATACGGCGTAGCCGTGGCCGGCGATGCGGCGGAAATCGGGACCTTCGGAGATGTCATTGACGAGGACGGCCACGCGCCGGGGATCGTGGCGAAGGACGGCTTCGGTGGCCTGCCGTTCGAAGTCGCGGCAGAAGGCGGCGTACTGGCGTTCGCCGAAACGGACGATCTCGCGGGCGGGGATCCGGGGCCGGACGAGTTGGGTCCGGAAGGGCCGTGTCCGGCTCCATTCGGCGACCAGCAGGTCGCAAATGGCCGCCCCGCCGCCCAGCGGGACGTCCTGGCCGGCGAAACCTCCGTGGGCGGCGGTATAGACGACCGTGTCCGTCATCGGCTGAAGGCCAGCATCAGCAAGGCGCACGCCCCCCAGATCGCGCCGCGGGGAAGCGTCAGCGCCTTCGGATGATGGATATTGTATTCCGGCTTTCCGCCGGACGAAAGAATGCGGCCGGTGCTCCGCAGCGTGTCCGCAAGCCGGCCCCTGGCGGCGGCCAGCGCGATGGCGGCCACGCCGCCGGCGACGGCGTTGATGACGAACAGCGTGATGAACGGCATCACGCCCAGGAAGGCCCCCGTGGCGGCCATCAGTTTGACGTCGCCGCCGCCGAGGGCGCCCAGCAGAAACAGCGGAATCGTCACCGCCAGGGCTGCCGCGAATCCGCCCGCGGCTTCCCACAGGCCTGCGGCGCCGTGCAGGGCGAATCGCAGCAGGAAAGCAAGCGCCAGAGCCGGAATCGTCAACCAGTTCGGAATCCGCCGGTACTTGAGGTCCCAAACCGCTGCGAACGCGACGAAGGCGCCGAGGAGGATCTTATCGGGCGCCACCGCCACCGCCGCCGGCGCTCGAAGCATCCGAGTCGAGCCGGGCGCCCTGAATCCAGCGCAGAATCGTACGGTACTCCTCGCTCCGGTTGCGATCGGGCCAGCGGATCCCGCCCCCGTGCGTGAACGCCTGGCTGTCTCCGATCCCCGCGTCGTCGAGAGGGGCGACCGGCTTGTTGAGCAGCAGGCTCGCCTCGGGCTTTGCGACGTTGACCATCTTCGCCACCGACGCATAGTTGGCCCGCGACCGGGCCAGCGTCACCACGCCGTGCTCGTCTGCGTCGTTGAGCGCAAGCAGGGTGTGGTTGGCGTGGCACTTGGCGCAGGAATCGCCGTCGGCGCCCTTGCGAAGCAGGATCGGCTCGACGTGTTCCTTGAAATAGAAGTAGTCGAGGACGTCCTCGGCCTTGATGGCGCCCGCGCCGGCGCGCGCCAGTTGGGAGGATTCGAAGGAGGCCGCGGAAGCGCGGACCGCCTTTTCGGGATCCTGCTTGAGAGCGGCCACGCGCGCCAGGATCTCGGGGTCCTTGTGCAGCGGCGCGACGCTGCGCAGCACGGTCAGAGCCTGGGCGCGAATCGTGTGGACCTTGTCGTTCAAGCCGAGCATGAGAATACGGCGGGCCTGGGCGAGGACGGCCGGGTCCGCGCCGCCATAGTCGAGCGAGCCGATGACCGACAAGGCTCCGCCGACAGCGAACGGACCGTAGTTTTCGGGGTAGCCGCGCCAGTCGGTGAACCGGTCCGGGTGCGCCAGGGCCAGTCGAACCACAGCCTGTTGCGGCTGGGGACGCCGGCTGGCGAAGCCTTTCGAGATATGGGAAAGGACGTCGGCGCGATCGAGCAGGCCGCCGGACATCGCCACAAGCAGGGGGAACGCACGGTCATCGGGCTGAGTCCGGAGGAGGCGCGCGGCGATCGCGGCGGGGGATGGCTTTTTCCGGAAGGCGGCGAGAACGTCCAGGGCGACCGGGTCGCCGGAGGCCACGAGGCGATCGAGCGCGGCCTGGTCGTGATCGAACCCGCGCAACTGGCTCTTGGCCACCGCGGCGGCTTCGGCGCGGGCGGCCGCCGGTCCCTTCTCGACCAGTTCGAGGATGCGGGCGGCAAGGGCCGGCTCCAGCTTCAGTCCACGAAGGAAGGTAAGCGCGCGCATGGCGCTCGAGACCACGCCGGGTCCCGCCCCGTCCAGCGCGACCAGGAAGGCTTCGTTCATCAGGGGGGCCGAATCGGCGTAGAACACCGGCGGCTCGGCGTCGTTTCCGATGCGGCTGAAGGCCGCCGTGCCGCCGGTGAGCGGATCAAACAGGGCCGAAAAGCGGTAGCCGCTCACCCAGTGGCCTTCGACGGTGGGCGGAACGGGAACGCCGGCCAGGGCCGACACGTCGGGGAGTCCCTCGCGGACGTGGTGCGTGTAGAGCGCGCGCAGCAGTCCGTCGCGGCCGAGCGGGCCCGCTTTCCGCATCGCCGCCAGGAAACGGCCGGCCTGCGCGCGGACCATCGCTTTGTGGCCCTCGTCGATCGCCTTCCTGTCCTCGGCCTTCTTCACGCGGGGCAGCCACGACCCATACAGGTAGCGGACATTGTCGTCCAGCGTGGCGTAATAGCTTTCGATGAACGCGCGGCGGACCCAGGGGTGCTCGTCGCGATCGAGGCCGGCGGCCAGGGTTTCCTCGACCGCGGCCTTGTGGGACGGATCGCGGTCCCAGAACCACCACTGATACAGGGCGTGGGCGGCGGCCATCTTCACCGAGGGAACGCGGTCCTCCGCGGCCAGGCGGCACAGGCGGCTGCCGAGCCGCCAGTCTTCGCTGAGGTACTTGAAATGCTGATTGAACACGCGCGCCGCGCCCCAGCGGGTGCGTTCATCCGCCGAATCGAGCGCGCCCGCGATGGCGTTCACCGCCGCCTCTCGCGCGTGGGGCCGCCGCGAGGCGATCTGCCGCAGCGCCCACGCCGCGGCGCGCTGGACGAGCTTGCTCCGGTCGCCGAGTCGCGCGGCCAGGGCGGTCACAGATTCGGCGCCGCCGAAGCGCCCCAGCGCCACGGCGGCCTGGTATCGCACCAGCACGTGCGGCGACTCAAGCTGGCGGCGGATCCGCGAAGCCACGTGTTCCGCCGGCCGGCTCCAGTGATCGTCGAGAGCGCCGACCGCCGCCGCCGGGTTCGAATCGGAAAAGCTCGCGGCCGGTGTGGGGAATCCGGAGTCCCATCCCCCGGCGCGGCCCCGCCCCTTCGGGCCCGGGAACAGCGTCGAGAGGGCCATCAGCGCGTACTGGGTGTCGCGGAAAGGCGTGTCGAAGTTCTTGTAATCCGGCGCGCCCTGCCATGCTCCGCTGGGCTTCTGAAGGGCGAGCATCAGATCGACGGATTTCCGGAGGCGCGGGTCGTCGACAGTGACGCCGGCGCGGGCCAGCGCGTACACCGCATGCCAGGTCTGGAACTCCGCGGCGCGCGGCCCCTGCTGCCCGGGCAGGGCGACGATCTTCTTCACGGTCTTCTTCTGGCGCTGGAAGTCGTATTGGACCTCTTCGAGTCCGAACGGCATGGCCCACCGGCCGTCGGGCTGTTGCAGCGACAGCAGGCGGTCGCGCAGTTCGGCAATCCGGCGGGCGTGTTTCTCGCGGCCGAAACTGACGAGCGCGTCGATCTTCCAGCACAGGTCGAGCGTGTCGTCGACCTTTCCGTCGACGACCACCTGTTCGATCTGGTCGCGCAACGCCTTGTACTTGACGTCGCCGGTGCGCTTGTGGAGGTCTTCGAACAGCATCGCGTTATGCATCGCCACTTCGAAACCCGAGATCCGCGGCAGATTTCCGTTCGACTCGTGGCTTGGCTCGGTCATGCCCGGCCAGTACATCTCCAGGTAAGCGCCTATGCCGCGATAGAGTTCCTCGCGGCGTTCGCCGGTCACCAGGCGGTCATACCTGTCCGCCAGGTAAGCGACGCGGCTGAGCACGTTTCCCGGAGCGTGGATCATGCGCGCCCAGCTGGCGTCCGGCTTGCCGTAGAGAGGCCGGGGATTGTTGTAGAGGCGTTCGGCGAGAAACTCGAGCGAAGCGCGGGCCCGCACGGGGTAACCGTTGTCGATGGCGAACAGTTCGCCGCGGGTCGAGAACTGCGTCGGATGGCAGGCGATGCAGAGCCGTGTTTCCTGGATGTTCACGCTGTTGCGCAGGGCGACGGCGCCCTCGCGCGGGACGTTGGCGTGCCAGGAATCGCCCTTGCGGATCACGTAGTCCATTCCGGCGCGCACGGCCAGTTGCGGATCGGTGTAAGGGGGCGGCGGATAGTGGTCCGTGGTGAGCTTGTAGAAAGGATGGTTGCCCATCACCCGGATGTAGTAGGTTCCGGGACGGATGACGCGCGGCGCGAACTTCTGTAGGCCGTGGAAGTTGGTCGACTTTTCCGTTTCGTAGCGCTCGCGGCCGTGCGTATAGGGCGCCGGCGCGCCGTCCTTGACGGTGAAAATCGCGATGTCGAGGGGCACGTCGCGGTCGAGGATATCCACGTTGAAGTGGACGAGACGGTCGCCCGGGCCGGCGTAGTCGAGCCTGTACCAATGGATGCCCGCCATCATCTGAGCGAAGGTCTCTTCGGCGCGGGAAAGGCGCGGGATGTACGGGCGATCGTCGCCGGAGGCGTACACTGGCCTGCCGAGTTCGATCGGCTCCGCGGTTTGCCAGGTGGTGTGGCCGGCCGAGGCGAGTTGCGCACCGGGGCCGATGCCTTTCGCGGCCGGCTCGACCAGGACTTCGAGTTCGGCGTGGGCGGCCGGGCCTCCGTGCGGCGTGATCGTGACGGTGAGGCGTCCGGACGAGGCCGCCTTCCAGGTCAGGTAGAGATCGGGATCGCCCGCGTGAAGCGGCTTACTGACGCGGGAGAGGCTGTCGGCGACGGTAACATCGAACCAGTTGTCCCGGGCGAACGCACTCAGCTTCGGCGCCGAGACGGTGACGCCGTAATAGTGGTCCTTTCGGATGGAGAACTCGCGCGTTTGCGCTTCGGCGCCGCGAATCTCCACGCGGCCGGCGGCCGGATTGGCCGCGCCTCGGGCATAGTAGAGCGCCCCGAGCAGCGCCGCGCCGAGAACCAGTTTTCCAATGAGAAGGTTCCAGCGGGAATGGATACAGCACAGCATGGATAGAGTCCCTAGAGGATTCGGTCCTATCTTATCAGGACTGTTCCGGCAGCCTCGGGACGCGGCGGCCGGAGCGAGGAATGAGAGCTGGAGGCGAACCGCCTAAAAGCTCCAGCGGAAGCCGGCCTGCACCAGCCGTGGCATCCCGGGCAGAATGCCACGGGTGCGGTCGGCGATGTAGAGGCGGTCGAACAGGTTCTTCGAGGTGATGAAGACGGTCGTGCGCCAGCGTTCGACCGGGTAGTTGAGCGTCGCGTTCCAGATCATGCTGGAGGGGATCGCGCCGCGCTGGCCGTCGGCGGTCGAATTGACGGTGTTGAGGTCGTCTCCAAACTGGCGGCCAGTGTAGACACATTCAATCATGGCGTTCAATCCCGCGGCGTGCTGGTAGCCGAGGGTGGTGTTCAGGAGCGTGCCTGGAGCGTAGGGTAACCGGTTGCCGGTCACCAGGACATTGCTGAAGCCGCCGACGTTGCTGAACCGTGTCCCGCGGAATTCGGCGCGGGCGACATAGGTGAGAGCGCCGCGCAGGTAGGCGGAGTGGCGGCTGCCGCCAACGCTGCGCCAGTGCGTTTCACCGGACAGCTCGAAACCTTCGTGCAAGGTCCGGCCCGCGCTCGTGAGCGCCGCACCGACGCCACCGGCGAGGTTGGCCGGGATGATCTGGTTTTCGAAGCGCGTGCGGAAATAGGCCGCCTCAAGGTTGGACCTGCGCGCACGCGTCCGGAACCCGGCCTCGTAGTTCCAGCTGAGTTCGGGGTCGAGATCCACGACGCCCCCGGTGGTGTTGCTGATGATGTCTTCGGTCCGCGGAGGAGCGAAGCCGCGGTGAACTCCGGCGAACAGCAACAGCGCCGAGCCGGCCGCGTAGCTCACGCCCATTCCGGGAATCCACTGGGACAGGTCCGTGCGCCCCCTGGCGTTCACCAGCCGGTTGAGGCGGTGATAGCGGACATGCTCGAGGCGGAGCCCAGGAGTGAGGGACAGGTTGCCGATCACGAAGCGATTCTGGATGAAGCCTGAAAACGCGCGATTCAGCCGCTGGTTGTTCTCCACCGTGACGCCGCTGCGCGAGGTGGGCAGCGGGCCGTTCTGTTGCTGACGCTCCTGGGTTTCAAAGTGGATGCGGCCGCCGAAATCGACCTCGTTGCGGACGCCAAACCACCTCTGCTGTGTGCGTACACGCGGTTCGACGCCCCAGACGGTGTAGTTGCGAAGGCGGCCCTCGTTGCCGCAGGTGGTGTCGAGGTTGGCCATGCCGCCGCAGGCCGGGTCCGCGGAATCGTTGGGGCGCTGGGCGGAGTTGCTCGACTGCCGCCACCAGTTGCGCTCGACGGTATAACCGTAAGCCGTCGTGCTCAACACGGTCGCGGGGGTGAAGCCCACCGAGTGGGACGCGCTGCTGCCGAAGCGGTTCAGATTGAAGGCGTCGTTGCGGAACGGGTTCGCGCGCGGGTTCGCTTCAAACTCGTTCAGCCGCAGGCCGGAGTAGGTGACCCGGGAGTCCTCGATCCAATAGTTGGCCTTGAAGGTGAGGGTCTGCCGGCTGCCGACAGGCCGCAGCAGCTTGGCGTTGAAGTCGCTGAGGCCGTGGCGAAGATTCTCGCGGGCGCCCTCGCCCTGTTTTCTCATCGCATCCAGGAGGAATCCGGTCTTTTTGAACGTGTCGCCGTACTGCACGCGGGCGTTCAGGTAGTCGCGATTGCCGCCGTCGACCGTGATCGAGCCGGTGCGGCTGAACAGCGGTTGCGGCGTGACGTAGTTCAAGACGCCACCGATGGTCTGCGGACCGAACAGAACCTGTCCGGCGCCCTTCACGACTTCGATCGATTCGAACCGTTCGACGGGCGGGTGGTAGTAGGTGGCGTTGTCGCCGTATGGCGCGATGGTGATAGGAATTCCGTCCTCGAGCAGGAGAACCTTGGAGGACCGGGTCGGATTCAGGCCGCGAATGCCGATGTTCGGGCGCAGGCTGAACCCCTCCTCGGAGCGCGCATAGGCGCCGGGCACCTTTCGAAGCGCCTCATCCAGGTTGAACACCTTCGCTTGCGCGAGCATCGCGGCGTCGATCCGGCTGATCGACCCGGGGATTTCCATCGCCTGCTCCGCCAGTCCGAGAATCTGGGTCACGCGGATCTGTTCAAAGGCCGAGGCCGGGCGAAGCAGCATCTCTATGCTTATCTCGTCCTGACCGACCTGGATACTTCGCTCGCTGGCGGCGAACCCCTCCCTGGTGACGGTGATGTGCCAAAGTCCGCTGTTGATTTCCTTCAGGACCACCGCGCCATTCACTCCAGTTGCAACTCTCCAGCGGGTTCCCGTCACCTGACTGAAAACCTCTATTTGTGCGTCAGGGACAACTGCACCGGAGACATCCTTGACGGAAACAGTGAAATCAGCCGCTTTTCCGCAGATGGAACAAAGAATAGGAGCTAGCAGATTTATGCAACTGAGTTTCATCCGAGTACAGTATAACTGCTCTTCTGTGAAGAATGCAAGCAATTTGCAGAAATATAGCCGAGCCGAAGCGGGCCGGCGGGAAATCCGCCGGCCGCTTCAGCGCAGCCGCACGAACCGCCCGACCGACGGGACGCCGTCCGCGGATAGCAGGAAGAGCAGATAGTGGCCCTCGGGCGCCACCCGGGAATCGGGCGGAGCTTCCAGGGTCAACTGCCCGGCGTCACGCGAGGCGATCCGCAGCTCCACGTACCGCTGATCCATGTGGACCGAATGCGTAGCCGACTCTGGCCGGAGCAGCGCGGCGGCGGCTACAGCGTCCGCCTCCGGGCATCCGACGGGAAACGAATCGCCGTACAGGATATCCGCCGGGGCGCCCGCGATCCGCGGGCGGGGGCCTCGGAAGAGATAGGGCGGACGGAACGCTTCGAGCCGATGCTCAGGGTAGTGATACGGGAACGGATTGAGCGGGCCGTCCTTTCCGGCCACAAGCACCCGCCCGTCCGGAAGCAGAATCGCACTGGCGTGGTAGAGCCGGGGCGACCGGATCGTTCCGACCGTTCTCCACTCCTCGGTTCGGGGATTGAAGAGTTCCACCTCCAGAACGGGGTGGACGCCATTGAGCGAGCCGCCGGCAGCGCTGCCTCCCATCACCAGCACGGTTCCGTCCGGCAGAAGGACCGCGTCACACATCACCCTTCCAAACGCCATCGGCGCGGTGTAGCGCCACGCAAGAGGTTCCGCACCCAGGTCCAGGATTTCCGCCGTTCTGGTCGCGGGGACACCGAACCAGATGCGAGGGAACAGTTCGCCGCATCCGCCGATGAGCAGGAAGCGAGCCCGATACCCTTCCTCCGGACGCAACGGAAGCAGCACGCCGTTTCCCTGCCCGGGGTAGGTGCGCGCGAACTCGTACTGCGTGCGGAGGTCGGTCGCGTCCCATTCGCGCGTGGCCGGATCCCAGAACCGGGTGGCGATCCGGGAATGCACCAGAACCTTGCCCGACGGCAGAGGGGCGACCAATGGATAGGTGTCGATGAACGGGGAGTCGGCGCCAAAGTGGGCGGAAAAGGGCACGGGCACGGGAATCTCGGGACCGGCGCCGGCGGACGTCCACAGTTGCAGCGAATTGTTCACCGGGGATTCGGCGCCGCCGGGAAACCGGGTGCCGCCGACGATGAGGACGCCGCCGCCGGGCATCGGGCAACAGGTCGGGTACCAGCGTCCGCCCGGCGTCGATCCGACGCGGCGCCACAGCCGGCCGCCGGGGTCGAACGTGTGAAGCGAATGAATGTCGTGATGATGCCCGCCGGCGACAAAGACTCGGCCTTCCGCGTCGGCGGCGTGGCCACTGCAAAAGACGTGAGGTGTGGGCGCTACGGCATGGACCTCGCCGGAGACGGGGTCCCAGATCCGTGACTGGGCGTCCTCCATTCCCTCGTCTCCGAATCCGAACAACAGCACTTCCCCGGTGTGCATGAGAGTGGCATGGATTCCAGTCATGCCGGCCCGCGCAACCTCTTCAGAAGCGCCGTGATCAGGCGGGCGCGGAGCCGGTCTCTCGAGGACCGGAAACGGGCCATGCCAGTCCGCGCCACCGGGCTCGGTCCAGTAATGGCGGCAGCCTCGCTCCTCCAGGGTGAGCAGTTCGTAGTTGTCCCACGCCGCCTGGAGCAGTCCCACGGCGGAGGGGTTGCCCTCGCCGAAACGAACCGGGCCGGACCACGGAAACCCGTCCGCATTGTTGTCGCGGGTCCAGTGGCCAAGTCCGCCGTCTTCCAGGGGGCAGACGACTTCGAAGTTGCCGAAGAACGCATTCCGGGGCCGGGCGAACAGCATCGCCGGGCGCCCAGCCACTCCTTCGGCGAACCGGAACGGGCCGTGCCACTGGCCCGTCGCGCCCTCCCGGTAATAGTGGGCGAGTTCGCGGCCGAGCCGCGCCACCGCTTCGAGATTTCCGAACGGGCCGGAGATCAGCGACACGCCGGAGACGTCTCCAGAGGCGAACCGCACAGGTCCGGTCCAGTCGATGACGACGGGCGGGCGCGCCGGATCGGACGCATCCGCCACGGCCCGGCCCCGCCCTTCCCAGTACGCCATGCCCCGTCCTTCACCGGTGCAACGACATGGAGGAGGCCTGGCTGCGATTCCACCATGGCCGGCGCCCCGGTAACTTCAACGCCGCCAGGCAGGGGCGCCGCCCCGTGCCAGACGGACATGACAGCCGGCTCAACGCCCCAGTCGTGAACCAGCCGCCCGCCTTCGAGACAGACCGTGTGAAACGCGCGCGCGCCGGCGATGTCCAGTTCGAGCGCGGTCACCGCGCCGATATCGCCGTGGCTGCCGAACAGCAGCACCGGAGGGCGCCACGGAGCGCCGTCGAGGTTGTTCTGCCGGATCATCATTTCCACGCCCCCGCCGTCGCGAGGCAGAAACGCGGCGAAGTCGCCCGATGCGGCTTGAAGGAAGAACGTGCTGGAGGCGGCGGACACGGGTTGGATCCTCTCTTTCCCTGCGGGTCTCTGTGCTGAGTGACGCTCCAGGGGCGATCGTATCAGCGCGATCCGGGTCAGCGCACCCAGAACCAGGCCGCGACCCAGACGCCGGCCGAGGCGGCCGCGGCGGCAAAGCACCACGGCGTCTCGCGCCGGAGGAATCCAAGGATCGCCAGCGAGCCTCCGACCAGCGCTCCTCCGGCGACGATCAGCAGTCCGGTCAGGACCGATGCGGTGACAGGCCGGGAGGGATCGGGAGGCGAGAAGCCGAACATGGCCGCCACGGAGGCCGCAACCAGGATCAGCGCCGCGGCGGAGAACAGCGGCCTGGTTTCGCGGTTCAAAACATGATCCTCACTCCCAGCTGAATCCGGCGTGATTCGAACGCCGAGGTAAAGCCGAGCGGCTCGCTGGGCGACCTGTCATGGCGTCCGGTGAGATTGAACGGACCCGTGATGGCGCCTACGGTGTTGTTGATGCTGGCGTAGTTGAGCCGATTCGTCACGTTGAAGCCTTCCATCGTCAGTTCCAAGTAACGCCTGTCGCCGCTCAACAGGAATCGCTTGGCCAGTCGCACGTCGAAGGTGTGGAAGGCGGGTCCGAGCCCCGTGTTGCGGCCGGCGCCGGCCGGCCGGTCCGTGGTCGGATGGCGGTCGCTGTTAAGGTCGGCGCCGGCGAGGAGATTGAACGGACGGCCGCTGTTGGCGCGGAAGATGGGCGCAAGCTGGAAAGAGGCGGGCAACTGCCAGACGGCATAGAGGACCACTTTGTGCCGCTGGTCGAAGGCGGACAGAGAGCGCTCGGCGCGCAGATTGGTCTGGTCAAAGGGCTGGAAGTCGCTGTTGTAGTCGGTGACTTCGTCGGTCGCCTTGCCGAGCGTGTAGTTGGCGGCGAGACTGAACCGGCTGGAGAAGCGCTTCCGGACTTCGGCGATGAATCCGGCGTAGAAGGCCCGCGCCGTCGATTCGTACACGTTGAACTGGAAGATCAGCGGATTGGCGAAGTCCTGGGGCCGCCAGACCTTGATGCCGAGACGGGGGTCGACCGGGGCGTCGAGCAGGTTCTTGTCGCGCGCCCGAGTGATCTTGAGGGTGCGCGTGTAGATCCCTGAGACGCCGACGGAGAGATCGCGTCCGATCTGGCGTTCGATGCCGAAGGTCGCCTGCTGCGAGTATGCGCTGGCGTAATCCGGCGAGCTTTCAAAGAGGACGGAGAGCGGAGGCACGGGCCCGGTCTGACTGATCTGGAATCCGAACTGGGCGAGATCGGATTCCGTGATCGGCCGGGTGGGCCTGGGAAGCGTGATCACGCCCTGCCGCCGCAGTGTCTGGTAGATGTTCGCCGCCGAGGCCGCGCCCTGGGTCTGTATGGTCGAGAACACCTGCGGGATCTGGCGGCGGCCGTTGACAATGCCGAGCGCGTTCACGACGTAGTCGATCTGAAAATAGGTCGGCGAATAGAAGATGCCGTAACCGCCGCGGAGGACCGTTCGGTTGTCCCCGAACGGGTCCCAGGCGAGGCCGAAGCGCGGCGCGAAGTTGTTCCGGTCGGTCCGGAGGGGCGCCTTACGCGTGTCGAGTTCGTAGCGGAGGCCGAAGTCGAGCGTGAGCCTTGGGGAGACTTTCCAGGAGTCCTGCGCAAACAGTCCGTAGAAAGGATAGAACGCGGACACGACGGGGTCGCCGAAACCCTGCTGGTAGAACTGGGGCAGGCCGAGGTTGAAGGCTTGCAGGGCGGTGAGCGTGGTCGAAGCGAGTGCGGCGTTGACGAGCGCGCCCGGCAGAGGGCCGAAGGTGAAACGGCCGCCGAAAAAGGTCTTCGTGTCGGAGCGGTTGTGCCGGAGGTTGGCGACGCCGCCGAATTTGAGCGCATGCCCGTTGCGGAAATTGCTGACCGCGTTCTTGATTTCCAGTTTCTTTTCGATGGAGATATTGGGCAGGAAGATGTCCTTGTTGAAAAAGCCGAACCCGTTGATGTTGAGTTCGGGACCGATGTTTTCAAGCGACGTCACGGTCTGGTCGAGATAGCTGCCCTGCACGCGCAGTTCGTTGAGGAGGTCGGCGCTGAAGACCCGGGTCCAGCCGGCGACCGCCGTGTTGTCAAACAGGCGGTAGTCGGACCCGCGGCTGGAGCCCACGAGCGCGCGGGTGCTGGCGTTGGTCTCCTTGAGGTTGGCGAAATTATGGCGGAAAAACAGCTGGTTGTTCTGGTTGGGGTTGTGATCGAGGCGCAGCGAGAACTTGAGGTCGCTTGTGTCAAACGGCGTGATGCCGCTGTTCTGCTCAAACAGTTGCACGGTGGCGGGCGGAGAAGTGAGAGCCGCGCGCAACTGCTGCGCCGCCGCGGCGGGAAGGCGGGAGAGGATCGCTTCCTGCTCCGCGGTGGGTCCGAAGATGGACCGGTTGGTCAGCACGCTGACGACGTTCGACTCGTCGCGCCGGAGGCCCTCCACGGCGCCGAAGAAGAACGTCCTGTCCTGGGACAGAGGTCCGCCCAGGCTGCCGCCGAGCTGCTGCCGGTTGGCGGGCGGCTTTTCGCGCTTGAGGGATCCGTCGGCTTGCAGCACGCGGGCGAAGGGGTCGCCGGCATCCAGCGCCTGGTTGCGGAAGTAGCCGAAGGCGCTGCCCCGGAACTGGTTGGTCCCGGACTTGGAAACGATATTAATGACGCCGCCGCTGGCGCCGCCGAGTTCGGCCGTGTAATTGCTGCGGTTGATCTGAAATTCCTCCACGGCCTCCTGGCTGACGGTAGGCCGGACGCCGCCGCTGTCGTTGTTGGCGCCGCCTCCATCTAGTGTGACGGAATTGCCGCGCCCGTTGGACCCGTAGAAGGAAAGGCCGCTCTGCGGGGTCGCCGTGACCCGGAAGTCCGAGTTGTCGGCGAGGGCGTTGGAGTCGACCACGCCGGGGGCGAGCAGCGAGAAGGTGAGGTAATCACGGCGGTCGATCGGCAGGTTCCGGACGAACTCCTGCTGGACAATGTTGGCCTGCTGAGTGCGCTCGCTCTCGAGCAGGGCCGTCTCGGCGGAGACTTCGACGGTTTCCTGCTGGCCGCCGAGTTGGAGCCGGAAATCGAGCGTTCCCACCTGGCCGATGCTGAGGCGGATGCCGGTGGCGGTTTCGGTCCGGAACCCGCTTTTCTCGACGCGGATGTCGTACAAACCGGGAGGCACGACCAGGAAACGATACTCGCCCTTGTTGTTCGACGTCACACGCCGTTCGAGACCCGTGGCGGGGTTGCGAAGCGTCACCGCGGCCCCAGCCACGACCGCGTCGGAGGGGTCGGTGATGATTCCATTCAACTCGCTGCTTTCGCCGGCGGACTGGGCGAGGAGGGCAGCCGGCAGCGCCACGAACACAAACAGGGTGGAAGTGGGTTTCATATGCCACAGATTGCCAGAATCTGATGAAAAATGCGACCACACAACCGGGACAGCGCGTCGGCGGAGGGGTGCGGCGGCGCAGGGTCCGGCCAGACCGCCGCGGGACGGCGGTCAGCGCTTCACGGAAAGAAACTGGGTCGAGGGTACGGAGGCGCCGAACACCTCGGCTTCCACGGAGTGTTCGCCGTCGGGCAGGTCCGGAACAACGAGGTTGAACTGGTAGAGCCCGGGTCCGGCAAGTCCGGCGAACGGGACGTCGGCGGGCACGCCGCCGATGCGGATCGACAGCCCGTGGCCGGCCGCAAGGGGCATCGCGCCGCTGAAGCTGGTTCCGGCCGCCACGGCGGGTTGGGTCGGCCCGAACCCGGTTCCGAACAGGAGGAGGGTCTCCCCAGGCTGGGCCGGCCGCAGGACAGCCTCGCCGCCAAACAGGCCAGCGGGACCAGCCAGGGTCCCGTCAGCGTGCACGGCCGCCACGTAGCGATGGTTTTCAGGCGAGTACCGGAAGAACCCGGGGGCCGCCTTTCGCAGTTCGACATAGGCCGGGTCGCTGACGCCCGCGGGGGTTTCAACCTCAACGGCGACCACTCCCAGGGAGTCATCGTCCGGGGCCTGGACGTTGAGCTGGGTCTCGCTCATGTAGGCGATAGCGGCCGGCCTGCCGTTGATCCGGACCTTTGTTCCATCGAGCGCAACGGGCAGTTTCCCGTCGGCCACATCGGCGGCGGACCAGGTCCGCGAAGTCCCCGCCGGGGCGAAGCCGCTGCCGAAGACGGTCACCCAGGCGCCGGGCGAAATTTCAGGGCGGAAGTGAGCGGCGTGGATCACTCCGGAGGGCCGTATCACGGGACGGGCGGAGGCCCGCGTCAGGGTGACGCTGGCTGTGTACACATTGGTCTGGCGGGTGCCGCCCGCGGCGGCTGCCGCGACGTAGACGGTGACCGTCCCGGCGTCCGTGGGCGCGATCCAGTCCACGGCGTAGGACGACGACGACGCGGTATGGTTGACGTACTGTTTCGACCCGGCCGCGCCGGTCACGACTGTCCCGGCCGTGGCGGCAAACGCGCCGGCGGTGGCCGTCAGCTGAAAGCCTCTGCGGAAGCTGGAATTGGGGTCGGTAATGGAGACAGTCCAGCGCTGCATCGCGCCCGGCATGAACGTCGCGTCGGCTGCCACCGACAGCGTCACGCGTCCGCCGGCGGGGTTGAGGGTCACGTTGTGGCAGGACGAACAGGGCACACCCGTTCCCGGTTCGCCGGCGTTGCCGTTCGGCACTCTGGAGCCGTTGGGATAGCCGCCCGCCGCGGCGGCGAACAGGACGGCAAGGAATGTTGGCCTCATGTCGGAAGGGATGCGCGGGGTGAACAACCCGTTTCAGGCCTCAATATCTTTTTAACCCCTGGGGTTCCGGGAGGGGAACGGGCGCCTCAATCCCGGGGCTATCCGGCCCCCGAGGGCAGGCTTCCCTTGACCATCTCAAGTTCTCCGAGCCAGTCCCGCGACCGGACCTGTCCCTGGTCCAGGCGGTAGACGAGGGGCGTGGCGGGGGGCACGGGAACCGGCAAGCCGCCCAGGGAGCCCTGTCCGAGCAGCCTGTCGAGGGCGCGCACGACGACGCCGTGCGCGACGACGAGAACGGACCCTCCGTGGCGCGCCGCCGGGGCGATCCGTTCTTCGAACACGGGCCGCACTCTCTCGATCAGGTCGTCGAATCCCTCTCCGGCCGGCCGGCCGGCGACCGGCAGGCCGCGGTAGCGGTCCGCCCGGGCGGGGTGGCGCTCGTCGTCGACGGCCATGGCCGGAGGGCGCTCGTGAATCCGGCGCATCGGCTCCTCACCCCAGCGCGCAACCACCTCGCTCCGGGTGAAGCCTTCGAATGCCCCGAAATGGCGCTCGTTCAGGCGCCAGTGGGACTCCACCGGGAGCCACATGCGGTCCATCTCCTCGACGGCCAGCCAGGCGGTCCTGACGGCGCGGCGGAGCCATGACGTCAGCACGAAATCGAAGTCGTGTCCGGCTTCGCGCAGGAGCCGGCCGGCGCGCCGGGCCTGGCGGCGACCTTTTTCCGTCAGTTCGGCGTCGGTCCAGCCGGTGAACCGTTCCGCCGCGTTGAACTCGCTTTCGCCATGCCTGAGGAGGACCACGCACGCCACATCTCCATTTTCCACCGAAACCGGCGCGCGCCGCCGCCGTGGACGGGCACACCGCCGGATACACGGCGCACTCTGTTTTCCATAGAATGGTGGTGTGCCGAAAGACGCGAGTCCCCAGGCCGCCATCGAGCGGCTCAACCGTATCCGCACTGAAATAGGCAAGGTGATTGTCGGCCAACAAGAGGTGGTCGATGGAGTTCTTGTCTGCCTGCTCGCGGGCGGCCACGTCCTGCTCGAAGGCGTGCCGGGTCTCGGCAAGACGACTCTTCTGCGGACGCTGGCTCGTGTACTCCACCTCCGCTATTCGCGGATCCAGTTCACGCCGGACCTCATGCCCGCCGATATCATCGGCAGCATGATCATTGAAAGCGACGAACGGGGCGCCAAGCAACTGCGGTTCCAGCCCGGACCGATTTTTTCCAACCTGGTTCTGGCGGACGAAATCAATCGCGCCACGCCTAAGACGCAATCGGCCCTGCTCGAAGCGATGCAGGAGCGCACGGTCACCAGCGGCACGACGACGCATCAGCTGGAGGCGCCGTTTCTCGTCATGGCCACCCAGAACCCCATCGAGATGGAGGGCACTTATCCGCTGCCGGAGGCGCAACTGGACCGGTTTCTGATGAAGATCCTGGTCGAGTATCCGTCGCGGGCGGAGCTTTCAACGATCGTGGACCGCACGATCCAGAAGGAGGAAGCCGAACTCACGCCGCAGGCGGACCAGGGGGAGATTCTCGAGCTGCGGCAGATCTGCAAGCAGGTTCTCGTGGCCCCGCACGTACAGGACTTCGCCATCGACCTGGTGATGGCCACGCAGCCGGCCGAGAAGGAGGCGCACGAACTGGCCCGCAAGTTCATCCGCTACGGCAGTTCTCCGCGCGGAGCGCAGGCGCTGGTCGAATGCGGCCGCGTGTACGCGCTTATGAACGGCCGCTTCCACCTGAGCGCCGACGACATTCGAAAGGTGGCGCCCTCGGTGCTGCGCCATCGCGTGATTCTGAACTTCGACGCACACGCCGAGAACCACACCGCCGACACGATTCTCCGGGAGATCGTCTCGAGCCTGGCGCCGGTAGCGAGGTGATGGCCGCCGCCCGGGAGCCGCTCATCGACCGCCAGTTTCTCGAGAAACTGGAGCGGCTCACCATCCGCTGGCAGAAGTCGTTTCCCGGGCTGGTCGGCGGGCACAACCCGTCCCGGTTCGCGGGACCGGGCCAGGAGTTTCTGGACCACCGCCATTTTCACCATGGCGACGATCTCCGGGCGGTGAACTGGAGGGCCTACCTGCGCCTGGAGAAACTGTTCCTCAAGATGTTCCAGGTGGAGCCGCGCGTGCCGGTGCGCCTGCTGCTCGACGTGAGCAGTTCGATGATCACGGGCGCCAGGCCGAAGTTCGACTACGCCCGCAAGCTCGCCGGCGCGCTCGCTTACGTGGGCCTGGTCCGGCTCGACACAATCCTGATCCATCCGTTTTCGGCCATGCTCGGCGATCCGCAGATCTGCTCGGGCGGCCGCCACCGCTTCGGTCCGATCGCGGATTTTCTGCAATCGCTCGAGCCGCAGGGCGCAACCGACTTTTTCGCGGTGGCGCGCCAGTTCGTGAACCGATACCAGAACCGCGGCTTGGTCATCATCGTGTCCGACTTTCTCGCCGCCGAGGATCCTCTGAAGCCGCTCGACTATCTCGCCGAGTTCGGCCACGAGCTTCTGCTGGCGCAGGTGTGGGCGGACGAGGACCGCGTACCGCCGTGGCAGGGCGAGCTTGAACTGGGCGACGTGGAATCGGGCGCGCGGCTGGAGATCGATGTCGACGCCGAGTCGATCGCACGCTACACGGCGGCATTCGACGAATTCTCGGAGAAGATCCGGCGCGCCGCGCTCCGCCACAACGGCCGCTACGTGGGGCTGTCGACTTCAACGCCGGTGGAGGAGGCCATTTTCGGCCCGATCCTGCGCGCCCGGGGAGTGGCCTGAACAGTCGCCATGTTTCTCTACAATCTCAGCATCGGCGAGTTCCTCCTGCTGTTCACGGCGGCGGCCGGCGTGGTCACGGCGCTTTATCTGCTGGACCGCTCGCGGCGCAAAGTGGCGGTGGCCACGCTGCGTTTCTGGGCCGAGGCGCGACGGCCCGTCGAATCCACGAGCCGGCGCCGGATCCGGCAGTGGCCATCGCTGCTGATGCAGCTGGCCTCGATCGCGGCGCTGCTGCTGGCGCTCTCGCAGCTGAGGCTGGGCAGCCGGGACGACGCCTGGCGGGACCACGTCGTGCTGCTCGACACGTCGGCCTGGATGTCGGCCCGCGGCTCGGCCAACGGCCCGCCGCTCATCGACGAGGCGAAGGAACTCGTCTCGCGGTATCTCCGGGCGATTCCCGGCTCCGACCGGGTCATGATCGTGTACGCCGACGCCATCTCGACGCCGGCGACCTCGTTTGAGAGCAACCGCAGGAACGCCGAGGCGGCCGTCCGCCGCGCCCGTCCGGGGAGCGCCGCGCTCGATCTCAACCAGGCATTCGCCTACGCGCAGCGGCTGCTGGCGCGCTCGGCGCATCCGGGCGAGATCGTGTTCGCGGGGGCGAGCCGCCTGGCCGGGGCCGAGAATCTGAATCCGCCGCGCAACCTTCGCGTGCTGGCCGTGAAAGCGTCGCCGGAGAACGTGGGTCTCAAGAAGGTCGGAGTACGTCATTCGGCGGCGGAGCGCGACCTCTGGCACGTCTACGTGTCGGTGAGGAATTACGGAACCCGTCCGCGGGCCGTCGACCTCGGGGTCCATTTCGGCGGCGCCCCGGTGGGGACGAGGAGGCTGACGCTGAAGCCCTCCGAGGAGGTGGAATCGGCATTCGAGTTTCGCACGCGGTCAAAGGGTCCCCTGGAAGCACGGATCCGTTCCGGGGGGGATCTGTTTCCGGCCGACGACCGGGCCTCGCTCGAGTTGCCCTCCCTGGCGGCGATCCCGATCACGGTGTGCACCGACGAGCCTCAGCTGTTCCGCCCGCTGGTGGAGGCTCACAGCGGCGTCGAGCCCGTGTTCAAGCCCTCCGGGCAGTGTGCCGAGGCGCCCGCGGAAGGCATCGCGATCTACGACCGCGTGGCGCCCGCCGCGGGGGGCCGGCTGCCGTCGCTCTACATCGAACCTCCCGCCTCCGGCTCACCGGTCCGCCTGGCCTCCAGTGCGGCCGGGGTGTCGATCGAGAAATGGAACGGATCGCACCCGGTGGCGGCGGGATTGCGAGCCAGGGACCTGCGGCTGGTTTCGGCGCAGGTGTTCGCCCCCGCCGCGGGTGATGTGGCGATCGCGGAGAGCGCCTCCGGCCCGGTGGCCATCGCCAGAGAAGGGAGCGGCCGGCGCATGGTCGTCCTCGGCTTCCATCCGGCGCGAGCGCTGAAGTTTGAACTCACCACGCCCCTGCTGTTTGCCAACATTCTGCGATGGCTGTCGCCCGGCAGTTTCCGGCAGTGGGAGCTGTTCGCGTCGAGCGTCGGAACCGTGAGCGTCCCGATCGACGCGGAGGCGAAAGACGCTCCGCTGCGCGTGATCGCCGAGGACGGGACGGAGATTCCCTTCACGCGTGCGGAAACCGTGCTGCGGTTCTTCAGCGGGAAGCCCGGCGCCGTCCGGGTTTTGGCGGGAGACCGCGAGCAGATCCATTCCCTGACCTTGCCCGCCGTTCCAGAAACGCTGTGGACCGCTCCCCAGTCGGTGCGCCGCGGCATTCCCCGGCCGCGCGAAACAGGCGCGACGTCGCGCGACATCTGGTACTGGCTCGCGCTGGCGGGCGGACTCGGCCTTCTGATCGAGTGGCTCCTGTTCTCTCCCTCGGGAATGCCGGCTCCGGGAGCCGGGAAAAAGAGCGTCCGGCAAGCCGCCTGACCTGACCGGGCGGCGCAGCCCTGATCCAGTCCGATGCGCAGCTCAAGCGTTTCACGAAGATCCGCGCAAAAAGTCCCGATCCGGCGATTTTCCTCCCGAGAGAGCCGCAGGAAGACCGATGAGTACCGGAAAGGAACATGGCATGGACCTGACAGCGATTGCCCTGGGAGGCGTCGAAAGGGCGCAGGGCGACATGGGACGGGCCGCCCGAAAGCTGGCCGCCGGATTCGCCGGGACCGAGAATGCGCGAGACGCGGTGGACTTGACCGCGCTCGCCGTGGAACTGTCCACGGCGCGGCGGAGCTTCGAGGCGAACCTGGCCGTCCTCGCCGCCGCCGATGAGATGGCCGAGCATTCCCTGGACATCCTGGCGTAGCGGAGCGGGAGTGAATCCGTGCCGTGCGGCCGGCGGCGGTGATATGATCCCCACGTGCGCGCCTTGCTCCTTTTCCTGCTGGCTCTCTCCACCCATGGCGAGCCCGTCGACGAGCCGATCGATGCGTGGCGGAGGCGAGTCAAGGTCCGCCCGGTGACCGCGGTCCCGGCGCGTCATTCCATTCACGCCTATATCAATACGACGCCGGAAAGCCCGGACGGCAAGTGGATCCTGTTCTACACCTCGTCAGAGCGGGAGGGATACCGGGGGGAAATACGGATTCAGGACCGCGCCACGGGCCGCGAAGAAGTTCTTGCGCGCGGAGTCACCGTCGAAGACGCGCATCGCGCCGCCTGCCAGCAGTGGGTCTCCGGAGGCAGGCGCGTCGTGTTTCACGATTACCGCGGCGGCGAATGGATGGTTGTCGCCATCGACATCGCGACGCGGAAGGAGACGATCCTCGCGCGGCGGCGGATGGTCTCCTGGGGGCAGCCGATGCACGACCTCGTACCGGTGTATGGGCCGCACTGGGCGCCGGGGGAACATCGCGACCTCGAACTGGCAAACGCGGCGACCGGTGAGATCCGGACCGTGGTGAAAGCCAGCGAGGTCCGCGCCCGTTTTCCGGAACTGGTGGCGAGGGAGTTCGGCGATCGGCCTGTCTCGATCTTTTTTCCAGTGCTGAGTCCGGACCTGAAAAGAGTGTTCTTCAAACTGGCGACGCCGACCGGGACCGACTTCCGGAGCAAGACGGCAAGCCACCGGGAAACGCTGATCGCCTGCGACCTGGCCAGCGGGAAGTTCCTGTTTGCGAGAGCGCGATGGGGACACCCGGCCTGGTTGCCCGATTCGCGGACCATCCTCAACATGAACAACGTCCTGATCGATTCCGACGACGGAGCAGAGCGGACGATTCCGGACCTGCCCGTGTTTCGCGGTTCCCATCCCAGTGTGAGTCCGCGTGGGGATCTCTGGGTGACCGATTCGCTGATGGAGAGTTTCGGCGGCAGGACTGGGGAGTGGGGAATCGCGCTCGCGGACCTGCGGGGGCGGCGCTATGAGTTCCTGCACCGTTTTGACAACGGAGGCGGGGCGTCGTCATGGCGCGTGTCCCATCCGCACCCGGCATTCAGCCTGGACGGACGCCGCATCTACTTTAACGTCAACGAGACCTCCTGGACGCAGCTTCACGTGGCGGAATTGCAGTAAGATTGTGACGTAAATACCCATACCCCTGGAGGTGAGCCCTGGTCCGGACGGCCCTGGTCGGAGTGGCCGCCGCCGCGTCCGTCCTGCAAGCGGAGACGGCGGCGGGCGTGGAGTTCTTTGAAAAGCAGGTCCGGCCGTTGCTGGCGGCGCAGTGCTACGCGTGTCACAGCGCGAAAGTAAAGGCGCCGTTCGCCGGACTGCGGCTGGATACGCCGTCCGGCATCCGGAACGGCGCCGACAACGGACCCGTGGTCGTGGCGGGCGATCCCGGAGCGAGCCGCCTGATCCGCGCGGTCCGCGGGGAACTGGCGGCGAAGATGCCTCCGTCAGGACCGATGAAGGCAGAGCAGATCCACGTCCTCGAGCACTGGGTGAAGATGGGGGCGCCGCTGCCGGAAGCGGCGGAACAGGCACGGAGTTCGGCCGTCTCCTTCGATCTCGAACAGCGGCGGCGCGAACACTGGGTCTGGCAGCCTGTGAGGAAAGTGGCGCCGCCGGCGGTCCGCAACGCGAACTGGCCCCTCCAGGACCTGGACCGGTTTCTGCTGGCGCGAATGGAAGCGGCCGGGCTGGAACCGGCGCCGGCGGCCGATCCGGCGACGCTGATTCGAAGGCTGTCGTTCGATCTGCACGGGCTGCCGCCGGATCCGGCCGAAGTGGACGCCTTCGTGAGCAACCCCGGGAGCTATGAGGCGGTGGTCGACCGGTTTCTGACATCGCCGCGATTCGGCGAGCGATGGGCGCGCCATTGGATGGACCTGGTGCGCTACAGCGAATCGCACGGAAGCGAGGGCGATCCGGATACGCCCTACGCGTGGCGATACCGGGACTACCTGATCCGGGCCTTGAACAACGACGTGCCGTACGACCAGTTGATCCGGGAGCATCTGGCGGGGGACCTTCTGGCGGCGCCCCGCGTCGATCCTTCGACACACACCAACGAGTCGATCCTGGGCACGGCGCATCTGCGCATGGTGGAGCACGGATTCCAGCCGGTGGATCCTTGGGAAGACCGGGTGAAATGGATGGACAACCAGATCGACGTCTTCTCGAAGGCGTTCCAGGGGCTCACGATTTCCTGCGCCCGGTGCCACGACCACAAGTTCGACGCGATCAGCCAGAAGGACTTCTACGCGCTGTTCGGAACGCTGTACGGCGCGCGCCCGACGCAGCGCGCCATCGACACCGACGAGCACCTCGCGCTGCATCGGGAGCGACTGGCGGAGCTCAAGAAGCAGTTGCGGGACGGTCTGGCCAGGACTTGGCTGTCAGCGGAGCCACCGGGGTTACCGTTTGCCGAGTTCAAGGAGCTCGAGGGCAAGGAGGGAGAGTCGCTCCGGCAGGCATGGGAAGCGCTTGCTTCGCGGTGGCGGGCGGAGATCGCGTCGCGGAAGGCATTCAACGCGAAGCGTTTCGGGCAGATCTGGGATCTTCGCCGCGGCTTCGGGTCTTGGCTGCGTCACGGCACCGGGATCGGCGACGGCGTCTCACCGCCGGGCGAGTTCGCCGTACTGCCCACGGGCGGCCGGATTCTGTCTGGCATCTATCCGGGCGGGGTCTACTCGCACCTGATCTCGAGCAAGCACAATGGCGTGATTTCGTCGCCGCGGTTCAAAATCGAGACGGATTCGATCAGCCTGCGTTCGCTCGGAGGAAACTTCAGTTTCGCCCAGCTGATCATCGAGAACTATGCGGTGCCGCGCGGGGGAATCTACCACCTGCGCTATTCGCCGAAGACGGACTCGATGGGCTGGAGCCGCTGGGACACGAGTTTCTGGAGGGGATTCACGGCCTACATCGAGTTCGCCACCCAGGGCGATGTGACCCACTTTCTTCCCGACGAGCAGGATCAGAAAGAGAAGAGAAAACCGGAAGGCAGAGACCGTTCCTATTTCGGCGCGCAAGCCGTCGCGTTCCACAACGGGAAGGAGACGCCGAAGGAGGAAACGGTCCCGTTCGCGCTGCTGCTCGACGGACCGGCGCCGTCCTCGCAGGAGGAATGGCGGGGACGGTGGCGGAAGCTGCTGCGCGATTCGATCGAGGCCTGGCGGAAAGGAACGATGAGCGAGGCGGAGGCCGCCTGGCTGGACGCGTTCGTGCGGGCGGGCATGCTTCCCAACAGCACTGAGCTCGAGCCTCTGAAGGCGATCGTGGACGAGTACCGGAGGCTCGAGGCCGAGGTTCCGGTGGCGCGGCGGGCGCCGTCGGTGCTGGAGGAGCCGGCCTCTCCGCAACCGCTGCTGGTGAGGGGCAATCACAAGAGCTTCGGACCGGTGGTGCCACAACGGTATCTGGCCGCGCTGGGCGGCGCCGAATACGAGGACCGGCGGGAGGCGCGGCTGAGGCTGGCCGAGGAGGTCGCCAGCGCGCGGAACCCGCTGACGGCGCGCGTGATGGTGAACCGGATCTGGGCGCGGCTGTTCGGACGCGGTCTGGTGGCGACGGTGGACAACTTCGGCAAGCTCGGCGACAAGCCGACCCATCCGGAACTGCTCGACTGGCTGGCGGCGCGATTTGTCGAAGATGGCTGGTCCATCCGGAAGGCGATTCGCATGATGGTGACGTCGCGGGCCTACCGGATGTCGTCGACAGCACCGGCGCGATCCCGGGCGGCCGATCCGGCGAACCGGCTGCTGAGCCACATGCCGGTGCGGCGGCTGGACGCAGAGTCGATTCGCGACGCGATGCTGGCGGTTTCCGGGCGCCTGGATCTGAAGATGTACGGTCCCTCGGTGGCGGTCTACTACGCGCATGAAACGGGCAAGACGAAGGGCGACAAGCCGAAGGGTCCGCTCGATGGGGACGGCCGCCGGAGCGTCTACCTCGAGATCCGTCGGAACGCGACCAATCCGTTCCTGGAAGTGTGGGACGTGCCCAAGCCGTCGACCACGCGGGGCGAGCGGGACCGGACCAACGTCCCGGCCCAGTCGCTGGCGCTGCTCAACAGTCCGTTCGTGATCGGGCAGGCCGCGCGGTGGGGGGAATCCCTCACGGCCGGAGGGGAGCCGGCGGAAAAGCGGGTGGATCGCATGTACCGGCGGGCGTTTGGCCGGCCGGCCTCGGCCGCCGAGCGGGACCGCGCACTGAGTTTCCTGGCCGAAGCGGCGCGGGAGCGGGGAGCGGAGGCCGAGTCCGCCGGAGCGTGGGCCGACCTGGCGCAGTCGCTGTTCAACCTGAAGGAATTCATCTATGTCCGGTAACGGGTCCCACCGCTACGAAGGCATGTCGCGCCGCCGGATGATGGCGCGGACTTCCATGGGGTTTCCCCTTCTTGCCCTTGCCGGTCTGGCCTCGGCGGAAGCGAAGGCGGCAGGGCGTCTGAGGCAGGCGCCCGGTCCGCACCACAAGCCCAGGGCGAAGAACGTGATCTTCTGCTACATGTCCGGCGGCGTTTCGCACATCGACTCGTTCGACCCCAAGCCCCGGTTAACCAGGGAATCCGGCAAGCCGATGCCCTTTCCCATCGAGCGGACGATGTTCAACCAGAACGGCAACATCATGGGGAGCCCGTGGGCGTTCCGGAACTACGGTCAGAGCGGCATCCCGGTCAGCGACCTGTTCCCGCAGATGGGCGGCGTGGTGGACGACTTGTGCGTGATCCGGTCGATGACGGTGAAGTTCATGGAGCACGCCCAGGCGAACTTCTACTTTCATTGTGGACAGCCGTTCACGGGATTTCCCTCGATGGGCGCCTGGACGACCTACGGGCTGGGAACCCTCTCGGAGAATCTGCCGGGATTCGTCGTGCTGGGAAGCGGCGAGATCCCGCTGGGGGGCATCAACGTCTTCGGGAGCGGCTTTCTTCCGGCCGTACACCAGGGCTCCTTCGTCTATCCGGAGCGGCCGGAGCCGCTTCAGGATGTCACACCCAAGGAGAAGGATTCCCTGCAACGGGCCCGGCTGCGGTTCCTTTCCGAGGGCGACCGAGAGTTTCTCGAACTGACGGGCGGCGAGGAGCAGATCGAAGCGGCCATCCGGAACTACGAGACCGCCTACCGGATGCAGGCGGCCGTCCCGGAACTGGTGGATTTGAGCGGCGAAAGCGAAGCCACACGCAGGCTGTACGGGCTCGACTCGGCGCAGCCGGGAAAAGCGGCCTACGGACGCCAGTGTCTGCTGGCGCGGAGGCTCGTCGAGCGGGGCGTCCGGTTCATCGAACTGACGATGGTTCCGCCGAAGGGTTTGGGCGGCGGCAACATCTGGGATCAACACTCGAAGCTGCGCGAGGGGCACGAGGGAAACGCCTTCGTCGTGGATCAGGGAATCGCGGCGTTGATCAAGGATTTGAAGGCGCGCGGACTGCTGGAAGAAACGCTCGTCATCTGGTCCGGCGAGTTCGGACGGGCGCCGTTCGTGCAGGGATCCGACGGCCGGGATCACAACCCGTACGGGTTCAGCCTGTGGCTGGCGGGAGCGGGCGTCCGGGGCGGGACCATCTTTGGCGCGACGGACGAATACGGCTACCGGGCCGTCGAGAACGTTCTCACCATTCACGACCTGCACGCGACCGTGCTGCACCTGCTCGGAATCGACCATGAACGGCTGACGTTCCGATTCGGCGGAAGGGACTTCCGGCTGACGGACGTGCACGGACAGGTGATCCACGGCATCCTTTCGTGACAGGGTCCGGAACACCGGGCGGCGGGATCAACGGGATGGCTGCAAGACAGGAAACCCCAGAGGGTTGAGGGGATCAACGACTTCGACCTTCCGCGGCGAAACGAACCGGACCAGGTCCGGCAGGTCGAAGTGACGCAACGCGCCGGGAACGGCGTTTTCCCACTGGTTGCGGTGGATCCGATGACGGGTGATCGAGGCGTACGATTCGATCATCCGCTCCAGGCGAACCGAGGAGATCCGCGTGTCGAAGGCGGCGGCATAGAGCGCGGGCACGGCGGCGAGTTCCCGGCCCCGGACAGACACGCGGGACGGATCGACGTCCGGCCGGGCCAGCAGGACGTCCACGGCGCGGGAAATGTCCTCCGCGCGCATGGCGACCAAGGGCTTGCCGGTCAGCATGGCGGTCATCGCGGATTCGTAGTCGCCGAAGTAGCGGGGCCAGTCCGAACCGCTGCGCAGCGAGGCGGGGCGTGTTTCGCCTAGCCCGCGCAAGTCGACCGAAAGCACAATGGCGCCCCCGGCCGCGAGTTTCAAGGCTTCCGGATGGGCGGCGGCTTTACCGCGCCCGTCGGCGAACACGACCGCCGGCTTGCGCCCTTCGCCTGGGGGAAGGTACAGGAGGGCGGGCAGGTCGATCCCCGGTTCCGCCTCGTAGGTGAAGCGCTCCACGGCGCCGGCGGCGCCGAACGCCCGGATCCGGGGGGGGCCGCTCCGGGGAGCAAATCCAACCATGCTCTTAACCGAATCGAGGGTGGCGCCGCCGGGCTTGAATCGCGCCAGGCGTTTCTGGTTCAGGGTGAAGACGGTTTCCGCCTGGAACTCGGTCACGACCTGGCCGCTTCGCGTGGCCCAGAGTTCGCGTTCACCGAGGACGCGGACCTCGCCCTCGGGGGAGGTGTTTTCGCTGCCTTCAAGCCATTTACTGAAGAAACGATAGGCGGCGAGGCGGCGAGGGCTGGTGTAGCCATGGCCGTCATCGGCTTCGAATTTGCCGAACCTGTCGCCGTAGCCGGCCGAATCATAGATCCGGGAGACCTCGGCGGCGGTCGCGCGGGCGCCTTCAATCGAGAAAAAGTCGCGGATGGCGGTGAGCATCAGGTACGGTTTCGGGGCGGCGGCGAGGATGAAGTCGGCGTGATCGAGACCGTCGGCCAGAAACGGAGGGATGCACTGCTCGGCGTCCTGCGGGCCGATGGTGTCGAGCAGGCGCTGCCAGGAGGTGATGTAGCAGGAGGGGGCGGCCGCGGCAAACCGGTCGTCGAGGGAAGCCAGGTAGGCGGTGTGAGTTCCGCCGCCGGAGTTTCCGGTGACGCCGACCCTCTTGGGGTCGACTTCCGGACGCGAGAGTAAATAGTCGAGCGCGCGGATGCCGTCCCAGATGGTGTACTGGGCCAGCGGGTCGCCGGCGAGCAGAGTCTGAAGCCCGAGGATGGTGTGCTCGGTCGTGGACCGAACCAGCTTCGACTCCTGGAAGTCCTCATCCCACACCTGGATCCGCTCGCCCTGGCCCAGAGTGTCCCAGGCGAGACAGACGTAGCCGCGGCGGGCAAACGTGACCAGGACGTGCTGCCAGGCGTCGTGCGCCTTGGCGCCGGCCTCGTGGCCGAGCGGAAACAGGATGGCCGGGTGGGGCGCGCGGCCGGATTTCGGCAGGTACAGGTTCGCCGTGACATGGAACCCGGGCCGGCTTTCAAAGATCACCTTCTCGATGCGGTACCCGGGCATGTCGATCGCGCCTGTGACACGCGGATTGAGCGGGGTGCGATCGGGGAAGCCGCCGAGTGCGCGCGTGAACCGCTCACGGAACAGGCGCCGCCGTTCAGCCAATTGGGCGAGCGTGGAGATGCGGGCAGTTTCGGCGCGCCGCCGGCTGATCTGGCCTTCCGCCTTCGCCTTGAGGTATTGAGGGAGCATCCGGGTGAGTTCGCGTCCGTCGACGTGGCTGGTGAGGAAATCCAGGTCCGAAGCCTGCTGCGCGAAGGCGCAGAGGCCGAGACCGGCGGCAACGAGAACGGCGCGAAAGGGCATGGACCCAGCTTATCGCCATCGCGGGGCCTCGCCAAACGGCCAGCCACGAGGACGCATCGGGAGGATCGCGTCCGGGGCCGGGGCATCAACCGCCCTTGTGGTTGAATAGAAGGCAATGGCGCAAATTCGAACGAGCCCGGAAATTCATGACGTCATCATTGTCGGCTCGGGAGCGGGCGGCGGCACCGCCACGCACGTGCTGACGCAAAAGGGGATCAAAGTGGCGCTCCTCGAGGCCGGGCCGATGCTCGACATCGCCAAGGAGTACAAAGAACACAAGATGCCCTCCGACTACGACCACCGCGGCGCCGAGCCGGGGGGGGCGATGTATTTCGGCAAGGGGAAGCCGTTCGGCTTTTTCGCGACGACAAGCGGCGGCTGGCAACTGGAGGGGGAGCCATACACGGTCGCCGAAGGGAGCCAGTTTCAGTGGTTCCGGTCCCGGATCGTGGGCGGGCGGACCAACCACTACGGACGCATGTCGTTCCGGTTCGCCGACTATGATTTCAAGCCGTATTCGAGGGACGGGCTGGGCCAGGACTGGCCGATCTCGTACGAGGACATCGCGCCGTATTACGACAAGGCGGAAGAGTTCATCGGCGTGGTCGGATCCAGGGAGGGCATCCGCAGCGCCCCGGACGGCAAGTTTCATGACCCGCCGCCTCCGAAGGTGCACGAGCTGCTCATCAAGAAGTCGTGCGACAAGCTGGGAATTCCCTGCATTCCCAACCGGCGCGCCGTGATCACGCGGCCGCTCAACGGCCGGCCGGCGTGCCACTATTGCGGGCAGTGCGGGCGCGGCTGCATGACGGCGTCCAATTACAGCTCGAGCCAGGTCGAGATCTTTCCGGCGATGAAGACCGGGCGCGTCAAGCTGATCACCAACGCGATGGTCCGCGAGGTTCTGACCGACGGCAAGGGGAAGGTGACCGGGGTGCTTTATGTCGACAAGACGACGCGCGAGCATCGCGTTCTGCGCGGGCGTGTCGTCATCCTCGCCGCGAGCGCGTGCGAATCGGCCCGGATCCTGCTGAACTCCAAAACGAAGGACTTTCCCAACGGCGTCGCAAACGGATCGGGGCTGGTGGGCCGGTACCTGATGGACACGGTCGGGTTCGGGTTGAGCGGATACGTTCCCGCCCTGGAGGGAATGCCCCGGTACGATACGGACGGAGCGGGCGGAGCGCACCTGTACATGCCCTGGTGGCTCTGGGACAAACATTCCAAGCTCGACTTTCCGCGCGGGTATCACATCGAGATCGGCGGCGGTTACGGGATGCCGCAGGCAGGCAGCTATCACGGCGCCGGGCGGAGGTGGGGATATGGCGCGGAGATGAAGCGCAAGATCCGGGAGGGCTACGGGGCCTCGGTGGGATTCGCCGGGCGTGGGGAGATGATACCGAACATTCACAGCTACTGCGAGATCGATCCGGGGGTCGTGGACCAGTGGGGGATTCCGGTGCTGCGGTTCCATTTCAAGTGGACCGACTACGAGTGGAAGCAGGCCCGCCACATGGAGAAGACGTTCGCGGAGATCATCGAGGGGATGGGCGGCAAGGTGACGGGGCTGAGCGCGGCCCAACGCGAGAGCGAGGGGATTTCGGTGCCGGGCACGATCATCCACGAAGTCGGGACGGTGCGCATGGGGACCTCGCCCGCCAACTCCGTTCTGAACGGGTTTTGCCAGGCGCACGAGGCGAAGAACCTGTTCGTGGTCGACGGCGGGGCTTTCGTGAGCAATCCGGACAAAAATCCCACGCTCACCATCAACGCCCTGGCCTGGCGCGCCTGCGACTATCTGGCCGAGGAGATGAGGAAGAACAATGTCTGACGCGTTTGTCTCCGTTCAGGCGATCGACCGGCGGGCCGCGATCCGCGCGCTGGCGGCCGGTCTTCTGTCGACGGGCGCGCTTGACCTCGAAGGGGCCCAGCACGTCCACGCCGAGGCCGGCGCCCGAAAGAAGGCGGACGGCAAGTACGCTCCGCAGGAGCTGACGGCGCACGAGTATCGGACGGTGGCAGCCCTGGCCGCTCTGATCGTTCCCGCCGACGAAGTGTCGGGCAGCGCGGTGGATGCCGGCGCGCCGGAGTTCATCGACCTGCTATGCAGCCAGAACGCGGAGCTGGCGGGGATCTACCATGGCGGACTGGCGTGGATGGACGCCGAGATGCGCCGCCGCCACGGAACGGCCTTCGTGGAAGCGCCCGCCGCGCGGCAGACCGAGCTGCTGGACGCGATCGTGAAGGCCGAGCAGGAGGAGCGCGCCCGGCGGGCCGAGGAACTTGTCTACGAGCGGTCGCCGCAATACCGCAACTTCTCCGGGTACACGACGCACGCGCCCGCGGCGATGCTGCCGGGGGTGCGGTTCTTCGACTGGGTCCGGAAGATGTCGATCGACGCGTTCTACACGAGCCCGATCGGCGTGAAGGACCTGGGTTACGCCGGCAACAAGGGGATGTCGAAATACGAGGTCCCGAAGGCAGCCGTCGACTATGCGATGAAGCGTAGCCCGTTCGCCTGAGACCGAGGAGGTCCGAATGTCCATCCACGACGAAATGTCGAGACGAACCGCGATCGGCGCGGGACTGTCCGCGTTGCCCGCCGCAGGCGCCTGGAAATCGGGAAACACGAAACCGCTGATGGGCGCGGGCGAGCACACCTACGAGGTTCACCATGACTGGGGCCGGCTGCCGGACCGGATCCGCTGGGGGAACTGTCACGGAGTGGTGGAGGATTCCCGGGGCCGAATCTACGTCTTCCACACGGTCCACCGGACCAGCATCAGCACGGACGCGATGGTTGTGTTCGACGAGACGGGAAAGTTCGTGACGAGCTGGGGCAGCGAGTTCGCCGGCGGCGCCCACGGATTGCACATCGAGAAGGAGGGCAGCGAAGAGTTTTTCTATCTTTGCGACATCAACCGCAGGATCGTCGTCAAGACGACGCTGGACGGCAAGGAAGTGATGCGTCTGGGATATCCGAAAGAGTCGCCGTCTTACCCGCTCGACGCGGAGGGCAAGCCGGCGGCCAAGTACGTTCCCACCAACCTCGCCGTGGCGTCAAACGGCGACATCTACGTTGCCGACGGCTACGGGTCGAGTTTCGTGAATCAGTACGACCGGAACGGGCGGCTGATCCGCACGTTCGGGGGAGGCGGGACGAAGGCGCCGGGATCGCTGAACGCGCCGCACGGCATTTTCATCGACCGGCGTTCGGGCGTCGAGGAGGTCGTGGTCGCGGACCGGTCGAACAACCGTCTCCAGTACTTCACGCTTGACGGAAAGCATTCGCGCTTCGTCACCGAGGGAATCCAGTTGCCCTGCCATTTTCATTTTCGGGGCGGGTTGATGCTGATTCCGGACCTGGCCGCGCGCGTGGTCCTGCTGGACCGCGGCAACAAACCGGTGGCGGTTCTCGGCGATGATTCGGCGAGCGACTACAGGAAGACGCGCACGCAGCCGCGGGAGTCGTTCAAGCCGGGCAAGTTCGTCTGCCCGCACGGGGCCTGCTTCGACCATTCCGGCAACATTTTCGTGGCCGAGTGGGTGGAGGCCGGACGGCTTACGAAGCTGCGGAAGGTTTGAGGCGATGCGAACAGCGGGAAATGCAGCCCAGCTTCCGTGAGCGGATCGCGGCGCTCCGCGCGCGGACGGACGACCCGGACCGCCTGGCGATACTCGAACTCCTCGAAGAGGCCGACGAACGCCAGCAGCGGTCCCTGGCCAACCAGGCCTGGCTCGAGGACCGTCTCTCGCGGGTGGAGAACTCGGTGCTGTTCCGCTTCCTCCGGTGGCTCGGGTCGATGGGCCAGGCCTACATCGGACGTTTGGGACAGATCCTGCTCCGTTCTCCGCTGTCCTCCGTCCACGCCCTGCTTCGTCCGGCTTCTCCGGCGGCCAGCTCCGAGTACGCACAGTTCCTCGACGCGGAACAGCAGCAGGCCGGCGACGCCTCGCCTTGGAAGCACCAGCCAGCCATTTCCGTCCTCATGGCCGTGTGCGATCCAAAGCTCGAATGGCTCCAGGAGGCGGTCCAGTCGGTGCGGCAGCAGACGTACGACCGCTGGCAGTTGTGCATCTGCGACGATGCATCGCGAAGCCGGGATGTGGTTTCGTATCTCGCGGAGTGCGCCGAGTCGGATTCGCGCATCCTGGTGACGGCGAACGCGGAACGGAAGGGAATCTCCGCCTCGCTGAACAAAGCCGCCGGACTGGCCTCGGGCGATTACGTCGCGTTTCTGGATCATGACGACCGGCTGGCGCCCTTCGCGCTCCACGCGGTCGCCGGCGCGCTGCAACAGGGTCCGGCGGACGTGCTGTACTCCGACGAAGACTGGATGAGCAGCCACGGGGTACGAATCAAGCCGAACCTGAAGCCGGACTGGTCTCCGGACCTGCTTCTGTCCTGCATGTACATGGGGCACCTGCTGGTGGTGCGGCGCGAAAAGGCCGAACAGGCGGGCTGGTTCCGGCCGGAGTACGACGGCGCGCAGGACTACGATCTCGCGCTGCGGATGACGGCGGGACCGGCGACGGTCCGCCATATACCGAAGATCCTCTACCACTGGCGGCGTCACGAGGGGTCGACGGCGGCGCATCCGGGCGCAAAGCCGCACGCCCATGAGGCGGGCAAGGCGGCGCTGGCCGATGCGCTGGCGCGGCGCGGGGCGCCAGCGGCTGTCGTGGACGGACCCGAACGACACACCTACCGGGTGAAGCGGACGGTGCAATCCGAGCCGCTTGTCTCCATCGTCGTCTGCTCGCGCAACATGAAGCTGTTCACGCGATGCAGCCGCGCGCTGACCAAAAGGACGGCTTACCCTTGGCGCGAGGTGATCCTGGTTCACCACCTCGCCAGGGGTTCGGCGGCGCCGCCGCGGGAGGCCGCCCGCGTGATACCGTACAGCGGGCCGTTCAACTTCGCGCTGATGAACAACCTGGCGGTGGGCGCCGCGCGCGGAGAGGTGGTCGTGTTCCTCAACGACGATGTGGAGCCGTTGCAGGACGACTGGCTCACGGCACTGGTCGCGCAGGTTCAGCGGCCTGAGGTCGGAATCGTAGGGGCGAAGCTGGTGTACCCTCGGGGAAACATCCAGCACGCGGGCATGGCAGTCGGCATCATGGATGGCGCCGGCCACCCGGGACGCGGGCTCCACGCAAGCAGCCTGTGGCGGTGGCTCGACCTGACGCGGAACGTGTCGGCGGTCACCGGCGCGTGCATGGCCATCCGGCGCGAGACGTTCGAGTCTCTCGGTGGATTCGATACGACATTCCCGCTCAACTATAACGACGTGGACCTGTGCCTTCGGGTCCGGCAGGCGGGGCTCGAGGTCATCTACGAGCCGGCGGCGCTGCTCCGCCACTGGGAAGGGCAAAGCCGTGCGGCAGGGACGCGAATGTGGGAGCGCGAGCAGTTCCACATGCGGTGGCGCAACTGGCTCAGCCGCCCGGACCCGTATTATTCGCCGTTTTTCAATCCCGCCGTGGAGGCGCCGGCGCTCCGGCATCCGTCTCAAATGGAGAGCCGGTAGCCATTGCGAGCAAGGCCATCCACCAGTCAAGCAGGGCCGGTTTGTGGAGGGGGAATTCGCCCAGGGCGTGGATGGCGACCGCCGCCAGGCCGATCAGCGCGGGGCGCGACGGAAGGCCGCGCAGGCCCGCCAGCAACAGTGGAAGGAGCGTCAGCAGAGGCAACGGCAAACCCGTCTCGGCGGCCCATTCGAGCCAGTCGTTGTCGGCGTGCAGGACGGTAAACCCGATATCGTCCGGAGCGAACCGTGGATAGGCGTCCTGCCAGGCGCCGAGTCCCCAGCCGCTGAGCGGACGCGCGGCGATCATTCCGGCCGAAGCCCGCCAGGCCTCCAGACGCGCCTCGTAGGCCTGGTAGCTACCCAGTTGCGCGAAACGGCTCCAGCCGACGGCGAGTCCGACCGCGGCGATCACGGCGGCGGCTCCCAGCGCGAGGGCGCGGCGCCGCAACGAGAGGGAGAGGACTACGGCAATTTCGGCGGCAACCAGCGCCGTCCCCAGCCGTGACCTGGTCAGCAAAACCGAAACGACAAGACCGAGGCTCGCCACGCCATAGGCGGAACGTCCGGTCGTCACCAGACGCGAGAGCACGACGGGAAGCACGAGTTCAACCCAAGCGGCGTAGTGGTTCCGGTTCCAGAAGGGGCCGAATGGTGGATCCGGCCCGTGGCTGAGCCGGTAGACGGTAATGCTGGCCGCGGCGAAAACGACCGCCAGGGCGGCGATCCACGGGCCCGGGTCGCGCCGAAGCTGGAGGGCCAGCAGGAACACGATCGCCGCGCCGGCCCAATCGACGGCCGCGGCCCGGGTGGCCGCCGGATCGAGCGTCACTCCGAAGGCGATCTGCGCCGCCGCCCAGCAGGGCCAGAGCGCAGGCGCGGCAATCCACCAGCTCCAGCGAAGCGCGGCGCCGCGCATCCACCGGACCACGTGAACCGCCGCGAGCAGCGCCGCCGCGGCCGCCACCCAGCGATGCGATCCGTCCCAACGGGCCGACACCAGGGAGGCGGCCATCAGAGTCAGGAAGGCGGCATTCACCGGGGCGCGAGCTCCACGCGTTCGATGGTGTAGCTGCCGGTGACCAGGCCGCGCGTGCGTCGGCGGTACCGGAGGCGGATGGCGCCAGCTTCGGCCGTCCATTCAAACTGCATGGGTCCGCCTTCCCAGCGCGCGCGCGGCGCCGGGGTGAAACTTCGTTGCGAGGCGAGCGGCTGCCACAACAGTTCCGCGGACTCAGGCTGATGGCCCGAAAAGACGAACCGCAAGCCGCCCGAGCGAATCACGGAGACGCCTTCCGGAGGAGTCACCCGCCAATCGAGTCCGCGCTGGAGAGGCTCGCTCGAAAAGGCGGCATTGACAAGGGCGCCCGTTTCGGCGCGGGGGCCGATGGCGTTCCAGGCCGAAACCGCCTTGTCCGCGCGGCCGGACTCGACGGCGCGGTCACACCAGGCCAACAGGACCGGCCTGTCGTCGTTGATGGCAAAACGCGCCAGTTCATTGGCGACAGGCGCCGCCGCGTCGAGCCGGTTTGTGTGCAGGAGGAACTCGAGATACTTGTTCCAGGCGCGGCGCTGTTCGCCGCCGATGGGCGGCAGCGCTTTGGCGCGGATCTCGGCTTCGTCGCCGCTGGCCCGCCAGCACAGATGAAACACCGGGTCCATGTCGCGCCGCGAAACGCGGAGGGATTCGCGACACCATCGCCAGAATTCCGCGGTTCTCCCCTGCCGCAAATAGAAGTTCGCCAGCGCCCAGCGGGGATGGAAAAGACGATTTCGGCCGGCCTCTTCGAGCAGCGCGGCTTCGGCGCGGCGGACGTCGCCGGCTTCCTCCCAAAGGACGGCCTGATCGAGAAGGCCGGGACGCAGCCGGGGATTCGAGGTCAGGACGGCGCAGCAGGCGACCGCCGCGAGCGCGGCGAGGCCGGAAGTTCCGCGGGCGAATCGGCTTTGCGACACTAGAGACCAGTGTACTGTCCGATCCTCCTGGTCTCCCTGCTCGCGGCGGTCCCTGTCGGGGGCGCCGCCGCCCGGGGCAGCTTTCTCGCCGACGGCATCCTCACCTGGTGGCAGACGACCCTGTTCGAGGGCTCGGTGGTGGAGGCGTCGCGAGTGGCGGTGCGCGTGTGGATGGGCGGATCACGCTGGGTTCTGGCGGCAGGGGCTTCCGGCAGGGCGCATGGCGGCTGGTTCGAACTCGAGAAAGGAACCGCGGTCGCCACCGGGATCACCGCCGCCGGTGGAGCCCGGATCGAGGGCAGGGGTTACCGGATTACCGTCACGAAGGGGGCGGCGCCGGCCGTCCTGTACGCCGGGGATCCTCCCAAGGTTGTTCCCGAAGGCGCGATGGAACTCCGCCGAGTGCCGCGAATTCCTCCGCCGGAAGGCGCCATGGAGGAGGAACAGCGGCCGTTGAGCCAGCGGCCGTGACGGGTTACCGAGGCCCGCAGCCCGGTTCCCTGGCCCCAAACTTGCTTAAGGTATGAGTATGCTGCGAATCGCAAAGATCGGGGCCGTGCTGCTGGCGCTGGCGGCGGCGGTGGTGTTCCTCATTCCGGCGCTGATTTCAGGGGAGCGTTTCCGCCCACTGCTCGAAACGCAGCTTGCCGCGGCGTTGGGACGTTCTGTCTCGATCGGAAGCTGTTCGTTGCGTGTGATTCCTCCTTCGCTCAAAGCGGAGAATCTCCGCGTCGCCGAGGACCCGGAGTTCGGCAAGGAGCCGTTCGCCGCCGCCCGTGAGTTCACGGTCAATGTCCGGCTGCTGCCCTTGCTGAGGGGACAGGTCGAGGTCGCCTCCATCCGGCTGATCGAGCCTTCGATCTCGCTGATCCGGAATCGAAAGGGCGTGTACAACACCGCGTCGATCCGGGGACAGGGTACCGCGCCGGGAGGAGGCGGCCCGGCAATCGGACGCGTGACGATTGAAAGGGGGAGGCTGGTTGTGCGGACACCGGAAGGGCCGCCCGCCGAGTATTCGAACCTGAACGTGACGGCTGACGGTCCCGATGTCTCGATCGAGTCGGAGATCGCGCCCAACCCGCGGACGAAGGCGACGGTGCGCGGGAAGGCGCGGATCGTTTCCGGGGGGGACATCATGAATCTGGACGGGAGCCTCGAGGCGTCCGGCCTGGTGCTTTCCGGGAAACCCTGGCCGCATCCGCTGCGCGCGGAATTCACCGGAACGTCGTCAAAGGGCGTTCTTACCTGGAAGAAACTGCAAATCAGCGCCGGCAAGCTGAACGCGTCGGCGGCGGGGACGATCGACATCAACGGAGAAGAGCCCGCGGTTGACCTGCGGGCCGATCTGCCGAAGGCAGCCATCACAGAGTTGGCGGAGATGGCCGCGGGGCTTGGAGTCGCGTTCGCGCCGGGATACGAGATCGGAGGAACCGTGGCGGCGCGAATCCAGGCGCGCGGCAGGATGTCCAGCCCTTCGTTGCAGGGCGCGGCGACGATCGAGGACCTCATCGTTCGAGGCGGCGGAATCAAGGATCCGGTCCGGGTTCCGCGTCTGGCGCTGGCGTTCACGCCGGAAACGATCCGGTCCGAGCCCTTCACGGTGCAGACGGCCGGGACGCGCCTAAACGGGCATTTCTCGCTATCCCAGTATTCGACCGCTCCCCGACTGGAGGCGGCGGTGTTCACGGAGAAGTCGAACCTGGCGGACCTGATTCGCATCGCGCAGGCCTACGGAGTGGCCGCGGCTGAGGGCGCAACGGGGTCGGGGCAACTGGACCTGGCGTTGCGAATCCACGGATCGATCCGGAAAGGCGCCGCATTGCAGTATACGGGAAAGGGGCGGCTGGAAGGCGCGTCCATTACGCTGCGCGCGTTGGCAAAGCCGATCGAAAACCTTTCGGCGACGGCGCACTTCACGGCGGACTCGGTGGCGGTCGAGCAGGCGCGGTTCAAGCTGGGCGGAACGAACTGGTCCGGTTCCCTGCGGGCGGCGGACTTCGCCAGCCCGAGAATCGAATTCGATCTCGAGGCGGACCGTCTGTCGCTGCTCGAGCTTCGCGGGCTGACGCAGCCGGGCGGCGGCGGAGAGCAGGGCCCGGCGCCGGCGGGCGGGGGCGCCGCAAGACTTCGCGCGGCGGGAACCCTGAAAGCCGGAACACTGTTGCTGGAGCCGCTGACGCTGAGCGCCGTCCGGGCCACTTGCACGTTCGAGAACGGGGTGCTGCGGCTGGACCCGGTGACGGCGGGATCCTACGGGGGGACTGTGGCCGGCGGGATCACGGCGGACCTGCGCACGGCCACGCCGGCCTACACCGTAAAAGCGAAGCTCGACCGGGTCGACTCGGCCCAACTGCTGGCGGCGGTCTCGCCGATCCGGCAGGTGGTCAGCGGACCGCTCTCGGCGCAGGGACAGTTCCAGATTTCGCCGGGGCCGGGCGGGGATCTGATGCGCGGACTGAGCGGGTCCATGTCCATGCGCTTCAGCGAAGGAAAGCTCCTGCCGCTCGACGTGCTCAAAGAGGCCGGAACGCTGGCGCGATTCGTGAAGATCCCGCAAACCCAGTTCACGAACTTCGTTTCGCTGTCCGGCGACATCGCCTTCCAGAACGGCGTGGGAACGACGCAGAACCTGCGCATGGAACTGGACCGCGGCGCGGTGGACCTGTCGGGCACGGTGAACCTCGCCGAGCAGACGGTGAACATGAAACTCCTCACGACCCTGAACAGGCAATTGAGCGAAGAGGTGGGCGGATCCCGGATCGGAGGCTATCTCACGGCGGCGGTCTCCAACGCCAGGGGCGAGCTGATCATCCCATCGCTTCTCACGGGACCACTTTCGAAGCCGAGGATGACGCCGGACGCCGCCACATTCGCCAAGCTCAAACTCCAGCACGCCGTTCCGGCTCTGGGCGGCGCCACGGGGTCCATCGTCGAGGCGGTGAAAGGGAACAAGGAAGGCTTGGGCGGAATTCTCGATGCACTGGGCGCCCGCCGGAAGAAGAAGTGACTCCGCGCGCCGCCGGGGGGCTATACTGAAAACCTCAGCCGGAGCGCGCATGATCGCGACCTATCTCCATCGCTTCATCGTGGCGGCCACGCTGCTCGCGTCCGCCGTCGGACAGCCGCACGTGTCGCCCATGGCCGGCCGGTGGTTTCCCGCCGATCCGGGACGGCTCCACCTGGCCGTCGAACGCGCCTGGGTGGAGGCCGGGACGCGAACAGGGACGACGCATCCGAGGCCGGGGCTGCTCGGCCTGGTGGCGCCGCATGCCGGGATCGAGTACTCGGGAGGGGTCGCGGCGGCGGCCTACCGGCAGATCGGGTCCCCACCGAACATCATTCTCCTCGGATTCAGCCACCGGTTTCCGCTGGAGGGGGTGGCCGCGCCCCGAGTGACGGCTTACACGAGCCCGGCGGGAACGGCGCCGGTCAACTCCGAGGCGATCGCCGAGTTAGGAGCGGCCCTGATGGACGAGGAGCGCCTCTGTGACCACTCGCTCGAGAATCATCTGCCTTTTCTGCGCCGCGCCGCTCCGCAGGCGAAGCTGATTCCGCTCTACGTGGGCAGCCTGACGGCGAAGCAACTGGCGGAGGTGGGCCGCAAGATCGCCGCCCGGGTATCGCGGGGCGATCTGGTGATCGCCTCCTCCGATTTCACCCACTACGGCAAGAATTACGGGCACACGCCATTTCCGAACGACCAACAGCTGCCCGACCGGCTGCGCGAGCGAGCAAATGAAGCGTTCGAGGAGATCTCCTCACTGGACGCGACCGCCTTCGACCGCTTCCTGGCGCGGACCGGTGACACGATCTGCGGCCGCGATCCGATCCGGCTGCTGATGGCGGCGATGGCCGCGATTCCGGGCGAGGACGTCTACATGGAGGTGCTCGACTCGAGACTGTCGGGCGAGCTGACGCGCGATTATTCGCTCAGCGTCACCTACGGCGCGCTCGGCTTCTACCCGGCTTCATCGTTCGCCGTGAGCGGACAGGCGCGGCGGAGGCTGCTGGCGCACTCCCGGGCGGCACTCGAGGCGCATCTCGACGGCAAGGGCGCCGCCGCGTTCAACGGACCGGCTTCGCCCGAACTCGAGCGGCGCGCCGGCGTGTTCGTGACCATTCGCAAGCAAGGGGAGCTGCGCGGCTGCGTCGGCACGCTGGCGCCGCGTCTGCCCCTGCCCGGGATGGTGGCCGACAGAACCGTCGCGGCCGCGCGTTCGGATCCGCGCTTCCGGTCCCTTTCGCGGGAGGAGGGGCCGGTGAAGGTGGAAGTGTCGCTGCTCACCCCTTTGAAGCGTCTCCCGGACTGGAGGGCGTATCGCGAAGGGCTGGGGGGCGTGCTCGTGCTCGGGAACAACGGCGGGTTGCTGCTGCCGCAAGTGGCGCGCGAGATGGGATGGAGCGCCCGGCAGTTTCTCGAGGGGCTGTCGCGGAAAGCCGGGCTGCCGCCACTGGCCTATCAGGATCCCAAAGCCCGTCTCTACGTGTTTCGCGCCCAGGTGTTCGGAGAGGACTGAGTGCTTCCCGAAGTCGACGCCGCCTTGAAGAAGGGCGCCACGGTCGTCACGGCGGGCTCGCGGCTCTCCCGGTCGCTGCGGGCGGGGTTCGCGAGGGCGCGGCAGGCGGAAGGCAAGCGCGCCTGGACCAGTCCGGATATCCTGCCCTGGAACGAGTGGGTCATGCGCCGCTGGCACGCCTCCAGCGACGCACCGCCGCCGTTGAACGGGACACAGGAGGAATCGCTATGGCGCCGGGTGATCGAATCGCGCGAGCGCGGCCTGATTCATACGGGCGGGGCGGCGCGGGCGGCGATGGAGGCGTGGCTGCTGCTGCATCAATATCGCCTGCCCCGGGAGCATCCGCTCTGGCTGCAAAGCCGGGAAACGGCCGCCTTCCGGCAGTGGTCGCATGAATACGGCGAGTTGACCGCGCGGCTCGACAGGATCGACGCCGCCCGCCTTCCCGACCGGATCAGGCCGGCGCCCGCCTACCTGGCGGGCTTCGATACGCTGACCCCGCAGCAGGAGGCTCTGTTCGCCCGCGCTCCGGGAACCGTGCGGGTCGGCGAAGGAGCGGCGAGGTGCCGCGCGCCCGTCCTCGCGACGCTGCCCGACCAGGAGGCCGAGATCGAGGCGGCGGCGGCGTGGGCCCGCGACCGGCTGGACCGACAGGTGGGGATCATCGTGCCGGACCTGCACGGCGCCCGAAAGACAGTGGACCGGGTTTTTCGGTCACTGGTTCCGGGCGCGTATCACATTTCGCTGGGAACGCCAATCGCCGAACACCCGATGGTGGCGGCGGCTCTCAACATGCTGGAACTGGCGGTGCGGCCGGCTCCGATCGACAGCGCGACGCGGGTTCTGCTGAGCCCGTTCGCCCGGGGAGACCTGGCCCGCCGGGCGCTGCGGGATGTCGAGATGCGGCGGGAGGGCCTGTGGGAGGCGTCGCTTGAGTCGGTCGGGGCGTTTCCGGAGGCGGCGGCCGCGGCTTCCGCCCTCCCGCGGCAGCAGACGGCGTCCCGGTGGGCGCTGTCCTTCTCGTCCCTGCTGGCGGCGTTCGGCTGGCCGGGACGTCCGCCGGTCGACTTTGAAGCGGCCAGCAGCTGGCAGGACGTCCTGGCGGATTTCTCGTCTCTCGACACGACGGTGAATGCCATGACGGCAGGATCGGCGATCGACTGGCTGCGGCGCTGCGCGGCTTCGCGCACGTTCGAACCGGCCAACCGCGGAGAGCCCGTCCAGATCCTGGGAACGCTGGAGGCGGCCGGCTCAGAATTTGACGCCTTGTGGATCACCGGATTCGACAGTGAGTCGTGGCCGCCTGCCGCCTCCCCGAACCCATTTCTGCCGCTGGCGCTGCAACGGGAGCGGGACGTGCCGAACAGCTCCCCGGAACAGGCCCTCGCCTTCGCCCGGCGCGTGACGGCGCGTCTCCTGTCGTCGGCGGCGGAGATTGTCGTGAGCCACGCAGAAACGGCGGAGGACCGCCCGCTGCGGCCGAGCCCGCTGGTGGCGCACCTGGCGGAGAGGAAGGTGAAGCGCCCGCAGCCGGCGCCGCCGCGTCGGCCCGCGACGGAGCCGTTCGAGGACCCGGCCGCACCGCCGCTGGAGGTCTCCGGAGCCGCGCCGGGCGGCGCCCGGATTCTGGAGTTGCAATCCCACTGCCCGTTCCGGGCGTTCGCCGAAACGCGCCTGCGGGCGCGCCCGATGGAGCACCCGGACCCGGGCCTCGATCCGCGCGGGCGCGGCGTTCTGATTCATGAGGCTCTGGCGCACCTGATGGCCGCGATCGGGGATTCGTCCAGGCTGGCCGGACCGGCCGGAGCCGAGATCGCCGAGGCCGTGGAGCACGCGTTGCGGCGCATGGCGGACGAGAGCGCTTTCGGCAAGCGCCTGCGGGAGATCGAACGGCGCCGCCTGACGTCGCTGCTTGAACGCTGGCTCGATGTCGAACGCGAGCGGAGGGTGCAGTTTCAGGTCGTTGGCGTGGAGGTGAAGCGCGAAGTCGAGGTCGGCGGCCTGCGCATCGTGACCCGGATCGACCGCGTGGACCGCCTGCCTGACAGACGGAGCGTCCTCATCGACTACAAGCTCACGGCCCCGTCGCCGGAGGCATGGGAAGGGGAGCGGCCGGATTCGCCGCAGCTCCCCCTCTACGCGGTCACGCATGAGGAGGCCCTCGCCGCCGTCGCCTTCGCGCAGGTCAGCACGGCGGGCCTTCGATTCCGGGGGGTGTCCGCCGCGGCGGGCGCACTGCCGAAAGCCGATGAGATGGACGGCTCCACCTTCGCGAGCCGGGTCGCGGCATGGCGGGATGCGCTGGAAACGCTCGCCGCGGACTATTGCCGCGGCGAGGCCACAGTGGATCCGAAAGACGGCCCGAAGACCTGCGAGCACTGTCACCTGCCCACCCTATGCCGGATCGCGGACTAGCGCCCGTCACCTCTGACCACGAAGCGAGACGGCGGGCGCTGGATCCGGCTGCGAGCTTCCTCGTACAGGCGCCCGCCGGTTCGGGAAAGACCGAACTGCTCATCCAGCGTTTTCTGGCGCTGCTGGCGCGGGTGGACCAGCCTGAGGCCATCGTCGCGATCACGTTCACGCGGAAGGCTGCCGCGGAAATGCGGGACCGTGTGCTCACGGCGCTCGATCGCGCAGCCCGGGGGGAGGAAGGCGAATCGGCGAGCGACCGGCTGACGCTCTCGCTCGCGCAGCCGGCGCTCGCCGTCGCGGCCGCGCGCGGCTGGGACATCCGGACGAATCCGTCGCGGCTCCGGATCCAGACGATCGATTCCCTGTGTGTGTCGCTGGTGAAGCGGATGCCCTGGCTTTCGAGGCTCGGGGCCGTGCCGGAGATCGTCGAGGACGCGGGAGACCTGTACCGGGAGGCGGCCCGCGCGACCATACAGATGCTCGGCGAAGAGGGCGCCGCCGCCGATGCGATCGCCAGGCTCGCCCTGCATGTCGACAACGACATCCGGCGGTTGCAGATGCTCCTCGAACAGCAGTTGCCCCGGCGGGACCAGTATCTGCGCCACATCGGAGTGAATCCGGATCCGGCCGCCGTGCGGGCCCAACTGGAGGCGGACCTGGCGCGCCTGGCTGCCGAAGCCACGGCGCGCCTGCGGGCGGCGTTCCCCAAAAGCGCCGAGGCGCGGCTGGCCGGGCTGATGGCCTTCGCCCGCAAGACCGGGCCGGCGCCGCTCACGACGTTCGAGCAGTGGCGCGGCGCGGCGGACCTGCTGCTGACAACCAACGGCAACTGGCGCAAAACAGTCAACGTAAGCCAGGGATTTCCGCCCGGCGCCCGGCTCCAGAAATCGCAGTTCCAGGAGATGATGTCAGACCTTCAGAACCGGGATGACCTGCTCGAAGAACTCAACGAGTTCCGGCGCCTGCCGCCGGCGCGGTTCACCGACGCGCAGTGGCAGGTCCTGGAGGCCCTGCTTACCGTCCTGCCGATGGCGGCGGCGCAGTTGAAGCTGGTGTTCGCGACGCACGGCGCCGTAGACTTCGTGGAGGTAGGCGAGGCGGCGCGCCTCGCTCTGGGCGAAGCAGACGAACCGACGGACCTTGCCCTCTCTGCGGGCGACCGCATCGAGCACCTGCTGGTGGACGAAGTGCAGGACACGTCGATCACACAGATCGAGCTGTTCGAGAGATTGATCGCCTCCTGGGAGCCCGGCGGCGGGCGCACCCTGTTTCTCGTCGGCGATCCGATGCAGTCGATCTACAAGTTCCGGGACGCGGAGGTAGGGTTGTTCCTGCGGATCCGCCAGCAGGGGCTCGCCGGGCACGCGGTGGAACCGCTCCGGCTGACCTCGAACTTCCGGTCGCGGCCGGAGATCGTCGAATGGGTGAACGGAGTTTTCTCGCGCCTGTTCCCGCCACGGGAAGATGTCGCGGCCGGAGCGGTGTGCTACAGCGGCAGCGAAGCGGTGCGGGAGCCGGCGGGAGGACCGCGCGTTCGCGTACACGCGCTGGCCGGCGCCGATGCGGCCACGGAGGCGGAGCTGGTGGCGGACCTGGCCGAAGAGCAGCGGGACGGCCACACCGCGATCCTGCTGCGCGCCCGGCAGCACGGCACGGCGATCGTGGCGGAGTTGCGCAGGCGGGGGATCCGTTACCGGGCGGTGGATCTCGACTCGCTGGGGGAACGGTCCGCGGTGAGAGATCTGCTCGCGCTGACGCGAGGCCTGCTGCATCCCGGCGATCGCACGGCCTGGCTGTCGATCCTCCGCGCACCGTGGTGCGGGCTGACGCTGGCGGAGTTGCTGAAAGCGTCGCAGGGAGCGCTGATCTCCCCGCTCGAAGCGGGCGATGCGCGGTTCCGCGACGCGATCCGTGGCGGGCTGCGCTCGATCCGGCGCGTCCCGCTGCGGCAGTGCGTCGAGGAGACGTGGCGGGCGTTGGGCGGACCTGCCTGTCTGCCCGACGAGGCGGCGCACTCGGACGCGGCGCGGTTCTTCGATCTCCTCGACGAGCTGGACCGCGGCGGCGAACCGGAAAGCCTGCGCCTTCTCGAAGAGCGGGTTGCGAAGCTGTACGCGCAGCCCGATCCGCTGGCCGGCGATTCGCTCCAGATCATGACGATTCACAAGGCGAAGGGCCTCGAGTTCGATTCCGTGATTCTGCCCGGCCTGTCCCTGTCGGCGGCGAGCGATCCAAAGCCGCTGCTGCGGTGGGCGGAGCTGCCGCTCGACAAGGGCACGGGGCTGGTGCTCGCGCCCGTCGAAGCCAGCGAGGACGAGGCGGAGGATCCGATCTACGCCTACCTCCAGCATCTGGACCGGCGCCGCCAGAGGCACGAGTCGGTCCGGCTGCTGTACGTCGCCGCCACGCGCGCGAGGGAATGGCTGCACCTGGCCGGGAACGTGGAGGTCGAGAACGGCGCCGTCAAGCCTCCGCGGCGCGACACATTTCTTCACGCCTTGTGGCCGGCGGTGGAGCACGAGTTCACGGCCGCCGCCAGGGAGAGGAGGGCCGCCCAGTTCGCTCTTGGATTCCGCCCGCCACGGCCGCTGCGGCGGCTGCCGGACGGCTGGCGCGTTCCCGAACCTCCGGAGCCGCTCCGCTGGCGGCCCGCGGAGGCCGACGAGCCGGTGACTTACGACTGGACGGGCGCCACGCTGCGGCACGTAGGCACGGTGGTGCACGCCGCGTTGCACCGCGGGGCATGGACCGCGGACTGGATTCGCCGGGCGCTCGAGGGGCGGGGCGTCCCGCCGGCAGAGCTGGAGGGAGCCGTGGCGACCGCACAGCGGGCGCTCGACAACATGCTGGCCGACGAACGCGGCAGGTGGATCCTGGCGCGGAGGGAGGAAGAGGCCAACGAGTTCGACGCGAGCCTGGTCGAGGACGGAGTCGTGCGGCGCTGCGTCATCGACCGGACGTTTGTCGAAGACGGCATCCGGTGGGTGATCGATTACAAGACGGGCTCTCTCGAAGGCGGTGGCGTCGAGCAATTCCTGGACAACGAAGTGGAACGGTATCGCGGACAGATGGAGCGCTACAGGCGGTTGTTCGAGGAAATGGAGGGAAGGCCGGTCCGGCTGGGGCTGTACTTTCCTCTCCTGCGGGGCTGGCGGGAGTGGTGACGGTCACCAGACGCCGATCAGTTTCCACCAGGCGAAACCGATGATCGAGTAGATGGCGATGTTGACAAGCGAGAGGATGAAACCTGTGCGCCACCAGGCCCTCATGGTCACGTACTCGTGGGCGAAGAACATCGGCGACGGAGTGGTTCCATAGTTTGTGAGTCCGGCGGCGAAATTGGAGAAGCAGGCGAAGGCGAACGCCACCAGGCCGGGGGGAGCTCCCTTGGCGAGAAGAACCGCCAGAAACGGCGGGTACATGGCGAGGATGTGGGCGGTGATGCTGGCAAACGCGTAGTGAGCGTAGAAATAGATCAGGAGGGCGGCGACGAACAGCGTGATCCAGCCGGCCCAGTCGAAGGCGGCCGCCACGCCGCGGGCGAACTCGGTGGTGACGCCGGTGTCCGCGAGCGCCTTGCCGAGGCGCACAAGCCCGCCGTACCAGAAAAAGATGTCCCAGGCGGCCTTTTCGCTCTTGACGTCCTCCCAGCTCAGAACCCCGGTGGCGAGCAACGCGGCGCTGCCCGCCAGGGCGGTGAGGGTGATGTCGACCTTGTGGAGTCCGCTGGTGACCCACATGCCGCAGACAGAGACAAAGACGACCGTGAGGATGCGCTCATTCGGCGAGAGCGCCCCCATCTTCTCGAGTTCCCTGCCGGCGAACGCCGTGGCCTCCGGCGTCTTCCGGACTTCCGGGGGGTACAGCTTCATGATCACGAGCGGACCGGCAAGCAGGGCGCACACGCCAGGCACAATTCCGGCGACGAACCAGCTGGCCCAGGTGATCGGATAGCCCGCCTGGGTCGCGATCTGCGCTGCGAGAGGGTTGCTGGCCTGTCCGGTGAAGAACATCGAGGCGGTGACGCAGATGCCCTGGTAAACAGCAAGAAAGAGGAATGTTCCGATCAGGCCGGCGGTGGCCCCCGGCGTGGATCCGTACAGTTCGGCGATGGACCGGCAGATCGGAAGGATCACTCCGCCGGAGCGCGCGCCGTTGGACGGAATGATGCTCGCCAGAACCGCGTCCGAGAAGGAGAGCGCGTAGCTGACGCCGAGCGAGCTCGAGCCGAAGGCCTTGACGAAAAACAGCGCGATGCGACGGGCGAGTCCGGTGTTGAGGAGCGCGCGGGAAATGAAGAAGGCCGCCATCACGAGCCAGACCGTCGGGTCCCCGTAGCCGGCGAGCGCGGACTGGACGGTCAGGCCGCCGATGATCGCCGAAAGCGTCACGGCCAGCAGCACGAGAGCCCCGCCGGGAATCGGCTCGAGGATCAGGCCCGCGATGGTGGCCGCGAAGAGGGCCACCAGCCGCCAGCCCTCCGGCTTGACGTTGGCGGGTTTCGGCGCCAGGTAAAGAAACGCGAAGTAGACCGCGACCAGGATCGCGAAGCGCGTCCATCGCCTGGACGAAGACACAGTCACGGGAGCGGGCACAAGGAATGGCAATCATACCAGATCGGTTGGTACCATCGGCGCTATGAGGCTTGTTCTCGCCATTGGGCTCGCCGGGATGGCGGCGGCGCAGGATCCGGTCGCCAGGAGGGCCGAGCGCTACTGCGTGGATCTGATCCGGATCGACACCACCAATCCGCCCGGCAATGAGACTCCCGCGGCGGCCTACGTGCGGAGCGAATTGAAGCGGGAAGGCATCGCGGCGGAGGTTCTGGGCGGCGACGCCCGGCGGATGAACGTGGTGGCGCGGCTGAAGGGTTCCGGCGACCAGCGTCCGCTGCTGCTGCTGGCCCACACCGACGTGGTTCCGGCGGACCGGTCGCAATGGAGCGTGGATCCGTTCGCGGCGTTGGTCCGCGACGGGTTCCTCTGGGGCCGCGGCGCGCAGGATGACAAATGCCTTCTGGCGGCGGAAATGGCGGTGCTGGTCGAGTTGAAGCGGCGCGGGACCGCCTTGCGGCGCGACGTGATTCTGCTCGGCGAGGCGGACGAGGAGGCGGGCTCGGAAGGCATCCAGTGGATGATCGCCAACGCGTGGGACAAGATCGACGCCGAATTCGCCATCAATGAAGGAGGCTATTCGTTCAACGCACAGTCCGGCCATCGCGTGTTCCAGATCCAGACGGCGGAAAAAATTCCGACCCGGATCAAGCTTACCGCCCGCGGCGCGGCCGGGCACGGATCGCTGCCGCGGCCCGACAACGCGGTGCTGCGCCTGGCCCGGGCGATCACGCGCCTTTCAGACGCGGACCAGCCGGTGCGGCTGAACACGACGACTCGGCGCTACCTCGCGGAGGTCGCAAAGCTTCCCGACTACGCCTGGGTCGCGCCGCTGCTGCCGCGGCTGGAAAGCCCGCCCACGGCCGTGACAACGGCCAACGAGATCCGCAAGCGCGAACCGGAGTTCGACGCCGTTCTCCGGACCACGGTTTCGCCGACAATGCTCGAAGCGGGTGTGAAGGTGAACGTCATTCCGAACACAGCGGGGGCGCAGATCGACGTTCGGCGCCTGCCGAACGAGACGCGGGAGGAAGTGATGGACCGCTTCCGGCGCATCATCAACGACCCGGCGGTGGAGGTGGCCGGCGCGGGCGGACAGGACATGCCCGCCACCGAGCCGAGTTCGCTGACGACGGAGCTGTATGTGGCGATGGACAGGATCTTCGCCCGGTCCCACCCGAAAACGCTGATCGTGCCCTACATGACGCGCGGCGCCACCGACGGATCGTACCTGCGAAACAAGGGCATGGCCGTGTACGGGGCGCCCGTGTTCCTGCGTTACGACCGCGAGAGCCGCGCTCACGGCAACGACGAGCGGATCCGCCTGGAGGCTCTCCACGAAGGGTCGAAACTGTTGTGGGAGATTGTGACCGCCGTGGCCGCAAGGTAGCCCGGGACGCCGGGGCTCAGTCGGGTGTCCAGCGGGCCTGAGTGCGCGCGGCCGAAGCGCGGCGGCGGATCGCCAGGCCGGCGAGAGTGAAGAACAGGAGCGCGAGCCCCTGGCGGCGGCTCGGATAGTCGACCAGGCAGTGAAGCAGGAAGAAGGGAATGCCCAGCCCCCAGACCCTCCGGACGGCGGCAGGGATCGCGACAGCGGCGAAGGCAACCAGAGCCAGCGCGAACGGAAGGCCGCCTTCGACCGCCCATTCGATCCAGTCCGAGTGCGCCTGGTTGGCGAACAGGCCGTCGTCAAAGGTGGCGTAGGCGGGGTAAGCCAGAGCCCAGTTTCCGAGGCCGAATCCCGTCCACGGACGGTCCCGCAGCATCGCGACGCTGGCCGTGGCCATCTCAACGCGGCCGCCCCATTCGTCCTGATTGCGGAGGCGGTCCAGGAGCGACTCCGGCCCGACCACGAGCACGAAGGCGCCGCTGACGAGGGCCGCCGCCGCGACCGGCTTCCAGCCGCACCAGCGATTGCGAAGCCCGATCCAGCCGAAAATCAGAAGCTCGCAGGTGACAAAGGCCGAACCCGCCCGGGAACCGCTGGCAATCACGGAGGCATAGAGGAATCCCGCCAGCAGGAGGCACACCAGCCGCAACGAAGGGTTGAAGAAGCCGAGCGCGACGGCCATCGGCAACAGCAGCTCGACAAAGGCTGCGTACTGGTTTCGATAGACGAACGGACCGATGACAAGATCCTGGTAGCCGGAGTCGAACAACCAGAAGACGCGTCCCGGGGACGTGAACAGTTGCACCGTTCCCGCCACGGCGATCACGGAGCCGGTGACGAGAATGCCGGTGAGGATCCGCTCGCCGGGGATGTTCCAGGCGAGCGTAAAGGCGGCGAGATTCGCGATCCAGAACAGAAGGGACATCCGGGTGTCGAAAGCGTAGGCGGTCGTGTCCAGCGCGAGCTGAAGCACTCCGACGGCTGTCGCGGCGGCCAGCGGCCAGGCGGCGCGCGGAAAGGAGATGCTCCTCAGCCTGGCGATTGTGATCGCGTACAACGCGATTTGCGGGAGTGAGACCGCCCAGCGCGCCCCGCTCCAGCCCAACGCGACGGCGCCGAACACGATCGCAACGAGCGCGGCGCTCATGGTTCCAGCCTAGCGGAGCGAATCAGGATCTCTCCCCGGTAGCGCACCTGTCCCTGTGGGCGGTCATAGCGCAGCGTCAGGCGGGCGAGATCCGTTCCGCTCCGATCCACGACCCAGGTGAATCCGGGCGCCGCGTCCCAGTCCGCCCGGACCCGGACGGAGGGCGGCCGGTAGACCCAACGCCAGAGGATTTCTGCGTGTTCCGGCTGGCTGCCATCGAACCGCAAGCGTAGCCCGCCGGCGGTCCGGACGGCGGGATGAGCCAGCCGCCAGTCAAAGCCTTCGCCGGAGGGATCCGCACGGAAGCTGTCATTGGGGCAGGCAAGCACGCCTCGCCCGCACAGCAGGGTCCATAGCGCGTGCGCTCCGGCGGCATCGCCGGCGTCGATCAACCGCGTCGACCAGGACACAAGTTCGCGGGTCTGCTCGGGGGTGGCGGCGGAGGCGGCGGCCCGCGCGATGGCCGCCGCGCCGGCGGTCCGGTTGAGCGAGGCGAGGTGGCGCAGGAAGGCGAGACGGATCTCGACGCTGTCCGGGATCAGGCGGAGGAGTTCGTCTTCGGACGGAGCCGCGCGCAGAGCGAGGTCGAAGAGGGCGCGGCGGTCGCCGTAAGACATGGCGAAGGCCCGGTCGAGCCAGAGCGCGAATTCAGCCTGGCGCTTCTGGCGGAAGTAAAAGTTGGCGAGGGTCCAGCGGGGCACATGGAGCCTGTCGACTTCGGCCGCGCGAAGCAGGAGGCTTTCGGCGTCGCGAACATTTCCCCGTGACTCCTCCCACAATCCCAGCCGGATCCAGGCCGCCGAATGAACCGGGCGCAGCCGCAGGGCGTCGCGAAGCGGGCGCTCCGGGCTTCCGCCCGCGAACTCCTCGTGCTCGGCAAGCCAGATCCGGTAGTCCGCGTTGCCGGGTTCGAGTTGCACCGCCCGCCGCAGCGATGCGAGCGTATTCCGCCGGTAGTGATAATCCGCCCACGCGGCGCGGGCGGACTGGAAGGCAGCGGCGGCGAACGCGGCCGCGGCGAGGGCGGTGGCCAGGAATCGCGTCAGGCCTGCTCCACGATCCTTAGCAGGGCCGCAAGCGAGGTCCGCGTAGCGTGCTCCCTGCCCTTCGGGCTCTTCCAGTGAGTCTCGAGCGTGTAGGTGCCCTTGTATCCGGCCTTTTGAAGCGCGCGGATCTGGCCGAGGTTGTCCATCTCGCCCTCGCCGACGGCGCACCACTCGTACTTGCCCTGAGCGTTCTTCCTGTAGTCGCGCAGATGGACATGCAGGATCCGCTGGGGATCCAGTTTCCGGTATCCGTCGGGAAACGATTTCTCTCCGGCGGCGCCGGCGTTGTTGGGATCCCATGTCAGGCCGAGATTGTCCGCCTTGACGTGTTTCAGAAGCTCGGCGGCCTGCTCACCGGTCCACACATAGCTTTGGCCTACGTTCTCAACGCAGAGGCGGAATCCGCGAACACGGGCCCGGCGGGCGGCTTCGGCGACCAACTCGTAGATGCGGGGGTACCGTCCGCTGTCAGGGGACTCACCGTCCTTGTAGGTGAACGCGAAGATCCGGATTTTGCGGGTCCCGAACGCGCTGGCGCGCTCCATGGCGGCGTCGAGAAGCGACCACTGATTGTCGAGAATCGCGCGGCCGGCCGGGGTTTCATCAGGCAGCGGGATCTTGAAGAACCCGGTGCCGAGGATCGAAACGCGCAGCTTGTGCGCGTCGAGAATCGCCTTCGCCTCGTGGATCCGGTCCATCGTGTGCGAGGTGTTGTACTTTCCCCAGATGTGCCGGATCTCGGCGTAACCCAGGTTGAACTCGCGGAGCAGGCCGGCGGCTTTGGCGACGTCATCGTCGATCTCGTCCGTCGTCACGCCCAACGGGAATCCGGCCAGCGGAAGGGCATTGAGAAGGGGCGCAGCCAGGGACGAGGCGAGAAGCGAGCGGCGGGAGACGTTCATATGGTATGGATTCTATCGCAGAACGGCGCGGGCGGACGGTTGTCCCGGTTTGGAAGGAAACAATATACTTGTGAGTTCAACCTCCACCGTGTCATCCTTCCCCGCTTCCGCCCGAATCTTCGAACGAAACCGCCGGCGCATTCCGGGCGGGGTCGTCTCCATCAACCGCTACGCCAAGCCGGAGATCGCCTTTGTGCGCGCGCAGGGCGCCGAGATGTGGGACGCCGACGGCAACCGGTACCTCGACTACCACGCCGCGTTCGCGCCGCATGTGCTCGGCCACAACGACCCGGATGTCACCGCCGCGGTCGAGCGGGTGCTGCGCGACGGAGCGAGCCTGTACGGATCCGGAACCACGGCGCTCGAAGGAGAACTGGCGGAGTTGATCTGTGATTGCGTTCCGATTCTCGATTCGGTCCAGTTCCTCAACACAGGCAGCGAGGCGACCTACCAGGCGATCCGCGGAGCGCGCGCCATCACCGGCCGCGACCACGTGATCATCATGCAGGGGGGCTACAACGGCTGGCACAATGACGTGTCGGCGAACCTGATGACGCCGCTCGCGCAACTGGGACCCCGGGTTTCGCCGGGCGAATATCCCTACCACGGGATCTCGGCCGGCGTGCCGGACGCGCACAAAGCGCTCGTACACGCGGTCAACTTCAACGATCTCGAGTCGGTGCGCTGGGTGTGCGAGCGATACCCGGTGGCGGCGCTGATCACCGAGCCGATCCTGCAAAATATCGGAATCGTCCATCCGCGGCCGGGATACCTGGAGGGACTGCGCGCGCTGGCGGATGAACTGGGATTTCTGCTGGTGTTCGACGAGGTGAAAACCGGGTTCCGCCACGCCCTGGGCGGATACGCGTCGCTGTGCGGAGTGCGGCCCGACTTCGCCGTGTACGGCAAGGCGGTCGCCAACGGATACCCGTTCGCGGTGATCGGCGGGAAGCGGGAGTACATGGACTGGTTCGCGCATCCCGACCCGTCGCGGCGGGTGCTGCTCGCGGGGACCTATAACGCGCACCCGGTTCCCACGGCGGCCGCGCTGGCCACGGTGCGGAAACTCGCCTCGGGTGGCGGAGAGATCTACCGGCGCTTCGAGTCGCTGGGCGCGCGGATGGAAGCCGGCCTGCGTGAGGCGGCGGCCGCGGCGGGCGTCACCGCGACGGTCGCGCGGCAGGGAGGCACGTTCTGCCTCTACTTCATGGATCACGCGCCCGCCGACTGGCACGATCTTGCCGCAAACCACGACTTCGCACGGGACGAGGCTTTCCGGCGCGCGCTCATCGAGCGGGGCGTGTTTTTCTTCCCGGTCGCCGTGAAGCAGTGTTCGATCTCGGCGGCGCACACGGAGGCCGACGTGGACTTCACCGTCCGCGCGGTGGCGGATGCTTTGCGGGCCTGATGACCCGGCCTCATTTTCCCATCCGTGCGGCGGACGCCCGCGCCCGTTGAGGCTGCCGAAGGTGATTTCCCCGTATCAACAGGAGGAGGGACGCGTATGACGCCACTGTCCCGCCGCCAGTTCCTCACCGCCACCGGGGCCCCGTTTGTCCGGCAGCCGGAGCGCAGGCCGAACATCGTTTTCCTCTACTCCGACGACCAGGGCGCCTGGGCCGCCGGCCGCGCGGGAAACCGGGACGCCTTCACGCCGCATCTCGACCGGCTGGCCCGGGAGGGAGCCTGGTTTGAGAACAGCTTCGTCACGACGCCGGTGTGCAGTCCGTCACGGGCCAGCCTGATGACGGGCCGGTACGCGCTGGAAGTCGGCATTCCGGACTACCTCTCTCCGGAGGCGAACGCAAACGACGGGCTGGACCGGAGGTTCCCGACGTGGCCGGCGGCGTTGCGGCAAGCCGGATACCGCACGGGACTGGTGGGAAAGTGGCACCTCGGATACCGGCCCGAGTTCCATCCGACCAACTATGGATTCGAGTATTTCGCCGGATTGCCGGGCGGGGGATCGAGCCCGATGAATCCGAGAATCGAGGTCGAGGGGGTGATGAAACAATACGACGGGCCGGCGCCCGACGTGTTCACGGACCTTGGACTCGACTTTATCCACCGCCACCGTGGCGAGCCATTCCTGCTGTGCCTGCACTACCGCGAGCCGCACGCGTCGAACGCGCCGGACGCCGGCCCGAAGCGCACATGGCTTCCGGTTCCAGAGGAGGATTGGGCCCGCTTCCGCGATCTCGACCCGGCGATTCCGAACCCGCGCTACGACAACCTCGATGTCGGGGAAGTGAAGCGCATGATGCGCGAGTATCTGGCCAGCGTGGCCGCTCTCGACCGGAACGCCGGGCGCGTGGTGGCGCGACTGGGGGAACTAGGCCTGTCGCGCGACACGATCGTGGTGTTCACCTCCGACAACGGCATGAACATGGGTCACAACGGAATCTGGCACAAGGGGAACGGCCGGTGGATTCTGACGAACAAGAGGGGCGACCGGCCAAACCTCTACGACAGGTCCCTGCGGGTTCCGGCGATTCTTCGCTTCCCGGCCAGAGTGAAGGGAGGCACCGTGGTCCGGCGCACGATCTCTAACCTGGACTGGTTCCCGACGCTGCTTTCGCTGACCGGAACGCCGATGCCCTCCGGGGCGGTGGTCCGGGGAAGGGATCTTACGCCGCTGGTCACCGGCCGGCGGGCCGCCTGGGACGATGTGCTTTACGCCGAGTACGATCTACGGATGGAAGGCAATCCACGGCTGCGGGCCTGGCGCACGCCGGAATGGAAGCTGGTCCGCGACATCGGACGGTCCGGCTTCAACGAGTTGTACCAGCTGTCGCGCGATCCGGACGAGTCCCGCAATCTGATCCACTCAACCGATCCGTTGACGGTAAAGGTTCGGCAAAGGCTGGACAGGCAGCTCACAGCGAAGATGAAGGAACTCGGAACGGGGGCATGAGGGCGGCCATCGCACGCACGCCGCGCCGCCCGGCATGCGCCCGGCTGTTCAGTGCGTTCCCGGAGCGCCGTCGAACAGGTGTGAAATGTAGGGGTATCCGTTCATCGCCAGGCGGCACGATTTGTCGCTCCACCAGTGGGGCGCGTGCCAGGTGAACGGCGGGACATAGACCACGTCGCCTTCTTCGGCGATGACGACGCCGACCTTTTCGATCGGGTAACGGATCTGCCCCCGCATGATCAGCCAGTACTCGGCTGACTCGGGGTGGTAGTGGCCTTTTTTCGGGTCGTCCGGCGGATTGGCCGGACGGCTCCCGTAGATGAAGTTCGCCGTTCCGCGGTCGTCCTGCACGATCCGGATGGTGCCGCGCAGTTTGCCCGCATCGATATCGGCGGCGACCTCGTCAAAGGTCCGGTGCGGCTTGTTGCCGTGGAGGAACCGGCCGATCTCGCGGTTGTTGAACCTCACCGGGATCCAGTCGAAGCCCGGCAGCTTCGGAGGCGCGACGTCGCTTTCATACAGGGTCTTCGCGCCGGCGATGTTGGTTTCAAACAGAAGAGCCGGCTTGTCGCCGACCACTTCCCAGGAGAAGAAGGTCTGCATCGGGCACTGCACCATGGAGCCGCGCGCGGCTGTGAACGAACCGACCGACTCGATGTCAAAACGGACTTCGCCTTCCATCACGACCCACCAGACGCGCGTGTCCGGATGCATGGCGCGCCTCACCGCCGTGCCCGGCCGCGCCTGAATATACTCGCTTCGCAGCAGGTTGTCGTCCACCACGACGTGCCTCCACGCCTGTTGACCGGCATGGGCTGCTTTGAGGTCCTTCAGTCTCGTGTGAGGTTTGTGCGGCGGCGTGTAAACGGCCGGTTTTCCCTTCGGCGCCCAGAGCGTCTGTCCACTGGTGATCAGCGCCGCGCCAAGCAGCGCGACAGTCATCGCGAAACGCATCAGTATCCCTTCTCCTTGTCCACGACGTTGACCAGCGCGATGCCCCCGGCGTAACGCCGGACGTTGTCCGCGAACAGGTCGATCAAGCGGACCTGCCGGTCCGGACTCCAGCCCGAGGTGTGGGCCGAAAGGATCACGTTGTCACAGTCGAAGATGGGGTGGCCCGCCGGCACCGGTTCTTTCGGGAACACATCGAGGCCGGCTCCGGCGATCCAGCCTTCTTTCAGCGCCCGGACGAGCGCCATGTCGTCAAACAGCGCGCCGCGCGACATGGCGAGGAAGTACGCTGTCTTCTTCATGGAGCGGAAGACGCTCTCGTTGAACATGCGGGCGGTCTCTTTCGTGTGCGGCGCGGCGGCGACCAGCACGTCCACCTGCGGAACCATCTTCATGAAATAGCCGGGATCATGCAACTCGTCGACGAAATGCGGCTTCGGCATCGGCTTGGGATCGATTCCGACGACGCGCATGTCGAAACCGTAGTGGGCGCGCCGGGCAATCGCCGTTCCGATGCCTCCCATGCCGACGATGCCCATGGTGCGGCCGACGAGTTCAACGTGATGATCGGATTTTGGGGATCCGACGGGATTGTTGGTCTTCTTCAGGTAGAACTGCGGAAGGTAGTATTTGACCAGGCCACGGCTGAGGGCGAGCAGAAGACCCATGGCCGTTTCCGAGATGCCGGGCGCGAACGTGCGCGCGTAGTTGGTCATTACGATCGGGCTTTTGCGGAACTTTTCGTCCATGCCCTCGACCCCCGCGCCGCCCGCCTGAACCCACTTCAGCCTGGGCGCAAAGTCGAGTTCGTCGCCCCGCACGTCGCCGTAGACGACGTCGGCGTCGCGCAACTTCTGCCTGAACTCGTCCCGCGTCGCGCAGATAGTGATCTCAACCTTGGCGTGCTCGGCGGCGGCCGCCTGGATCCTCTCCACCTCGTGCGGCTCGAACCTGTACATCGTGACGATCCGGACGAGGTTGCCCTGGGCGCGCAACGGCGCCTGAGCCGAAGCGGCGGCCGGCTGGAGCGCCTGGACGGCCGCCGGAGCGGCGGGCGCGGCGGCGATCAGGCTGCGGCGGGAAAAGTGGTTGTCAGGCATGGTCACTGTTTTAACACACGCCGGCGCGCGGCGAGATGGCGCCGGGAGGGGGAGCAAACGCCTCAGGCGATGATCTCGCGAATCGGGCTGCCGAAATCAATCTCGAGGCGTTTGCGGCCCGGCACCTCGAGGCGGCGCGGATCCAGGCCCATCTGATGCAGCACCGTGGCGTGAAGATCGGTCACGTAGTGACGGTTTTCGACGGCGTGGAAACCCAACTCGTCGGTGGCGCCGTGGGCGATTCCGCCCTTGATGCCTCCGCCGGCCAGCCAGACGCTGAACCCGTAGGGGTGATGATCCCGCCCGTTGCTGTTCTGGGCGCCGGGTGTGCGGCCGAACTCGGTGCACCAGACGACCAGCGTCTCATCGAGCAGCCCGCGCTGCTTGAGATCCTTGAGCAGCGCCGCCACCGGTTTGTCGGTTTGCGCGCACAGTTTCGAATGGCCGGCTTTGAGATTCGAGTGCGCGTCCCAGGCGCCGGCGCCGCCCGCTCCGTGGAAGATCTGCACGAACCGGACGCCGCGCTCGACCAGCCTGCGGGCCGACAGGCAGATCTGCCCGAACGGCCGCGTGATTTCCTCATCCAGCCCGTACAGCCGCCGGATATGCTCGCTTTCCTCGCTGAACTTCATCACTTCCGGAACGGCCGTCTGCATCCGGAAAGCCAATTCATACGACTTGATGCGCGCGCGCAGCGCCGGATCGTCAGGATACTCCACCGCCGCCGCCCCGTTCAGCCTGCGGACCAGTTCAAACTGCCCGGCCTGCTCCTCCTGGTAGACGTCCGGTCCGGGCGAAGCGAATGGCAGCGGGTTTTTGGGATCCACCTGCAACTGGATCCCGTTGTGCTCGGGGCCGAGGTACGCCCCGCCGTGGGCCCAGTAGCCGCCGCAGCAGGTGTCGATGGGCTCGCCCAGCACCACGAACTGCGGCAGGTTCTCGTTCAAAGCACCGAGGCCGTAATGCACCCACGATCCGATCGTGGGGAACTGCCCCTCGAGCACGTGCCGACCGGTATGAAACTGCAACTGCGCTCCGTGGTTGTTGTCGGTCGTCCACATCGAGCGGACCACCGCGATGTCGTCAATGCAATCGCCGACATGCGGAAACCAGTCGCTCACTTCGATTCCGGACTGTCCGCGTTTCCGGTAGCCGGTCTGAAGCGGATAGACGGAGGGATGGACCTTGTGCAGCCCGGCGATCACTTCGCGCAGATTCTTCTTGACATACGGGCTCGACAGGGCGTCTTTGTACGGGGTCTCGTCGAGGGTCTTGCCGGCGAACCGGTTCAACTCCGGTTTGGGGTCGAAGGTTTCCATCTGGCTGGCGCCACCTATCATGAACAGCCAGATCACGCTTTTCGCCTTCGGCCGGAAATGCGGTTTTCCGTCGGGCGGACGCCATCCGTCGGATCGCGCCGGCGCGGCGGCGCGGGCGATCCCGTCCCGGTAAAGCATCGATCCGAGGGCCAGGCCCGTGAACCCCAAGCCGGAGTCGGCGAGAAACGTGCGTCGCGAGAATGACATAAGCGCTCCTAGCGGATGGTTACGAATTCATTGAGGTTGAACAGGACCTGGACCAGGTTTTCCCTGGCCCGCTGGGCCGGGTCGGCGGACGGTTTGATTTTCGAGCCGATTCCCGTCGTGAAGGGCGTCAGCCGCTCCGGCCCCGCCAGCAGGGCGGATTGCCTTGCGAGGAACGACGCCGCCTCGTCGCGTTCCAAGGGAGTCGGCGCACGATTCAGGATGGTCTGGAAGGCGGCGTCGACGAACCGGACGGACGGAAGCGTTCGAGCGAGCGTGCGGGCCTGCTCCTGGGTCAGCCGGCTGTTGGCCAGCGAGAGGGCCTGCTGGGGAACCACCGACTCGCCGCGCTCGTAGCACTCGTTCGGGTTCGGCGCGTCGAACTGCGCCAGGAACTCCGCGCGAAGGTCGGGCGCCTGCCGGATATAAAGGCTGCGCCGCCGCGAGTCCTCCTCCGCCGTGTGGTCCACTTCCACTCCCCCGATGGCGGGATCCAACTGTCCGGCCAGGTGAAGCACGGAGTCGCGCACCACTTCGGCCTCCATGCGCTTCGGATTCATCCGCGAGAGCAAGCGGTTGTCGGGATCGGCGCCGGGCGGCGCCCCGGACTGCATGCGATAGGTGCTGCTCGTGACGATCAACCGGTGAATCGCCTTCATGCTCCAGTTCCGCTCCATCAGTTCGACCGCGAGCCAGTCCAGCAGCGCCGGATGCGAAGGAGGTTTGCCGTACTGGCCGAAATCGAACATGCTGGCGACGATCCCGCGGCCGAAATGACGGGCCCAGATGTGATTGATCGCGACGCGCGCGGTCAAGGGGTTGTCGCGGGAGGCGATCCACCGGGCCAGGGCCAGCCGGCGGCCGCTGGATTTCTCCGGGTAAGTTTCGCCCAGAGGCGTGTAGGTCTCCAGTTTCTTCCCCAGAGCCGCCTGGGCGCGGTCGACTTCGGCCTTGGCCGCCGCCACCTTCTTTTCGTCCACCTCGCCGTCCGGCCGAACCGCCTTCAGGGCCTCGGCGAGTTTGGCCACTGCCACGGTCAGATCGCTTTCCGCCTTGAGCACGAGGGCGTGGCGCTCGAGTTTCCGCGCCGCCAGCGCCAGGTCCGTGGCATGGGCATCGCCGGCGTGACGGGCCTTGTCGGCGGCGATCCGGGCCTCGAGCGCCTTGAGATGCGCCTCGGCCGCGGCCCTTGCCTGCGGAGTGGCTGTTTTTTCGATGGCTGCCTTGGCGGCGGCGACCAGATCCCGGTGAACAAAGTCGCGAATATCGGGATAGCGGGCTTCGAGCGGAAGGTCCACGGGATCGATCGGCCCGATCGATCCCAGCACAGCCGGCAGAGCGGGGGCCAGGGCGCGCGACTTGTCCGGATTCTGCACGTCACCCGCGACGTAGAGGTAGGTCGGCGTCGCGGCTTTGGCATCGAAAGCCCGCGGCAGCCCGGCCTTTTCGAGATCGGTTTCGCCCGGCACACGGTCCAGGCGCACGTCGTAGGGCTCGAAAAATGCGCGGAACCGGTAATACTCCTCCTGGGAAAAAGGATCGTACTTGTGATCGTGACAGCGCGCGCATTTGAGCGTTACTCCGAGGAAGCCCATCGCGGTGTGGTCGACGACATCCTGAAGCCAGCCGTCGCGATCGAACCGCTTGTAGGACCGGACCAGGTACCCGGTAGCCCGGAGGACTTTCGGATCGGCCGGAGCGATTTCGTCGCCGGCGATCATCTCGGCGATCATGCGGTCGTAACCTTTGTCCTGATTCAGCGACTCGACGATCCAGTCGCGCCACTGCCAGATGTGGCGCTGGCTGTTGCGGACCTCATTGGTTCTGCGGTAGCCGTACCAGTCCGAGTATCGCCAGACGTCCATCCAGTGGCGTCCCCAGCGCTCGCCGTATCGCGGCGACTGGAGGAGAGAGTCGACCACCTTCTCGTAGGCATCCGGAGAAGGGTCGGCGAGGAATGCGTCCGTTTCGGCCGGCGTCGGAGGCAGGCCCGTGAGATCAATATAGACGCGGCGGAGCAGAACACGCTTTTCGGCGGGACCGGCCGCGGCCAGTCCGTTCTTTTCGTGCGCCTCGGCGATGAAGGCATCGATCGGATTCCGGATCCATCCGGAGTTGCGCACAGCGGGGACGGCCGGCCGCACGGGAACCTGGAAGGCCCAGTGCTTTCCCTTGGGAAACGCGGCGCCCGCCTGGATCCACTCCGCCAGCCGCGCGATCGCGTCGGCGGAGAGTTTCGGCTTCCCCAGGGGCATGCGGGGTTCGGCGGCATGGGTCACGGCGCGGTAGAGGAGGCTGCCCCCGGCGTCGCCGGGAACAACTGCGGCCCCTCTCTTGCCCCCGCGCAGGATCCCGTCGGGCGTTGTGAGGTCGAGTCCGCCCTGGGCGGACCGGCCGCTATGGCACGCGGTGCAATTTGCCTGGAGAAGAGGGCGGATCTGCGACAGATACAGATCGCCCGCCAGGGCGCACGCTCCCCATGCCGCAAAAAGGCACGCAAATCGCATTTGGCCTTTATGCTATCACAGCGATCCTTCGCGGCTTCCCGAACTGGCACGGCCCCGAGCGCGAGCGCGCGGCGGAGGAGATCCGGAGCGTTGATAGAATGAGGACTACATGCGAGAGAGAAGGGATTTCATCAAGACGAGCGCCCTGGCGTTCCCGGCCGTGCTGCGCGGAGCGCAGGATGTCAAGGCAGTCCGGATCGGCCTGGTTGGTTGCGGAGGCCGCGGTACTGGAGCCGCCTCCCAGGCCCTGAAAGCCGACGATTACTCCCAACTGGTCGCGGTCGCCGACGTGGATCAGACGCGGATCGACGATTGCCTGGCGCGGCTGCGCCGTGTGGCGGACGCCAAGGTCAGGGTGGAGCCATCCCATCAGTTCAAGGGGCTGGATGCGTTCCGGAAAGTGATCGAAAGCGACGTGGACGTGGTGCTGCTGGCCACACCCCCGGGGTTCCGGCCGTTGCACCTGAGGGCTGCGATCGAGGCGGGAAAGCACGTCTTCTGCGAGAAGCCGGTGGCGGTGGACGCGCCCGGCGTGCGGAGCGTGCTCGAAACGGCGAAGCTGGCGCAGGAAAAGAACCTGTCGCTGGTGAGCGGGTTCTGCTGGCGATACTCTAACTACATCCGCGAGACGATGACGCGCGTTCTCGACGGGGCGATCGGCGAGGTGGTCGCCTACTACGCCACGTATCTGACGAGCCCTGTCAAACCGATGCCCCCCGCTTCGGAGCGGCCCCCGGGCATGAGCGACGTCGAGTGGCAGATCCGGAACTGGTACAACTTTTCCTACCTGTCGGGAGACGGCCTGGTCGAGCAGGCCGTTCACAGCGCCGACAAGATCGCCTGGGTGATGCGGGATCAGCCGCCGGTTTCCTGCGTGGCGGTCGGAGGCCGGCAGATTCCGGCGCAGGGGGGCAATATCTTCGACCACGTCGAGGTCAATTACACGTATCCGAACGGCGTCCGCGCCTTCCTCGGCCAGCGCCAGATCGAAAACTGCCACAACGAGAACTCGGACTACATTCTGGGAAGCAAAGGCCAGTGCCTGATTGGACGCGGTCCGATTCCGAGCATCACCGGGGAGAACAAGTGGCGGTTCGAAGGCCAGAAGAACGACATGTACCAGGCCGAACACGATGCGCTCTTCGCCTCCATCCGCCAGGGCAAACCGGTCAACGACGGCGTGTGGATGGCCACATCGACCATGCTGGCGATCATGGGGCGCATGGCCGCCTACACCGGCCAGCAAATCACGTGGGAAATGGCGATGGGCTCGCAGGAGAAGCTGTTCCCGGATGATCTCCGCTGGGATGGCTCGTTCGAGCCGCCGCCTCTGCCCCGCCCCGGCGTCACCCGGTTCCTCTGATGTTGCTCCCGGTCGCGCTGCTGGCGGCGGCCGATTTCGTCCGCGAGATCGCGCCGCTGCTCGAGAAGGCCTGCGTTTCCTGCCATGGGCCGGAGAAGGCCCTGGGCGGCCTGCGCGTGGACACGGCCGAGGGAATCCGGCGGGCGGTCGTGCCCGGCCAACCGGACCGCAGTCCGCTGTTCGGGCGATCCGCTCTGCCTGCCGGGCAGCCCGGGGCAATGCCGCCGGGAGGTCCGGCGCTCCCGCCCGCCGACCTGGCCGCCCTGCGCCGGTGGATCGCGGAGGGCGCGGTCTGGCCGGCCGGCGCCCGAGTCAATGCGCCGGTGGCGGGGAAGCGGGATGACGCCGCGCTGACGGCGAAGCTTCATGCCGCGATTCACGCTGCGCCGGTCCCGCCGTTCACCGCGTACAAGCTGACGATTCCGGGAACGGACGTCTCCTTCGAGATGGTCCCGATTCCCGGAGGGGAATTCACCATGGGCACGCCGGAGGGCGAGGCAGACCGCAGAAAAGACGAAGGCCCCCGGCGGAAAGTGCGGGTGGAGCCGTTCTGGATGGGCAAGTTCGAGGTCACATGGGATGAGTACCGCCTGTTCATGTTCCACAAGGACGGCGCCGGCGAGATGGCCGACGCCGTGAGCCGGCCGACCAGGCCGTACGTTGAGATGTCGTTCGGTATGGGGATCAACGGGTTCCCCGCGATTTCCATGACCCATCACGCGGCCAACAAGTACGCCGAGTGGTTGAGCGCCCGGACCGGCCATTTCTACCGCCTGCCCACCGAGGCGGAGTGGGAGTACGCCTGCCGCGCCGGGACCTCGACCGCGTGGCCGTTCGGAGACGACGCTGCGCAACTCGACTCCTACGGCTGGCACAACGGCAACAGCAACGGGAAGTATCAGAAGGTGGGAACGAAGAAGCCCAACCCGTGGGGGTTGCACGACATGCACGGCAACGTGATGGAATGGACCCTGGACCAATATCTGCCGGACGCCTATGCGCGGCCGGCGGCGGGCGGATGGGTCCGGTCCGTAAAGCCCTACCCGCACGCGGTCCGGGGCGGGTCGTGGAACGACGACCCGGGCCAGTGCCGCTGCGGAGCCCGCGTGGCATCCGATCCTTCGTGGAAAATGCAGGATCCGCAGCTTCCCAAGTCGATCTGGTACCACACTGACGCGCAGTGGCTCGGGTTTCGCCTGGTGCGCCCGCGGCAGGCGCCGGGAGTGGAGGAGATGCACGCCGCCTGGAACAACGGCGTCGAAGTGGAATAGGGGAAGCGGAACTCAGCCGATCACGTCGACGTGGCTGCGCCGGATGGTGACGCGCGCGCGGCCGGCGGCCTTCTGGCCGAACAGAGTGGCCGGCGTAAACTTCGTCAGCAGCAGGGTGTTCTCCAGCCCGCGGACAATCGCCAGGTCCTTGGACCAGGCTTGCCCCCGAGGAATCGAGTAGCTCGTCATCTTACCCTGTTCGTCGACCCAGACCTCCACGACGATGTCCATGTATTCGCCCGTAATGCCGAGGGACAGAGAGGATTCGACGGACACTTCGGTGGACAGGCCGATGGGAACGTCAGCCAGTTCACCGCGGCGGATGGTGAGCGCGGGGGACAACAAGGCGAACAGCACGACGGTCGAGGCGAGCCCCCCGGCAGCGGGCACGGCGTACGGACGCAGCACGTTCTGGAAGAACAGGCGCGATTCGTCGAGCACATGCGCAAAGAAGGCTTCGAAGCTCATCTTCCTGCGACGGCGAAGCGCTTCCCGCGAAGCCAGCACCTGCAACCGGCTGACGAGTTCCGGCGGCGGCGATCGTCTCGGCAGACCCGCAAGAGTGTTTCGCATCACGATTGTGCTCCTTGTGGCGCCAGAACCAGCTTCGGGGCTGGTTGCACCTTGTGGGCCAGGACGGCTTTGAGCGCCTCCCGGCCGCGCACGAGTTTCGACTTCACCGTTCCGAGCGAAACATCGAGAATCTCAGCGATCTCCTCGTAGGTCAACCCTTCCACGTCACGCAGGATGAGGGCCGTACGGTAGGCCGGCTTCACCTGCTCCAAAGCCTCTTCCAGCAACGCCTCCGATTCGCGGTCAAGCGCAAGCTCGAAAGGCGACTTGCCCGTATCCGGCAGGACCTGTTCATAGGTCATGCCGTCTCCCTGCTCCTCCTCCAGTCCGATCTCGAGTCCCCGCCGCCGGTGGCGCCAGCGCCGGTGATTGTGCGTTTCATTGATCGCGATGCGGTAGATCCAGGTTTTGAGGCTGCTTTGCCGGCGGAAGGATCCCACGCTGCGAAAGATCTTCAGAAAAACTTCCTGCACAACGTCGTTGGTTTCACCAGGGTCATTGAGGAGACGGTAGACCAAGTTGTACACCGGCTGGCTGAAACGCTGCACCAGTTCTTCGTAGGCGGCTTCCTCGCCGGCGCGGAGCCCCTCGATCAGAAGAGCGTCCTGCGAGGAGAGATGGCCTTGGCCGGCCGCGCTCAGGTCGAACTGGATCATGATTTCCGCGGGCTCTTTACCCGCGCTCCTATTCTAATCCCTTTGACACCGCCCGGAGGTGAAAAGTTCCGCCGGTGGGGAAACGACGGGCTGGAGCGCCCCGCCGGGAGCAAACGCGGCCTTGGACTACTTTCTGGCAACCGAAAGCTCGCGTTGCAAGCGGGTGGCCTGGGCGTTCAGCGCCTGAAGCTGCCTCATGTCCTCGTCGGCCAGGGAGATGACATTTTGTATTCGCGACAGGTCCTGGCTGCTCGACCCGGTAGCGTCCCGGGGGTTGTCGAACCGCAGCGCGAGAGTCCGGAACTGGTCCGTCGCCTCCCGGTACCGCCGGATGATGTTGTTCATGTAGGCTTCGCGCCGCCGGGACAGATCGATGAGGTCCTCAGAGATCTGGCTGAACCGGGCGAACTGCCTCCCCGCCTCCTCGGACCGTTTGCGCAGTTCCTGGTTGGCGACTTCGAGTTGCGCCAGGCGCTCATTGCGCTGCTTCATGTCCGCTTGAAGGACCTCGGTCAGCCGTGTGGCGCCGTTGAGCCGTTCCTGCAACTGTTTCTCGGATTCGGCCAGGCGGGTCTGTTCCGCGGTGAGGGAGGATGCCCTTTCCTCGAGTTCGTGGAGCCGGTTCTGGAGCGACGCCAGGTTATTTTCGGCCGCGGCGAGCTTCTCGTTCTTTTCATTGAGCAGCCGAACCAGTTCCTGGCGGGTCACCGGGTCGTCGGCGGTGATTCTGGGAGGGGGAGAGGCCGGCGGGGAGGCCGGGACGGGAGGTCGCGGGCCAACCTCCGGCGTCTCCGGGGCCGCGGCCGCCCGTTCCCTTTCGAGCGCGTCGAGCCTCGACCGCAGTTCCCGTTCGACGGACTTGAACTTTTCGATCTCCGCCTGGCGTTCGAGCGCCTGTCTGCGGACGCTCCAACTCGTCATCCATCCGGCACCCAGGCCGGCCAGGAACGCGGCTCCGATCCACAGTTTCTTCATATTTCTATCTCCGGGCCGAGAGGAAGCGGTTCCTGAACTTCAACATGCGGCCTTCGGCGGATAGTACCACATCCCACTGCTTCGCCTTTCCCGGCTTGATCTCGATTTCAGCAGTCTGGTGCGTGCTGATCAGCTGGAACATCCTCCCGATCGATGCGGGAATGTCGGCCAGCGAACGGCAGAAGTCGGCGGCTCCGCCGGTGGACGTAGCCAGTTCGAGGAGCCCGGTCTGGTAGGCCTCGTTCAAACGGTCATTCTGATAGTTCAGGTGAACGACGAACAGGGGTGTCTGGGTCGGGCCGAGAGCCGCCGAAAGCTGGCGGATCTTCTCTTTGACGAGGCCTTCCGGGAACCGGCGGCTCATGTCCCCCGAATCACTCGAATTGACCACCGGGTTCGTGTAGTCCTCCCGGTAGTTGTAAATGCTGCTGTCGGTGATGTAAAGCAGGGCAACCCGGACACGGGTTTTCGCGAGGATCGCGTCGCCCAGCGCCGCGGCGGTGGAGACGGTGTCGAGCAGGCCCGCCCGTCCGCTGATGGTCAGTTCGTTGATCCTGGAAGTCAGGGTTTCGCGGCTGGCTCCGGGATCTTCGAGCACGCGCAGCCCGTCCTGGGCCCGGAGCAGGCCGACCTGGGTGTTGGCGTTGAGTTTCTGGATTTCCTCGATAGCCGCCTTGCGCGCCGGATCGACAAAGGAAAGATCGCCCGCCAGGTCGAGAACCAGAAGGATCAGGAGGTCGTCATCGGGACGTTGAATCCGGACAACCCTGGCATCCTCTCCGTTCACGCGGGCGGTCAGGGCGGTGACCGGTTCGCCCTGGTCCGGCCAGAATGCGACCCGCAGTTTCGACGAAGCAGTAGACTTCACCGGCGGCGGGGCCGCAGCGGCCAGCGCCCCCGCCAGCAGGGGAATCGCAAACCGGCTGCGCAGGGACATCAAAAGCTGAACCGCAGACCGACCTGGATCACGCGGCCTCCGCGGGATCCGATGATCTTTCCCGCGTTGACATTGGGCGCGCTGGCCGGACCGATGACCACATCGGGATCCGTCCAGTTGGCGTGGTTGAGGAAGTTCAGACCCACCGCGGAGAGCTCGAAACTGCGCTCCGGATCGACCGGAATCCTCTTGTTGACCGAGAGGTCATGGTTCTGACTGCCGGGCATACGCAGGGATGGATGGGTGCGGGAGGCGTTGCCGATGGTGAAATCCGCGGGATGGGAGAACGCGGCGGGATTGAACCACAGTTCCGGGCCCTGGTTGGGAACGGCGGGATCGACGCCAGGAACCACGTTCACATTCAGCGCGTCCACGACGCCGCCGGTATTGTTGAACTGCGGGCGCAAGGCGAGCGGATCGCCGCTGGCGACGGTCGTCGAGCCACTCAGCGACCAGCCTTCCACCAGGTAACGGCGCCAGTCGGTCACCGCAAACAAGGTCCGGTTGGCGCCGAAAGGCAACTCATACATGTAGCTGAGCGAAATACGGTGCGGGTTGTTACCGGCCGTGAGTGACCACTCCTTGTGGCGGTTGTAGTAATCCTGCACTCCATATGGGCCGGAGTAGTTGTCCATCTGCTTGGAGAACTCATAGGTCGCAGACAGAGACAGTCCTCCCGACGTCCGTTTCTCCAGCCGCACCGAGGCAGCGTCACGGCGGTAGCGGCCTTCCGGCCAGGAACTGTACACGTCGAACCGCTGATACTGGGGAAAGGGACGCAGCGAACGATTGAATGTCTCGTCGTTCAGGCGGTCCCGGAACGCGAGGGCGTCCAGGTGAATCGCGTTCGGATTCGAGCCCGAATTGCTCAGAAGCAGGTTCCGCCCCTGAGACCGCCCGGCCGAAACGGTCAACACGAAGGAGGCGGTCATCTCCTTCTCGAAGGAGATGGACATCGATTCGTAGGTCGGCTGGCGCCCGGTCAACTCCATCAGGTCCGCCTGCGTGTTGTTGGCTGAATCGGGACGCAGGTCGGGGAAGCTTCGGCCGCTCAGGGGGAATCCATCTTCGAGCCGGAAGGCGGGCGCCAGTTGCGGGTTCGGCGAAACCCAGGTGGGCGACCCGTTGAACGCCTGCGTTCCCCATTGCCCGAGATAGACAGGGATGGGCGAATAGGAGCGCGAATATCCCATCCGCACGACGTTGCGGGTGTTTCCGAGCACATTCCAGGAAAGCCCGGCGCTCGGCTCCCCTTTGACAAGAAAAGGCTGAAACCCGCGGCCGTAGCCCCCGCGATTGGCCGCGACCATCGCTCCCGGACGTCCGTTGGCGGGATTGATCTCGCGCACCGACACGGTCGACTGGCGGTCGTACTTTTCCACCCTCGGGCTGCTCATGTCGAGGTTGAATCCAAGGCTGAAAGTCACACTCTTGGACATCTCCCACTGGTCGCGCAGGGCCAGCAGATAGCGGCCCTTGCGGAAATAGGACGGGGAACCCACCACGCTCAGTTCCGCGTAGCTCGGCGCGCCCAGCAGAAAACTGGCGAACGCGTGTCCGGTGTTGACGATGCCCGGAAGACTGGTGAGCCCGGCCGTGAACCGGTACGACCCTGACGGATATTGCGGCCAGAAGGTGTTGACCTGTTCCCGGATGATCTGCCCGACCAGCCGGAGACGATGTTCCCTTCTCCGCGTCGACAGTCCATCGGTCAGCACGAACGTGTTTCGGGCATTGCGGGAGACCGGGTACGACGTGCCCATCGACAGGTACGGTTCGAACTGGTAGCGAGGAAAGGCGCGGCCCTCGGCGTCGAGTCCGGGTTTGTTGATCGACTGATCGGTCGAGGCGTCGAAGGTCAGCGTGTTTACGCTGCGCGGGGAGGCTGTGAAGACGTGCTCGAGCGTGGCGCGGCGGCTGCGGCGCTCGCGGGGAACGGAGCCGGGGTTGGCGATGGTGGGAAACCACGGCGCGAAGCCGTCGAAGCCGTCGGAGTAATTGAAACCGCCGCCCAGACGGTGCCGCTCCCGGATCGAATGGTCGACGCGCAGGATGATGCCGTCGGCCCGGTTCACCTCCGGAGCGAGGATGAAGTAATTGTTGCGGAAGAACGGGCCGACGTTCGTATTCGGCGCCGGGTAGAATGAAACGGCCTTCCGGGCCGCGGAGTCGAGCCTGGATGCGGGAATGCGGTTTCCCGGAAAGGGAACGCGGAGATACTCCAGATTGGCGGTAGAGACCGGTTGGCTGGAAATGTAGTCCGGGTTGGCTGTCGTGGTCGCGGGATCGAAGATCGTGAGGAGAGCGCCGGCCTGGTCCACGACGTGCCCCCAGTCGCCGGTCCGCTCCTCCATGGTGGGAATCGTGCGGAGGTAGGTGCGGGCGATCTTCTCGCGCATCGCCTCGAAGGTCAGGGTGAAGAAAGTCGTGCGGGCGCCATCGTAGAGCTTCGGAATCAACACGGGGCCGGTCAGGTTGAAGCCGAACTGGTTCCGTTGCAGGAGTCCGCGCGTTCCTCCGCGCTGGACAATTTCGTGCGGCACGGCGTCGAGGAAGTTGTTCCGGAGGTTCTCGAAGACCCGCCCGTGCCAGCGTGACTTGCCTTTTTGCGCGGAGGCCTGGCGGCGGGGCGAATCGGCCCGCAGCCCAAGCGCGCGCGTCTGGATCTTGAACTCCTCCACCGCCTTCTGCATCTCCGTCTGAGGCTTGGGTGGAGAGGGAGGGCGGGGTGGTTGCGCCGGGACCGGCGCGGCGACAAGGAGCGCCGTCATCCAGATTCGTCCAGCCATGGCAGGAGAGCGCCGCCGCGTCAGCACGACGGCCGGCCCGTTTCGATCGAACCCCACCGCCGGCCGCATGAATGGTGCCGCGCCAGCGCCGGAACCGGAACTCCGCGTCTTGGTTCGGGACGCACCATACTTTCAGTTTAGATTCGCCGTGTTCCCGCGGCAATCATCCGCGCCCGGAGACGCGCTCCGGACGCGGGCAACACGAGGCGCAATTCAACAGCGCGGTTGGAGGTTCACACGTCAGAATACGATTTTGCCGGAAAACTGGATCTGACGGCCGTAGACGCCGGCCTTCTGCGAGACGATGCGTCCGAAGTTGGCCGACGTGACGTTGCGGTCCGGATCCGCCCCGGTAAAGGCGTTGACCAAGTTATAGGCTTCGAATTTGAGCTCGAACTTCCACTTCTCGGTGATCGCAAAGTCCTTGCCGAGCGTCGTATCGATGTTGACGAAGCGGGGACCCTTGAGGTTGGGATACTGCAACGGGTTGGACCGCCGGGTGAACGCCGGAAGCTGGCGGAACTTCGACGTGTCGAACCAGCGTTCGCTTGTCGGGTTGTCCAGCGTCGGGTCACCGTCGACGAGCAACCCGCCGAAGCGCAGAAACAGGCCGGCGTTGTAGGTGAAAAGCCCGCTCACTGACCAGCCACCGAGAATCGCATTCGCCACCGGGCTCATATCGGATCCGAACTTCCGGCCCTTGCCGAACGGCAGTTCGTATACGGAGGCTCCCGTGATCCTGTGTCGGGCGTTGGTGGCCGGCTGCCACGTGAAGGTGCGGGTGAAATTGTCCAGCTCGTCGTAGAACTCCTCGTTGCGCTCGCGATTGTAGTTGTAGCCGACCACGAAGTTGAACCCGTTGGTAAACGGGCGCTGGAACTGCATCTGGAGCGCTCCGTAGCGGTTTCGGATGCCGCCGATCAGTTTCTCGTTGAGATCCTGATACTGCGGATACGGGCGGAGCAACTGCGCCACGGTCACCTGCCTTTGCGTCCTCAACTGGCCCGGCATCTTGTCGGCGGGCAAGGCATTGAAGAAGGGGTTGTTCACGGCCTGATTGATGGCGTTGCCGACCCGGTAGCCGATCCGCGGATCGATCTGGTTCCGGTTGTAGTTGTACGGAGCGGACCGGCCCCGATTCATGAAGAACGTGATATCGGCCAGGACTTTGCCGGGCAACTGGCGCTGGAGGCTGACATTCAGGCGGTCGTTTGTGGTCGGGCTAAAGTCCTGCGTGTACCAGTTGGCGACGCCTCCGAGGTTGGTGTAGCGGCCGAAGCGCTTGCCGGTTACGGGGACCAGGCCGCCGGGGAAGGGGTCGCTGAGGCGCTGCTGGGGCACGCCGGCGATGGCGCCAACGGTGGTGCTGGTGGCGTCGAAGCCCGGGTAGTCCACACTGCCCAGGATGCTCAGTCCGTCGGTGAGCGGAGCGGGCACGATGTAGCGCGCCCAACCCACCCGCAGCGCCGTCTGGTCGTTGAGGCGCCACGCCATGCCGATCCGGGGAAGCAGCAGCGTTTTCGGCGCGTTCCAGGAGCCGCGGTTGTCGGGGTCGGTGAAGACCCACGCTCCGTTGAACGTGGCCGGGGAGGTGCGCAGCGCGGCCGCCGCGGCCGGGATCACCGGCGTGTTCGCGCCCTGAAACTCGGGAATGGGGCTGTTGAGGTCGAGGAAGCGGGAGAGGCGATCCTGCGGGTCGCGCATGGCGGTGAAAAACTCGTACCGCAGGCCCACGTTCAACGCCAGCTTCTGCGTGATCTTATAGTCATCGTGTACGAACAGGCCGATGTAGTCGACGATCGGTTTCTGAATCGGGATCGAACTGATCGTGGAGTTACCTTCGAGCGCGCCCAGCAAGAACGTCGCCCAGCCGTCTCCGCTCAGCGCGGTGTTGGGTGCGTTGAAGGTGTTCGCCGTCGTCGCCGGTCCGAAGGCGAAGGCCATCGGCCTCGGCCGGGAGGCGTTCGTCCGTTCCTTGCGGTACTCCCCGCCCACCTTCCAGTAGTGCTTGCCCTGCGCCCGGGACATCTTGGATTCGACGTTGTAAGAATCAGGTTCCTGGAACCAGTAACCGGTGCGGCCCAAGGCCGTCGAAGCGCCCTGTGTGGCCACGGTGATGCCCGGGTAGTAGATGTCGGGCAGTTCGGCGAGGTAGGGTTTGTACCACGTATTGCCGCCCCAGAACCGGGCGAGGTCCGACTCTTTTAGCGTCGCCGAGGGAACGCCGAAAGAGTCGACGATCGAGTTATAAGCGCCCCGCACGTTGATCACGGTGGTGGAACTGAGCGTGTAAACCGCATCGCCGGAGAAGCTCAGCGAATGGCGCTTGGATCCGTCGACCGGCTGAGCGACCGATCCGGTGAAGTCGTCTTGCGCCGTGAAGGTGCGGAACTGGTTGTAGCGGCCGAACACTTTCAGCTTGTCGCCGATGTTCCAGTCGACGCGGTCGGAGAAGTTCCAGTAACGGAAGCGGTTGGCGTAGCCGGTGAGGAAGTTGTCCACCTGCGCGGCGCCGACGCCGGGGCGGTTGGGCCGCCACAGGTCGCCGATGATCACCTTCGAGGTCGGGTCGATCCGGCTGGCCGGGATGATGTTCCCCGCGAAGGGCATACGCGTCACGACGTTGCCGTTGACCTGGGTGGTCCACGGATCATAAATCATGCGCAGCGCGCCGGCCGTGTTGGTGGTGCGGGAGAAATCGCCGTTGCGTTCGGCGTCGGTGGGAAGGGTGGCCCGCGTCTCGCGGGGTTCGATCGTCCGCCAGCCTTCGTAGGAGGCGAAGTTAAAAATCTTGTTCCGCTTGATCGGCCCTCCGATGGTGCCGCCCCAGGTGTGCTGGCGGGTGAGGTTCGGCGCGCGATTGACGCGGTTCGCCATGGCGTTGAAGACGGGATTGCGGCCGAAATAGTATGTCGTGCCGTGGAACTCGTTGGTGCCGGACTTGAGCGAGACGCTCAGCACGCCCCCAGCGCTGTGGCCGAACTCGGCGTCGACGGCATTCTGTTGCAGGTTCACTTCCTGCACCGCGTCCATCGGTGGCGTGTAGCTCGACTTTTGCGACGTCATGGAAGGCGAGCCGTCGAGGATGATGTCGTTCTTCGTGTTTGTGTTTCCGCCCACATCGAATTGCGACGCCGCCCAGTGATGGAAGGGGCTCTGCTCGGTCGTCGACCGGATCACCGTGGCCGGATTCAGAGATACCAGCAGGAACGGGTTCCGGTGGATGATCGGAAGATTGTTCGTCATCTTGGTGTCCAGCGTGAGGCTCATGGAGCTCGTGTTGAACTGGACCGCAACCGGGGCGGCGTCGACCGTAATCGACTCGCTGGTGGCGCCGACCTCGAGCGTCGCGTTGACCGTCACGTCGCCGCGCGCCTGCACCAGAATGTTGCCCTGCACGAACTTCCGGAATCCTGACATCTCGACGGTGACGGTGTAGTTGCCGGGGATAACGAAGTCAAACAAGTACTGGCCCGTCTGACTCGTTTGTTGTTGTGTCGCCACCCCGGTGTTGTCGTTGCTGAGCGTGACGGCCGCGCCCGACACCACCGCGCCTGTGGAATCCTGAACCAGACCCTGAATCTTGGCCCGGGTATCTTGCGCCCAGGCTGACAAAGCCAGAGCGAGAGCAAATGCGATTAACCTCATCACGGGGACCTCCCAGTCCATTACGACGCAGACACTGCGTTGCCATATCGTAACATGGCCGGAACCCAATTGGTGTAAAATCCCCGCGGAGGAGAGATCCGCGGTGGAGCCCGGGAGCCCGTTCCTAGCGCGCCTCGTATCTGACGCGGACCCGGTCAAGAGCCCCTGAGAACCTTTCTCCGGCCCGGGCGGGCTCGATCCGGTTGACGCCGACGTCCACCTGAGCCTTTGCCGTCACCAGTGTACGGACGGCGTGGTTGAACAGGGGTGCTCCGTTTCTTCTCAGGCTGACTTCTCCGGCAGAGGGGACAAAGGCCAGTTCGAAGGCGTGCGGGCCCTCGCGCGGGATCTCGGCTTCCGCCATCGAACCCTCGGAATAGGAGCGGATCCGGATGCGGCCGCCGCCGTGCTCAGCCCACAGGAAATAGCTGTAAGCGCCTCTGCCCATCGTGACCAGGGGTTCCACCGTACCGTCTTCCAGGCGCGGGAAACGGGCCTCGAAGGAGACCTCGACGAGCGGATTCCGCACGGGCCTGAAATCCCCGGCCGGGGTGAAGCGTGCGGCAAGGCGCAGGTAGTTCGCCGGGCGGTTGCGAAGAAAATCGTCGTACGGTCCGGTCACGGCCAGCGCCAGGTTCACGACGGCGCCCGCCGCAACCAGGATCACTGTGAATCCGGTCAAAGCGGCCCGCCGCCATCCGCGCGCCCGCCCGATTCGAACGCAGAGAAGCGTGAGGGCGGCCAGGACGAGCAGGGGCAGAAAGTCCGCCAGATAGCGTTGCGTGGTCCAGCCGGTGGCCATGTGGAACAGAAGGATCGCGCCGGCGGACGCGAGAAGAGCGGCCAGGACGGTCCGCGCCGGACCCGGCGCGCCACGCGGCAGCCAGAAACCGGCGGGAAAAAATGGCGCCAGGAAGAGGGCGCCGGTGGTCGCCTCGATGACGTAGCCAGGCGGAAACGCGCCGCCGGGCGGCGGGCACATCCGCATGTGGATCCAGGGAAACACGCCGCTGAGTTCCGGTGCGCAGGCAAGAAAGTAGTAGGCGCCCGGCAGCAGGTTGTCCACGCTGAGGCGGACGCGGTTCTGGTGCGGTCCCGTGAGCAGGTAGCGAATGCCGAACTCGAACGGATCGCCGAACCGGGCGTAGTTGTAAGCAGCCACGGCAAGCCCCGTCGCGACCAGGGGCGCGGCCAGCGCCACGGCTTCGCGCCGCCACGGACTTCCGAAGCGAACCGCCGCCGCGGCCATCGCGAACACGCCGGCCAGTCCAAGATGAGGCCGGCAGGCGATGGCGCAGCCGAACATTGCTCCCGCTGCGCCCAGCCACGGGCAGGCCCGGCCCGAGGTGAGTCCCCGGGCCAGAAAGCAGAACCCCGCCGAGACGCAGGCGTATCCGGCCGCGATGGCAACCTCGTACATCTTTACACGGCTGAACAGATACGGCGCCGATCCGCACAATCCGAGGACGACGGGGACGGCGAGGGCAACCACCGGCCCGGGCTCGACGTTGGCCAGTCGGATCAGCCGCATCGCCAGCAGCGAAGAACACAGAAGTCCTACCGAGCAGAAGACAAACGCGGCGAAGTTCTCGGGGGCGTCCGAGCCCGCCGCCACGCGCCACGGCAGAAAAAACAGCGCCACAGGGCCCACGCCGTGATACAGGTAGTAGCGGCCGTTGTAGAAAGCCATGTCGTGCATCTTGTGCTCGTCTTTGACCGACGGACCCCACGGATCCGCGACGGCCAGCAGTTCGGGGGCGGGATCGATCGGAACGGAAAGGCGGCCCGACAGGAATCCCCGGGTCAGGTAGTTGTAGTAGCCTCCGAGGTCGTAACCCCACGGGAACCGGCCGGGGGCCGCCTGCGCGGCCCAGAGGTAATAGCGCGCCGTCAGCGCCAAACCGAACGCAAACAACGCCAGTCGGACGGTCCGGCCTGCGGTTCCCATTTCAGTTTTTCGCTCAGAGGGGCACTTCGTGATATTCGAGCGCCCACTCGCGCATGTACCGGACCCGTCTGGGCTCAATGCGGTAAAGGATGAACTCGGGATTGTCGACCGACTTCAGGTAGGCGCGCAGCAGCGGGTTGGCGTCCCAGACCTCCTGGCGCTCGGCCCGGTCCGTCACGGTGATCGCGACCCCGGTGATCCGCACCTGGTCGTGATCCTTGTTCAGATAGCAGAGTTCCACGCGAGGGTTCCGTTCGATCTCGGATGTCTTGCCGGAGCTGCGCATCGACGCGACCCAGACCGTGAATCCCGACGTTTTCACGGGCGAGACAGGGCGGACGCTCGGCTGCTCGCCGCCCGCCGAGGCGAGCATCGGGAACGGGTCCGAGGCGACGACCGCGAGGGCCAGGCCGGCCAGTTCGTCCGGCGGGGGCGCGGCCGGGAGTTTCATGTTCGGTCACTCTCCTTTCCAACAGGGTGGGCGCTTGTCGAGAAACGCCGAGATGCCCTCCTGGGCGTCCGAGGCGAGCGCGTTCATCGACATCACCTCCTTGGCGTAGGCGTACGCTTTCGGCTGGTCGAGGTCGATCTGCGAGTAGAAAGCCTGTTTCCCCAAAGCGACGGTGAGGCTGCTGGCGGCGCCGACGGCAGCGGCGAGTTCGAGGACGGATTCGCGCAGCTTCCCGGCGGGAACGACGCGGTTGACCAGCCCCCAGTCGGCCGCGGTCGCGGCGTCAACCGTTCGCCCGGTGAGCAGCATTTCCATGGCGCGCTTCCGGCCGATGGCACGAGTGAGGGCCACCATGGGCGTCGTGCAGAAGAGTCCGATCCGGACGCCGGGCGTGGCGAAGGCGGCGTCCTCCGAAGCGACAGCCATGTCGCAGGAGGCGGCAAGCTGGCAGCCCGCCGCGGTGGCGAGCCCCTGGACCTCGGCGATCACCGGCTGCGGCATGGTCTGGATTTTTGTCATCAGCTCGGTGCAGACGTCGAAGATCCGGCGGTAGTCGGCCAGGTTCCGGCCGGCCATTTCGGCCAGGTCGTGGCCGGAGGAAAACACCTTGCCGGTGGAAGCGATCACGACCGCGCGCACGCCGGCGTCGGCGCTCAGCTCGTCCAAAGCGCCGAGCAGGCGGCGCATCAGGTCGAGCGAGAGCGCGTTGCGGCGTTCGGGCCGGTTCAGGGTGACGATCGCCGTGCCGTCAAGCCGGTCGAGCAGGAGACATTGACCAGACATGCGCAGATACCAGTGATGATACGATAACCCCTCATGGCTGCCCGCTTCCCCGACTGGCAAACCGACCAGCTGATCGACCCTCCCAAGGGGGAAAAGCGCCGCCTGGCGTCGGTCATCGGCCCGGGGCTCCTCATGGTGGGAGCCAACATCGGCGGCGGCGAGTGGCTCTTCGGACCGCTCGTGACGGCGCAGTACGGCGGCCAGATTCTGTGGCTCGCCACGCTGTCGATCCTCGTCCAATGCGCCTACAACCTGAGCGTGATGCGATACACGCTGTACACCGGTGAAACGATTTTTGTCGGATTCTTCCGGACCTGGCCCGGCCCCGTGTTCTGGACGCTGTTTTATCTGATGTTCGAGTTCGGCAGCGTCTGGCCGTATCTTTCCTCGAACGCCGCCGTGCCGCTGGCCAGCGTGATTCTGGGACGGCTCCCCGGGCAGGCCGACGGAGAATTCGTCCGGACCCTCGGCTACGGAATCTTCCTGACGGCGTTCCTGCCCCTGATCTTCGGCGGCAAGATCTACAACGCGCTCGAGCGGGTGATGGTGACCAAGCTCGCGCTGATTTTGAGCTTCCTGGGCTTTGTCGCGTTCTTTCTGACCAGCCCGGGCACCTGGTGGGAGATCATGTCGGGGCTGTTCCGGTTCGGTTCGCTCCCTTCAGGCGACTTCAGCTGGGCGACCCTGGCCGCGTTCGCCGCGGTGGCCGGCGCGGGCGGGCTCACCAACAGCGCGTTTTCCAACTACGCGCGCGACAAGGGCTGGGGAATGGGAGCGAAGGCAGGCGCGATTCCAAGCGCCATCGGGGGCCGGACCATCAAGCTGTCGCACACCGGAAAAGTGTTCGATCTGAGCCCGGAAACACTGGCCCGGTGGGAGCGGTGGCTTGGCGTGATCCGGCGCGACCAGTTGTTGCTGTGGGTTCCGGGCTGCATCCTCGGCATGGCGCTTCCCGCTATGTTCTCCTACGAGTTCATCCGCGGCGTGACCAACGTCGAGGGCAACGCGGTGGCGGCCATGTCGGCCCAGGCCATCGCCGCGCGGCACGGCCAGATCTTCTGGTTTCTGACGCTGTTGTGCGGCTTCCTGATCATGGCGCCCACGCAGGTCAGCCAACTGGACAACATCGCCCGGCGGTGGACGGACGTGTTATGGATCGGTTCGACCCGGATGCACAGGATCGACGAGCACAAAGTGAAGTACGTCTACTACACGATCCTGGCGCTGTACTGCGTGTGGGGTCTGATCGCGCTGCGGATCACTCCGAATCCGCTGGTGCTCGCCATCGCCACGGGAGTGATGTGGAACTTCGCCCTGGGCTTTTCGGCGATCCACACCTTGTGGACGCTGCACGCGCTTCTGCCGAAGCCGCTTCGTCCGGGCCTGCTCCAGTGCGCCGGGCTTGCCTGTTGCGCCGTGTTCTACCTGGGGATCTCCTCGATCGCCTTCGCGCAGCAGTGGCCCAAAGTGCGCGCCTGGCTGTTCGGCTGAACCGGCGCCCGGCAGCCACAAGCAAAAAAAGGAGGGCGTCGCCGCCCTCCCTGTTCGACCGGGTGAGATCGCGCCGATGATCCGGCGGCGGGAGCGCGCTCCTCCGACGCGCGCTTTGCCCCCGAGCCGGCCGACCGCGGCGGTGAACCTATTTGGGGCCGAAGTAGACCACCATGCCGACGAGGATCGTGCTCTGCGCCTTGGCGCCGCCCGGTTCGTTGCCGCGGTCAAAGAACGGCTGGTTGGACCAGTCGCGCCGGTACTCGAGCCGGGTCAGGAATCCCTTTTTCATCTTCAGTTCGCCGGTGAGCGTGAACTCCTGGAGCCGCTGGCGTTGCAGGGTGATGAAGCCGTTGATGTCGTTGTAGACCTCGTAACGCGGGCTGACCGAGAACCAGTCGTTGGCGACGAAGTGGCCGGCCACGCCCAGGCCGTACCAGCAGTTGTTCGATCCCAGCGCTTTGGGGGTCTTGTCGACGCCGTAGTCGTAGTTGATGTAGAAGCTGGCTTTCTCGTGGGGATTGAGCAGCAGGACGCTGTCGATGAAGTGCCGGACACCCTTCTCTCCCGTCGGCTTCTCGTTGCCGACGTAGTAGTTGTTGAGCAGCGACACCTTCTTGCTGTTCAGCGCGCTGGTGAAGCCGAACGTCTTGGCGCTGTTGTTGTCCTCGACGTTGTTCCAGCCGTTCAAGACCTGGAAGCCGGCCGTCCAGTACGAAGTGATCGGCTTTGACATGCGGGCGCCGAAGTGATAGTACGGGCCGTTGGCGAACAGATAGGCGCGGGAGTAGTTCCAATTGAGATGGGTTTCCGTCAGCTCGGCGCCCGCGCTGGTGACGAACTTTCCGAAATCGAACTGGAACCCGCCCGCCTTTTCCGGCTTGAGCGACACGTACGCCTGCATGATGTGGCGCATGATGCCGGTTCCATCTTTGAACGGCTCGGTGGCGTGGAAGATGTCGAAGGCCCGGCCGAAGCCGAGGTCGACGCGGAAGCCGACGGGATCCGGGCCGTGCTCCATGGTCAGCTTCGCCATGTTCAGGCTGAAAGAGTTGGCGCGGACGTCGAAGTTCCGTAATACGTTAGTGCGCGAGGCTGGGTGGTTGAAGTTGAGGCTGTAGTAGCCGTCAATGAGTCCGCTGAAGTCGATGCTGCCGGCCGACCATGCGGGCGGAGCGGCCGGGGCTGGATCCGCCGGGGCCGGGGCGGGAGGCGGCGTCTGAGCGGCCGCCGGCAGCAGCAGAATTCCGGTAACCAGCAGGGTCTGAACACACTTCGTGGAAGTCATAGGCAAACGGTTGATCACTCCAATCTGGAAATGCAGAGTGCTGACGGGGGCCCCTGCTCAACTGGAGTGTAAGATCGGCACGCGCCGGCTGGCCAATAGATAATTTTTCTTCACTCGATAGAAACGTTGTGTTTGTGGCGCGGCCCGAACCGTTGCATGCTGTAAGAGACCCAATTTCAGGGCGGCCTCGTCAGCCGGCCAAGTTCTGCCTCTAGGAGCAAAGATGAATCGAAAGTGGACCCTCGGGTTGGCGGCCGCCGGGATGGCTGCCGCCCAAACTCCAGACAAGATCACGGCCCTTGAAGGGGCCGTGCAAGCAGCGCAAACCTCAGGCGACAACGCCTGGATGCTGACCAGTGCGGCTCTGGTCCTCATGATGACCGGCCCGGGACTGGCCCTCTTCTACAGCGGCCTGGTGCGGAGGAAAAACGTGCTCGGCACCATGATGCAAAGTTTCATTCTCATGGCCCTGGTGACGGTGATCTGGGCGTTATGCGGATACAGTTTCGCCTTCGGCGAGGGCTCGCCTTTCTTCGGCGGGACGGGATATCTGCTCCTCAACGGGGTGGAAGCGGCGCCCAACACGGACTACGCGGCCACCATCCCACACCAGACGTTCATGGTCTACCAGTTGATGTTCGCGATCATCACCCCCGCCCTCATCTGCGGCGCCTTCGCCGAGCGGATGAAGTTTTCAGGGATGGTCCTGTTCAGCACGCTCTGGCTGCTTCTCGTCTACTGTCCCATGGCCCATATGGTCTGGGGGAAAGGAGGCATGTTCAACGCGTTTCTCGGCGGCTCGGTTCCGGCGTTCGATTTCGCCGGAGGAACGGTGGTCCACATCACATCGGGGGTCTCGGCGCTCATCTGCGCGCTCTACCTGGGCAAGCGCAAGGGATACGGCACGGAGCCGATGAAGCCTCACAGCCTCGTGCTCAGCTTCATCGGCGCCTGCCTGCTTTGGGTGGGCTGGTTCGGATTCAACGCCGGCTCGGCGCTCGGCTCCTCGTCGCTGGCGACGAGCGCCTTTGTGGCGACCCACTTTGGCGCGGCGGCCGCGACGCTGGGCTGGCTGGTGATGGAATGGATCCGGTCGGGCAAGCCGAGCGTACTTGGCGGCATTTCCGGAGCCGTGGCGGGGCTGGTCGCGATCACGCCGGCGTCAGGCTTCGTCAAGCCGTTCCCCGCTCTCGTCATCGGCTTCCTCGCGGGCGTAGTCTGTTACCTGATGTGCGCCGTCGTGAAGAACAAGTTCGGTTACGATGACTCGCTGGACGCCTTCGGCGTGCATGGAGCCGGAGGAACGCTGGGTGCGATTCTGACGGGCGTGTTCGCGACCAACGCCGTCAACAGCGCGCTCAAGGGCGCTGACGGCAAGCCGGCCGCGCTCGGCCTGGTGGACGGCAACGGCGGCCAGATTGTCAATCAGCTCATCGCCACGGCGATGGCGTGGGGCTTGGCGGTCGTGGGGACGTTCATCCTGTTGAAGATTACCGACCTCATCACCGGCCTTCGGGCTTCGGACGAGGACGAGACGGTCGGCCTGGACTTGAGCATGCATGGCGAAGACGGCTACAACCTCGACGCGTAATTCAAGGAGCGAAACATGAAAAAGATCGAAGCAGTGATTCAGCCCTTCAAGCTCGAAGACGTCAAGGAAGCCCTGAAAGGAATCGGCGTCGATGGAATGACCGTCACCGAGGTTCGCGGCCACGGGCGGCAGAAAGGCCACAAAGAGGTCTACCGCGGGCAGGAATACGTCGTAGACCTGCTGCCGAAGGTCAAGATCGAGATGGTAGTCCCTTCGGCGAGAGTCGAGGAAGTGATCAAGACCGTCGTCGGAGCCGCGCGAACTGGCAAGATAGGAGATGGAAAGATCTTCGTCTACGACGTGGTCGAAGCGGTCCGCATTCGAAACGATGAACGTGGAGAGTCTGTACTCTGACCCGGCGCTGGAGGTGAAAACCGCCAGCGAGCGGATCCGGCGGGAGTTCGAGGCTTCGGCGGAGGCCGAAGTCGTGCACTCCCGCCGCACGGCGCTCGCCGACACAGTTGTGGCCTCCGCGTTCGAGTCGATCCTGGCGCCGGCCTACCGTTCCGGCCTGGCCGTGCTGGCCGTCGGCGGCTATGGCCGGCGTGAGTTGTTTCCGCACTCCGACATTGATCTGCTTCTGCTGGTGAGCGACAGCCCGGACGGCATCCGCAAACAGGCGCTGTCCCGGTTTCTTCAGGTCCTGTGGGATTCGGGGCTCCGGATCTCTCATTCAGTCCGGACGGTCCGCGAGTGCTGCGAACTGCACGAGGGCAACATCGAGTTGAACATTTCTCTGCTCGACCAGCGGCACCTGTGCGGCGACCCCGCTTTGTACGCGGATCTGTGCGCGCGGCTGCCGAAGTTCATCCAGGCTCAGCGGACCGATCTTTCGCGGCACATGTGCAGGCTAGCCCACCAGCGCCACGCCCGGTTCCACAACACCATCTACCACCTCGAGCCTAATATCAAAGAGGCGCCGGGCGGGCTGAGGGATGTCCATCTCATCCACTGGCTCGGCCAGCTGTGGGATGCGGGCCTGGAATCAGACCCGGCGCTGGGAGAGGCGCGAGCGCGGCTCGACCGCCTCCGCTGCTTCCTGCACTACCGATCCAACCGGGACGACAACCTGCTGAGCTTCGACGCCCAGGAGGAGTTCGCCGCCGACCCGGCGCGGTTCATGCGGGAGTATTTCCGCGGCGCACGGGTCATTCAGCGGACGGCCCTGCGCGTCATGGAGGGTTTCGAGTCGAAAGGAAACTCACTGCTGGCGGGGTTCCGTGACTGGCGTTCGCGCCTGTCCAACTCGGATTTCACCGTATCCAGGGACCGCGTGCTGTTCCGCTCGTCCCGGCAGCTCGAACAGGACCCGGATTGCGCTTTGCGTCTGTTCGAGTTCGTCGGGCGCCACCGCGTCGCCCTCCATGGCGAAACCGAGCGGCGGCTGGCCGGACGCCTGCCGCAACTGGCGGAGCATTTTCAGTCCAACCCGTGCTGGCCGGCGTTCCATCAGGTCTTGCTCCAGCCGCACGCGTCGGCGGCGTTGCGCGCCATGCACGACACCGGGGTTTTGAAAGCGATCCTGCCGGAGTGGGGCGAGATCGAGTCCTACGTCGTCCGCGATTTCAACCACCGCTACACGGTCGACGAGCACACCCTCATCGCGATCGAGAATCTCGAGCTGCTGCGGGAGGACAAGGATCCGGCGACGGAAAGGTTCCGGATTCTTCTGAGCGAAGTGGAGGATCCCGCCCTGCTCCGTCTGGCCCTCCTGCTGCACGACACCGGGAAGGGCGAGGAGGGGGAATCACATTGCGAGCGCTCCGCGGCCAAGGCCGAGGCGGCCGCTTCCCGGCTCGGGATCCCCACCCATGACGCCGAGCTGCTCCGGGAACTGGTCCGGGGCCATCTCGATCTTTCCTCCGCGATGACGGGGCGCGACCTCGCCGACCCCGCCACGGCCCTCTGGCTCGCCGGCCGCGTCGCGACCATCGAACGGCTCAAGATGCTGACGCTGCTGACTTACGCCGACACGAGCGCCGTCCATCCCACCGCCCTTTCGCCGTGGCGGATGAGCCAGCTCTGGCGTGTGTACTCGGTGACCCAGCGCGAGCTGACCCGGGAACTCGAGGACGACCGGATTTCGGAGCCGGGCGCGGGAGGGCTTTCGCCGGAGCAACTCGGGTTCCTGAAGGGCTTTCCCACGCGCTACCTGCGCATCCACACACCGGAGGAGATCCGCCATCACCTGGCGCTCGAGGAGCAGCGCGCGGTTGCGGGAGTCTGCGTCGACATCCGCAGGAGCGGCGGCGTCTACCATCTCACGGTTCTCGCCAAGGACCGCTTCTACCTGTTCGCCTCGATCGCCGGCGCGCTGGCCGGCTTCGGGATGAACATTCTCAAAGCCGAGGCGTTCGCCAATCAGCAGGGGACCGTGCTCGACACGTTCGTCTTCTCCGACCCGCAGCGCAACCTGGAACTGAATCCGCCGGAGATGGACCGTTTGCGGCAGACGCTCGAGCGTGTCCTCGCCGGCCGCACCGACGTCCGCACGCTCCTCAAGAACAGGCCGAAGGCCACCGCGCCGTCGAAGGGAAGCCGGATCACGGGCCGCGTCGCATTCGACTCGACGGCGTCAGAGACGGCGACGCTGATCGAGGTTGTGGCGCAGGACCGTCCGGGCCTGCTCTACGATCTGACCTCGACTTTGTCGGAGGCCGGCTGCAACATCGAAGTCGTCCTGATCGACACCGAAGCGCACAAGGCGCTCGACGTCTTCTATGTGACCGCAAACGGGCGCAAGCTCGACCCGGCCGGAGAGCATCTTCTGCGCGAGAAGCTCCTCGCCGTTTGCGTCTAAAGTGATCCCGGCCCGGATCGCGGCGGCGACAACTACTTCTTGGGCTCCGCCTGTTTCTGGCGGCTCGCCTCGTCCTGGCCGTGGTGATGGCCGCCCGTGTGGGACTTGCCATGACGGTGCTGATTTCCCTGGCCCTGCCGGGCTTTGCGGCAATGGTCGCAGCAGCCCGGCTTGTTGCCGTCTTCGGCGGCCGTCTGGGCTTTTCGGTCGCCCGTCTGGGCGGACACCACCGCCGAAAGGAGAACGGCGCCGAAAGTCAACAGAACGCGATTCATACTTTGCGATCTCCTCTTCCGGGAACATGCAATCGTTTGGCCAAAGCACGCCGTTGTGTCGCTCCCCGGCCTGATCTTATGTCGTGCTTGGCCGGCGGGCCGGCGCCGCTGGTTCGCCGAGGGCCGCCTCCGCGGAGGATTCCGCCGCCCCGAGCCGGGCGCGGCCCAGTTGCAGCGAAAGGCCGACGACGGTGATGCCGGAGGCGGTCATCGCGCCGGTCGCCAGGATCGGATTCAGCAGTCCCGCCGCAGCCAGCGTGATCCCGAGAATGTTGTAGAGAAACGCCCAGAACAGGTTCAGGCGGATCACCCGCAGGGTCCGGTGAGCCAGGTCGAAAGCCAGCGGGATGCGGTCGAGCTTCGGCGCCATCAGAACCATCGGCGCGGCCTGCATGGCGAGCGCCGTTCCGGTACTCATGGCAATGCCGAGATCGGCATGGGCGAGGGCGGGAGCGTCGTTGATGCCGTCGCCGACCATGGCGACGGTCTTGCCTTCGGCGCGCAGGGCGTCAATCACCTCGATCTTCGCGGCCGGCAGCGCCTCCGCCCGCCAGTGCCGGATTCCCACCGCCTCCGCCACGGATCGCGTCACCGCCTCCGAGTCGCCGGAAACGATCCACGTTTCGACGCCGGTGCCATGAAGCCGACGGATCGTTTCCGCGGCCTCCGGACGGATCCGTTCGCCGAAAACCAGCGACGCCTTCACCTCGCCGTCCCAGCCGCACCAGACGACGGTGCCGCCGCCGTCGTGGGGTTCCGGGCAGCCCGGCGCGATGCGGCGGTTTCCCGCAAAGGCGCGGCGCCCGCCGACGACGCCCGTCACGCCGGCCCCCTCGATCCGTTCAAAATCCGCGACCGGCTCCCGGGCCAGGCCGAGCGAGTCGGCGTACTCGACCACGGCCCGCGCCAGAGCGTGCTCGGAGCGGGACTCCAGCGAGGCGATGATCCGGACGACTTCGGCGGCCGAAACGCCCGCCCGCGGTTCGACGCGCAGCAGCCGGAACTCCCCTTCCGTGACCGTGCCGGTCTTGTCGAACACCACCGCGCCGACGCGGCGCGTGGTTTCGAGCACGGCCGCGTGATTGACCAGGATGCCGTGGCGCGAAGCGGTTCCGATGGCCGCGGTCAGCGCCAGCGGAGTGGCGATTCCCAGCGCGCACGGGCAGGCGACCACGAGCACGCAGATGGCGTTGGAGAGCGCCGTAGCGGCGCCCGCGCCCGCGGCGAGCCAGAATCCGAGGACGGCCGCCGAAAACAGGACCACGGCCGGGACAAAGGCGCGCGAGACGCGGTCCACCGTGTGCTCGATCGAAGCCCGGCTCGCCAGCGCCCGGCCGACCGTACGGATCATCCCGGCAAGCGCCCCTTCTCCGGCCGCCGCGGTGGCGCGCACTGTGAGCGCGCCGCTGACGGCGAGACTGCCGCCGATGACGCTGTCGCCGGGTCCCCGGGACCGCGGAGCCGACTCCCCGGTGAGCAGCGACTCGTCCACCGCCGAACTTCCCTCCTCGACGACCCCGTCGGCCGGAATACGCTCGCCCGGTTTGACCAGGAAGCGCGCGCCCGGGGCAAGCTGCTCAACCGCCAGGAAACGCTCGCGCCCTCCTGCGAGCACCCGGGCCTTGCGGGGCATCATCTGGTGGAGCAGCGCCACGGCGCGGGTAGTCCTGGCCTTCGCTCCGGCCTCGATCAGCTTGCCGGCCAGCACCATCGTGATCAGGGCGCAGGCCGTGTCGAAATAGAAGTGGCGGCCGCCGCGAAACGCCTCCGCCGAACTGTATCCGAAAGCGGCGAGGATTCCGAGGGCCAGCAGCGATTCCATCCGCAAGACCCCTTCGCGCAGCCCGAGTGCGGCGATGCGCAGCACGGGCCAGCCGGAGTAAAGGATCGCCGGCGCGGTCAGCGCCATCAGCACGAACGGCATGAGTCCACGCACGCGTTCGGAAACCGTCTCGAAGTAGCTCACGTAGAAGATCAGGCTCAATGTCATCACGTTCAGCCAGAGGAACGCGGCCAGCCCCGTCCGGAGCAGCAGATCCCGCCGGATTCGCGTGGAGGCGTCCGTCGCCGGTCCGTCATCGCCGGCCACTCCGTAGCCGAGCCGCTCGATCCGCCCCCGGAGACGCCCCGGAGGGACGGCCCGCGGATCGTAGCGGATCCGGACCAGATCGGAGGCGAACATTACCTCCGCCGCGACGACTCCGTTCTCGGAAAGCAGGGCTCGCTCGATCAACCACGCGCAGGCGGCGCACCACATTCCGGTGACATGCAGCACGGACTCTCGAGTCTCCTCGGCCGGCGGGCGGGCGGCGGCGGCCGCGGCCGGGCGGCGCGCGACCAGTCCCATTTCCAGGCTTCGCCGGAACAGATCCGTGTCGCGGGGGTCGGCGCCGGACGCCAGCGCGCCGCTTTCTTCCAGAATGGCGTACACGTTCTGGCACCCCGGACAGCAGAACTCCTCCCCGCCGGCATCCAGCCCGCAAAGCCGGCATTGGCCGCGCCCGGCGTCCACGCTCATTGCCGGACGTGGCCCCGTTCGTCAAGGATGACAGGGTTGGCCGCCCGCGCGCCCAGGTAGACATAGACCATGAGCGCCACGAAAAGACAGAAAACAAATCCGAGGAAGTGGGGAAAGTAGCTCCGCCTGTTCACGGGGAAGGCCTCCTTGGCGGCATCAGGAACGTGACGTCGAAGACGTCCTCGGTCTGGTCCGGTTCCGCCACGGCCACGATGCGCAGGCGGTTCACCTCCCGCGCCGCGGCGAAGGGACGGGCGGACACCGTCAGGTGCGTCTCCGCGGCGTCGCCCGGCTCGAGCCGGACGTCTTCGATCGAAAGACGCGCATCCGGCAGCCCCTCGATCCGGAAGCGCACGCGCGCCGGCTTCCCGCTCCGGTTGGCCAGGTTCACCCGAAAGCGGTTGGACACAGCTCCGTCCGGCTCCACCTGGTAGAGCGACTTGGCGCGATCCGCGGTGACACGGACCAGCACGGCGTGGCGCATCGAGAGGGCGGCGCCGAGTCCGGTCAGGTAGAACAGCAGCACCAGCACGACGGCGATCCGCTTGGGGTCGCGCATCCCGATGCGCCGGCGCCAGGGCTCGGCTTTGTTCCCGGTCAGCTCCCCCTTCTCGCCCCAGGCATAGTGGATGAGGCCCGGCTTGCCGAGCCGGGCCAGGATCTGGTTGCAGGCGTCGACGCATTCCCCGCAGTGGACGCATTCGAGCTGATACGGCGAGTCGCGGATGTCGATCTGCATCCCGCAGACCCGCACGCATTTTCCGCAGTCGATACAATCGCGCCCGGGGTCGCGATAGTGGACCAGCAGCGAGTTGGCATCCACCAGCAGCCCCTGGAGGTAGCCGTACGGGCAGACCGTCGTGCAGAACCGCTGGCGCACGAACGCAAAATCGAGCCACGTGATCAGGGTGACCACCGCGCCGGTGATGCCGCCCGCGGTCACCAGGTCGATCGAAAGCAGCCGCCGCAACAGGTCACGGGGCTCCACGAAGTAGCTCGTAAACACAAACGCCAGAAACACGCTGGCGATGGCGGCCACGGCAAGAAAGAGAAGCCGCGCCGCCACCCGCCGCCGCCCCGCGGGCCAGGAGATGAGTTTCCTGTTCACAAGGGTCTTCAGGCGGGCTTCCAGCTCCCACGATGTCTCGCTGAAGATCATCTGCGGGCACAGGTAGCCGCAGAAGATTCGTCCGTAGAGGATCGCCATGGCCACCACGACGAACATCAGGAACATCAGCGAAAAGAAGATGATGCCAAACTCGTTGATCCATAGCTCGTACCCCGCGAAATAGAACCGCTGCCGCGGAATGTCGAACCGCATCACATTAAAGAAGGGCAGCGCGACAAAGATCAGGACACAGAGGAGGTGGATTCGCTTCCGCAGCCTCCGGTAGGTCTTCTCCGGCGGCGCAATGGCCGCCGTCTTTGGCTTCCGGCTCGCCGCGCCGGGGTTAGCGGCCGCCGTGCACATGGCATGCCTCCCCCGCGGATCCGTGATTGTGCGGCCCGGCCTGCGCTCCCCGCCAGACCAGAACCAGACCCAGAACGGCGACGCAGACGGCGGGAACCCAACGCGGCAGCGACCCTGTCATCCATCCGCGCAAGCCAGAAGAGAACACGCCGATGGCCACCAGCGGCGCGGCTGTTCCCGCGCCGAAAGCCAGCATCGACAAGGCGCCTGCCGCCGCGGCTCCCGTCGCCATGGCCTGCACCAGTGCGGCGTAGACAAGGCCGCACGGGAGAAATCCCAACCCCAGCCCCACGAGCAGCCGCCGCGACGGCCGGGGCGACAGGAGAAACCTCCCGGCTTTGCGCGATATCGCGCTCAGCGGGTGATCCGACCCGATCGTGACAAGCCTTCCCTGCTTGAATCGACCCGTCATCAGCAGCCCCGCGAGGATCATAAGCAACCCGGTTGCCATCATGAATCCCCGCTCGATTCCGGCCAGCCGGCCGATTCCACCGATGGTTCCGGCGATGCCGCCCAGCAGGGAGTAGGTCGTCAGCCGGCCCAGGTGGTAGAAGAACTGGCCAGGAATCAAAGTCCGGAGACGCGAATCGGACCCGGCGCTCAAGGCGACCACGATCGGGCCGCACATCTGCGCGCAGTGAAGGCTGCCGGCCAGTCCGAGTGCGAACGCCAGGCCGGGATCGGCGGGGCTCATGGCGTCACGCGTACCGGAGGGCGGAGTTTCTCACCGGCACGCTCACGCACTCCCAGTCGAAGTCGAACTGTTGCATGGTGATGGCGTGGGTGGGGCAGCGCGAGGCGCACAGGGAACAGCGGATGCACGTGGACTCGTCCTTGGTCATGACGCCGCCGAAAGAGTCCAGTTCGGCCGCCGGCATGGCGAGCAGTTCCTGTTCGGTGGCGCCGAGCGCGACGGCCGCCTCGGCCAGCCAGCCGTTGCGGCCGGCCAGCGTGCTGAGCCCCTCGAGGCGAATGAGGTTCTCCGGGCAGACATCGACGCAGCCGTTGCAGGCGATGCAGTTGGCCGTATCGAAAACCGTGTTGACGTTGCAGCGCAGGCAGCGCGAAGCCTGCTCGCGCGCCTCGGCCTCCGGAAAGTTGAGTTCGACGATCTCGTTCGACGTGGCGCGGCGCCCGGTCTCGAGCGCCGGGGGATTGCGACGGCGCGTCCTCTGCCAGTCCTCCGCCATCGTATAGACAGCGGGCTTCCAGCTTTTCCGCAACACGACATCGGTGCGCGTCCGGCGCAGGAAGTCATGCATCGAACGGGCCGCGATCTGCGCCGAGGCGATCGCGTCAATGAACAGGCGCGCGCCATGGGCAACGTCGCCGCAGGCGAACACGTCGGGAGCGGTGGTCTGGTAGGTCGCCGGGTCCACTTTCACCAGGCCGCGCTCGGTCTCCACACCGTCTTCGGGCCGGAGGAAGGACAGGTCCGCCTGCTGGCCGACGGCGAAGATCACATTGTCGGCGGGAATGTCCTCGATCAGGCTCTCGTCGAACACGGGCCGGAACCGGCCTTCCGCGTCGAACACTGACACGCAGCGCACGGTCCGCAGCGCGGCCACGCGGCCGTTCTCACCGAGGATCTCCTTTGGTCCGCGCCGGTTGTGCAGGTGGATGCCCTCCTCCCTTCCTTCCAGGATCTCCGTTTCATCGGCGGGCATCTCCGGGAGGTCCTCGAGGCAAACGACGTGAACTTCCTTGTCTCCGCTGAGCCGCAGCGCCGACCGCGCCACGTCATAGGCGATCTGCTCGCCGTGGTCGACTTCCTCGAAGCTCTCGGCGCGCGGCCGCATCCACGCCGGCCGCAGCGCGGACCGGGCGACGTCGTAGGCGACATTGCCGCCTCCGATCACCACGACACGCTGGCCGAGCGGCAGCGGGGTTCCCTGGTTGAAGGCGCGCAGGAACTCGATGCCGTCATAGACGCCGCCCAGTTCGACGCCCGGAATCGGAAGTTTCCGGCCGGACGGCAGGCCGATGCCGAGAAAGATGGCCGCGTAGCCGTCGCGGCGGAGGTCGCCGATCGTGAAGTCGCGGCCGAGCCGCATGTTGCACTTGAGATCCACGCCGAGCGAAAGGATCGCGTTGATCTCGTGGCGCACCAGTTCGCGTGGCAGCCGGAAGACGGGAACGCCCGCCGTCAGCATTCCGCCCGGCTCGGCGTGGGCTTCGAAGACGGTGACCTTGTAGCCGGTCTGGGCCAGATCGTGCGCAACGGTCAGGCCGGCGACACCCGCGCCCACCACGGCGACCCGTTCCCAGTCGCCCCGGCCGGGAGGAAGCATCCTCGGGTTGGCGAATTCCCTGTACCGCGCGTAATCCACGGTTTCGGGTCCGTATAGGCTCGTCGCGAAGCGCTTGAGCGCGCGGATCGTCACCGGCCTGTCCAGAGCCCCGCGACGGCAGTTGGCCTCGCACGGCGCGCCGCACACCCGTCCGCAGATGGAGGCGAACGGATTGGTGGCGCGCGCCTTGCGGTACGCGTCCTCGTAGCGGCCCTCGGCGATGGCGTTGACATAACCGCAGGCGTCCGTCCGGACCGGGCAGGCGTAACGGCACTTCACCATCTCGACCCAATAGGCCGAGTCGTCGGGCTTGCGCAACTGGACGAGGTCCCGGGACGCGGTCATCGGCAGTACCCCATACCGGAGTTGCCGACGCCGTCGGCGGGGCGGAACCGGGGCCGGCGGCTCATGGCTAGTGCGCGCCCGGCCGCCGGAACGCGAACAGGCAGACGATAGCGACGTAGACCAGCGCCATCAGGCCGACCGCCGTCATCAGCCCGTCCGCCGATTGGGTGGCCCGGTTGAACGCCTGCACGAGCGGCCCCCGGTCGGCGTGTTCCGTCTCCCCATTCATGTACAGAAACAGGTAGGCGACGCATCCGGTGCCGATCACAACGAAGGCGAACTTGAGAAACGGAGGAACGTCCGTGCCTTCCTTTTCCATGATCCAGCCGTCGGCATAGCTTTTGAGCGGTTGCTTGGAATCAGCCATGGTGTCCTCTCATTCGTCCTTCAACATTCGATATTTGGATTCTTCGGAGTCCTTGCCCCAGTAGCCGTCCCGGAACGAGTGGAGGAAGAAGTATCCCGCGAGGGCGAGGAGCAGGAGGAAGAACAGATACGCAAAGTAGACACTGGGCCAGGTGTAATCCATCGCGGCGGCCTCATTTCTCATAGTCGTTGTCCGGCCGCCACTGTTTGGCGCGGCCGAGCGCCTGCATGTAGGCGAGGATCGCCTGGAATTCGTCCTCGTTGTTGGCAATCCAGGGAAAGGGCGGCATGATCGAACCTTGCACGAGGTCGCGCGGATTGCGGAAGTGCGTGCGGTGCCATTGCGCGTCATATTTGCCGCCGACGCGCGAGAGGTCCGGGCCCGTCCTCTTGGTGCCGAACAGATGGGGGTTGTCGAAGACAAACTCGTCCGGAGTCGACACCGGGGAATCGACGCCGCGCCAGCCCGAGCGTTTCGTGTCGGCGAGCAGCGTCCGCGTCTGCTGGGTGTGGCAGTACCAGCAGCCCTCGCGTACATAGATCGCCCGGCCCTTCTTCTCGAGATCGGTATAGTCGCGGAGCTTTCCCGTCGGACCCTTGGCCGGATCGGCGTTCTCAAACGGCTTCGCCCACGTCTTGTCCACCAGCGGCGGCACGACCGTGGTCAGCACTCCGCCGATGAAAAAACAGACCAGCGCCGCCGCCACGGCGAAAACCGCGTTGTCGTCAGCTTTTCTCAACATCGCCATGCCTCCCTACGCCGCCCGCGGCGCGGACTGCTTCGCGCCGGCGACCGTCGCCATGATGTTGTAGGCGAAGGCGACGATGCCGGCAAACATCAGGACCCCGGAGAAGAACCGCACCAGCCACACCGGCTTGAGGGCGACCACGGTGTCGATGAACGGGATCGTGTAGTTGTTCCATTGCCAGCCCTGCCAGAAACCGCCGAGCCACAACGTCACGAAGAATCCCAGGCCGCCGGTCATCCACAGCCAGAAGCTCCAGTTGGCGAGCGCGTCGGAATGGATGGCCGTGTCATACATTCGGGGAACGATGTGGTAGACCCCGGCGATGGCGAAAAACGAGAACGCGCCCAGCACCGCCATGTGCGCGTGTCCGGGAATCCAGTCCGTCTTCGACACGATCGCGTTGACGCTGCGGAGGCTGTGCATCGGCCCCTGGAAGCAGGTCAGCAGGTAGAACACCACGCCCGACATCAGGAACTTGAGGGGAACGTTGTCCTTCATCTCGTGCCAGTGGCCCTGCACGGTCGCAAAAAGGTTGTAGACGACGGCCCATACGGGAATCAGCAGCATCACCGAGAAGGCGATCGCGATGGTTTGCAGCCACTGCGAGATGGGCCCGTGAAGCATGTGGTGCGCGCCGGTCCACACGTAGACGAAGGCGAGCGACCAGAAGCCGACCATCGACAGCTTGTGGCTGTGCAGGGGCAGGTTGGACGTCTTCGGGATGAAGTAGTAGGCGAGCGCCAGCCCCGCCGGCGTGAAGATCAGTCCCACCGCGTTGTGCACGTACATCCAGTTCAGGTTGGCCTGATTGACGCCGGTGGTGAACAGCGTCGCGAAGTTGCCCGTCAGGTAGACGAACGCCGTCCACAGGATCGTGCCCATGACGTACCAGATCGAGACGTACATCTGCTGGTATCGGCGACGGGCGATGGTCGCGAAGATGTTGAATCCGAACATCAGCCATGCCGCCACCACCAGCACGTCGAGAAACAGCGGCAGCTCGGCGTACTCCCAGCCCTGGTTCCAGCCCGCCAGCAGCGACACGACGGCGCCGAGCACGATCACGTTCCACAGGGCCGCCGTCGCCATCCCGAGTTTCTCGCTGTACAGCCTGACACCGCACAGCCGCGGGACCAGGTAGAAGATCAGTCCCATGTCGCAGGCCAGGAGCCAGCCGAACAGCATCCCGTTGACATGCAGCGGCCGGAGCCGGCCGTAGGTCAGCATGGGCACGGTTCCGAGCAGCTCCGGCCAGACGAATTTCGCCGCGATCAGGATGGCTATGATTCCGACGATGAAGAAGTAGGTGATGGAGCTCAGCAGAAACCATTTCGCGGTGGTGTCCTCGTGGACCACGGCGACGAATGGGCCGAGCGCGGATGAACTACTGACGGCTTTCTCTTCCATGAAAACTCCTTGCGGTCCGGGCTGGGGTTGACGGCTGGTTCAGCGAGCGGATGAAGTTCACCAGGTCGCCCACGTCCTGGGGGGTCAGTCCGTAGTCGATCCAGGGCGGCATGGCCGTTCCCTGAACGCCGTAGAGAATCGAGTCGAACAGGCGCCTGTCGCTCAGGCTGGCGACGAATTCGCGGTTGCGCAGATTGCGCGGCCGCGGCAGAATGTCGATCGAGTTGGGACCCTTGCCGTCACCCTTGCGGCCATGGCATCCGGCGCACCGGCGTACGAAGGCCGATTCGCCCCGCGCGATCGAGGCCGCGCCCGAGGCCACGGGATTGATATCCGGAATCTTCCGCTCCTTCGGCGCCCGCCGCGGTTCCTTGACGAACGATGCGAAGATGAACCCGAGCAGGGCTTCCTGCTGTTTCGCCCCGAGGATCCGCTCCCAGGCCGGCATCGACGTTCCTGGCACTCCCTTCGCGATCGACTCAAGGAGACGCGTGTCCGCCTTGCTGTTCATGAACGCCGCCTTGGTGAAGTCGCGGGGCGACGGGTCGAGATACAGCGCGATCATTCCGTTGCCGTCGCCTTTGTCGCCGTGGCAGCGCGCGCACAGCTCCCGGTAAGCGCCAGCCGGCTCCTTCTCCTGCGGCGGAGTCTTCCGGCCGGCCAGGTAGGCCGTCATGGCTTCGAACTCCTCCTGCGGGAATCGGAAGGCCGGCATAATCGAATCGGGGATCCGCGCCCGCGGGTCCTTGAAGTGCTCCATGATCCACTTTTCGTCCTTGATCAGCCCGGCGTAGGTCAGATCCGGCGCGATGCCGCCGTCGGCGTCGCCGAGTTTGTGGCAGGCGGTGCAGGCGCGGTCCCTGATGAGTTGTTCGCCGCGCCCGGCGAGGTTGGCCGCCGGCGCCGCTTCGACTTTCGCTTCCGGCGCGTCCGGCCTGTATCCAGCCAGCCGCATGCGGTAGCGCGCAATCTGTGTTTCCGTCAGGTTCACGCCGCGGCGGCTTTTGAGGAAGATCACCAGATCCTTGACGTCCGCGTCGGAAAGCTTGAATTTCGGCATGAACGACAGGCTCGAGTTGGCGCGCGGCTCGGCGATCGATTCCCACAGGTAGTCGAGCTTGAACTTGTGCCCGGCCTGCGTCAGGTCGGGCCCGAGCGTTCCGTCGGAGATTCCGTCGATCCTGTGGCAGCCGTAGCAGTTGGTGGAGAAAAACAGCCGCCGGCCGCGCTCCACGTGGGGCGTCGAGGCGAACCCCTCCTCGGTGTGGCACTGCGCGCAGGCCGCCTCCATATACTCGCGGCCCTTGAGTCTGGGGGCGTATTCCTTCTTCCATGTCTCCTGCGTCACATAGCCCAGCATCGGCGACGGCCAGTAGTGGTCCTCTCCGTGGCTGTAGTATTCCTTTAGTCCGCGGCCCTGGCCATCGTGGCAGATCGTACAACCGAAGTCGGCGAACTTGTGGCGGCGCTCCCATTTGCCGTTCTTCTGGTAGTCGCCGAGTTGCGCCGAGTAGGGATGGGTGCGCAGCGGCTGGGCGTGCTTTTCAAAGCGTGGATCGTCGGAGGCGATATGGCAGGTCTGGCAGCGGTCGACGCGGGCTTCTCCGAACTGGGTGACGATTGCCTGTTCGATTCGCGGCGAGCGGGCCGCCAGCGCCGCCCGCTCGGCAGCGCTTCGGGTCAGCGACCGGGCCTGGTCGAAATAGGCCGTCTGGTGGCGCTCCCAGCGGTGGAAGAACTGCTGGTAGAACACCAGTCCGTGGACTCCGAGGATCACCAGACTGGCGATGGCGAGGGCGAGTCTCATTGATCCCTTTCCTCTCCGGCCGTCCCGGCGCTCACCATGGCGACACAAACTCCCAGTTGGGCCCGCGGAAGAACGTACCGATGACGATCATGATGATGTTGAGCAGCGCGAAAGTCAGAAACAGCGTATTGGCCAGCAGGCGCTCCTTGGCGAACCATTCGCCAGTGCCCTTCGTCCCGCGATCGAGGTACGGCGCGATCAGCAGGGCCAGCACCATCAGCCCGGGGATTCCCACGCCGCCCCAGAAGGCCGAGTAGCTGACCATCTCCTGGAGGCCAAGGAAGTACCACGGCGCCTTGGCGGGATTCGGCGGGTGGGTCATGTTGACCGGTTCTTCGAGCGGCGCATCGAAGAATATCGACATCACCAGCACCACGGCGAGAGTCAGGACGAAAACGAACAGCTCGGCGATGAACAGGTGCGGCCAGGCGTAAACCGTGTTGTCCGGGGTGTTCCCGATCTTCGTAAACGGACCGCGGACGAACCCTTGCACGCCGATCAGCCGCGGACGCGTGACCGGCGCCACATCCCGCACCGGCTCGGCCGGGCGGGCCAGCCCTCCGTCCTTCCGGATGCGCCAGAAATGAATGGCCACCAGCAGCATCATCAGCGCCGGAAGCACGGCGATGTGCAGCACGTAGAAGCGAAGCAGCGCTTCCTGGCCGACGGCGTTGTCGCCGAGCAGCAGGTAGCGCATCTCATTTCCGACAAACGGAGCATAGCCGGCGATCGCCGTGCCCACCGTGATCGCCCAGAACGCCAGCTGGTCCCAGGGCAGCAGATAGCCTGTGAAACTGCTGAACAGAGTCAGCAGCAGCAGCACGACCCCGATCACCCAGTTGAACTCGCGCGGCTTGCGGTAGGATCCCGTGAAAAACACGCGGCACATGTGCAGGAACACCACCGCCACCATGAAGTGGGCGCCCCATCGGTGCATGTTCCGCAGAAACGTTCCGAACGCCACCGACCCCCGCAGGTCGAGCATGCGGTCGTAGGCCTGCGTGGTCGACGGTACGTAGTAGAACATCAGCAGGATGCCCGTGACGGTGAGGATGACGAACAGGAAGAAGGACATCAGCCCCAGACCGATCGTCAGCAGCGGCCGGAGCGTGTGGCGATGCACCTTCACCGGATGGATATGCAGGAAGAAGTTGGTGAAGCTGGTCTGCGAACGCTCCAGGCCGGACGCGCCCGGAAGCTTGTGGCGGAAAACAGACGACCACACGTTGGAGGGCAGCTCGCGCAACACCCGCGCAAGGCCGCCTTTGCTCTCGCTCTGAAGGGGAGTGGGAGGGCTCATAAGTCGTAGTAGGTGCCGGGCGGAACTTCCGTGTCCTTGTCCACTTCCACCTCCCCGTTCGGCAGCACGCTGACTTTGTACCAGGCGAGGGCCTTGGGCGCCGGACCGGCCGTCACGTTGCCGTCCTGGTCGTATCGGGAACCATGGCACGGACATTGAAAACCCGTGTCCGACGGGCTGACAATGCAGCCCAGGTGCGTGCAGGTCGTCGAGATCGCCGCCAACCGGTCGCGCTCGCGGACAATGCAGACACGCCGGTCGTCGAGGGCAAGCTTGGCGCCGGGTGGAAAGTCGTCCGGCTTGCCGATGCTGAACCGCTGCGGCTCGCCGTAGGTCGCGCGAGGCCGGATGAACACCAGGTTCGAGAACGCGCTCAGCACGGCGGACCCGAACAGTCCGAATCCGCTCAAGAAAGCCAGCGCCCGGCGGCGGCTGCCGACCGCTTCATCGTCGGCGTTGGTCTGGGGCGTGTTCGCCAGTGGCATCCGGATTCTCCCTTGTCGATTGAACGAGCTCCTCGACATCGGACCAGAACACCTGATACTTCGTGTCCTCGATGTCGCGGAAGTAGTCCCGCTTAACGGCGAAGATGAACAGGCAGGCGCCGCCCAGCCCCATCATCAGGCTCGCAGCAATGGCCAGCCACGTCAGCTCCATACGTTGTCAGCGGATCTGCAATTCCCGTTCCAGACAGATCTCTCCCAAAATCGGGCCTGTCGCTCCGGCCCGAAGGGGAACTGGGCGAGATCCCCCACCCAAACCGTGGACCTACACGCATCCCACCCCGGCCCGCCAACCGCACGACCGGCGAATAGCATAGGAAGAATGAGAAACGTCCTTGCGATCTTCCTGCTGGCTTCGCCGGTCCTTCCCTTCGACGAGTACACTCTCGGGCCCGACTCCCGCCGGAAACCCGGCGTTCCACAGGGCAAGGTCACCCGGCACGTCTGGCGCTCGGCCATCTTCCCCGGCACGGTCCGCGACTACTGGATCTACGTCCCCGCGCAGTACAAGCCGGACCAGCCCGCCGCGGTGATGGTGTTCCAGGACGGCGCGGGATACGTCAGCGAAGAAGGCCACTCGCGAGCGCCGATTGTCTTTGACAACCTGATCCACGCCGGGGAGATGCCGGTGACCGTCGGCATCTTCATCAACCCCGGCGTGATGCCCGCCCGCCATGCCGGCGAGCAGGCCCGCTACAACCGGAGCTTTGAATACGACGCGGTCAGCGACCGCTACGCCCGCTTTCTCATCGACGAGATCCTGCCTGAAGTCGGCCGGACTTACAACCTGACGAGGGATCCGAACCTCCGGGCGATCGCCGGTTCGAGCTCCGGCGGCAGTTGCGCCTTCACCGCCGCCTGGCATCGCCCGGACGCTTTCCGCCGCGTGCTCAGCTTCATCGGCAGCTTCACGAACCTTCGCGGTGCGAACCAATACGCCTCGCTCGTCCGCAAGACCGAACCCAGGCCGCTGCGCGTCTTCCTTCAGGACGGAACCAAGGACCAGAACATTTACGCCGGCAACTGGTATCTCGCCAACGAGGACCTCCATTCCGCCCTGGCCTACTCCGGCTACGACGTCAAGTTCGTCACGGGCTCGGAGGGCCACAACATGAAGCACGGCGGCGCGATCCTGCCGGACGCCCTGCGCTGGCTCTGGCGCGAGTGGAGCAGGCCGATCACGAAGTCCCAGAGCGGCGGTGATCGCCATTACCTGCTCGATATTCTCGAACCCGGACAGGACTGGGAACTGGTCAGCCAGGGCCACCGGTTCACGGAAGGTCCCGCGGTCGACAAGGACGGGAACGTTTTCTTCACCGATGTTCCCAACAGCAGGATCCACAGGATCGCTCCGGACGGCGCGGTCACCTTGTTTAAAGAGGACACCGGATCGGCGAACGGCCTTATGTTCGGTCCTGACGGGCGCCTCTACGCCTGCCAGAACGGACGAAAGCGCATTGTCGCCTATTCGCGGGACGGCGCGGAATCGGTCATCGCCGAAGGCGTTACCTCCAACGACATCGTGGTGAACCGGAAAGGCGAGATCTACTTCACCGATCCGCCGGGCCGTCAGGTCTGGTTCGTCGATGCGACGGGAGACCGGCGCGTGGTGATCAGTCAGGGTCTGGAGTTCCCGAACGGCATCGCGCTGTCGCCCGACCAGTCGCTGCTGCTGGTCGCCGATTCCCGCGCGCGCTGGGTCTGGTCGTATCAGGTGCAGGAAGACGGCTCGGTCGCCAATGGGGTCCCGTTCCACCGGCTGGAGACACTCGACGACAGCACGTCGATCTCGGCGGACGGCATCAAAACGGACAGCGAGGGTTACCTCTATGTGACAACGCGGCTCGGCCTCCAGGTCCTCGACCAGCCTGGCCGCACGGTGGGAATCATCGCCAAGCCGCACCCGGGTCCTCTGTCGAATGTCGTCTTCGCGGGACCGGACCTGCAAACGCTCTACGTCACCGCAGGCGACCGCGTCTACAAGCGGCGGATCCGGCGCAAGGGCGTCCTCCCCTGGACCGTCGCCCGGCCGCCGCAGCCTCGCCTCTAGTCCGAATCGGGCGCCGACAGCGGCGGCGGTTTGTTACGATGAGGGACAGATCCGATGAAACCCGGTATTGCATTGTTCCGGCCCGTCCTGTTGGCCGCCGCCGTCGCCGCCCTCGCGCCGTCGCAGGAGGACGGCATCACCTGGCTCACCAGCTACAGCGCCGCGATCCAGGAGGCCAGACGCACCGGCAAGCCGATCTTCCTTGAGTTCCGGTGCGAGCCTTGAACGGCCGGACGCATGTTTGACGCACAGGTTGTGCTGTCACCGAAATCCTCGTCCCGCGGCAGGCTGATGGAGCAGTATGTCTGCGCCCGCATCACCCGCATGGACGACATCGACATCGGCCTTTTCGACTACGACCGCAACAACACGCTCTACTTCTTCATTCTCAACGCCGACGAGCAGATCTACCTCCGTTACGGCGGCCGTGATTCGCAGTCGCCCGACTCCTACCTGAACCTGGAAAGCATTGAACTGGCGCTGCGCCACGGGCTCGAGTTGCACAAGCGGCACCTGGCCGGCGACCTGCCCAAAACGCCGCGGCCCAAACCGATGTTCGCCCGGGACTTCCCGCTGCTCGTCAAGCGCACCTTCGACCAGGGCAACTGCGTCGAATGCCATCTTATCGGCGATTTCCAGAACCAGCACCGCGAACTGGACGGAACGCTCGACAAGATGACCCATCTCTACCGGTCCCCCGACCTGAAGACAATCGGGATTTTCCTGGACGTTCCCAAGGGACTGGTTGTCAAGGAGGTCCGGGGCGCGGCGCAGGAGGCGGGCATGCGGCCCGGCGACCGGATCACGGCGTTTCAGGGCACGCCCGTGTGGACGTTCGGCGATCTCCAGTATTACTACGACAAGCTCCCGCGCAACGCGACGTCGATGAAGATGACGGTGGATCGGGCGGGGCAGGCCGCCGAACTCACGTTCACTCTTCCCGTACGGTGGTGGCTGACCGACGTCCGCTGGAGGCAGTCGACGGTCGATCCGCGGGCCTACTTTGACTCGCGACCGCTGACCGACGCCGAGAAGAAACAGCGCGGCCTGCCCGGCGACAGCTTCGCCAGTGAAGTGACGCGGGTGGATCCGTTCGCGCAGATGATGAAATCGCACGCGCTCCAGGTCGGTGATATCATCGTGGCAGTGGACGGGGTCGGTCGCGACGAGGTCGCCAACACCGCGGAGTTGTTCATCCGTCTCCGGAAGAAGGCGGGCGACGATGTGACGCTCGACGTGCTTCGTGGAACCGACCGGATCAAGATGCCGCTGAAGACGTTCCGAATGAGCTTCCGAAAATGAGAACCGCCCTTCTGACCTTCGCCGCGGCCGCGCTGTGGGCGGCGGAAGAGACTGATACCGCGCAGGTCTGGCATGACACCACGCTGTGCGTCACCTACCGGGCGCGCGTCGCCGGAGACTATCTGGTCATCGACGTCACGCATGAGCCGCCGTGGCACACCTATGCGATGGACAACGAGTTGCGGGCGAAGGAGAAACTGGCTGGCAAACAGTCGCTCGGCATCGACCGTCCGACCAGCGTCGCCGTCAGCGGCGGTCTCGAACTGGCCGGCGGGTGGCATCAGACGCCGCCGAAGGATTTGTCCAAGCCGGAACTGCGCTGGTTCACCTGGGGTTACGAGGGCAAGTCGCAGTTTGCCGCCAAAGTGAAGCGCGGGAGCGGACCGGTCCAGCTTCAGATACGCGGACAGGCCTGCACGGACACCACCTGCAAGAACATCAACGTCTCCCTGACCCTGCCCGCCGGCTCCGCGGACTCGGGGCCGCCCGTGGACCTGAAGAATCTCGTCCCCGTTCGCCAGTAGGGCGCCTGGTTTTTGACGGCGTCGCGGCAAATCGGGTATCCTGCCCTGAGTCCCGTCATTCACTCCACAAGAAGAACTGGAAGGAGATATCTGCAACATGAGCGACACCTTGTCTGGTGCCGAATTCAAAGACCAGCTGCGCGCGGGCCGGCCCAAGATGGGCCTTTTCATCAACTCGCACAGCCCCACGGTGGCCGAGCAGCTGGCGCACAGCGGCTACGACTGGCTGCTTATCGACACGCAGCACGGCCCGATGGGTTACGAGAAGCTGTCCGCGATGATCGCGGCCGTGGGAAGCGGAGGAGCCAAGTCGATGGTCCGGGTCGGCGGCTATCAGGACCGTTCCGGCATTCAGCAGGCCCTCGACCTGGGAGCCGACGGCGTGCTGGTCCCCTACATCAACACCGCCGAGGAGGCGCGGCAGGCCGTCAGTTGCGCCCGCTATCCGACGGCGGGAACGCGGAGCGTCTACTTTCCCCAGCGCAGCACCAACAAGGCCGGACTGCTGGGCTACGTGGGCAACGCGAACCGGAACATCATCGTCGCCCTGCAAGTGGAAACCGCCTCGTGCATTGAGAACATGGAGGAGATCGCCGCGGTTCCCGGCGTGGATATTCTCTTCCTGGGCCAGAACGACCTGTGCATGTCGATGGGGCTCTACGAGAAGTACGAGTTTCCGCACATGTACACGTCTCCTGAACTCGGCGCGGCCACCGAGAAGCTGGTCGCGGAGGCGCGCAAGAACAATGTCATACTCGGGCTTTTTCTGTTCGGCACGGGCCGCGTGGGCGAGTTCCTGGAGAAGGGCTTTACCTTCATCAGCATCGGCAACGACCTGCACCACGTGCTCACCCAGGCGGGAGCGTACGTGAAGGACATGGAAGCGATCGCCAAAGACAAGGGCAAATCCTGGACCCGCCGCCCCACCGCGCTCGTCTGATCGCCGCCGGCCCGCTCCGCGAAGCCGCCGGCCCTCCGGCGGCTTTCGCCGTTTCAGAAGGACGCGCGTCAGGCGAACGGCGGCGGCGAGTAGACGGACAGGATCTCGCGGACCATTTCCTCGCGGGATGAAAACCGGCTCTCCTCGTAGCAGCCGAGCGGGTTTTCGAGCACATTGACCAGGCACTTGTTGCAGTAGGTGCAGGGTCTTTCCGGCTGGTCGAGGCCGCGCTCGAACAGCTTCGGCAGGTCCGGGTTGGCGATGAGCGGACGCGCGATCGTGACCGCGTCGCAGTCCCCTCGTTCTATCGCCGCGCGGATGAAGGAAGCCGTCTGAAACCCTCCCGTGCACAACACCGGGATCCCGACCGTTTCCTTGATGCGCCGGGAATCCGGAAGATTGATGCCCTCGATGACATCTCCCCGTCCTTTGATCCAGGCAGAGTGAAAAAGTCTCGCCCCCACGCCCGATGTGATCACCGAGTAGACGAGCCGGGTGCGGTTGCCGCTCGACAGCATGGCGTCGTAAGTCTTGATGGCCTCCTCCACGGGGAAGTCGCCCGGCGGGTTCCGCGGGTGCGGGAACGAACTGCCGCTTGAAACCACGACCGCGTCGGCCCCCGCCTGCTCGGCCCACCGGCAGACCTGCACGGAGTCCTCGATCGTGTTGCCGGGCGGTTCGAACGGGGTCATGGCGTTGTTGTATTCGGTGGCGCTGATTTTGAACTGGAGGTGAAAATCGTCGCCCGCCTCCTTCCGGATCGCCCGGATCACGTCGAGGAGGAAGCGGGCGCGGTTTTCCAGCGGGCCGCCGTAGTCATCCTTGCGGTCGTTAATCGCGGAACTCAGAAACTGCGTGAACAGGTAGCCGTTGCCGGCATGGAGTTCCACGCCGTCAAGGCCGGCCTCGCGCGCGCGCCGGGCTCCGTGGGCGAACGCTTCGATCGTCTCCCGGATCTCGGCCGCCGTCATCGGATCGCACGAGAATCCGTGGAGCGGGTCCGGCTTGCCGGTGGAACTGAGGCCTTTCTCGTACTCGATCCCACCGATGTCGCGCTGGCGGCCCGCGTGGCTCAGTTGCAGAATGAACTTGCAGCCGTGCCGGTGAACCCGCTCACCCACGGCGCGCCAGAACGGGATGCGGTCGTCGCGCTCGATGGTGGCGTAGTTGGGGAGTATCCGCCCGCGGATGGAGACCGCGACGAACGAACTGACGATGGCCCCCACGCCGCCCCGGGCGAACCTTTCCTCCCAGTTGAGCCGGACCGGGTTGCCGGACCCGTCATAGTTGTCGAACCGCCCGCTGATGTTCGACCGCCAGAGCCGGTTTTTCACGGTCAGGTTCCGGAAGTGTATCGGTTCGAAGAGGATGTCGGCCACGGCTGGGACTCCTTCTGGCATAGTGTGACACCGGCCGGCCGAACGTTACAATTGAAGATTCCGGGCCGTGCCGGCAGCAGGCGCTGCTATAATGAGGCATTCCATTAAATCGGAAGGCTACCCATGAAAATTTTTCTTGATACGGCGAACCTGGACGAGTTGCGCAAGGGCGCCGATTGGGGCATCGTCGACGGAGTGACGACGAACCCCACCCTCATCGCTCGTGAGGGTGTTCCTCTCGAAGAGCAGGTCCGCAAGATACTCGAGATTGTCGACGGCGACATCAGCGCCGAGGTCGTGTCAACAGACTTCGAGGGCATGTGCCGGGAGGCTTACAAACTCGCCGCGATTCACAAAAACATCGTCGTCAAGGTTCCGCTCACCCGCGACGGAATCAAGACCACGGCGAAGCTCAGCAAGGAGGGCATCCGGTTCAACGTGACCCTCTGCTTCACGACCGGACAGGCGTTGCTGGCGGCCAAGGCCGGCGCCTACATTGTCAGCCCGTTCGTGGGGCGCCTGGACGACATCGCACAGGAAGGCATGGACCTCATCTCGCAGATCTGCACGGTTTACGAAAACTACGGTTTCAAAACCCAGATTCTCGCCGCGTCGCTCCGATCGCCTCTGCACGTGGCGCAAGCCGCCATGGCCGGGGCTCACATCGGCACTCTGCCCTTCAAGGTGCTGGACATGCTCTTCAATCATCCGCTGACCGACCGCGGCCTGGAGCAGTTTCTGAAGGACCATGCGAAGGCATTCGAGTCGAAGGGCGCCCGGTAACTCCTTTTCAACGCGCCGCCACGGGCGGCAAGGCTGGCCATGACTCCGGTTGTCGAATTTCTTCTGCTCGCCGCCGCGGCCGCGGTCCTGCTGTGCGCGCTTGTCTACATCGTCTGGCGCTTCCGGCGCACGCCGGCCCAGCGGGAGCGCCGGCGGCGCCGCAGCCTGTACGAGCTCGGAAGGATGGGCGACGGCATGCTGACCGACGTCAGGGAGAACATCCTCTACTACTCGTACTCGGTGAACGGCGTCAACTACCACACGTCGCAGGATGTGACAGACCTTCGTAACATGGTGCCGGCGGACGGGTCTCTGATCATCGGTCCGGTCACCCTGAAATATCTCGCCCGAAATCCCGGAAATTCCATCGTAGTTTGCGAGGAATGGTCCGGACTTCGCATCCGCACCCGCGCCACGCCTGTCCCCTGACGGACCGCCACTTGGGGCCCGGAAAAACAGGAAGGGCCGCGCCTCCGGCGCGGCCCTTGCATCCGATCTTGACTCGCGGCGCGGTCAGGCCGGACGGCTGACGTTTTCCGCCTGCAAGCCCTTGGGACCCGTCTTGACGACGAACTCCACCTCGGCTCCGTTGTCCAGCGTGCGGTAGCCTGTCATATCGATTGCGCTGAAGTGGACAAACACGTCCTCACCGGTCGAACGTTGGATGAATCCGTACCCCTTGGCGTTGTTGAACCACTTCACAATACCCCGTTCCCGTTCCGATCCGTTCACTACTTCCTCTCCTGGAATGACAACGACTCGCATGACCGGTCCGCCTGTCGGGCGGCGCGGAGAAACAAAAAATGCTACGCGACCGGGCCGGTCCGTAGCATTCTTATTCTTCCCACGAAACAATCGGACAGCATGCAGAAGTCGGCGGCGTATTGACCGCTACCGTATTTTCCCAGAACGGACTCGATCGGGTCAAGGGAAACTTGGCCCCCGGCGCGCGGCCGTCCGGACGTGCGGGCGGCCGCGACCGGCCCGGAACCTATTTCTTCCGGTGAACCGAATGGCACCCCTTGCACGAGGCGAGCACGTTCTGGAAATCCGTGCGCGCCTTGTCGAGGTTTTTGGCCGTCACCGAGGCCAGCGTCGCCTCGCTCGCTTCGCGCAACTGCTTGGCTGCGTCCGCCCAGACTTTGTCCGGGCACCGCCCGTCCGCCATCAGGACGTGGCCGGATTCGCTCAGCATCTGCGCGTGCATCGCCGCGTCCGCCCAGCCCTTGTCATCCGTTATCCCTTCCTTCAACTGCTTGGCCAGCGCGCCGCAGTGGTTCTGGTTCACCGCTTTCATCCAGACTTTGGTTTCGAGCGGACGCGTCTTGCCTTTCTGGATCTGGCCCATGCTGTGGCTTGCGGCCAGCGCCAGCATCAAGCCGGCCGCGGCCGCGAGTTTTCCGTACTTCATCAAGGTCTCCTTGTCATAGGTTCGCCGCGGCGCCCAGAACGCCCGCGGCTTCGCCCAGACCGTCTCTTCCCGTCCCGCCCCGTCGCGTGGTTTTAGAATTATATACCTGAATGTCCCGGCTGTGGCCCGGCCGGGCCGATGGAGTATCATAGGGGCGAGGCATCAGGATGGAACTCTCGCGCCGGCATTTTCTTCTTGCGACCGCCGCAGGCGGACCGCTTGCACCGCTTCATCTTGAGGGCGCCCCGGCGCGCCTGCCGCGGCCTTACTTCGCCGTGCACCCGTTTGTCGAGGCCAACCCGGAAGCGGTGTTTCTCAAGCGCACCCACGTCGCGCACAAGATGGACGAGGAAGCCAAGCTGCGGGAGGGTCTTGCCTTCGCGCGCGAGGTCTTCGTTCCCGTGGATACTCCGGCGGGCGTTCCGGTGACGCACCGCGTCATTCTGAAGCCGAACTTCACGTCCGTTCGGAACAAGCGGCCCCACGTCGAAAACTGGGGCACGGGAACGGATCCCCAATTCTACGAAGGCATCATCATCGGGCTCAAGGAACTCGGCCTGAAAAAGTTCTATTTCCTGGAAGCGAACAATTTCCACACCTGGAACTACCGCGGCATGGCCGACATCAACGACCGTCACGGCGTCGAAGTCAACGAGCCGGACCGGCGGCCGCGCAACTTCCGCGACAACTACGAAATGGTCTGGTCCAAGGTTCCGGACCCGGTCATCTACTCGCGCATTCCCCACTACGCTCCGCTGAACGAGCCGGACACCTGGCTGCTGAACATCGCCAAGTGGAAATCGCACGGGATGTGCATGACGCTGGCGACGAAGAACGTGCAGGGACTCGTGGTCAAGCCGTATGTCCGCTTCTGCCCCGGATGGTCGATGGTCACCGGCGTTCCCTCCTTCATGAAAGAGGACATTCACCGCGACGTCGAATCGCGCGTCAGCCGCTACTTCGAGAATCACAAGAGGCTCGGCTACGCCCGCTACGACTCCCGCGCCGACCTGGCCCCGATCAACCAGGAAATCTGGGCCCACAAGACGCTTGACAACACGCAGGTGGTCAAGCCGGCCTTGAATATCATCGAGGGGATCTACGGCCGCGACGGCGACGGCTTCGGCGTCGGCAACGACTATCTGACCAACCTGGTGATGTTTTCCAAGAACCGGCTGAAGCTCGACATGATCGGCATGTACCTCGGCGGCCACGAGCCGGGCAACATCAACCTGTTCCGCATCGCCAAGGAACGCGGGATGCTCGACTCTTTCAACCCGTGGGAGGTGCCGGTCTACGAGTGGGTCGACGGCCAGCCGGTGCGCCGGAAACTCACCGACTTCCCGCGGACGCCGCTAAAGACCTACTACCTGCAACGGGACGGCGAGCCCCTGTACCATCTTGTCAACGAGCCGTTCGACTACGACAAGGTGAAGGCGTAAAAGAAGCCCGTTGCTTCCGAACCGGAGCCTGGCTTGTCCTCCCGGAAGCAGCCCCTCCCGCTCACCCCGCCTTAAGATGAGGTATTCTCTTCTGAGTACCGTCAAGGTGTCGAGCAGCCGGACACAGAAGGAGACAGCCCCATGTTCTGCCCGCATTGCGGCAACCAAGTCCCGGACCAGACCGCCTACTGCCCCCACTGCGGGCAGTCCGTCACATCCCCCGGAAGCGCCGCCACACCGCCTCCAGCGCCACAGGCGGCGCAGCCATTCGTCGCGCCCGACAACATCAACATCAACATCACCGGCGCGATCTCGGAGGCCTGGCGGATCGTCTCGGGCGATCTCGGCGTCTTTGTCGTCTGCACCCTGATCATGGGCGTGATCGACTCGGTCGGCATCCTGCACGGGTCGATGGCCGCCGGAATGCACATCCTGTGCATCAACAAACTGGTTCGCGGACGCATCGAGATCGGCGACTTCTTCAAGGGCTTCAATTTCTTCGTCCCTTCGTTGATCGCGCTGATCATCACCGGAATCTTCACGTTTATCGGGACGCTGTCCTGCATCGTCCCGGGCATCGTCCTCGCCTCCGTCTACATGTTCGTCTACCTGTTCATCGTCGACCGGAAGATGGACTTCTGGCCCGCCATCGAAGCCTGTCACGCCATCGGCAAGAAGGCCTGGGGGCAACTCACCCTGTTCATGCTGTCCCTGGTGCTCCTCCAGATCGCCGGCGCACTCGCGTGCCTCGTCGGGCTGCTGGTGACGATCCCGATGCTGTTCGCGGCCGTCACCGTCGTCTACCGCGACCTGGTCGGCTTCAGTTCCAAGGGCGTGGACTAGACAACATGGAACGAATGGGGGAGTGGTATCTCGGAGGCTACCCGGTATCTTGAGAGCATCATGGTGGTTTGACAACTCCTCCGAACGATGGGAGAGGCGGCCGGGTCCGTCAGGCGCGGCCGCTCTCTCCGCCTTCGCAACCTTGCTGATCCCCGCCGTGCTCTTTTTCTGGACGCCTTTCGATGACGTGGTGCTGTGCCCCTTCCGCTGGCTCACCGCTCTGCCCTGCCCGCTTTGCGGCATCACGCGCGGGCTGTGCGCGGCCGCCAAGGGAGACTTCGGCGCGTCCATCTCGTACCACGCCGCCGCGCCGGCGGTCCTGGCCCTTATGGTCTGGTCCGGCGTCCGTTCCCTCGCCACGGCTCTGCGCCTGTCTGTCCGGATTCCCGATCCCTCCCCGGCTTGCGCTCCTCTTGCCGCGGGAATTCTCGTCTACGGCCTGGCGCGGATGGCATGGCGGGCGTGATCCCGCGCCGGCCGCGCCGGATCAGGCTGGCCAACCCTGCGCTATAATCGCTCGTTGCCCCGAATCGTTCATACCAATCCGAGGAACTGATACATGAGAAAAAAGGTCACCGTTGTCGGCGCCGGAAACGTCGGCGCGACGTGCGCGCTCCGCATCGCCGACCAGGAACTGGCCGACGTCGTGCTCGTCGACATTGTCGAGGGCGTTCCACAGGGAAAAGGACTCGACATTCTCCAGTCCGGCCCCATCCAGGGCTACGACGTCAACCTTGTCGGCGCCAACGACTACGAGGCCACGGCGAACTCCGACATCGTCGTCATCACCGCCGGACTCGCCCGCAAGCCCGGAATGAGCCGCGATGACCTGCTCCAGGCCAACTACAACATCGTCAAGAGCGCCACCGAACAGGCGGTCAAATACTCACCGGGATCGATCCTGGTCTTGGTGACCAATCCGCTGGACGCCATGTGCTGGGTGGCGAGCAAGGTTTCCGGCTTCCCCCGCCATCGCGTGGTGGGCATGGCCGGCGTGCTCGACACAGCCCGCTACCGGACGTTCCTCGCCATGGAACTCGGCGTTTCGGT
>Ga0073934_10000107_pt1 | contig 245305 bp, 214 predicted proteins | sample LarsenN4metaG_FD_76834 | JGI IMG/M metagenome (GOLD analysis project Ga0073934, IMG submission 76834) | Hot spring sediment bacterial and archeal communities from British Columbia, Canada, to study Microbial Dark Matter (Phase II) - Larsen... ... | reverse complement strand
GCCCCATATCTTGTTAGCGTCGCCAACTCCTAAGATACCGGCATGCTCAGTCCAGCGCACACCATCCCAATGCTGGGCCGTGCCTGCTGCCATCCAGATATCATTCGGTCCAAACGCAAAGATAGATCGTATGGGAGTGTATAAGTAGTAATTTGGACCGCAATTCGGAAAGTACAACCGGCAATCATACAGGCGTCGCATTAACTCCCATTGTTGCCCATTCCATTTGGCGATGTTGTAGGGTGGATTGATCCAGTTTCCATTAGAATCTTTCTTCCAGATCTCCCCAACAGCATACGCGAGTGTGTCGTTAATAATTGCCACATCGTACAGCACGCTGCTACTGCCATCGCCCAACGTATCAATCTGCCAGGTAAAGTTGTGGCTGGTGGTGTCCATAGTGGTTACCTGCACCGTCTGGCTGGAGTCGGTAACAGTTGTGCCCGTGAACCGATATGCTTTGTAGGTGTAACTGCGCCTGGGAAGTAAGCCTTCGTCAATCAGTAGCGAGTCGGTAGTAGTCAGTCGCAAAGTTTGCACACGCTGTCCATCACGTGTCAGGAGAATAGAATCAGTTGTGGTGTGGGTGAGTGTTACTTTCAGCCATGCTTCGGTGCAACTGGCATCGAGCGCCTCAAGCTCAATCGAGCGGACATACGGGGGCGGCTCGGGTGGAGTGTTCTCTTTACAACTGAGAAAAATCAGCGCAAGAACCATCGCAAAAAATGTTTTGATCATACCATCTCCAAAAGGTTGGGGAGTTTTCTTATAGGTACTTATAGTATTTTTGCCTCGCGTTTTAGAGCGTAAAAGAGAAAAAAATGAATAATTTTTTAAACCTGCCGAATTTTATGAATTTTGAGGGGTTCCTCAGAAAAATTTTTATTCTCTTCCCAAATTTTTCAATGGTGTAACTGTAGGCACGGACGCCCGTCCGTGCCTATTGTTTGTTGGACGGACACCTGTCCGTGCGCGTGTTGTTTGTTGGACGGATGGGCATCCGTCCCTACAGTTTGTTCTTATTTCCAAATTCCTAACGCACAGTTTTTTGAAACTCTGTTTCGAACCCATTCATTCCTCCAATCTGTCGCTACATTAAACAGCACTTCTTCCCCAAAAAGAAGAAGCGTGAAGAGCTCTCCCGCTCGCACATCCCAATTGCAAATTGGGACCGCCTATTGTTTGCTGTTAAAGGGGTGTAGTGTTCACAGCGCTACACCCTGTTTGTTATCTGTAGCCTCTTATCACGATTGGTATTCCATTCAAACCGGTATAAGAATATCCTCCGATGAAAATAAAATCATTTGTTGGGAAGATCGTGAAAAATCTGGCAGATGCTGCGTTAAATAATTCGGGATATAAGTGCCAATTCAAACCATTGAAATGTATTGTTTCACCAGCGTTACCAACCTGGAAAATATCTCTTCGATTCGTTGCACGTATACGTGTAGCCACCCATTTTTGCAAATTATTATTAAGTAACTGCAATTTATTTGTGTTCAAATTTATCATACTGCTATACGCATCACCCACAAGAAAAATTTTATCAATCCGGTCAGTCCACACAGATCTGAATCCAAATTTTTCGTTCGGCGGTTTATTGGTATTATCATAAATCGTAGTCCACTGCTTCCCATTGTATTGCAACACAACAGAGTGTCCGTCTCCTATATTTGTTCCCGTTGCCCACACGTGCTCGTTATCTATGCCCCAAATATCCTGTAAGTCAACCGTGGTGTGGCTCTCCATCTTGGTCCACGTGCCGTTGAAGTAGTGAACAATTGTACCTTTGTTGCCTACAAAGAATAAATCCGAGGAATTTATTCCCCAAAGTTTATTTATACTTCCATCGTTCGACGAAAGAACGCCCATGTCATAAAGGTGATATTGAGTCCACACATCACCATTACCATGAACAGGTACACCGGAAGAAAGCCAAATATCTGTTTGAGAAAAAGCAAAGATTCCATTAAGAGGAGGGGTAATTATATTACCGTGAAAGTTTACTGTAATTTTTTTAATTTCCCATTTATTCCCATCCCAATGAGCAGCATTGTAGGGGTTGCTCATGTCCGGCTTGCCTGTGCTGTCCGGCAGTATAATTTCTCCCACTGCCCAGGCATTGTCGCGTGAGAACACCCACACGTCACGTATCAATCCATACACACCAAGCGTATCGGGCGCTTGCCAGTGTATCGTGTGTGAGGTGGTGTCTAACGTTGTTATTTGCACGCTTGTTTTCCAACTTCCCGCGTTTGCAGTGTAGGTGTAGGTGTTCTTCGGCTGTAAGTTTACATCTGTTACCAGCGTATCAACTGTTGTAAGCGTTATAGTCGTTACGACTGAATCGTTTCTCTTTACTGTTACCGTGCGGCTTGCTTGCCCGCCTGCAAGTGAAATTTTTAGTGTTGCTTCTACACAGCTTACATCTTCTACCGTAAGCTGTAACGGGTTAGTGGGGGGTGTAATGCCGTCATCCTTGCAGCAGAGAAAGAGCAACGCAAGAACTATCACAAAAAGTTTTTTGCTCATGCTATCTCCTTGAAAAAAGAGTTTGGCGGGCTTCTTATAGGTACTTATAGTATTTTTGCCTCGCGTTTTAGAGCGTAAAAGAGAAAAAAATAAAAAAAATTATTTTGGCCTGCCGAATTTTGCAAATTTTTGAAGGTTTTTTTAAAGAAAAATTTTTTTCTCTCCTCAAAATTTTCAATGGAGGCACGGACGCCCGTCCGTGCATATTGTTTGTTGGACGGATGGGCATCCGTGTATTGTTATTGGGCGGTAGGGTATCCGTAGATGTTGTTATTGGACAGATGTGTATCGACCATCCTCAATTCAATATTTCTATTTATCCACCACGAGCAGACTTTACTCTCGACGGGTCGTCCAACGAATCAACAATTTACCGAATCGTTAATCAGTAGGAAGTTTCTATATTTATATAAACTGTAAACACTGCATTACTATGTCACGATGCCGACTTCACAATTGCCGCAAACGACTCTGCTTTCAAACAGGCGCCACCAACAAGCGCACCGTCGATGTTCGGTTGCGAGAGAAGTTCTTTTGCATTGTCCGGCTTCACACTTCCGCCATACTGAATGATGACTTTCTCCGCCGTTGCCCACGAATAGAGTTGTGAAATGACTTTACGAATTAATTGATGTGCTTCTTCTGCCTGCTGTGGCGTAGCAGTTTTACCCGTCCCAATTGCCCACACCGGCTCGTAGGCAATAATCGACCGCTCTACTTCTGCAGAAGACAATCCGGCAAGTACGCCTTTTGTCTGCGTTGTCAGCACTTCATCAGTAATGCCCTTTTCGCGCTCTTCTAATGTTTCGCCAATGCAAATAATCGGCGTCAGTCCGCCGTCAAGTACCTTCTTCGCTTTGGCATTGATCAGTTGGTTTGTTTCACCGTGGTACTGCCGCCGTTCGGAATGTCCGACAATAACGTACTCGCAACCAACTGCTTTCAACATCGAAAGTGAAATCTCTCCAGTATATGCTCCGTCGTTATGAATGGAAACATCCTGCGCGCCGAGTTTGATGAATGAGCCCTTCAATAACTGCTGCGCAATCGCTAGCGAGGTAAATGGCGGACAAACAATGACAGAGATGTTTGCCGATGGCGCAGTAGGGAGTGCGGAGGTAATGGCGGTTAACAGTTCGGTTGTCTGGAAAATGTCATTATTCATTTTCCAATTGCCGGCAATAATTTTTTTACGCATAGTCAATACCCATTTCTTTGTTTACAAGTTGTATGTCTATAAGTTTGGAGCGGTCTTTACGACCATCGTACATCATGCTCACCTAACATCAATTATGCAGTACTTGTTGATCGAAAAAACTCTACTGTTCGTTTCAAGCCCTCTTCCAATGTTACAGTCGGCGCCCAGCCAAGTTCTTCGTGAATTTTTTTGGATGAAATGACACTGCGCATTTGCTCGCCCGCTTTTGCCGGTGCATGAACTTCATTGCACGATGAACCGGTGTGCGCTTTGAGAATTTTGAACAGTTGGTTAACATCGGTTTCAATACCGGTGCCGATGTTGTAGATATTTGAACCGTTGTATTGTAACGCCAGAAGATTTGCCCGCACAACATCACCCACAAACACATAGTCGCGCGTTTGCTTGCCGTCGCCATTGATGACCGGCTGCTCACCTTTCAACATTTTTGAGGTGAAGATCGCGACAACGCCGGCTTCGCCATGCGGATTTTGACGCGGTCCGTAAATGTTCGCGTAACGAAGAACAACATACTGAATGCCGTACACTTCCTTGTAGAAAAACAGATACTTTTCCGTTACCAATTTTGTAATACCGTAGGGAGAAAGCGGACGGGTAGGATGTTGTTCATCAGCCGGAAAATAATCCTGTTCGCCGTAAATTGCGCCGCCGGTAGAAGCAAAAATAACTTTTTTCAATCCATACTTTCTCCCTGCTTCCATCAGGTTAAGAAATCCCAACACATTGACTGAGGCATCAAATTTCGGATCGGCAACAGATTTCCGAACATCCATTTGCGCGGCGTGATGACACATCACGTCAATCTTTTCATCGCGGAAAATCTTTTCCACATCGGGATGTTGGATATCCATCGCGTACACCTTTGCTTTCGGATTGACGTTTTCCTTTCTGCCACTGGAAAAGTTGTCAATGATGATGACGTTGTGTCCTTCTGCAATAAAAGCGTCAGCAACATGTGAGCCAATAAATCCGGCACCGCCGGTAACCAGTATATTCATTGTTTTCGTAATCCTTTCTTTCCGATATCTGTTCTGTAATACATATTGTTGAACGAAATTTTTCTTACTGCGTTATATGTCTTTTCAATCGTCTGCGAGAGTCCGTCACCGATGCAAGTTACGCCCAACACACGTCCACCTGATGTCACGATAACATCATGTTCCTTCTTTGTTCCCGCATGAAAAATATACGTATCCGCATCGTCTGTTTTCAATCCGGAAATTACTTTTCCTGTTTGATATACATCAGGATACCCTTGTGAAGCGAGAACAACACACACAGCAGTTGCAGACTTTAGTAGTAAACGATACGATGCAAGCGTACCGGTCGCACACGCATAGAAAAGATCGAACACATCGCTTTCAATCAACGGCAGGACAACCTGCGCTTCCGGATCGCCAAGCCGGCAGTTAAACTCCACAACTTTTGGACCATCGCGCGTAATCATCAACCCTACGTACAAACATCCTTTGTACGGAGTTCCTTCGGATTTCATTCCACGCAATGTCGGCTGAATAATTTCTGTTTCAACACGACGGAGAATCTCTTCCGTAACGACCGGTGCAGGCGCGTACGCTCCCATTCCACCGGTATTCTTTCCCGTATCGCCGTCGCCAATTCGTTTATGATCTTGCGCTGGATGCAGTACCACATACTGTTCGCCGTCGCACAATGCAAACACCGATGCCTCCTCCCCCTCCATAAATTCCTCGATAACCACATTTACGCCTGCCTCGCCAAAAACTTTTTCTTCAACATACTCATGCAATGTTCTCAGCGCTTCATCTGAGGAAGCACAAATCGAGACCCCTTTGCCCGCGGCAAGTCCGTCGGTTTTAATAACGTACGGCGGCGAGTGCTCGGCAATATATTGTTTCGCTTCTTCAAATTGTGAATGATGAAATGTCTGATATGCCGCTGTTGGAATGTGATGTCGTTTCAAAAAATGTTTCAAAAACATCTTGCTGCCTTCCACTTGGGCGGCAGCTTTTGAAGGACCGAAAATCGTTAACCCACGCTCTTCAAAGACATCGACAATGCCTTTCACGAGTGGCGCTTCACTTCCTACAACTGTTAAGGCAATAGCATTAGTCTGTGCAAATTGCGCAAGCCCATATATGTCTTCTGCCTTGATGGGAATGCACTCGGCAATTTGCGCGATGCCTGCATTGCCCGGCGCACAATAGATGTTTGTCACCTTTGGACTGCGACGTAATGACCATACAATGGCATGTTCTCTTCCACCGGAACCAACTACAAGAACGTTCATTCGTTACACCTCAAGATATCTGGTAAAAATTTTTGCCAATTCGCCGGTTAAGGTCACACGGTTATACTTGTTGACTACTTCGGGACGAGCGCCACGCAATTCTTTCCGTTCATATTGCTGATACAATCGGACAATTGTTTCAGCAATTTGATTGACATCTGTCGGATCAACACACACACCGCCCGCTTCTTCAATGGTCGAACGCATGTAACCGGGCGGAACGCATCCAAGAATTTTTTTCTTTGTCCCAATGTACTCAAACAACTTCCCAGGCGTCATAATATCATCGCGCATCATCACCCACAAGACATCGGAGGCAAGAAGATATTTCACCGCTTCACGATGTTCAAGATATCCGACAATGTTGACAGCATTCTGCAAACCGAGTTGATTCACCAGATTGATATGCTCGGTGCGAAACAAACCGACAAAGCATGCTTCTATTCTTCCGTTCAATTGAGGATAGTCGGTAAACACTTTTTTCAACGCCTGAAGAAAATAGACAGGCGTGATTTTTGCGTAAAACATACCAGAGTACGTGATGCGCATTTTTTCGATGCGAGGTAATACATCGTCCGACGGCACCTGCAAATCTTCCGGATCGAACCCATGCGGAATAATTGAAATGTCGCTGTAGGTCAGAAATTTATGGCGCAGCAGCAATTCTTCTTTTGTTCGCCGGCTGGTGGTTATCACCATATCGGCTGTTTGCATCACCGCACGCTCAAGCCGATAATGTATATATCGGTGAAAGATGGTGGGAAAATATTTATAAGGAAAATTCAACCATGAGTCCCGGTAATCAACCACCAACGGGATGTTGAACTTTTTCTTGAGTCCTACACCCACAAGAAAATCTGTCGGCGGCGGCGATGTTGCAAAGATGACGTCGAACTTTTCTTTCTTCAATACCTCGGACGCCGCTTTGATTGCTTTCCGCTTCCAGCCAATTTTATTGTCAGGAATAAAGAAGGTGTCACTGATAAAACTCAAAAGTTTTCTCATCCCTTCTTTCGGCATTTTTACCACATCGTGTTTTTTGTGAATCACCGCATTAGGATCTATTGAAGTTGTACGAAGAATACGAATGTTGGCAGATTCGATTTCCTTCAGCAGAGATTCGTCTTTTGCGTAGTATGCAGTCGGACCGACAGTCAGCACTGTTGGTTGCCACCCAAATTGCGGCAAATACTTTACAAACTTCAGCACACGCTGAACTCCGCTGCCACCCAGCGGCGGAAAGTAGTATGCAATGACGAGAACTTTTCTCATGGTATTAAAGCACAATCATTTCTTTCGGAGATGAAGTGAGAATTTCACATCCGCCGTTACGCACAACCACAACGTCCTCAATCCTGACTCCGAATTTATGTGGAAGATAAATGCCCGGTTCAATAGTCATCACGTTACCGACCTGCAACACATCCTTGCTTGCAGCAGAGAGACGGAACGGTTCATGAATTTCCAGTCCGAGACCATGACCAAGTGAATGGCCAAAATGTTTACCATATCCTTTGGAAGCGATATAGGTGCGCGCAGTTGCATCAACAACTTTTGCCTTTGTACCAGCGGCTACCGATTCAATTGCTCGTTGCTGTGCATCGAGAACGATAGAGTACACTTTTCTCATTTCTGCTTTCGGCTTTCCAACACAGACCGTTCTGGTCATATCAGAATGATAACCGTCAACAACACAACCGAAATCAAGTGTTACAAAGTCGCCGTTAGCGATCGTTCTGTTCGATGCGCGTCCATGCGGAAGAGCGCTTCGTTCACCACTGGCCACAATGGTATCAAAAGCGTCATTTTGAGCGCCCATTGTTTTATGGAAGTACGAAATTTCTGCCGCAATATCAGATTCGGCTACGCCGGGTTTAATAAGACCAAGAATTTTTTTGAACACAGCATCAGTAATATCAACCGCCTTTTGTATTACTGCAAGTTCCTCCTCTTCTTTCACTGCACGAATCGATTCAACAATGCCGCGCAATGAGCGGAACTCTTTTCGACCGGCGGCTTTTTTTGCCTGTTCAAATTGCTCAACAGTAAGATGATCGCTTTCAATTGCGAGTGTACGAAGAGAAGAAAAGATTTTTTTCTTTGAAGCAAGTTGAAAGAGAGAATGGTGACCGATGATCTTCTCATCGGCTACAACTTCATCCTGAATTTGAACCGCGTATCGAAAGTCGGTAAGGAAGTACGACGTACTTTTCGTTACAATCAACAATGCATTCGATCCTGAAAATCCGGAGAGGTAGCGGATATTCGGCAGGTGCGTTGTGATGAATGCATCAACGCTGTGCTCACTGAGCAAATCGCGAAGCAATTGAAGACGGCGTGCGTAGTTCATTCGAATGACGATCAGCTGTGATAATTCGGCGCTTCTTTGGTGATTTGAATATCGTGCGGATGACTTTCACGCAAACCGGCATCACTCATACGAACAAACTTTGCTTTTTTCTGTAGAGTGGCTATATCCGGCGCACCGCAATATCCCATGGCTGCACGCAATCCACCCACCATTTGATAGACAGTGGCGCTCAATTCTCCTTTGTACGGAACGCGTCCCTCAATACCTTCGGGCACTAATTTTTGGATATCGTCTTCAACATCCTGAAAGTAGCGATCTCTACTTCCTTTACCCATAGCGCCGAGCGAACCCATTCCGCGATAAATTTTGTACGTGCGCCCTTCGTACAACACCTTTTCACCGGGACTTTCCTGTAATCCGGCAAACAATCCGCCAATCATCACTGAATCTGCTCCGGCGGCGATCGCTTTTGCAATATCTCCCGTTTGCTTAATTCCTCCATCGGCAATGACAGGAATATTGTATTTTCGCGCCGCATCTGCACATTCCATAATTGCTGTTACTTGCGGAACGCCGACGCCGGCAACAACACGCGTAGTGCAAATTGACCCGGGACCAATACCGACTTTCACACAATCGGCTCCTGCTTTAATAATGTCAATGGTTGCTTCGCGCGTACCGACATTTCCTGCAATAATATCAATGTCGAATTTCGAACGAACGCGTTTCACCATTTCCAACACACCTGTTGAATGTCCATGCGCCGTGTCGATGACAATCACATCAACTCCAGCGTTCACTAACGCGTGAACTCGCTCAATCGTATCAGAAGTAACACCGACAGCCGCTCCAACGCGAAGACGTCCGTGCTTATCTTTACAAGCAAAGGGAAACCGTTTTTTCTTCTGAATGTCTTTGAAGGTAATCAGCCCTTTGAGAATGCCGTTTTTATCAACTACCGGAAGTTTTTCGATTTTATGTTTTTGAAGAATTGTTTCCGCTTCTTCAAGCGTCGTACCAACAGGTGCAGTCACAAGATTGTCTTTCGTCATCACCTCCGCAACTTTCTGGTTTCTATCAGGCTTAAAACGAAGATCGCGGTTCGTCAGAATTCCAACCAGTTTTCCGTTCTCCACAATCGGAATTCCAGAGACGCTGAACTTTGCCATCATGTCCAAAACGTCACCGACTGTTTTATCAGCGGTGAGTGTTACTGGATTCATAATCATGCCGCTTTCGGAACGTTTGACTTTATCAACTTCTTCGGCTTGGCGTTCAATAGAAAGATTTTTATGAATAATACCGATCCCTCCTTCGCGGGCAAGTGCCACTGCCATCTCGGACTCGGTAACTGTATCCATAGCGGCTGAAATCAGTGGAATATTCAAACGGATATTGTTTGTCAGTCGTGTTGAAACATCTACATCACGCGGAAGCACACTCGATTTTGCTGGAACCAGCAAAACATCGTCATACGTAATTGCATCGCCAATAATTTTTTTATGTTTCATACGTATCCTTTCATTTCAAAAACAAGCGAAGGATGCAGTGTGCATCCTTCGAGTAAACAACACCCTGAACCATCCATTATGTATAAATAGTTTGCCGGAAACAACGACATTAACCAATGAGCGAGTTATATTGCTTTTGTGTTCCAATCCAAAACCAAATGATTGTTTCTTCCTGCTGTACTGCCAGCGCCCGGTAACGACTTCCTATGCGCATGGAAATAAGATCATCTACTTTCATCAACCGCAGGAGCGGATGATTTGGATGCTGTTTCATGACGGTAAAATTGTTGTCGGTAAGGCGCTGCACGGCAACTGGCATGGTATTGTATCGCGCCCAAAATTGTTCCACCGCCACATGCTTCATACGTCTTTAAATTTTCCTTCGTTGAAATCTTTCTTTGCCTGAGAGGCAGGCGGATCTAATTTTTTTTCTTTCACATCGTCATCAAACTTTTTATCCCAGCTATCGCCGTCAAATTCATCGAACCATTCGCGCAATCTATCCCGTTCGTCCTTGGACAATTCATAGATTAATGTTTGAATGGTTTCAAGTTTTGATGACATGATAACAATGTTGCCTTACTCAAATGCCGCAATACCGGTGATATCTTCACCGATAATCAGCGTGTGCATTTCGTGCGTTCCCTCGTATGTTTTGACCGACTCGAGATTGGCAGCGTGACGCATCACAGGATATTCATCGAGAATACCATTAGCCCCGTGAATTTCCCGCGCCATACGGGCAATTTCCAATGCATGGTACACATTGTTTCTCTTCGCCATGGAAATCTGTGTGAATTTCGCTTTCCCTTGGTCTTTGAGCCGTCCGAGTTGAAGAGCGAGTAGCTGCGCTTTGGTAATTTCGGTAAGCATGTGTACCAATTTTTCCTGCGTCAGTTGAAACGCCGCAATCGGTTTACCGAATTGAATGCGTGACTTCGCATAATTCAACGCACTGTCGTAACACGCCATTGCCGCACCAATAGCACCCCACGCAATACCGTACCGGGCTTGACTTAAACACATCAACGGAGATTTCAATCCGTCGGATTTTGGAAGAATATTTGTTTCCGGAATCCAGCAATCCTGAAACACCAACTCTGATGTTACCGATGCGCGAAGTGAATGCTTGCCGTGCATTTCGGGTGCAGAAAAACCTTTTGTACCTTTTTCAACGAGAAATCCACGAATGACGCCATCTAATTTTGCCCAGACAACTGCAACATCGGCAATCGTGCCATTGGTGATCCACATCTTGGCACCGTTGAGTACATACCCACCATCTTTCTTTTCAGCACGGGTAATCATTCCGCCGGGGTTTGAGCCGAAATCAGGTTCGGTTAATCCGAAGCAGCCGATCTTTTCTCCTTTAGCAAGTTTCGGTAGCCAATAATTTTTTTGTTCTTCACTGCCAAAGGTGTAAATAGGATACATCACCAATCCGCTTTGTACCGAAGCGAAACTGCGAATGCCGCTGTCTCCTCGTTCAAGCTCTTGCATCATCAATCCGTATGCAACGTTGTTCAATTCAGCACATCCGTACTGCGCCGGTAATGTTGCGCCAAATAAACCAAGTTCTGCCATTCCTTGCACTAATTGCATAGGAAATGTACCGGCACGGTTATGCTTTTCGATAATAGGCAGTACCTGATCATCTACAAATTCACGAACAGTATTGCGTACAAGTATTTCATCTTCGGAAAGGAGTGAATCAATGTTGTAGTAGTCAACGCCTTGAAATTTAGCCATGGAGACCTTCTGTTTGCTGTGTAAGGATGAGAATGCGTTGACCCAAAATACCAAAAAGTGGGGCGATTTTCAAGAAGAGTGTGGTAGGGGATTATTTTGTACGATTGGCACAGGAAAAGTAATACAGCAACAATAGAAAATGAAAATAGAAAAGCCAGATGTAGCGGACCCCACCGAACGCTACAGTCTGGCTTCTGTTAGAGAGAGTATCCCTCTAATCTTTCAAACTGATATTTTCTGAATTCTTCAGCAACTGTTCACAGTAACGAGAGACTTTATCACTTCCATCGTATAATGCTGCTTCTTCCACTGCTTTTACTCCATTGGATTCGTTAATTTTCACCAATGCTTTGGCAGCAGCCATGCGATTGTACTCTACTTTATCAGAATGTAATACTGCTACCAAGTCATTCACAGAACCTTTCAAACGGTACTCTCCAAGAAAGTGCATCGCACTCTGGCGTAATCCGGTATTTTCTGAATGTAATGCTGCAAGGTAGTTTTTTTCAGCTTTTTGCCAATCTACCTGTACTACAGATTTGGCGGTTGGCGTTGTTGCAAACGCAGCAACTGTCGCAAGCAATGTTATGGCAATTGCTGTGGAAAATAATTGACTGTACCTCATAGGTCCTCCCCTTCGTTTGTTTGTATATTCGTAACGAGGAGAGAAAAGTTACAGGCTGTATGAAAAATATTTTGTAGGAAAAAGGAGGTTATGTTTCTTCTGGCACAGGGATTTTATACCGCTTTATCTTTAGATAGAGTGTTTTTACGGTTATTCCAAGAGCTTTTGCTGTTTTCGTACGGTTGTAATTGAACATTTTCAATGCATGTTCAATATGCATTTTTTCCAACTCGTCAATAGTAAGGAAGGATGAACCTGTAGGAAAGACCAACTCCTTAATGTTGTTTGTCTGTGCCAGCGTAAAATCCGCTGCAGTAATTTCATCACCGTGCGACATTAACATGGCGCCTTCAATAGCATGCTCCAATTCTCGGATGTTTCCAGGCCAGTCGTAGGCAAGCAATAACTGCAGAGCATCACTGCTGATTCGCTTAGGAGATTTGGTTCGGTTTTTCTTTTTGAGGAAATGTTCAACCAAATAAGGTATATCTTCCTTTCGTTCGCGTAGCGGCGGAAGTTTAATGGTTACCACATTCAACCGATAAAGCAAATCTTCACGAAATCGACCGGCGCGAACTTCTGCTGGCAAATCCTTATTTGTAGCAGAAATGACACGCACGTCAACTCGCATTGAGTTGGTTCCGCCTACTCGTCTAAACTCTCCTGTTTCCAAAAAGCGAAGCAGTTTGGGTTGCACGGCGGCGCTAATATCTCCTACTTCGTCCAGAAATAAAGAACCGCCATTTGCCACTTCTACCAAACCTTGTTTCATGTGAACCGCGCCGGTGAAAGCTCCTTTCTCATGCCCAAACAATTCGCTTTCCAGCAAGGTATCGGGAAGAGCGGCACAATTCAGCACCACAAATGGTTGGTTTCGCCGTTGACTTTCTGAATGGATGAGATGTGCAACTAATTCTTTTCCTGTACCACTGGGACCGTAGATGTGAACAAAAGTATCGCTCGAAGCAACCTTCTTAGCAGCAGCAAGCGCTACTTTCATTGCCTGACTGTGCGCAATAATTTCTTTTTCGCCCGTCTTGCGGAAGAGTTCATATTTCATCAATTCATTGTCAATGGTCAGACGGCGATGGTCTAGAGCACGGTCAACCGTAGCAAACAGTTCATCTCTGTTGTACGGCTTGCTGACAAAATCGTACGCTCCCAACTTCGTTGCTTCTATTGCTGTTTTAACATCCGCATAATTTGAAAGCATTATCACTTCAGTGGTCGGGTGGTGTTCTTTGATGAATTTCAGCACCTCTAAACCGCTGACTCTCGGCATACGAACATCCAGCAATACAACATCGAACGGCTTCTGTTGTATCATGTTCATCGCCTCAACACCATCGTTGGCAGTTGACACGGAGAGTTTTTTATGTTCGGAGAGTTCTTCTTTAAGCAGAAAACAGACGCTCGGTTCATCATCAACAATAAGAATAGAATGATTGCGAACCATACGCCGTGCACTCGTCAGTATAGTAATTGGGGAAGGGAGGATTACTCGGAAGAGAGTACTCGTTCAACCGTAGTCAACAAATCAACAAGATCGTACGGTTTGCTGACAAAATCTTCCGCACCGAGTTTTTTTGATTCGATGGCGTTCTTTAAATCAGCAAATCCGGTCAACATGATGACTTTTGTTTTTGGATATTTTTCTTTAATAAATTTAAGCACTTCGAAACCATCAACGCGGGGCATTTTAATATCCAAAAGAACAAGATCAAATGACTTCTGTTGAAGAGTGGCTATCGCTTCGTCACCATCTGCCGCAGACACAACAGAATATCCTTCGCTTTGCAATTCACTACTCAACACATTGCGTAATGCATCTTCATCATCAACAACTAGAAGGTTGAACGGCTGCGCCATATCTATCCTTACAGTAAGGTTAGCAAAAGTTACGTGATATTGAGTCTCTCTAATGCGTTAAAGTATAGGTAAAGCACTATAAAAAATCAACATAAAATTTCCTCATGTTTTTCCTGTGGCAAAGCTTTACTCTTCTTGCTCATTCTGCATTCTTCTCGTATCTTAACCCACAATGATTGTTAAAGCATACGCCAAAATTAATCTCGGATTGCATATCGTTGGCAAACGCACCGATGGATTCCACGATATTGAAACCATCTTTCATCGCATTAACCTGTTTGACACTATCACACTGACAAAACACAATACCATTGCGGTTTCAGCCAATGCCGCAGACATACCAACCGAACATGAGAACTTGTGCTGGAAAGCAGCAGCATTGTTGCAGAAAGAACTGCGAGTCTCCGAGGGTGTGCACATCCACATTGACAAACATATTCCCGTAGGAGCAGGACTTGGCGGAGGAAGCAGCGATGCAGCTGCAGTATTACAGGCATTGCCGGAATTTTGGCATCAGCAAATAGAACAAAAGACTCTTCAATTTTTGGCACTGCAGATTGGTTCCGATGTTCCATTTTTTCTAGGAAAACATTCTGCGTACGGCGAAGGACGCGGTGAACGGCTTACGTATGTTCCGTTTGATATGCCGTATTGGATTGTAGTGGTGTATCCGAACATCCATGTTTCAACAGCATGGGCATATCATACATTGTCGGAAAAAAGAAACGGCACATTTCCAAAACGTCAAACTCTGGGACAAACGTTTTCTCTTTCCCCTCTGCAATATATCGTCTCCGCGGGAAATGATTTTGAAGAGGTAGTTTTTGAAGCATATCCCAAAATAGGAGAAATAAAAAGAAAACTTTTTGAATTGCATGCCGTTCATGCGCTGATGTCCGGTAGCGGATCTTCAGTATTCGGGTTGTTTGCCAATGAATCTGACGCACGAAACGCCATGAAGGTTTTCGAAGGGCAGTATTTTGTGCATTTGACAGAACCTCACTTTACCATTGCCTGATATGAATTTCACCCGTCTGTTTTTCCTTCTGTACTGTATCATGATATTATGCTCAAAGGCATTGTCACAAGAACAAACAGATTCTGCCACAGTTCAGAAACGGGATTCAATAGTGTACGTCTCTCCAATCCCTTCTATTGGTTCCATTCAACCGTTCGATTCTACAATAAAGACAATTCCAGCTCAACGCATCACATGGGAAGAATATCGTTCATTGTACGATATTCTTTCCGTACAGCAAGATGTGTTCATTCGTGATCTTGCCAGTCCTGGTCAGCAAAATCAAATCTCCATCAATGGATTATCAGATAAAAATTTAGCGCTTATGGTTGATGGAATTCCTTACAATGATTTTTTTACCGGTACTTTCAATCTATGGTTGATACCTGTAGATGCAATAGACCGAATTGAATTCATCAATACTTCACAATCTATTTTTTACAATGGTTTCTCTGCCGCCGGCGCAATCAACATCATCACCAAAAGTTATGACAACAACCGTCCGATGACGAATCTCCGCTACAGTCAGGGAGTGTTCGGATACACACACACCGATGCGTTTTTCGCACAGAATCTGCTGCGTGGTATGAACCTCTCGCTCGGATTGTCGCACTACGGGTACGGATCGAACAAAGAGTTTCAAAACTACCGCGGACGGTTTTTCAATTCCAACGATGACGCTTGGACGTTCAGAAGCAAAATTCGATACAATATTTTCGACTGGCTGAACCTTTCATTTGTGTATCTCTACAATAAAACGTGGACAGGATTGCATGGTGGAGTTGATTACAACAACTCTGTGAATATTTTCGATGAGTTGAATTCGTTTGTAGTTAATGAAGAATCATACGAAAAATATTCGAACAGCCATTACACCCTCACGGCGGCATTATATCCATTTGCCGATTCAACATTGCTTACGACCATATCATTGTACCGATTCGACCGTTTACGTGAATACCGCGATGAAGAAAACAGAAGTGTTATTAGGAACGGAATTTTCACCAAACGCAACTTCGCTTCACTGACGCATGGAATAAAATTGCAACAATATGCCGTTCTCGGTTTCAACCATCTTTACGGATATATTGATTATGAAAATATCAACTCACAGCAAGTTGTCACAGTTGGATTGAAAAATACCATCTCACTTACTCCTCTGCTTACGTTATCGCCATTTACTGTCGTCCGCGATTTTCATGGCAAGAAATTAATTCACGCCGGTGGTGAAGTAACACTATACCTTACATCGACAGTTGCCGTATTTGGAAGTTTTACCGACGAAATCGTCAATGATAATGCACTTGATGTAAACACCGTCAGCAATTTGTATCTGTATGATCCGGAATATTTACAAAATCGCGAGTCGTTTTCAATGATCGAAGCGGGTGGACGTGTTTCAATTCCTTCGCTTTTGAACGGAACAATTTCATACCGCCGTACAACACAAAAAAATCCAGTACTGTTTGATACAATTCCATTGAACAGTTCGTTCGTGCATACTATCCCTTCACAGTATTCGTACGACGCAATATCGGCATCAGCACATGTAGCGATTGGAGAATTTCATGCCGAAGGAACTGCACAGTACCTTATTCAGCCGAACATTACACGTAACAACCGTTCGCTGACGCTGTATCCCAGCATTACATTGTACGGCTCAGCATATTTTCACGGATTACTTGCGAAGGGAAGTTTGGATTTAAAAGTGGGCATTCGAGGCAGATATTATTCCAAACAAACCGGCATGAGACCCTACGATGAAATAGGCGTTTGGATTCCCTCATCAACAATTAGTTATGGACCAAGCGGCTCGATGGATTTTTTTGCCATCGGGAAAATTGGCGATGCGTATATTCATTTCATTTGGGAAAACGTAACAGGCAACGATTACCTACTTGCGCCGTTTTATCCGCTGTTTGATAGAAATATCCGGTTTGGTGTATCGTGGGCGTTTTGGGATTAGTGGATGATGTTGACCTTCACGTGAACGGCTCTCCGAAATTTTCTCTCTCATGTGCCGCGGTAATTTCTGTATCACTTCGTTGTACGAATGATCAATTAATTCATACACCAACGCCTCCGGAAGTGAGCCATCGACCTCAACCGTATTCCAGAATTTTTTGTTCATGTGATAGCCCGGCCGTATTGCGGCATACCGTTCGCGAAGTTCAATAACTCGTTCAGGATTACATTTGAGATTCATTGTCAACGGCAGATTGTTTACATTGGTGAGTAGAAACATTTTACCGAACACCTTGAAGACAAGCGTTTCATCATCAAAAGGAAATTCTTCGGTAATTGGTCCTTTTTTGGTTAAGCAGTAGTTGCGAATTGTTTCGAGGGTAATCACAAAGAGGTTATTTGTTCAAAGGAAATCATGCGTACTTGGGTCAAATTGCATCACCGCGCAACAGTCGTATTCGTTTTCTGGCTTCTTCAACAAACAGCGAAAATGGATATTTCTCCAATATTACTTGATATGCTTTCATTGCGTTCTGTTTATCGTTCAAGTACAATTGAAACAGTTCACCGATTTTGAAGTACGTTTTATCTTTTTCTGTGCTCAATGGGAAATCATCCAATAGTTTGTGGTACGATGTCAATGCCTCATTGTACCGCCGGAGTTGAATTTGGTATTCTGCCATTTTTAAAATAGCATCGTCCGCCAAGGGTGCTTCGGGATAGGTATCAACAATAGCGGAAAATTCAGCCACTGCTTCACTCATTTTTAATTGACGGGCAAGCAGTTCCGCATGAGCGTACTGTTTCAGCACGTTGAGATACTGCAGTTGATGTTCTGAGATCAGATATTGCAACAACAAGGCATCATTTGTTTCATCTGCTTTTAGGTTTTCTGTTAATGGCTTCAGCAATGCTACTGCGCTATCGAAATTTCCTTTGAAAAATTGCACTTCCGCCAAGCGAAATTGTGCTAACGTTTGTTGTTCCGCATTTGCATAAGGCGACCTTTGTATCAATGCAAATTTTTTGCTTGCTTCATCCAATTTCCCTTGTGCAATGGCAATATCACCAATAGTCGAAAGAACAACCGGAATCATAGGACCTGCGGGCGACACTGTTAACACTGAATCAAATATCTGCATTGCCCCATCTAGGTCAAATAATTGTTTATACCGTATCATCCCAATCCGGTACAACGCATTGGCGGCAATTCCGCTGAATGGATATTCTTTCGCCAACTGTGTATAAAGTTCAATGGCTCCGGAAAATGTCGGTTGCGTTTCCAAGAGCGTAACAGAGGTACTCTGTCGCTGTGAGATATTAGTATCACTGCGAGCGCTTAACTCTTCAAGACACCGAGCATATCCGAAACGGGCTTGCGGCTGATGCTGTAGGGGAAGATTGCTTGCAAGCGCTAATTGGTATGCCTGCGCCGCAATGGCAAACTGCTGTTCACGAAAAATACGTTCTGCAAATTGAAAAATTTCTATACCGCTTGAATTCAACAACAATTCGATGTTTTTTGCTACTGCAAATGCATCGGCGTATCGGCTCTCTTCCAGCAACAGCCATTGATACATTCTCAGCAATGGAATTGTTTGCCGTAACCGTAACTCTTCTTCAACTACTTTCATTGCGGCACGTAATCCTTCGTCACGCAACACTATGGTGGTAAGTCGCGATTGGACATAATCATACTGCAACTCATTCTGTCTCAATAGTAGTAGATACTCGCGGACAGAATTTTCATAATCCATTGCAAATGAATATAGATACGCAAGTTCATTAGCAAAGAGAAATGGATCACCTATTTCTTTTCTTCCGCGTATGTATGTTGCAATGGCTCTGTCGAAGAGACGCAGGTTTGCCTGTTCATTGGCAACAGCGCGATAGAACATAGGATTTTTATTCGACGATTGAAGAAGATCGTTCCACCCGGCATCTGCTTCCGCTTGTCTGCCTGCCATGTACTGCAAACTTGCAACGTTTGCTTGAAGTGTAAAATCGAATGGCGTAAGCCGCAACCGACGCATGCTGAGAACAATAGCATCGTCATACTGCTTCAACTGGACGTACATACGCCGAAGCGCATCAAAAAACGGATAATTAGTTGAATCTTTTCCGTACAACTCTTTATACAATTGAAGAGCGCGTTCATACTCCCCTTGCTGTTCAAACGTTTGTGCTAGGCGAAAAAGGTTTTGGTTTTGATCAATCTGTGACAATACCACATGACACAGGATCATACCCAGACTTACTATAAATGACATTCGAATCATAGGTAGATATTAGCAAATGAACGGCTGAGATGCAAAAGAAAGAAAGGCGCAATTTCTTGCGCCTAACTTTCTAACCGTAATATGTTGTTGCAAGTTCATTCAAACCATGTGAGAATTTCGTACTTACCGGTTGCGGGAAAATAATCAGGAGAGTCGTTGGCAAAACGTTCGTCAAATCGAAGACTGAGATTGTAGCCACGGCGCGCAGAACCTGCGGCACCGTTTGAAGTAGCATATAGCCTTTCAACAATCATACCGCCGTACACATACAATGTTCCTGCCGGACGTGAGGTTCCATTTTGCACTTGCAACCCGCCGGTGTAACTGTAGAGAGTGGCTTGGACATTAAAAGTCGTAGCACTGTTATCAGCAATTGTAATGTCTCCATAACTGACAATGCCAAGCATATCGTCTGATGAGGTATTCGTTCTCGGATTATCCTTCATGACAAGGTCATTGGTAATAAATGTTGTTCCACCTGAAGAGCCGCTGGTGCGCAATGACGCTAATGTCACACGGCCATCAAGTGTGCCTTCAACATACAGTGTGCCTTTATCAATCGCAATTATTCCATTAGGAGCAAAAGAACTTAGTGATTGAGTTGTATATGAAGCCGAAGCAGAGGTTTTCCAGCTAATGGTTCCCTCTCCATTAAACTTTAGATATAATGTTCCACCTACTTGACTATACCCGCCGCTTGATGCAGCAGTAAGTATTGTTGTATAACTGCTATTATTTGGCATTGGGATACTCACACCAGATTCAAAGCCGCCAATGAATTGAGGGGTTGCTGGGGAGCCGGATTTTGTAATCCCAGATAGCGATGTTGCCTTCCCTAAAAATACAGGTGAGCCAAAAGTTTTTAATTTCCCTTGTGTGTGGCTTGGGCCTCCAACAGTATCTCCTGTTTCCCACGCTGCTGCAGAAGCACTGGTACCGCCATAATAAGCAAACTTGGAGAAGTTGCTCGGCTTCATAACGATAGTAACTGTTTGCGATGAACCGCCATATGTTGCTGTTGAAGTAATTTGTTTTTTCCCTCCACCAATATCTGTAACAGCTGCACTAAAGGTTCCACCATTGTAATTGACATTTGAATATCCAGCGGTCCACGACGGATTTTCCCATACTTGCGAACAAGCAAAGTTTGCCGCCGTTATTGCTAATGCATACCGTTGTGTGTTTTCATAGTATGACAATGAATTGTCTAACGCCTGAACACCAACATTCGACATATTCCTTCCCGTAAACAACATAATTGCGCTGAAACCAATCACTAAGTAAATTGACGACCTACCCATACATTGTACTCCTCACCTGTTCCGCAAATTTTTTGCCGCCAGACGAACCTGACGCCAGAATGCAGTTTGATACGGCCTATCGAACGATGCGCGATTGACAAGCAACGAATCAGTTGCTGTGAGATTTTCAACCTGGATAGTAATTTGCATATATTGAATCTCGCCACAGTTGGCAACGGGAGATGGAATTTCTTCCCGAAACGAATTAAAATATCGCAAATCAAATTGTGTAACTCCTAAATTCACCCCAACAGGTGTAGCATTGTTTTCAACGCGGTAGAGTAATCTATCGTTCGGATTGGGGGTGCTACTTGCTTCGCTCGTTGGACCTACATAGTACGTTAACGAATCTAAATTGCCATCCCCCTGCGGATCACTAGATGTTGGAAAGTCAGTGTAGAATTTTATTTTTATCGAATCCGCGTATCGGATAGCCATAGCGGGATTGGATATTTTGGAAGGGTCTTTACAGTATCCGATTTTCTTAAAATCATATTCTAATAAGCGTGTAATTTCAACAAGGTTCTGTTGTACCAGAAGATCAAATTGGTACATCTGCAAATTCTCAGATGTTCCAACATTAAGACGAATAGCAATGAGCAACAAACTGCCGAACACCATTGTTGACGCTATTAAATCGAGAATTGTTTGTGAACCCATGGCTCAATCTCTGATATTATCTGAAGTACCAGTAACTGAAAACCTGTTTGAAGCGCAACGTATCTGCTCGCGACGGCGTAACGGAGTAATCTACCAAGTAATCGCTGGTTACTTCTACAATGACTTCCTTGCTAAATGTTCGTGTTGTTGTAGAAACAACATCTGATCCTGAAATAGTAACATACGAAACCAATACACGTGTTTTGTAAATCGCAGAGTTCGTTAGTGTATCGTATCGTACATAGTTTTTATAATCGTCAATATCGTCGTAATCATCTACGGTTGATTCACCAGCATCGGGTCCTAAACTAGATGCGGCTGTTAATGAAGTAGTTACCGTTGCAACTGAATCAACCGTTCTTTCATCAAACGCAAGCGCAGATGATTGTTCTAGCATCGAAGTACCGAGTGAGGTTGCAGTAATGCGATATTCTGCCATGTCCTTCGTGAAACCAACATCAAGGGTCATCGTGTTAATGGAGAGAATTAATCTTCCCATTAACATCAACGCCATAATGGTTAATAATGTTTGACCTAATCCCATGTGCTGTTGAAATTAAAAAGGTTGCGGCTGTAATAAAAGCATTTTTCCTCGAAAGAAAGTATTAAATTTTACTAACGATGCATGTGATAATCGTCAATAATATTGTTGTACCTCATTCAGTGTTTCGGACTTTTTATTGCATTGATTCCAAAACTATTATTGCATATTATATTATATAATCTTTAATAAAATCAACGGATGTAGTTTTGCAAAAAAGAGTCGCTATTTTAGGTTCTACCGGTTCAATTGGGAGCCAAACATTAGAAGTAATTTCACATTTTACTGAAGACTTTTATCCTACCTACCTTACCATCAATAGTAATACCAAACTATTAACTGAACAGATTAGACGCTTTAGACCAAAAGGGGTGGTAATCCAGGATGAAATTTCTACAAAGGAAATCCGAAAAGAATTTGGTAATTCTATAGAAATATTGATGGGCGAAGAAGGGCTGGAAGAAATTGTTCAACGTTCAGATGTTGATATTGTGGTTTCTGCCTTAGTGGGATTTACCGGATTACGACCAACTATTAAAGCCATTGAAGCGGGTAAAAAAATTGCCCTCGCCAATAAAGAAACTCTTGTTGTTGCCGGTGAAATTATTATGCCGTTGATTGAAAAATACCATGTGGATTTAATACCGGTCGATAGCGAACACTCGGCAATTTTCCAGTGTCTTGCAGGCGAATTGCCAAACAAAGTGGCAAAAATTATTCTGACGGCATCCGGAGGTCCGTTCCGAACAACGCCAAAATCAGAGTTAAAGCATGTTACCATTGACCAGGCGCTTGCACACCCTAATTGGAAGATGGGAAGTAAAATTACCATTGATTCGGCAACGCTGATGAACAAAGGATTGGAAGTAATTGAAGCACATTGGCTGTTCGGCCAACCGGTTGAAAACATTGAAGTGGTCATTCATCCACAATCCATCATTCATTCAATGGTTGAATTTGTAGATGGCTCAGTAAAGGCACAGTTAGGGATGCCGAATATGAAAATCCCTATTCAATATGCACTCACCTACCCTTCTCGAACACCAGCAAATTATCCGCGAGTAAATTTTCCATTGCTCGGCGAAATGACATTTTTTGCCCCAGATACTGAACGCTTCCCCTGCCTTCGCCTTGCCTATGAAGCATTACAAGCCGGCGGCACAACTCCAACTGTAATGAATGCAGCAAACGAAATTGCCGTGTCGAAATTTCTCACCGGAAAAATTGCATTTGTAGATATTCCAAAGTTAATTGAGGAAGCAATGAGCCGTCATTCATCCAAAACACATCCAACGTTAGAAGACATTATCGAAGCAGACCGCTGGGCGCGGGAATTTTCACTAAACAACTAATTATTTCTAATTGACCTATGGAGTTTATTACTACAACCTTATATTTTCTCATCACTATTGGCATTCTTGTTTTTGTGCATGAATTGGGACACTTCATTGCCGCAATTGCCTGTGGTATGCGTGCGGAAGTGTTTGCACTCGGCATGGGCAATAGATTATTCGGGTGGAATAAAATTACCGGCTTCACCTTCGGCAAATTGAACAACGATGTTGATCTGCAAGGCAACACCGATTACCGCGTTGCCGCTTTTCCCATCGGCGGATACGTAAAAATTGCCGGCATGGTTGATGAAAGTCTCGACACAAATTTCGAGGGAACACCTCCCCAGCCGTGGGAATACCGTGCCAAACCAGTATGGCAGAGAATGATTGTTATTTCTGCCGGCGTCATCATGAACATTATTCTGGCAGTTGGAATTTTCTGGGGAATCAATTATGTACAAGGCGAGCAGTTGATGCAGACCACTGAAATTGGTATGGTGGTGAAAGGTTCTCCTGCTGAAAAAGCAGGTTTGCAAAACGGCGATAAAATTATTTCAATCAACGATAAAAAAATTGAACATTGGGAAGCGATTCAAACTGTCATCTATTTTGACTTTCTCAACAACGATCTTTCGATGGTTATTGAGCGTAGCGGCCAACAGCGTACCATTGTTATTCCCCGTTCAAACATTCCAGACGTTTCTGAAACAACCTTCGGCATCATTCCGGCACAAACTGAAGCAATCATTAGCGAAGTACTTCCCGGCAAACCGGCGGCCAAAGCAGGATTACAAGCAAACGATGTTATTGTATCTATCAACGGACAAAAAGTGGTGAATCAAGAACAAGTCATCACCATTGTCAAAGCGAATCCTGAAAAAGAAGTTTCACTGTTGATTAAACGCGGCAATGAGATGAAAACAATTGCCGTTACTCCTTCCTCAGAAGGACTCATCGGCATTTTGGTTGGTGCACGGTACACCGGCCCAGTGCTAACCGTACAGTATGGCCTGTTTGAATCATTTCCTAAGGGTGTACAACAAACAATTAATGCTACCATCTTATTTGGTCATTCAATATGGCAATTGATTGCCGGCAAAGCAGAACTTTCAAAATCAGTCGGCGGACCGGTGCGTATTGCACAGATGGCAACACGTAGCGCGGAAATGGGTGTTTTGAGTTTTCTTGCCTTCATGGCATTGTTGAGCATTAGTCTTGCAGTGATGAATATCCTTCCCTTTCCCGCATTGGATGGCGGACATCTTATCATGTTACTGTATGAAGCAATTATGCGAAAGCCATTGCCTCACATCGTCCAGATTCGCATTCAACAAATTGGTATGGCAATTTTGCTCGGCTTTATGATGTTTGTGCTGTATAACGACATTTTCGGATAAGTAAATACTTGCCAAATCTTTAAGATTTAACAAGTTTATCGGTTTTACCTCCATAGTGATAGTTGACACAGTGTAGTTGCTGAAAATGTCTATTTTGCATATAGAATTTTAGAGGAGGAAAAATTATGAAAAGGTTGTTTATTGTAGTGTTTGCCATTCTTACTGTGTTGCAAGTAAAAGCACAAGGATTGGCTCAAAGCAATCTCTACTTATCTGCCACCGCAACAATAACAGATGCAGATATCATCAATGCGGCAACTCTTGTTGATCCCCTGCAGGAAAAAGTAAAAGAATTTGCCCCTTCTGTTTTTTCGTTGACCATGACTGCACTGCGTGGAGAAACGCTTGCTGTGAACATGGAAGTCTTTGCAGAAGTCACTTTAGAAGAAGATCGACAACCAGTAATTCTTGTTAACTCAAGAACTAAAAATCCTTTTCTGGTCATTCGTTCACGAATGTTTACCAGCAAAGATGCACAAGAAGGAAATTCAAAAGATATAAGCTTTATAAACAACATCAATGAAGAGTTCAAAAAGAAGCTAAAAGATAAAATTACCGATCCTGCTTCGGGCGGCAAAGTGCCGTCAGGGACATATTATGTAAAAATAACTCTCTCGGTTGTATCAGTAAACGGAAACATACCTGATCCACAGGCGCCTCCAATTTATCTTGATTACACATTCAACGTCACCAATCCTACAACGGCGGTTCTCGATGTCCCTTTTACCAACGGCTACATTTATCCGACGCCATTTCCGCAATTCCAATGGACGTATGACACACGGGGTGTTTTACTTTCGGTATACGAAAAACGACCAGAACATCAATCACTAGAAGATGCTGTCGGCGCTTCTGATCCGTATCTTCAGGTTGAAATTCTGCGAAAAGAATCGGGTAACTTAACAACTTTTACTTACCCGCAAACTGCAACGTCACGGCCAGGAGTACGATTTATTCGCGGACCGCGTCAGTTAGAGCGGGGAAAAATGTACGTTGTTGTGTTAGATGGAATCAGAACAGCATTCGGCTTTGAAGTAGATCCGCTTCGCACCATTCGCTCATTCGTTATTGCCGATCCACAAGGACAAGTGGTGATGAACGTACTTCAAACCACCTTATCCTCGGGTGTTGGCGGACAATTCCAGGAAATTTTTAATTCTATTCAAGATCAGAATTTGTTAATTAACACCAACGGCATTATGCTGAATGGCGTGAAAATTACAGCACAAGATTTACAGCGACTGCTCAGCGAAAATAAAGACCGTATCACTTCTGTCCGTTTTGAAGAGTAGTACGAAGTGAAAGGACAACGTATGAAAACAACAATAGTAGTGTTACTCGCTTTTCTGTGCTTGCCAGTAATAGTTGAAACGCAGAAGAAAAAAACAGTTGCAACAGTATTTAAACCAGTCGGTGTTGTTGACTATAAAAGCGGCGACAAGGAATGGACAAAGGCAAAACCTGCCACACCACTTCTCACCGGTGACCTGGTTCGAACGGGAGAGCAATCATTTGCTATCATCAAGTTTCTGGAAAACTCCGTACTGCGCGTACAGGAAAAATCTGAAGTGACAATCCACGGCGAAATAGCTAAAGGTGAATTTTCGAAAAACGTGCATCTCGAGCGCGGAGAACTCGGCTTCAACGTCAAAAAGCGTCCCAATGAAAAATTTGAATTTTCTACTCCAACCTCTGTCGCTTCTATTCGCGGAACAAGCGGTCTTCTGATGACTGGAGGAGATAGTAACGATGTTCTTATTCTTGGAAGTGGTATTGTCGATTTTAAAAATCTCATCTCAAATTTTTCTACCACCGTACAAGGAGGACAAACTGCATACTCTTTTTCCGACGGGACAATCAAAGTTGAAGAATCAACACCAGAAGACAAGCGACTACTGAATCAAGGCATACCGGACACCGGCAAAACTGAAGGCTCATTAATACCGCGTGATACAGGTTCAACTTCTGCTTCCGGTGTTTCCCTTGGTATGACAATTAGCGCACCGGTTTCTAAAGAAAACCAGGAGATGAATGTTACGGTAGAAATCACAGTACTGTCTATCCCATTCGACTCTCTGCGTGCAATGTCCACCGATTTTACCCTGTTCTACCGCTCAAAAAGCGACCAGGCATATAAACTTCTGAAAGCAACACTAACTCAACGTGCAACAAAGTTTACCATTCCTGCGGCAGATGTTGTTGCTCCATCAATACAAGTATATGCTCTGCTTAAACTAAATGACGGATCCGAATTTACCTCACCGTCACAATCGGCGGCGGCAAATCCCATCGTCTTACCAGTTCAGGCAGCTGAGAAGAACGAAATACGCATCGAGTTTACTGATCCGAATGGGAAAAAGAAAACCATGGTCATTGAGTATAAGTAAGAATTTTCGTTGTTTTTAAAAAGAAACCCTGTCAAATATAAAGATTGGCAGGGTTTTGCTTTTCTTAATGGACCGCTTGCAACTCTATGGTCAATTTAATAGATTGCAGGCGATTTCTCTTTTTGTCACACCTCTAAAATTCTTAATGAAAGCAATCTCCCAATTACTGCTTGTTGTGTGTATCTCCTTCTCCGTCGTAGTACGTATGCAGGCACAGGTCAATACCTATCTACGTTCTGTGCAGCCAATGAGTGCAACGGAAGGAGAACAGCTTTCCATTTCAGTACAATTAAATCAATCTTCGAGTCTCAGTCGTGTGGTGTTATACTTTCGACAATTCGGACAATCGGAATACCGCTCGCAGGAAATGCAACTGACAATGGATTCAGCAGTAACAGAAATTTCCAAAGAGTATGTGTTGCCCCCGTTCATTGAAGTGTACATTGTCGCCATTGACGTCAACGGCACAGTGGAAACTCTCCCGTTCGAAAACCCGGAAGTTAATCCTGCCAGAATATTAGTGAATGCACGTCCAGAACTTGAATCTGAAATCATCATCCTTTCTCCGGAAGAAGGAGAGGAAGCAGTAGAAGGTGAAACATACATTTCCGTTTCATTTGTATATGCTGATGAACGGATTGACCGTTCAAAAACAAAACTTATTGTCAATAGTGTTGACCTGTCGGACAAAGCGGTGTTTTTTGATGACCTGTTGATTATTTCTCCTGATGCAATACCTGCTGGTTTACTTGCTGGAAATTTGCGGCTAGAAGTCCATACGTTTGATACCACCGGTACACCACTACCAGTACTGCGGAGAGAAACACGTGTTATCACACAAGCGCAAGCAGAAGAAGAGGCCGCAGCATTTCAGGGATACGGAAACGCTCAAGCGGAATCACGACACGAGAACATCAAAGGCGCAAAAAAATCGTACAACAGAATTGATGCCCGCGCGTACGCTACATATCTACAATATTTAAAAGCAAATGCTAACATTACCATTACTTCAGAAGAAAAACCGGAAAACCAACCACAAAACAGATATTTCATAGGACTCGATGCGCGATACGCCCGTGTTGGTCTCGGAGATGCATATCCACGGTTTCCGTACACCATTATGGATGGACGACGGGTTCGCGGTATTACCGGCGATCTGTTGCTTGGTGTGTTTAACATTAATGCCGCATCGGGCGAGTTGTTGCGGCGTGTGGAAAGAAATTCTGTACCAAGCACACTCAAACGTACTCTGTCGGTAGTTCGTCCCAGTTTTGGGAAGGGAGAAAATTTTCAGTGGGGGTTTTCGTACTTAAAAGCAAAAGACGAATTCGATGCAACGCAACAAATCGTCGTTCGGCCGCAAGAAAACGTGGTCTTTGGTACCGATCTGTTGGTTGCATTCGACAGCAAGCGGATTGAATTTACAGCTCAAAGCGCATTAAGCATTAACAATGTTGATATTTCGCAGTCGGAATTCAACAATGATAGTATTGATGCCGCCGTCAGACGCGGAACATTTTCACAATCCGATGGCGATCAGCTGAAAAAACTTCTCCCTTATTTAAAGTTCTTTATCACTCCCAATGAAAATCTTATCCCTATCGACCCGACTGGCAAAACTTCCCTTGTCTATGAAACTGCTTTGGTACTCAATTATTTCGGCAATTATTTGAAGGCATCATACATCTACCACGGCAAGGATTACACCTCAGCGGGTGCGACCACAATACGAAAAGACATACAAGGATTTAATATTAGCGACCGCCTGCGCCTTCTCGAAAATCGTTTGTTTATTAGTGGAAGCTACGAACAACTCCAAAACAACACTTCCAATACTGAAATAGCAACCACAACATATAAGACTATCAACACTTCCATTACCTATTATCCCCCACGTGAATATCCAACTATAACGGTAGGGTATGGATTGAATACCAATTCAAACCCCATCAATTCCGACACGACAGGCAAAAATAACATCGAAAAGCAAATTGCCTTGCGCGCCATTAATGACAAAACAAATAGGTTCTTTCTTCAAACGTCATACGGATTTTCGTACTGGGGACAACACGATGCATCAATGAATCTCGACATTTCGAATAAAGATGACTTAACTTCCAAACAGCAGGATGTATCCACCCTCAATACTACTTTCTTAATCAACACAGTTCACGACCTGCTTCTTGAAAGTTCACTCGGCATCTCTTTTAGTACATTGAAATTTCCACAAGTAGATACTTCGGGTGTTGTTGTTCAGACATCACTTTCCTATCAAACGCTTTCGTTAACAGGGCGATATAAAATATATAAAGAGTATCTGCGATTGCAGGGAACATTTGCTCCTACGTTCGGAGACCTTTCACGACTGTTGGTTGAAACCGGTTTGCTCTACACCATCGACTCGCACCAAACAGCATCCCTTAATGTTCAATTTATCAGGAATACCGCTTCAGCGCTTGCCGCATTGACAAATAAAAACGATTTGTACGTCAGCATTCTCTACCGCGTAGATTTTTAATGCAATGAGTCCGCCGTCTTCCACAACAGCATTTCGCAACTGGATGTACCGATTGTTATTGAGCGTCTCTATAGCGTTTGCCGTTATCGTTTTTGTACAGGATGCGGTGTACGAGTTCAATTTCTTTGACAGACTCTCGCTCTCGTTCATCGATCGTTCGTTTGCTCACCGTGGTCCATTGAAATTCTCAAAAGATGAACTCGATGTTATCATTATTACCATTTCCGACAAATCTGAAACTACCGTACCGGAACGCTTCCCATTCCCACGTCATTACTACGCCAGAGCAATCCGCAATCTCAACCGCGCCGGTGTCAAAGCTATCGGCATTGATTTAACTTTTGAGCAACCCGACCCACGCGGCGAACACAACGATCGGGAATTATTTAAAACTATCCAACAATATCGCAACGTTATTGTTGCCGGAAAAACAGCTCTGCGAACCGAAGAAGCAACCATACAACGCCAGGAAGAAAATTTTCATTCTATTTTCTATTCTGCCGATAGTTCGGTGGGCAGCGTGTTTGTGCCAAACGATGTTGATGGAGTGTACCGTCGGTACATGCCGTTTGCAAAAATGCCGAACCAAGAGCGATACATTCCCTCCTTCGCCTTTGCGGTAATGAACAAAGTACTTCACCTTCCCTCAACTACCTGTGCAGAAAACACTGAACATGAATTTATCCTTGGTGATCGGCATGTTCCGAAGTATGACGATGTTTCGATGCTGATTAATTACTACGGCCCTGCAGGAAAAACATTCAAAGAGTATGACATCGTCAACATTCTCGACGATAAAGACTTTGAAACGGTTGAAGAGAAACAACTACACACACACATTAACGTGTTCGACGATCCTGATTATGGATTGCTGTATGACGGAACATTCAAAAACAAAGTTGTCCTCATCGGACCGTACTTTTCCGAATCAAAGGATCTATTCAACGTGTCGGTATCTGAAGAAGGTTTTAGTGAACGAAATCTGATGTACGGTGTTGAACTGCACGCTAACGCATTGCAGACGCTTATTCACCAAAATTACTTGTACCGCCTTTCTCCATTTTACGAATCGTTATTAATTCTATTCTTCTCGCTTTTTACTTTTACAGTTGTTTCATTGCTAAAATCGATTCGCACACAGTATGCGTTCATCGTCGAAATTGCTGCCGTTGCTCTCGTTGCCGCAATGATGTACGGAATGTTGACTTTGACGTATTACGTGTTTGCAGAATTTAATTTTGTTTTGCCGGTCGTCAGCCCAATCGCCGCCATCATCCTCAACTATGTCGGTAGCGCCGTCTATCAGTATCTCACCGAACGAAAACAAAAGGTGATGATTAAAGGGATGTTCAGTCAGTACCTCAACCCCTCCGTTGTCAATGAACTCATTGCCCATCCGGAAAAATTGCGACTCGGTGGAGAGAAGAAAGAATTAACGGTGTTCTTTTCCGATATCGCATCATTTACCAATTTCTCTGAACGACTGGATGCCGTAGAATTAGTTCAATTACTCAACGAGTACCTCAGTGCCATGACTGACATTATTCTCAAAAATGATGGAACACTTGATAAATATGTCGGCGACGCCGTGATGGCAGTGTGGGGCGCTCCGATGGAATTAACAAACAGCGCACTCCCCGCTTGTCGCGCCGCTTTGCAAATGCAAGAAAAAATCAGGGAAATTGATGCACGGTGGAAAGAAGAGGGAAAACCGGAATTGGTTGTTCGTATGGGCATTAACACTGATTATATGGTGGTGGGTAATGTCGGCGGTTCAAAACGATTTGACTACACGGTCATCGGCGATGCTGTAAACCTCGGTTCCCGAATAGAAGGTGCAAACAAAACCTATGGCACCCGCATTATGGTCAGCGAACGGACACAGGAATTGGTAAAAAACGAAATGCTTTGCCGCGAACTTGATTTGCTGATTGTGAAAGGAAAGACAAAACCAATCAGAGTGTTTGAACTGGTCGGCGAAAAATCATCAGGAATAGCACAATCGATATTGCAGGCAATTGAAATTTATTGCAATGGCCTTCACCTGTACCGCGAACGAAAATTTGAAGAGGCAAAAAGAGTGTTCGCACAAGCGCTCTCCATGAAACCAGATGACGGTCCTTCAAAGTTGTACATCAAACGATGTGATGAGTTCATCACAAATCCTCCTCCACCTGATTGGAATGGCGTGTATGAGATGAAAACAAAATAAGCAACGTTTTGGACTACCGCGTCACTGATTCCTCAACACCTTCAACACTTCAAATTGTTCTTTTGTCAATTGCTCAAAACTAACAACCAGCCGCTCTTGCCGTAACTCCAATTCGAAAAATCCTTTTTTATTGTAAAAGACAATCACGCGGCGGAGTAATCCATGCTCATCATACACGTACGAACATGCATTGCCGTTACCGTTGACTCGCTCGGGCGTTCGGGTTACTCTCCGTTTATCGGAATGCTCTGCCATTTTCAACTGCAGTGAAATCCATGCCACCATGCACGTATTCTCATTACGCAGTGCTATTTTTGTCGAATCGTCCATCTGTAATTCCCGTACCACCATAACGGCAGATGAATCGCTGTTTACTAACAGTAACTCAGACGATGACATTATTTTCTTATCGGTAATATCTGTCCAATTATTCGGATAGGGTAATGGCTGTACTACAGGCGCGGGCGAAGGCGTTTTAGAATATCGAGGCAAAGATGCTGTCGATGAACAGGCAACAAAGAACAACGCCGACAGAGTCGCAGCAACAGATAGATGTATCACTCTGCGCTGCAATTGGCTCTGCATTTACTCCGCTCCTCGTCGGTATTGCTCCTCTTCAAGTGTCAGCCGAAGCGAAACGCGGTGTGTATTTCCCAATTGCTCGGCGGCATCAAACTTCGCAAAGGAATAATCAATATCCAGTTTGCGCAGATGAATGCCGGCGCCCAACGTAAGATTGCCTAGATCATTGTATCCGGCACGCAGAGCAACAATGTTGTTGTAATCAAACTCAACTCCCGCCTGTGGATCGAAACTGATTGGACCAAGATTGGCAACAGCAGAGTAGCGACGATTCTCAAAACGAACATCTGCACCTATAGTGGGAGTTAGTCGCCCATTAAATATTTCAATGTAGTATGCGGCGCCTATTTTCAACGTCGGTGAAATCAATTCATTTGTGCCAGTATTCCACGCCACGAGTGTTGTGGTCGCATCTTGCAGATTTGCACCAAGAGACAGACGCTCGAACGGCAAATACAAAACACCGATATCGAAACCAATTCCCGTACCGTGAAACTCACCTATGTTGCGACGAATCAGTTTTACATTTGCACCATAGAAGAAATTGTCTGCTGATTGACGGGCGTACGTCCCATACACAATCCAATCGCTGGCGTTAAAGAAGGTAATGGCATTGTAATCCGGACGAAGATTGACTCCGTCGTCGAACAATCCGTTTCCGTTGCTGTCTGCCCATGCTTTGCGCGTATCGGGAATGCCGTCCATCCCTAACCGGATAACACTGATGGCAAATGACGCAGCGCGATATTCTGTTTCACCTGTTTCAGTGTTGGTAACATTCGCACCATAAGGGAATGCTACAGCGCCGTAGTCGTAATTGATAAGATTACCAAACCGCTCATCGTGCGATGCGGCAATTTGCGGATAGTTGATGAGTGCAAGTCCGGCAGGATTCCAGTAACTGGCGGTAACATCGTTTGCTAGCGCAACATATGCGCTTCCCAATCCTAATGCCCGACCACCAATGCCGATGTACATAAACTCACCGCCGTACTTTGCAAACTCTTGTGCAAATGAGGCGAAAGGAATTGAGAGAAGCACCACAAATAGTTTTTTCATACTACCTCGTAAATGAAAAAGCCGAATCTCATCTCTAACTTCAGAGTGACATCCGGCTGTACGTTATTGTTAGAGAATACATGATTCTGTTGATTCATTGTCACAACTCTCTAACAATTATTCGATTCTTTTCTCCTTTGTTCTGCGGCAAGATACAGTTTTTTGAGGTAAAGTCAAACAGCAGTTTAACGCTTTCACTTTTGCGTGAATAAAACGAGTACAGAATTTCTTTCCCTAAGTTACCCTAGCGCTTCTTTCAACAAAATCTCCTGCTCGTGTAGATGCCGTTTCAGCGAACCTGTGGCGGTACTTGCTGAAGCGGGACGACCACAGTACCGCACACGTTGTGTTGGCAGAACATCTTCGCGCAATCTATCGGCAAGAAAATTCCATGCACCCATGTTCTTTGGTTCTTCCTGCAGCCATACAACTTCTGTTGCACGGTTGTACTTGTTGAAGATAGCTTTCAGTTCATCTTTCGGATATGGATAGAATTGCTCCAGCCGAACAAGCGCTATCTCTTTTACGTTCATTTCATTCATCATGTGCAATGCGTCGTAGTACACTTTACCGGAACAGAGAATCACCCGACGTACACCTTCTGGAGCAAGTGCATCATCAATCACATGGTGAAATTTCCCATCTGTAAATTCTGACGGCGATGAAATTACCAACGGATGGCGCAATAAACTTTTCGGAGACATTAGCACTAGCGGGCGGCGACGCGCATCGCGCAGCTGACGGCGCAACACATGGAAGTACTGCGCCGGTGTTGACACATTACAAACCTGCATATTGTCTTCTGCACACAATTGTAAATAGCGTTCAAGACGCGCGCTGGAGTGCTCTGGTCCCTGTCCTTCATAGCCATGAGGCAACAATAGCACAAGATCGCACGGTTGTTGCCACTTCGCTTCCGATGCAGATAAGAACTGATCGATGATTACCTGCGCACCGTTCGCAAAATCTCCGAACTGCGCTTCCCAAATTACCAGCGAAAGCGGATCGGAAACGCTGTAGCCAAATTCAAATCCAAGGATAGCAAATTCCGACAACAAACTGTCGAACACATGAAACATCCCCTGTCCTTCGCGAATATGCTGGAGAGGAATATACACTGCACCGGTATTTGCATCGTACAACTTTGCATGGCGATGACTGAACGTTCCACGTCCTACATCTTCACCGCTTACTCGCACTCCATTCCCTTCATACACCAGCGTACCAAAGGCGAGCGCTTCTGCAAATCCCCAATCTATTTTCGTCTCTTGGTTGAATGTTCGCCGTTGTTCCAACATTCTTACCAATTTAGGATTGACAACAAAATCAGGAGGTGCGGTTCCTAGTTTTGCTGCTACTTCGTGCAACAGGTCATACGACACAGAGGTGTCTTTGAATGGCTGCATCGCTTCAATTTGTTCTTGCGTTACCGCAAGAGCAATTTCTGCTTTCATGTGCATTTCGCGTTTCTGTGATGCTTCGAGCGCTCGTTCAAATCGTTGTTTCGCCTCATTTTTCAACTGATCGTACTCTTCACGCGTAATTTCTTTGTCGAGAATCAACCTCTCTCCATAAATTTCACGCACCGAAGGATGCGATTTAATTTTCTTGTACAGTAACGGTTGTGTATAACTCGGTTCATCTCCTTCGTTATGGCCGTACTTGCGGTAGCAGAACATATCAATGACAACATCTTTCTTGAACGTGTTGCGGTACGCAACTGCCAGCGCCGCCACACGAGCACACGCTTCGGGATTATCGCCGTTGACGTGAAAAATCGGCGCCTGCACCATTTTTGCCACGTCGGTGCAATACGGGGTTGAACGCGCATCATCCGGCGAGGTGGTAAATCCGATTTGATTGTTGATGATAATGTGAATTGTTCCCCCGGTACGATAACCTTTCAATTGCGAAAGATTCAATGTTTCTGCCACAATCCCCTGGCCGGCAAATGCGGCGTCGCCATGAACGAGAATGGGAATGATTTTGTTCCGTTCCAGGTCGGCAGAACGATCCTGCATTGCCCGCACCATTCCTTCAACAACAGGATTGACCGCTTCGAGATGACTCGGATTTGGGGCAACTTCTACAGTAATTTCTTTTCCGTTTAAGGTTTTGTGAATACCGTGTGCGCCAAGATGATATTTCACATCGCCTGAACCTTGAATGGTTGTCGGATCGATGTTTCCTTCAAATTCAGAGAAAATTTTTGCTAACGATTTACCGATGACGTTTGCAAGAATATTCAATCTACCGCGGTGCGCCATGCCAATGACAACACGTTCAGCGCCATGATCGGCAAGTTCATCTAACACAACGTCAACAATGGAAATGAACGATTCAGCGCCTTCGAGCGAAAAACGTTTGTGTCCCACAAACTTCGTGTGAAGGAATCGTTCGAATTCTTCCGCATGAATCAGTTTTTTAAGAATCTGCAATTTGCGCTCACGCGGCAACAACGGCCGATTGCGCGACGGTTCCATTTTTTGAATTAGCCATTTCTTCTGATCTGGCTCTTGAATATTCATAAATTCAACGCCAATGGAACCACAATACGTTGAGTATAAAATATCGAGTATCTCGCGCAACGTAGCTTTGGTGTAGCCGTCTTTGCTGGTAAACAGAAATTCTCGGTCGAGATCCCACACTGTCAATCCATAATACGCCGGATCAAGTTCGGGGTGATTCTTCGGCTCATCAACAAGAGGATCGAGATGCGCAATCAGATGTCCGCGAACGCGGTATGCGTTGATGAGCTGTTGTACCCGCGCTTGCTTTTCAACAAAATCATCTGTAGCGCCGCCGCCAATTGCTACCGCGTTAATATCCGATGCCCATTTGACCGGTTCAAACGGGATGTGTAAATCGGCGAACAAATTCTGGTAAAACTCTTCTTCACCAATGAGCAGAGAATGGATGTATTGCAGAAACTGTCCTGACTCAGCTCCCTGAATAATGCGATGGTCGTATGTGCAGGTAATGTTCATCACTTTGCTGACGCCGAGCGCCGACAATGTTTGCGGAGACATTCCCTGATGGGCGGCATCATAACCGATGGCGCCGGTAGCAATAATTGCTCCTTGCCCCGGCAATAAGCGTGGCACTGATGAAACTGTTCCAACCGTTCCGGGATTTGTGAGTGTAATTGATGTTCCCTGAAAATCACTTGGGTCAAGTGCAGATCGTCGCGCTTTATCAACAATAGAATCGTACGCCGCAACGAATTCGGCAAAATTCATCTCACCTGCATTTTTAATATTCGGAACAAGGAGTGAGCGCGTTCCATCTTTCCGCGTAGTATCAACAGCAATACCGATATTGATGTGAAGTTTTTCGTCTCTGTACGCCTGCCCTTCCACTCGTGTAAATGAGGCATTGAGATTCGGGTATTTCTTCAACGCTTTGACAATTGCCCATGCCACAATGTGTGTGTACGAAATTTTTCCACGCGAACGTGAAGCAAGGTATTTATTCAACAGCAAACGATTTTCATCCAACACCTTCACTGGAATAACACGCAGCGACGTTGCTGTAGGAAGGGAAAGCGAGGCCTCCATATTTTCGACGATCTTCGCTGCAACTCCGCTGATAGCCGAAAGTTGTTTGCGAACATTTTCCAATGAGGGTGTAGATGTCGATGGTTGTACTACTGATGGAGGTAATGTTGTCTCCTTCTCTGTGTAGCGTTCGCCATTTGCGGTTGATGATTTTTTCTTTTCTGACTTTTGCGGTAGTGAGATGGTGCCAGAGGCAACGACTTCAGCAAAAAGTTGCTGCCATGTTTCATTTACTGAAGTTGGGTCTTCAAGATACTGTTGAAATACATCCCATACATAACTTGTGTTGGGTCCGAATGATTCGAGCACTTGTTCAAATTTTCCGGCAACAGCAGAACTTGTAGGAATTTCAGAATTTCCGTTCTTTGACATAGTAATTCGAAAGCACTGAGATGAACATAACGATGAACTACTTCAATATACGATTTTTAAAAACGAGGAACAAAAGATGAATATTACTCGGACTCAGTTGGTGTTCGCTCAACGTGCATACAAAAAAAACACAACGTAAGCGCATCCTTTACGGATGCGGTAAAGGTCGAGACTAGAGGTTTACTGTCTCAGCAATTTTTTATATCGAATTCTGTGTGGCTGATCAGCCGCAATACCAAGTTTCTTTCGCCGAAACTCTTCATATTCGGAGTAATTTCCGTCAAACCATTGCACCTGGCTATCTCCTTCAAAAGCGAGAATGTGTGTTGCCACGCGGTCAAGGAACCATCGGTCGTGTGAGATAACAACGGCACAACCGGCAAATTCAAGAAGCGCTTCTTCCAGCGCTCGCAATGTATTAACATCAAGATCATTAGTTGGTTCGTCAAGTAACAACACATTGGCTTCTTCTTTTAACATTTTTGCCAGATGAACACGGTTGCGCTCTCCGCCAGACAATTGGCCAACAAGTTTTTGCTGGTCGGTACCGCTGAAATTGAAGCGCGCAACGTACGCACGGGAATTTACTTCCCTCGAACCAAACCGAAGTAATTCTTCACCACCAGAAATTTCTTCCCAAATTGTTTTATTAGGATCAAGCGGACGGTTTTGATCCACGTACGCAAGTTTCACAGTCTCGCCAATGGTAATGGTACCGGCATCAGGTTTTTCCTGTCCGATAATCATTTTAAAGAGTGTTGTTTTTCCTGCTCCGTTGGGTCCGATAACACCGATAATTCCTCCGGGCGGAAGATCGAAATTCAAATTTTCGTAGAGAAGAGTATCACCATATGCTTTTGACACATTTTCTGCACGAATCACAACATCACCCAGCCGCGGACCTTTGGGAATGAAAATTTCTATCTCTTCGTTTCGCCGTTCATGTTCTTCCGATAGCATTTGTTCGTATGCCGCAATACGCGCTTTGCTTTTGGCGTGGCGTCCTTTCGGATTCATCCTCACCCATTCCAACTCTCGTTTCAGTACCCGCTGCCGTTTTGATTCCTGTTTTTCTTCCACTTCTAACCGCTTCTGCTTTTGCTCAAGCCACGACGAATAGTTTCCTTCAAACGGAATCCCTTCACCGCGGTCCAATTCCAGTATCCAGCCCGCCACGTTATCGAGAAAATAACGATCGTGCGTAACGGCAAGAACTGTTCCTTTGTATTGTGCAAGATGTTGCTCCAGCCAGGAAACAGATTCTGCATCCAAATGATTTGTCGGTTCATCAAGAAGCAACACATCAGGTTCTTGTAAAAGCAATCGGCACAATGCAACGCGGCGTCGCTCGCCACCCGACAGCACGCTCACCGGCGTTTCACCAGGCGGACAACGGAGCGCATCCATGGCCTGCTCAAGTTTACTGTCTAAATCCCACGCGTTCAGATGATCAATTTTTTCCTGCAGTTCACCTTGCCTTTCAAGTAATTTTTCGATATCAGCATTTGGGTCGGCAAATTGTGCGGTGACAGCTTCGTACTCTTTCAACAAATTTACGGTATCCTGCACTCCTTCTTCTACAATTTCTTTGACCGTTTTTGATGGATCAAGTTCCGGTTCTTGCGGAAGGTAACCGAAGGTAATTCCTTTTTGTGCGTTGATGGTACCAAGATAATCCGTATCAATCCCGGCAATAATCTTCAGCAGGGTTGATTTTCCTGCACCGTTTAACCCCAAAACGCCAATCTTTGCTCCGTAAAAAAAGGAGAGATAAATGTCTTTTAACACCTGTCTGTTCGGTTTGTATACTTTTCCCACGCCGATCATGGAAAAAATAATTTTATTATCACTCACAGCAATTCCTTTCTCATTGAAAATGAAGTTTCTCGATTTCGTGCTCCTTGTTACAAAAAATGGAGTCTGCACTCATTGCAAACTCCACTGAACAATTACTCATTAATATACGGAAAAATTGAAACAGACCCTACGCTTGAAATGTGTCACGTCGCTGAAATTATCTTACAACGGTTTCCTTGCTTCTCTCTGTTCTGATGCGTATTTTTCGCATGACAAAAACAATCTGCGAACCACATGGAACAATCATTGCTGACGGTCGAAAATCTCAGGCTTAATACGGCACTCAAATACGTTGCCGATACAAACCTGAATGCAATTTTAAAAATGTGCAAAGAGGAACGGTTTCCTGCCAACACCATTATCTTTCAGGAAAATACGCGTGGTGAACGGTTGTATTTGATTCTTGACGGAAAAGTTAAAATCTCCAAAGTAACGAAGTATGGAGCGGAAACGATTCTGACCTATTTAGGTAAGGGAGATTATTTCGGTGAGATGGAGTTGCTGGACGATCAACCGCGTTCTGCACGCACAACGGCAGTGGAAAATACCGTCTGCGCCAGTTTAAGCAAACAAGATTTCGACAACCTATTGAAGTCGAACAACATCATTCAACTCAACTTGCTGAAGAGCATGACGAAGCGGCTACGAACGGCCGACGCAACGATTGTCAGCGAACTGGAGCGCACAGTAGAAATCTCAAAACAACACATCAATAAACTCAATACACTGATTGATGCCGCGAAGCAAGTTAACTCCACACTTGATTTGGACAAATTGCTTGATATTATTTTAGAAACTGCCATCAAATCCATTTCGGCAGATCGTGGCACGCTATACCTTCTTGATGAGTTGAAAGGCGAAATCTGGTCAAAAGCCCTGCGTGGCTCAGAAGTAATCGAAATCCGTTTGCCGATTGGAAAAGGACTTGCCGGGTACGTTGCAAAGACAGGAGAAATTGTTAACATTCCAGATGCTTACAATGATCCGAGATTTAATCCTGAAGTTGACAAAAAAACGGGTTACCGCACCAACAACATGCTGACCATGCCAATGCGTAACCGAGATGGAAAAATCATCGGCGTGTTTCAGATGTTGAATAAAAAAGGGGGACCGTTTACTCCGCAGGATGAAGAATTTATCAATGCGTTATCGATACACGCTTCAATTGCCATTGAGAACGCACGACTGGCACAGGAAATGGTGAATAACGAGCGGCTTTCTGCTGTCGGAAGAATGGCAAGCACCATCATTCATGACATCAAAAATCCGATGGGCACATTGCGTGTGTATGCACAGGTGATGAAGAAGAAATCCGGTAATGAAGAAGCGGCAAAAATGGCTGATGAGATGATTCACCAGGTTGACCGGTTTGTCAACATGGCTCAAGAAATTTTGGATTTTAGCCGCGGCGTCAGTTCAACCAACATTGAAGAAGTGGCTTTTGAAGATGTGATGGAAGGTGTGTTACTCTTTATTGAAAAAGATTTAATCAAGCACAACATCAAACTCGAACGAAAACTGAACTTCAAAGGAAAAGTAAAACTCGATCAAGACAAGATGACCCGAGTGTTTTATAACATTGCCAGCAATGCGCGCGATGCTATGCCCAACGGCGGCACGTTAACCGTTGTGACAGAACCGGTTGATGGAATGGTAAAGATTGAATTCATCGATACTGGAGTAGGTATGCCGGAAGAAGTAAAGCGACGGATATTTGAACCGTTTGTTACGTATGGCAAAAAGCACGGTACCGGACTGGGCATGTCAATTGTGAAAAAAGTGATTGATGACCATAAAGGAAAGATCGAGATCGACAGTGAACTAGGAAAAGGAACGACGATACGCATGATGTTACCAACGCTGGGATAAGATCAGCAATACTGAAATAATATGCTCTTCTTGTGATTGCTTCTTTGTTAGTTAAACTTTGTCAGCAATTTTTCTACCATCCTCGCACACTCAAACCCACTCTGCACCGCTCCTTCAATCGTCGCCGGCAGTTTTGTATCCGTCCAATCACCGGCGAGAAAAAGATTTTGAATAGAGGTCGTATGTGAAGGACGAAATCGCTCGATTCCTACTTTTGGCGAAAAGGTAGCCCTCTTTTCTTTAATGACAAGTGAATGAACGGGTGTTGCTCGTTCAGCATTTGAGTAAAATCGCCGCAGTTCATTCACCGCTAACGCAACAATGTCATCCTTATCTTTCTCTACAAAATCATGCGCGCCGCTGACAACAAGAGAAAGATACATTAATTCGTACTCGTGTTTCCCGTACATCCTGGATTTGTTAAACACCCAGTGAATTGGTGAATCAAGCAATGCGCAGAATGTCTCTTCAACAAAATGTTTGTCGAACCATAGATGAACGGTAACAATTGGCGACGACGTAAACTGATCGAGAAATTTCACTCCAATAGTGCTTGTATCACCAAAAACTTTTGCAAGATCGAAATACGGAACGGCAGAGATTACTGCTTTTGGATAAACTGTTACGCCGTTGCTTAATTGCAAATGGTCAACGATCTGTTTTCTATTTTCAATTTTCTCAACTGTTGTACTCAATAAAATTTGTCCGCCATTGTTCTCAATAAATTTCGCCGCTTTATCTACCAGCACCGTACTTAATCCTCTATTTGGAATCACCATAGAGGAATTTTTTCTTGAGCCGAAAAATGCCGTTTTAATAACCTTCGCAAACAACGCCGCAGAAACTTTATCGAGCGAATCGTTCAACGCACCGATGGCAATAACATCCCACAGATATTTTCTATTTTCCTCCGGTTGCCCCAGTTCTTGAAGCCACTGAGCAACTGAAATTGAATGAAGATGTTTATTGGTATCAGGATTTTTGAGCATTACATCGATGCCAACTCTCAACATCTTCAGACGATTCGTTAATGAAAGATTAGTGAGACCGAATAGTCCCGATAGTACATTGAGCGGCGTTGGAAGCGAATTTGTTTTTAATTCAACAGTCGATTGATTCGGCAACCGGAAAACAACTGACATCGTTTTCTGTATATCAACAAGGTCTTCGGCGCCTATGATTTTCAGATACCGCAGTGTCGAGTGGTAACACCCCATCAGTAAATGCTGACCATTATCTACCTCATCGCCTGTGTCGGGATGAATAAATGAGTAGGTGCGGCCGCCAAGATGTTGTTTTTGTTCGATTAACAGAATGGAATATCCACGGGAAGTCAGTTCAACTGCCGCAGATAAGCCGGCAACTCCTCCGCCGATGATGAGAACGTCCGGTGATGTATTCTTCATACTTCGCTTTTCCAGCCGCAACTAACGCCGACCAGCAGTGCTGATTTTTCTGTTATTCCACCAGACATTTGTCGTGATAAGTATCTTCTTGAAGTTAGATATGTGGATGCGGTTGGCAAACACATTGTATTCAGCGCGCTCGATGTCCCTGAGCAGTCGTGAATAAATTTCCTGCATAATCAAAGCGGCAATAAACAACGGTTTATCTTCTTCGGAAAGATGTCGCATCGCTTCGGCAAAGTACTGTTTCGCGCGCTCGGCTTCAAATTTCATCAGTCGATAGAAGTTCTCGTTGTACGTGCTGGAAAGCAGTTCTTCTTCGCTGTAACCAAATTGCCGCATATCTTCTTCCGGCAGATAAATACGGCCACGTTTTGCATCGGAGGCAACATCCCGCAGAATATTTGTCAATTGCAATGCAATACCAAGGTTGACGGCATATTCTTTCGCTTCTTCATGTTTGTAGCCGAAGATTTCCGTACAGATGAGTCCGACTGTTGATGCGGCGCGATAGCAATAAAGTTTTAATTCATCAAATGTACGGTAGCGCGTTTTCAGCAAATCCATTTCCATCCCTTTGATAAGGTCATGAAAATGATGCAACGGAATGTTAAATCGCTTGATAATATGCGCAAGTTTATTGACAAGGGCGTATTGCGATGTGCCGTTGATGCCATGCTCAAATTCTTTTGCCCATTGAAACAATCGTTGACGTTTGGTGGAGAGATTTTCTTCTTCATCAACAATGTCGTCTGCAACGCGGCACCATGCATACACAATGTTAATTGCTTCGCGTTTCAGTTTCGGCAAGAACAAGAACGAGTAATAGAAATTACTCCGTTTGTTCTTTTCCACTATATTTGCGGCAAGAAGGTGTTCCATAAATTATTGTCGTAGAGCTTTTAGCGCCAACATTGCCATCTCAAGCTTTGATAATGACGGACGAACTACGCGCGTATCATACTGCAACGCTTCAATCTTATCGAGTATGCTTGTGCCACCAAGCCAAATGAACGCTAGTTCTTTTTGAAACTCTTTGTTGACTCGGTGTATCAGCGGCTTTCCCTGTTCAAACATTGTTCGCGTACGTTCAACTTGAAACTTCATCAACTGGCGGAACTCATTTTTTTTCTCACCATTGAATAGTTCAGATGTTGTAATGCCAAACTGTTCGAAATCTGTTGTAGGAATATAGAAACGATTTCTCCGTGTATCAACAGAAATATCCTGCCAGAAGTTTGTCAACTGCAATGCAGTACAAATATAATCGGAGTACTTCTCGTTTTGCGGATTCGACGAATGAAAAATAATCAGCAACAACCTTCCAATCGGATTTGCAGAATAACGACAATAATCGAGAAGTTCTTCAAATGTTGCGTAGGTTGAAGTAACAGCATCTTTTCGAAAGGCTGTAATTAAATCGCGAAAATACTGTACCGGTAAGTTGAACTCTTTAATAATCCCTGCCAGTATTTCAAAAAAACTATCAGGAGCTTTCCCTTCCATACTTTGAAGCAAAAACCACTCCCATTCATTCAGTTTGGCTATTCTTTGTTCCGAAGTTAGCGACCCCTCATCGGCAATATCGTCGGCAACCCGGGCAAATGCATAGATAGCATGTATCGGTTGCCGATACTTTTTGGGTATCAGACGTGAACCGACAGGAAAGTTCTCATAATGTTTTTTAGCAAGATCAAGCAACGAATTGCTCATAAAACCACATTGTAATTTCTACAAAAACCTTTGCGATTCTTCCTCAAACAACAACCCACAACACAGAACCTGCCCAATTTAAGCAAAAAAATGAAGGTTAGCTAATGGTACCAACATTGAACAACAGTAAGCAGAAAAGAAAAGGATATGAAACGCTTACTGAAAATATCAATATTTGGAATTGCTTCTGTAACCATGATGATGGCGCAAGGGTTCGATTTAATGGCTACAGGCAGCATTCAAAAAGTAGGCGAAAGTCCTTTTTTCAAAATTCACAACAATATGATGCATCTTTATTCAAATACAAATCTGGTCACTCCTCTTGCGGTAGTTGCTGGTGATACGTTTGTTGTTCATCAACCGTCCAAAACTACTTCTGTTGGACAACAACAGAGTGCACCGTTGAATTTTCGGCTAGAACAAAACTATCCAAATCCATTCAACATGACCACCGTTGTGCGTTACTTGCTTCCCGAAGATGCAGATGTTACATTGAAAGTGTACGACATCACCGGACGCGAAATTGAAACGCTCGTGAACACCAGACAATCGGCAGGCGTGCATAGTGTGGGTTTTGGGCGAAATGAACTCTCTTCGGGTAGTTATTTCTACCGCCTTACTGCAATCACCGATAATGGGACGACCAGAGTAGAAACAAAAAAGATGGTTGTGGTAAAATAATATGAAACGTCTGTTGTACATCATAATGTTGGTGTCGCTTTGTTCTGCCCAGCAACTTGTGGTTAAAACGGATAACAGCACCTCGACCATTCCCGTTCAATCGAGCGTACAAGCTGTGGTAGACAACGGTCAAGTCCACATTTCTCCCAACAGCAATAGCGCAGAAGCTCGATGGATAGTTGAGCTGACGGAACCGCCACTCCTTCACTACAAACTACGAAAAACCACAACTACAGCGCCATTAGAAGCCAGACGAGTTGCAATTTTGAATGCAGTGCGTACATTTGCACCAACGGTAAAAATCAGCAAAGAATACTCAACAGTTATTAATGGGTTTAATATCGAAGCTCCCAGAAATTCCCTTGCCGCTATCCGTAACATACCGGGCGTAAAAACAATTCATGAAGATTTCCTTGTTTCCACCGAACCGATACCTTCTACTGTAAGTAATCCAATAGTACTTACTCCACCAACAAATGCTTCTGGTAAGGGTGTACGAATTGGAATTATAGATACCGGCATTGACTACAATCATGAAGCACTCGGCAATGGCTTCGGCAAAGGACACCACGTTGCAGGAGGTTACGACTTTGTGAATAACGACTCAGATCCACAAGATGATCATGGCCATGGTACACATGTAGCCGGTATTATTGCCGGGTATTCTGAAACACTGAAAGGCATTGCACCCAATGCAGAACTCTACGCTTACAAAGTGTTGAATTCGCAAGGAAAAGGATACGCCTCCGACATTCTTGCCGCCATTGAACAAGCCATTCGTGATAGCGTTGATATCATTAACTTGAGTTTAGGAAGTCCTTTCGGCAATCCAAATGATATTTTAAGTACGGCTGTTGATCGTGCCGTGGAAGCAGGCATTCTTGTGGTAGCCGCCGCTGGTAACGATGGAGAATTTGAATCCATACATTCACCGGGAGTTGCACGAAACGCGCTCACAGTGGGCGCAACAGATGGGAAGTTTATTGCTTCGTTCAGTTCAAAAGGTCCTGTCGCGAATGATTACAGTATTAAACCTGATGTTGTAGCGCCGGGAGTTGGTATTCTTTCGGCAAAAGCTGGCGGAGGGTATATATCAATGAGCGGCACCTCAATGGCAGCACCAATTGTTACTTCAATTGCTGCGGTATTAAAGGAGATGCACCCTGACTGGAATGCGTTTCAGATTAAGGATGCAATTATTTCTAATTCCCTCGATTTAAACAATCAACTGTTTGCACAAGGCGGTGGCACTGTAACAGAAAAAATATTTTCCACCAACATAATTGTATCGCCGGCTCATATCAGTTTTGGTTTCGACCCACCAAACCTAACACAATGGGTACGTTCCGATACAGTGAAAGTGTTTAATGCCGGCTCTGCCACAAAGCAGTACACATTTACATATGTAAGTACAAACCCAGCGTTAAACATCACTCTGCAACCATCAACAGTCACTATAGGACCATCGGAAGAGAAAAACATTGTAGTTACCATTACCACCAACAATCTCTTCCTTAGTAATAACAAAGAATTTTCGGCGGGGTACACAGGAAAAATCTACGGCTACAGCAGTGTGGATACTCTCATTGTCCCGTTTACGTTTTTCAAGGGCAATGTTCTTCACCTTGCATTTAATGAAACGCCGCTACAAGTCATTGTTCACAACCGAAAAAACTTCAAAAAAACTGTAGCGCCAAAAACAAGTTCGCTCGCGTTTGTTGTCAACAATGAACCACATGATATCATTACTGCATTTTTCGACTCACGATATGTTGTGAAAGAAAGTTTATCGGTTAGCGGTTTAACGCCGGTGACAATTACCAGCGATGAAGCGATTCATAAAATTTCTCTTATTCCTTTAGATGAAAAAGGAACGCCACTGCACTACGATCCGAAAGCAACCTACAGCATCGTTGAAGCAATTCTATTTAAGCCGTCGGGAAGTGCTTATGTAGGAGTAGGCGGTGGAATGATGAGATCGGAAAATACGCAAGTGAGATATTTTTCTTCAATGAGTAGTCAGTATTCGTACGGCATGGCGCTGAACGTGCAGTATGGCACGCCACTCTCGTACACCTTTGAAGCCGTGATCGATTCCGGCATCACACATGCAACAGACATTACCTTTACCGATAAACCACTACGCAAAGTAGAAGTAAAGTTTTCCGTAGAACCGACTGTCCAAAAAGTTTTTCCTATTACCTGGCTCTCGTTCAGTGGCATAGCAAGCAGAGTCAGCGTAACATTCTATAATGGTAACGATACGCCATTGATGTATCCCTTTATTCAAACAAATTATTACTCCCAATCAAACATCAATTTCCCCATCTTTCACAAAAAAGAAGCATATACGTTCTAACTATCACCCTATACTACATTCATTGCTTCTATAGAACTGTTATTGTATTTTTCAGCGACAGATGAATAGTCTGTGAAAGCAGAAAAAAGTTGTAATGTTATGAATGTATTATGCAGGCGTGGCGCTGACGGATAGTGGAACGAATACCATCCACAACACTGTTATAATGCCGAACGTACGTTCGGCATCATTTTTTTTCTAAACAACTATGGATATTCTCGGTTTCGACATTTTTAAATTCTTTTCTGACACCATTCGTGTTAAGGAAAAAAAATACATCAACCGCGAAATCAGTTGGCTGGCATTTAATCATCGCGTATTACAGGAGGCAAAAGACCACCGCAATCCGTTGTATGAGCGGTTGAAATTTCTTGCCATTTACTCTTCAAATTCTGATGAATTTTTTCGTGTACGGGTGGCATCCGTACGAAGCCTGATGCGGTTGAAGAAAAAAACAAAGAAGAAATACGATATTGACCCCGACGTGTTGTTGGATGAAATCAACCGTATTGTTACCAAACAGCAGGAAGAGTATGGAAATATTTTTCGTAACGAGATTCTGAAAGAAATGCGCGACCACAAAGTGTTTCTCATCTCAGAGAAAGAAACAAAACCTGACCACGAACAATTTATTAGTACATATTTTAAAGAACATATTCTTCCTCATCTCAACTACACCTTCCTCGGGGACACACGGAAAGAAATTTTCTTACAAAGCAAACAATTGTATCTGGTGGTGCAACTACGACAAAGCAACGATCCGCCGCAAAAATATCACTACGCCATTATTGAACTTCCGACACACTCTGTTTCCCGATTTATTGAATTGCCAAAGATTGAAAACAAATTCTACATTATGTTTCTCGATGATGTTGTGCGAAAGAATTTGCATTACGTTTTTCCTCAGTTTGATGTTATAACGTCGTACAGTATCAAATTAACCCGGGATGCAGAGCTATACTTTGAAGAGGAATTGAACGGCGATATTGTTCAAATACTCCGCAACGCAATTAAAAAACGAAAAACAGGCGCTCCCTCCCGATTCTTATACGATGCCACAATGCCACCGGAGATAAAAAACTTGCTTCGAAAATCACTCCAACTTTCTGAGAAGGAAATGATTCCGGGAGCGCGTTACCACAACTTCAGCGACTTCTTTAACTTCCCAAATCCCGAAGGTGTCTTGCCGGTATTCGAACCGCTTCCTCCTATTGTAGTGCCGCAGCTAAGCGCCTACCAGTCTATGTTCACGGCGTTGCGGGAAAAGGATTGGATTCTGCATTATCCGTATCATTCCTTTGACCCTGTAATTCGCTTTTTAGAAGAAGCAGCACATGATCCGAAAGTGCTCCAGATTCGCATTACATTGTACCGTCTTGCATCGCAGTCTAAAGTTGTGAACGCGTTGATTACTGCGGCAAAGAATAAAAAACGGGTTACCGCATATGTCGAATTGATGGCGCGATTTGATGAAGAATCAAATATCTACTGGGCGGAAGAATTGAAAAACGCAGGCGTTAAAGTGCTCTACAGTTACCCCGGTCTGAAAGTGCATGCTAAACTTTGCCTAGTTACGCGTTCCGAAGGAAACGTGAAAAGACGCTACGGATATTTAAGCACTGGCAACTTCAACGAAAAAACTGCGCAATTGTACACCGACCACGGCATATTTACTTCAGATCTCCGTTTGACTAATGAAATGTATGAAGTGTTCCGTTTTCTCAACAAAAAAATCACTACCACAAAAACCAGCCATCTTCTTGTCGCCCCCTTTTCATTACGCAAACGGTTAATTGATTTCATTGATCAAGAAATTCACAATGCACAACAAAACCTCCCTGCGTCCATTACGATAAAAATGAATAGCCTTGAAGACCGCGAAATGATCGACAAACTGTACGAAGCAAGCAAAGCAGGTGTTTCCATTACATTGCTGATTCGCGGAATTTGTTGTTTAGTCCCAGGTGAAAAATCATTCAGTAAGAATATCTCTGCATTCAGTATCGTTGGGAGATTTTTGGAGCATGGAAGAGTCTATATTTTTCACAACGGCGGTAACGAAATTATGTATCTCTCCTCCGCCGATTGGATGAAGCGAAATCTTAGTAAGCGGGTAGAAGTTGCATTTCCGGTGTATGACGAATCTATAAAAAGAGAAATAAAAGATATGCTGAATTTTCAACTGATGGACAGTGTGAAAGCAAGAGTGTTAGATAAAAATCTGAAAAATGTTTACAAACAAAGCGAAAGCGGCAAACCTATCGAATCCCAACTTGAAATCTACCATTACTTGAAAGCAAAAAGTTCAACGTAACATCATCGAAAACACTTCGACGCCATTGTCAGACTCTCCCGTTGCTTCAATCACCCCCAACCGTACTTCGCCAGACAATGAAAAGTCAACACGCATAAAGCCTGCACCTCGGTGAGCAAAAATAGTATGCTCGCCGTACGTCAATGCTTCATCATGCTGTTGAACCCCTTTCCCACTCACGAGATAGTAATAACGAGCTGCTCGTTTCAACACCTGCAATGCATGTTCATGTCCAGCCGCATAAATTAGCGGCGAAGAAGACGATAACACACTGTCGAGTTTTGCGCGCAACTCGGCATATCGGTCGTTTGAAAAATCCTGAGTTGAAATTCCCATCATTCTGGAAATTGGATACAGTGAACCAATTCCCGGCAAAGGAAACCACAACCAACCGACCAGTTTCCGAAGAGGAAACAGGTGATCCCGCCAATCAAAAAATCCCCCGTGCTCGCCATACGATTCAATTGGATGGTGAGCAACAACAATTGTTTTCCGCGCTGTGTGCAATACAACAGAAAGCGAATCCAGAAATCTTCTCTTGGTTTGTTCTTCGTCAGTATCACCATCATACAGCGGCTTTTCGTAGCCATGAAGCCACCATTGTGTATCGAGCGCGATAACGCGAATTGAATCACCAATATCGAGCACAGATGGTCCGGGATAACCATTCTTCGGAAGCATGGTAACAGTGGGCAGATTTTTCGCAGCAATAAATGCTTCTTGTCGGCGAAGCGTCTTCCAACCATCACTTCCCTGATATTCCCAGTCATGATTTCCCGGTATAAACACACTATGGGCACCACTCTTTTCAACAATAGCAATTTGTTCGTTCAATCGCCGTTCCATTTCTTGTCGTTCCGGATGAGTTGAATCAGGCAACCCCTTGGGATAAATATTATCACCAAGAAAAATAATTGTGCTAACTTTGGGTTGTTGTGAAGCATGATTCAACAAAATCTGAAATGTCGGCTCTTTGCCATGCGGTAGCGATTCACCGGCATCGCCAATGAGAAATAATGTATGTGCGATTGAATCGGCCAACATGACGGGAACATTGTTGCGATGCGTATCTCTGATAAATGGCGACTGAAGACTGCAACTGCAGAGTGCGGCAAGGAAGATAAACGCTACTTGTTTCATTTCATTATTGTTATTGTCGTTCTTAGCCAGTGAATCACTTCACATACCTTCAAAAGTGTTCACTTGATTGTTGCGAAATTATGATTGGCAACAAAAGGAAAGACCGTTGCTACCGCCGTCCATTGCGCGGAGAGAATTCTTTCAATCGTCTTTTCGAATACCCAAAGTACTGCAGCAACACCGATACAATACGCGCTGATGCTTTCCCGTCTCCATATGGATTTACTGCTGTTGCCATCGCTCGATAAATTTTTGGGTTGTCCAGCAGTTGCTGTGTAGTAGCAATTATTGTTTCTTTATTAGTACCTACCAAACGTACGGTGCCAAATGTTACCGCTTCAGGTCTTTCGGTAACATTCCGCATAACCAGCACGGGCTTTCCCAATGATGGCGCTTCTTCCTGCAATCCTCCGGAATCCGTCAGCACCATGTACGAACGCTTCAACAGATGAGCAAATTCTGAATACATCAACGGATCGAGCAGATGAATATTCCTCACTCCACGAAGCAGAGGAAAAACTACTTCACGCACAATCGGATTCAGATGGACGGGAAAAACAAAATTCACATCGGAATTTTTCAGGGCAAGCGTATGCAACGCTTCACAGATGTGTTTCATCGGCTCGCCCCAATTTTCCCGGCGATGAGCTGTCACAATAACGATTTTCTTCTTCTCATCAAAAATGTTGTTCAGCGTCGGATTTTCGACCTTCTTGGTAAGTTTCAGTGCGAGGTTCAGCGCATCAATGACGGTGTTGCCGGAACGATAAATAGCATCACGCCGGATGCCTTCCTTCAACAAATCCTTCTCTGCTTTCTCCGTCGGCGTAAAATGAAGATCGGTAAGTTGTGTTGTAAGACGACGAAATATTTCTTCTGGAAAGGGATAATACTTTTCCTTTGTACGCAATCCTGCCTCTACATGTGCCACAGGAATCTTATAGTAGAACGCAGACAAAGCAGCGGCAAACGTTGTGGCAGTATCTCCTTGCACCACAACCATATCAGGTATTTCCAGTTTTAAAACATCATCGAGTTTTGACAGCAACAATTGCGTAACGGTTGACAGCGATTGATTTTCACTCATAACATTCAAATCATATGTTGGAACAATATTGAATACTGTCAGCACGTCATCGAGCATTTGACGATGTTGCGCAGTTGCAATTGTTACAAGTGAAAAACAACGAGGATGCTTCTGCAACTCTTTCACGAGGGGAGCAAGTTTAATGGCATCTGGCCGAGTACCGAAAATGACTGCTATTTTTTTCATACGAAGTAATGTGAAGATAAAAATAAAAGTGTAAAGATACCCTTATTTTTTTATATTGCTGGTGTGCAACAACGTGTGCACGCAGATTTTGTCGAGGATGGATAAAACAATCTCAACCTCCACAAACTTATACGAAAGGAATTCACCATGCGTGTCATCATTCAACCAAATTATGAGCTCGTCAGTCAATGGACTGCCGCCTATATCGCTAGAAAAATCCGAGACTTCAATCCGACAGCAACAAAACCGTTCGTGCTTGGACTACCAACCGGTTCTTCCCCTCTTGGCACGTACAAAGAACTTATTAAAATGAACCGTGAAAAAAAAGTTACGTTCGAGCATGTAATCACGTTTAACATGGATGAATATGTCGGCTTGCCTGAAGACCATCCTGAAAGTTATCATTCATTCATGTGGAATAATTTCTTCAAGCATGTTGATATTCAAACCAAGAACGTGAACATCCTCAACGGCAACGCGAAAGACCTTCAAAAAGAGTGCGACGAGTACGAGAAAAAAATAAAAGATGTGGGAGGAGTACATCTCTTTCTCGGTGGAATTGGACCGGACGGACACATTGCGTTTAATGAACCCGGGTCTTCTCTGGCATCGCGCACACGCATTAAAACACTTACCTACGACACGCTCGTAGCGAACTCGAGATTTTTCAACAATGATATTTCAAAAGTACCGCGAACAGCGTTGACTGTCGGTGTGGCGACTATTCTCGATGCTAAAGAGGTAGTCATCATCATTTCAGGGCATTCAAAATCGCGGGCGCTGGCTCATGTCGTCGAATCCGGCGTCAATCATATGTGGACGGTAAGCGCTCTGCAACTGCATCCGAAGGGTATGATTGTGTGTGATGACGATGCGACGTACGAATTGAAAGTTGGTACAGTGAAATACTTTAAAGATATCGAGGCGCCGAATCTCGATCCGAAAACGCTTATCGATTAACCATCGGTATGACAACCTACGATCTTGGTCTGGCGTGGAATTGGGAATTCGATGCCGACTTTATTCACGGCATTGAGCGGGAATGTCATCATCTTGGATTAACAACGTACCGAGTTGAACGCCATAACGTCAAGGAAGTGACAAAACAATTCCGTGCCGGAAAAATTTCGTTCCGCACATTTTTAGACCGCGCATCCGATGATGACGAGACATTTCTACCTCTCGCCCGACTCCTTGCCAGATCAAGTATTCATGTCTTCAATAAATACGAGTATCTCGATTACGCTAAAGACAAAGCAAAACTTCATCTCGCCTGCCTCGGCGAAGGAATTGATGTTCCATACACCATTATCATTTCTCCCTACAACAAACGCAAAGAAATTGAACTCAGTCTCAGTGAATTGGCACATCTGGGCCGCCCATTTATTATTAAACCCGCCAACACCACCGGCGGCGGAATCGGCGTTGTGGTCGGCGCCGAATCGTTGAAAGAAATTCTCCAGTCGCGCAAGCATCACAAAAATGATACCTATCTACTACAAGAAACCATTCATCCTACTGAACTTGATGGGCGTGTGGCTTGGTTTAGAGTATTTTATGCATTCGGAAAAATTATCTCTTGTTGGTGGAATCATACAACGCACATTTACCATGAGCTGTCAGGCGAAGAGATCAAAAAATATAAACTCCAGCGGTTGAAACACATTAGCGAGATTATGGTAAAAATCTGTCGTTTGGATTTTTTCTCTTCCGAAGTGGCTTTAACACACAATGGGAAGTTCGTTGCTGTCGATTACGTGAACGAAATCTGCGATATGCGCCTGCAATCAAAACATTTTGACGGCGTGCCGGATGCTATTGTTGCACTGATTCAACAACAGTGTGCTTTGGCGGTAAACCATATAACGAAAAAGGTTTCTTGACTTTCTATTCTGCTCTTTATACATTCTAACAAGCTTCTTACTTATTTTGCAAATATTTATCGGAGGATATATGAACCGTCTTGCTTCACTTCGATTTTTGATTATAGCATTCACAATAGTTACTTTTTCATTACTGTACGTTGGTTGTGGAAGTTCGGAGGAAGCGATGGCGGAAGATGAAATGGTAACCGATACAGGCGTAGTAGAAGAAACACCAGCTGAGCAACAACCAGCCGAACAACAACCGACAGAACAACCTGCTGAACCACAACCGACAGAACCGCAAGCCGCTACTCCTCAACCAGCCGTTGCAGAACAACCGGTAGAAGGTCCTACACGGGAACAATTGCAAAACGAACTTGATGCCTTAAAGACAGAAAACATTCAGCTAAAAGAAGAACTCGCTGCCGCTCAACAGAAAATCCAAGACTTGAGCGCAAAAGTTTCTGATCTTGAAGCGGCAAACTTGGCATTAAAGAAAGCGGAAACCTCTAAACCGGCAACAGTCAGCACGCGCCCAACAGCGGCAGGTAAATCTACTCCGGAAGAAATTCAGGCGTACGAAAGCGCCGTTGCGACATTCAACAGCAAAAATTACGACCAAACAATTAGTGAGATGCAATCACTGCTCAACAGCGGCATTAAAGACGACTACGCCGATAACTGCCACTATTGGATCGGCCTTTCATATTTCCAAAAGAAGGAGTATGAATCTGCCATCAATCATCTTTCTCAAGTAATGAATTACCGCTTTTCAGAAAAGAAAGATGATGCCCAATTAATTATTGCCCAGGCATACGAACGAATGGGAAATAAAGAACGTGCATTGGCAGAATACAAGAAATTAGTTGAGATGTACCCAACCAGCGAATATGTTGGTCGCGCCAAAGCAAAATTGCGGTAACTGTTATTTATCGACCTCACCAAAAACCCTCGAGACGCTCGAGGGTTTTTTATTATCCTTCCTTCAAAAATTTTTCACACATGGTCACATCCTCCTCACTACCGATGAAGAGCGGTGTTCGTTGATGAAGTTCCGTGGGGACGACATCGAGAATGCGTTTAGTGCCGTCAATGGCTCTGCCACCAGCTTGTTCACAAATAAACGCCAGCGGATTACCTTCATACATCAGCCGAAGTTTTCCATGCTTATTGCGAGCATCGGCGGGATACAAAAAAATTCCACCATAAAGTAGATTGCGATGAAAGTCGGCAACCAACGAACCAATATATCGACTACTGTACGGCCGTGATGTTGCTTTGTCTTCCTCTTGCAGGTACTTAATATATTTCTTCACACCGTTATCCCACCATTTGTAGTTCCCTTCATTCACGCTGTAAATTTTTCCTCGCTTAGGAATTTTAATGTCCTCGTGCGACAAGAGAAATTCACCGATGCTCGGATCGAGCGTAAAGCCATGAACTCCGTCGCCAGTGGTATAAACAAGCATCGTGCTTGAACCGAACACTACATAGCCGGCGGCAATTTGTTTGTATCCCGGTTGAAGTACATCGTCGAGCGTGCCGTTGCCATTGTTCGACACTCTGCGGTAAATCGAAAAAATTGTTCCGATGCTGACGTTAGCATCAATATTGCTCGAACCATCAAGCGGATCGTAGATCAACACATATTTCCCTTTCGGGTATTGCTCGGGAATAGGAATAATGTTTTCATGCTCTTCCGACGCCATCACACACAAATGTCCCCCATGATCCATTGCTTTGAATATAGTTTCGTCAGCAAAGACATCCAATTTTTTCACCGTATCACCGGAAACATTTTGCATACCAGCAGTACCGAGGATGTTTACCAAACCTGCCTTGCTTACCTCGCGCCAGATAATTTTAATAGCAAGCGACAGATCGCGCAGCAAATTAGAAAAATGACCTGTTGCACCCGGATGCTGTCGTTCCATTTCAATAATGTGCCGTTCGAGGGTAACAATTTTATTTTGAGACGCCATTACTACTACCTCCTGAAAAATTGTTGTAACCATGTATTTCGAAGAAAGTAGGAAAAATGGATTGGAGAGGCAAGGAAGGAAAACGGAGAACAATCTTCATGCTTTGGTTACGCCGCTTCTTGTTCCTTGTATTGCAGAAGATACAATTTGTGGTAGATACCCTTCAATGCAAGAAGTTCTTGATGCGTACCCATTTCTCGAATTTCTCCTTTATGCATCACCATAATCTTATCTGCACTTTGAATGGTGGAAAGGCGATGTGCAATAACGATTGCTGTTCTATTCGAGAGCAGTTTTTGGATTGCAGACTGAATAAGCAACTCGGTTTCAGTATCAACACTCGACGTGGCTTCGTCAAGAACAAGAATGCGGGGGTTAAATGCAAGAGCGCGTGCAAAGGATAATAATTGTTTTTGCCCAACCGACAGTGTCGCGCCTCGTTCTTTTACTTCTTCATCGTATTTCTTTGGCAACGATTCGATGAACCGATCAACTCCTACAATGTGCGCGGCTCGTCGAATGTCGTCGAACGAAATATCTTCGTTACCGAGATTGATATTGCCTTTAATATCGCCTGAAAAGAGAAATACATCCTGCAATACAACGGCAATATGTTTTCGTAAACTATTTAGCGAGAGATCCCGGATGTTAATTCCGTCGATGAAGATATCCCCTTTTTGAATATCGTAAAAGCGTGAAAGAAGATTGATAATGGTTGTTTTTCCAGCACCTGTGTGACCGACAAAAGCTACCGTTTGACCTGGTTCTATGGTAAAGGAGACGTTCTTCAACACCCACTCTTCATCATTGTAGGCAAACCACACATTGCGGAACTCGATCTTCCCTTTCACTTCCGTTAACTCAATCGGCTGTTCAGCTTCTGCAATAAACGATTGGTTATCGAGCAATTTAAAAATTCGTTCCGACGACGCCATTGCTGTTTGCATGATGTTGTATTTCTCTGACAGATCGCGAATAGGACGCCAAAACATTTCATTGAATTGCAGAAATGCCATCACAGTGCCAATGGTAACAGTGCCGTCAAGCGCGCTGCCGCCAGCATACCAGATAATAAGTCCAACAGCCACCGCACCAATTAAGTCAACGCCGGGATAAAATATGGCATAGTAAAAAATGGATTTGATATTGGCGTCACGATGTCCGGCGTTGTGTTTTTCAAATTCTTCGAATGCTTTTTTCTCTCTATTGAAAATTTGATCAACCAACATGCCGGTGATATGTTCTTGCATAAACGTATTAATGCGGGCGATGTACAAGCGCACTTCTCTGTATGCCTCTCTTGCTTTTTTACGGAAAAGAAATGTTCCATAAAACAAAAATGGCAACACACTGAGTGAAACCAGCGCCAGTTCCCAATTCATTGCAAACATGAACCAGACAATACCGATAATCATGAAGACATCGCTAAATACCATGACAATGCCGGAAGAGAACATTTCGTTCAGAACTTCCACATCATTTGTCACGCGGGTGATAAGTCTGCCGATAGGATTTTTATCGTAAAATTTCAACGATAGTTTTTGCAAATGGCGAAACAGTTCCATCCGCAAATCAAAGATGGTATGCTGTCCGATTTTTTGCGTTACATAGGCATTGTAATATTGCACTAGACCACGAACAACAAGTAAAGCAAAAAAAGCCATCGTCAGCCATAGCAAACCTTCTTTATCACCATTGGCAATGTACACATCCACCGCAATCTTGGTGAAGTACGGACGGACGGCTTCCAGCCCGGACACAGCCACAGCAAGTACGATAGCCAACAGTACCTGCCACTTGTATGGGCGCAGATACTGAATAAGTCTGCGCATCAACTGTGCGTCGTACGCTTTGCCTAATATTTCATCATCTTGCATAATTCAAATAAAAAGTCAAAATTTAAAAGCGAAAACTTGCGCCAAGTGTTTTCCTGATTTCCTCTGCTCCCTCCCAAAAGTTCACCAATCTGTAGATTCTAACGTCTATGTCAATCGTACGCGAACCATATTTACTGCCATAGATAAGGTTGAAACTTGTGACATTGTACTTTTAACTTGATCTACAACTCCTCCAACTCTTTTTCCAGTTGCTGTTTTTCATACAATCCTGCGTAAATTCCGCCGAACTCAATGAGTTGCTCATGAGTTCCTTGCTCTACAATTTCACCTTTATCTAACACAATAATCATATCGGCATGCTGAACGGTGGAAATTCTATGCGAAATAATAATGCTTGTTCGTCCTTTCATCACACCACGCAAGCGGTCAAGAATTTCGGATTCGGTGTGCGTATCAACAGCCGAAAGCGCATCATCCAGAATAAGAATGTTGGGCTTTCGCAAAATTGCCCGCGCAATACTAGTACGCTGTTTTTGTCCACCAGAAAGCGTTATGCCACGTTCCCCGAGAATGGTGTCAAACCGTTGAGGAAAATCAGCAACGTCTTTTGAAATCTGAGAAATTTCTGCGGCTTCATAGATTAATTCGCGGTTGGCATTATCATCGCCGTAACGGATATTTTCTGCAATTGATTCGGAGAACAGAAATGTTTCCTGTGGAACGTACCCAATGCTACACCGCAAAACTTCTAACGGAATTTTTTTAATATCAACACCGTCAATGAGTAATTGACCTTCGGTTACATCATACAGACGGGGAATCAAGTTTACTAGCGTGCTTTTGCCGGCGCCGGTGTATCCGACAATAGCGAGAATAGTTCCGTTGGGAATACGAAGATTGATATTCTTCAATGTTTTCTGTTGCGCGCCTTTGTGTGTAAAAGACACATTTCTAAATTCAATTTCGCCCTTTATGTTCTGAATTGAGTAATCTGTTACTTCCGTATCGCGAATGTCGGGGACAGTGTCAAAAATTTTTGCCAGACGCGTCATTGATGCAGCCCCTTGCTGCCACATATTCGTTACCCAGCCAAATGCAATCATGGGCCAAATGAGTAATGAAAGGTAAGTGAAAAATGCGGTTAATGTTCCAATCGTCATTTCGCCATCAATCACTTTGAGTCCGCCGACGTAAATGGTAATCAGCAACGACAGACCTACCAGTACAAACATTAACGGCCACATTACGGACTGTGCTTTTGCCAGTACAAGATTCTTCTTGAAATACTCCCAACTGACTTTTCGAAATTGTTCAATTTCGTATTCTTCGCGCACATACGCTTTCACCACACGCGCTCCGGAAAGATTTTCCTGTGCTTTTGTGGTGAGCACAGCATACTGCTCCTGCCGCTGATTGAATTTCTCATGAATCAACTGTCCTAATTTGTACACCGCAATAGACACCACAGGCATCGGAATCAATGCCAGCAGTGTTAATTGCCAGTCTTTGATAAACATCAGCACAAGCGACATGGACAGTGTCATCAGGGTATCGGCAGGATACATAATGCCGGGACCGAGCACATTGCGCACCGCGCTGATATCGTTGGTAGCAAGCGCCATTAAATCGCCGGTAGGTGTGTTTTGGAAGAAACTGTACGGAAGTTTCTGGATGTGTGCGAGAAAATCATTCCGCAAGTCATATTCAATTTTGCGTGAAACTACAATAATCGTTTGTCGGGTGAGGAACAACATAATGCCTGCCACAAGTGCAAAACCGACAATCAGTCCGGCATACAGCATCAAATCTTCGTGCCGAAGCGTACGCGTTTCTATGCCTCGCTTCAGTTCATCAATCGCATCTCCGATAATCCACGGAGAAGCAACAGTGAAAAGATTGGTGACAATAACAGTCAACAATCCCACTAACAATGTTGTTTTGTATTTGGATAAATATGGAAGGAGCCGAAAAAGAGATTTCATTCTGCCTGCTATTGGAGATCAATCAATCACTGTAAACTTTGTGTACTGGTGCAACGCTTTTGGCACAATAACTTTGCCTTCCGGTGTTTGGTAGTGTTCTATGAGCGCCGCAAGAACACGCGGCAGGGCAAGTCCGGAACCGTTGAGAGTGTGGACAAAATCTTGTTTCCCGGTTTCGCGGTGTTTGAATTTCACTCCCATCCGACGTGCTTGAAATGTTTCAAAGTTACTACAGGAGGAAACTTCTAACCACCGTTGTTGACCGGAAGCCCACACTTCAAGGTCGTATTTCTTTGTCTGCGTAAACCCCATATCGCCGGTGCACATCAACAGTACACGGTATGGTAAACCCAGAAGTTGCAACAAATGTTCCGCATCGGCGCGAAGTGATTCTAACTCATCGTAGGAAGTTGAGGGATGAACAAATTTCACCAACTCCACTTTATCGAATTGATGAAGCCGATTCAATCCCCGCACATCTTTTCCATATGATCCGGCTTCTCGGCGAAAGCATGGTGTGTAGCCGCAATATTTCACCGGCAGTTCTTTTTCTTCAAACACTTCTTTCCGATGAAAATTTGTTACCGGTACTTCCGCGGTAGGAATCATATACAAACCGTCTCGTTCTACCACGTACATCAAATCTTCTTTATCAGGAATTTGACCTGTGCCGCGAGCGCTTTCTTCGTTCACCATCAGTGGCGCCTGAATTTCTTTATAACCACGTTCCGCCGCTTGATCTAAAAAGAAATTAATGAGCGCACGCTGAAGCATTGCGCCTTTTCCCACATAAAAAGGAAACCCCGCACCAGTTACTTTTGCTCCCCGTTCAAAATCGATGATACCGAGTTTGTGTGCAATCTCCCAATGTGGCTGAAGCGGAAATTCTCCCTTCGGTTTTTCTCCCCACTCCAATATAACTTTGTTATCATCCGGCGTAGCGCCGATGGGTACCGATGGATGCGGAACATTGGGAACGGTAAGGAGTAATTCTTCCAGTTTAGTTTCAACCGTTTTTAACTCTTCATCAATGAACTGAATCCGTGACTTCACTGAATTCATCTCTTCAATCACTACAGAAGCATCCTGCCCTGCTTTCTTCATTTGTCCAATTTTAGCAGAGACCTCATTACGCTTTGCCTTCAGCACTTCCCCTTCGCTAATAAGCATGCGACGTTGTTCATCTAACTGAAGAATTTCGTCGATGTTGTCATCTGCGCCTTTCGCTTGAATGCCGTTTTTTACAATCTGAACATTTTCACGGATGAATTTCAAATCAAGCATCAGTAGTCTTTCCTTTGTAATTTCTGGTATAGTTTTTACATCAAATCAACCATTGATTCAATCCTATTGCACCACTTCAACTGTTACAAGAAGCCCGCTTTGATTGAATGGTTTATAGTACACTTTTTCCGCCGACAAAACATTCATTTTTTTATTCATGGGAATATACACCTGTTGTTCTATTCCATTCAAGGATTCAGAGGCGGTATTCGCGCAGATGTACCGTTCCCGCATTTGTGATGATGCCTTGCCATTCATAGCTTCACCGAAATTTCCTGCTACAATCATCGGATACTCTTCCATCGATTTCTGAATAGCAAAAATTTCCCGCACTTGTTTCATCCGTTCAGATGAATCGTCCTCATCGAGATCGGTGGAAGCAAATGCAACAGATTTCAAGCCAAGTTCAAATACCGCAAAAGAGAGTGAACGACGCACTTTCCCTTTACTAGTAGGTAACGGATATCCATTCGATTGCATCATTGGATAAAGACAAAACAGCGCATTGCCAGAATCCCAGCCCTGGTAGTACCGCGCTTTTGCAAAAGTCCCACGCATATCGAGCAGCTTGCGCAGTTCTTCATACGGATCGAATCCGGGTTTTGAATCCGTTGCCCGTACTATTTGCTGGATGGCGACAACTTCCGCACCTGTAGCTTTTACCCAATTGGCAAACTTCTTCACATCGGTTTTATCATTCAATCCATGAGCTACATTGATAGAAAGCATTTTGAACGATGAAGTCAGCGGTTTCGGAGGTCCTTTCAATTCGCCGGGTGTTTCAGATACTTCCTTTGGTCCTGCACAGGAAGAAAGTAATACAATCGCTAATACAGAGATGGAAAAAAGTCTTCTCATAATATTGTGTTCCGCTCAATTTAAATGAATTCCTGTCATTTCCCGTTGAAGAAGTTGTAAACCCTGTGTTACGTTCAGAGGATTGTAGTGAAACGCTTGTTTTGCTTTGTCATACAGGAATGATGTATTCAATGGTCGTTGGGCAAGCTGCTGAAGTTCTGCTGTTTTTATTCTCTGGATCAGCGATGAATCAAAACCAAAGATATCGGCGACACGAAGAGCAAAGTCATAACGGCTAATTGTTTCCGCGCCGCACACATGAAATAAGCCGGAAACATTCTGATCGACCACACTTTTCATTGCGTTAGCAAGATCGAACACATTTGTCGGATTACTGATTTGATCGTCAACGCATCGTATCGGCTTGCGTTCGTTAAGATTGTGAATCACCCATAATGCAAAATTGTTCTTCACGTTTACGCCAACACCGTATACCACCACCGTGCGCAGAATAGCGTAATCGATACCGCTGGAAATGATGACATTTTCACCCGCCAGTTTTGTTTTACCATAGTAATTCACCGGATTGACGCGATCATCTTCTTTGTACGAACCGGTTTTCCCATCAAACACATAGTCAGTAGAGACATGAACCAATTTAGCATCAATACGGCGACATATTTCAACAAGGTTTTCTACAGCAGTCACATTCACTTTCCACGCTTTTTCTTTTTCGCGCTCACACGCATCAACATTCGTCATTGCTGCTGCGTTGAGAATGACATCAGGACGAAAACTTGTCACCAGACTTTTGACATCGCTCCGATTGGTAATATCTAATTGAGTATAATCAATGAGCATGTACTCGTGAACAAACGTCCGGTGATACGACGTATGTAACACTTCGTATTCAGGGTTGTTATTGAACAGCCACGCTAGTTTTTGCCCCAGTAAGCCATTACTTCCACAAACCAAAATTCGTTTCATAGTAACTCTTTTAACGTTTGCAATGCCGTATGTTTTTCAGAAAGTGAAAACCGCGTGCTATACGATGCCACTGCCTGCGCAAAACGGGCGGCGTCAAGATAATTTTTCTTCTTAAGATAACCGTACAGAAATGAAGCGCCAAAAATATCACCCGAACCAATTGTGGAAACCGGCGACTCGTTCGCTCCTTCAGAAAAATGGTCAATCTTCAACGTCTTATGTTCTTCACGATATAGCGTCGCGCCGTTTTTCCCACGCGTAATAACAAATACTTTTACCATCAACGGCATCATCTGCTTGGCAAATGCTTCATTGGAGTATTGCTCCAATGAAATACCTTCTGCTTCTTCTTCATTCATCTGAATGCTATCGATCATAAAGCACCATCGGCGCCAATCACTCATCGCACGCCGGAATCGTGTACCATCCGGATTAATAGCTAAAGTGAGACAATGAATGTCACAATGAATCGGCACTTTTCTTTTTCTTACGGCCAACCTGATGCGGTCCATCGTTTCCAGCGTGATGTCGGAGCCAGAGATCATATTAATGTACACACCGTCGCAGTCACTCAACAATGGCTTGATTGTTTCAAATGGAATCGGAGGTGAAATATTTTCAACCCGTTCGTTCGGATTGCCGTCAAAATAATGTACGTAGTTTGAGCCGCCTTTTAATTCAAAAATTCCCGAGCAATTGACATTACCCCACTGTTGGACTACCGCTTTGAAGTCATGGATTTCCTCCACGCCAACACCAACAACAGGAAGAAGTGTATCGTCTGGTGAGGTAATGTTCGCCATTGCCGCAAGAGCATGATAGATTCCGCCAAATTTTTTCTCTACGGAGTCATCGGCTCGATGAAAAACATCAACGCAGAAATGTCCGATGAGAACAATCTTCATTGCTGTTTTTTGTAAACTTCCTTCGGATCAAAAACGACATCGCTTTTTTCTCTGATTCCGTTTCCTTCATCAATGACTTCACGGTAAAAGCAGGTTCGGTGTCCGGTGTGACAGGCCGCCCCGCCGATTTGGCGAACTCGAAGAAGCACAACATCACCGTCGCAATCTACATAAATTGATTTCACCTCTTGCACATTGCCAGATTCTTCCCCTTTACGCCACAATTTCCTGCGGGAACGACTCCAATAAACTGCACGACGTGTTTTTATTGTTTCTGCTAGACTTTCACGATTCATCCACGCCATCATCAGCACATCGCCGGTCGCCTCATCCTGTGCAATGGCAGGGACGAGTCCGTTGGAATCAAATTTAATTTCATCGAGTAGTTTCATACACTATCGTCATAAAACCTATTACGTCTTTGAAACCTGACAGGTTTACGTCCTTACTAAAATATTGTTTGATTTTAAGAACTCTTTCGCCTGCGTAATGGTATACTGCCGGAAATGAAAAATCGAAGCCGCAAGTACTGCATCAACATTCGCAACGGCAAATGCTTCATACAGGTGTTGAAGATTGCCAGCACCACCGCTGGCTATCACCGGAATTTTCACGCTGGAACAAACTTTTTTCAATAACTCAAGATCATAGCCATCCTTTGTTCCATCGCGATCCATGCTCGTTAATAAAATTTCTCCAGCGCCAAGTTCTTCTACCTGTTGTGCCCATTCAACAACATCAAGATTGGTTTCGGTTCTACCACCGTGGATGAAAACTTTCCATGTTCCTTCGGCAACTTTTTTTGCATCAATCGCTACCACCATGCATTGAACACCGAACCGCTCTGCGCCATCACTGATCAGCTTCGGATTGTTCACTGCCGCAGTGTTGATACTGACTTTGTCCGCTCCGCTTCGTAACATCGTACGCATATCATCGGTGGTACGAATGCCGCCGCCAATGGTAAACGGAATTGATACCTCCTCGGCTGTGCGTCTGACAACATCAACCATCGTTGCACGGTTGTCAGATGATGCGGTAATATCCAGAAAGACTAACTCGTCGGCACCTTCAGCATCGTAATATTTTGCCTGCTCAACCGGATCGCCAGCATCAACTAATCCGACAAAGTTTGTTCCTTTGACAACCCGACCATTGTCAACATCAAGACAGGGAATAATTCGCTTTGCTAACACGTATTTCTCTCAAAGAACTATTGCATTAAGCGATGAGATTTTTAATAATTTTTTATCGCGCGTGATAAGAACGGAATCAGTTTCTATTGCAGTCGCAGCTATGATTGCATCAGGTAATTTAAGCGATGATTGTTTTCTTATTGCAACTGTTCGTCTCTTTATTTCTTTTGACAATTCAATAATTTGAATGTCATTCAGAAAATGTTTGATTAGTAATTCTTCGGTATTAGTAATTTTTGGGTACGAAAGCAATTCCAATTCTGTAATAACCGAAATTGCATATTCCCCTTCGGGAAGACTTGAAGAAAGAATCTTACCTCCTAACACATACAATGCTGTATTCGTATCAAGAATATACTTTTTACCACTCATCGCGAATTGCTTTCTGAAATTTTATTGGATCAACAGAGAGCTTAATTTTCCCCACGTAAGCGGTGAGTTTTCTTTTTGTCATTCTTTCTCCATTCCTCTTCTTCGTTAGTTTCTTCCATTCATTAATAGGAACAACAACTCCCGTCATTTTACCTTTGGCATTTACTATATATTTTACTTGCATAACATACTCCTTTTAGATTCTTCTTGTCGGTCCTAGATCTTCTAATTTTTCTTCGTTCTCGCGCCACAATGCCTGACAGGAAAATTTGTTTTCATACAACGCTTTACCGATAATCACGGAATCGACTCCAAACTTTTCGAGTTCCTGCAGTTTAATCAAATCCTGAAAACCGGATACGCCGCCCGAGGCCGTAACCCGCAATTGCGTCTTTCGTGCTATTTCGCGGATTGCATCAAAATTTGGTCCGGTCATCATACCATCACGAGAAATATCGGTATACACAATACGGCAAACACCAAGCGCTTTCATGTTGAGAGCAAGGGAAACGGCTTCAATACCGGTGTTTTCCTGCCATCCTTTTGTCATCACCACGCCGTTCTTTGCATCAATGCCAACGACAATTTTTCGTGCTCCAAAATCCTTGACGCAACGCGCTACCAGATCAGGATCATCTATTGCCGCTGTACCAATCACAACGCGATAAATTCCACAATCCAACAGCTGTTTTACTTGTTCGTACGTTCGTATGCCGCCTCCTACTTGAATTGGAATATCCACCGCCTGAATCATGCGGCGAAGAACATCGAGATTCTTCATCTTCCCTTCAAAAGCGCCGTCAAGATCAACCACGTGCAGACATTTAGCGTTTTCACCTCGCCAGAGAATTGCCATCTGCACCGGATCGTCAGAATAAATTTTTTCCGTGCCGGGCGCACCTTGCACTAACCGCACACAGCGACCATCTTTTAAATCTATAGCAGGTAAAATAAGTATCATATGGTGAAGTAGTTGAGTAACAAGCAGATGAGTTGTTGAGAAAGAAGCTTCTTCTTGAACCGTCTCAGCAACTCACCGGTTTATATTTCTGCAAAATTTTTCAACAACTGCAATCCCGTCTTTTGACTTTTTTCAGGATGAAATTGAATACCGTAAATATTGTTGTGGTGAATGATAGATGAAAAGCGAAATCCATATTCCGTTAGTGAAAGCGTAACATCATCGCTTGGTTCAACATAATACGAATGTACAAAATAGACAAAACTTTTATCGGTAACCTCATTCAACAACGGCGATCGCTTCGTAATTTCTATTTGATTCCATCCCATGTGTGGAACTTTGACCGTTTCCGGAAATTGTTTCACTTCTCCGCTAACAACATTTAATCCCGCATGTTCACCCAATTCGTAGCTTTTTGTGAACAACAATTGCATACCCAAACAAATCCCTAACAATGGTTTTCCTGCGGCAACATGCTCTTCAATAACATTTTTCAAACCAAGCACTTTAAGATTTTCCATTGCCATACCAAATGCCCCCACACCCGGAAGCACAAGCTTTTCCGCTTTCTTCAATTCATCAGGATTATCGGAAATAAATGACTGCACTCCGACTCTTTCGAATGCTTTTTGTACAGAGCGAAGATTGTTTAAATGGTAATCTATAATGCCGATCATAACCGTTGACAGTGGGCAATGAAGAATGGACATTACACTTTAGACATACCGTCCATTATTCATTGTTACTTGTTCATGACTTCAGAGTTTTCCTTTTGTCGAAAGCACGCCTTTCACTCGCGGATCAAGTTCGCACGCCTGACGCATGGCTCGTGCAAATGCTTTGAACAACGCTTCAATTTTGTGGTGCGTATTCTTTCCGTACATCACTTCGACATGAATGTTTGCTTTGATGTTATCAGCAAACGACTGGAAGAAATGTTCAATCATTTCCGTCGAAAGGTCGCCAACTTTCTTTCGGTTGAATTCTGCTTTGAAGACCAGCGCTGACCGTCCGCTCAAATCTACAACACATCGGGCAAGCGATTCATCCATGGGAACGTACGCATATCCGTAACGCGCAATGCCTTTCTTTTCACCAAGCGCACTTGCAAACGCATTGGCAAGTGCAATTCCAACATCTTCAGTAGTGTGATGATCATCTACATGCAAATCGCCTTTGCAGGTCAACGTAATGTCAAACAATCCGTGTTTTGCAAAGAGTTCAAGCATATGGTCGAGAAATCCGATGCCGGTAGAAATGGACGATGTGCCGCTTCCGTTCAATTCAACGGTTGCTGAGATATTGGTCTCTTTTGTTTTTCGTTTTACGGTGGCTTTGCGCATAAAAAATTTTAAAGAAAAAAGAAAAATAGGGACGTCTTTCCGGCGTCCCTACAAGAAAATGCGCAAAAATTGTGAGAGTTTCAAGAAAAGGAAAGAAAGATAAGAAAAGTTGCTCGGAAAGGATGACGACATCTCCGAAATCTTGTAGATTTCGGAGATGTTGAGGTTATGCTTTTGCTTTATACCGAAAACATTTCACTTCATGATCATTCACCATTCCAACTGCTTGCATAAATGCATAACAGATTGTAGAGCCGACGAATTTAAATCCACGTTTCTTCAAATCCTTGCTCATCGCATCTGATTCGGGTGTTGTTGAGGGAATATCGTTGATTGACCTACGTTTGTTAATTATCGGTTTGCCACCAACAAATTGCCAGATGTACTTGTCGAAAGTGCCAAATTCTTTCTGAACCTGTAAGAATGCCTTTGCATTGGAAATGACGGCGGCTATTTTTAAACGATTACGAACGATTCCTTCATCATTCAACAACTTTGCTACTTTCTTTTTGTCGTATTTCGTTATTTTCTTTGCGTCAAAATTATCAAATGCCTTTCTGTAATTTTCTCGTTTACGTAAAATCGTTATCCAGCTAAGTCCTGCTTGCGCTCCTTCAAGATTCAACATCTCAAAAAGTTTACGGTCGTTGTGAACCGGGACACCCCACTCTTTATCGTGATATAACACATAGAGCGGATCTGTTCCGCACCATGCACAGCGATGTTTGTTCATTACTTGTGTTGTTTGATTAGTTAATGATGCTCAGGGTAAACAGGTTGTTTGGCACCTTCACAAAGTGTTGCACACTGTATCGACGAGATTTTTTGATTGCAAGAAGTGTTGCAAACACATACTGTATACAATTATAAAAATATTATCCCACAACTCGTAGGTACTCTTCCAGTGAAATAATTCCAGAAACAAGTTTTTTCGCCGCATCAAACCGCAGTGTTTCAAATCCTTTTTTTGTAGCCGCTTCAAGAATTTTAACGGGTGACTCTTGTCTGAACAACAAATCTTTAATGTTTTGATCAACAACTAACACCTCATGGATTGCGGTTCTCCCGAGATATCCATCGCCTCCACACATCTCACATCCTCTTCCACGGTACAACACAATGGAACCTTCCAATTGCCCAAGACTGGCCGCTTGTAACATCCGTCGTGTTGGCGTGTAACTTTCACGGCAGTATTTGCAAATACGACGAACCAACTGTTGATAGATGATACCGTTGAGCGTATTTGCCAGCCATGCATGGCGAATACCGAGATTCTCCATTCGAGGAATTGAGGAAAGCGTATCACTGGCGAGCATTGTTGTCATCACTAGTGTACCAGTCAATGCGGCTTCGGCAGCAGCGGCTCCCGTCTCAGCATCGCGAATTTCTCCCAACACAACAACATCAGGACTATGACGCATGACGGAGCGAATTGATGTTGCGTAATCGAGTTTCTGCCCGACGTCGATTTGTACCTGACTGGCAAATTCAAAGTGATACTCGATAGGATCTTCGATTGTGATAATGTTTTTCGATGAACTACGTAGTTCGTTTAACAAGCCATACATCGTTGTTGTTTTTCCACTGGCAGAAGGACCCACCAGTACCAGCAATCCACGCTGCCGTTTGAGTAAATGGCGCACCAGCAACAAATTTTCGGGTGTAAACCCTAATTCGTCAATATCCAGACTACGATTTGTCTTCCGTAGCATGCGGATGGAAAATCGCTCTCCAAAGACCGTCGGTAGCGTACTGACGCGCATGTTGAACGTCATCGTTCCATACTGAGCCATAAAGAGCCCATCCTGCGCTTTTCGCTTGTCAAAAACGTTCAAACTACCACGCGCACGCATCACATTACACATTGGCTCCATTAATTCTTTGGGAAGCGATATTCCATGTTCCATTATCCCATCTATATAATAACGCACCCGAAATTCATTTTCAGTTGGTTCAAAGTAAACGTCGGTAGCGCCGCGCTTGATGGCTCGAATGAGAATTTCATCGACAAGCAAGTCTGCATTGGGTACTTTCCCTGACCGGAGGAGTTCATACACTTTCTCTTTTCCCTTGCTTCGCAGATCGAGCGTCTCTATTTGAAACTTGGAGGGTAATTTGCCATACTCATCAACAATTTCTGCAGGTTGTTTCAGTGCAACAGCATTAAATGCGCTTCGTTTCGCAACCACCGGCACTATAAACCGCTTCTCATTCCATTTCATAGCATCGAGCACATTTTTGTACGGAGGATCAACGAAAACAACTGTCAGCTCAACGCCGCTTCGAATAATAGGAAACGAATGATATTTTTTAAAGTACTCTTCCCTCTGAACAGGATCGTTTAGAGTGACAATAGCGGGAGTGAGGTTGATGAGAGGAATTTTAAATTCTTCAGCTATCGCTTCAGCAACCACGTCTTCGTGGACACCGAAGTTATCGATAAGTACGTCGGCACAATGTTTCACTCCGGGTTCATTTATAGCCCGTAGAAATGCCTCCATACGAACTTTGTCAATGTACCCTTTCTTATAAAGATACAGAGCAAGCCGTCTGTCCTCATCTCTGATCATAGAGTTAACTGAATAATTTATCGATGTCCTCTTGTGTAACTTTATTCTGCTGAGTTTCCGATTGTATTATCGATTGTTGGATATCGAGTAAGGTCATCAATTCCTGTTCTGTAAATTCATTAGCCGCGTCAAACGACGTTTCAAACTTTTGCATCCTCATCAACGTTGTTGCCTTAATTAACTGAGAGCCACAGCTACCACAGTAGTGATCCATCAGTGAATTGAGAAAACCGCACTTACAACGTATGGTGGTAAGCCGTGTACCGCACACAATACATTCAATGGCAGAGCGAGGATTATCGTTGCTGCAATTTGAGCAGATCATGGTGAATTTCGTTCGATGTTTAATAATTTATACATTATATCAACAACTTTTTCCGGAGAATATGGTTTTACGAGATAATAGTTTGCACCGGCGGCTTTGGCTTCCCGCACTGTTTCAATATCCGACACTGCCGAAATCATCACGACGACTGCTTTGGGATTTATCATTTTTATCTGTTTCAGCACTTCTACACCTGACATTTTAGGCAACATGTTATCCAGAAAAACGATCGAGGGTGCATATTGTTTGAATTTTTCAAGACCATCTTCTCCATCGATTGCCTGATAGAACTTTGTCACCCCTGCTTTCCTCATCATCATAGTAAATAAAGCCCGAATGTGGACGGAGTCATCAATAATCAGCACTGAAGCGTCTTCGAGTTTCATAGTTCTTCAATCAAAGTGTGGAGCGAGTTACGCGTTGTATTTCTTCCAAAGTGGTCAATCCGGCAATAACTTTCTTCAAACCATCAAACCGGAGATCACGGAATCCGTTCTTCACGGCTACTTCGCGAATTTTTGTGAGTTGCGCGTTTTCGTAGATCATATTTTGTATCTCTTCAGTAACACTAAACACCTCATGAATGGCGATTCTGCCGATGTAACCTTGGTAGTTACACTGAGGGCAACCAACTGCTCGGAAAAATCTTGCCCGACCCACCAAGCCACTCAACCCCATGTGATACATCAACTCATCGCTGGGATTGTAAGCTTCGCGACAATGAGGACAAAGTTTACGAACCAACCGCTGTGCCACCACACCAGTAAGTGCTGGAGCAAGCCAATAGGGAGGAATACCCATGTTAATCAAGCGAGGAATAGCACTAATGGCATCATTCGTGTGTAATGTTGAGAGAACGAGATGTCCGGTTAATGCGGCTTCCGCGGCAATTGTTCCGGTTTCAGAATCACGAATTTCACCGACAAGCACAATGTCAGGATCTTGGCGTAAGATAGCACGCAACGTGTTGGCAAATGTAAGATTCCGATCGGGATCGATGTTCACCTGATTTACCGTGTCCACTTTATATTCAACAGGATTTTCTACTGTCACAATATTCTTTTCTACGGATTTAATATGATTGATAGCTGCGTACAATGTTGTGCTTTTCCCGCTGCCGGTTGGTCCGGTAACCAACAGTAAGCCATTGGGCTGACGCAAGAGATATTCTAGCAATGCTAGATTGTTCTGAGCAAAATCGAGATCTCTGATACTTTTGTCAATCGAACCTTTACTGAGAATTCGTAGCACTATTTTTTCACCGTTGATCGTCGGCAGAGTATTAACGCGAAGATCAAAAGAACGGTTTTCAACGGTAAACGAAATGCGCCCATCCTGTGGTATATGTTTTTCAAAAATATCCATCGCCGCTTTGGTTTTAAGTACGGCGGCAAGTCCTTCAGCAATTGTTCTCGGGAAGGAAGCAATACGTTGCAAAACACCGTTGATACGGAAACGGAGTCGAACTTCATTCTCAAACGGTTCAATATGGATATCGCTGGCGCCGAACTTCACAGCGCGAAGAAATATCTCGTCCACCAACATGATCAGTGGAGGGAATTCGCCAATTTGTTCTAATCGTTTTACTTCTTTTTCACCGCTACGAACTACATCCAATTTCTCCAAATCAATTGCGTTTGCAATTCGCTTTAGTTCGTCGAACCCCCATTGCTGTATCTTCAGTGTTTCGTTAAAGTCGTTAATCTCAGCTACGACCGGAACAATTTTTTTCTCCGTCATTTTGGTAAGTTCATCCAGCAGTTGCTTATATGGGGGATCAACGAGGGCAATGGTAAGTTCATTACCAAATAAGAACATCGGGAGAACTCTGTGTTCACGGATAAATGAGGCGGGAATGATCTCCTTCGGAGCCGATCGTGTTTCAGCATAGAGTTTCATCTGAGGGATGTTGAATGCCTTTGCGATCAGCTGAGCGACCTCTTGTTCAGAAAAAAGCTTTGCATCCACTAAGGCCTGAGCGATTCCTTGCTTCATCCCGTAATTACTGGCAAAATCGACAAACCGACCCCATTGCTCCTTTGTCAACAGATTGTTTTTTAGACAATAATCACGGAATTGTATGTCTTCCTTGGCAAACATTATTCAAATAATGCGTCGAGTTCTGACTGCGTTAATGTGTGTACGATTCTCTTCGCAACCAGTCGTTCGCCTTCTTCAAGCAACTCACTGATTTCGACTTCTTTTAATTGCGGAATATTAATAAAGCGGATCTGTTTTCCTTCGTTAATAATTGCGGCAATGGCGGTCGGTATTCGGGTACCGCATTTCCCACAAAATTTATAGAGCAATGGATTGCCATGATGACACGAAAGACATGTCCACCCCAATTCTGTCCCACATTCAACGCATTGGAAAGGGGGATCATAGTATTTCCGACTACAGGTAGGGCAGGTGTAATTTGGCGTCATCATTCTTCGATGATCCGAAACTTTTTCAACACTTCAAAGATTTTTTCGGGCTGGTACGGTTTCAGAATATACCCATTTGCCCCTGCTTCTTTTGCCTTCTGAACATCTTCAGCAGATGAAATTGACGTTAGCATAATTCCGACAAAATGTGGATTCAGTTGTTTCATTTCTCTTAATGCATCAACACCACTTTTCATCGGCATAACGTAATCAATGAAAACAACGTCCGGATTGTATTCAGAAAATTTTTTGACAGCTTCTTCACCATTTTCGGCAAAGTCAACAATCAGCTTCTTTTTACGGAGAATGGCTGAAAGAAATGTCCTGTTAAATGCCGAGTCGTCAACAATTAGTACTTTTTTCATTATTCAACAGGAACTCCTATTTGACCGAATGCCTTTTTCACTGCTGGAATTTCATTATCATAAAGATAGATGGAGGATTCCATAGCATGATGATACACTTTCAACTTCGGTCTGTTTCCCTGTTCTATCTCTACCTGCGTGATATCTTTAACGTTAATTGTCGTCGTACGATTTGTCAAGCGAAACGGTCTTTTAAATACCACTATTGTTGGAAAAATTGTTACCGAATGCACAGTCAGAGCATAAAAAATTCCTAACAAAAGTACTATCAATGGTACCAGGTACCATTGATACTCACCAAATATTTCTGGTGAGGGAGCATAAATGTAAAACGGAACTTCTATCAGCAGAATAGCCGATGCGATGACAAAAATTCCGTCCCATACAATATCGAACCGAGAGTGGAATAGTGGTTTCATATTATTGTACTCTTTTTATCTTATAATCTTTTCCAGTAATCACCACAGTATAGCTGGGATATTTTTTATTACGTAGTGGAACAATACCATTGGCTTGAATTTGAAGGGTCTGTTCCTTTCCTGCTTTGGTAATTGTATAGGTTGCTGTATATGCCTTCTTTTTATTAGTATAGTTTCCAGAGATGTTAAGATATTTCTCCAACGCTTTCGATCCTTTAACATCAGCAAAGGAACCTTCGCCACCACCAAGGTGTGCTGGCTTATGATAGAACTCTTGAGCTTTGGTCGCCAGGTAAACCAAATCTTGTTCAATCTGCATCAGGTACAACGAATCCATATTCTCTTGATAGAGTCGGAGTCCTGTTGCTACTGCAACGCCAATTACCAGGAGACCAAGAACAAGAAGAATTTGTTGTTGTTGCCCCATATGACGTTCTCCTTTTTTGGTACAACAGTATCAAAAAAAAAGAGCATAATCAACTATATATAATAACAGTCAATGCTACGCCTACTCACTTATTGTCGTGAAGACTCTCAATGATATATATTTACGTAGATGCTAGTAATTCTTTGTAGATTTGTTCACAACAATTGTCAAAACAGACAAAAATAATCTCATCGAAACTATTATTGGTTTTAAGATACCCTTTTACACTTTCCAGAGCGATGACAGCCGCTTTTTCAACAGGAAATCCATACACGCCACAACTGATTGCAGGAAATGCAATCGTTTTTACGTTCAATGATTGAGCCACGTACAGACTATTTCGATAACAACTTGATAGCAATTCTGCTTCACCATACATTCCGCCACGCCATACAGGACCAACTGTATGAATGACAAACTTTGCAGGAAGATTATATCCCTTCGTTGCTTTTGCTTCACCTGTCTTACAGCCGCTAAGAGTTTTACATTCTTCCAACAATTTTGGTCCAGCCGCGCGATGAATTGCTCCATCCACTCCACCCCCACCAAGCAACGTTGAATTAGCCGCATTGACGATTGCATCAACGTGAAGTTTGGTGATATCGCCACGAAAGAGTGTGAGTTTTGTGTTCATGTTTTATCTTTGCCTCTTATGTTCTTCGAACATTATGAGTATCACAATCTCTCTTCATTTAAAGAAATGCGAAAGCAAGACATCAGAAAATATTTAATCTTTCTTTAGCACTGCATTCAAATTCTTCACCGTACTGCAAAGGGATGGTAGTAATTCTCCGCCCACAAGAAAAGGTACAATGATGTTGTTTAAAACAAAAGCAGGCTGGATTGATATTCCAGCCTGTAAATGAACTCAATGAGATGTCGCTTTTCAAATATTCGCCATTTTTACTTTCGGCGTATCCAGTACTATTTCGCGATCGAAAATCCAGCTAAACTTCGATGTGCCGTGAATGTTGATCCGCTCCGCTAGTTTTGCGTAACGGTCAGCAAGTGTGCAGAGATATTCCTGTGCTTTTGCAGCAGTATCTGAAAGCCCTTGGAGGGTTTCTATTTTCCATTCCTTCACCAGCGAAGCAATAATATCGGCGTAATCTTTTGCGGTGTACACTCCAATTTTCTGCGCAACGTTGGAAAACTTGGAAAACAGGTCAACATCTTTCCCGTCTGTCATTAAACTGGCCGGCATTGTTACTTTGTTCTTCATCATCTTAGCAAACGCAAGTACGGCGTTGGTGGGATCAAGTTCGAACACTTTTGACATGAACAGTTTATATGCCTTTTCATGGCGTGCTTCATCTCCGGCAATTAACCCGCAAATTTTGTGAAGATGCTCATCCCCGCACTTCTTTGCCAAAATACCAACATTGCGATGCGATATTTTTGTTGCACGTTCCTGAAAAGAGGTGTAGACAAATCCAAGATATGGATCATTCCCGGAATTAGTGTTAAACCCGTTGTTGATTAAATGTTGCACGGTTGTTTCGACTGCTCTCATATCAACACGCCCTGTTAAGTAGAGATATTTATTAAGCAGGTCGCCGTGACGGTTCTCTTCAGCAGTCCATCCACGACTCCACTTTCCCCACGCGCCACCGCTGTCGCCGGTGGGATCGTTGATTCCCTGAAAGCGATTCAGCCACGTCTGGTAACTCGGTAACGCTTCTTCAGTCACCATATCACCGACTAAAACAACAAGCACCTCATCCGTTAGTTCCTTTGCCCGCCGACGAAATTCTGTAATTTGTTCATGCCAATTTTCCGCAGTCATATCTGGCAGAAAATCGGACGGTTGCCAGTTTTCGTTGATTGGTTTGAGCAGTGAAGAGAGGTTCTCTTCAACAAATTTGTCCATGCTTTTTACAACTTCAAACTGGCGTGAAGTAACATCAATAAAAGACATCGTAATCTCCTTTTGCTGCTATAAGATACGCATTTTGAAATTGAATACAATGCTCGCAGCAAAATTTTTGAGCATCCAAGCAGGTGAAACGTTGTCCAGTCTGAAAAACACGGCTTGCGATAATGAAAAACGCCGAGGGGAATTTTCTCGGCGTTGTATTTTGATTATCACCCTTTACAATGTTTTACACCATCATTTCATCAAAAGAAACTTTTTTGTTTGTGAAAAAACGTTTGACCGTAAGGTATAGAAATACGTGCCACTCGAAAGATTGCCTGCATTAAACTGCACCTCGTATCTTCCCGCATCTTTCATCTCATCGACCAGTACTGCAACTTCTCTTCCAATGGCATCAAACACTTGCAACGTCACGTGGCTATTTACTGGTATTTGAAAACTGATTACTGTCATGGGGTTGAATGGATTGGGGTAGTTCTGTTCCAGTGCAAATACCTTCGGCACTGTTTCCACCGTTACTTCTACCTCCTGCGAGTATTCAAATTTCCCGTCACGGTCGATCTGTTTTAACCGATAAAAATACTTTCCGGCAGTGAGTTTTGAATCTGTAAATGAGTATTCTTTGAGCGCATTCGTTGTTCCACTCCCTTCCACAAATCCAATCTTTTCCCATCCAATGGACTCTTCGAGTTTCATACTTCCTACTTCATCCTTCATCTTTTTCTTTTCTATTTCAAACCCATAATTATTTACTTCACTCTCTGTATTCCATTTTAATTCTGCATTCAGGCCATTTACCACTGCGCTGAACGAAACAAGCTCAACAGGAAGAGGCGAACCGGTATTTTCATCTGCTCCCATGTACGGATAAATCGCATCACGTGTATTGTTGTCAAAGTCAGTAGTGATAGCTGTTAGTGGTATTCCTATGAGATTTAAATCGCCAATGGAGCCGCCGGAAAGATGGAGGTCGGTAGTGGATGCAAACGTAACGGAAGTAGAAACGGAGTTAGCATCTTTGCTTGTCCCGGTTTGCCAATCTGATAATGTTGACCGATCGCTTGAGGAAAATCCCAATACTCCTCCCGTTCCTCCTGCATAGATATCATTGTAATTCGATATCAAATTTGATGTTGAACTGATATGGTATGCATAATGCTTTCCACCGGTGGAGGAATTTGAACGGCTGTTGATAATGATATTATTGCGAACACTGTCCGTTCCTGTTGCTGCCGTGCGGCGAAGTGCGTATGTGTCGGTTGCCGTCGTCCCGATGCCCGTTCCACCAACATGCACCGTGTTGTAATACAATTTGTTTGCATCAGCCGTGCTCTCCAATATCCCAGTTATCGCATACGATGCTGTAATCGAATTTCCTGCGGTGTCCCATCCTAAACTAATCATGTTGTTCTTGTAGGTTGTCGTGCCGCCGGCAATGGCAATTCCTGTTATTTGCGCTGATGTGCTCGATGTGGAGTGGCTGATGCCGTATACCCGATTTTTCTCAACGATGTTTGTCCCTGTTGTCGAACCCGAATAATATATTCCGTACGCGGCGACGGCGGCGGATGATGCTGTATTGCTCAGTGCATAAATTGTATTTTCCGAAATTGTCTGATTGTCATATCCTGCAGTTAATTGTATGCCAAAGAGTGATGCGCTCGTGTTTGTGGATGTATTTGGGCTTGAGGTGGATAAATTCCGTATCGTGTTTCCGGTAACCGTATTGACACCGTTGGAAGGCCATATGCCGATGATCTGGCCGCTTGTGGCACTGGAGTAGGCATAATTGTTATTAACATTGGCGATTGTATTGTTAGAAAATGTCGCTCCGGTAGCAGTGCTGAAGATGCACCAAATGTTTTGCGCCGTTGTGCTTGTTGAAGCGTTACTTGCATTGATACTGTTCGCCGTGGAGAGACTGCCAAAAAGATTATTGGACACTGTTGCCGACGGCGCGCTTGAAATTGTAATTCCTCGAACACCGACTGAAATTGATGTACTAGTTCCGGTGGTCGTAATAGATCCGATCACATTATTACTGATGGTCACGGTTCCGGTCGCAACAGAAAAAATCGGATTCACTGAAGCACCGGTACTGCTTCCTGTGACAAGTATCGAGCCGGTGCCGGTTGATGCACCGATAACGTTTCCTGTCACACTTCCAATGAGAACATTACCACGTAACGCCGAAACTCCGCAGAAAACACCGCCAAATGTCGCCGCTGAACTTGATGTTGACCAGTCGAAATTTTTTATGGTGTTATTCTGTACACTGGCGGTATTCGAACTGCCGCCGTTCAAACTGATACCGGTGAATATCGCTGCAACACTGCTTGACGTAACTGTCCACGGCGAACCCCCTGCCCCGGAATTACCCCCACCAATATAATTCCCGCTGATCGTGACATCGCCAACAGTTGTTCCGTTAAGCGCAATACCGGTATGTGTTCTTGCCGCTGTTGCAGCGCGGGACGACGTTTGATAAAAACTGTTTCCCGATATCGTCCAATTTTTTCCATTAGAGATATAAATTCCGTATGATGCCATATCTGCCGCAAAGAAGTTGTAAATATTATTGTTCGAAATGGTATTGCCGCTGTCCGGTATCGCGGTGATTCCAAGACATGTTATCATAATTTGAGGTGTACTTGCACCATCCCGAAGATCACAATTGTCAATAGTGTTTCCTAAGTTACCGGTTGTGTTTGTGTTTCCGTAATCATCTGTCGCTTGACCGTTAAAAATAACGACGGCGAGACTTTGCCCTTCGGAAGCAGGTTTGCTGATTCCTTTGATGGTACAGTATTTTATGGTGTTGTACGACGCTTCATTGTTGAACTCTACCGCATAGCCGGTTGTTGTCGTGTTTTCAATCGTCAGTTCTTTTGCGGAACCAGTGCCCCCCGGACGTCCATCGATACTAAAATAATGCGCATCATTCAGGCGCAGCGTACCTGTGCTGTTGTTGGTGGTTATCGTCAATCCCGTCGCACCGGACGCGGGACGGATCGTAATCGTCTTTGATGCACTTGCCCACGAACTGTCGAGAAGGTTGATCGGAAAAGTTTCGCCCGTGCTGGTGTATGTCGATTGCAATTCGAAGATCACTGCGCCAATAACACCGTCTGTTCTGATCGCCGCAATCGCATCGGTGAGTGTCGCATAATTTCCTGTTGGACCGACCGTGTATGTTCCGTTCAGCAATCCGGAGTTTGTCGCTTGTGTTGCCGCAATTGAGAACCCCAATCCCCCTTCGGTCACCGCACACACTCTCCACTGATACGATGTGTTAAATGAAAGCGCATAATTGGTGAACGACGTCGTACCGGGATCGACTGTATCCACAAATGAAAATGTAGTCCCACCATCATCCGATCGGTAGATCGCATAGTGCAGTTCATTCGTAGCGTTGTCGGTCCAGTTAAGCGTCATCCGGTTCCACTTGACATTTGTGAATGAAAGATTTGTCGGCAAGGTAGCAGTCGGCGGCGTCAACTCAATTTTTGAATTGGAGGCAGGAATGGTTGAAAGATTAAAGACAGGAGTATTGGAGAACGTAGCCGTGTTTGCCGTTTGCTGCACAAGCGCCTCGGTTGCCTCCGGAGTTCCATCTCCCCCTTCATCGTGAATACCAACGGTGTACGAATACGATGCACTTCCCGCCGTCATCGTGCCATAGATAAACTCCACGACGCCTGTTCCTTCGTACAATTTCACCTGGAAGTTCAGATCGGGCGATGTATCGCCGGAGACATCAGCACCTGACCACTCCACCGTCAGCACGCGACTCGGGAACGATCCGCTTACTTCATATTTGATATTGTTTAGACTTGAGACGGCAAGATTATCATACATCGGAGCAATGGTGTACGATTGGTAAAAGAATTTTTGGTTATCACCGTCAAAACTCCCGCCGCTTACTCCGCTGGCATTGTCGAACTGTGCAAAATCGATCACGCCGTTGGTATTGGCACTGAATTGCGTAATGCGTGTTCCAAGAAACCAGAAATCAAACCCGATATTCGTAGCATCGCTGCGGTTATCATCGGTATCCGTTCCGTTGCGCCAAGTAAAGGTGGATCCGGAAGAGAGTGGAGTATATGTAATCCCGGTTGTACGCGATGCCGTATAGTTTGCCGCCGATTGCGGAAACACGGTCATCGTAGCGGCAAACAATAAGAGTGTACCAATCAATTGACGCATAGGAACCTCCTCTTAAGATGGTATTAAACAAATGAATGCAAATTCAAATGTGAAATAAGACAATATTATCCGTTGCAAGATAGCATCTTGCCTTCATAACATCAATGTTTATCTTTTACACCATTAGTGGCATCTTCTTCAACTACACAAAATCCCTTGCTGTGATTCAATAGAAATATACCTCATTGGATAGCTAGCACCTAACTGCACCTCGTATCTTTCCACCCCTTTTATCTCATCCACCAGTGTTGTTACTTCTCTTTTAATAGCATCGAATACTTACAATACAATTTGATCGTTCACTGGCATTCAACAACTGATCACTGTTGTGGGAGTGAATGGATTGGGACTAATTGTTTAGACGAAATAAATTGTACGAGGGTGACCGGTATGCGTTACAACGGAGATTCTGTAAAAACAAAACTGCCGCTGAATACTCCAGCAGCAGTGAAAAAAGTTACATCATTCACATTTCCATATAGCAAGGTGATTGAAAACCTTCCTATGTATACTTCGGAATGTTTAAATGCTACTTCAAGAACAGCCCGATGTGCTTCCGCACTGCGTGCATTTGTAGCAGGAGCCAGAACGGATCATCAAACTTCCACATTCATGGCACGGCGGCGCATCTGCCTGTGTTTGGAAAACATACTTCTCATTTCGCTCCCCAGCTGTTACTGCAGCAGATTCCACAACCTTTGTTTCTTTCTTCACAATTTCCATCGCAGGCGTTTCGGCAATAACGCTCACTGGTTGTTCTTCCTTCGGCAAAAATTTCATACCGAGCCAGCGGAAGATGTAATCACAAATAGATTTTGCAATCGGAATATCCGGATTCTGTGTGAAGCCAGAGGGCTCAAAGCGCATGTGGCTGAATTTATCCACCAGCACTTTCAGCGGAACGCCGTATTGCAGCGCAATAGAAATTGAAGTCGCAAACGCATCCATCATTCCGGAAAGCGTTGAACCTTCTTTCGACATTGTAATGAATACTTCTCCCGGTGTATTGTCTTCATACATCCCTACCGTAATGTATCCTTCATGGCCAGCAATGCTGAACTTGTGTGTATATGCAGCACGCTCAGCAGGAAGTCTGCGTCGCGCAGGTCGTGCCTCTACCTTCTTGTCTTCTTTCTTTCCGCTGTCGAGCGAAGTAGAAAGCGGTTGTGTCCGTTTACATCCATCGCGATAAACCGCAACAGCTTTCAGACCAAGTTTCCATGATTCGATGTATGCTTGCATAATATCATCCGGCGTTACATCATTCGGCATATTCACCGTTTTGGAAATTGCGCCGGAAAGAAACGGCTGAGTCGCACCCATCATTTTAATATGTCCCATGTAATGAATCGAACGCTTTCCTTTAGCCGGTTTGAAAGCACAGTCGAACACTGGAAGATGTTCTTCTTTCAGGAATGGAGCGCCTTCAATAGTATCATTCTTGTCAATGTAGGAAATAATGTGTTCTACCTGTTCACTGTCGTAACCGAGTTTTTTAAGCGCTTCCGGCACCGTGTTGTTGACAATTTTCATCAATCCACCACCAACAAGTTTTTTGTACTTCACCAGCGCAATATCTGGCTCAATACCAGTGGTATCACAATCCATCATAAATCCAATCGTGCCGGTCGGTGCCAACACTGTTGCCTGACCGTTGCGGTAACCATACGCTTTACCAAGTCCGATTGCTTCTTTCCAAGCTTGGCTTGACGCTTCCCAGAGTTCAGCAGGAACATATTCTTTGCTGATTTTGTCAGCGTGAATGCTGTGCTTGTTCATCACATTCAACATTGGTTCGCGGTTAACTGCAAAGCCTTCAAAGGGTCCCATTTCCTTTGCAATGCGAGCAGATTGTGCATACGCTTCACCACTCATCAATGAAGTTATAGCAGCTGCGTAATCACGTCCGGCATCACTATCGTATGCAAGCCCACGTGCCATTAACAAGGCACCAAGATTTGCATAACCGAGTCCCAGAGGACGGAATGCATGGCTGTTCTTCGCAATTGCCGGCGTCGGATAACTTGCATTATCAACAAAAATTTCCTGCGCCGTAATGGTGATATCAACAGCATACTTGAATGACTCAACATCAAACTCACCATCCTCTTTACGGAATTTCATTAAATTGAGTGAGGCAAGATTGCAGGCAGAATCATCAAGGTACATATACTCGCTACAAGGATTCGATGCGTTAATCCGCGCTGTGTTCGGCGATGTGTGCCATGCATTGATAGTTGTATCGAATTGCATTCCCGGATCGCCGCAAATCCACGCCGCTTCTGCAATCTGCCTCATCAAGTCACGTGCGCGGTACGTATCAACAGGTTTTCCAGTGCGAACCGCTTTCGTAGTCCATTCTTTATCTTCGAGGACAGCTTTCATAAATTCATCCGTTACACGTACGGAATGATTTGCGTTTTGATACGATACAGAATCGTATGCACCGCCAGGCACATTGAATCCGCCATCATATCCCGCTTCAATCAATGCCCACGCTTTTTTCTCTTCTATCGCTTTACAATTGATGAATTCGACGATATCCGGATGATCGGCATTTAAGATCACCATTTTTGCGGCACGCCGCGTTTTGCCGCCGGATTTAATCACTCCTGCAAATGCATCATATCCTTTCATGAACGAAACCGGACCAGATGCTGTACCGCCACCAGCGAGTGCTTCTTTTGAAGAACGCAGTGTAGAAAGATTTGACCCTGTTCCCGAACCCCATTTGAAGAGCATTCCTTCGGTTCGGGCAAGGTTTAAGATGGATTCCATTGAATCTTCAACGGAGTTGATAAAACATGCCGAGCATTGTGGTTTCTCTTCAATCCCAACATTAAACCACACAGGACTGTTGAACGCCATGTATTGATTGACCAGTAAAAAACACAATTCATGGTAGAAGATCTCAGCATCATTTTCCGATGCAAAGTACTTCATTGCTCGTCCCCAATTCACAGTTGTTTTTGCGACGCGATCGACAAGTTGACGCACGCTGGTTTCACGTTCCGGCGTGCCAATGTGGCCATGGAAATATTTCGACACGACAACATTTGTGGCAGTCATTGACCATGATTTCGGAATTTCGACATCTTTCTGCTCGAAAATCTTTTCACCTTTTTCATTGCTGATGACTGCGGTGCGTAACTCCCATTCAATTTCATCGAAGGGGTGAACACCTTCTCGTGTGAAATATCGTCGGAATGTGAGTCCACGTGCTACAGTTTGAGAGCGGGATGTGGAAACAACGGTATCAACATTGGTATCGCTCATCGTGTATACCCTCCTGTTAAATCTAGTTTTGTAGAATTAGTTACAATTATTTGAGAAAATCGGCTTGCTAAGATGTTTTTCACAGAAAAACGAAAAAATGATGTTCACCTTCTCTAACTGTTCTTAGAGATTCCATCGAATTTTAAATTTTACGAAAGAACCGGAAGCAGGGAAAGAATTACATCAGGTGTAACTGCAAGCGAATATAGAGGGTTATACAACTCAAGTCAAGAAAAAAATTAAGTCTTTTTTCGTCTTCATTATCATTTGAAAACTTAACTTGACAAAGGAGAGGGATTTCGAGAACTACTTGATTATTGCCACATGGTACCGTTATAGAAAGTATTTTTCTCGATGTCAATGAAGATTACTGTCATGCCAACAAATGAACTTGCACATCAGATATAACAACATTAACAAACACAACCTGTGGTACCATCGGCATGAGGCATTTGAAAAACTCCATAATCTATTATAGAGTGCTGACACAAACAAAGAAGTTAAGTGGGCAAAGTCGAACCACAGTATTGCCTAAGTTACAACTCGCAACTCCGGCTCGTTGCGAGTCCAATCGTACGTAGTATAACAATGTCTGAATAAAAATGTTACTTTACTGCATCGTGCATACAAACATTTTTCAGATGTTTGATTGTTGATGATTTTAATCACGAGTGTTCGTTTCAAATATAACTAACCGCTAAATGCTCTACATCACTATAAAACCATTCGTTGACTTTCGGACGTTTTTTCGATAAATTTCTTGTGAACTGTTAAAGAAAGAAAAACCAACAACTCATCCATGCAAGCATATATACCTATTTTCATCATGATTGGTGTTGGGCTGTTTCTTGGAGTTGTCTTTTTAATACTCCAACGATATTTGGGACCGCACCGTCCGAATCCTGAAAAACTCTCAACGTACGAAAGCGGCATGCCACCGGTACGAACTGCACGGGAGCGATTTTCTGTCAAGTACTACATGGTCGCCATGCTCTTTATCCTGTTTGACATCGAAGTAATTTTTCTCTATCCGTGGGCTGTAAACTTTCGAGCGCTTGGTCTATTTGGATATGTGGAAATGATCCTCTTTATTTTTATTCTCTTAATCGGTTATCTCTATATACTGAAAAAAGGAGCGCTACAATGGGATTAGAGCATGCCTTTGGCGATACCGCAATAACAACCACAATTGATTCTGCCATCAATTGGTGCCGGAAAAATTCTGTATGGCCGATGCCGCTCGGCATTTCGTGTTGCGGTATTGAGATGATGGCATTTGCCATGCCGCGCTTCGATGTTGCGCGGTTCGGTGCAGAAGTATTCCGCTTCTCTCCTCGTCAATCTGACCTCTTACTTGTCGCCGGAACGACAACATACAAAATGGCAACAGTCGTCCGAAAGATTTATGACCAAATGCCGGATCCGAAATGGGTTATTGCGATGGGAGCGTGCACCTCGTCTGGCGGAATGTACCGCACATATTCCGTGGTACAAGGAATTGATCAGTTTCTGCCCGTTGATATTTACGTTGCCGGTTGTCCGCCGCGTCCGGATAATCTTCTTCATGCACTTATGATGTTGCAAGAGAAAATTCAACGAGGTGAAAGCCGCAGCACACCAATGACGGTTGCTGCAGAAAAAATGGAGCAACAACGCCTTCTTCAAATTCAAGGTGTTAATTATTAACTTTAGCATAGGAAAAAATCATTTTTTGATTTTTCCTTCTTAATCTAATCATGCTTACAACAGTTGTCGAAAAACTTAAATCTCAATTTCCGCAGAGTATTCTGGCCGTCAAAGAATTTCGCGGTGAAACCACTATTCACCTTAAAAAAGAACAGATTGTTGATGTATGTAAATTTTTGCGCAACGATGTTGACTGCCAATTCAACTACTGTAGCGATATTTGTGGGGCTGATGCGTACACCCCTGAAAACCGATTCGAGGTCATTTACAATCTCTATTCTATTCCTCTCAAGCAGCGCATCCGATTAAAAGTAACAATTGATGAATCCGATATGCATTGTCCATCGGTAACATCCGTATGGCCCGGCGCAGAGTGGCCCGAACGGGAAACCTACGATATGTTCGGCATCATCTTCGACGGTAACAAGGATTTGCGCCGCATGTATATGCCCGAAGAATTTGAGTATTACCCGCTTCGAAAAGATTTTCCGTTGATGGGAATTCCTGATTCAATTCCCCTTCCCCGAAAATGATTCTATAACATAACGCCAATGAACGTAGAACAAGCAATGGACATCAGGCAGCAAAAAATTTTAGCTGCCCTTGAAAACAAAAACACCTCCGTACAATTTGATGATGCTCTTGAAAACGAGATGGTCCTCAACATGGGACCACAGCATCCGGCAACACATGGCGTATTACGCCTGCTGATCAAGTTAGATGGTGAAACCGTTGTTGCCTGTGTACCGGAACTAGGATATTTACATCGTGGATATGAAAAATTAGCTGAAAACTGTTCATACCACGAATTCATTCCACACACCGACCGGCTTGATTATCTTTCGCCGCTGATGAACAACACGGCGTACGTCCTTGCCGTTGAAAAGCTCGCAGGTATCGAAGTGCCAAAACGCGCACAGTATATCCGTGTTATCATTTCTGAACTGGCAAGAATTTCATCTCACCTGCTTGGCATCGGGGCGCTTGCCATGGATGTCGGCGCGCTGACAGTATTTACGTGGGCATTCCGTGAACGCGAAAAATTGTACGATATTTTTGAACTTCTCACCGGCGCCCGATTCACCACTAGCTTCACGCGTGTCGGAGGATTGGCGCACGATATGACTCCGGAAGTGAAAAGCGCCATCCAGCAGTTCGTTGATCAACTTCCGGAAAAATTCACCGAGATGATCAACATGCTCAATACAAATCGCATTTTTATTGAGCGCATGGACGGCATCGGCGTTATTACACGCGAACAAGCAATTGCCATCGGCATGTGCGGACCAAATCTGCGCGGCGTTGGAATAGAATTCGATCTCCGACGCGCTGAACCATACCTTGTCTATAATGAATTGGATTTCAACATTCCGGTTTTCGAAGGCGGGGACAGTTTGTCTCGCTATTATGTTCGTGTGAATGAAGTCAAAGAAAGTATTAAAATCGTCCGTCAATGCTTGGAAAAAATTCCGAATGGACCAATTCATGCCAGCGATCCGAAGAAAGTTCTTCCCCGCAAAGAACGCATTTATACCAAAATGGAAGAACTGATTCACGACTTTATGCTGATCAACTTTGGCATTAATCCCCCGGTTGGCGAAGTGTACCATGCTGTTGAAGGCTCTAAAGGTGAACTCGGATTTTACATCCAATCGCGCGGTGAAGGATACCCGTGGCGGTTAAAGATTCGCTCTCCTTCATTTATGAATCTGCAGTCAGTCCCGTTGCTGGTCGAAGGCGGAATGATTTCGGATGTCGTCGCCATTCTCGGCAGTATTGACCCGGTAATGGGGGAAGCGGATAAATAAAATAACTCAAAACATGCCTAGTCTGGTAGACTTGGCATGTTTTATAGATTCAATTAACAACATTATGCTTACTCAAGAAAACTTACAAAAAGTAGAAGCGCTTTTTAAAAGATATCCGGAAAAGAAGGCGGCACTTCTTCCTGTGCTGTGGATTGCACAGGATCAAGAAGGATGGATTTCTGAAGACATGATGAAGTATGTTGCTGATCTTGTCGGCGTACCGTACGCTCACGTGCTCGGTGTGGTGACCTTCTACACGATGTTCAATGATAAAAAACTCGGCAGATATCACATTGAAGTCTGCACAAATGTTTCGTGTATGCTGAAGGGATCTGATAAAATCGTCAGCACGGTAGAACGTGTGTGCGGCGCAAAAATCGGGCAAACTTCTGCCGATGGAAAATTCACGGTCAGCGAAGTAGAGTGCATGGGCGCCTGTGGCGGTGCTCCAATGATTGCTATCGGCGAAAACTACTACGAATCTTTAACGCCGGAAAAAACCGAACAACTCTTAACAAGTTTAAAGTAATAAAAATACTGACATGCCAAGTTTTGAAAACTTGACATGCCTAAAATCAGCATATGGAAAAATACATTCTCCCAGATATTCCCAATCTTCACCAGATTGACGTCTATGAACAACACGGCGGCTACGCGGCGTTAAAAAAAGCGCTGCAAATGAAACCGGATGAAATTATTGACGAAGTGAAAAAATCCGGACTTCGAGGGCGCGGCGGAGCCTGTTTCCCTACTGGTTTGAAATGGTCGTTCATGCCTAAAGGAAATGACAAACCGAAGTACCTCGCCGTCAACGGAGATGAATCGGAACCAGGAACATTTAAAGACCGACAAATTTTCGAATTCAATCCGCATTTAATGATTGAAGGAATTCTCATCGGATGTTATGCAATGGGCATTACCGCAGCCTACATTTATATTCGAGGCGAGTACCGCAAGTGGGTTAAGATGGTTGACAAAGCGCTTGCCGATGCATATGCAAAAGGATATATCGGAGAAAATATTCTCGGTTCCGGATTTTCCACAAACATCTACACACACATGGGCGCCGGTGCATACATTTGCGGCGAAGAGTCTGCGCTCATGAATTCTCTCGAAGGCGAACGTGGTTATCCGCGGGTGAAACCACCATTCCCGGCCCAAAAGGGATTATGGGGAATGCCGACGACCATTAACAATGTGGAAACGATGTCAAACGTGCCGCTCATTATCAATAAAGGTGCGGAGTGGTACTCAAAAATCGGCGCGCCAAAACATCCTGGTCCAATCCTCGTGGGCATTAGTGGTCACGTGAACAAACCTGGTGTTTACGAAGTACCCACCGGTGTGCCGCTTCTTACGCTTATCAATGACCCGCAGTATGGCGGTGGTGTACCTGGTGGAAAGAAAATTAAAGCAGTCATTCCTGGCGGTTCATCAACAATGGTATTACGCGGAGAAAACCTTGAAGGTGTGTGTATGGATGCTGAATCGCTGAAAGCCGCAGGTTCATCAGTAGGTACCGCAGGACTGATTGTGATGGATGAAGATACCGATATTGTTAAAGTGCTGGCTCGTATTTCTCATTTCTATCATCACGAATCGTGCGGACAGTGCACCCCATGTCGCGAAGGAACAGGATGGCTCGAAAAAATGCTTCACCGGTTTGAGCATTACGAAGCGCGGCAGGAAGATATTGACATGCTTGTTGAAGTGGCAAACCAAATTGAGGGAAATACGATTTGCGCACTAGGCGATGCAGCAGCATGGCCCGTGCAAAGTTTTGTCAAACGCTTCCGTGAGGAATTTGAAAAACGTGTGAAAATTCGTGAAGAAGTTGAAGCAGCATAAGCGCTAACATTCATCAACGCCGATCATTGTATCGGCGTTTTTATTTCACATAATCCTGTGTCCGTTTGAAAAACTTGACCATAGTTCTCATCCTTATTTTCCCTTTAGCTCTTGTTGCGCAGCAACATCCTCTTCCTGTTGAAAGTGCATCACTCCTCGAATCAGGAAAAGCAGAATTCGATATCGGCGTTGCCCATTTTAGAACTCAACCATTTCCTCTCTCTGGTCTTACGGGAAATTTGACAAAACTCGGTTTTCTTCGATGTGCAATTTCATTGAGTAACTATGTTGAGCTACAAATGGACGGTACCTTGCTGAACATATTGAATGTGACAAAACGAGAATCTGCTTTCAACTCAATCCGCACTACGCACAAAAATCCAACAACTGATGTTGGCGATTTTTCTGTCTGGACAAAAATTGGCGTACTTAATGAGTATTCATCAGACATTTCGGTTTCCATACGGTTTGGCATTCAGCTGCCGAATGCAAGCAACGAATCCGGCCTTGGCATTGACGAAATGAATTTTTTTTCCTCACTATTGCTTGAAAAACACATCGCAGGAAAGTGGACATTGAATATTGGTTTGGGAATTTTGGGTGACCCAACACAGTTTAGCTCACAACACGATGTCTGTATCTATGCATTTGAATATTCTGTCCCAATGAGCACCTCTGCGTTTCTTCTTTTTCAAACTGCCGGTAGATTTGGACACAACGGCATCGGTGTACAACGTCTGGCGAATGGAAAAGTTGGCATCGAAAAGTCATTCGGAAATATCGGAGTTAAACTACTGGGTGTTGCAAACTTCTCTCCTGCCGATAACGCCAAAGGCGCAGAATTATCATTCTTCTATTTGTTTCCAGCATTCAATTTATAAGAAGCATACTATGGCAATCATCAAACCTCCAGCATTGAAAAAGGGAAGCGTTGTTGGTCTCATTGCCCCGGCAAGTCCGCCAACAGTTCCCGAAAAAATTACCAAAGGCGCAGAATATTTAGAGCGACTCGGATATCGGGTAAAACTCGGAAAAAACATTAGCAAGGTGCATGGCTACCTTGCAGGAACAGACCAGGAACGCGCAGACGATATTCATGAGATGTTTGCCGATAAACAGGTGAAAGCAATTATTGCTGTGCGAGGAGGATATGGCACTCCGCGCCTTCTTCCGTTGCTAAATTTTTCGCTAATCAAAAAAAATCCAAAAATTCTTGTCGGCTACAGCGACCTTACAGCATTGCAACTTGCAATCTTCAAAAAAACGGGACTGATAACATTTGCCGGACCGATGGCGGGCGTGGAAATGTGGAAAGAGATTGATCCATTTACTGAAGACCATTTCTGGGCAATGCTGACGTCAAAAAAAAAATATGGAGTAATAAAAAATCCTGATGGAAAGGAACTCACCACTTTCAACGCTGGTATTACTTCTGGTCGTCTTCTTGGCGGAAATCTTTCGTTGATCTCTTCCATTATCGGAAGTCCGTATATTCCCTCCTTCAAAAAATCACTTCTCTTTATTGAAGAGATTGAAGAAGAATGTTACCGTTTCGACCGCATGATGAATCACCTCCGCATCGCCAATATTTTCAAGGAAACCAGCGGTGTGATTGTTGGAGAGCTGACAGATGTAAAAGCTTCCGATACCTCAAAACCGTTTTTGACTGTTGAACAGATTTTGAACGATTACTTAAAACCGCTCAAGAAGCCTATTGTTACCGGCTTGGCGCACGGGCACATTCCCAAAAAACTAACAATACCGATTGGAATTAAGGGAACACTGAACGCAGGCAAACGAATCCTTACATTTGATGAAGCCGCAGTAGAATAGTTCAGGAGAAAAATCTTCCTAAATCACTGAAAAGACACGCGTTTGTGTTGACAAACCAAACACTGTTGCTTACATTTGTAGGGAAAATTTTTACGACGTTCTGTTTTGTGAAGGAACAATTTTGCTGAACATTGCCGTTTTCGCCTCGGGTAGAGGATCGAATTTTGAAGCGCTGCATCGTGCAATTCTCACTGAACACATCCCCGCGCAAATCGTTGTTGTCATCAGCAACAATTCTCAATCTGGAGCGCTGGCGTTGGCGCGGTCGCTTTCCATACCGGCGCTGCATATCAGCCGGCGGCAGTTTGAAAGCGATGAATTATTTGATCAACAGCTTCTCAACACACTCCGCTCTTATGATGTGCAGTTAATTGTACTTGCCGGATACATGAAGAAATTGAGCGGGGCTGTCGTTCGCCAATATCGCAACCGCATTATCAATATTCACCCTGCGCTTCTCCCCAAATACGGCGGCGAAGGGATGTACGGCATGCACGTGCACGAAGCAGTGATCAAAGCAAAAGAAAAATTCTCCGGCGCTACCGTGCATATTGTAGACGAAGAATATGACCATGGTAAAATTTTGCGGCAAGAACACGTTGCTGTTGATGAACACGACACGCCAGAAACACTTGCGGCAAAAGTGTTGAAAATTGAACATACAATCCTTCCCGAAGTAGTGCGGATGTATGCAGAAGGAAAATTACCATAACAAAGTTCTTAGGAAAAAATTCATAACATCGTTTAACAAAGAACAGTTTTTTAGATAGTTCAAAATCAATCAATAGTTTTACGAAGGTTACCATTGCTTAAAATTTCCCGAGCGCTACTTAGCGTATCAGATAAAACAGGTATCGTCGAGTTTGCTTCAGCGTTGCATCAACTCGGCGTTGAAATCATTTCAACAGGCGGCACACACACGCTGCTGATCAACAACAACATTCCGGCAAAACAAATTTCAGACATCACTGGCTTCCCGGAAATTCTTGATGGAAGAGTCAAGACACTTCATCCGGTTGTTCATGCAGGACTGCTTGCTGTACTGGATAATCCTGAACACAAAAAGCAACTGGAAGAACTGAATATCAAACCGATTGATCTTGTTGTTGTCAATCTTTACCCATTTGAAGAAACAATTAAAAAGCAGAATGTCTCACTGGAAGAAGCCATTGAAAACATCGATATCGGCGGGCCGGCGATGCTCCGTTCTGCCGCGAAGAATTATCGTTTCACCGCTGTTATCGTCAATAGCAACCGCTACAATTCATTCCTTGCAGAGTTGAAAGAACACAACGGTTGTGTCAGCGAGACGACCTGTTTTGAACTCGCGCAGGAAGTTTTTCAGCACACGGCGTACTACGATGCAAAAATTTCCGAGTATCTTACCACGGTTGCTTCTTCTGCTCAATCACTTCCAAAAACATTCTCCATCTCACTGAAGAAACATCAAGACCTGCGGTACGGAGAGAATCCGCATCAGAAAGCGGCGTTGTATGGTTCGTTCGAACAATCGTTAAAAAAATTACACGGCAAAGAACTTTCCTTCAATAATATTATCGATGCCACTGCCGCAGTAAATCTTATTGCAGAATTTGACGAGCCGACAGTTGCCATCATTAAACACACAAATCCATGCGGCGTTGGCAGCGCATCAACACTTGAAGAAGCGTATCGCAAAGCATTTGCCACCGATACCAAAGCCCCTTTTGGCGGCATTATTGCAATAAACCGACCGCTGGATATGGCTGCGGCACATGCTATGAATGAAATTTTCACTGAAATTATTCTTGCACCAGATTTTGAACCCGGCGTGCTCGATTTTCTAATGAAGAAAAAAGACCGACGAGTTGTACAGATACTCTCCTACAACACCAATGAACAGTATGATATTCGCTCTGTTCCGGGAGGATTGCTTGTCCAGACAAGAGATACGCTTCGCTTGAGCGACGAACATTACAACGTCGTCACCAACCGCCACCCCACTAATGAGGAATTAGAAGCGATGAAATTCACATGGAAAGTAGTAAAACACGTAAAATCAAACGCCATTGTGTACGGTTTAAAGGATCGCACATTAGCAATAGGGGCCGGACAAATGTCTCGTGTTGATTCTTCGAAAATTGCTGTATGGAAATCTCGTGAAAGTAACTTATCTTTAACAGGAAGCGTTGTAGCATCTGATGCTTTCTTCCCGTTTGCTGACGGGTTGTTGGAAGCGGTGAGCGCTGGTGCAACAGCTGTCATTCAACCCGGCGGCTCTATTCGCGATGAAGAAGTTATTGCTGCAGCAAACGAGCACAATATTGCTATGGTTTTTACAGGAGTACGTCATTTTAAACATTAATTTTTTCTCACTTATTTTTCATATAGAGTTGTTATGGGAGTTTTTGACTTTTTCTCAGCAGATATAGCCATTGATCTTGGTACTGCCAACACATTAGTCTGGATGAAAGGCAAAGGCATTGTCTTAAATGAGCCATCCATCGTTGCCTTTGATCGCAACACGAAAAAAATTGTAGCGATTGGCAACGAAGCGCGCGAAATGTTGGGGCGAACGCACCGTGACATTCGCACTATTCGACCAATGCGCGATGGCGTCATAGCCGATTTTGAAATTGCCGAAGGAATGTTGCGCGAGTTTATCAAAAAAATACATTCCAGTTGGTTACCGAGCAGACGCATTGTCATTTGTGTGCCAAGCGGCGTTACAGAAGTAGAAAAGCGAGCTGTTCGCGATTCTGCAGAGCATGCAGGAGCTAAAGAAGTACATTTAATTGCAGAACCGATGGCGGCAGCAATCGGCATTGGTTTGGATGTTGAAGCGCCGGTAGGAAATATGGTAGTTGATATTGGAGGCGGCACGACAGAAATTGCCGTTATTGCGCTGTCGGGAATTGTGAATGAAGAATCCATTCGCATTGCAGGAGATGAAATGAACTCCGCCATCATTCAGTTCTTCAAAAAAAATCACAACATCCTCATCGGTGAGCGAACAGCCGAGGCAATTAAATGCGAAGTTGGTTCCGTGATGCCGATGAAAGAAGAGGTAACGATTCAGGTAAAAGGACGCGACCTTGTCAACGGCATTCCGAAAACCACAGAAGCAAGTTCAGTTGAAATCCGCGAAGCGTTGAGTGAGTGCGTACAAGCTATTGTCAACGGCGTCAATATGACGCTCGAACGAACGCCTCCCGAACTTGCGTCAGACATTCTTGACCGTGGCATTATGCTTTCCGGCGGCGGTGCGTTGCTGAAAGGACTCGATGAGCGTCTGCGCCTAGAGACCAATCTTCCTGTTCATGTAGCAGAAGATCCGTTAACTGCAGTCGTACGTGGAACAGGAAAAGTGATGGAGAATCTCGAAAAGTACCAGAAAGTAATGCTGACCAGCAGACGGTATTAACAATTCAACTCCTTCTCTGCGGAAAGCGCAGATTCCGCAGAAATATTTTTTACGGAAAAATTACTTTGACCTCTACGTTGCGTTGCAAACTCTGCGGTAGAACATAATTTTGCTTACATCCAATAATGCTTCAACGAATTTACCAATATCTTTTCCTCTTCAAAGAATACGTACTGTTTGTCATTCTGTTGAGCATCTCCGTAGTATTGATGATTCTTAACGATAACGAGCAAATCCGCTACATTCGTTCATTGACTGTTGGAGCAATAGGAGCGGTTCAACAAACAATATCGTTCATTCCCAACCTTGCATCACTGCAACGAGAAAATGAATTGCTCCGCAAAGTTAATGTGCGGCTTGCCGATGAGGTAAACCAATTACGCGAAGCGCGGCTTGAAATCATCCGTCTCCGTTCGATGATCGCGTTGAAAGAAACCTCCTCCATTAAACTTACTGCCGCACATATTGTCGGCAAAAACTTGAACCTGCTTCGTAATACAATAACATTAAACGTCGGATCGAACGACAGTATACTGATTGGAAATCCGGTGGTAACAGGAGAGGGATTAGTAGGACGTATCGTTGCTGTGAGCCCGCACTACTCGATAGCGCAAATAGTGTTGAATGTGGATTTCCGAGCCAGTGCAAAAGTGCAACGAAGCCGCGTTGACGGCATTATTGCCTGGGATGGAAAAGCGTTGATTTTAAAGGAAGTTGCTAAATCGCTCGATGTGAAAGAAGGAGATGCTATCATCACGTCAGAGTACAGCAATGCCTTTCCACCAGGAATCAAAATCGGTGTCGTGAGCAAAATTACAGATATTCCTAATTCACTGTTCAAACGGATCGAGGTCATTCCTTCTGTGAATTTCACAATGACAGAAGAAGTGTACGTCATGGATTTTGTACCAAGTATTGAGAGAATGGCGCTCGAGATGAGAAAGAAATAAAGTTACTTTACCGATTGAAACGCTTTACTTCATCCAGCACTTGTTTCATATCCGCCGGAAGTTCGCTATCAAATTTCATCACCTCTTTTGTCACCGGATGAATGAATCCCAATTTCTTGGCATGAAGCGCCTGACGAGGCATAAGCGCTAACAGATGACGTGCTTCGGCTTTTTTCTTTCCGGTTACACCGCCCACAGCAATTTCTCTTCCGCCATACGTTCCATCTCCAAACACTGGATGATGAATGTGTGCAAGATGTACACGTATTTGATGTGTACGTCCGGTATGAAGGTGCAAACGAAGAAGGGCAAGGTAATCGAACTGTTCAACGACCTCATATTCAGTTGCGGCGTGTTTGCCATCAGCAACAACAGCAACTTTTTTCCTATCGCTCTTGCTTCTGCCTAACGGTGCCTCAATGAGTCCTGATTGCTGTTTGAATTTTCCCCATGCAATGGCAACATATTCGCGTTCGGCGTATGCGGCATGCTTCTGACGTAAGGTTTTTGCCGCAAATTGTTTTGCCAGTTGTTGATGAGTGGTTTCATCTTTTGCTATAACCAACAAACCACTCGTCTCTTTATCAAGACGGTGAACAATCCCCGGACGAAACGTATTGAACTTTTCATCTTCCTTTGCATGAAGTTGCGACAGCGTACCAGAGTGGTGCATTAACGCATTGACCAGCGTACCGGAGTAATGTTTATAAGCCGGATGAGTTACCATGCCGGCAGGTTTGTTGACCACCATGAGATATTCATCTTCATAGATGATATCAAGGGGAATTGGCTCGGGTTTGATTTTAGGTGGTTCAGGACGATGAAGATGAACAGCAATCAGATCGTTGGGATGAAGCAGATAACTTGGTTTTACGATGTTGCCGTTGACGGTGATTTCTCCGCTTTTAATTGCTTCCTGCACTTTACTGCGTGTAGCATTTTCAACATGTGCAGTTACATACACATCCAGACGCACCTTTGATTGTCCTGCAGGAACGCGAAGTTCAAAATTGTTCTTCATGTGCTGGGTGCACGGTCAAGATGAACTTGATGATTCGGTCGCTTCAGTGTGGGATGAAGTTTCTGCGGCAACCTGCTCGTGTTCTTCTTTGACAAACGAGCGGTGGAATATCAGCATCATGAGCACACCAATGGTTACAGAAGCATCGGCAATGTTAAACACCCAAAACCGCTGTAAATGAAATCCTAAAAAATCAATGTTGAAGAAATCGACATCAATAAAATCCACAACTTTTCCATGGAACAATTCTCCTTCACCATACAGCACACCGTAAAATACACGATCAATAAGATTGCCGACGGCTCCGCCTAAAATACAGGCAAGGGAAAGACGAAAGATGAGATTCTCATTGCGCATCAGGTAAAGATACAGCAAAATGCCAATGCTGGCGATAATAGAGAACAGCGTGAGAAAAAATTTCCCCCCGATTTCTATGCCAAATGCCATGCCGGGGTTTTCAATAAAGGTAATGCGGAGGAAATCTCCAATGACAGGGATGGACGTTCCCAATGCCATTCCCTGCACAGTAATACCTAAGAATGGAATATCAATTCCCTTCACAAGAAACTTAGTGATCTGATCCGCAACTACGATGAATGCGGTTACGTACAACACTCTCACGCTGACTGATTCTCCTCGTTCAAATTAAAATTTTTGTTTCAGGTTTTTGCACTCTACACACATCTGAGCGTGAGGAACCGCTTCAAGCCGTTCTTTGGGAATCAGCGGACAGGTTTTGCAGAGATATTTCGGCTCATCGATACATTCGATGCAGAAACCGTATGTTCCTTTTTCAATGCGCCGCAGAGCATCATCAAGGTAGTTCAGAAATTTTCCCTCGCGCGATGCAAAGAGAAATGTTTTTTCCCGTTCCATTGCATCGGTGCCTTGTTCCATATGCATCGAGTAGGTGGAATTTTCACTGGCGTATTCCCCAGTGGTTACATCCATCATACTTTCTTTCAGGATAGCAAGCTCTTCAAGAATTTCTTTTCTTTTTTCAAGAATAATCTGCTTGAAGTGTTCAAGGTCCTTTGCGCTGTACCCTTTCAACACTTTTTTCTTCTGCGGTTTTACACTAACCTTTTTTGCCTTTGGCTTTACGCTTTTGGCAACACGTTCACTCCGCGCTTTCGTTTTTTTCGGTTTCTTTGTTGCAGCTACCTTTGCTTTTGCCATGGGAAGCCCCCTTACCTTGAAATTTTTTCAATGCTGATATCACACTGCTCGCCGTTGATATCTTCTGTGATTTTATTGTTGCTGTGAATACTCCCTCGAATCAATGTTACCGCCAACGTTTCCCGCTTAATATAGTCAGCCATTTGCTGTAAAGCATGATGTAAAATTTCACCACTGGAATAGGTGATAGTGATTCTGTCGGTTATTTCCAACCCAGAATCTTTGCGGAGATTTTGCACTCTGTTGACGAATTCGCGAGCAAAACCTTCGTTACGCAGTTCGGGAGTAATTTCGGTATCGAGCGCTACCATTACTGTGCCGTCAGTTTCTACCAGCCAACCTTTCAAATCTTCGTGGAGAATTTCCACATCTTCTTTCGATACCAAATAACGCATTCCGTTATCTGAAAATTCAAATGACCCTGTCTTTTGTAACTGCGTAATATCGGCAGAGGTCATTGCGCGGACTTTTGCGGCAACCTCCTGCACCTGCTTGCCAAATTTTTGACCAAGGGATCGGAAGTTCGGTTTCGCTTTTTTCTTCACAATGCCGGAATCGTCTGTTACGAACTCTATCTGCTTCACGTTAATTTCTTCAAGAATGACATCTTCCATCATCTTTACTTCTTGCTTGTGATGCTCGTCGTTAATGGGAAGAATGATTTTCTTCAACGGCTGGCGCACCTTCAAATTCGACTTCACGCGCATTGCCCGTACCAGACTGACGATGCGGATTGCATAATCCATTCTTTCTTCCAATTCTTTATCAATAACATCCTCTTCTACTTGCGGAAGATATGAAAGATGTACCGATGAAAATGGTTCTTTGTTGGTCGCCAAATTCAAGTTACGGTAGATTTCATCTGTAAGAAACGGGGCAATCGGTGCCGCCATTTTGCAGATAGTAATGAGACATTCATAGAGTGTTTGATACGCCGCAGTTTTGTCTTTTCCTTTTTCACTTTTCCAAAAACGACGTCTGTTGCGCCGCACGTACCAGTTAGAAAGATTGTCGAGCGTGAAATCTGCCACAGCGCGTGCCGCTTTGGTGATGTCATACTCTTCCATAAACTGCGTATAATTTTTCAGCAGTGTATTTAGCGATGAGATGATCCACCGATCAATCTCAGCGCGTTCATGTACCGGAATGCGCGGTTCGCTGTAATTGAATTGATCAATATTCGCATATAGCGCAAAGAATGAATAGGTATTCACCAGCGTGCTGAAAAATTTTCTCTGAACCTCAACAATACCCTCCTCATCAAACAACGTCGGACGCCATACGGGTGAATTCGAAACAAGGTACCATCGCGTTGCATCCGCCCCGTATTTACGAATTAGCATGAACGGATCGACAGTGTTCCCTTTCGATTTGGACATCTTCTGTCCGTTCTTATCGAGAATTAATTCATTGACGAGGACATTTTTATACGCTGGTTTGTTGAACAGAAACGTGCCAATCGAATGGAGCGTGTAGAACCATCCGCGCGTTTGGTCAATACCTTCTGAAATAAAATCTGCCGGGTAGGCATGTTCAAAAATGTGTTTGTTCTCAAACGGATAATGCCACTGTGCAAACGGCATGGCGCCTGAATCGAACCAGACATCAATCAATTCCGGCGTACGGCGAAGATATTTCCCGTCGCTCGTTTTAAATGCCAGCCGATCAACGATCGGTTTGTGAGGATCGAATGTTTTCAGATCGTCAGCAGAGAACATTTTACCGGTTGGTGTTCCGTTGTCATCCAACCATTCAGCGCCAATTAATTCTTCAAAACTGCCGATACACTTTTGTGTTTGTCCATCCTCACTCATCCAAATTGGCAGTGGCGTTCCCCAGTAACGGTCGCGCGAAAGCGCCCAATCTTTATTTTCCTCCAACCAGTTACCAAATCGTCCCTCACCAACTTCTTTTGGTATCCAGTTGATCTGCTTGTTCAATTCAATCATCTTCTGTGCATAAGCAGTGGTGCAGATGTACCACGAATCGCGCGCATAGTACAACAACGGTGACGAACAACGCCAACAATGAGGATAACTGTGAAGATATGCTTCTTTTTTGTAGAGAATATTACGTGTCTTTAAATTCTGTATGATGTCGGCATCGGCATCCTTCACAAATTTCCCTTTGAAATCTGTCACCGCATCTTCAAACTCACCGGATTTGTTTACCGGATGAATTGTGGGAAGACCATACTTGCGGCAGGTTTGGTAGTCATCTTCACCATATGCCGGAGCCATGTGGACAATGCCAGAACCATCTTCGGTGGTAACAAAATCTCCCGCAACAACGTACCATCCTTTTTCTTTTACCTGATGATAGTTGAAGAGTCGCTCGTATTCGAGACCGAATAAGTCTTTTCCCTTATATTCCGCAATGATAGAATATTTCTCTTTAAGCACTTCAAGCCGCGCTTTTGCAAGAATCAACTGTTCACCCGTCGGTCTTTTTTCTTCTCCTTCGCCATGCAGAAGTTCCACCTTCACATAGTCAATGTCGGGATGAACGGCAAGGGCAACATTTGAAATCAATGTCCACGGCGTTGTTGTCCACACAAGAAAATATGTGTGCGGTTCGTTTGTTAGTTTCATCTTCACATACACACTTGGATCTTTTACTTCTTTGTAGCCAAGTGCAACTTCGTGGGATGAGAGGGGTGTTTCGCACCGCGGGCAGTACGGTTGAATCTTGTAGCCGCGGTAAATCATACCGGCATCGAAGTACTGTTTCAACGCCCACCAGATGGATTCGATGTAGTTGTTGTGAAACGTTACGTATGGATCGTTTAAATCAACCCAATATCCCATCTCACGAGTCATCTGTTCCCATTCTGCTTTGTATTTCCAGACCGATTCACGGCAGGCAGCGTTAAATTTCTCGACACCGTAGTCAACGATGTCGTCTTTATGCTTAATCCCGATTTGTTTTTCAACTTCAATCTCTACGGGAAGCCCGTGTGTATCCCACCCTGCTTTACGGTGTACCTGAAATCCCCTCATTGTCTTGTAGCGGCAAAAGGCATCTTTTAAGGCACGCGCCATCACGTGGTGAATTCCCGGTTTACCATTCGCTGTCGGTGGACCTTCGTAAAAAGTAAATTGAGGTTTCCCTTCGCGTGAAGAAATGCTTTGCTCGAAGATGTGGTTTTCTTCCCAGTACTTTAGATTTTCTTTTTCAACATCTGAATATTGTATTTTATCGGTAAGTTCTTTAAACATACTACAATCTCGTTACTACTTCCTTCATTATTGCTGTAAGTTTTGGTTCGGCTTGATTAGCAACGGCAATTACTTCCTGCAACGATACCGGTTTCAGTGCATCAGGAAAACATTCATCAGTAATGATGGAAAAACCAAGCACCCGCATTGATTGATGAACTGCTACGATCACTTCCGGTACGGTGGACATGCCAACTGCATCGCCGCCGATAGTGCGCAAGAAACGATACTCGGCGCGTGTTTCCAGCGTGGGTCCGGTCATTGCCACAAATACCCCTTTCTGCAAACGAATTTTCAAATCGAGCGCAACACGCTCTGCAAGGGTAATCAATTCTTTCGTGTACGGCTCAGACATATCAGGAAATCGCGGACCGAGTTGCTCATCATTCGGTCCGATGAGCGGATTATCACCCAGCAAATTGATGTGATCAACAATCAGCATGATATCCCCTTTGGTAAAAAGCGGATTCATGCCTCCGGCTGCATTGGAAATCAGAAGCGTGTGCACACCCAAGTGTTTCATTACACGAACGGGAAATGTTACTTGTTGTAACGAATATCCTTCGTAGTAATGGAATCTTCCTTGCATTGCCACAATTTTTTTTCCACCAAGACTCCCAAAAATCAGTTTACCGTGATGCGATTCTACGGTAGAAATGGGAAAATGCGGAATATTGCCGTAGTCAACAACTGTTTCAGTTTCTATTTCTTTAACCAAGCCGCCAAGTCCGGTGCCAAGAATAATTCCGACTGTTGGCGTGAGTTGCGTTTTGGTACGAAGAAACGCAACAGCATCATGAATCTGTGTTTTCAGTTCTGACATTATAATTTCTTTAATACTTCATCTATGTGAAAATTCTCTTTTCCTGTTCCTTGTGACACAGTACCTGACTGTGCATCATCGTCTGCTTCTAACCCTCGGATAAGTTCTATTTCAGAATTCAACAACACCTTTAAGCGACTGATGAGTACTTCTTTTTTTGCTTTCAAATTTGCCAGTTCTTCCTTGGCTTTCATCACTTCCATTCGCCCATGATCAATAATTTGGCTTGCTTTCAACTCTGCTTCCTGAATAATCAATTCTCCCTCTTTCCGGGCATTTTCAATTGAACGAGCGCTGGTTTCCTGTGCTTGCATGAGGATCTGCTGTAAATCCCGCTCCTTCTGTTTAAAGTCACGCAATTGAATCTCCATCTCAATGAACTGTTCTTTCAGTTCTTTCATCTGTTTCATCATGTCGGAAAATTCATTCGAGAGGGTATCGAGAAATGCATCAACTTCAATCGGATCGTATCCTCTCAATACTTTTTTGAATTCCTGTTTTTTAATGTCCAGCGGAGTAATCTTCATAGTTCCTCCTATTGTTGTGTTCGTGACCCAAAAATGGCGGTACCGATGCGAATCATCGTTGCCCCTTCTTCAATTGCAATGTCATAATCGTGTGTCATTCCCATCGAAAGAATAGTCATTGGCTCTCGGAGAACGTTGCCGGCATTTGCCTGGTCAAAAATCTCTTTTAATGTCTTAAATGCCTTCCGGGATTGGTCTTTGTCTTCTGTAAAAGGACCAATGGTCATCAATCCTTTCAGCCGAACGTTTGGAAGATTACTGATCCTTTTCAAAAGATCCATCACTACAGACGGTTTCACTCCAAATTTCGTCGCTTCTTCCGATGTATTTATTTCTACCAACACATCAACAATACGGTTGCAATTCGCCGCACGCTTCTGAATTTCTTGTGCAATACTCTCGCTATCGACAGAATGAATTAAATGAATCCATTCCACAATATACTTTACTTTGTTCGACTGCAGGTGACCGATAAGATGCCAGCGAATCGGCTTTTCTGCCAGGGCGTTTCTTTTTGCAACAAGTTCCTGAACGTAATTCTCACCAAAATCTAGTTGCCCTGCAGACAAGGCTTCGGCAATGTTATCAATCCCAAAGGTTTTACTAACAGCAACCAATTCAACCGATTGCGGGTCTCTTCCAATCCGAAAACATGTCCTTGCTACATTTTCTCTAATATTTTTAATGTTTTCGGCAATCATTGTTCAAGGTTAAGTAGAAATATAAATCTTTATCACGCTAAAAACAATAAAACCAAAATAAATCAGGTCTATTTGGAAACTCTCCATCGCTAAAATTCCGATAATTTTAGGGCTATGAAAATAAAAAATCCCCCGTCTATACAGCCATACAAACAGACGAGGGATCAGGAGGTAGATATATGAGGTTATTGGGTGGTTGTTACACTTTTTTCTTTACCTTTTTAGAGTATTTGCGACCGACATCCGAACGGATAGTTAACACAGGGCAAGGGGCACAACGGACAACTTTTTCGGCTATACTCCCCAACACCGCATGTTGTATTCCTGTTCTACCATGGGTATTCATAACAATCATATCTACCTTGTTCTTTGCAGCAAAGTCAATAATCATTCGTGAGGCATTCCCTTCGACCATTACCACCTTTGCCTTTTTTCTGAATGACGGTGGAAGTTTTTCTACATACTTATCAAGACGACGGCGTTCTTGTTTTAACAGCTCTTCACGAAAAGCATTGAACGTTACATTAGCATTATAATACGGCAGAAGTGGAGGCGTGTCGACGCAGTATAGTAAGGTGATGGATATTTTTTCTTTTGCTGCAATCCATTCGGCATACTCTGCAGCAGAACGAGATTTATGTGATAAGTCAGTCGTTACAAGTATATGCTTAATCGGAACCATGACAACTCTTCCTCTCTCGTTGTATGCCGGTGGAACTTTGCATACGCTGTAATGCCTCAATAGATTTGTTCACTTTCGCGTACATCTCCATTACGGTTTCTCGAAGTTTTGTAATATCCAACGGATAGTTTGGATGTTCTTCATAAAAACGAAGAACACGCTCCACCTCCATCGCAAGGGCACTGAGCGACTGCTGCTCAGCAATAATTGCATCAATATCTGATGGATGTATTTTTACTTCGTTAGGCACTTATAATCCTCCAAACCGTTGGTACGCTTCTTTCTCCAGTTCTTCGCGAAATGAGGGATGTGCAATATTAATTAATGCTGCAGCACGCTGACGTAAATTTTTCCCAAATAATGATGCTACACCAAACTCCGTTACAACGTACCGCACGTCGCCGCGTGTCGTAACAACACCCGCTCCATGTTTTAAGTACGGCGTGATGCGCGAAACCGTTCCATTCTTTGCCGTTGAAGGCAAAGCAATAATTGATTTACCACCCTTGGACGCATTGGAGCCGCGAACAAAATCCAACTGGCCGCCAAAACCACTGTAGATTTGCGGACCGACCGAATCTGCACATACCTGACCTGTAATGTCAATTTCAATTGCAGAATTGATTGATACCATTTTCTCATTCTGCGCAATATGAAATGGATTATTTGTATAGTTCGACGGTAAAAATTCAAACATCGGATTGTCGTTGACAAACTCATACAATCGCTTCGTGCCAAGCACAAATGTTGCCACCGCTTTTTTGGGATGAAAATTTTTTGCCGCGTTCGTCACAATCCCTTTTTCAATAGCCCTCAGAACACCATCAGAAACCATTTCGGTATGAATACCCAAATCACGTTTTCCTTCCAATTCAGAAAGAACAGCGTTCGGAATTCCCCCTATACCCAATTGCATGGTAGAGCCATCTTCAATCAGTGGGGCAATGTACTGAGCAATACGGCGTTCCACATCAGTAAATTCTGGGATTTCCAGTTCAATTAGCGGTTGCGGGTGTTCTACAATAAAATCAACATCAGAAACATGAATGAAGGTATCGCCGTGCGTGCGGGGCATATGCTCATTAACCTGCACTATCACTTTTTTCCCGTACTCCACCGCCGCTTTCGATGCCGCACATTCAACCCCCAAACTCATAAAACCATAATCATCCGGCGGAGACACCATCACAAAAACCACATCCATCGGAATTGCGCCAGAGGCAATCACCAGTGGAATTTCGAACAAAAATATCGGAATATAATCCGCACGACCTTTCATTACCGCATCGCGCTCCGCTTGTCCTACAAAGAATGCGGCATGTTGAATGTGTCCCTTGAAACTATCGTCGGCAAGAGGATCTTCGCCCAGTAACAGTAAATGGTAGAGCGAAACGTTGTTAAGAACTTCTTTTCGCTTTGCCAATACTTTAAGAAAATCCGTCGGTGATGCGGCGTTTCCACTGAGAAACACATTATCTCCCGAGGTCACCAGTGATGCAGCTTGCTCCATTGAGATACATTTTGAGGCATACTCGTTTGAATAGTTGATCCGCGGATAAGCGCTTAATGTATGTGTTCTATATGCACGACGCATAGTCTCTCTTTCTTAAAAACACTGATTGAATAAAAAATTATTGTATACCTGCACCAGAATTTTTTCGGTAGCAATATCTTTCTATTTATGCTACTCAGTTACTTGTTGGCATTCACCAACTGGAATCTGAACTTGATTGCCACCCACACCTTCACGGGTCCGGCATTCATAATTGCGGGGGTAAACTGGTACTTCATTGCTGCTGCAATTGCAGCGTCATTAAAAATTCCCGCTGCATCTTCTTTCACCACTACTGCTTTCTTCGGTTTTCCATCTTTATCCACCAAAATATTTACCCACACAGTACCTTCTACTCCTGCACGCCGCGCTATATCAGGATATTCCGGCTGGACAGAGCGAACAATTTGCGGCGGCTTTTCTACCGGAATGAAATCAGTCATTCCCGGATCATCTTCCAACTTCGTATCATCCGAAATTTGTATTTCACCACCACCGCCTTCTCCTGTTTCGTCAGCAAGCGCCGGACTTACAATCTGACTCATTTCGGTTTGCGTGGCAATTGTCTGCTCAGGATTAATTTCTGCATCAGGTACCGGAACTGGCATGCCAACACTTGGCTTAGCAAACTTTGCAACACCAACAACCGGTGCGCTCATAGAATTTGTAATCGAAGGTGGTGGTCCCAAATCGCTATACTTGAGAATGCGCACTTTCACCACCGGCGCTTCTTCTTCCAAACTTTGGTAGTATTCAATTCCGTAATAAGCGCCAATGAGAATAATATGAAAGAGCGCTGAAACAACGAGTCCACGCTCAAGATTGATTCGTAGTGCCGCACGAAGTTCTTTACGTGCTTCGTCAACCGAATAGACAAGCGACTGTACCACACTTGCCTGACTACGGTGAAAGCCGGGGAAATGAAACCCCCTTGTCTTAAAAGAAATAGGATGTCCCATCGGTACCTCCTTTTTTCTTTTTAAACAAGAAAATGAGCAAAGAATGTGCCGCTGGAATTTGAGGAAAAAACTAATGAAATGAATTATTTACGGGAGGCCTTTTCCGTTTTTTGCGAAAAGCAAATACGGATTCGCAGGTGTGAAAATGAAAAGGCATGTGCACGCTTCGCATAACAAAGATTATGTGCGGCTAAACCATATCTACCAACTGCTTGGAAAACAAATTACTTCATCACTAACATTTTCTTCCGGTAATACTTCTGCTCTCCTTTCTCATTCTTCCAGGTAAGTTGATAAATATACATTCCGCTTGATGCGGTCATGGCGTTCCAGTTCACTTCATGATACCCGGCTTCCTTCACTCCTTCGTCTATCGTCGCTACTTCTCTACCAATCGCATCAAATACTTTTAATGTGATGTTGCTGGCTGTTGGCAATTGGTAGCCAATGGTTGTTGTGGGATTAAATGGATTGGGATAGTTTTGAAATAGTTCAAATTCTGCCGGCGGTGAGACTTGTAGTGATAATGTTTTTATCCACTTCTGTCCATCTGAATTTGAGATGGTAAATATCATTTGCTCTGGCTTATTGACCGGTGCAGATTTATCCACCGAGAATGTAAACTGCGCCACATGTGTTTCGCCGTCTTTGATATTTTCAATTTTATATTTGTTATTACTCATGCGCAGCCATTGCGGCGTGCTGGTTATTTCTACCACTACATTTGTTGCGGCTACTGTTGATGTGTTGGCAATGGATAGTTCTATGGCGTTATTGCGCGATGCAAAGGGAACAGAGTGTTGTGCTATTGTAAAATTAAAAATGAAAAAGATAAAAGTAAGTAGTTGTATTGATTTCATTACTCTTTTCCTCCTTTCTTTCTATTCTTTTCCGGCAAGCGCTCTATCAAATACTCTGTGTTGTATTTCAACAGTGCATACGCTTCGCTGGTCATAGTTATTTCACGTTCATGTTTCTTTCTCTCTGCTTCTTCGCTCTTCTTGTATATCCTTTCTACTTTTTTCACCAGTTTTTCTAACTCTTTTCGCGCTTTGACGGAATCTCCCTTCATCAATTCTTTCTTGGCTTTCTCGATGCGCTTTTCGATGTTTCTGGCGATGCCGTCATTGGGTTGTTCGTCTTCATCGCAGTCATCGTCTCGTGTTGTTTTGAGCCAGCCCAGTTGCACGGATTGGCGGGTGTAGGAAAGAAGGGTGTCGCACCAAACTGTTGCAACAAAATTAATTGGCGGAGCGGTGGGACCGATTGTCCAGCCGTAATAATTTACTGTATTTCTGATGGAATCTTCTTTTTCGAAGTTCCATGGTATCTGCATCGAATCATCTATACCGGGGAAAAATTCTGTTTCATCAAACCAAGGTTTAACTGTTAGCCTCCGGACCCCAGGTAAACCCTTACTAGTGAGTTCAATCTCCGATAAAGTATCTCCAGGTTTAACAAATTGAATCGTGCTTATACTAATTGTCAAACGTTCAGTAATGGCAGCATCCCAACTCTTATTCAGCAATTTGGCGGCACTAACTGGAATCACTTTATCTCCGAAATCATGAAAGTCATCACGAAATTCCCGTTCAATATATGGCCGAGCAAAACGAAGCCCCACAGTATCAAGTGTTTCGCTCTGGACACTTTTTGAGATATCGATTTCTATTTTGCAAATTTCGCCCCTATTAGTGATATCATTAGTTGCTGAATAGATAAAAACGTAAATATTTGTTTTTGGTTGGTGGATTACCGTGCACTTAAAATGGATATTGCGTAGGAACGGGTAATCAGTGCTTAACGTATCCGCTGCATAATTGCGGGAAGAGAAAGACACTAAAATTAACAGAAAAGAAAAAATTATCTTTTTCATTGCTGTCCTCATATTAATATCGAAGCTCGAAGTGAACAGGTCGTTCATTTTCAGGGCTTAAGCCATAATCATCAAAAATATTTTTTAACTTTATTCCAATAGCAGTCCATTTTCCATATCTGCTGCCATCATCAATTTTTATTCTGTTGCTGGGATCATTAATATCCACGCTTGTTCCCTTGCGGTGATAAAGATGAGCTTGACTGTTTCTGGAGTCCCACTTCCCGCTTACATCAAATCTCCCTCCAAAAATGAGACTCATATCGTTTAAACTCAGAACAAATGGACTCTCAAGTGTATCCATTGACCAATTATAGAATTTCCGTATTGCCTTTTGGAGATTGTTCGACATACTTTGACTACACCAATTATTATCTGCATGTCGTGTTGCTCCTGTGGCAGACTGCGCAAACGTCCACCGACCATTTGAGACAACATTTCTAAAGTTTATCAACCCCTCTACCTTCTCCACCACTGTTACCGAATCCTTGAAGAACTTTGCTTTCTGCGGATCCCTCGACTGCAGGTAAATCCTCATACTATCACCAAAGATGGATGCATTATAAGTCACTTCAAACTTGCCGTTGGCATTGGTTACATCATCTAACGGCCGTCGGTGCTCACTCTTTCCTTCGGCGACAAAATACCCATAGTTGTCGTTGTTATCTGTTTGTCTCACTGTTCTCGTATCGCCATGGTCGTGTCCGCCTGTTTGCTCCACATAATTTGTCCACAATCGGAACGGATGATTCGGCACTGCCGCCTTATTACGTGTCATTTGTACTTCAAAAGTCTTTTTTCGCAACTTCGTCATATTTGTATCGGCATCTTCCGTTGGTATGGAAGGACGAACTTCACGCGGCGGTTCCATCACTATCTTCAGTGTTTGCTCCACCACGGGAATTCTTGCTTCCCCTGCTTTTGATGGGTCGCTTTCTAACTCTGCTTTCACATTGCACAAAACAGGATCGACTGGATTCTTCTTGACTGCGGCAAATTGAATCTCTCCTGCTTTGGCATCAGCATACGGTATATGTTCCAACTTCACCGGAGTTGTTTTAAGCGTATCACCGTCCTGATCGATGAATGTTCCGTATTCTGCGTTCGTCGTTACTGTGAACGTCACCAACTTATCGGCAGCAAGTTCTATATTCTGATTATTCACGTCCTTCGCCTGAACGAAAATCTTTGCCGACTCGGTGAAGGCAACGGTGTCTTGTTCACATGTAATTTCGAAATGGTCTACCAGGTTTTTCTTAAACGTCACCCTTCTGGTTGCCGTCTGTTCGCCGCCGCACGGCCGTGTTGCGGTGGCGGTCACCGTAACCGTCGTTTCAGCGCTTGCCGATGTCATATACTCTGCCGCTGAGATGATATTCGATGGTCTCCACGTTACCACGGCATCGGGAGGCGTATGTCTTTCTTGCAAGATCATCGTCGGAAGATATGTATCGCTCACAACAATGGTGGTATCTTCACTCGGAAAGGTAATACTTATTGTCGGAGGAGTCACCGGCGCAACGCGAAAATGAATATATCCGAACACGATATCCGCAGGAACATAATAGACCGGATCGTAATGCAAGATCACTTCCAGCGTTTTAACGTCAAACCGGTGTGTAGTAGTAGGACGAATCTCAACCGTCGGATACGATACGACTGTGCCGCTGGCATTTGCCCCTTCACTATAGGTAATATTGACTTGCGCATCAAGATTGGAAACCGGACCAATCGGATATGTAGAATTATCAAACAGTCCGAAAACGCCGCAATTGAACACCGATGTGCAATATACTAACGTATCTATTCGCACCGGCGTAATGAAGATGATTCTCGGCCGAGGCGTTTTTACTGCTGTAGCATTGAGTTCATAGATGATATTGTAACAGGTTTGGGGAGGTGACGAAAAAGTAGTGCTTCTTTCCATCGGAGAACGTGGCGCTATCGCCACCGTATCTTTGATTACCACTTGAGAAAACAGCGTGTGTGAACTAAGAAGTAACAAGAAGGAAAAATAAATTATTGCACGGCGGTTAAATCTGTATGTATATGTATGTATTGCATACGTCTGTATCCTTCAACAAAAACGATAACTGACTGACAGATGTTGCAACGCGTCCGGGGAAAATAATAAAGAATGGTTTTCGATGTGTCAAGGGTAAAATTGGAAGAGTGATGGATACTACTGAAATGTTTTTGTCAAAAACGCAAACGCCCTTTTTGGGAGGGCGTTTGATATGACTTAAAACTCCGGTTCCATTTCCCACTTTTCCGGCGAGCGCCAGAGTTGTGACAGAAGCATTTCGCGCATTAAGATAAATTCTTTCGGTAACTTATCGTACAATTTAATGAAGAGTTCTTCATGTAACAGAATTTCATTCTTCCACAATTCGCGGTCAACAGACATCAATTCGTAAAATTGTTCCTGCGAAATATCATGCCATCCTTTCCACGCCATATCCTCATACCGCGGCATCCATCCAAGCGGCGATTCGATGGCAAATGCTTCACCATGCACACGGTCAACAATCCATTTCAACACACGCATATTTTCTCCGAAGCCGGGCCAGAGAAAATTACCATCAGCGTCTTTGCGAAACCAGTTCACATTAAAAATGCGCGGTGGATTATAAATTGATCTACCGATTTGCAACCAATGGTTAAAGTAATCCGCCATGTGGTAGCCGCAGAACGGCAACATCGCCATCGGATCGCGACGGACTTCTCCTGTTGCGCCTGCCGCAGCAGCAGTTGTTTCCGAACCCATTGTTGCTGCCATATACACACCAAAATTCCAATTGAACGCTTGCATCACCAACGGCACGGTATTGCTTCGTCTGCCCCCGAAGATAAATGCACTAATTGGAACACCTTGAGGATTTTCCCAATCTTTATCAATACTCGGACATTGGCTTGCGGGAGCAGTAAAGCGCGCATTCGGATGTGCGGCTTTTCGTCCGCAATCCGGCGTCCATTCTTTCCCCTGCCAATCGATTAACTTTGCCGGCGGTTCTTTTGTCATTCCTTCCCACCATACATCACCATCTTCTGTCATTGCAACATTAGTAAAGATGGTATTTTTCGCTATCGTCGCCATAGCATTCGGATTTGTTTTTTCGGAAGTACCCGGCGCCACACCGAAAAACCCTGCTTCGGGATTGATGGCATACAATTTCCCATCGGGACCTGGTTTAATCCACGCTATGTCATCCCCAACTGTTGTTACCTTCCAGTCCTTAAACGCCTTTGGTGGAATAAGCATTGCAAAGTTCGTCTTCCCGCACGCGCTTGGAAACGCTGCGGCAACATACGTCTTTTGTCCCTGTGGTGACTCGACACCAAGAATCAACATATGTTCGGCAAGCCAACCTTCATCTCGTGCCATAACCGACGCAATGCGAAGAGCAAAACATTTTTTTCCAAGCAGTGCATTACCACCGTAGCCACTGCCGTACGACCAAATGCTTCGCTCTTCCGGAAAATGCACAATATATTTGTGTTCCTTGTTGCAGGGCCATGGCACATCTTTTTGTCCTGGCGCCAACGGCATTCCCACGGAGTGAACGCACGGAACAAACTCACCATCTTCACCCAAAATGTCGAAAACTCTTTTACCCATGCGAGTCATAATGCGCATATTGACAACCACATAAGGCGAATCAGTGATTTCAATACCAATGTGGGCAATTTTTGAACCAAGCGGTCCCATGCTGAATGGAATAACATACATTGTTCTACCCCTCATGCATCCATCAAACAATGCGTTCAGCGTTTGTTTCATCTCTTTCGGATCAACCCAGTTGTTCGTCGGTCCTGCATCGCTACGGCGTTTGCTGCAGATAAACGTCCGGTCTTCAACACGTGCTACATCAGATGGGTCGGAAAGGGCAAGGTAACTGTTGGGACGTTTGTCAGGATTTAACCTTTTGAACGTTCCTGATTTCACCATTTCATTACACAGGCGGTCGTACTCTTCCTGTGAACCATCACACCAGTACACAGATTCAGGCTTTGTCAATTCCGCAATTTCTTTTACCCACTCTTTTACTCGTTGATGTTTAACGTAGGAAGGAAATTCCATAATCTACCTTTGTCGGTCTAGCATAATGAAAGAAAATAGTGAAATAAAAAAAAATTCTAACCATTTAATGTTGCCAGAAAAAAGTTGGCAACCTTCTTTGTAAGTTACTTATGTTTTAACGGAATATGCAATTCTTCCATTTTCCGATAGAGTGTCGAAAGACTCAATCCAAGTTCTGCGGCTACTTTTTCTTTGTCGGAATTAGCGTCGCGCAGTTTTGCTTCAATGAATTGGCGCTCGAAATTACGAACAGCATCTTTCAATGTCAACGTGTTTGCTGGTGCCGATGGTGTTGATGTATCTACCAATCGCTGAATGTCTTCCGGAAGGTGAACAACATCAATGTATTCTGCATCGCAGAAAATCATCGCGCGTTCCACCACGTTTTGCAGTTCGCGTACTTGTCCTTTCCAGTGATGACGGATGAGTGCATTCATCGCCTGATTAGTAATTCCTTTGATGTTTTTCCCCATCTCTGTCCGCAGATCGGCGATAAAGCTGTTTACCAATAGCGGAATATCATCAATTCGCTCTTTCAATTCCGGCAGATGAATTTCAACAACATTCAGGCGGTAGTATAAATCCTCACGGAATTTTCCTTTAGCAATTTCTTCTTTTAAATTTCTGTTGGTAGCGGCAATAATACGCACATCAATCGAGATAGGATCGTTACTGCCAACAGGGTATATTTCGCGCTGTTCAAGTGCACGCAACAATTTCACCTGCATTTGAAAGGGCATCTCACTGATCTCATCGAGAAATAACGTTCCGCCGTGAGCAACTTTAAATACTCCATCTTTGTCGCTCACTGCGCCGGTAAACGATCCCTTTTTATGACCAAATAATTCACTCTCAAACAGTGTCTCAACAATAGCACCGCAGTTGATAGCGACAAACCGTTTGTTTTTTCTGTTGCTGTGGAAATGAATGGCGCGCGCAACAAGTTCTTTGCCTGTTCCACTAGTTCCCGTAATCAGCACGGTGCCATCACTGGCGGATACTTTTTCAATCGTTGAAAAAACGCGCCGCATTGCTTCGCTTTTGCCGATGATGTTATGAAAATCATACTTGCGATTGATTTCTTGCTTGAGGAGAGTGTTTTCCAACACCACATTGCGGTGTTCGAATAATTTTTTTACACGAAAAAGCAAATCATCGAATTCAATCGGTTTGAGAATGTAGTCGTACGCCCCCTTGCGCAGTGCGCCAACCGCCGTTTCTACCGATGCATAGGCGGTAATAATAATAACAAATGTTTGTGGCGAACGCTGTGTAATTTTCTCCAGCAACTCTACACCGCGCATCACCGGCATTTCGATATCGGTGATGACAAGGTCGTACGAAGTCGATGAGATTTTCTCGAGCGCAACACCACCGTTTTCGGCTTTATCTACTTTGTATCCTTCTTTTTCGAGAATCATTGCAATTGATTCGCGAATGATTTCTTCGTCATCAACAACCAAAATTCGTTCAGCCATTTCGTGCACCTTTCGTCGGTAATGTAACTTTAAATGTTGTTCCTTTGCCAAGTTCACTTTCCACGTGAATATCACCGCCAAAACTCTTGATGATACCGAGACTCACCCACAACCCAAGCCCAGTCCCTTTTCCTGCTTCCTTTGTAGTGAAGAAAGGATCGAAAATTTTTGTGAGGTGTTCTTCCGCAATACCGCTACCGGTATCACTCATTGTAATTTCAATCATATCACCTTTTAATGCTGTTGAAACGGAAATTGTGCCGGCTTTCCCTTCACAGGCATCAACGGCATTCATGAGAATATTAAGAAACACCTGCACCAGTTGATCGGAAACGACTGCAACACGTGGGAGATTCTCGCTTAATTCAGAAACAAATTTCAATGAACGGACTTTCTTGCCATACTGCACAATGTTCAACGCTTCCTTCACCACTGCGTTCACGTCAACATCCTGCACCACATGTGGGGAAGGACGAGAAAAGTCGACCAACTCTCTAATAATTTTTGTGATCCGGTTGATTTGGTTTTTCACCAGTTCCAATTTGTCTTTGATAAATTCGTCGTTAGTCGAACGCTGTAAAATTTGCACCAGCGATGAAATGGAGGTAAGCGGATTGCCAACTTCATGTGCAATACCGGCGGCAAGTGTACCGAATGTTTCCATCTTTTGCGCACGAAGCAACTGCTGTTCGAGCATTTTCTGTTCTGTAATGTCGCGGTGGGCGCCAAGAAATCCGATCACCTTTTTGTTTTCATCAATAATAGGAGAAATTACCAGTTCGGTGTGAAACAGTTCTCCGTTCTTCCGCCGATTTTGTATTTGTCCAACCCACTGTTCACCGGCAAGAATTTTAGCCCACACCCGTCGCCAAAATTCTTTTGTCTGTTTGCCGCTACTGAGGATGTTTGGATTTTTACCAATAAGTTCTTCTTTCGTGTAACCGCTGATTTTGATGTACGCCGGGTTTGCGTAGATAATTTTTCCTTCCGTATTCGTAATTTGAATCGGATTAACCGTGCGGTGAATGACTTCGGAAAAGCGGAGCAAGTCAAGTTCTTTGTCGTGCAGTTCAGTAATATCTCGAACAACAACTAAAAACTTTGGGCCGGCATTTAACTGAAGTGGCGAAACGGTAACTTCGGTGTAAAAATGTTCCTGTGGTGTAAGGTAGAATTCTGAACGGAAGGTTTTAAGATGCTGTTGCAATGCTTTCTTCAACGCCTGATTTCCTTCGTCATCAAAACACTCCGAAAGTAACAGATGGTTAAATCCTTTTTCCCGCGCTTTGTTGTTGTAATCAAATACTTTTGTCTGTTCGTCAACAACAAAAGCAAAGTCATTCAGGCAACAAAAGATTTCTTTATACAATGATTCGGAAGACACTCTTTCCTGCATTCTTATTTTTGAGAAAAATACGATTATTTTATGAAACAAAAAAGTCTGCTTTTCAGGCAGACTTCCAAATTTTTTTAGAGACGAATTTACAAGTATTCTGATGCTTTTCCCAAATCTTCAAATGCTTAATTTTTTTCACCAAAATATAGTTCGCCGTTACCCTCTATACACTAGTGACCTCATCGACACCGAACTCATATCAAACATTGTATTGAAAAATTCCGGATACTCGTTGTTGTTTTTTAGTCCTAAAATGTATAGTAGCGGTAAAAAGTGATCATACGTCGGGTGGGCAAGTTTTGCCAGCGAACCTAATTTTTGGAACTCTATGATAGAGTAACGATCTCCATTTTCCAACCATGCCGAAATTTTCGCATCGAACTCAAGCGCCCAGTCGTACGGTTTATTTTTATAGAAATCAATTGCCTGCAGATTGTGCACAATGTTGCCACTGCCTATCACCATAACACCTTTACGCCGCAACGACTTTAACTCCTGTGCAAGTTCATAATGGTAGTTCATCGGCTGGCTGTAATCAATACTTAACTGATACACCGGAATATCTGCTTTCGGAAACATCTGCTTCAACACACTCCATGTTCCGTGATCAAATCCCCAATTGTCATCCAGAGAGATGTGATGTTTCACAGCCAGTTGCTGTGTTTCTTTGGCTAATTGCGGTGCACCGGGCGCAGGATATTGCTGTTCATACAACTCACGCGGAAATCCACCAAAATCGTGTATAGTTTCCGGCTGCTCGACGGAAAGAACTTTTGTTCCACGCGTTAGCCAGTGAGCTGAGATTGAAAGAATCGCTTGCGGTGTGGGTAGCCGCATTCCTATTTCTTTCCATGCCCGGCTGAAGACATTGTCTTCAATAGCATTCATTGGATTGCCATGGCCGACAAACAACAGTGGCATTGTTTCGCTCTGTTTGTGTTCATCGGTGATATTTTTCAATGCAGATATTTTCATACAACCTTTCGCGCTGGACATTCATGATGCAGATGTTTCTTTAGTTTAATGACACTGCCGGAAACGTTAAGCCCGCCATTTCGTGGAACATCAATTCGCGAAACGATGTGTACGTGAAGAATTTATCCATCGGCTGCTGAGATAAAATTTCTTTTGCTTCGACAATATCTTTTGCCGTTACGACGATCCACAATTTCATTCTGTCTGCCGAAAGTGTATAGCTAAGCAGTTTCCGTTGAGACATCAATTCTGCAATTTTCATCCGTTGCGCAGGAATGAGTTGAAAGAATTCCTGCGAAGGCGAATACGGAAGCTGCACTTCCACCATGTATGTTGTCATTTATTCTCCTATTCCTCTATGTGAATTTCTGTTAAGAGTAACACTGAAGGTCGAGCAAACGTTACCGCAATACGCTCCGCAGGATGAATCGAAGCTGCATCGCTCTTGTGAAGAATTTGATTTCCGACCGTTACAATTCCTTCAACAACAAACAGAAAGAGCCCCGTTTGCTGACTGCTCACATCATAAATAATCTGCTTCCCCTCATCGAATTTCCCGAGCAACACGGCAACATATTGTTTTACCGATAGTGTAGAAGGGTCTACATGTGGTGAAATTAACGTCACAAATGAATTTCGATGCGCTTCAAGATCGAACAAAGCTTTTGTTTGAATGGGATTCGAATTTAGCATTCTGGGAAGAAAACCAATTTGTATCTTTTCGAGCACTCCTTGTTCTGTAGCATTAAACTCCGAACGGTAGATTCCTTTTCCCGCCGAAATTACCTGTATTGTCTGCTGCGGGTATGTTGCAATGCAACCGGTGCTATCTTGAAATCCTGCCCTCCCTTTTAAGATAATATCCACCAATTCTACATTTCGCAATAAACGCATGCCGGTATTCGAATATCCAGGATGAAACGTCATCTGTGTACATTGCACAAGACTGCCAAAGCCTAGCGTTTTTTCATCATCACCTCCAAAAAATATTTCTGACGTGATACCCCAACTATGTGAGGTAATTTGTCGTTCCTGCGCACGGTACATTATGATATGGTTCATACTGCTGAAACCAAGGTAATCAGAAAATATTTAATTGTATAAATAGTTGCATCGCTAAATTTATCTTTACTGTGGTGATGACTTCTCAACTTTGAAAACCTACGTCGTGTTAGTGTACACTGCACAAGTAACAGGGAAATGAACACATATCGTTCCAGATCATATATACGTGCACCTCGACCTCTGTTACTTTTGCGTATGCACAGGGTTATAGTATATCAGTTTCTATCCCTTTTATTTACCAATAAGATGTCAGACATCTTGCGTATTGATCTCGTATCTCCTTACCTATTCACTATACTTACGACTCGTGTCTGACATCTTACTGAATTTTTGGTAGTCTCTATTATGAATTATTTTGCTGATTAAGTTCTACCGCTATGTTGATTGTTACCTCCTCGCCAACAACCCATCCGCCAGCTTCTATTGCTCGATTCCAGGTTAATCCCCAATCTTTGCGGTTGATTGTTGTCGAAGCCTTGAAAGCTGCAATAAAACCTCTGAACCCTTTTATTTTTCCCTTGTACTCTGCATCGAGCGTAACTTCTTTCGTAACGCCGCGCATTGTTAAATCACCAACGAGTTTATATTTATTTCCCGATACTTTTTCAAATTTCTTGCTCTTAAAGGTAATAATGCTATCGACGTCCGCATTAAAGAAGTCAGCGCTTCGAAGATGAGCATCTCTTCTTTCGTTGCCGGTATCAATACTCTTCGCATGAATTGTAACATAAATTTTCGCGTCACTGAAATCCTCTTTTGAAGTCTCCACCTGAGCATCAAACTGCTTGAATACTCCGGTTACATCGGAAATCATCATGTGTGTTACAGTAAAGGAGATGTTGCTGTGTGAACGATCCAGCGCCCATTTTGTTTGTGCCGCTATTGCAGAAATGGCAAACAAAGTTAAGATAAATAGCTTTTTCATAGTGAAATACTCCTTTTATTTTTATGTTAATAGTTAGATGGAATTAGGATGATTGTGATTACAACTTTTCTTTTAATCTTAATCCCAGTTTTTTGAGTAGGGCGGAAAGTTGTTCGATTTCATCTTCAGTTAAAGCCGACCAGACCAACTCCTCTACGTACTTTGCATGTTGAATAAAAACTTCGTTGAACAGTTTTTGCCCCTTCTCTGTTAGCCGAATGTATGTTGCTCGCCTATCGGTGGGACATACAGCGCGTTCCACCAAACCTTGTTTTTCAAGATTATCAATTACCACAGTCATGTTGCCACCAGTCATCAATTTTTTTGAACCAATTTCTTTTACCAACATTGGACCTAAATGACCGAGCGTTTCGAGAATACTGAATTGTGGCGGCGTTAAACCATACCGCACGATGTCTTTTGCTGTTAACATTGCCATAGTATCCGATGCCCTGACCAGTTTAACCAACAATGAAAGAGCTAAATCAGCTCTTTTCCCATATTTTTTTGTTGTTTTCATTCATTTATCTTTTCAATTAGTATATTACTAATTCAAATATAACTAATTAGTGATTATTTGTCAAGTCATTATACTTTTTCGTGATAAAAAAGAAAAACAAAAAAGGCGGCAAAAGCCGCCACATTCAGAAGGTGGGTCAGACATTCACTTGTCTGACAGAAAATTTTAATTCAATGAACCGTTGTTGTCTTCCCTATAGTCCGTTTTCCGAAATCGCCCAACTAAGAATTGTGATCGCTAGTGCTCCTAACTGTAATTCACGCGGGTGAACTTTATCGATGGTATCTATATCGGTGTGGTGATAGTCAAAGTATCGCTGAGAGTCAGGTGTCAATCCGATAAGCACAGTGCCAAACTTTTCTAATTCTCCGATATCGGCTCCGCCTCCACCTTTTCGGATTCGATCCGCTCCAATGGAGTATAGTAATGATGAAAATGAAACAATTTTTTGAAACTGCGTCGAATCTGCTTTTACACCAAAGCCACGGGGTGAAAATCCACCAGCATCGGTTTCTATGGCGGCTATATGTTTTCGTTTTTCTATTTCTACACTCTTTGCATATTCCTTTGCACCACGTAATCCATTTTCTTCATTAGCAAAAAGTACGCACCGTATAGTTCGTTTAGGGTTCAACTGTAGTTTCTTCATTAGGCGGATCACTTCGATGCTTTGCACAACACCACTGCCATCATCATGCGCACCTGTTCCCTTGTCCCACGAATCCAGATGACCTCCCACAAGAACAATCTCGTCCGGATATTCCGACCCTCTGATTTCAGCAATAACGTTGTATGATTGAACATCAGGAAGTGTGTTGCAATCAAGTTCAATTGTTACAGTAACTTTTTTTCCTGCTTTCAACGTTGTACTAATAAAATTAGCATCCAACGTGCTGATAGCCACTGCCGGTATGCGAGCAAGTGAATCTACATACCTCATTGCGCCTGTGTGAGGTACTTTATCAATGGAATTTGTCATGGAGCGAACTAGCACTGCTACAGCGCCAACTTTGGCGGCTTCGATAGCGCCACGACTGCGCTGATCTACTGCACCGCCGTACGCTTCAAAAGGATTAACCTTTGTTTTATCAAATGGACGATTGAAAAGAATGATTTTTCCTTTAGCGCGTTCGCCGAGTTGTTGCACTTCGGCAAGTGATTGTACTTCTATAACCTCAGCAGTAATTCCTCCTTTCGGAGTTGCTACCGAACCTCCTAAAGCACAAATTGAAAGATCAATTTTCTTTTTATCTATAACAGCAACTGCTTTTTCTATCTTTCCTCTCACCCAACGAGGGACCATGACAGGTTGAAGCCACACAGAGTCAGCTCCCACCTCAACCAATGTTCTTTGAGCCCAAACAACTGCTGAATCATATCCCGGCGTACCGCTAAAACGATGTCCAAACCGAAGAAGCTGCGTCAACATCTCATACGCATAGAGATCATCCATTCCGGTTTTTATAATGTTCTCAATAATGTCGTGTTGTGGTCGTTGGGGAAAAAGAAAAAAAGGAAGACAAAACAGTAGCAAAAGTTGTTTGATCATCGTTTCTTCTTTGTAGTTTTCGTGTGTGACTGCAGTGCGGCTTTTATTTTTTTATAAGTTTGCTGTAAGTCTTCCGAAACAACTTTCACATCAGAAAGCACAGGCATGAAATTCGTATCGCCATTCCAGCGGGGAACAATGTGAAAATGAATGTGGTCATCAATTCCTGCCCCTGCCACTCTGCCGATATTTGCGCCGAAATTAAATCCGTGGGGTTTCATTACTACATCAAGCGCTCTCATAATTTCTTCAGCAGTTTGCATGATTTCTGCATATTCTTCTTTGGTCAGACCGCTAAGATTCGGCGTTTGTTTATACGGCACAATCATTACATGCCCGCTGTTGTACGGAAAGAGATTCATCATCACAAAGCAATGCTTTTTTCTTGTCAGAACAAGATTTTTTGAATCGTTCCTTTCTTTGAGAATGCGCGTGAAGAGGGATTCTCCTTGGCGGAGTTTTTCGTCCTTAAATGTGGCAATGTATTTGGATCGCCATGGTGAAAATAATTTTTCCATATTCTACCGTTGTTTAAGAAACAGCACTGTAGAATATAGCAAGGAGTGAAAAGCGAAGCAAAGAAAAAAAACTAAGGCAGACTGTTTGCCTATGCGTGGGCTACAATAACTGTACAGCGAGGGTTATGCAGATTTTTTCGAACGGCGGGAGTCCCACAGCATTGCCGCAAAGAACAAACATGCTGTTGCAAAATAAAGAATTTCCTGTAATTCCATGTGTGCTCCTCTTAATTAGCAATGCAAATCTATCCAACAAACGTTATGGAATTGTTGCCTGAATATAAAGGAATGATAAAGAATACTACAAAAGCGATTTTACACGCTTCATCAACATGGTGTTGCGTTGGCGTGTTTCTGCATTGCTGATGGCTACGGCTAATGCTTTTCGTTGTCCTATTAAATACAGTCGCTCTTTTGCCCGCGTAACTGCAGTGTAAATCAAATTTCTCTGCAACATGATGTAGTGCGCCATTGAAACGGGTATAATAACGGCCTTGAATTCATTCCCCTGACTTTTGTGAATAGTAGTGGCGTAAGCAAGTGTTAATTGATCCAGTTCATCGAAACCATATTCTGTTTTTCGTCCATAGAAGGTTACAAAAAGTTTCCCCTCTTCTTTGTCGTACCCTGTTACAGCTCCGATATCGCCATTATACACATCTTTGTCGTAATTATTTCTCAACTGCATCACTTTGTCGCCGAGAAGAAATTTTCGTTCACTTCCTTGCCAGCAAACGGCAGAATGTCCGTTCAACACCTGCTGAAGTTTTTTATTCAGTTCCTTTACGCCCGTTGCTCCGTTGTTCATTGGCGAGAGCACTTGAATATCAGTTAATGGATTATATTGAAAATTTTGCGGAAGTATAGTTGACGCTAATCCAACAATAAGCGATTGAATCTCTTCCGGTGTATCGGTATCAATAAAGGCGAAATCTTCGGCAAACTGCGGCGATTCTCCATGATTGATGCGGTGTGAATTGTAGATAATCGAACTTCGCTCTGCTTGTCGGAAAATGGTGTTGAGCCGCACCGTGGCAACGGCGTTCGATTCTATCAAGTCACGCAGTACCTGCCCCGGTCCTACAGATGGTAACTGATCAACGTCTCCTACAAATACAATCTGTGCTTGCGGATTGACAGCATTCAATAGCGCATCAAACAACTGAATATCGACCATCGACATTTCATCAACAATTACTAATTCAGTCTCAATCGGGTCGTCGCTGTTGCGACGAAAATATCCGCCGTTAGGGTCGTACTCAAGTAACCGGTGAATAGTTTTTGCTTCGCGTTTACTTACTTCGCTTAAGCGCTTTGCCGCCCGACCGGTTGGCGCACACAAGACGTACTTCATCCCCAATTCATCGGCAAGTTCAATAATGCCGTTCACACACAATGTTTTTCCGGTGCCGGGGCCACCTGTAATAATAGTGAGAGGATTGATAATAGCGCCAACAACCGCCTCTCTTTGTTTCTTGTCAAGTTCAATGTGATGCCGTTGCTCTATGTGATGAAGCGCCGCCATCAACTTATCATGATTGAGTTGACGTTTTCCTTTTTTTGACAACAAAGAAATCCGCTGTGCCGAACGTTCTTCGGCAGTAAACAACAACAACGGAAATACCATCTCACCGTCTTTCACCAGAAAGCCGTTGCTAATTGCACTGTGAAGCGCTTTATTCACCTTTGCTTCATCAACATGAAGCAGTTGTGCGGCACGCTCTGCTAATTCTTCCTGTGGCAAAAAACAATGACCACCGACTCTGCATGCATCATCAAGCACAAAACGTACACCGGCAACCAATCGGTACTCACTTTCTTCTTTCACTCCCATCTTGCGTGCAATCTCATCGGCGATATGAAATCCAATGCCGATAACATCATCAATAATCTGATACGGATTTTTTTGCAAAACGCTGACAACGGCATTACCGTACGTTTTGTACAACCGAATAGCGTGCGAAGTAGATATCCCGTGCGATTTCAGAAACATCAGCACCTCCTGCATCTCTCTCAATGACGACAGAGCCGTAATAATGCCGGCAAGTTTCTTGCGTCCAATGCCTTCAATTTCCAATAGACGTTCGGGGTTGTTATTTAAGATGTCAACCGTCATCAGACCAAAGTGGGAAACAATTCTTGAGGCGAGAGAAGGACCAATTCCTTTGATGAGACCTGAAGCGAGAAATTGTTCTATGCCAAATTCTGTTGAAGGTAAATGTTGTTCGAATGATTCAAATGCAAACTGATTGCCATACTTTGAATGGTTCGTCCATGAACCTGTTAGTGAGTATTCACTTCCCTCATGGGGATTTGGAAGGTACCCTACAGCAGTTTTCTTTTCGTTGTGTATATTAAACACGCCAACGAAGTAACCACTTTCGTTATTGTAGTAAATTATCTTTTCGAGAGTACCGCGAAGCGTTACCCTTTTCTCGTGTAACGTCATGACGTCAGTCGTTCCATCACTGTTTGGAATACTTCGTCAACAGAAAGAAGGTTCATACATTCCATATAGTCGTTACCGATGCGGTTGCAGACGTTCAGATGACATGGATTGCAGGGAACGTGCTTGCGTAACGCCACGTGCGGAGATGCATAAGGAAACCAAATGTGCTCTTGTCCCGGACCAAAAATACCAATGGTAGGCGTGCCAACAGCAACAGAAATGTGCATAATGCCGCAATCGTTTGAAACTGCCGCGCTACAGTGAGAATGAATTGCCGCAATGGTACGCACCGACTGCAGTCCAACAAACCGCGCCGGCGCATGTGAGCAAACAAATTCTACTATTTGTGTGTCATGTATTCCGCCGGTTACAACAACCGAGTACCCTTCATGATACAATTTCTGTGCTAGCGCGGCAAACTTTTCTTTTTGCCACAGTTTTGCGGGCCATGTTCCACCAGGATGCAGTGACACAATTTTCTTTGAGGTATCGACACCCGATGAACGAAGCAGTGCGAATGCCGCCTCTCGCTCGCTGTCTGTCAGAAAGATTTCCGTCCTCCAGTATTTCGGCTCAACCCCAATTGGTTTCAGCGATTGATAGTGGTATTCGATCGCTGTTTTTGGTTTTCCATCATCCTGAATTCTGATGGTATATAACTTTCCTCTTCCTTTCGCGTTCGCACCGATTCTCACTCGTGCCTGAGTTGCAAACGTTAATAGTGCACTTCGCGGATTGCTGAACAGATCGATAGCAAGATCGAATTTTTTCGCATACAACGATGCAAACATCCTGAAGGAATAAAGAACATCCCGCTGCGAAAAATCGAATGGAATAATCTCATCCACATAGGGATTGTGTTCCAATAATGACACTGCGTGTTTATCACCAAGATAAGCCAGATATGCCTGAGGAAAAGCATCACGCAATGTGTGAATAAGAGGGGTTGTCAGAACAACATCGCCAATGAATTTCATCCTGCTGAGAAGAATTCGCTGAAACACTAATCCTTTTTCCTCCATTGATCAATGTGATATTGCCAAAACATTTCGTTTACAGAAAATGGACTTAATTCAAAATAAGTCCTTTGATTTTTATTACCCACAACACGAAATTGCACTGAGTATGTACGTTCGCCAAGTGTATAGTACCACGTTTCAAACAGATCGCTTCGACAGTCAACATAGTCCGGTATACCGCAGATGATGTACACAATGCCCATTGGCGTTCTCGAACCTTCAATGCAGGTAGTAAAAAATTGGTCCGCTTCATACACACGCTTCTCGAAATCAAATCTTCGCTGACTGCCACCGCGGAAAGACCAGAACTCGGTAATCTTTTTCGAGCGATCATCACCAAAGAGTGTTCGTAATGAGTCATACTCCGATTCCCGCAAAATGTATCGCATCGCAGCTAGAACTTCATCTTGTGAAGGAGAAAGTTTACCTGAAGAATCTTTTCGAAATAGCGAAAATTCTGTAGAGACCGAATCAACCAGCGTTGCGGAACGACGCACAATTGACCGCTGAACAATCGTTTTTCCTATACGCAACGGCTGGCATAGTTGAATAAATTGGAGCATACCGTTTCGCGGTACGACAAGTGTTGAATCACATGATATATATAATTCTTTGTCCGTTGCCGTACATTCGTCGTCATCAATTTTGTACGGCGGTAGCCAGTAAGAAAATTTTTTCTTGTCGTCTTCCGGCATTGTTTTCAACCGGTAGTACCGCGTTGATATCATCAGCGTATCACCAGCGCGGATATTGTAGATTTCTTGAAATGTTCCCAGAGAACCAGACAACAGCGACGCATACTCCGGAAGTACTGGCCGGAGAACAACCCCTTTGGCATCGTATGCGACTGTATCTAACAGTAAAACAGTGCTGGCCGCAATTGTCGTGTCGGTAAAATTTTTCGCCTCAATTGTCTGCACAACACGGTAGCGTTGTTGTGATAAATTGTCGCGTGAAATTATCTCAACAGTATATGTAGCAGGGGGGAGAAGAAATGTTTGTAAATAAAAATCCGATCGCAACGAAACACTTTCTTCATACGTGCGAACGGTTACAGCACGGTCAATCTCTTTCGTTTGAATAATTTCACCATGAACATTACGAATAAGAAACGAATAGGAAAACGAGGCACGGTACAGAAAATCATTTAGCTGAAAATGAAGTTTTTTGTACGGCATTTGCAGGTATAAGTCCAAACGGCTCTGTCCGCGCGCATCTACATTCATAACGTAATACGAAAAGGCCGGCGCTACGAGTCGTTTAAATTGCGTTGTAGAGTAGCAGTCCTGGATGACGGCGTCGCTGGATGAACAACCGCTGACCCATATTGTGCTCCACAGTATTAATCCACATACAATAACGCGTCGCATAGTTCAATTCGTTCATTCAAATATTCGTCCAATGATTCTGTCAACAGATAATTTTTTGCAAGCCAGTAGTGCAATTTCGCTTGCTCATACTCTTCAAGCTCATAATGTAGCATGGCAATAGCACTATACGCAGAATACAACAATTCGTAATTGGATGATAACTCTATAAACTTTTTGAAATAAGAGATTGCTTCTTCGTGGCGCGAATTCTTCCATGCCAACGAACCCAACAGATACAGAAGAGATTGAGGAGGAAAACGATTGATCATCAAGCGTTGTAGCATTGCTACTTTCACTGAATCGGAAACACCGGAATAGTATAGCTGATGCAGTATCGTTGGCTCAATCTGTTCGTGCATCATCAGTTGCCGCAGAGCGGCTGCTTCAATGTATCCTTCGCTAAAATTCATTTCACCGATGCGGCTATAGACAGCACGCGCTTGCTCTCGTTCACCGCAAAAAAGCAATGCATCGGCATACAGATACAACAACGGCGGTTGCACTCGTAGCAATGATTGCTCGCTTAACGCTTCGTACGCTCTGCGGGCAGCGTCAAATTTCTTCTGGGCAATTAATGATTGCATCATCCCTCGCAATGCAGAGACACTCGGAGCGTCGTTATACGATGCAGCAAATTCTTTTTCTGCTTGCTCAAAGTTGTTCACCTTCAATGCCTGCACTGCGCGCTGATTTTTTTCTGCCACTTCACGCGCACAGGTTTTATAGAAAATTGACGGAGAGAAAAAATATGCTTTCACCGTTTCTGTGGGAATTTCGGAGGCATCAACGGTCCGTAAAAAAGCCATCCAGTCTTTCAGTAAACTTTCAAGACTTTCTCCAAAGATGAAGAAAAAATTAGCATTGGGAAATGCTCGCTTTACACGTTCAATACCAAATCGGTCAATCAAATATTTGCAGAACGAACCACAGACAGTATAGGCGTATGAACTTGGCTGCGTTGCAAATCCTGAAAGAGAAAACATTTCAGCTACATGATCCAATGATTTTTCGCGCATCAACGCCGCCGCATAATGGTGCGGTGTAAACAGTCCCGGTTTCCAGTCAATGGCAACGGCAAGTCCTTCATTGAGCGCCATGCGAGTGCTCGCTTGAATAACGGGAAATCCGAAATCTGACGCAAGAATGTGAACAAGTTCGTGGCGAAAAGAATCATCAAATGATGAGGCGGTGAGGTGAATCTCATTGTTCCATGGTTTGGCAATGTTGGTTGTTGCAGTACCAATGAAATGTTGCTTTATCTTTGCCGTTGGATAGAGATAAACTTCAATTTTTTCCTTTTGGCTGTTGTTTACTTCTAACCGCGTGGCAACAATACGATAGTGATATTCTGCTTCAGTGCGCAAGCGTATTATTTCTCGCATTGAATAATGTTGTTCGGAATAATAAAAAATGAAGTGTTCGGTTTCTGTGCGCCGCCCTAACTGCCGCTGAATATCAGCCGCAGAATGTTCAATCCCCAGTTCAGATCTGTAAAGATGACCGGTTACGAGCGTTACAGCTGCAACACCAATACATACCCACAATGTTCTGTATCTGCTCACCGTTCCACTCAATGCAGAAAATTTTTGTCTGACCGAATGGTTCGGAAAAACAATACGAGACCCGGCACTAAACAACGCAATCAGCATCAGCGAGGCAATTACTGTAAACATGCGGTACGTAATCAGCGTCCATTTATTTTCTATTATTTCGTCGTACGTGATGCCGGGGAAATACCCCAAAATAAAATTGTATGCAAACAACTGCGGCTGAGTATACGTAACGACAATGATATGACTAAGCAATATTCCGACAAGCAGAACAAATATCGTTTTACTTTTCTTAAAGAACAGACCAACAACCAATGCCAATGACACAGAAAAAATCATTGTTACAATCGGCAACAACAAGTAGTAGGAAAATCCTTTGATGAAATTACAATTCTTAACGACAAGTGCGTTAAGCAATATGACTGCAAGAGGAATTAGTAATAGCAGAAAGTTGATATGTAAATAATCAAGAATAACATAGAACCATGTTCTTCCCGTCAACGGTCGGGCGTGATGTTCTTTCAAAAATTGAAGTGTGAGAATGCCGCTGATGAGCGCGGCAGGAATGGTCATCGCCGCCGAAAACTCGTAGCCCAGATAATTGAAGAGAGGAACTTGTGTAAGAAATCCAGCATAAAGAAAATATATCAGAGCCGCAATTTGCACTCTGGTGGTTCTGAAATATGCCGCTAACACGCTTGTCATAATACCAGAATACAAAATTTTCGGTGAAACTGCACGGAGAGATTTGGAAAAAGACGGATCTGATTCTTACGGAGGTTATTCTCTATTCACTTGAGCGTAAAATTAAACGTCACAGTACAGAGTTGTTCAACCTGCGGCTGTGCGCTGAGAAGGGGCTCGAACTGCCAGAGTTTTACTTTTGCAATTGCGGCATTTTCTAACCGAGTGTTACCTTTTTGAGCAGGAGCAACAGATTTTACACTACCATCGGGAAGGACAACAACTTTTAACTTTATCTGCGCAGAGATATTAACTCCGGAAGGATATGACGGCATATCGCCTGCAAGAAGTTTTCTGCTACCACCACCCGACCATTGCACCATCATTGAAACGTGTTCGCCTACTCCACCAGCATCAGTTCCCGAACCAAACGGCACAGCAACCTGCGTTGCTGAGCGGCTGGATGATTTGCCAACCACTTGTTCATTAGCGCTTTGTCCACCGGAAACAACTGTTGCCCGCGGTTCGCTGGGAGATATTTTTCCTGCACGTGTTGAAGCAATAGGGTTTTCAGCAGTAATTGCTTTTTTTTTGTCGCGTAACGAAATCACCTCATCCGGTAAATCAAGATATTTTCGTGAAGGAAGATTCATTGATTCCTCAGTAGAACCCTCGCTTACACTACTCTGTTGAGTTGCCTGCTCAGCGGCAGGAATTTCAGGAATCGGCGAGTTGCGCGAGGTGAGCATTCCCCACGTCATCTCCACAAACTGCGGCTCGGGAACGTATTGACGAACAGAAATATACATCATCATCACCGCAAGAAGAGCGTGTAGGGTAAGGGAAACTGCCCAACCGGTTTGATATTCTCGTGATGTGCGTTCCATACGTTGATGACGGTTTCTCTGAACTCTTCCAGCGTTTCGTTACTCTTCTTCCGGTTCTGTTGCAATCATAAATTTTTGCGCGCCGACTCCTTTGGCAATATCAATCACTTCTACTGCTTTTTGAAGAGAAACTTCCTGATCGGCGCGTATAATCACTACTTGCTCTCTGTCTTTATCGAGAAGCGGAATTAAGCGTTGAGCAAGCGTTGATGTTGTAACTTCATCGGTATTCAAATACAGTTTGCCACTTTGTGTAATAGTAATGACGGTCTGCCGGTCGGCTTGAATATCCGATGTTTGTGCTTTGGGAAGTGCAACTTTAATTCCCGGAGAAGAAACAAATGATGATGAGAGCAAAAAGAAAATCAGTAACTGCAGCACAATATCGGTGAGTGACGCATAATTAAAATTTGGTTCAATCTGATGTTTGCGCTCGAACTTCATTATTCGTCCTTCGGCTCAAAAAAATCATCGTCGGCAAAAACAGTACGAGTGGGATTCTTTTTCTTTTCGGAAACTGATGGTGTAACACCTGCTTTTTCCTCTTCATTCTGTCCGGATTTTACCAGGCTGAGAAATTCTTCAGCACTGTTTTCAATTTCAAATACAAACCTGTTCACTTTCGCAACAAAAAAGTTGTAGAAATAAAGCGCCGGAATACCGACCACAAGACCGAACGCGGTTGTCAACATTGCTTCCCAAATTCCTCCCGCAAGCACACTAGGATTGACATTACCGCCGAGACGTTCTATCGTTTGAAAGGCAGAAATCATTCCGGTGACTGTGCCCAGAAAACCGAGCATAGGCGCTACACCAGCCATATTTGCCAACACCGACAAACGTTTTTCGAGATGAAAAATTTCTTCTTTTCCTGCAAGTTCAATTGCTTCCTTCACTGCTTGCGGACCGTTCTTATAGTTGAGTATACCATGCTTCAAAATGTTGCCAACAGGAGCTTTTACATTGTTGCAAGCATCTACAGCGCTCATCACATCATTGCGCGAAAGAGCCGTCCGTATTTTTGACATCAACTGTTTGGGATTAACATTAGCTTGTTTCAGCACAATGTATTTTTCTACAATTACTGCAACGGTGATGAGCGAACAGAGCAAAATCGGCCACATCACCATTCCGCCCTTGAGGAATAGGTCTAAGAGATTCATTCTTCGTTCCTTTTACTAATTATTTCCCCACTTTAGCAATCAGCGGCATGGATTCAAGCATGTGCTCCATTTTTTCCATTTGTTCTTTTGCTGCCGCTTTTGTTTCAAAATGTCCGATGCAGACGCGGTAGTATTTTCCTAGCGGCTCTACAAATGCGTCAAAGCCGGCATCAGCAAAAGCTTGTGCTTGTTTATTGGCTTTTTGTTCGTCAGGCCATGAAGAAATTTGAATAGTGTAAATGCCAGTGCCCGTCACAACTTGTTTTTTTGCAGTCGACACCTGTGCCTGCTGTTGTGTAGCAGCGGCTTCCAGTCGTGTCAAATTTTCTTCCAATGTTGTATCGGCGGCGGCTGGCGGTTCAACAACCGGTTCCTGAGTAACCGGCGGCGTTGTTTCTTCAACAGGTACGTTAACAACAACCGGCGCCGCTTTTTTCTTTCCCCACAATTTTACTACGCCTGTCGAATTCAGAATAAAGGCAGCACCACCCAACACAATGATGATGCTGATAACAATGATGATGACTTTTGATCCGCCACCTCCGCCAGTTGCTGACTGTTTCGGAGTTTCACCTTTCACGTTCAGATTTGGCATGTGACATCTCCTTTGTTGTGAATAATACTTTCTTACCAGTAATAACTAACGCCAATCATACCATAGATGGTACGTTCTTGATACCCGTTCCAAATGTAATACTGCTGATTCAGCAGATTCTGGATTTCAACATACCCACGAAATCGACCCATCAACGCTATATCACCTTTCACCGAAGTGTACAGATAGCCCGCATTTGCATGTGTGTTAGCAAAATCTGTATAGCGTGAAGCAACATATTCTGCTACTGCTTCAAGATGCAAACCGAAATCAAAAAAATGGTGATAAATACTGCCAATAGAAAATTTTGGAATGTACGGCATTCGTCCTAACGAATCTTTCTGTTGCACATTCTGCAATCTCGCATAGGTGGTAATGTTCTGTTTTGCATTCGGCCGAAACAATACCGACATATCCACTTTGCTTGCCCGTACGCCAGAAAGATAACTAACTTCCCACACTTTTGCATCACCTGTATCTAAAAAAGTGGGAAAATTATTCACATAACGGTACGAATACTTTGCGCTAGCGGTTACCTGTTCAGACGGGGAAAATTCCATTCCGGCAATAACCTGGATGGGAATATCCGATTGAAGAAGCGGCGCTGAAAAATCAATATATCTATTCTGTTTTACCAAAAAAGAAAGGGGCGTTCGTTCCACCACCGGAACAAAACCCGCGTACATTGAGGCGCTTTCGGTCATAAAATACTTGAATTCAACTTGCGGATAGAACCTGCCATGAGCGACACCAATGTTACCACGGTAAAAAAATTGTTGCAGTACAATCGATAGTTGTAGCGAGGGAAGTATTAATGTTTGTCCTTCGCCTTTCAGCACAAACCATTGTCCTGACTGTATGCCTGGAAGATTCGAGGTATAACTGGTGGTACGGTACTCAACTTGTCCGCGGAGTGCAAATTGTAAAAATCGTGTAGTCGCAACGCCATGCAGAAAGAAATCTGTTTCGCTGTGCAGCAATGAATCTTTCGCGCTAAAGTAATTCCAACCAACTTTTCCTGTGTAATCAAAACCGCTAAGTGATTTATAAGGAAGGGCGTACCGAGATCCGGCTCCGAAAGCAATATCAACGGCACTAAGATCGCGAACACGCGTTGGCGCCACTGTTGACGCAAACGCTCGGTATGCTTCACGCCCATACTGTACATCGCCACTTAACTGCATGTAAGGAAGAATACGAGACGACTCCGGCATAACATATCTTCCTTTGGCGCCAAATCCACCTCGCCATACACCAGCATCATTAATATGCCCTTCGGTTGAAAAATAGTTTCCGTTCACGATAAAAGAATTTTTCTGATCATATTGTCCAAACCATCCGTCGAATTGTGGCGTACGATAGAATCCGAATGCTCCAAAAAGTTTGCCATTGAGCGCCGAAGGAGTCTTGGAAAATTGTTTTACTTGCTTTTGCGCAACCACTCCTTCCATTTCATAGACACGTGCACCAGGTGTTGGTTTCTCTGGAACAAATAGCCGCTCTTCATCTTCTTCGACTTTTGAGGAAAGATTCAAATGAATATGTTCATTGCCGGTAATGACAAATTCAGGAAGTTCAATTTTTGGAAGGGGCGCGGCGCTCGTTCCAGACTTAGGCGTAGCAACATCAACATCTTTCTGCGTTCCTTCTTTTTTTTCTTGAGCATGAAGAGCAAACGCGAAGCACAGTATTTCCAAAAAAGCCAACCTTTTTATCACAATTGCTCCAATGATTTCAATTTTTTCTCTGCGAGAGCAACGAGATCAGAAAATTTATTTTGTTTGACCACATACGTATATGCCTCTTTCGCCTTCTGAATCTGCTTTGTCTTTTCATAGCACTCGCCGAGATTCATATACGCTTTTGCAACCCATTGCGCCGCCGCGGGAAAAACATAACGTATCCGCATATAGTTAAGAATAGCATCGGAATAATTTTGCTGGGCTTGATACGATAATCCAACCGCATACTGCGCTTCTGCGGCTATTTCGTCAGTACGATTTCCAGCTACTGCACGGAAGTACTCGATTGCCTTAGCGTATGATTCCGTTTCATAACTCATCCATCCGAGTGCAAGCTTGCTTCGATCGGCGGCAGTAGTTTTCGGATATTTTGCAAAGGTTTCTTCAAATTTTTTTGCAGATGCGGTAAGCTGTCCTGTTCCTTTCAACACCAAGCCTTGTTGGTACGATGCTTCTGCGGCTTCATCTGAATTGGGAAATTGCTCTTCAATACGGGCAAAGGCGCTGAGTGCTAAATCCGGTTTGCCGCGTTGTGCATTCAGTATTCCTGTTTCAAACAACGCCGCACTTGTTACTCTGCCGGAAGGATACTGTTCCGTAACCACTCTATATGCTTCCAATGCTGACTGAGTGTTGCCCAGCGCCTGGTACGATTTTCCCAGCCAAAAGTACGCATCCCCAATCAATGAACTTTTGGGAAAACGGTTGATGAAATCTTTATATGCAACAACAGCGCTATCGTACAACCGTTGACCATAGAACAACTCTCCCTTTTTCAAGTACAACTCATCAGCCTGCCGCACATTCGGGTTCGCCTTCACAAATTCATCAATCACTTTAATGGCATCGTTCGTTTTGCCAAGCAGCACAAAACAATATTGTATACCGTTCACGGCATCGCTGGCAAGAGTCGATGTTGTATACTTATTCACTACCACAGAATAAGCTGCAATTGCTTCCGGATAATTTTCAAGATTGTAGTATGCATCACCAATGCTGTATTGAGCACGTACAGCGAGGTCGCTCTTCGGAAAAGTTTTCACCACTTTTTCAAACTCAACGATTGCTTGCGCATATTGTTTGTTTTGAAAATATATCAATCCAATACCGTACTGTGCATCGTCCACAAATTCTGATTTTGGAAAACGTGAGATGAGTTCGGTAAATCGAGCAATCCCTTCCTTATCATTATTCAAACGATACTCTGCATTGGCGATTTGGTAGAGCGAATAATCTGCATCTGATGCCGTTGGATACAATTTTAAGTATTGACGATACGTTTCACTCGCCTGTTTATATTCTTTAGCTGAATAGTAGCTATCCGCTTTTCGCAGCAAGGCATCTTGCACATACTTGTTTGACGCATCCGTGGTCAAAATATGATCAAAGGCAGTTGCTGCCTGGAGAAATTTTCCTTGTTTCAGATATGACCACGCCAGGCCGTACCGTGCATCAATCTTTTTGCTATCCGGCAAATTAGTTAACGATTGAGCGTAGAAACGTTCGGCAAGATCATACTTTTCTATTTGAAAATTTGCTTCGGCCGCCCAAAAGTACGCTTCGGCATTTTTCGGCTGCGCAGTGTAGCGTCGGGCGTATGTTTCAAATTGTTTTGCCGCCTCGGCGAATTTCTTCATTTTATACAATACCCACGCTTCCTGAAATTGTGCATCGCCTTTTACTTCCTTGTCTCCCGTTTCCGATGTTCGTGCGGAACGAAATGCTGCTAATGCTTCATTATACTTTTTCAATGCCAGATATGTTTCCCCAATCATCCGATACGTATCAGCCAGAATGTCGCTACGAGGAAATTGCAAGGTGATTTTTTGGAAGGTCAACAACGCATTATCGTATTGCTGTTTTTCGAAATAAATCATTCCTGCTTCATACAGAGCGTTATCCGAAAAGTCGCCGTTTGCCCACCGAGTGAAGACAGTTTGATACGTTACCAGCGCGGAATCAGTATTGCCGGCAAGTTGCAGAGCTCTGCCTAAACGGAACAGTGATTTATGTGAAATATCATCATTGCTAGCGGCCAATTCAGCAAACAGTTGCGCTGCACGGTTATATTCTTTCGTATTCAAAAATGTCCAGGCATACGAATACTTAACTTCTCTGAACAATGTACTGGCCGGATAATTTTGTAAAAACTCAGCGTACTGTGTGCGCGCTTTGATGTAGTCACCCAAATTGTAATAGGACTCGCCTATCAGGTATTTGCTCCGCTCTACATCTGCCGCATCAAGCATTGTTAATGGCGTTTGCGATAAGTATTCAATACATCTCTTGTAATCGCCAGATTGAAAATAACATTCACCAATACGTACCGAAGCAGAAGAGAAAAGTTCACTCTCTTTCTTTTCCGTCAGTAGTTTTTGATAGACATCAATTGCTTTTTGAAACTCTTTCTTTTGCTCGTACGTCCAACCGATGGAGTAAAGTGCGTAATCGGCTAACCGATTATTTGGGTATCGTTCGTAACTTACTTTGAAGTATACTTGCGCATTTGGAATGTCGTTCACTTTCAGATAGCATTCTCCCACCCAATATGCCGCTTCCCCCGCCTGATCGGTTAAGGGGTAGCGTTCATAGATTTCCCTATAAAATGGAATAGCGTCGCGATACGCCTTCAACGTGTAATGAATTTCACCAAGCCGAAACAATGCATCAATACGAAGTTTGTGCTTGGGATAATCCTGTGTGAAATTTTTGAAGATGGTGAGGGAAGATTGATACTGATTCAATCTGTATTGACATTCCGCAGAAAGAAAAATTGCATCAGGTCGTTTGACGGAGTTCGGATAGTCGTTCAGAAACTTACTTAATTGTTCAAATGCCAGTTGGTACAATTTGTCTTCAAACAAGCCATATGCAAAGGCATAGTCCTGCTCTTCCTGCAATTCAGTAGAACTAATTTGACTTGTTGAAATTTGAACTGAAAAAAGGAAAAGGAAAAAAATGAACAATCGCTTCACGACATCCTCAATTACTATTGGCTCTCATTTAAAGTAACAGTTTCAATTAACCTACTGAACCAGTTGTAATTTAAGACAACGTTATGAGGTAGTCAAGAATGAAAAGTCTCGCCTATAAATATTTTCCTTCTGCGGCAGACAGGCATTTGGGGTCACACATTGGAGGAAGTCTAAACCTTTCTCGTACAATAACAGACAGAATGCTTTTCTGCTCATCGTCCCTTGATGTTGGTCAGTGAAACAGAAGTTCTTCTTAATAAATCAGCAAGGTATATCAAACTTTTTGTTCACTGCACCACTTCTTTCAGCGGTTTTCCATCAATACCAGAGGGGAACTTGAAACCTATAAATTTTGCGAGTGTGGGTGCAACATCTGCAGAAAAAACTGTGTGAGAAATTTTTTTGGATATAGCGCCACTCCACCAAAAGATGACAGGAATATGCGTGTCGTACGGATACGGTGACCCGTGTGTTGTACCGTACGGCTGTGACGATATAATACAATATTCACGAATGCGACGCTGAAAATCTTCTCCGCGCGGCGCGTAATAGCTGTGACGATATTTTTCGATAAACGGTTTGTTAGATGGCTCACGCGAAATCAACTCTCTGCGAAAATAAACATCAACAAATGCTTCTATCGAAAGCAAACCATTCTTTACCCGTTGTTCCAATTGAAGACTGTCGAGTCCCGCTTTTGCAGCCGCCGCATAATTGAGAAAGGCGCTTTTAATAATAATATCGTCATGAGTGTTGAGTTCTGCTTTCAACGCCTGTTGAAGTGAATCGAGTTTCGGTTTAATATCAGTTGCATAGCGATATCTTTTTGCCGGGATATTTTGAAACTGAGCATTAAATTCCGGCAACGGACAGACTGCATGATCGGCGCTGAGCGCAACGATATATTTGTCTTTCCCTACTACGCTATCAAGGTAGACAAACAAGTCTCCCAGATAGCCGTCGATCTTTATCAGCAAATCGAGCATTTCATGACTATCGGGTCCCTGGGCATGACCGACATAATCGCAGTTTGAAAGACTGATACAGAGAAGGTCGGTTACGTTTCGTTGTCCTAATCGCTCGTGCTTGACGGCCTCTTTGGCAAAATCAACAACAACTTTATCGCCGTACGGCGAACCCACAATTTGCTCTGCCACTTTTGTTTTCACAAACGGATGCGGAAATGATGTGTTACTTCCCCATTTCGCTTCTGCCTCAAATTCATCAGGACCAATATTCGAATACACTGATTCGGGCAGACTTTTTGTCCATTCTGCGGGAACATTTTTCGCAAACCAATCGGACTTGTTGAAATCTTTCACCCACTGCGGAAATGACGTCATATAGTAACTCGAAGTAACCATTCCTCCTGTTTTTTTGCTATACCAATATACAGCATCAGGATGTTTCCCACCCATTAAAATTGCTGCGCGATCTTTTGTTGATACAGCAATAACTTTTGATGCAGGTGAATATTCTTTCAACCAATCGCCAATGGCAGTTACCTGAAGATTTTTCGGCGACACTCCTCCTCCATAACCTTCAACTTCTCTGGCAGTTGTATCGCTCACACAGTACTCATCGTTTAAAGATTTCTGATCAATCCAATCATTGCCATGAATTCCACTCTTCCATGGAAAACATCCCGTGCTTAATGTTGCATGCCCCGGACCTGTTTCGCTGGTAGCATAATTCAAATCAGCGTGGGTATACACAATTCCCCGCGTGTAGAGACGATTGAATCCGCCGGTGAAATACTTACCATATCGTTCAAAATAATCTGCCCGCATTTGATCAATGGAAATAAAGAGGATCAGCTTCGGCGTTGTGTTTTGTGCAGAAAGTAAAGTGAAACAACAGAAAAGAAACAAAGCAGTTTTTTTTACCACGAATTACCTCCACATTGCATACAGTGCAGATGAAATAGTAAAAATGACGAGAAAATAACTTGAATATACCACAAACAGAAGAAAGGGACGACGTTCAATGAATAGATATATTCCATACAAAGGTGCGGCAAGAAAAATCCACAACCCAACGCCGCAGTAAACGCCCTCACTCATCGTTGTAAATCCTAACATACTTACGAGCGCGTGAATTCCGACATTCACCACAAGGAGGAAAACAGCCAACCACACAAACGTTTTGCCATTAACATATTTCACATACTCATCACGCGGTATCTTTGCTGTTCGCAACCACACTTCGCCAAAAAGCGCCGGCGATAACCACAACGCTGCAATAGCAAAACAGATTAGTGTTGCAACAAAAAGTTCAGTACCCTCGGGAAGTGGAATCATTATCGTTCCAACATCTCTTGTATTTTGTTAACGACTGCTTCTTTAGTGAAACCGTAGTGTTTGAACAGTACATCGTACGGTGCAGATTGTCCGAATGTGTTTATCGTAATTGTTTCCGATGCATACTTGTGCCACCCAAGTTCAACGCCTGCTTCTACTGCCAATCGTTTCTTTACTGACGGTGGAAAAACAGCATCGCGGTACTCTTTCGGCTGTCGTTCAAATAATTCCCACGACGGCATGCTGACAATGCGTACCTTTACATTCTGTGTGCTCAGTTGTTCGTACGCGTTTATCACTAATGATACCTCTGAACCAGTACCAATTACGATAATATCAGGATGGGAAGAGGTTTCCGCGAGAACGTACGCACCTTTGGAAAGATATTCCGCCGAGGCATATTTGGTGCGATCAATAAACATCACTTTTTGTCTTGTCAGCGCCAATGCAACCGGTCCTGTGCCATGTTCAATAGCAACTTTCCATGCTACCGCTGTTTCGTTTGCATCTGCAGGACGAATGACCGTCATATTTGGAATGGAACGCAATGACGCAAGTTGCTCAATTGGTTGGTGCGTTGGTCCATCTTCACCAAGACCGATACTATCGTGCGTAAAAACATAAATCGGCCGTATGCCCATGAGCGCCGCAAGCCGGATAGGCGGACGCATATACTCAGAGAAGATAAGAAACGTGCCACCGTATGGAATCATTCCGCCGGTCAGTGCAATTCCATTCATCACCGAACCCATCGCGTGTTCGCGCACGCCGTAGCGGAGGTATCTTCCACCGTAGTTGTTCGGAGCGAAATCGGTGAACTCTTTTACTCGTGTATTGTTCGATGGCGTCAAATCTGCCGAACCACCGACAAGTGTCGGAAGGTGCGGGGCAATTGCCGCAAGCACTTTACCTGATGCTTCGCGTGTGGCAATCGAACCATGTTCCGCAGTGAACACCGGAATTGCCTTCTTCCACGCTTCGCCGAAATTTCCGGCAAACACATTTTCCAGTTGCAAAGCAAGTTCAGGAAATTCTTTTTTGTAATTGTTAAAAAGATGTTGCCATTCTATTTCTTTTTTTCTCCCTATTTCAACGGCTTTTCTCATGTGATTGAGCGCCTCATCGGGAATAAAGAAAAATTTATTTTCATCCCACTGATAAAATTTCTTTGTCTGTTTCACTTCCTCATCGCCAAGCGGCGAGCCATGCGCTTCCGCAGTATCTTGCTTGTTCGGACTGCCATAGCCGATGTGCGTTTTTACTTTGATGAGTGACGGTTTATCGGTTACCTGTTGTGCATGACGAATTGCTGTTTCAATCTTTTCAAGATTATTTCCATCATGAACCGTTTGCACATGCCATCCGTATGCTTCAAACCGCGTGCCGACATCTTCCGTAAATGTCAGCGAAGTGTTGCCATCGATGCTAATGCCATTATCGTCATATAGATAAATGAGATTGCCAAGTTTCAGATGACCAGCAAGTGATGCGGCTTCGGAAGAAACTCCTTCCATTAAATCACCGTCACCACAAATGGCATAGACGAAATAATCTATGATGGGAAAATTTGGTCTGTTAAAAGTGGCAGCGAGATATTTCTGCGCGATTGCCATTCCAACACCATTAGCAAATCCCTGTCCAAGCGGCCCAGTTGTTGTTTCAACACCGGGCGTATGCCCATATTCAGGATGACCGGGAGTTTTGCTGCCGAGTTGACGAAATTTCTGCAGTTCTTCCAATGGAAGGTCATACCCTGTCAGATGTAATAACGAATACAACAGCATTGAGCCGTGGCCTGCGGAAAGAACAAACCTGTCGCGATTGATCCACCGGGGATTTGATGGATTGTGTTTCAGAAACTTCGTCCACAGTATGTATGCCATTGGCGCTGCACCCATTGGCATACCAGGATGTCCTGATTTTGCCTTCTGAACGCCGTCTATGGAAAGTGTGCGAATGGTGTTAATGCAGAGTTGATCGAGCGATGAATTGTCCATTGATTACTTGTGAAGTGAAGGATAATTTTTCTGTAAAGATAGAAAAAAATGATGGAAAAAAAAGCGGTAACGTGGTACTTCTGAGGTAACTCTCCATCTCGCGCATTTCCAACGTTTCAGGTAAAAAGTCAAATCAATTAGGCAGACGCAACCCAGAGATTGCGGTTACATCTGCACTAAAATTGTCACACAATCTGTTTTTTAAAACAATGACTGAGCATACCTATGTTTTGTAGAAATTACGATTTTTCTTCAAAAACACTTTCCTCGAACTGAAAAGAAATTAAGATTGGAATCTTTACAAAGAACATTACTTTCTTGTTCAAAATTTAACTTGACTTTTTGTATTCAACATAGCAAATTGCGCGCATCCACACGCATCCACACGCATCCACACGCAACGCATTCACTATCGTTTCTAATTTAAGAGTTGAGACGATGGTTACACTAACAAAAACTAAAAATTTTGTTGAGAAATCAACATTATTACTCCTAGTTATTCAAGTTAGCTACTATGTGAAATTATTATTAGACTTTTGTTTAATGACAATTTTTTGTCTGCATAGTTTATATTCTCAGCAATGGAATAGTACAAGTGGACCCAACGGCGGAGAGGTTAAAAGAATAGTAGTTAATCCCATTAACAAAAATATCATTTATGCAGTAACCACCACACCATTTTCAGGAGTTCTTAAGTCTACAAATAGGGGGGAAACTTGGGAAGCTTTAACCAACGGGTTACAGTTTGATGAGATAGACAGCGGGGTAAGAATGCCGGAAGAGTTAGCGATAGATGTTACAAAGCCTGAGACATTATATGTAGCCGTTAATCATCCCCAGTTGTCTGATTTAAGTAACCTCTATCGTACAACAAATGGTGGAAAAACATGGCACATAGTCTTAGCAAAAAAAATTTATGCAATATGCGCAAAAAACGGATTTGTATTTGCCCTTCATGACTCTGGACTTCTTTATTCGTCAAACGCGGGTGATTCATGGAAGGTACGAAATCATTCTTTATTGGGTAACAAAATATTATGGGATGAACAAAACGTCTTGTGGATTGGAGGAAATCAAGGACTCTTTCGTAGTAATGATTCCGGAAAAACATATACTCTATTTACTTTCCCATATTTGTGGAAAATTAATGACTTTGATGTTGCCATAGGTGATAACCAGAAATTAGTTGTTGTCAGTGCAGCAGGAATCTCTGCAAGATATGATAGCGTATATATCAGTTATGATGAAGGAATCACGTGGATCAACAGAACAAAAACCCTACCCTACAAACCAAGTACTTTCAGTTATCAGATTCCGAACACTGTTAAAATATCTCGCCATAATATTAACTACATTTTTGCAGGATCGTCAGTTGGATTTTACCGAACGACAAATGCAGGTCTTCAATGGATAAAACAAGATTCGGGTTTAACTCTTCCTCATGCCCTTTCTAATAATTATCAAACAGCTGTATCATCACTTGAAATTTTTAAGAATGATTCGACATTGATTTTTGCTGGAACAACGAATGATGGTATTTACCGTTCTTCAGATGGGGGAGTGACATGGCAGCTACTTAGTATGCCTTCTGGCGTAGTAAGTACAATAGCAGTTGCTAGCACAAATAATCCTGAGAAAATTTATTGTGGGGCAAGTGGGGGATTGTACTACTTTAATGACAATAGATGGTTTCCCACTACAATGTTGGTTGGGCAAATAATTGCTTGGAATGGTACCACTGCATTAGCTGTTAGCCCACACAATTCTAATTTAATTCTCGTTGGAATTCAAAATAGTATTGGACATGCACTATTGTATAGAACTACAGATGAAGGAACATCGTGGTCTTTAAGATACTTGATCCCAATAGGAAGAGCTCGATTTACTAAATTTATTTTCGCAACAAATGATTCCAATAGGGTGTATGCCTGTTGGGATGGAGGATTGTTAATATCAGATGATGCAGGAGAAACATGGCAACAATTTTATTCTACTAATGTTGTTGATATGGCAATTGACTCATATAATGAAAAACTTTTTCTACTTGGAAAATGGGGTGAAATTAACATAAGTACTGATCGAGGTATAACGTGGAGAACTATACGGTCTTCAAATGATTCGGAACACACTGTAATAAAAATTGATCCTACTAACTCTCAAAGAATTTATGTTGGAAGTTTTAACTTGTGGGTAAGCAGAGACGACGGTACCAGTTGGGAGAGAAAACCTTTTGATAAGAAAGTAATGGATATTGCTTTTGACCCTGAAACAGGAGTAGTCTATGTGGCAACGTTAAAGCAAGGTGTATGGTGCTCTTTTGACGGAGGAAATAATTTTACAAAGATGGATCCCTTACCCTCCGAACGAATAACAAAGTTACTTTTTTGTGTAAAAAATAAAAAAAAACTAATAGTTGGAACAAGTGGTGTAGGGGTGTATGAATATGATCTAGGCTCTATATCATCTGTTTCAGGAAATGAAGTTGTACCACAAACGGTTACTTTTTACCAGAACTATCCAAATCCTTTCAACTCCGCAACTGTCATTAAATATTATTTAACAAAAAGTAGCTTTGTAAGTTTAAAGATTTACGATATTCTTGGTAGAGAAATAAAAACATTAGTTGAGAATTGGCAATCCAGTGGTAATTACACAGTTCAGTGGAATGTTCCAAATGATTTAAATTCAGGCATATATTTTTGCGTTTTAAACACTGCTAGCAATACAGCGGTAAAAAAAATAATGTTGCTACGTTAAAAGTTTTTGTTATGAACAAAAATCACTCTCCACCTCAAATAACAACAAAAACAAGAATAGCCCAAAGAAGCTTTCATTTTTATTATACATGCTCCTGCAAGAGTGATAATAAAGAATAAAAGCAATCTTTTAGGGCTATTCTATTTCTAATCTACACATTAAAACACAAAACAACAACAATTTTTTGGAGGATCTAAAAATGAAACACTTTAAATTGTTGTTTCTAGTTTCTTTCATTGGATGTGAAATAATATTTGCTGTTTCTTTTGAGCGACTAGCAGCCCAACAAATAATTGGTGGAAGAACAATTAAGAAAGGAGTATGGAAAGGTCGACAAATTGAATATGTAGATAGACAAATTGCCATTAAAATCAAAAATGATGTTCAAGTACAAGATGTTAATATATTAGTCAGCCAACAAAGCGGACGTTTCGTGAAGCGTTTCGACAAACTTCGTTGGGGATTGATTGAACTTCCGGAAGGGAGTGACATTTTTCCTGTAATTGATCTATTACGGAATAGTCCTTTAATTGAAACAGCCGAACCAAATGGTGTAATACATACTTCATTTGATCCAAACGATACGTATTATCAAGATGGACATCAATGGGCACTGAAAAATACTGGGCAAAATCCACCAAGCGGAACGAATGATGCCGATATAGATGCAAACGAAGCATGGGACATTACGGATGGGAAAATCCAATATTATTATTGGAATTCTCGATAGTGGAATTCCTATGTTAAACGGAGCATTATCACATCCAGATTTAGATGACACAAATAAAATTATCATAGGTGAAGATGAAACTGGAGATGGTGAGGGTGTTCGTGATTTATATGGACATGGAACTCACGTAGCAGGAATCCTCTCCGCTGAAACAAACAACTCTGTTGGAATCGCTGGTGTTGCTGATGGTTGTAAAATAATGGTGGTTCAGGTTTTTGATTCATTCGGCGGTGGCGATTGGTCATGGTTTAAAGAAGGAGTAATTTATGCGGTAGATAATGGCGCAAAAGTTATCAATTTCAGCGGTGGTGGCTACTTTGCAAGTCAGCAAGCATATGATGCTCTTGCTTACGCTAATTCTCACAATGTTTTTATAGCGGCGGCAGTAGGCAACGATTACGCTGATTCAATTCTCTACCCAGCTGCATATTCAACAACTTTTACAAATCTTGTTGCCGTTGGAGCTACAGATCAAAATGACTCAAGGTCTCCATACTCCAACGTCGGTTCACAATTAAATGTTGTTGCACCAGGTGGATATGGAGGAACGCTAGATGCAAACGACATTTATTCAACAACACCAAATTATCCATTTTATCTTGAGGCATATAGCATTACCCAAAACTACGGTTACATGGCTGGTACATCAATGGCTACACCTCACGTTGCAGGCATTGCAGCATTAATTCTTTCCATTAATCCAAATCTTACGCCATCACAAGTTCGAACAATAATTGAACGTACTGCTGAAGATAAAGGAGTAACAGGATTCGATATTTACTACGGCTACGGTCGTGTTAATGCAGCACGAGCAGTGAAAACTGTTGTTGCGCCAACAAATCTTCACTTCGCTAATTCGTCTGGTTATGTAACTATTGCGTGGGATCCTCACCCTTCGCCTATTCTGAGCTACTACAGCATTGAAAGGAAAATCAACTACGGCAGTTGGACAGTAATAGCAACGACTACTTCCACATCATTTACTGATCCTGAGGTGAGATTTTCAACTGATCCATCGCGGCCAATGGTGTACTATAGAATTACTGCGATCTCAACAGGAAACATCCAATCATTGTACAGCACAGTGATTAGCACACGCGGACAATATATTCCCTTCAATACCAACGAACAGTTTGTGGCGTTGCCCTCAGAATTTCGATTTGAACAGAATGTACCCAATCCATTTAACCCAAGCACAGAATTGCGCTTTGATCTTCCTGAACAAAGCACAGTTGTTTTGAGAATTTACAACTCAATAGGGCAAGAAGTTGCAGAATTGATAAATGGAGTTCGAGCGGCAGGTAAACATTCCATACGATGGAATGCAAGTACGTTACCAAGCGGTATGTATTTTGCTCGGTTGAGTGTGGGTAACAAATCTTATGTAAAGAGAATGTTACTCTTGAAATAAATTTTTCCCCTTGTCATTCACTTTTAGTGAGACGCTCACCCGCTTCAATATCATGTATCCTCGAAATCTTTTGAGATTTCGAGGATTTGTTTTTTACAAAGTGTAAAGTTATAGGAACCTTGATTTGCGGAGTATCCTTCCCAAGGATTGTTGATCATTCCTTATAAATCGTAATACCCCAATGCGTTCTGTCGTACGGTGGGTCGTCATTCCATTCATTAAAGGCGTGGCTATCATCTGTTTGATAGTGAACTTCATATTCACCTTTTTCCAAAACAATGTAGCGGTCGTACAGCCGATTTTTCTTTGCACCGCCGGCATGAGTAGTGGTTCGGTATGTCATTTCCCACACGACCTCGCCGGTTTTCACATTTTCAATCCAACCGTAATCTGCCATACTGTTGCCAACCCCTTCGCCAATGGCATAAATACGCACTTTCGATGTTTTATCGAGCATAAATCGTTGGCGCACATGCTTATCATCTCTGACGCGAATTAATTGTACCAGAACATTTTGCGCATCAGTATCAGAATAGGGAACAACATTCTTTGGCGAGAAATGTTCACCTACACCATAAATAGTGATACCGTATGACTCTGCATCATACGGCTTGTCATCATTCCATTCATTGTATGCGTGAGAGTCGTCGGTTTGATAATACACCAGATAATCGCCTTTCGGTAACGTAATAAACTCATCGGCAAGACGGTTTTTGGAAGCGCCGCCCGCATGAACGGTGTTCCGCATTCTCATCTCCCACACACGCTCGCGGGTTTTCGCGTTGATAATCCAGCCGTAATCGGCAAGTTCATCTCCACCAACATGACCTTCACCAAGCGCGTAAATATGAAGTTGAGTTTCCTCTTTCAATGAAAATCCGGCCTGAAGAAAATCATTATCCCGCGCACGGGTCAATTGCACAATACTATGTTTCTTTTCTTCACTGAAGTCCGACACCGTAATGGCTGACCGGTCACTTCCATTTTTTGCAATAAGGGTAATTCCATAGTTGAACGGATCATACGGCGGTTTGGCATTCCAATCTTCTCTTGAATGTGAATCATCAGTAACAAAATTCAATTCATAGGTTCCTTTTGTCAATCGCACATCGCCATTGTAGAGAATGTTTTTCGATGAACCGCCGGCATAGCTGGTATTGGAATATGTCATCTCCCACACACGCTCGCGGGTTCCACTATCGGTAATCCATCCATAATCAAATACTTCATGTTTGCCGCGTCCTTCTCCTAATGCGTACATCTGCACCGTAACATCGCGATGAACCGTTAGCGACTTCCGTACATAGGCGCCGTCTCCAACACCAGTCAATGAAACAATAAGATGAACAGGTTTTTTAGGAGCGTTGAATGTGCTGACGAAATTCTCTTCAGCTTTTGACACCGACAAGTGAATTCCCCATACATCTTTTGCTTTTTCCATACACTCGGTGTACATATCTTTGTAGTCGTCGCTAAACCACTCCATAAATTTGTCGATGAATTTTCTTTCATGTGGCTTTTGCGCCCGACGATCGATGTTGATGGAATAGAAATTCATACCTGAACTGGAAGCATAACCATGTACGGCAAAGTACACTTCGTATGAACCTTTCTTCAACATGATATTCTCATCAGCTGAGCGTTGATCTTCTGGTCCAGATGTATTCTCCATACTCATTTCCCACACTACTTCGCGTGTATCGGCATTGATAATCCATCCGCCAGCATACATATCATTTGAACGATACCGACTTCCCAAAATTTCTTTCCACATATGCTTGCCTCCTCCACCAATTGCTTCGATGTGAACGTGAAGATCCTTCGACAGTGTGAAACCAATTCCTTTAACTTCTTCCTGAGTAAAATCTTTCAGCGTGATGAAGTAAGTTTTATCTTGTTGAGACTGGGACAGAGCGTTAGGGGTTGAAAAAGCTAATGACAAAACAGAAGCAAGTGTTACCACTGTTGCAACAATAATTCGGACTTGGGCGTATGGTTTCATAAAATATCTCCTGCGGTGGTGCAGATGTTATCTTCCTCTACGAACTTTTAAATGATTTTGTTGCGGATTTTTTATGAACACAGGAGACAAACGTTGAGAATTTGAGCTGTTTCGGGCGTTTCCGGCAAATGAAGACACAATAAAGAAACGATTTGCGGTACAGCAGTTAAATACTTTCTATTTCTTGTTTACGAATCCATCCCACTTTTCCATCGGCAAGGCGAATTTTTTTCCAGGCGTTCACTTCATCAAGCACCTGCACTTTTAACCCGCGATGAATGACGAAGAGATCGTTGCCGCTTTTGTCCGGCGCCGATTTGATGTTGGCAACATCAGACATAATGATGGCGTACTCAGTGTTCGATTCTCTGTATGATTGAATGGTGAAGTTAGCAAGACCAATAATCAAAAAACATGCGAAGACGATACCTGCCATGAGCGAGTAACGTTTCTGTTCATAGGTGCGAGCAAAAAGAAATATCGAAAAAGAAATAAGCGTAAGAAGAAAAAGTATATACATCAGTATCAGCATTGTTCGCAACGAAAACACGGTGAGCAAGGCATTTGTCCATTCGTAGATGAACAACTCCGGAATGGCTTCAACTTTGTCAATAAGATGGGCATTGGCAAGTCGCAGATTAAATTGCAGGTCGTCGTCGTTCGGTATGAATTTTGCCGCTCGTTCGTAATTTAAAATAGCATATTGAATTTTTCCGCTTTTGTAGTATGCGTTGCCAAGATTGAAATACAGTTCGCCGCTTTCGTAGCCATTGTTGATGATTGATTCATATTTAGAAATAGCTTCATTATACTTTTGTTCAAGGTACAATCTATTGGCTTCCTCAAACACAGCGGTAAGCGCTTCTGTCTGAGAAAATGTCAACAACGAAAATACGATACTACACAGAATAAATAATACTATCCGATTCATTGTGCTAACTCCCTTTCTGCAGCAACAATGATGCTACTTGCCATATCATACATTTTATTCTTTTCTTGCTTTGAAGAACTGCCCGGCGCAAAGCGCGCAAATTCGCACGACTCAAGACACTCCTTAATTTTTGTCGTCAATTCTTCAGAGATATTCCTTTCACGGAGTTTCTGTGTAACATTATCAATAGAAAGTTCCGCTCTGTCAATTGCCAGTTTATCGGACACATACTGCCACAGCGCCCGCGACACTTCTGCATAAAATTCTTCTGTGTTGTTCTTTGTCAGAAGCAGTTTTGCGTGTTGCAAACGTTTTGATGCAATTTTCATAGCCCGACGCGATCGGAACGACACCACATCTGACATTGCGGAGAGTTCTTTCTGACGGTACACAAGCAGGCCAATAAACGCTGCAAGCGGAATCACCGTCAACACAATGGCGGCGGTCGTATCAACAAGTTCATCGTCAACTCTTGTGAACGTACCGGGCGAGGTTTTAATGAAACGAATATCCTGATTCAGCAACTTCACATCTTCTTTCGAAAGACCACTGGCAAGCTGTGGCGCCTCTGCGCTCCCTTGCTCCACCAACACGTTGAACTCATTCGTGCGCAACGTAACATAACGTCGTTGCACAACATCGAAGTATGTAAATTCAAACGGAGGAATTTTCTTTTCTCCCGGATAGCGCGGTACAATCAACCACTCAAATGTTTTCGAGCCGTTGATCGTCCCTTTCGTTCGATCAATCGACTCAGAAATTTTCGGATCGTACTGTTCAAAATCACTCGGCAGTTGGAGTTTCGGCGCTTCGAGAATTTTCACGTTGCCAGTTCCGCTGATGGTGGCTTTCAACGTAATCGGTTCATTGGTTTTTGCCGTGCGTTTATTTACTTCGCTGCGGAGATTAAATCTGCCTACGGCACCTTGAAACGAATTCGGCACATTGGTTTGCGGAAGTGGAAGCACGGTGATTTTTACTGGTTGGCTTTTCACTCCGACGTTTGCCGTCTGCGTCATTCCAAAAAAAGGATCGTTGAAGAACTGGTCGAAAATATCGCCCGAACGACGCCGCTGTTGCACCTGCACCTGACAGGTAAGTTCCATCGGCTGAATTTCCAGCGTGCCGCTTTGCGTCGGGAACAGCGCGGTTTTTTTCAGCACGGCTACTTGATACTGCTTTCCGTTCACCACTTCATTCGGTAACGACATCTGTTGCGGCACTTCGAGGTCTTCTCCCCAAAATCCGGTCATTGCCGGCAGTTTGTTGATGCCGTAATTTACTATACGCACGCGGGTGTACAATTTATAGGTCACGGTAATTTGTTCGCCCTGATACACTCGCGTACGATCAACAATTGCACGAAGGAATAAATTATCACCTACATCAATATCCTGATCGGACTGTTGTGCCTGCGGCTGTGAGCGTTGTTGTGACGGTTTTGTGACGGTTAATTCTATAGGATTAGATTTGTACTGATTTCCTCCTACCTCAATCGTCGCAGACCCAATAATGAACTTTCCTTGCTCTCGCGGTTGAAGAATGTAGCTGAATGTCTGCGACGACGAAATTGCACCATTGATAATCTGCATGCTGGTAGATTGATTTGGTCCGGAAAGAACCAAAAATTTACTCAGGTCTGGCGTCTTAAAATTGCGCGCGTTTGCTCCCGATGTTGTTACCGTAAATTCAAGGGTAAACCGGTCATTTTGCGCCACAGGATTTTTGTCAACACTTGCGGTAAACGACACATCCTGTGCTATTGCCAGCCAGACCAGTGTAAGATTTAATAGCAAAAAATTTTTCATGATATATGTAGAACGTGTCACTGTCATTTTTACCAATCTTTTTCAACATTAACACGCACCGGTACTTTGCGGCGAACTTTCTTCTGCGTGTTCTTTTCATCATTCTTTAACGCTTCAAGAATGCGCTGCGCTTCTTTCTGCGACATTTCTTTTTGCTGAGCCATCTGTTGCTGTTGCTGCTGTTGTTGTTGATTTTGCTTCTGTTGTTGCTTGTTTTGATCTTGTTGTTGTTCTTTTTTGTCTTGCTTTTGGTTTGTATTGTTTTTCTTCTGCTGTTGCTGCTGTTCTTTCAACTTCTTATACGCATACGCAAGATTGTATTTTGCATCGTCATCATGTGGATTCAGTTTGAGAGATTTTTTGTATGCTTCAATGCTTTCTTTGTACTGCTGAGATTCAAAATAAGAGTTTCCGATGTTATAATACAATTGTGAACGAATGTTCTTGTCTTGGGTTTTTTCTATCGCCTGCTGATAATTTTGAATTGCTTCGTCAAAGCGTTGCTGTTTATGAACTGCGTTGCCGATATTGTAATATCCCTCCACCAGATTTTTGTCTTTCTCCAGTGACTTGCGGTATTCAGCTTCTGCATCGGAATATTGCTTTTTTTCGTAGAGTTCGTTTCCGTTGTTCACCAGCGAACGCACCGATTGCCCATAGGATATTGTTAGCAGAAGATTGAATAACAGAATATATTTTTTCATGCTCGTTCCTCCACTCCACGTAATCCTCGAAACGGATTGTACTGAGCCAACCATGCTATTTTTTTATCAGAAAGAATTGCTTCGAGTAACAGCAACGCCATCGCCATAAAAAGAAAATATTGGAACTTGTCGTCGAACTCTGTGAATTTCTTTACGCCAAATTCTCTTTTTTCTAACGCATTAATGTCTTTGTAAATCGCCTCTAGCTCGTCCTGCGTGTTTGTCGCCCGAAAATATTTCCCTTTCCCGATTGACGCAATCTCTTGCAGGGATAATTCGTCGAGCTTTGTCAGCACAATGTTGCCGGAGCGGTCTCGCTTGAAATCAACCTGTTGACCTGCTGAGTTATAGATTGGGATCGGCGCGCCCTGTGGCGAACCGAAACCCACTGTGTAGATGCGCACACCTTTTTCCGCCGCCTCTTTTGCTTGCTCTACTGCATCACCAGCGTTGTTTTCACCATCGGTCATAATAATTAACACTTTTGATGTCGGTTCGTCAAGGTTGAAGGATTTCATTGCCTGCGCAATTGCTGTTCCAATCGCCGTTCCGGGATTGGGCACAGATTCTACATCAACAATATCCACCAACAAACTTGCGGCGCTGTAGTCAATCGTCAACGGAAATTGCGTATATGCTTCACCAGAAAACACGATTAGTCCGATTCTATCTCCCGAAAGCCGCTCAATTAAATTTCTTACTTCGTACTTCGCCTTTTCTAACCTGTTTGGTTTAATGTCTTCTGCCAGCATGGATTTCGACACATCAAGCGCAATAAAGAGATCAACCCCTTCTTGTTTTACTTCTTCCATCCGCGTGCCGACCTGTGGATTGGCAAGTCCAACAATGAGCAACGTTACAGCAGTAACCACTAGTGTAGCTTTAATAGTTTCTTTTCGCGAGCTATAATCAACAGCAAGGCGTGAAAACAACTCGTCTGAAACGAATTGTCTCAGCGCTTTTGTCCGCTTCATTCTACCATAGACAAACACGCCTATCAATAGTGGAATAACGAACAGAAGGTATAAATAATCCGGTTGTGCAAATCTGAACATAAATGTTTTTGCGTCAACAAACCTACGGAATCTTTTTCAACCACGTTTGGGAAACACCGATATCTAACACGAGAAGAACAACGGCCGCCATAATAAATGAATAGAACAACTCTGTGTAACGTTTGAACGAACGAACTTCGATGCGGGTTTTTTCCATCTGGTCAATTTCCTGATAGATTGCCCGCAACTTTCTGTTATCGGTTGCACGAAAATATTTTCCTTCCGTCATTGAAGCAATGTGTTGTAATGTCTTCTCATCAATTTCCACCGGTACCATTTGGTAACGTATGCCAAACGGCGTTTGCACCGGATACGGCGCTTCACCAATTGTTCCTACACCAACAGTGTACACGCGAATACCGTACGACTGCGCAATCTGCGCCGCTGTGATGGGATCGATTTCACCGCGGTTGTTCACACCGTCCGTCAATAAAATAATCACTTTGCTTTTCGCCTTGCTTTCTCTCAAGCGATTGACCGCCGTAGCCAACCCAAGCCCAATTGCCGTCCCATCTTCAATCATGCCGCTCTTCAATGGTCTGATGAGCGATTTTAAGACATCGTAGTCCACAGTCAACGGACACTGCGTAAAACTTTCGCCAGAAAAAATTACGAGGCCAATCCTATCGTTGGTTCGTCCGGAAATAAATTCCTGTGCAACACTTTTCGCCGCTTCAATTCTGTTCGGCTGAAAATCTTCAGCCAACATGCTTCCGGAAATATCCAACACCAGCACAATATCGATTCCTTCAGAGTGCACTTTTTCACCTTTTTCTGTTGATTGCGGACGCGCCAGAGCGATGATGATGAGCGCAAGCGCCATCATCCGCAGAACAAACGGCAGATGTCGCAATCGCTCTCTCAAACTCCGCTTCACCGCACTAAACGGCTGCAACGTTGAATACCGTAGATCGCTTTCTTTCTTTTGCAAGCGATAATAGTACCACACTGCCAATCCGGGAATGAGAAGCAACAGAAGTAACAGTTCAGGATTTGCAAACGTTACATCAGACATGTTCACCTGCAACGTGTTTATGTTCCACCGATTCAGAAGCACTCTGTTCAACCGGTTTTGTGCTTTCAACAATCATTCGTGCAGTCGGAATCACCTGTTCATTTTCCGAAGCAATCGGCTGATACTTCGCAAACTTTACAAGATCAGCATCCGACAGAAGACGCTCGATATCATTTACCGTTTTCTGATCAATAGAAAACTTCTTTAACTGATCCATCACCTCACTAGTGGTCATTTCCAACGCTAAGATTCCGTATCGGCGTTCAACATAGCGCCGAAGAATTTCGGTTGCTTCGCTGTAAAATGCTTTCACTTCACCTTTCTGCCACAAACGTTTTGCTTCCAGTTCATCTAATTGTAATAATGCAAGAACATGCGGCGGAATATTCGGAATTTTCTCTTCTTCCACCGTCGCTGTTTTCCGCCTCTTCTTCAGGTAATAATAGATACCATACCCTGCGGCCGCTATCGCCAATACAATGGCAATATACATTGCAATCTCTTCAGCCGACAATGGAACCGACAACGGTGGTTTGAGGTCGCGAATTGTCTGCGTCGTATCTACTTCGATTCCTCTGACTTCAATCGGGATTGTGTTAGATTGAGCGATAAGTGTTTCACCAGTAACGATTGTATATCTTACGGTAAAGGGTGGAATGTAATGTGTACCTACATCGAATTTTGTAATGACGAATGTTTTTCGAAGGTAAAGAACACCGTTGTCTTCCGTCTTCATCAATGAATCTTGCTGAACAATGTCAAAACCACCCATTGTGTCTTTCACTGACGGCAGCGAAACATTTACCGATGCAGGATGTTTCACCTCTACCGTATAGTGAATCCAATCTCCGATAGCGATTGACTGCGAATCAACTGATGCGGTAACGGTAACATCCTGTGCGTTGGAAAAACACACAAAAATAAGTACACCGAAAATCCAATGCTTCACGTACTTCATGCTCTTGCTTCTCTCATCTTAAAGAAATCGACCAACGGACGGATGTACGGTTTATGGATTTCAATGGCAATGCGATCAACTTTTGATGCCAGCAATGCTTTCCGTAAACGTTCTTCGTGTTTCAACCAATAAGTACGAAACGTTTTTTGGATGTTCGGGTCGCTTGTATCAACCCATCGCTCTTCTCCGGTTTCCGCATCTTTCATCTTTATCAAACCAATGTTGGGCAGTTCGCGCTCACGAGGATCATTCAATGTTACGGCGATGACATCGTGCCGTTTGCCAACAATGCGCAGTGCATCATCAAAATTCGTGTCGACAAAATCGGAGACTACGAAGGCAATCGAGCGCTTTTTAATAACAGAGTTGAGATATTCAAGCGCTCCACCGATGTTGGTACCACTCCCCTTCGGTTGAAACGACAGCAATTCACGAACGATACGCAGGATGTGCGATTTTCCTTTTTTCGGCGCAATAAATTTTTCTACAGTGTCAGAAAAAAGGATCATGCCCACTTTGTCGTTGTTGCGAATTGCAGAAAAGGCAAGCACAGCACAGATTTCTGTGGCAATTTCTTGCTTTGTTGCATTCACCGTCCCGAAATCTCCGGAGCGACTCACATCAACAACCAGCATCACCGTCAACTCACGCTCTTCTTCAAAAATCTTAATAAACGGTTTGTTGTGCCGTGCCGTTACATTCCAATCGATCTGACGGATATCGTCGCCGTAGATGTACTCGCGCACTTCCGAAAATTCCATCCCACGTCCTTTGAAGACAGAATGATACTCGCCAGAGAAAACGTGATTCACCATTCCTCTGGTTTTGATTTCAATTTGTCGGACTTTTTTTAGAAGTTCAGCGGTTGTCACAATGATAGTAATCGAGTTGTTATGTCGTTGAGTAGTTGAGTACTATGTGTCAAAACTTTTGTACAATCCATCCAACATCGCAATGATCTCGTTAGCGTCTTTCTTTAGTTGATTCCCTTCTTCCTCACTCAAGTATGCATTTGTTACTGCTATATCTACACATCCTTTACATTCGAATCCAGACCGAATTGAGTAGGTCAAAAACCTTGCAAATTCCTTATTTGAATAATTTCCAGCTCCTTCTGAAATATTCAGTACGATAGAATCTGCAGCCCTTCGAAATTGAGATGTAAGTGAATACAATTCTTCTTTTGGAAAAGACTTGGTCAACGTTCGAACTGTTTTGGTGAATACTAATGCTTTTCTATACACATTCAGGTCTTCGTACTTATGCACGTTAGACTCCTTTCATATTTCTCAACTACTCACATACTCATGGACTCACCTACTTGTTACGGCACTTCTACTTTATTCAAAATTTCCTGTACGATAGTTTCAGACGTCACTTCTTCCGCTTCTGCTTCGTACGTAATGCCGATGCGGTGACGGAGAACATCCATGCAAACAGCACGAACGTCTTCGGGAATAACGTAGCCGCGTCGTTTGATGAACGCAAATGCCTTGGAAGCAAGTGCTAATGAAATTGATGCACGCGGCGACGCCCCGTAACTGATGAGATTCGACAGATTCTGCAACTGTGCCTCTTTTGGATTACGCGTGGCAAACACTATATCGAGAATGTACCGCTCGATTTTTTCATCCATATAAATTTCTTGGATGGACGCCCGCGCTTTCAAAATTTCTTTCGGACTGACAACCGCTTTGACATCGCCCGGTTTACCATTTACATTCTGCCGCATAATTTGCAGTTCTTCCTCTTTCGACGGATAACCGATTTTTACTTTCAGCATAAAGCGGTCAACTTGCGCTTCGGGTAAAGGATAGGTTCCTTCCTGCTCAATGGGATTTTGTGTTGCCAACACAAGAAATGGTTCGTCCAGTTTAAAAGTATCTTCACCTATCGTTACCTGACGTTCCTGCATCGCTTCCAGAAGCGCGCTCTGCACCTTTGCCGGAGAACGATTGATTTCATCTGCCAAAATAAAGTTGGCAAAGATAGGACCTTTCTTTGTTTTGAATTTTCCCTCCTTTTGGTCGTAGATTAATGTACCAACCAAATCAGCAGGAAGAAGATCGGGAGTAAATTGTATGCGCTGAAACTTTGCGTCAATTGCCGCGGCAAGCGTTTTGATAGCGAGCGTTTTTGCTAATCCGGGAACACCTTCCAGTAAAATGTGTCCGTTGGAAAGAAGTCCGATAAGTAAGCGCTCCACCATCTGCTTCTGCCCAACAATCACCTTGTTGATTTCCATCGTCAGTAAATCAACAAATGCGCTTTCTTTTTGGATTTTTTCGTTGATCGCTTTAATATCGTGGTGCATGTCATTCCTCCTAATGAACAAAAAGATGTCAGACCCAAAGGTTATCACAAAGAGTCTGACATCAATCTGTACAGAATTGAACAAAGGGTTAGACGGCTGAAAAATAAAAAATGTTCCTCACAAAAAGAAGAATTGGTGCTGTCTTTTTTTAGAAATCTTTCGTACAATAGAGAAGAAATAATTAACTATCATACGAAGGAATGCCAATGAAATATGTTGTGACACTTATTGCCGCCGTAGTACTATTCGGCTGCAGCGAGAAAAAAGTTGATCCTGAAAAACTGAATCACGCTAACGCATTAATCAATACCGGAAATTTTGAGGAAGGAATTGCACAGTTGGAGGAGTTGTACAAAACTACGCCGGATGATGTTGCTTTGAAGCAATCGCTTATTTCAGCCCACATGAAGTACGGCAACTATTTTATGTATAACGATACGCTCGCTCCCCGTGTGAAATATCCCAACGCGTTGAAACACTACAAAGCGGTGCTACGACTGGATGCATCACATGCCGATGCAAAAGATAAGGCAAACCAGATCATTGAAATTTACCAGATGATGGGACGAGAAGTGCCGGAAGTGTGAGCAGTCACAATATTCCCTTTCATTCATAAGTACAAAAGAAGGCGAGCGATGCTCGCCTTCTTTATTTCCTTATAGAATTTTTTTGATGAAGAATCTTCCCTTTCCATCTCTAAAAGACGAAAATCACAAATAAAAATTTTTCACTTCCGTGTAACCGCAGCAGATAATTATCTAGCAACGGCCCTTGCATTGTTTCATCAACAATGAGAATATGAATATAAAAGCAGAGACTAAAATTCCTGTTCGAAAATTACATTATACACCCGATAACGCTCGATCGAATAGTCATTCATGTGCGGTTGCGAGACAAACAAAAAAAATTACAATTAGTGAAGAATATTTCATTGTTGTTGTGGATTTTTCAAAATACATCCCCGAAATCTTTAAGATTTCGGGGATGTTAATACTTGACAACACTTAGTGAATATTTAAGAAAAATTAAAATTTATAAGACAAACCTATTGAATTATTTTTTGCTATAATTTCAAGTTCGTGAAATGATATAATTGTATTCACTAAACCTGCAACTAAAAAGGTAACACCTAAAATTGTTTTACGCCTTTTTGTAGATTCGAGTTCCTCTGTGTCAAATTTTAATTTGTTAAAATTTTCAATGGACTCATTTAATTGACTAATATCCTCAAAATAATCCCAGGCCAATCCAAACGAGATAAAACTAATGGGAAGGAGAATGAGATTTGGATATTTCTCATATTTTTGTGTATCGTTTTGTACCATATCCACTTTATTTCCCAATTCTTCTGAAATAGATATCAATTCTGTTCTCATCGAAGGATTATATTCTTTCAAATCTATTTTCAATACTACTGAAAGATCGTAAAAATATTCCCTGCCGTTTGCAATAATTACTAATTTATTGTCAAGTGTATCCTTCACCACACAATTTCTTACGACATAACCTTTTTGAAGATAAACATCATCTGCTTTTAGCCAAGCAAAAGCGATAAAGATCATAGTTGTAATCAACAATAAATTTTTCATATGCTTTTCCTCTAACTTTATTGGAGAATTAGTTGGTAAATTCGTCAACAAAAAAATTAAGTTTTACAACATTGATTTGTTACTATATGTTTATCACCTTGTATTTTTCATCGTAATAATACACTGATCTGCCCAGCGGTTGAATGGTGGAAATGCCGAAAATTTTTCATCCCATGCCTGCAGAAACGAATAGAGGCGTGGAAATTTTTTGGGAAATCGCTCCATATACGGCGGAGGCGAACACGACGCAACACCTCGTACCTTCATAACCTTGAAATCTTTACCAAAGCTCTTCTCAACACGTTCAACAGAATGGTAGTACGTCGTAAAGTAGTGTCCTTCAATGTGTGCGGTAATTCCTTTTCGGTGCAGCCGTCGGGTAGCGAGTTTCCATTGTCCTTGAAGAAGATGAAGTATTTCCCAAGGACACACCGGAGGCATCACTACAAGGGTAATGTAACCATTCGGTTTAAGAATTGTTTTCAATTGTGTTGCGACAGAAGCAAGATCGCTCACGCAATTTAAGCCGCCGAAATTGGAAAAGATATGATCGAATTGTTTGGGCGCCAATGCGCCTGCTTCGGTAAATGAACGCTGTTCTACTGTAATGAGGTGTTCCAATTGTAACGCGGCAACTTTGGCTCTGATTTCATTCACCATTCCTTCGGCAATATCAATTGCATGCACAGTATGTCCACGCTGAGCAAAATGCACAGCATCAATACCGGTACCGGCGTTAATATCAAGAATGGAATCTCCGGGTCGTAAAAATTCATCCATATGACGATGGATCACTGAACGCATCCACACCAGCATATGATTACTGTTTTGAATGTTGTCAAACAGCGGCGCCTGCGCACTGAAAGCGTTGTTGACAAGTATTTCGTTATCGCGAGTTGTTGATTGCATACTCAGAATGACTTTGGTTTCTTATCTTCTTGCAAGATGATATAAACGCATTCGTTCAACAAGCATTAGTGGAATGTAGTACGCCAGCAAAACTATTTTTCTGATACTTTTCTTCGTCAGCGCACGGCGAAATGTAATCGCATCGCGGAGCAAGAGCAACGCATGACGGATGCGAAATGCTTTGTGAACATACCGGTGAAGCAATTTATAGAAACCGGGAGAATATGTTCCGCGATACATCATCGCCAGATCATCCGAATCTGTCCAATTTTTTTTCTCACCCATTTCTGCTTTTACCATGTCAAAAAATTTTGTGCCGGGAAGCGGATACGACACCGATATGCCAATATCTTCCGGCATCAACTCTTTCACCATTACAATGGTGGCTTGAATATCTTCCCACGTTTCACCGCGGTAGCCAAACTGCAAAAAGAATGAAGCGTTGATTCCATAGCGCTTCAGCAGTGTTCGCGCTTCGCGAATTTGTTGAAGCGTAATTCCTTTCTCCATCGCATCGAGAATTTTCTGCGAGCCGGATTCCGCCCCAATCCACACTTCTGTACATCCGGCGTTGGCAAGCGCTTCAACGGTATTGTCGCGAAGCAATAAATCTGCCCTCGATTGTATTTTGAATGGAATTTTCACATTTCGTTCATTCACCAGTTGCGAAAATCGCTGCACCCAGCCGGGCTTTAACCCGAAAATGTCGTCGGCAAACCAAATGTGATCTGGTTTAAACGTTGATTTCAGGTACGCCATCTCTTCTACAACATTTTCGGGTGAACGAGAATGATACACCTGTCCGTAAATCGGCTTTGCACACCAGTTGCAGTGATACGGACATCCACGTGTTGTGACCATATTGATGGAAACATAGCCATGTCTGCGTTTCCAGATTTTTTTATACTTTTCCCAATCAACAAGATTCCATGCAGGAAATGGAAGTGAATCTAAATTCTGCACCACCGGACGTTTTTCTGTTACCACAATACTGTTGTTTGAACCAAAAGCGATGCCACGAATAGCGTGCATATGTTTCGTGTTTTGTTCTAACAAGGCACGACTGACTTCCAACAATGTTTGCTCTCCCTCGCCAATAACAACAACGTCTGCTCCATGCGCGAGATACTTTTCGTAGTGATCTGTTGCATCGGAACCATGAACAATGACAGGAATACCATGTGCTTTGGCAATGGCTGTCATACGAAATGCCGCTTCACGCATTCGCATCAAACACATTTTCGTAAGGTAGTTGAAATCATCATCATAGATGGCAAGCAGGCGAGGTTTGAAACGATTCAACGCATGACGCAATTCTTCTTCTGATGACGCGAGCATGGCGTCGAACATATTCACTGTGAAACCGTTAACTTGCAAATAGCGTGCGGCATACAGCATCCCCAGCGGCGGATAGGGCATCTGCGCTTTTTCTTGCTTCGGATCAAAGTGCAGGAAGAATGAATGTGTAAGAAGGACGTCAGTCATGTGTTAGAGTTTTCTCGTCATGCTCAGTGAGTTCTGAGTTTGTTTTTGCTCGGGATGAGTCGAAGCATGACGTTAATTTCTCCGTCATCCTTCGACTCGCTTCGCTCGCTTAGGATGACTGGGGGTTGTTTTCATCACTATTCCAAACCCAGCGACGATAACTTTCTGTGATACTGTACAAGTACTGGTTGCTGATGATCATTTGACCAACAGGCAGAGGTATCAGGCGATATCATAAACATTATCTCAAACCGTTTATTGCCAACCTGATGAAACTTTTTTTGCCAGTGACGACGATGTATTTCCATCAGCGCATTTTCTAAACGATGAAGTGGAAAGATTTCCAGCAGCGATTCGCACCATCGTTGAATCACTGAACGAGATGGTGAAAGCAACAGATTCTTTTCAGTTTCCGGTATGTAATTCGGCAGAAATTCTTTTATCCACCCGTTGCGCAATTGAAATTCTGCAAACGCAGATTCATTCCACACAACTTTTGTTGTTGCCACTTCCAGCGCCGTGTAAATATTTTGTCTGGAATGCAGATACCCGTTTTCTGTTACATAGTAATTCGTGCAGAAAAATTTTCTACTGCCGAACAAAAAAATTCTTCTGAAAGCTGTTAACAAAGTACGGCAAATCCATAATCTCCCCTTCGCCGTTACGACCATAAAATCAATATCGCTTGCCAAAGGAGAAACATGTTTGGAAAGCGAGCCGGTGAGAAACACTGCGCGAACAAATGGGAAACGTTTAATGAAAGCAGAAACACATCGTGCAATCGCCAATTTTCGTTTTGCACGACGTTCATTCTCCACTCGTTGCTGTACAATATTTATATTGGAAGAGGGGAGATAAAAATATCCCCCTTCGGCGTAGAGCATACGAGAATCAACAAGACGTGCTACTGCATTGTTTACATCATCGGTGGAAACTGAGTTTTGTGGAAGAAACTGAAAAATTTGTTTTGCCGTGAGTGGATAGTCAAACAAATCAAAATATGCAACAACGCGAAGAATGTTCTTTGCAAGGGTGTCGTTGGTAAGATTCATGGCGTCCGAAGAGTTCTTTGGATAAGCACTGCCTCGCTAAGAAAATACTCTATTCCGATACATTTATCAATCCTATTCAGCAAATCCTCGGTAACTGCTCACCGGAAATCATATCGACTACTCTCTCACCGCCGATAGTTGTTTCAAGAACGACAAGACCAGCGTGGTCGTTTGTCACCTCGCCAATAATCGATGCTTGTTTTCCCAATGGGTGATGTTTCATCGCTGTAAGAATTTTTTCAGCGTCACCGGAATCCACAACAGCAACAAGTTTACCTTCGTTGGCGACATAGAGTGGATCGAATCCAAGCATTTCACATGCTGAACGAACAGCATCGTTCACCGGAATTACATTTTCCCGAATACGAATTCCTTTATGTGTGGCGGCAGTAATTTCGTTGAGCGTGCTGGCAATACCACCGCGTGTCGGATCTCTCAGAAATTTGATGTTGGCCGACGCGGAATACATCGTTTCCACTAAATCATTCAGCGCACAGGTGTCGGAACGAATCTCCGATTCAAATTCCAATCCTTCACGCACAGACATCACTGCCATTCCGTGGTCGGCAATCGTACCGCTAAGGATGATCTTATCGCCAGCATGAATGCGGTCAGGGTGAATATCTCTTCCTTCAGGAATTACACCAACACCTGATGTTGTAATAAACACCCGATCTGCTTTGCCACGTGGAACAACTTTTGTGTCGCCGGTAACAATAACAACGCCAGCGTTCTGCGCCGCCGTTGCCATTGAACGAACTATCACTTCCAATTCTGCAATACTCACCCCTTCTTCAAGAATGAACGACGCTGTCAGGTACTTTGGTTGTGCGCCGCACATGGCAAGATCATTCACCGTTCCATTCACTGCCAACTCGCCGATATTTCCGCCGGGAAAAATTATCGGACTGACAACGTATGAATCTGTCGTCATAGCAATACGTTCGGAACCAATGTTCATCATGGCGCCATCGTGCATCATATCAAGCGCCGGGTTGGAAAAATGTTTTTTGAACAGCACTTCGATGAGTTGGTGCATCAACGTACCCCCTCCGCCATGAGCAAGAATAATCTTGTTATAGTTGTTGATTGGAAGAGGACAATGCACACTCGGAGTAACGGTATCATTCATATCGAAACCAATCACACTGTTGGAAGTTAATGATTCTGTAGGTTGTAATTTTTTGACGCATCGTCTATAACTTTAACTTTCTGCGCATACAACAGCCATCAATCAAACAATACCGCAATGAATCACTATTTTTTATAGTGAAAGTATGCCGCACATGCACCTTCGCTCGACACCATTGGAGCGCCGAGCGGATGTTCCGGCGTGCACCGGTTTCCAAACGCTGGACATTCATACGGTTTGTTCAAACCACGCAGTACATTGCCTGCAATACATAGCGATGATTCGGTTACATCAAGAGCGCAAAGATTGAATTTTTGCTCTGCATCGAAGCGGGAAAATTCTTTTTTCAATCGATATCCACTGTTCGGAATTTCGCCGATACCACGCCAAATTCTGTGTGAAATTTCAAAAACTGTAAAGATCATTTCCTGTGCCGAACGATTTCCTTCTTTTTTCACAACGCGTGCGTACTGATTTTCAACATCAGTTCTGCCTTCTTCCAACTGCTTTACTAACATCAGAATACCCTGCAGGATGTCGAGCGGTTCAAATCCTGTCACAACTATCGGAACGTTGTATTTTTTTGCCAGCGGAATGTACTCTTCGTATCCCATAATGGTACACACATGTCCTGCGGCAAGAAAGCCCTGTACACGATTTGACTGTGAAGACAACAGCGACTCAATTGCCGGCGGCACCAGCACATGTGAACAGAGAATCGAAAAATTGTTCAGGTTTGCTTTGTGCGCTTTCCACACTGCCATGGCATTTGCAGGGGCTGTGGTTTCAAAACCAACGGCAAAGAAAACAACTTCCTTGTCAGGATTTTTTTGAGCAATGGTCACTGCATCCAGCGGCGAGTACACAATGCGCACATCACCGCCACTTGCTTTTACATGAAGAAGATCGGTTGTCTGCCCCGGCACACGCAACATATCGCCAAATGATGTAAAAATGATGTTTGGTTGCGATGCAAGATAAATCGCTTTTTCAATCATCTCCAGCGGTGTTACACACACCGGGCATCCCGGTCCGTGAACGATCGAGAGCGATGATGGTAGCAATCGTTCTAATCCCGACTTCACAATCGAATGCGTTTGCCCACCGCAGATTTCCATAATTGTCCACGGTTTAGACGTGATAGCATGAATTTTCTCAGAGAGAATTTTTGCTTTCGTCGGATCGCGATATTCGTCAAGGTATTTCATGGATTATCTCCTTCAAGCCATCACTCTCTCTGAGTTGGGGTTTGACATTACACTTCTCATTTTCAACTCTCACCGAACTCTTTGTTCAGATCCCCTGTTTCACTAAGCAATCGTAGTGTTTCTTTCGCTTCTTCTTCATCAAGAACACTAATTGCGAAACCAACGTGAACAATAACGTAATCATTCACGTTCGCTTCAGGCAACATTGTCATACAGACTGTTTTACGAATGCCGCCGAAGTTCACGATGGCCATTTGGGGATCAGTGTTGTCAACAAATGATTCTATTTTACCGGGGATGGCAAGACACATAGACTTCCTCTTTCATTGGACAATTCCATTTCGATTATCTACTTCAGGGTTTGTTGCATCTTTTTTGTTCGATTGTTGATGTATGGAATCTGGAACACATTCGAGGAGATACATCATAATCTGTCCGACAGCAATTCCCCCGTCATTTGTCGGGATGCGTTGATGCCAGTATGGTTCGAATCCTTCCTCGCGCAAACGCTGAACACTCCGTTCCAATAACACCGCATTCTGGAAACAACCTCCGGAAAGGACAACTTTTTTGCGTGAAACTTGTCGGGCAACAGCAAGTATCATCTCTACGAGTGTGTTGTGAAACTTTCGTGCGATGGTTGAAACATCCGTTTTTCTGATCTCATTCATCATGGAAATTATCATCGGCTCCCAATCAATCACCCACGGTGGGAAGCGGGAGACAGAAACATTGAACGGATAGCATTCATCAGTCCTGCTTTCATGTGCGCAGAATTCTACTTCCATTGCCGTTTGTCCTTCAAAACTCGAACGGTCGCGAATTCCCAACAGTGCGCCGACTGCATCAAACATTCGCCCAATGCTCGACGTGCGCGGCGTGTTGATGTTGTTTTCGAGCATCTGCAATAACACTCGTCTTTCACTTTCAGAAAATTTACCATTGAGTGCGGAATGGCGAAAAGCATCCTTACCAAGCATTTCATACAACACACCAAGGGCGCTGCGAATTGATGCTCGTGATGCCGCATCTCCACCGGGAAGCGGAAAGGAGCGAATCGTTGCACAGCGTGAAAAAGTATCTCCATCAACATCAATAAATTCCCCTCCCCAAATCGTGCCATCGAGTCCGTAGCCTGTTCCATCCCACGCCACACCGAGCACAGGTTCGTGCAGTTCATTATCTGCCATACACGAAGCAACGTGTGCGAAGTGATGCTGTACCGATTTTTGCTGACCATTCATCTGCCGTGCAACGGTTGTTGAAAGATAATTCGGATGATTATCGTGGATGATGACTGACGGATGAACATCGTACAGTGAAGAAACATCATTAATGGTATTGCGAAAACATTCAAGCGCCGGAACAGTTTCAAGGTCGCCGATGTGCTGGCTGATGAAGAGAAGATTATTCTTCATCACCGCCACAGTATTTTTCAAGTGTCCACCCACTGCAAGTAGCGCTTCATGCGATGCGTGGTTCATCACTAAAGGAAGCGGTGCATATCCGCGTGCACGGCGAATAAGCACTTCGCGACCAAGAACAACTTTCACCACAGAATCATCAACATAGCGTTGAATCGGTCTATCGTGCACAAGAAAGAGATCGGCAATAGCGCCCAGTTTGTGCAACGCTTCGTGTTCATCAATGCACATTGGCTCATCAGAGATATTGCCGCTGGTTGCCACAATGGGTATTTCAAGTTCATACATCAGCAAATGATGGAGCGGTGTGTACGGCAACATCACACCAAGATAGGGATTGCGCGGAGCAACGGAAGGAGCAATCTCTTTGTTATGTTCTTTCTTTGATGTTCGGTTGAGAAGAACAATTGGAGACTGAGATGAAAGCAATATTCGTTTTTCTACTTCAGACACACTGCAATATTGTTCCACCATTGCTATTGAAGGAAACATCAGCGCAAATGGTTTTTCGTCGCGGTGTTTGCGGCGGCGTAATTCGTTCACCGCGTCTTCGGTTGTTGCATCACACAATAACTGAAAACCGCCGAGCCCTTTGAGCGCAATTATCTTCCCAGATTTCAACGCCTGCGCTGTCTCTTGTAATGCTTCGTCGTGCGACGAAATCATGTTTCCTTTCCGATCCCATAATTCAAGATGCGGTCCGCATGCCGGACATGCAATCGGTTGAGCGTGAAATCTTCTGTCAGTCGGAGTGTGGTATTCCTGTTCGCATTCCGGACACATGCGGAAATGCTTCATCGTGGTATTCTGTCTGTCATACGGCAACGATTGAATAATGGAATACCGCGGCCCACAATGCGTGCAGTTGATAAATGGATAACGATAGCGGCGGTTTGCAGGATCAAACATTTCCTGCAAACATTCCTCACATACGGCAATATCGGGAAGAATCATCGTGATCGGTTCTTCGGCTGAATCACTTTCCTGAATGTCGAACGTGGCATACCCGACCGGATCGAGATATGATGTTTCGATACTATAGATGTGGGAATGACGCGGCTTTTCCTTTTGAAGCCTTGAAAGGAACACGCTGACAGTCGTGCCATCAGATTCCGCTTCAATGAACAGCCCGGACGGTGTATTCTTCACCCAACCATTGACATGAAGTTCGTTGGCAAGTTGAAACACAAACGGACGAAAACCTACTCCCTGCACCGCTCCGCGAATAATGATATGTGCTCTCACAATACCGTTCATCATATCAATCCTCCAGACCAACCACAACCGTTATATCAAATTCCAAAAACTCTAATGGCAATGCCGGTAACAAGAATGACAACACCGGCAACAGCATCTGATGCGTGTTCAATACGATGCCATCGGAATGCAGAAACTCCCCACAACGCCGCATGAACTTGTAATTGCATCATGGCAATTGTCGCCGCACTAAAAATACCGACAGTTATCACTACACTCATCCAACCGTACGCTGACGACGCAAACAAGAGCGGAATCAACGGTTCACATGGACCAAAAATGATGATAATGAACAACATCCAGTATGAAATAGTTGTTGCCTTGCCGGGTGTGTGTGTGTGTCGTTGTCCGATTTGTTTCAGTCCGTACAAAAGATACGCAACACCGAAACCAATCAACAACAACGAAGCAACATCACCGCGGATGTTTTCCCATCCGTTCACATGGTCGGTAGTTATACCGAGGAGGATGCCAATCAATCCAATAGCAACGCTTGACGAAACGTGACCAAGTCCGGCCAGCAACACAGAATAAGAAGTTTTCCACTTGCTCCAGTGCTGAGCGCGTGCAAGAGCAACAAACGGAATCCAGTGGTCTGGCGCCAACGCATGAAGCGCACCGACGGTTACTGCTGAAAGAAAAAGGAGTTCCATAGTGAGAAAATTATTTTACGTATTTGATCATCAATTCATGAAATAACAGATATCTGTCGTTCCAACCATCCACACCAGTCGGCAATTCCTTCTTGCGTTGTGCACGAAAGAGAAAAGACGGTAAGTTTCGGATTTATCGATAGTGCATTCCGAATCAGTGCATCGAGGTTGCAATTCACATAGGGGAGAAGATCAATCTTATTGATAAGCAATACTGATGCATTTCGAAACATAGCCGGATACTTCAGCGGTTTGTCATCTCCTTCTGTTGTAGAAAGAACCACTACCTTGTGTGTTTCGCCGAGGTCGTAATTCGAAGGACAAACAAGATTGCCGACATTTTCAATAACAAGGAGGCGAATATGTTTCCCTTCAAAAGCGGTAAGTGATTCGTTGATGAACTTTGCTTCAAGATGACACATGCCGTTGGTAACAACCTGCACGACCGGAACGTTGTACCGCGCAATTCGCTGTGCATCCAGATCGGTTTGAACATCGCCTTCAACTACGCCAACAGGAATTTTTCCATTAAAATATTCCAAGGTCTGTTCGAGAATGCTCGTCTTGCCGGAACCGGGAGAACTGACAAGATTAATGACAAACATGTTGTTCGATAAAAAGAAATCGCGATTGCGTTTCGCAATCTCATCGTTCTTTTCAAGTACTTTTCGTTCGATGGTAATGATGCTCATTCTTTTCTATCCTTGATAGATGTTGAAGGAAGTTGCATTAAACATCAGCCACTTCAATGTGTTTCACAATCAACTCAGTACCAGAGACAATGGTTACCTCGGTGGAGCCACAATGCATACATATCATCAAGCCGGCATCATTCTGCGACTGTTTGCCACATTCATGGCACTGCACCACAAAGGGAACGGCTATTATTTTTAAGTCGGCAGAACAAAATGGTACTTGTTCTTTGAGTGCATCAAAGGCAAAGCACAGCGAATCTGCAACAACTCCCGATGCAGCGCCTACTTCTACGGTAATTGCCGTGACAAGAGATAGCTGTTCTTCCGAAACATGATTATAAACCGTCTCCACAATGTTCTGTGCAATTGATAATTCATGCATGGTAATTTCTGTTAAACACAGACATTCGTATCCATGTGTATTTTTGTTTATTACGTTCAAATAACATACCAAGGATTAATCTGTTTGAAATGGTCATTTTTGAGGGATAAGAATTGAAATATCAGGAGAGCAGATGCAAGATTGCGAAAAAGAAGAAAATCCGACGAACAGCTCTTGAATTGCTCAATTATTACAATTGAACACAATCGTATACACACTTGTGATGGAATGGGAATTGTTGTTCCCATTCCATCTTGTTTGGCTCATTAAATAAAGCAAATATCTGTGTAGATACCATTACGGCGCTACGCGTCACCTTATCGTTTCTCCATCGGTATAAAGTCTCGTTTTTGTTGTCCGACGTACAGTTGACGAGGCCGCGCAATTTTTTGCTCTGTATCGGATAGCATCTCAATCCACTGTGCCAGCCAACCGGCAGTGCGCGCAATAGCAAACAACACCGTAAACGCATCAGTCGGAAAGCCCATTGCCTGATAGATGATGCCAGAGTAAAAATCAACATTCGGATAGAGTTTCCGTTTGATGAAGTATTCATCCTGCAACGCGATGCGTTCAAGCTCGAGAGCAATGTCGAGCAAACGATTTCTTCCGGTTACTTCGAATACTTGGTCGGCTATTTCTTTGATGTATTTTGCTCGCGGGTCGTAATTCTTGTAAATACGATGTCCGAATCCCATCAATTTTCGTTCACCTGCCTTCACGCTCTTAATAAAATCGGGAATGCGTTCTTTTGTACCGATCTCGCGAAGCATCAACAGCACTTCTTCATTAGCGCCGCCGTGTAACGGACCGTATAACGCCGCCGCCGCTCCTGCAGTACATACATATGGATCTGCATGAGAACTACCGATACTGCGCATCACATTGGCGCTACAGTTTTGTTCGTGATCAGCATGAAGGATGAACAACACATCGAGTGCATGCTCCAACACAGGATGAATTTTATATTTGAATTCCGTCATCTTAAACATCATGCTCAAAAAATTGCCGGTGTAGCTGAGTTCTACATCCGGGTATACGTACGGCAGTCCGAGACGGTGTCGGTAACAGTAGGCAGCAATTGTTGGCATTTTGCCGATAAGACGAATTGCCTGACGCAGACGAATTTCCGGATCGCTAATGTTCCTTGCTTCAGGATAGAGCGTTGATAGCGCACCAACCGTGCTCACTAACATTCCCATCGGATGTGCGTCGTGGTTGAATCCTTCCATGAACTTTTTTGTGTTTTCGTGAAGCATGGTATGATGAGTGATGTTGTATGTCCATTCCTCATACTGCTTCTTGGTCGGCAATTCACCGAAAATGAGCAGATACGCCACTTCAAGGTAGTTACTTTTTTCCGCTAACTGCTCAATGGGATATCCTCTATACCGCAAAATACCTTTGTCGCCATCGATGAACGTAATAGCGCTTTTGCACGACGCGGTGTTCATAAATGCCGGATCGTACGTCATCAATCCGAAATCGTCATCTGATGTTTTTATCTGTCGCAGATCCATAGCGCTGATAGCGCCGTTACGGATAGGAATAGCGTACTCTTTATCCGTGCGGCTGTCTATCACTATCAAATGATCCGGAATGATAATGTCACCGGGTATCTCATATTGTTTGCCGGTGCGGGTATCGAGAACAGAAACATGGTCACTCATACAAACCTCCTTTCAAAGTTGATTGAACGATGGTACAGCGATTGAATGGCAAGAAATAATACGATAAACGTTAAAACAAACGTTGCGGTAAGAACGGGCATGACTGTGACTCGACAGAAAGGATGTGTGGAATCCTCTTGTTGAACATTGTGCTGTACCAGATTTTTTTGGCATAGGAACCATTGAATGGCTCCTTCTGATTACATGCTACAAACTGTTCTTTACAAGTGGTGTATCGTAATGAAATAATAATGTGTACTGTTCAAACAATGTTGTGGTGTGGAATTTTTTACTCACGTCGGAAAAAACAAATTCGGAGCGAATGGCCTTGTTTCATTTTTCCCACACTACTCCCTTTACTCTGGCTCCCTCACTTTGCGTGCCAGAAAAGAAAAACGAAAATTGAAGTATTTTTTCGTTCCGTCAAATAAAATATCCGATAGAGTTATACCACGGTTGGCAGAAGTGAGAAAAACGATTTCCGCTATTCTTGATTTGAAAAATCTATAAGAATCTTTTGAGCAAACTCGATAGCGTTGCGAAGATTTTCTTCTGCTTTTGCCGAAAGTCCTTCGCCCGCCTCCCAATCATATCCTTTTATCTGTAATTGGTAAACTTTGGGATGATGGGTGTACAATTCCATGCACAGTGAAAGAACTGATTCAGCAGAGAGAGAATGGGAAGTAAACGACGTGTGTGGAGAAGGATAAACTTCGCTAAAGAAATACGGCTCTCGTTCGCCTTTGGAAGCATCAACAAAAATCACGTAATCGTATTGAACAATGTCTGCCGCGTCTTCCACATTCAGTTGAAATGAACTTGTTGTTGATACTGAGCCGATGTGTTGTTGATGAAGCCATTCTTCCATTGCAGTTACAAACGCATCGCCCAAACCATCATCACGGCGACCGGGATTTCCGTATGCATGGAGAAGAATTTTTTTCATCGGATCCTGAAATGATAGAGGCTTCTGGAATATCCAGAGATGAAAACGATGCCCGACACTTTCCTGATCTATTGGAGAAAATCTTAAATGTGACAATCTTATCAGCAGGGCACCGGACAGCTCAAGTAGATATTGAAAAATACGTCAGAGTATCACCTCCGTGCTTCATCAATCACTTTCCCTTCGCCATCAATCAATTGCACATGCAAGGGCATTTGTCCAACGGCATGTGTAGAGCAGGAAAGGCACGGATCAAAACAACGAATGCCTGCTTCAATACGATTTAGAATCGGTTCCAAAACTTTTTCCCCACGTGAAACGGCAGCAGAATCAATAAACCTGGATGCAATTTGGTGTACCGTGCGGTTCATCGCCATGTTATTTTGCGCTGTGGCAATCAGCATATTCACTCTTTGCAGCACACCATTTTCATCCACCCAGTAATGGTGAAAGAGCGTGCCGCGCGGCGCTTCAGCAGCGCCGACACCTTCAAATCGATTAATCTCTGCTTTCGAGCGGACATGCGTTTTGAGAATCGCCGGGTCGTGTAACAATTCCTCTATCTTCTCAACGGCAAAGAGCATTTCAATTAACCGTGCGTAATGATAGTAAAAAGAATTGTTCACGGTCTCAATGGAATAACCAAGTTGTTTGAACAATCGTCGTTCGTTTTCCGCTAACGGTGTTTCGATACTATTGCAAATGTTCAATCGTGCCAATGGACCAACACGGTAACAACCATGCGGATATCCAATCGGTTTATAATAAGGAAATTTGAGATACGACCAAGTTTCACTTGCTTCACCAAAATGATTATAGTATTCACGCGGATCTATCTTGTCGGCAATAATGTTCCCCGCACTGTCCATAATGCGCAAGCTGCCGCCGTAGTATTCCAACTCTCCTTTCTGTCCAACGAGGCCGACAAACAACGAATGGAAATTACCGAAACTCGGTATTTCTTTTTTGCACTTCTGGTGAATTGTTTTAATAGTTTGTAGCGCCAGCAGTGCCGTTTCTTTTACTTCTGGGTACCAATCGAGAATTTTGTCGCGCTCTTCTTTTGTGAACGGTTCTCGTACACCTCCGGCAACCGCCCATGGAGTGTGAATTCTTCTTCCACCGAGAAATTCGATGATCTGTTGACCAAATTTACGAAGTCGGATTCCGCGCCGAATAAATTCCTTATCATGCTGGAGCAATCCGAAAATATTTCTCATGGCAGGATCGGCATCAAAGCCAAGGAGAAAATCAGGTGAGGAAAGGTGGAAAAAACTAAGCGCATGCGATTGTACCCACTGCGCCAATGTTAACAAACGACGGAGTTTTTCTGCTGTTTCGGGAATGCCAATAGCCAATATATCGTCTCCTGCTTTTGCTGAGGCGATAAGATGACTTGCAGGACAAATGCCGCAGATACGTGAGGTGAGTCCGGGCATTTCCCATACGAGACGCCCTTCGCAGAATTTTTCGAAACCCCGAAATTCGTTCACATGAAAGCGAGCGTCTTCTACTTCTCCTTTTGCATTCAGATGAATGGTAATCTTTGCATGACCTTCAATACGAGTAACGGGCGAGATGGTAATGGTTTCTGACATTTCGACTTCGATTATTTGTTGATAGATACATTGACTCATCAGTTTATTGAATCAATGAGAAAACTATAGTATCATCCATACCGCAAAAACTGTGTTTTGAATACTGGCACTCTCCCAGCCAACAATTCACTGAGTGCAAACCAAATTTCATCCGGTGTCGGTGGGCAACCGTGTAAAAACGCATCGACCCGTATAACATGGTGCAGTGGAATTGCCTGCTCGTTCAATTGTGCAATTACCGAGAAGTCGCTTGGTACTGATGTTCCGGTATCGACAAGTTCTACGTAAGCACGGTCTATTAATTCCCGAGTGGTAAATCGATTGCGCATTGCGGTAACATTCCCTGTTGTTGCACAGTCGCCAAAGGAGATAACGTACCGCGAATGTCGCCGAATACGATGGGCAATTTCTTCATGCTCTACATTTGTCACTGCCCCTTCCACAAGTGTAATATCAACATCGTCGGGAAATGATTTGATGTCGGCAATAGGTGAATAGACAAGTTGAATTTTATCGGCGAGTTCGAGTAATCGTTCATCCAGATCGAGAAACGACATGTGACATCCTGAACAACCGCCAAGCCAAACGGTGGCAACACGAGGTTTATTTTTGAATTGTTGATCCATTGATGTTCTGATTGTGTTAGTGATTCATCGGCATATTGAACCAATGAATCAATAAAAAAAATCAATAGTAATTTGTTGACTCAGTAATTCGTATCGAGTAAAGCTTTTCTTTGTCTGAAATTTTTTTCATCTCCAACCGGTCTCCTTTCGCCAATCCCAACCATTTTACAAAGTAATGTTCATGCGGTTTATCAGGTCCTTGACATTCACAATGGTATGATTCCACAACTGCTGCCTTTTTCTTTGCACCAACTTTTATGAAAAACGGAGAACCAACCGTTGGAAAGAAATTCAATTTACTCTTTAGAATAAGAAAGTATCCTTTTCGTGCTTCCTCGAAAGAAATTTTTCGTTCGTAAATATTTGTCATAGTATAAACAATTTTTAAAGTTGTAATTTTGTTATGTGTTTCAAGTGACGGATAGGTATCAACAACCCTGAGATCTGAAAATTACAACCTCATCAGTGCCCTTCGGTAAATGCAATCCACTCTTTCTTCTGCCGCGCAGTGATGATGTATTTCAGAAATCCTTTTTGCTTTTCCATTTCTGCTACGGTCACCCCTTTTTCGAACAGCGCACCGGTGGGACAGACCATTACGCATTTTCCACACGAAGTACAGGTATCAGCTTTTCCCCATGGATCATTTAAGCCGGTGATAATCTCGCAGTTGATTCCACGGCCGGCTACATCCCACACATGGGCTCCTTCTACCTCATCGCACACACGAACACAACGTGTGCACAGTACACAACGGTTTCGATCCATCACATACTCTTTGTGTGTGGCATCAAGTGTTTTTTTCGGAAAGAGATACGGATAACGGACGCGAATTAAGCCGACCTGATATGCCAGATCTTGTAATTCACAATGATTGTTTACTACACACACCGCACAAACGTGATTCCCCTCCGAGGCAAGAAGCGCAATAATCATACGGCGATATTTTTTTAACTTTTCCGTTGCCGTATGAACGACCATACCTTCTTCTACTTTCGTTGTACAAGCCGGGAGAAGTTTCGGAACACCTTCGACTTGTACAACACATAACCGACACGCGCCTACTGCGGAAAGTCCTTCGAGATGACATAGGGTTGGAATTGGGATTTTATTTTGGCGTGCAACGGTAAGAATTGTTTCGCCTTCTTGCGCGCTATATTGTTCGCCATCTATGGTTAATGTTTTGACTGCCATATTTTTATTTTGTGTTAATAAAATTGCAAGATATTTTTCTGTTTAATTCCACATACAGAACACATCCTGTCGAAGGTTTATCCTACCCTCCCATCTCAAGTACGTTGTATCCAGTATTTACTTTTCAAAATCCGCCATCGCCGTCTCTCCGCCAAGATAGGTCTCCACCGGATTTAACAACGCTTCATATTCGTGCCGGAAAAAGCGTAAGGTGGAGAGAACAGGATTCGGTGCCGATTGACCAAGGCCACACAAACTTGTTTCTTTTACCATCAAGCACAGTTCCTCCAACAAAATCATATCATCGTGCGTCGCTTTTTTATTGGAAATTTTATCAAGCAATCCATAAATATGCCGCGTGCCGACTCTGCACGGAATACACTTTCCGCACGACTCATCCATACAAAATTGCATGAAGAACTTAGCTACGTCCACCATCTTCGATGTGGAATCCATCACAATCAATCCACCACTTCCCATAATGGAACCAACCTTCGCCAACGACTCGTAATCAACCGAAAGTTCGAGATGCTCTTTTGGAATACATCCGCCAGAAGGACCGCCGGTTTGCGCGGCTTTGAATTCCGTTCCTTCGGTAGTACCTCCTCCAATATCAAAAATAATTTTGCGAAGCGGGATTCCCATTGGCACTTCAATCAAGCCGGTATTTTTGATGTTGCCCGCCAAGGCAAAAACTTTTGTTCCTTTACTTTTCTCAGTTCCGAATTGTGAGAACCACTCACTGCCGTTACGAATAATTGGCGCAACGTTAGCAAAGGTCTCCACATTATTAATCACCGTCGGCATTCCCCACAACCCTTTTTCCGACGGGTATGGAGGACGAGGTTTCGGATTTCCACGTTTACCTTCTATGGATTGCAATAACGCGGTCTCCTCGCCGCATACAAACGCACCGGCGCCAATACGAATATCAATGCGAAAGTTGAATTGTGATTCAAAAATGCGATTGCCCAGCAATCCCATTTTTTCGGCCTGCTTAATAGCAAGTTTCAATCGCTCAATTGCCAACGGATATTCCGCACGACAATACACATACCCTTGTGTCGCCCCTACAGCGTATCCTGCAATTGCCATTCCCTCCAGCACTCTGTGCGGATCACCTTCCAACACACTGCGATCCATGAATGCACCAGGATCTCCTTCGTCTGCGTTGCAGACTACATACTTTTGCTCACCCTGCGCTTTGCGGACAATTCCCCATTTCAAGCCGGTCGGGTATCCGGCACCTCCTCGTCCGCGTAAGCCGCTTTTTCTTATCTCTTCGATGACATCATTCGGCTGCATTTCGGTAACAGCTTTGGCCAGTGCCAAATAGCCTCCAGCGGCAACATACTCCTCAATGCTTTCGGAATTTATTCTACCACAATTCTCTAGTACAATTTTTGTTTGTTCTGTAAAAAATGGTGCAGATGTATCGCACCAATGTGTCTCAATTCTTTTACCAACAAGAATGTGCGATGTAACGATTTGTTCCGCCACTCGCTCATCAACATTTTGATACATCGTGGGAGGTAATAAGCCTTCGCCCCTGCTTTGGATTTTTACCAGCGGGCCTTCACCGCACAATCCCATGCAACCGCTGCCGACGACGTCACATTCCTTATCAAGATTGTACTCCTTTACTTTTGCCTTTAATACATTCCCGACTTTATCGCCACCGCAGGAAATACATCCGGCAGCAGCGCAATAAAGAATGCGATGTTTTTTTTCCGACTGCCGTTGTTGTTCTTGTTCTGATAATTCTTGAAGATCTTCAATTGTCATGATAACCTCAGTTTTCTCTTGTTCCTACCCTCTAAAAGGAAGATTTATTGCTTCCAAACAGAGCATAGGTATGAGAATGGAAATTTATGGTACCACTTCGTGAACTATTTTTTCTTCGGTAGCAATGACATTTTTCATTTGCTCAACTCTTTGCAACGACTCTTCCGGCGTGAGTTTCCCCACTACTCGATTGTCAATCACCGCAACAGGAGCAAGTCCACACGAGCCGACACAGCGAGCAGTGATAAACGAAACTTTGTTATCTGCCGTGGTCTGTCCGAATTTACAATGATATCGTTCTTCTAAAGCTGTCTGAATCCGTTCCGCACCTTTTACATAGCAGGCAGTGCCCATACAGAGAACGAACGTATGCTCGCCTTTCGGTTTGAGATTAAAAAAATGATAGAACGTTGCTACCCCGTACACTCTGCTCAGCGGAAGTTTGAGCGCATGGGCAACATAAATCAGCAAATCATTTTCGAGATAGCCGAAAATACCCTGCGCAACGTGTAGAATTTCTATAAGCGAATCGCCTCGCCCTTGATGTTTTGTAATAGCGCGGTCGAGTAACTTAAAACGATTATCTCCGCTTGGATGTGGTTTTTCTGACTGTGGCATGGCAAAAATGTTGGAAAGCCCCACGCACTTTCTTGATTTCTTTGTGATTATCAATGAAGTCGTGAACTCTATCTTGCATAAGTGCATGGGACTTATGCAAGACATTTATGCGTATGAGGAAGGAAAATATTTGTGGCGATTCCAGAATACGTGTAAAATTAACTAAAACAGAATAGTTACTGTTTAATTATTTCACACACATTCTACATACTATGAAGCACTCACCCGCCACGGATGAGTGTTCCTGGGAGTGAAATTGTTAATCAAAAAACATTTAAATATCTACCCTTAACACATGCTACCCCTCGTAAACTTCACAGCACACCGTACTTCGGCAACACTGCACTCAACGGAAACAATGTTCGTCAGCACATACTGCAATCCGACTCATCCTTCAGAGAAAATTTGAAATCAAAATTGTTCACAAAATCACATCAATCTCTGTCTTCATATCCGATGGATGCACAACTCTATTCTCGCACAAAATCAAAAACTCCTGCACCCCCTCGAGGCGGGTGTGAAGTTCCCCAATTTGTTCTTTCATCAGAGCAAGTTTCTTCGTGTGCTCGTGCGAAACGTGCAGTTCGTGAATTTCGCGTGATAGTTTGATGACAAGGTCTCGCATCTTCAGTACATCTTCAATCACATGTTCTATGGATTGATGCATTCGTTCTTTTGCGTTCGTCATAAATACCTCTAAAACACACATCCCCGAAGTTTTTGTAAACTTCGGGGATGCTTTTGTCTTATTTCTTTTTCTTCTTTGTTGTTTTTACAGTTTTTGTCGGCTTAAGATCCCTCAACGCCGCACGTGCCGCCGCTAACCGTGCAATCGGCACACGGAAAGGCGAACAACTGACGTAGTTTAAACCGATGCGGTGACAGAATTCGATGCTGGATGGTTCACCGCCATGTTCACCACAGATGCCGATCTTCAACGTGCTTTTTGTCGAGCGTCCTTTTTCTACAGCAATCTTCATTAATTCACCAACACCTTCCTGATCAATTGCTTCGAACGGATCTTTTGCATAGATATCTTTTTCCACGTACGGCACCAAGAATCGTGCAGAATCGTCGCGGCTAACGCCGAGCGTTGTCTGTGTCAAATCATTAGTACCGAAACTGAAGAACTCCGCAACGCGTGCAATCTCGTGCGCTGTCAACGCACCTCGCGGCACTTCAATCATCGTGCCGACGTAATACTTAATCTTCAGGTTCCTTTCTTTCATCACTTCCTGTGCAACGCGGTTGACTATAGCGGCTTGATGTTCGAGTTCTTTTACATTGCCCACAAGCGGAATCATAATTTCAGGCACGGCTAGTATTCCTTCCTTGATCACGTTGGCCGCCGCTTCAAAAATTGCGCGGCTTTGCATTTCGGTGATTTCGGGATATATAATGCCGAGACGGCATCCGCGGAAACCAAGCATCGGGTTGAATTCGTGTAAATCCTGCACACGGCGATGAATTTTTTCGTACTTGATTCCCATTTCATCCGCGAGCGCTTTTTGCGTCTCTTTGTCGTGCGGCAAAAATTCATGCAACGGCGGATCAATAGTACGGATAGTCACGGGACGTCCACCCATGGCGCGGAAGATTCCTTCAAAATCTGCCCGTTGCAAAGGAAGAAGTTTTTCTAACGCTTTCTTACGCTCTTCAACAGTATCGGCAAGTATCATTTCGCGCATCGGGCCAATCTTTCCTTCGCCAAAGAACATATGTTCTGTGCGGCAGAGTCCAATACCTTCTGCGCCAAACGCTACGGCATTACTTGCCTGATCAGGTTGGTCGGCATTGGTACGAACATTCAATTTCCGATACTTATCTGCCCACGACATAATCTTTGCGAAGAGTTGATAAGTTGGCGCCTGTTTCGGATCGAGCGTTTTGTGAATGAGTACTTCAACTACTTCGGAAGGACGTGTAGCAATTTTCCCTTCAATCACTTCACCGGTTGAGCCGTCAATAGAAATCCAATCTCCCTGTTGAATGACTTTGCCATTCACTTTCATTGAGCGTGTGGAATAATCGATATGAAGCGCCGCGCAACCAGCAACACACACTTTACCCATTTGACGCGCCACCAGTGCCGCGTGCGATGTCATTCCACCAAATGCCGTAAGAATGCCTTCAGCAGCATCCATTCCTTTGATATCTTCAGGTGAAGTTTCGGTGCGGCAAAGAATAACTTGCTCGCCTCTCTTCTTCCACTCTTCTGCATCCTGAGCAGAAAAAACAATGCGTCCTGTTGCCGCGCCGGGTCCGGCGTTCAACCCTTTTGCCAGCAAACGTCCCCCTTGTATTGCGGCATCTTTTTCTTGCGGATTGAACACCGGCCGGAGCAGTTGATTCAACGCATCAGGTTCGATACGAAGCAATGCTTCCTTATCATCAATCAAACCTTCTTTCACCATGTCGATCGCAATCCGAATTGCCGCCAACGCCGTACGCTTACCGACGCGGCATTGCAACATATAGAGTTTGCCTTCTTGTATGGTGAATTCAATATCCATCATGTCGCGGAAATGTTTCTCGAGAATCCGCCGGATATTGTCGAGTTGTTTGTAAATTTCCGGTCTGGACTTTTTCAGTTCCACAATGGGCAACGGAGTGCGGATGCCGGCAACAACATCTTCGCCTTGTGCATTCATGAGGTATTCACCGTAGAATTCATCTTCGCCGGTAGCGGCGTTGCGCGTAAACGCAACACCTGTTCCCGAATTTTCTCCCATGTTGCCGTAGACCATCGCTTGAACATTAACGGCTGTACCCCACGAGCTGGGAATGTTGTTCATCTTACGGTAGGCAATGGCGCGTTCGTTATTCCACGAACTAAACACTGCACCGATAGCGCCCCACAACTGTTCTTCAGGATCTTCAGGAAAATCTTTTCCTGTGTGATCTTTAATTGTTTTCTTAAACAATTGAACAAGATCTTTCAAATCTTCAGTCGTTAAATCGGTATCGAGTTGAACATGTTTCGATTTCTTTTTGTGTTCAATAATAGCTTCGAAAGGATCTTTGTCGTGTTTCCCTTTCGGTCGTACACCCATTACTACATCTCCGTACATCTGCACAAAACGGCGGTACGAATCATACACAAAACGAGGATTCTTTGTTTTCTCAATTAACCCTTCGGCAACAACATCGTTCATGCCAAGGTTTAAGATAGTATCCATCATACCAGGCATGGAAGAACGTGCGCCTGAGCGAACCGAAACAAGAAGTGGATTTTTCGGATCGCCAAACTTGGCCTTCATTGCTCTGTTTAATTTTTGCAACGCCTGATTTACTTCTTTTGCTAATGAAGCGGGGTAATGTTTGTTGTGAGCGTAATAATAGGTACAAACTTCTGTTGTAATGGTAAATCCGGGGGGGACCGGTAAGCCGATGTTCGTCATTTCGGCAAGGTTTGCTCCTTTACCACCGAGTAACGCTTTCATGTCGGCTTTTCCTTCGGCGCGGCCACCGCCAAAACTATAAACGTACTTTGGCATTGTGAAAATTTTCCTTTCTAAAACACTAATAATAAAAAAAATGTGAAATCAGACTTTTTCGTAGAATATGAATATCAGAAAAAAATCCGTTTCTGTGAGTGCAATTTCAGTGCCATCTGTTTTTACATCGAAAAAGAGAAATTACGGCGGGCGAAACGACTGTTTTGTCATGGGTAAGAATGAATTTCTACGCATTTTGCAAAAGAAAGAAGATAGCGTAGAGTGATTATCGGAAATTTCTTGCTAAATGTAAAGTTTCCGATGGCATAAATGTTGCCAATGATAACTGTAGATATGAAACAAAACAATCACGACACCCCCTTGTTTTCCATTGGCACCGCTGCCAGAATGTTGAATGTCTCCGTCCAAACATTACGGATGTATGAGCAAGAAGGGCTTCTTTTGCCATTCAAGACCGAGGGAAATCAACGCCGCTATTCGTATACAGACATTGAACGGATTGAATGTATTCGTAAAGCTATCAACGAACAGAAAATAAGCATTGAAGGTATTAAACGAATTTATGCGATGATGCCATGTTGGAAAGTGATGAATTGCTCAGAGCAAGAACGTGTGGTGTGTCCTGCATATCGAGGTCACTACGGAGGATGTTGGACGTATCAACACACACAGACAGTGTGTGCCACAATGGAGTGTAGATTGTGTGAAGTGTATAAACGAACAACCAATTGCGAACAGATTAAAGAAGCAATTGCGCTACAAAGTGCCACTTGAAGAGATTTTGAATTCTAAAAGATACAAACGCTATCGCATGTTATGAAATTTTCCATACCTGAAATCTCTAAGACTCAAAACTATGAAACGATTCGTCATTCCATTGATTGCATTGTTTATCGTTGCAGTGTACTTTATTGCAACAATTACTACAAAAGAGGTTGAACAAACACCGCTGGAAGTGTTAAAGGCGCGTTATTCAAAAAAAGAAAAATCCTCTGTTGATCATTCAAAATTTCCTCAACTCAAAAAACGCTTCACCACACCGCAGCAAGTAACTGCAGAATGTATTGAATGCCACACGGAGCGGCACAAGGAAGTAATGCAATCGTCCCATTGGAATTGGGAACGTGAAGAATACATCGAAGGGCGGGGCATCCGTTACGTCGGCAAGAAAAACATTCTCAACAACTTCTGCATCGGCATCAGTACCAATGAACAGTCGTGCAACAAATGTCATATTGGATACGGATGGGGAAACAAGAATTTTGATTTCACTAATCCGCTGAATGTTGATTGCTTAGCCTGCCATGACAACAGCGAGACGTACGTAAAAAAATCTGCCGGCGCAGGAATGCCCGATCCATCTGTTGACCTTGCCGTTGTTGCTCAACATGTTGGCAAGCCGACAAAATCTAATTGCGGCACGTGTCATTTCTTTGGAGGCGGAGGAAACAATGTTAAACATGGTGATCTTGAAAAGGCATTGTTCGACACACAGCGAGAGATTGATGTGCACATGGCAAGCGATGGTGCAAATTTGGAATGCGTGGATTGCCATACAGCAGAAAAGCATCAGATGCTTGGCAAAGTGTATTCCGTATCATCCATGAACCGCAATCGTTCGACGTGCGAACAATGTCATGGCGAAACACCACATGAGAACGATGTCATCAACGAACATACATTAAAAGTTGCCTGCCAAACATGCCACATTCCTGAATACGCAAAAGTGAATGCGACCAAAATGGAGTGGGACTGGTCAACAGCAGGAAACCTTGTAAACGGAAAACCGATTGAAACGTTTGATTCACTTGGCAATATCACGTACACCTCGTTGAAAGGAACTTTTACATGGAAAAAAAATGTGAAACCGGAATACATTTGGTTCAATGGTACTGCTTCGCACTATCTCACGGGTGATACCATTTCACCCATTGCCCCTATTCAAATGAACACGTTGTATGGTAGTTACGATGACCCGGACGCAAAAATTATTCCTGTTAAAATTCATCGAGCCAAACAACCGTATGATCCGGTGAATAAAGTGATTGTTCAACCAAAAACATTTGCCGTAAAAGAAGGCGAAGGTGGATTCTGGAAAGATTTTAATTGGAATACTTCCATAGAGCACGGGATGAAATATATTGGGCTTCCTTACAGCGGTAAATACACTTTCGTAAAAACCGAAATGACCTGGCCTATCAATCACATGGTGGCTCCAAAAGAAAAGGCAGTACAATGCACGGAATGCCATACAAAAGAAAACAGCCGCATTGGTAACTTGAAAGATTTCTACATGCCGGCGCGTGATTACAATGCCACAGTGGAAACACTCGGTGTCTCTGCCATAGTGCTTTCACTCATCGGAGTCATTGTGCATGCGGGTATACGAATTGTTTCGGCAAAAAGAAACGGAAAGGAGCATTGATCAATGAAAAAAGTATTAATCTACTCCCGCTTTAACCGCTTCTGGCATTGGGCGCAAGCATTGCTGATTATGTTTCTTGCACTGACAGGATTTGAAATTCATGGATCAATTTCCTTTTTCGGTTTTGAGCAGGCTGTAACTTTGCACAGTACGGCGGCAACGCTGTTTTTAATTTTAATTGCTCTTGCCATTTTCTGGCATTTTACCACTGGTGAATGGAAGCATTACATTCCCACCCGACAACATTTGCGTGCACAAATTGAATATTACATCACAGGAATTTTCCGCAACGCGCCACATCCGACGCGAAAAACTCAGTTGAGTAAATTAAACCCCTTACAACGGTTGGTATATTTGTCACTCAAACTGCTCGTTATTCCTGTAATGGCAACATCGGGACTGCTTTACATGTATTATCGGTATCCACAACGTCATGGAATTGAAAGTTTGAATATTGAAAGCCTTGAAGTGATTGCTGTGCTTCACACAGCCGGAGCTTTCTTTCTTCTGGCTTTTCTCATTGCTCATGTGTACCTCATTACAACAGGACGAACAGCAACCTCGAACTTGAAAGCAATGATTATCGGATATGAGGAGATTGATGAGGAAGAAGAAATACAATCGCATGAGATTCAGGTTTCAGGTTTCAAAAAATCAAGTACATGAAACATGAACTACCAAACACAATTATGAAATCTTTCAATCTTGTAATTTTGGTATGAGACAACTATGAAAACAAAATATATGAATCCGTATCTCGCAGGTTTTTTGCTTGGCATGACGCTATTGACAACCATTGTTATTACCGGACGTGGTTTGGGTGCGAGTGGTGCGTTAAAAAGCGCGGTAGTAGCAACAGTTAATGCGGTATCGCCACAGCATGCACATGAATCAAAGTTCTATTCTGAAAACTTAAAATCGCTTCATGAAAATCCGTTGAAAGCATGGCTGGTATTTGAAGTACTAGGTGTTGTCATCGGTGGATTTCTTTCAGGAGTTGTGTCCGATCGATTGACTTTCGTTACGGAAAAAGGTCCACGCATTACCAACACTGCTCGGTTAGGCTTTGCTCTTATTGGCGGACTGTTATTTGGACTCGGCGCTCAATTCGCCCGTGGTTGCACTAGTGGTGCGGCGTTAAGTGGAATGGCGGTTCTTTCTACCGGTGGAATTATTACCATGATGGCAATTTTCGGCAGTGGATACGCTGCTGCATATTTTTTCAGAAAACTTTGGATTTGACATGAATACCGGATTCTTGATACTGGTCACTTGATAATAAGTTATCGCCGTCATCCAAAATCAAGAATCGAGTATTGAACAACTTTTAACCTGAGGTGTGTATGTTTCCACTTGTCCCAAATCTTATCAGCGATGAATTGAACCTGATTGTTGCGCTGCTTATCGGCATCGTGTTCGGATTTATTCTTGAACAAGCAGGATTTTCTTCATCACGCAAACTTGCCGGACTTTTTTACGGATATGATTTTACCGTCTTGCGCGTCTTCTTTACTGCTGGTGTAACAGCAATGAGCGGCGTTATCATTTTTGGCTCTCTTGGCTGGCTCGATACTGATTTCATCTACATTAATCCCACGTATCTTCAAGCCGCAATTCTCGGCGGTGTTATCATGGGTCTTGGATTCATTATTGGTGGATATTGTCCGGGAACCAGCGTAACAGGAATGGCAATCGGAAAAATTGATGCAATGTTTTTCGTAGGCGGTGGATTGCTTGGTGTGTTGCTATACGGGGAACTCTATCCATGGTTCGAGAAAATCAGCAATGCAGATTTTCTCGGTAATATTCGCATCTTTCATACATTGGGAATTTCGCAGGGGGTGTTTGCTTTTCTGCTAATCACGGTAGCTGTCATTGCTTTTGCAGTAACGACTAAAATTGAAAGAAAAATTAATCCATCCGGACCAGCTTCTACATTTAATCCAAGGTATCATCGTTTTGCTGGCGCTGCACTAATAACACTTGGAGTTTTCCTCATATTCCTTCCAGAGTACAAACAACGATTGATGGAACGTGTGTCAAATGAAGAATTTCTCCGTACACATTCTGTACGCTATATCTCATCGGATGAATTAGCGTTCCGCATTCTGGATAACGATCCACGTATTCAACTTATCGATGTGCGAGATCAAAAAGAATTTGAAACGCTCTCATTGCCCGGGTCGGTCAACATTCCGTTCGAACAAATACTGCAAAAAGAATTCTCAGAAATACTCGGACAACGTCATAAGAGAAAAATTTTTATTGCAACTGATGAGGCAAACGGAATAAAAGCAGCACTGCTTGCACAAGAAGCAGGTTATAACAATGTGTACGCCCTCAAAGGAGGATTCCGTGAATTTACTTCCTCAATACTACAATATAAACAACCAACACACCTTGAAACGCAGGACGAGATTGATACCGACAGATTCCGTGCAAAGGCAAGTGTTACACTTTCTACATTAATTCAGGAAAGAAAAGCGGCGATTACAAAACCAATCAAACTTGTCAAAAAGGTGTCAGGCGGGTGTTAACGATTGTTAACTATCTATCTGAGATCTTTTGTTAAACTGGTGTTCTAATGTTTTATCGCAATCATGTAAAAATCTGCCGAACAACATAAAACCCGCCAGGACGACGAGATACGCTATAACCCCAAACATAATTTCCATTGTAATCTCCAGGTAATTCATGTTTATAGAATAGCTACAATTCTTATGCCAATAAAACACAGATTTTTTCCTGTCGTTTTTATTTGAAATTTCAGCCTGTGAATGTTGGATATGAAAAATTGATACACCGGATTGTATTTTTGACACACAAATTTTCTATTTGGAAGAGCGCACTTTCGTTCTTATATTTGTTCAACTCTTGGGCGTTTAGCTCAGTGGTTTAGAGCGTTCGCCTCACACGCGAAAGGTCGTAGGTTCAACTCCTACAACGCCCACTACCGATTGCACATATTTATTTTATACCCATCCAACGGAGTTTTCCTACCAACCCTTTTAAAAATAATCAACTACAAGAGAATTAAAACACCTATTTATTATTTTATCAGATGGCTTACTCATTGCTACTGATTTCTTCTCGCCGTATCTTTGCGCAAAAAGGAATATTTTATTTGTTAATCCTATGGTAAACCAACCAACTCGGCGAGTCGAGTCATCGACTCAAGAAAAAAAATCCGATTCTAAGGATCGTTCGGACACGGCTGTGGGTGCCGCCTCCTCGCCAATTCATCTATTATTGGTTGAAGACGATAAAGTTTTGTCGAAGTTAGTAAAACGGCTTCTTACAAAGTCAGGATACGATGTTGACATTGCCGCAGATGGAGAACAAGCAGAAACGAGTGTAATGACAAAACATTACCAATTGATGATTTTAGATCTTAATCTTCCCAAAAAGAGTGGTTTGCAGGTGTTGGAAACTTTGCGGAAGAACGGCTACTCAATTCCCGTACTCATTTTGACTGCAAAAGATAAAACAGAAGATCGTGTAAAAGGATTGCGAATGGGAGCTGATGATTATTTAGGTAAACCGTTCGATTCAGCAGAGTTGTTAGAACGTATCCAAGCTGTGTTACGCAGAAGCGGTTCGGAACGTTCCTCGTTACTGCAGGTAGCCGATTTAACGATGGATTTAGTGAAAAGAACTGTTGTACGAGATGGAAAAGAAATTAAATTAACACCAAAAGAATTTGATCTTCTGGCATTCTTCATCCGCAATAAAAATCAAACTTTAACCCGACGGCGAATTGCTGAACAAGTGTGGGGATACACATTTGATACCGGTACAAACGTAGTGGATGTCTATATCGGTTACCTTCGCGAAAACATCGACAAAAACTTCAAACGAAAATTGATTCACACCGTACGTGGTGAAGGATTTGTTCTTCTGGATGAGTAATTGTGCTGCGGTGTTGGCGTCTATCAAGACATGCGAAATAAAACGTTATATGTTTTTAAACTCACCGTTTCACAGCAATAAAAAACGCCGAAAAATGCTCGGCGCTCTTAGTCACACATACCGTCACTGTTATTTCATGTGCTGAGAAGAAAGATTCCAGTGTCGGTAGTTATATTGATGGCTTTTCTTCAGTATGTTTTTCTTCGGTAATGTTGTTTTCTACAACCTTCGGAAGTATTATTTCTGGTAGCTCTTCTTCCATATCACGAACTGCAGACGAACGTCGAGTAACCATTCTTGCTAAATCCACCACTGAACGGAATCCTGAGGCAATTACTGCCAATTCTTGTCGGAGATCTTCAATTGCTTCACCGAAAATCTTTTTCCCTTCTTCTTTAATGTACGGCGTCAGTTCTTGAGCATACTCATCCAATTTGATGTTGAAGACCGTCATAGAATTGTTCAACACTTGTCCAAATGCTAACGCTGTTTCGTGGTACATATCGAGTGCAGCAATATTTTTCTCCCGCCGAAGCTTCAATCGTTCGATTTCTTTCCTCTCCTTGCGAAAGAGATACCGTTCATACACTCCATTAATAAGTGTGTGAAAATGACGTACTTCAATACTTTCCTTTCTGACATAATCATAGGCACCCAATTTCATTGCTTCTACGGCAACTGTCTCAGAACCAGCAGAGGTAAGCATGATCACAGGCGTTTCCAACTTTTGTTCATGAATCCATTGCAACACATTCAACCCACTAACCTCCCCCATCTTATAGTCAAGAATAACGACATCAAACGTTGAATCTTTCAATTGCTCGATAGCTTCTTCACCGCTGGATACCGGAGTTACTTCAAACGATGGTTCTTCATGCAGCACAACCGTCAACACATTACGAAACGTATCGTCGTCGTCTGCAAAAAGTATTCGCACTTTGGATGACGTACTATCCACGAAACCTCCCTCATTAATGACAAATTTGAAATGGCATCACAGAAGTTAGATGAGAATATAAAAGAATCAATTGTGTAAGTGACTTTTACTTCCTTCTGCCCATATTTTATTTATCACAAATTACCAGCGACCAATAGTAAAAACAAGTTAGAATCGTCTTATGATTTGAATGTTGATGCAGAACACTTCGTTCACCAGCTGTATGTCTTGATTAAGAACTGAAAAATATTTAGGAAATATGCAAAAAATAACATAAAAACTGGTAAACATGTTGCACTTTCTTGTAAATGTTTACACAAGTAAAATTTTATTCAACCATTTACGAAGTTGTTGTATCTTTGGATCCGTCAAATACCGGAAGGGTAATAATGAAGGTAGTACCCTTGCCTTCTTCGCTATGGACATTAATTGTTCCATGGTGCGCTTCAATTACCAGTTGAACCAATGCCAACCCTAATCCCGTTCCCCCCACTCCACTTACACTTCTTCCTCTCCAAAACGGATCAAAAATATGTTCCGCTTCGGCAAGAGGAATTCCTACACCAGAATCTGCAACTTGAATAACAACATTCTGTTGATCGAGAACAGAGTGTATGCAGATAGTTCCGTTCACAGGCGAGAATTTAATGGCATTATCCAGTAGGTTAAACAGTGCTCGCCGTAGCATGAAATCATTGCCCAAAATTTTTACTGAAGGAACATTGACAAAGTTTATCGAAATATTTTTATCATAGGCAAGGAACAAGGATTCCTCATGAAAAGCGGCAAGAAAATTCTTCATATCAATCGGTTCTAGTTCCAGTGTCAGCGTTCCTGCCAACATTGACCCAATAGCAAGCAGTTGATCGACCGTACTTCTCAGTTTGAGTGTTTCATCATACACAAGACTAAGATTGTCCATCACCTGATCGTGAGGGAGGTGTGTGTCCATCGTTGCTTCCAACTGGTTACGAATAATGGCCAATGGTGTGCGTAGTTCATGCGCCGATATCGAAGAAAAACTAAGTACACGTTTAATAATTTTTTCCATTTCGCGAATAGTCTTATCGAGACGGGATGCAACATCCTCAAACATTTGAAGTGATTCATGTGCAGGAAATTCAACCTCCTCCATGACGTCGGATATTTCGCTTTTTGTATTAAACAATTGGTGAAGTTTCGCTTCGGCACGCATGAGTGTGGCCTCAATTCTTTTACGGTCGGAGACATCGGTAATAATGCCCAATGCCCCAGCGTATGCACCTGTTGAATCGGTCATTGGCGATGCATTCACTTGAACCCACAACAATTCTCCAGATTTTTTCTTGAGCTGAATTTCATATAGACCAATCACTCCTCGTTTTCGCTGCATGAGTTGAGATTGGAAAAAATCGAAATCATTCTCGCGGATAAATAACTTCGCAAATTCTTGCTGTATAATTTCATCAGGAGTGTAACCAGTCATAGTGCAAAACTGGTTATTGGCATACTGAATTCTATTGTTGGCATCAACACTCACCAATCCTTGTGGTATAGTTTCAACAAGTGTTCGAAATTGAGCCTCACTTCTCTTAATAGCTTCTTGCGCAGCATATTTTTCTGTTACATCGGTAGCAACACCAAGCAATCCAACAGTACGTCCATACTTATTTTTGATCGGCGACGTTGCCAGTGCAATACGAAATTCAGTTCCATCTTTTTTCTTGTTGAGTAATTCACCGTTCCAGCCTCCTGCTTTGGTACGCTCTTCTATTTGTTTTATTAACAACGAATCATTCTTATCGGAAAAAATTATATCAGGTTTTTTTCCGTAAATTTCGTCATACGAGTAACCATAGGTTGACATAAACGCTTTATTCACAAAAATAAAACGGTTCTCCTCATCAGTAATGGAAATCATCTGCGAAGTGCTGGCAACAGCATAGGCCAACAGTAACAGTTGTTCTTCCTGACTTTTTTCTTTTCTGATATCGCGAACAATGTTATGATATTCGAGTACTCGGTTTTCTTCATCGCGCACCATCCGAGTGGTCTGTTCCACCCAAATCAACTCTCCCCGTTTTGTTCTAACCCGAAATTTACACGTTGCTTCAAGATCATGTGAGGCAGTTTTACTTTTATAATATCTGACAATTCTTTTCCGATCTTCATTCGATATCAAGCGTACGTAACTCATTCCTAATAACTCATGTTCAGTGTAACCGGACTTTTCTAAAAGGAAGGGGCTGGCGTACGTAAAACGACCTTCAGAATTCAATATATAATAGGCATCATTCAAATCGCTAATAAGCGCACGAAATTCCTGACTACTCTTGGCAAGTTCCCACTCTGTTTTTTTCCGTTCTAGCACTTCTTGTGCCCACCCAGCGGTCGTCTCTTCAAGCATGTGCGTAAGCCGTAGGTTTAGACTTTTAATGTGTTCAATCAGCGCGACAGTGATTAGGAAAAAGCCGTACCGCACCAGCAAATTCCATAACATAGCCAGAGAACTAACATCGACCGATCGATCAAAAACATCAACCACTCCCGACAGCACTGCGCCTACTGTAGCAATCACAAACCCACCTTGTCTGTTCGCAAACCAAGCTACCAAACCAATAGGAACCAAATAAAAGATTGAAAATGAAATTGTTACGCCGGTCAGGTAATCCAACGATCCGATGAGCAGTAACAGTACATAACTCACCACATAAAGCCAAACAGGTTGTTGGAGTTCAATATACCGAAGAAGAGTTTTTCTCATGATGGATGCTGTTCAAAATTCCGATGAGAAATGTGCAAAAGCAGAAGAGACAGGTATTAGGAATTTGCACAAAATCAGAAAGCTTTATTTCTTCTGCGAAAGTAGCAGATTCGTTTTGGATAAGCAAGTGTTGTTTTTTGAGGAATTGTAAATATCGCGTTGAATTTTTCGAGAATGTTGGAATTTCACTATAGGTATTTTGTATATTCAATAAAATAGTTTCGTCACATTAGGAGTAATCATGAAACAACTATGTTTTCTATTCATAGCATTGTCCACACTCATTGCCCAAAAAAAATCTATGGAGACTGATGTCCATTCATTTGCTAACTCAAGCGATATTGTTATCACCCATCTTCATCTTGATCTCACCGTCAATTTCGATTCAAAAATTCTGTCTGGCAAAGCGACGCTTGACTTAGCTAACAAGACAAAGACAAAGAAACTGGTGCTCGACACACGAGACCTAACAATTGAAAAAGTGACGCTTGATGAAAAGGAAACCCCGACACAATTTTCAATTGGTGAAGAAGTAAAATTTCTCGGGAAGCCATTAACCATTACCATTACCCCGAAAACAAAGAAAGTCCACATTTACTATTCAACCTCTCCCTCTGCTGGCGCTCTGCAATGGTTAGAGCCATCACAGACAGCAGGTAAACAAAAGCCATTCTTATTTACTCAATCACAAGCAATACTTGCACGCACGTGGGTTCCATGCATGGATGGTCCGGGAGTTCGTTTCACATACTCCGCAACTATTCGAACACGACCTGACCTTGTAGCGGTGATGAGTGCGGCAGGAAATTCCGCAAAAAGGAGTGCCGATGGTGTGTACAATTTTGAGATGAAACTGCCTATTCCATCATACTTATTAGCGCTGGCAGTAGGCGACCTTGATTTCCGCTCTCTTGGTCCGCGTAGCGGCGTGTATGCTGAACCCTCAGTTGTTGATAAAGCCGCATACGAATTTGCCGATCTTGAAAAGATGATTGCCGCTGCTGAAGAACTTTACGGACCATACCGCTGGGAACGGTACGATGTGCTAGTGCTTCCTCCAAGTTTTCCATTTGGCGGCATGGAAAACCCACGATTGACATTTGCAACACCAACTGTTCTTGCCGGAGATCGTTCGCTTGTCTCTCTGGTTGCCCACGAACTTGCTCATTCATGGTCGGGCAATCTTGTTACAAACGCAACATGGAATGATTTTTGGCTCAATGAAGGATTTACGGTGTACTTCGAACAGCGCATTATGGAAAAATTATACGGACGGTCATATACTGAAATGTTGGCAACAATATCGCTATCCGATTTGAGACAAAACATTGGTGAAATGGGAGTAACGAATCCAGACACAAAGTTGAAATATGATTTAACAAATCGCGACCCAGATGAAGGAATGACAGACATTCCCTATATCAAAGGATATTTCTTTCTGCGGTTATGTGAAGAAACTTTCGGACGCGAAGTGTGGGATGCATTTTTGCGAGCGTACTTCGACGAACATGCTTTCAAATCTATGACAACTGAGAAATTTCTCGACTACCTTGATAAGCATTTTACAGACAAGACGCTAAAAGAGAAGCTGAACATCACCGCATGGGTGTATTCTCCGGGAATACCCGCAAATTGTCCTCAACCACACACCGATGAGTTTGCAAAAGTAGAAGCACAATTAGAAGCATGGAAGAATGGTACACCAGCCGCACAGTTACACACCACTGGTTGGACAACTCATCATTGGATATATTTTCTGCGCCACCTTCCGGATACACTCCGTCTGGAAAAAATTATTGAACTTGATTATGCATTCTCCTTTACCCGCTCGGGCAATTCCGAAATTCTGCTCGAGTGGTTTCAGCGGTGCATTAAAGCCAATTACGAAACTGCCTATGGCCCATTGCGGAATTTTTTAATGAACGTTGGACGACGCCGCTTAGTAAAACCGCTCTACGCCGAATTGGCAAAGACGCCCGAAGGAAAAGCATGGGCAAAAAGTGTGTACGAAAAAGCTCGACAGGGATACCATTCTGTAACCTACAACACTATTGATGAAATTTTAAAATAAATAGTACGAACAAGGTTTACCTGTTACTTGAGATTTGAAAAACTTGATAAGAGATCAGACATCTTATACGTAGGATGTCTGGCCTTTTCTTAAAATCGATGAGAAAATATTTTCCTCTTATCATCATTTTTTTCTTCGCCTGTTCAAACCAATCAAAGCACTCCGCTTCGAACGTTATTGCCGATTCACTTCGTGCACAACCCAATAAATGGATTGAACGAACGTACCTCATTCAAAAAAAATTTTACGAAGTGTACACCGCGGGCTGGGAAGGAGCCAATGGCGCCATCGGCGACGCATATCTTTACCGCGCTACTCATGACTCATCACTTCTGCGTCGGTATCTGCATCAATTCGATTTGACACAAATGTTCAACGGCACATGGGTTGATGACCGTGCCTGGATTTGTCTTGCAGAATTATACTGGTGGGAATTTTCTGGAAAGAAATTCCAACAGTGGATTGAAGACGCTACACAGCGCTACCTTACTGCACGAAATGAAGGGAGGCTTTCCAACCACGAAGGATTCTGGAGTTGGTACAACTATCCGCCACACTGGAATGTAAACGAACAAATCATCACTAATAGCAATATGAACCAAATGGTAACCGTTGCCTGCAAACTGTACGAAGCAACCGGTCAGCGGCAATTTCTTGACGATGCCTTGTTAGTGTGGAATGGCGACATGCGATTCCCGGGTATCGAACAAACATTTTATCGTGGCAATGGCATCTGGAAAGGAAAAGGAGGATTAGCGGCATTCGGCAAACAATTACCATGGGAATCAGCAAGTTACTTGTCGGTGTTGAAGGCCCTGTATCAAGTTACAAAAGATGAAAAATACAAAACCATTGCCATCGCTTCCGCAAAGCATATTCTCGATCCTAAGAATGGTTGGGTTGATTCGAGTGATTTTTACCAACTCCACATGGATGGCAACGGCGCGTTCGTACACTTTCTGCTGGATGCGTACGAGATTGCACCAAACGAACTCGCTGACGTTCCAGCAAAGATTGAAAAAATGCTCGAACATGTCTGGACCAATAACCACGGAAGAGCGACGGTAACATTACACAGAGAATATGATCATGCCATCAGAAACGGATGGAACCCTCACGGCGGCGAAGATGGATACGGCGTGGATGAAGTGGGAACCGTGCACGCCCAATCGCAGGCGCTACGGGCATTCGGTGTGTTTGCGTATGTTAATTCTCTCACACAAAACCACCACTAGCAAACTTGTTACACTGAATTAACAATCAATGAAGCAAGCAGATGGTTAACATACACAACGGGAAAATACACGATCAAGCCAAGCACCAATACAATGCCTATCTGTTTGTGCGTGAGAATGTTATGCTTCAGCAAGTATCTTAAAAGGTAAAGCGAAAATGGAAGATTGATCAGAACAGCCGATATCGTTCCGGGGTTGTACATGTGCAGTAGAATCACGCCACTCACATGGGGAACCAGCGCATTCCAAAAAATAATTGTCTGCAGAGTCAGCAAGATGTTCACTTTTCTTTCGGTCAACTCTCCTCTTAAACAGAAGAACGACACCATAAACGGAACAACGGTTACTAATACCAGCGATAAATACAACTGCGGCGTCGAGAACTGTAAATGATTAAAGAGTGGAATCACTTCGCGTACCTTCCACAAATTCTCTTCCACCCACACTGGCATCGTCAGCGCTTCTTCAAGATTATGAACTGGAAGCAGAGCGGGAATGAACCACAAAATTTTTTTGAGCAATTCACCTTGTGAACGTACTACGGTCATTTGAGCAAGAGCATTTTTTTGGTTTCAACCACACTGCCAGACTGAAGGGTGTAAAAATAGATTCCGCTGGGCAAATGCGACGCATCAAACTGAACAGAATACTTCCCTGCTTCCAATGGTTGTTTTACCAATGTTGCCACCTCATCTCCAAGAATGTTGTAAATTTTCAGCACCGTGAACCCTGACGTACGAACTGTGAAATCAATATACGTTACCGGATTAAACGGATTTGGATAATTCTGATGAAGAATAAAATTACTCGGCGACTGATGCTGCGTATTCACGCTTGTTATCACATAACCGCTCAACCCAACAACCAGTTGTTTGCTTTCTCCGTCATGATAGGTGATAGTCATTGTGCCTGTTGTATCGCCGCCCGGAAGAGTGTTGCTCGTTACCGTTACAACACGGTACGATCTTGCATCGAGGAATGTTATTGTATCGGAAAGAACATACGATGAATTGGTAAATGCAATTGACGTAATCGACAGCGCTTTATTTCCGACATTGGCAAGCGTTAATTTCTTGTTCGGATTGCTAACGGAAAAGATATCGCCGAAACTCAACGTTGCCGGCGATGCCACTAACTGCGCCGAAGCCACTACTGTTGCCGTTCCTGCAAAATTGTTGATGCGCTCCACAAGTTCCGGATGATCAACAAACGGATTGCGGTTTCCCTGATACAAGGCAATAGCGTTGTTGCGGTTTTTTGACTTTTGTGTGGGAGGAAAATTTTTGTTCCATTCGCGAAAGACTGTTTCTTGATAGGGACTAGCAGTCCAAAAACTGCCATGATTGCCGTGACGAATGATAAAATAGAACATTGCACGTGCGGCATCTCCCTTGTGCGCGTCGCGAGGCTCAAAGACAGTGTAGCCACCATATCCCAACCCAAGTTTTGAACCGCCAACACTCCAATTAACATTCGAAACAACTTTTCCAAAAGGATAATTGCTGCGGGTACTATTTGCTGTTTCATCAACAGAAAAGAGATGGTGAATATCAGACTGCATCGGATCAACGCTGCCGAATTTACTTTGAGGCCAGGTATGTTCAGCGTTAAAATTATTGCTGGTTGCACTTGCGCGAGTATTAAATTTCGCTTTGCGTCCGGTGTACACACACTCAATCGAATCTGCTCCATTGTTGCTGTCGATGTTTCCGTACATTCTATCGCGTGCTGTGGTGTACCCAAGCACGGTGTGCCCTTGTTGCACAATTGTTTTCAATGCATTTTTCAAGGGCTCGCCGGAAAGCCCCTGCGTTGAAGCGTAGAGCGGTTCCGCATATTTTTTAGTGCCGGTGAGAGGAACAACAAGAGAGCCGGATTGCAGGTTGGTTTCAATAAATGCAAAGTCGTGGTACGTTAAATTGTGAACAGAAAAAAAGTAAAACCACGTTTGCACGCTATCGTTCGCCGGAATAAAAAACGAAGTGTCTCGTACGCTAAATGCTGTTCCATAGATGTTAATGTCATACACGTACACGCCTTTGCCCGACGAATTAACGATCCACAATGAAACACTATCATTCGCTGTGGTCAAACTGGTGTCAAATATCACCGCATCAGGACGTGTAACAAGCGTTTGTGCGGAAGTAAATGAGATGCCTATAAAAATTAATGTAACGATACCTTTCATTGAGTTGTTCCTATCGGTGTGAACAGTGTATCTTGCTGAGCAGGGACTGTAACGGCAATTCGCTCAATAGCACTTTCGTTTCCCGTTCGATCAACAACTGAAACACCGATATCTGTCAACCGTTCTGTTTTTACTCGAATAGTATCACGATACTCTTTGTTCGGCGGCAAAGGTACAATGCGAGTAAGTGGAAGTGAACATGTTGTTGTCCCTTTACCAATCACTGTGTAATTCCACTGAGTATTGTATTTGTAGTACACAACGCTGCGCAATACATCTTCCTGTGCATATGACCATGAAAGCAACACAGCATTATCGGTAATGTTCAACGTAACCGACGGTTTTGCCGGAGGATCATCATCCAGCCAGGGCGACGGTGGAACCAGCGCAGGTTTTTGGTACGGACCGTTGAGCAGAGCAGAATTCATCACACTGCTGTCGCGCATAAATGCTTTCATACTGAAGTGCACATGTCCGGGGGCAGCAGGAACAAATCCGCGCGTAACCATAATTTGATTAAAAATTTCATCAGCAGTTTTTTCATCGCGCGGACGATTGATAATCATTCCGGGCCAGAGATGTCGTTGCTGAGTATTTTCTTTCGCCCACCAGCCAAGCAACACGGGAAAACTTTGCGGAATTTGATTAATGGGCCAATACAATTGCGGCGTCCAGTAATCAATCCATCCGTTATTCAACCACAACTTCGCATCGGCATACAGGCGACTATATTGATCGTAGCCGGCAATCGACGGAGGATTTTTCGGTCGCCAAATACCGAACGGGCTGATGCCGAATTTTACGTATGGTTTTTCTTTTTTTATTCCTTTGTACACCCGCTCAATAAACGTGTTCACGTGTGAACGACGCCAATCTTCTCGCGAGAGTTTCCCTCCATTCTTTAGGTATTCTTCCCAACTGTCATCATCAGGAAAATTTCCGTCTCCATAGGGATAAAAATAATCATCAAAGTGAATACCATCCACATCGTACCGTTTCACAACATCCATCACCACGGCATACGAAAGGTCTTGCGTCTCCTTTTTTGCCGGATCGAGCCAGTACATACGATCGTTGATTTTCTTTGCAAGGTCTGGCCGTTTTTTCACTATGGAAGAATCGCCCGGTTCACTGCCCCGCGAAAGATGAGCGCGGTACGGATTGAACCACGCATGAAGTTCAAGCCCGCGCTTGTGGGCTTCCGTAATCCAAAATTCAAGCGGATCATAAAATGGCTCGGGCGCTTTTCCTTGTTCTCCGGTCAGATAGTACGACCATGGTTCGATATCGCTCTTGTAGAACGCATCGCAATGCGGGCGAACTTGAAAAATAACTGCATTCATGTTCAATGCAACTACTGTATCGAGAATTGCCAACGCTTCGCGCTGTTGTTCTTCGGTAGAAAGACCCGGCTTGCTGGGCCAATCAATATTGCCGACGGTTGCTACCCACACACCTCGAAATTCCCGTTCAGCAGAGGGCATCTCATCACCTTTTGCAAGGTCGTCCGTTAATTTTCTTGAACTCTCACACCCGATAAGAACAATGAAGAACGCCAATAAAACTGCTAATTTTTTCATATGAAATTTTCCTTTTTCTTTGCGAAAGTTTTATTACTTTTCTCAACAATTTACTGCATAGTTAGTCTAATTCAAACATTTAAGAGGAGGAACCATGAAATTATTTCTTTCTTTTTCATTAGTGATGCTGGCATCAGGTGTAATGCTTGCACAATTGCCACCGTTGATAGATCGTGATCTCTTTTTCGGCGATCCGGAAATTTCCGGAGCACAAATTTCGCCGGATGGGAAATGGATTTCGTTCATCAAACCGTTTAACGGTGTCCGTAATATTTGGGTCAAGAAAACCGAAGACCCATTTGATAAAGCCAAACCGATTACCAACGACACCAAACGCCCCATTACAAGTTACTTCTGGTCGCGCGGCGGGAAATACATTTTATTTGTACAAGACAAAGGAGGAGATGAAAATTACCGTGTGTATGCCGTCAATCCGTTAGAAACCGGCGATCCTGTTCCACCAGCACGAGATCTGACTCCGTTGGAAAAAATTCGTGCATACATCTACGATGTCCCCAAAAAAACCCCGAATGAAATCATCGTTGGTTTGAACGACCGAAAACCAGAATTGCACGATGTGTACAAAGTGAATATTGAAACCGGCGAGCGGACACTACTTCGCAAAAACGATGAAAACGTTGCCGCATGGGATATCGACCCCAATGGCAACGTTCGCCTTGGTCTTCGCCAAACGGCGGATGGCGGAACAGAGTTGCTTCTGGTAGAAGGAGACAATCTGAAACCAATTTACTCCTGCTCACCTGAAGAAAGCTTTGGCACGCTGAAATTTACACCCGATGGGAAAGGGGTGTACATCTCCACCAACAAAGGGAACATTGATAAACAGCAATTTGAATTGCTCGACCTGACCACATTCAAAACTACATTTATTGAAAAAGACCCGCTCGATGAAGTAGATTTTGCCGGACCTATTTTTTCCGATAAGACGGATAAACTTCTCGCTACGTTGTACTACGGCGACCAAATGCGAATCTACTTCAAGGATAAGAAATTCGAGAGCGATTACAAGAAAATGCAAAAAGCTCTGCCCAAAGGTGAAGTGACCATTGTGAACATGACTGAAGATGAAACGTTGTGGATGGTGAGCGTTTCCAGTGACGTTGACCCCGGTTCACGGTATTTGTACAATACCAAAACAGGCAAAGCAACGTTCGTCTATAAAACTCGCCCGAATCTTCCCAGCGAACATTTAGCGCCGATGAAACCGATTCGCTACAAGGCACGTGATGGAATGACCATTCCTGCCTACCTCACGCTTCCTAAAGGTGTTCCACCGAAAAATCTTCCTGTTGTGTTGTGGATTCACGGCGGACCGTGGGCACGCGACATGTGGGGCTACAACCCGTACGCCCAATTTTTAGCCAACCGCGGCTACGCTGTGCTACAACCAAACTTCCGCGGGTCAACCGGTTACGGGAAAAAATTCTTAAATGCCGGTAACAAGCAATGGGGTACCGGCGCTATGCAACACGACATCACCGATGCAGTTAACTATCTCATCAAAGAAGGAATTGCAGATCCGAAAAAAGTCGCAATTGGCGGCGGTTCCTACGGCGGCTACGCAACACTTGCCGGACTAACATTTACGCCGGATTTGTATGCGGCAGGTTTTGACATTGTCGGTCCTTCAAACATCATTACACTGCTCAATTCCATTCCTCCCTATTGGGCGCCGCTGAAGAAAATGTTTGCAGTACGCGTGGGCGATATGGAGAAACCAGAAGAACGAAAAATGTTGGAAGAGCAGTCCCCTCTGAATTCGGCAAAAAATATCAAAGCGCCGCTGTTTGTTGTGCAAGGAGCAAATGATCCGCGGGTGAAGAAAGCAGAATCAGATCAAATTGTTGTTGCATTACGAGATCTCGGCAGGCAAGTGGAGTACATTGTTGCACCGGATGAGGGACACGGATTTGCCGGACGTGAAAACCGCCTTGCAATGATTGTTGCAATGGAGCGTTTCTTCGCAAAACATCTCGGCGGCAGAGTGCAGGAAACCGTACCGGATGACATTCAAAAGAAATTGAATGAAATTACCGTAGATGTTTCTACCGTAAAGATGCCAGAAACACCTGCACCCATTGCAGCACCAACAGCCGCTCTTGTATTTAATCCTATGTTGATTAAAGAAGGAAAAAATGACTACGACGTAAAACTAAACTTCCGCGGACAACAGATGACAATGACAACATCACGAACTGTGGTAAAAGCGAAATTAGGCGATAAAGACGTGGTGCGCATTATTGAATCATCATCCGGCGCTATGGGAAGCGGTGTTGATACGGTGGATTACGACGCAACAACGCTTCAACCAATCCGGCAGGAAATTCAGCAAGGTCCAGCAGTCATTTCAATAACCTATACAAACAAAGCAATCACGGGAGTAATGAAAGCCGGTGGACAGACCATGCCAATTAACGCAACAGCAGATGGACCGATAATGCCAAGTTCAAACACCTCCGGCGTGGTACTGGCAACGCTTCCCCTTGCAGATGGATATCAAACGACGTATAAATCGTTCGACATCATGTCGGCACAGCCAAAAGTCGTCTCATTGAAAGTAGTCGGCAAGGAGAAAGTAACGACTGCCAAAGGAACTTTCGAGGCATTCAAAGTTGAAATTGAACATTCCGAAGGAACGAAAGCAACCTATTGGATTAAAGCAGACGATCGGATTTTAATTAAGAGTGAAGCAACACTCCCAGCGGCAATGGGTGGAGGAACTATGACGAGTGAATGGAAGTAAAAAACAAAAGTGGTGCAATTGACAACACGACCTTGCGAAGGTTATTAACCTTCGCAAGGTTTTTTATTCTATCACAGTCCTCTCCACCGTCGGGAATATCTTATCAATTTCTTTTTGCATGTCAATTGTTTTCGCGAGTGCCGTTGCCATTTTGCAGAAATGCTGCGGGTTATCCATTTGTCTTCCTCTGCGGTCTTTCAGGTAATGATCTAACACTTTGTAGCCGCCAATCTGATAATTCCATATTTCCGGCGCTATGTTTTCAAAGTAACGATGCTCGTTAATAAAAAGTATCTTCTTCTCTTGGTTATACTTTGGCTTTTCAATTGTATCTTCATCACCCTTGCCGCGGTATTTAACAAATGGATTGTTGAGCGACTTGTGTTTGAGCAGATGCAGTTCTATTAACTTTTCTCCTAAGCCAGACATTTTTTTAAACAACTCGTAGTTTTTAGTAAATGGTATGCGCGGAAAGTCTATCTTCAAAAACTCCGCATATCTTTCACGATAGATGTTGCTGTATAAAATGGCGTAGCAATAACCGAGAATTTGCTCCGGCGTGGGAATTTTGCCGTATGCTTTCTTTAATTGCTCGAACACTTCTGCTGCAATGTTCGCTTTCTTTCCTTTGGCTTTTCCATACTCAACTTCCGGTTCAAAAAGCATTATTGTTTGGAGGGAAACTCCTTTTTCCTTCTGGTCTGTGTCGTAGAGGTAGAGGGGAAAAACATAGCACATTCCTTTGTTACTAAGGGTCATTCTTCCTTCAACAATCTTGTCGGACACGATTGCGTGATTGAATTCATCTTCGGCAACTTGCCTAACGCTCACTAATGCTATATTTTCTTTCAACATATGTTGCATTACATCTCTTCTCGGTCTTTCAATCATATCATCAGAGTAAATGCAATACCGCCAATCAAAAGGGCGATAGTCTATTGGGCATATCTTCTCCAAAAAACTTGAATCATTCGCTGCTTTCATTCTTGCTTCTTTCAATGTCCACTCACTGGTATCTTTCACGTTATATGCTGCTCTTACAAATTCATCATCAAATTTTAGATTTCTAAATTGGCGCATTCTGTTTTCCAAGTCTTTCAACGAATAAGAAATGACTAAATCATCTCGATGAGTTTTTATACCTGAATTATTCAGCGGAAAAATTTCTACAACGCTTTTCCATTGCTCATACTGTTTAATGTTTGCAAAATCTTTTTTTGTTAAAAAATACCACGGCATTTCGGGGTGCAATTCTTGATAATCTTTCTTCCTAAACGGCTTCTTCTCAAGCCAGTCATATTTTTCTTGCCGCAAACCGAACAAGTCATTGTGATAAATCTTGCATCCGGTGGCGTTTTTCAACTTTACAAAAATGGCAATAGCTGTTCCCTGCCGAATGTCAAATACGTTTTCGTCTTTTCCGCCATTAGGCGCGGTTTCTTTTCGTAACGCATTGCCGTGAAGATCTACAATGTAAATTTCATTAAAAGTGTTCATTAAACTTTGTCGCATGCCGCGGAATGTTACGTTCTCCAAATAGCTGTGGTTGGTAATCATTCCCACAATGCCCTGGCCTGCTTTGTGAATTTTCCACTGAGCAAACCGAAGAAACTTCACGTAATCATCTTGCAGCAACTTTGGATTTTGCTCGCCAAGCGGTTCACCATTCACTTTGTAGTAGCTCGTCGCGCCGTCAATATCTTCTTTCAATAATTTGTCTGTCCACTTATTATAGTTTGCAGAGTTTGCGGAATACGGCGGGTTGCCGAGGATAACAAGAATTGGTTCTTTCTGTTTTACTTTTCCGGCAAGGTGGCTTTCGTTGCTAAGCGACTCAAACCCGGGAATCTCCGTTTGTCGCAAATCTTCCATGTCCAATGTGTTGGTAAGGTAAAGATTAAAGCGGTCGTCATCCTTCATAGTGTAGCCGAGTTCTTCCAGCAAAAAACTGATTTTGATATGCCCAATGGCGTACGGAGCCATCATCAATTCAAACGCATAAAAGTTTTTCAGAATCTGGTTCTTGATCAGTTTCGTTTTGCCCGCGTCACCGTATTTTTTGGTAAACTCTTGCACCGCGAGTTTAATCGCTTCAGCAGGAAACGTGAGTGTGCCGCCAGCAGGATCGAGCAATGTTACTTCTTTGCTCGCCAGCCCGTCCTGTAAATTGAAATGCGTCTTCAGCACATCGTGTATGGCGCGGACGATATATTTCACTATCGGTTCGGGCGTGTAATAAACGCCCCGCTTTTCGCGCGTTTCCGGATCATACACATTGAGAAATGTTTCATAGAAATGAACAATTGGGTCCTCCCCTTTTCCTTTGCGGTAAAACTCGTCGAGAATTTTCTTCACATCTGCCGCGTGAAGCACTTGCGCAATATCGTCAATCATCACTTCCATGTGCTTGGGAAGCGAGCCAAGTGAAATAAAACTGAAGACATCCCGTAGAATGCCGATGGTGTGCGGAATAAGGTCGTACGCAATTTTGCGGTTGAAGCCGCCGTTTGCCCGTGTGCGAGCGGCAAACAATCCGTAGGTAATTGTTTGGGAATAGATATCGGCAAAATCTTTTTGCGAAAGATTTGCAACAAGATAGTGTTTAAATGCCGAATAGAAGCCGAAGATTTTCCCTTTTCCTTGTTCTTCTTCTTCCAGCTCTTTGGCAATTATTTCGTCGCGCAAAAAAGATGTTCGCTTTGCAAGTTCAACAGCAAGGTCTTTAGCGGTAAGCACATTGGGAAGAGAGAAAGCAAAGAATTTTTCAAGAAGTGAAATGAATTTCTCTTCATTCTCAACCGACGGAACTGTGTGCAGCTTTTTTGCTATGAACGGACGAGCGACAAGTACTTTGTCCGCCATTTCGCCGTTGCGATACAGGCGAAACTCGTAAAAATCCGTGAGGATAAGATTGGGAAACGTGGAGCGGTAGCGTTTGAGCTGTTCCGTATCTTCAATCTGGTCAAGGTTTTGCCCCGGCTTTTTTGCTTCAATGTAGCCGACAATGTTTTGTTTTCCATCCCACACGCGAAAGTCGGGATTTCCGGCTTCGGTTTTCTTTGGCAACGTCGTAATTTGGATATTCTTTTTGCCAATATCTTCCGCAAAGCTTTCCAAAAATGCCGAGAAATAGGGATAATAACTTTCTTCGCGCGCGTCGCCACGTGCTGTTACTGCTGAAATTTTTTTGACGTAATCTTTAATCATTGTAATACAGAACGACGACCGTATGTTGGTCGTCGTTATGAAAGATTGCTCATGTCTGACGATGCGTTTAATCGTCTGACATCTTGTGTTCGGCAATCTACGCTAAACGTCAGACATGGGGAGACATATCAGACGTTGTCCTTCTCATATTATCCCTTCTTAAACTCTGCTACTAATTCTTGCAAAACATTCTTAGCATCGCCAAAAAGCATCTTCGTGTTTGGTTCATAGAAAAGCGGATTTTCAATTCCTGCAAACCCTGTTGCCATTGAGCGTTTCATAACAATAACTGTTTTCGCCCTATCTACATTGATGATCGGCATGCCGTAAATGGGACTCCCTTTTTGAGTTCGCGCCGCAGGATTGACGACGTCATTTGCACCAATAACAATACAAACATCAACGGTATCCATTGTAGGATTGATGACTTCCATTTCCAGCAATTGGTCATACGAAATATTGGCTTCAGCTAGAAGCACATTCATATGCCCGGGCATGCGTCCTGCAACAGGATGAATAGCAAATTCTACCTTAATGTTTCTTTTTTCTAACTCATCACATAATTCGCGCACTGCATATTGCGCCTGCGCAACAGCCATTCCATAGCCGGGAACAATCACTACGCGCTCAGCTTGTTCCAGCACAAATTTTGTATCTTCAATTGTGAATCTATTGATTGGCCGTTGTTCTGCAAGTTTTGATGTGTCCACTTGCGGCGAACCGACCGCGCCAAACAAGACATTCGTAAACGAACGGTTCATCGCCTTCGACATGATAATGGAAAGAATGAAACCGGAAGACCCATCAAGCGAACCGGCAATAATCAGCATTTTATTGTCTATGGCAAAACCGGTTGCTGCAGCAGCAAGCCCAGCGTAGGAATTCATCAATGATAATACCACAGGCATATCCGCTCCACCAATTGGCATGACGATAAAAATGCCGATCAGAAAACTCAACGTGATCATTACATAGAAGATCGTTGCGTCGTAGGGAAAGAAAATTAAATAGACAAACATTCCCACGGTTACAAAGAACAATGTAATGTTGACAACATTTTGCCCTTTGTACGTAATCGGAACGCTTGGAATAAGTTCTTGCAATTTCCCAAACGCCATCAAACTTCCTGTAACTGTTAATGCACCAAACAGCACTTCAAATCCAAGCGCAGGCATAATGGTGTACGCTTGTTCAGTATGAACAACATATTCGTTGATACCAACCAGAACAGCGGCCAACGCGCCAAACGCATGAGAGATTGCTGTCCGTTGTGGCATTGCCGTCATTGGCATCCATACGGACATGGCGGTTCCTATCGCCGAACCAATGACAATTCCTGTAATAATCCATTCCCATGTGACAATCTTACCGTTCAGCAATGTTCCAACCACTGCAAGGAACATTCCTATTTCGGCAAAGTGCATGCCACGTCGTGCGGTTTCGGGATGACTTAAACCTTTTAAACCGAGAATAAACAGCACCGACGCAACAACGTAAATTATTTCGAGCGGATAATTGATGGCAAATTCCATACTACTTCCGCTCCTTTCGTTTGAACATTTTCAGCATGCGCTCGGTAATCATAAATCCGCCGACAACATTGATGGTTGCAGCGGTAACGGCAACGAAGCCGAGCATCTGACTTGTAAAATGATCGCTTCCTGCCGCAACCAACGATCCAACAAGCGAAATACCAGAAATCGCGTTGGTCGCAGACATCAGCGGCGTGTGAAGTGTAGGAGTAACGCGTTTAATCACTTCAAATCCTACAAATCCGGCAAGAATGAGAATGTATAATAGTTCAATCAAATTCGTCATGTTATTTTCCTTTCTTTTCTTTCACGGCTTCTTCTTTTTTTAGCGCAGCAAACATTGGATGAATTACCGCACCACCGTGTGTGATGAGGCAACTTTTGATAATGTCATCTTCCAATTTCAACTCAAAGATTTTCTTTTCTTTATTCCAGAATTCATCAAGCAGATTGAACAGGTTATTGGAATACATATGGCTTGCATTCAACGCTACTTTTGCCGGCATATTGGCAAGACCGATAATTTTCACCCCCTTTTTCTCAATCACTTTCCCATACACAGCCCCTTCAACATTTCCGCCGGTTTCAATAGCAAGGTCAACAACAACACTTCCCGGTTTCATTGCATCTATCATTTCTTTCGTAACAATAATCGGAGCTTTTCTGCCAAACACTTGCGCAGTAGTAATCACAACATCTGCCTGAGCGCAGTACTGCTTCATCACATCACGCTGTTTTTTCAATTGCTCTTCCGTCAACGCTTTGGCGTACCCTTGCTCGGTTTGCCCTGTTTCACCGAGATCAACTTCAACAAATTTTGCGCCAAGTGAAAGAACATCGTTCTTGGCAATCGGACGAGTGTCGAAGGCATCAACCCGTGCGCCAAGTCGTTTGGCGGTGGCAATTGCCTGCAACCCGGCAACCCCTGCGCCAATGACAAAAACTTTTGCCGGCTGAATGGTACCCGCCGGCGTCATCATCATCGGAAAAATTTTTTGAAGATGATGTGCCGCCACAATTACCGCAGCATACCCGGCAAGACTTGCTTGCGAACTGAGCGCATCCATTTTTTGCGCGCGTGTCGAACGGGGAATCATTTCCATTGATATAGCGGATACCTGTTGTTTGGCAAACGCGGCAAGAAGTTTGGGTTCGTTAAACGGATCGAGGTAACTAATATGAATGCTTCCTTTCTTCAAGGAGGCAACTTCTTTGATCTCAGGCTTCCGCAATCGTAATACGATATCACCCGAAGAAAGTAGTTTCTTTCTATTCTTCTCGATTGCTGCGCCTGCTTTTTTGTACTCATCATCAGTAATGCCGATGGTGGCACCAAGTCCGGCCTCCACCACAACTGTTGCTCCTTTCTTCACAAGTTTTTCTACATTCACTGGCAACATTGGTACACGTGTTTCGATGTTCGGATTTTCTTTCGGAATGGAGATGTGCATAGTGCTCCTTCAGATTCGTGAAAAATTTTTCCGTCAATATACTCATCCTTTGCTCGCCGAGCAAGACTGATTCTTGTAACTGAACCTTCTTTTTGGTAAGTTTATTCAGACAATCTAGACATAATTTACAGGAACTTGCTTTCCCGTTCTTCTGTTCAAGTGCATAGATTTTGGAAGGACGGAGAAGCAAGAGAAGAGTATTCATGCTTTCTTTCTTTGCAGCCGTCTCAATACCAAATCCCCGACACAAGGAATTCGAACAACAGGCGCTTCCTCATATGGACATCCTGTACAATTACGCTTTACGACTTACCGGCAGTGCTGATGATGCTCATGATTTGCTACAGGAAACATACCTGAAAGCCTATCGTTTTTGGGATAAGTTCGAGCAGGGAACAAACCTACGGGCATGGCTCTTCAGAATCATGAAAAACACCTACATTAACATCTATCGGAAAGAAGTAAAGGAACCCGATACTGTTGACTACGATGAAATTGAAAGTTACTACAACATTATTCGCGATGAATCGTCCGACGATAGCGACCTCCAACAAAAACTGTTCGGTCAGTTGTTGGATGATGACGTTACAAAAGCGCTGGAAACACTGCCGGAAGAATTCAGAACCGTCGTTATCTTGTGCGATATTGAAGGACTGACGTACGAAGAGATTGCTGAGTTCCTGCAAATTCCGGTTGGTACAGTGCGGTCACGTCTGCACCGCGGAAGAAAATTATTATACACCCGTCTGTACGATTATGCAAAAGAACGGGGATTTGTCGGAAAGGTTAACGAATGATAACCATTGTTACTAAAGGTGTGTTGTGAATTGCAAAGACTTTCAAGAATGTGCGTGCGACATTATTGACAAACGACTAAGCGAAGAACGCACCACTGAATTGCTTCAACACGCAAACGTGTGTCCGCATTGCAAGTACGAACTTCAGGCACTGCAAACGGCAAAATCTGCCGTCCAGACAAAAGTTCATCGTTCACCTGTTCCCGCTGAAGTATATTATTCCATCACTGCTTCACTCTCACAACAGTCCGGCGCCTCGTGGTTTCACAAACTCTTCGGCGTGAAACTGAATCCTGCGATTGCCTTTGTTGCCGTGGCTGTTATCGCCGTCGGCATCTATTCACTTTTTTATCCTACATCAGTTCCCTCCGATGATCCGGATATCATCAACCAATCAGTGGCAAACTATCAGGCAGTGATTGGCGGTTCCATTCAACCGCAACTAGTTAGCAGTAATGATGAAGTGAAATCATTCCTTGAAAAACAAGTAAACTTTGCCGTCAATGTACCAAAGATGAAAAACTGCAAATCGTGCGCGGGCGTGCTTTCTATCTTCAACGGGGTGAAACTTGCACATGTCGTGTACAAAGTGAATGGCAACGTGGTGTACATCTATCAAGCCAACATGGATGATGTGCTGAAAGGAGAAAAGATAACGCTTTCAGACGAAGTGAAAACGGAGCTGGCAACTACCAACTGGTACATCAAAGAAGAAAGTAATGGCAAAACAATAGTCGTGTGGCGGTATAAAAACACTTTGTGTACTGCCGTCAGCACGTTACCTAAAGATCAGCTCATCGCATTATTGACAGAAAAGGATACTCAATGATATGAAAAAGACTGTAGTACTATATCTCGCTATCTTACTCATCAGTTGTTCAAAAAATACTTCCCAACAACATACATCTCAACAGCAATCGTCACCTGCATCGTCGGTTGGCAACGTTTCGCACGTTGTTTCGGTAGAAACAAAGGATGGACAGCAAGCGCCAAATTTCGTCTGGTACGATGAGTCGGGAAAGCAGGTTTCATTTTCAGATGTTGCAAAAGGAAAACCGGTGTTGATCAACTTCTGGGCGACGTGGTGCGGTCCGTGTATCAAAGAGATGCCGGATCTTGTTGCACTACATGAGGAGTACAAAGCCAAAGGCGCGCTGGTCATCGGCATTTCCGTCGATAAAGATTCCGACGTACTCACACTTGTTTCCGACTTCGTGAAAGATAAAAAGGTACCCTACCCGATTATCATAGATAACGGAGAGCTTGAAAATGCTTTCGGCGGTCTGCGCGGCATTCCGACAACATTTTACATTAATAAAGAAGGAAGAATTGTCAAAAAACTGGTTGGCTTGCAGACAAAAGAAAAATTTGCGGCGGAGTTTGACGCTCTGTTGTAACATCCACGAGTAACTGCGACTCACCTTCAAGGATGAGTCGCAGTCTTAAATACCCACCAACAATCTATCTCCCAACCTTTTCGGTAAACCTGCATCAGCAATTTTTTGACGCGCGGTTTCTACATCATAATCAACACGTACAAATTCAAGCGACCACAGATCGGTGTTTAATACGACAAAACATGCCCGCCAGTTTCCATCTCGCGGTTGACCAACACTGCCGACGTTTACAATATATTTTTTTTCCCGTGTCAGTTGTGTGCTTGACATATCTTCACAAAATACAGCCGGACGGTGTGTATGACCAATAAAACATAGTGGGCCAGAAAACGCCAAATAGCTCATCACAGCATCTTCCGGAAACACAAAATACCGGAACCTTTGCGGTTCATCAGGAGAGCTATGCACAAACAGTATGCGTTCTTCTTCTCTCCACAAAGGAAGGTTACGCAAATAGTGCATATGCTCGTGCGTAAGTACCGCTCTTGTCCACAAAACACCAGCGCGGGCATGTTCGCTGAAACCTTCAATATCAATCTCTTTAATTACCGCTTTGTCGTGATTTCCTGAAACACATGGAATGTTACGGTCTCGCAGAAGTTGAATGCACTCATTGGGACTTGCTCCATATCCTACAACATCGCCAAGACAGTAAATCTTGGAAATGTTTCGTCGGTCAATCTCTTCAAGAACAGCGGTGAGCGCTTCAAAGTTGGAGTGAATATCTGAGATAACAGCGATGTTCATACTTATTCACTGCAAAAGTAGTGAATTTTTTCCTCTGTACTACGAATAATTTTCGGATGAAGCAATTTTTTTGTAGTTTATTGAAGCAATTCAAACCAGCAAATTCAATGTTGTTTCATTGTACTTAATCCATATGAAAAAAACACTACTCAGCAGACTCAAAAAAATTAAAATTCTCATCATGGATGTGGATGGCGTGTTAACCGATGGAGGCGCTTATTATTCTGATGAAGGTATTGAACTGAAAAAATTTTCTATTCGCGATGGAATGGGCATTGTTCTTCTCCAAAAAGCAGGATACAAAGTTGCCATAGTCACAACGGAAAAAACAAAAATCGTCGAACGCCGCGCGGAACGAATAAGAGTAACCGATTTGTATCAGGGCGTTGTCAATAAAGTTGAAGCAATACAAGACTTACTGACGAAATACTCGCTCACCTGGGACGAAGCGGCGTTTATCGGAGACGATATTAACGATATTCCCGTTCTTCAACGGGTCGGGTTTGCCGCCTGTCCTGCCGATGCAACCGCACTCAACAAAAAAATTGCTCACTATGTTACAAAGAGTAACGGCGGACATGGTTGCGTGCGCGAAGTATGTGATTTGTTGTTGTCTTTGCATTGGAAAGGATCTTCTATTACTGAGTTGTGGCTGAAACAATGAAGAACGTTCTTTTCATCACATACTTTTGGCCCCCTTCCGGCAAAGCATCGCTTCATTGGCCTCTGTTCATCATCAAACACTTGCCAACATTCGGATGGCAGCCGTCTGTCATTACCGTCGATGAGGATTCTTTCTCTCACAAAGATGAAAGTCTTCTTGCAGTTGTTCCGCCCAATCTTGAGGTAGTAAAAACAGCCGCAAACGAGCCATTCAATTTATACAGAAAGTTTCTTGGTAAAAATCCAAATTCACCGCTTGTCGCATCAGAAACTATTTCATTGGAAAACACCGATTGGAAACACCGTGCCTCGATTTGGATTCGAATGAACTTGTTCGTGCCCGATGCGCGGGTAGGTTGGTATTTTTCTGCGGTGAGGGGCGGAAAAAGAATGCTCTCGCAAAAAAAAATTGATGCCATTGTGTCCATCGGTCCGCCGCATAGTTCACATCTCATTGGCAAAACATTGAGTCAGCAATTTACCGTTCCCCACATTCCGGTGCTCATTGATCCGTGGGTTGATATTGTGTATTACAAAAACTTTAAACGAAGCAGGTTGACCCTGCAACTGGATAATTACTTCGAACGAACAACGCTTGCTAACGCCAGTCGCGTTATTTTTGTTACTCACAGTATGTGCGACGACTATAAAAAGAAATATGCGTGGCTCGAAAAAAAATCTCACGTGCTGTATTGGGGATACAATGAAGAATATTTCGAAAATGTCACGCGGCAATCTCAATCCACCCAACCGGAAATCATCCTCCACGCCGGAAACATTTTTGATTACCAAAATCCACGCGGCTTTTGGAAAAATGTGAAGAGAGAAATTGAACAAGGCAGGCACTTGCGCCTTCGGTTCATTGGCACGGTCAGTCCTGAAATTAAAAAGACGATTGAATCTATAGGATTACAACCATACACCGAATACAAAGGCTTTCTTCCTTACAACGAGGTGATTCAGGAAATGATGAACGCCAGATATCTGCTTGTGTGTGCAACGGAAAAAAGACATGTGCCGGGGAAGCTGTTTGAATACTTACGAACAGGAAATACCATTATTGCATTCGGGGATGACAACACGGAAGTAGCAGAAATACTCAACAGAGCAAATGCCGGAAGAATGTTTCCCTACCAGTACGACGGTGATGACATTTTTCGACTTGTTGAAACGGCGTCTCCCAATGCGTCAGTTGTCCGCTCATATAGCAGGGAAAATATTGCAAAAGAACTATCAACCATTCTAAATGCTGTCACATAATCGTATTGTTTTCTCTCAAAAAGCATTCATTACCTCAATCACCCGCTCAATATCGCTTTCGGTGTGAAAGAAAGAAATCGGCAGACTAAGCGTTGTCGCGTGGATTTCTGATGAGATTGGAAAATCTTTCCTGTCCAGCACACCTTTCAATGCATTTTGCTTGTGCGGCGGTATGGGATAGTGAATTTCTGTTTTAATGTTGTGCTTTAAAAGATATTCTTTCAATTCATCGCGTTTGGGATGTCGTACATTGTAAATGTGAAACACATCGTAAAAATCAGGATGGACGTGAGGTTTTATGAAATCATCTTTCAAGCCGCGCTGATACAATGCCGCGAGTTTCCGTTTGTGCTCGGTAATTTCCTGTAAGTGCCGAAGTTTAACCAAAAGAAATGCCGCCTGCACTTCATCCAACCGTGAATTGTACCCGATCACTTCGTTGTAGTATTTTTTTTCCGAGCCGTAGTTACGATACATGCGAATTGCTTTCGCAAATTCTTCATCATGTGTTGTCACTGCGCCACCGTCGCCAAGGCAACCGAGATTTTTTGTCGGATAAAAACTAAATGCGCCGTGACCGAACGTTCCTGTCATTTTCCCTTTGTACTTTGCGCCATGCGACTGGGCGCAATCTTCAATCAGCGCAAGATGATATTTCTGCGCAATAGCGGCAATCGGCTCCATATCGCATGCCTTGCCGTACAAATGCACCACCATTATCGCTTTCGTTTTCGGAGTGATGGCTTCTTCAATTTTGGTGGGGTCAATGTTATACGTTCGGATGTCGGGTTCCACTAACACTGGTTTTAACTGGTTGTGGAGAATAGAAAGAATGGTGGCAATGTAGGTATTTGAAGGAACTATAACTTCACTGCCACGTTCAATGTTCAACGCACGCAAACAGAGCGAAAGTGCATCCAGTCCGTTGGCTACACCAATACAGTATCTGCTCGTTATGAACTGTGCAAATTCTTCTTCGAATTGTTTGACTGCATTTCCAAGAATAAACCAACCGCTGTTCAATGTAGCATCAAACGATTTTTTGTATTCGCCAAAGAATTTTTCATTTGACTTGCGAAGGTTCTCGTATTCAATGACTGTATGGTTCATAGATATAATCGTTAGGATCAAAATATTCTGACGCCAATACCAGCAACACTGCATCGGGAGAAAAATCATACATCTGATGCCAATCCCGCGGTTCGAGAATCAAACACTTCTCCGGCGAATCGAGAAGAAATTCTTCCTGATGCGTTCCGTCATCGTTAAAAATTTTGCATGAACCTTTAATGCAAATTGCCGCCTGAATTGTTTTACGGTGACGATGTTTTCCACGAACAGAATTATCAACGCCGTAAATGTAAAAAATCCGTTTAATCGGAAACGGGATTTCTTTTTCAATCACGGTTAAACTGCCACGCTTGTCGTGATGTGTTTTCAGGTGAATGAGATGCGCCATTTACAAAAATTTTTCCAGAGGATAAATATGATAAATACCGAACACTTTGCGATAACAGTACAGCAGTGGCGTCTTCCAGTTCATCAGTTTCTTTCCTGCTCCATGCGGATCGAACGTGGCATCTATTGCCATAATTTCTTTCTTTGCCTGTTCCAATGCATGAAAGTACGGCGTGTAGATGTACTTCAGTACGTCATCTGTCAATTGTCTTCGTCCAAGCTCTACTGTGCCGTCAGTAAAAAACCGTACATAATGATAGTGATAGAAAATAACCGGAAATTCCTTTCCGGAACGCTTCTCTCTTCCGAACAATCTACCATTTTTTTCGTACACATCATACTGCTGAACGTTCCACGCCGCCATTCCTCCGCCAAGATGTTGCAATTCGTGAACGCCTTCAAATCGCGTCGTCCAGTCATCAAGATATTTTTGATCGCCAAATTTTCCATCTTCAAAACGCGCGTAACACCACTCAAGACACCGATCGCGCCACCAACGCAATGCTTTCATCCCACGCTCGTCATTTTTCACAGCGACAAATTGTACGCAGTACTTTCCTGTTTTGGCTTCTTTGTTGTACTGTGGCGAATAGCGGTGCTCAGTAATCATTATTGATGCATTCCCCATTTCCTCAAATAACACCCGTGGAGAATCGAAAAACATCATATCGGCATCAAGATACGTGCACATATCAACGTTAAAATGCTGAAGAACGTACAATATCGTTGACGAAGTTGCCGTCCAGCAGAACTCGGCGCGACTACGTGTTGGTTTCACGCGCAATAATTCGGCGTCTTCAAACTCTTGTAGCGAAATGACGGTGGCATGTGATAAATTCAGGTTCTTCAACACCTGTAAACTTTTCTCATCAAACGCAAAAATATACAGATGAAACGCATCACACACACGTTCCAGCGAACGATACAGCGTGAGACCTCGTGAAAGATAATTCGAATCGAACAACGTGCAGAAGTTATACATTCTTCACCTTGCGGGCAAGGATGATGTTGTCGAGATAAAAATCGTTATTACTTGGAAAGATCCAATACACAAGTAAACCAAACATGGTAATGGGGGCAATCAGCAATGTGTTTAGCAGTTGACGAAGCATAACATTGTTCACATAGGTTTTCTTATACAGATATTCATTCAACAGTTGAAACAAGGCACGAATATCGTTGACGCTTTTACGATGCTGGAGCACTTCAAAACCATGTTGCGTCAGCAGATGATGCAAACCAAACGAAGTGTAGCGTGCAAAATCGTGCGGTTGTTCATGTTCATCCCACACAAACGGCACCGTCATGAGAAGTGTGCCACCTGTTTTCAGAACCCGGTTAATCTCAATAAGAAATTCATACGGATTAAAAACGTGCTCAAACACTTCGTTTGCTAACACAGAATCAAACTCTTCATCACCAAAAGGGAAACGAGTGCCATCGTAGAACACATCGGCTTTGGAAGTCATTCTGCTTCGTTCGGTATCAATTTCTAATCCAATGTATTGCTGAACGTTGAGATATGGTTCATACGGTTTGGTGCCGCATCCGATATCAAGCAGACGCCCGTGCAGATGTTTCCCCAACTCTGACATTGCAAGAAACAACCCGCGTCGTGAAAAATAAAATGGATTGGTGAAAATGCCAATCATCCGCGGATTGAACTGCTCTTTTTTAATGAGCGACGTTATCAATCCCACTACTGTTTCTCCAACTGATAAATAGCAAGCATTTGAAACATATTCGGAAATTGTTTCATGAAAAAATTCTTGATTGGATTGGAAGACTGTTCGAGCCGACGCTGAACTATGTTCAAACCACCTATTGTTGCCACAAGTTGTTCAAAATCAAAAAACGACAATTGGTGAATGTGTCCTGTAGAATACCACTGATAGCCGAACAGCATCGTTCGTGGCATTCGTCCATGAAATAGCAGGTCGAGGCGGTTTCTCCAAAACGCAAAATTGGGAAACGAGACAATTTGATACTTCGCTACCCGTTTCATTTCGCGCAACAGCACTTCGGGATACATCACCATCTGAATCGTAACATTGCAAATAGCATAATCGAACGAATCATCGTCAAACGGGAGACGTTCATCAATTCTGCCGTACTGCACATTCAACCCTCGTTCTTTGCAGATTTGTACGCCACTCTCCGAAATCTCCAACCCTGTTTCACTCACCTGTTTTTCTTTTTTCAATCGGGCAAGCAGTGCACCGTTGCCACACCCTAAATCAAGTACGCGCGAGTGTGGCTGCACCATCTCAACAATAATCGGATATTCGTAACGATCGCTATCCGGATAACCAGTGTAGTCATACTTCCGATTATCGTTCACACTTGGGTTGTCAATCTGCCGGATTGACTCCTGCTGTTCTATGTGATGAGATGAAGACATTATGCCACCAATGATTTGATTTTATTCACTACCCGTTGTATCAGCGAACCTTTGTATGCTCTGAAAAATTCTACATATTGCTGACGAGCAAATGTGCTTTCTTCAATTGGAATGTCGTTCAAGACAATTGGCGTTTGTGCGACCGCACGTTGGAATTCCGCCAGTGACTTTGTATGTGTTGCTCGTTCGTCACCGCCGATGTTGTTCACCTGAGAACGCCCTGGAAAGAGCGTCAACTTCTCCGCCAAAAATGCTGATGCATGCCAGCGGACTGCCCACGAATCCACTCTGCCGGCAATTTGTTCTTTCAGCATTCTGGTATAGTGATACGCTCCATCAAAATCAAATTGATAGGTTAGGTTTCGTCTTTTCAATTCTGCAAGTAACGTTCTGCTATCAGGTTCAAACAATTTCCAGCCGCGCTTCCATGTTGCCCATCCCCAGCAATCAGCGCCACGGAGAAAAAATGTTTCTGGCAACGGCAACCGTGTTGGATAACTATACCCGTGGATGCTGATCACCTTTTCTTCATGCTCGTATTTTGCTAACGCTTCATTCATGTATTGCAGAAAATACGGCGAGGTGATAAGATCATCTTCCACTACAATGACGTGACCAAATCTTTCTATTAACGATGTAACCCCGTTGATAATAGACCCCGCCAGACCAAAATTTTTTTCCCGCTCTACAATGGTTACCGATTGGAATCCATTGATCGTGCGAAGATAGGAACGAACCTCGGCAACTTGCTGAGCATGTTCTGCATGCTTCGCCGCATCGGAAAAGATAAATAGATCGCTTTCCTGCGCGTACACATTACGCTGTAACGCTTGTACCGTCAACGCAGTGTGTTCCGGACGGTTATACACAAATAGCGCTATGGGGGCGTACGTTGACACAGTTATATTCCTAAACAGTTTTCAGTGCGATAAAAGACCGATGTGCATTTCTTGTCATGCATGCCGGGCGCAATACCCCAGAAATCTAATCGCTTAAATCCGTGTTGCCGGAGAAACAGCACACCTTCAGCATATTCTTCCCGTTCACTGTCATCGAGAACAATAACACCATCAGAACATAACGCAGAAATGCTGTTGATAATGCACCGAACACGTCGCCTTCCATCAACAACAATAATGTTATACTGCTTCCCCGACTCTGCCGCTTTTTTTTCATAGCGATCGGTGTCATCTAGTGGTTGAAATTCTACGATATCCTGGATGCCTTCCTTCTGTAAGCGTGCATACCACGCCGGATCATGTTCAACAGATCTCACCGAGTCAACTTTCCGACGAAAATATTTGGTAGAATTTCCGCTACCGAATTCAAAGATTGTCATTGAGGAAGTTAATCTGGAATCGAGAAAATGAATAAACGGAAGAGTCATCCACGGTAACGGTTTGCCTTCCTCATCAACAGGCTGTTGCTGTCGAATTGATTCGACCCAACCTGTTTCCTTTAAATAACCGACAAAACGAAAACGCAGAAGTTCTCTGATAGTTGCCGGATCAGTAGCAATCGTTACTAATTTTGAAATCATGTTCTTCATTGTATCATCTGAAATCGAAATTGTTCACGCTCTTCTACTGCCGACATAACGAAGCGGGCTAACAATAACGAAGACATCTGAATCGGAACAAACCGATATCTGAACACAGCAAGCCGCACATCACGTTCCTGAAAAATAACATCTTGCGCAATGTTGCCCCACCGTTCTGTCGGCATCAGGTCAATCGTTATATCTGCGTACGCCGATGGCAACAACATGTTCGACCCATGTACTCCAATTACAACGTTACTTTCGGCATATACTCTGCACAATGTTCTCTCTATCTCCGGCGTAAACTGATTAACCCGCTGGTCATCGATCCACGAAGGAAATGTTCCGTCTGTACCCGCCCCGGCTACAGTATAACGTTTGTCGGGAAATTTTTTCTTTAATCGTTTGAATAATAAAATGATTTTTATTTTTTGAACAAACCGGAAGAGAGGCATCATGCCCAATTTTTTCCCAGCCGCAATAGCATATCGATTGCCAAACCACGGCCGATCGTCTCTCCAGATAAATGTGATTCTATTCTGCTCCTTTACCCCTTCGTATCGGTTCACTCTGGTGAACAACGAAATATCTTTCACTGACGGATGAGAGTGTGCTTTGCTGAGATAAATCTGAGTAAATCGTTTGCACTCTTGTTCAATTTTTTTCGACAAGGAGGGATAGTAATTTCTGCCTTTTGCAAGAGGAAGATGCACGGTCCACACTTCCGCTACTCCGTCAGGAACCATCCAGCGAAGAAAATGTTGGACAATAACAACTAGGCCAAATTTTTTGTCGTGCAAGAGATGACGTTCTGCGTTCAGTAGCTTCAACAGTGAATGACCGTAGAGATAGTCAATAGTGTTGAGGATGACTACTTTTTTCGCAGGGCGGAATTTTTCGATCGTCATAACAACTTCATCCTGTTGCGGATGAGTCAGCGATTGAAGCAACGGCTCGCCGAACCATCGTCGCACGCTGTGCGAACAGAAAAGTTCCGATGTTTCGGGATTCACAATATACTGATTGAGAGAACCGTGACCGGATGGCAACGTTGCAATAAGGCGACGTTGTGTTATACTGCACTCCGTTTCAACGCAGGTGTGCATTCCTTGCCAGATCACTTTTTTTGGAATGAGTGTGCCATTGCCGTAGGGAGATTGTTGTTGAAACTCTATGTCCGGGTAAATTTGTATCATTTCAACACTGCCGGAGAGAGCGCAACATAGTTAGCGTATTGATAATTTTCCATGCGCACGTGGTAGGTGCGATGCTCGATACCGTGTTTCATAATTTTGAAAAGTTGGTAACCGGCGCCGGTAAGTAGTTGATACAATTGACGGAGCGTCGTGCCCGAATCGAGATTTGCACCGCCGTATTCAAATTGAATTGCTCGGATGAAATCGGCGCGTAAATATTTCCCCAACCCACGAAAAGCCGCAAGCTCGTGTCCTTCAATATCAATTTTTAGAAAATCAATTTGTTGTATGGTGTTGCTTTCAATATACTCATCTAATCGTCGGAGCGTTATTGTTTCCTGTTTGTCCATTACGGTGTGTGCGGAAGACAAATCGCGTTTGTAAAGCGATGCAAATCCGCTTTGTTCCGTATCGTAGTACATTTCCGCTGTTGTTTCTACATCAGACACGCCAACGTTGTTGAGTTTGATGTTGCTATCTGAGGAAAATTTTTTCTTCAGTACCTCAAAACATGATGCAGTCGGCTCGAACAGATGAAGCGAATAGCATAGCTGTTTGTTTCTGCACTTTTCAATAAGAATTTCCGAATAGCCGCCGACATTAGCCCCAACATCGAAAAGTGTCACCGTCCCGCTTAGCGACTGAAGATAGTCATCCAAAAATCGCTCTTCGCCATTGATGTGGAAATCAGCATTGTTGTTGTTTTCCAAACGGTTGTAGAGGGTGAAGAGAATACTATTCAATCGTGAAGACCGAACTATTTTCATTCTACTGCAACAATTGAGATTTGAAAAATTCTCGTTTTTTTTCACCTACTATGGCTTTCCAAATTCTTTTAGGATGAATCTTGTTTAATACTTGCCACATTAGAGTCGGGCGTTTGCAAAAGTAGGTGTTTGATGATATGATATCGAAAAATTCTTGTTCCTTCTCTATGATACGCAAAGGAATACTGCCGCTAAATTCATAGCCAACAGCAATTACACCGGGGAAACAGGCATCTACGGAAAACAGATTACGTTGACGTAGCAATAATGAAAGTTTCGAAAAATTTCTTACCAGATGAAGACTCGTTTGCTTTTTATCAATACAAATAATTTCTCCATTGACTATATCGAGCAGGTTTACATGAACATCAAAATTGTAAATATAATCATACATCGGTTTAGGAAACTCAATATAGGCTTTTTTTCCGACTCGCATAATTTCCGATATTAATACAGTAAGTTCGTTAATCGGAACATGTTCAAAAACGTGTGAGCAAATAATGTAATCAAACGACGAATCCTTAAAAGGAAGTTTACCATGTTCGATGCGAAATAGCGGCTTACCTTTCGTGTCTAATTTTTTCCCGCCAAACTGCGTAATATCTACCTGACTTGTTTCGTCAAACACATCCGCACAGCAATCAGATCTCCAGTACGGATAAGCTCCGGGTCCAATCTCTAACACAAGATCTGACGATTTGATATTCATTAATTGTGGAAAAAACATAGTTTACTCTTAATTTTTCTTAAACTGAAAAAGCCCGACTGTGAATCCTTTGCTCTGTTCGAAAGTTTTACTGAGTCGGCTATTGAGTATGTATACTTCATCAATCAAATCACAATCGCGAAAGAGTGAAAGAAGATATTCTCTGTTAAATGCTCTGTGGCCATTAAAGTACACCCTATTTTCACTTTCCACCGGTACAGAAAAATATATATATCCGCCCGGTTTGGTTACACGCACAAGTTCGGCAATCGCTTTTTCACTTCCAAACTGATCAAGCGGGTCCCCATAGCGCCCCAAACCGATGTGCTCAACAACGCAGAGCGATGAGATAGATTCAATAGAATTACTTTCAAAAGGAAGCTCAAGAATAGAGCCCTTTTTGAAATAGAAATTTTCTAACTGTAATTCTATCGGTCTAATATCAACCATCGTCGTCGGTACAAACTGAGAAATGATTCCCATCGTTTTTGCCGAACTGCCAACATCATAATGATGATGCGGCTTGTTTGCAAATATTTTCCGCGCCGCCCATGCATCCTGATAAAAATAAACAGGGTCGATCGGCGTTGTTTTTGTTTTGTCGGTTAAACAGGGATACCAATCCATCATCGAAATGGAAAACTGTGCATTCTGCGGTAACGACTTATACCTCAAATACTCCAACGCAAAACCGCACATGCGGTACACAATGGCTATGATGTTAAAGCCATATTGCGGCTTTAAGAGAAGATAAAAACGGTAGAGGAGTTTGAAGAATTTCATTACTTGGTTGAGAATCGGTAAAAAGTGAAAATCCCTTTCATCATCGCGCGAAAGTTTCTCTTCGTTTTTGGATTGATTGCATCAATTGCAAACGTCGTCACAATAAATCCGCAATGTGCCGCAATAATACAGCCAAAAACTCCATAGCGAGGAATTAACAAGTAATTCATCACGATGTTAACCGCTGAACCCGACACTGCGCACACCATCGCATGGCGGAACAGTCCTTCGGTAGTAGTATAAATACTACGCGCAACGCCGATGTTGGAGTAAAACCTGCTCCAGATTAGCACCATTAAAATAGTTGCTGAATAGGCAAATTGCTCTCCATACAGAATTGACACAATCGGACTGCTCAACAACGATATCGGAAGACAAATAGCGATTGTAACAATCGTCATCAACCGATAAAGATTCACAAGGCGATTCATATATTCCGCCTCGCTCCACTCTTTCGTCTTCACAATAACCGGAAACACTGAACTCAAGATAATCATCGGAATAAATCCGAGCGGTTCAGCCACTTTTTGCGCCGCCGCGTACAACCCTATTTCTTTTTCGCCGAGTAGTTCGCGAAGCATGACCTGATCAATACGTGTCTGCATAAAAATCGCCAGATCGGTGATAATGATGGGCCAACTGTTGGTCAACAATTCTGCGGCACGCGAACGCTGAAATTTCCACCAACGAATACTTTCACCGTTCTTTCTGTACATCACAATCAATCCAACTGCTCCCAAAACAATTTCAAGGGAACTTGCCAGCACAAAATAAACAATCTCCGCGTGAACAATAATCAACACAATCTTCACTGCGCCGATAACAAAAAACGCTGTGTTTTTTGCATACACTGTGAACTTCGACTGCACTTGCGACTGAAACCATTGATCAATCACGTCAAACGATTGAAAAACCAATCCCGCAGACGTAATGATAACAAGCAAATGTGTTTGATGGTCATCGGGACGTACAAGAACAATTGCGATGGCGGAAAACAGCAACGCGTTCACTGCGCCGAACAATCGCAAACCAAATGCTGAACCGAGTATTACGTGTTTGCGCGATGAGTCGCGGACGACATCGCGAATGACAATGCTATCGATGCCGAGTGTTGCCAATGGCATAAACATACCAACAAACGCCAGCGCATAGTTCAGTACGCCGTTCTGTTCCGGACCTAAATAGCGGGTAAGCCACGCATTGATGAACACAGCGCCAGTCATACGTACGCCGCGATCAATCATCAACCATCCGAGATTCGTAACGGTCTTGCGTAGTGTCGGTGAGATTGTTACCACGTGATGATGTGTTTGTTTATGATGTGTAATTTCATGTTACACTGCTACGTTCTTTTTTCCCAAAGGAAAAGCGAATGCCGTAGTATCCCAGTCCTCCAAGAACAAGAACGTTGATGAGCAGACTCAAATTCTTCCCGAGGTAAAATCCTTCCGGCTCAAATGTCATTGTTACCGTATGGTTTCCTTTCGGTACGATAATACCACGGAACATATAATTGAGACGGTAAATTGGGGTTTCCGTTCCATCAATGAATGCTTTCCAACCTTCGGGGTACCATGACTCGCTTAAGAAAACTAAATTGTTGCCTGTCGCCTTCACGTTCAGTTCCAACTCTTGTATTCCATAACGTGTGTACGAAACTGAAGCCCCCTCGTGCGGTGGATCAATGGTCGCGTTGATCTCATCCATGACGTATGCAACTTCTCGCGGATTGAAATTCATTGCTTTCATGTTGTTGAGAATATCCAACCCTTTCGCAACCTCATACCGATTCACAAAAAACGCGCGTGGAAGTTCCGCACGATTGTACAACACATGTTTTCCGCCTCCCGAAAAGAGAGGAAACAGCACGGCATTTGAATCCGGCCTGTCGGAAATAATGTACTTCACATTCATCAATCCCCACAGAAGCGGATTTCCCAATCCAACAACATCAAAAATATCCTGTATCTGTCTCATCTTTGCCCCTTGATAGCCGTACGCACTTTGAATTCGCCAGTATGCCAGCGTGTTGTTGTACGGCGGTTGTCCATTTTCAAATTCAAGCACACGATACAACGTTGTATCTTGCTTGAGAAATGAAACAAACGAGGGGGTCGAAAACACTTCTTGAACATTGCGATGCGGTTGAGGATCCATCGTCTTAAAATTCACCCGCCACAAATCTGCCAACACAAGAACAACAATTCCGGTGGTAAGGGCAGACAAGCCGATTTTATTTTTGTGATACAGATAGAATAAGCCAATCGCCGCGGTTAATAGGAAGAACCCAACGGTAATTTCATTAGCAACAAATGATGTTACTATTTTGTACGCTATTGGGGCGCTGTTGCCGAATTTTGGCGTTAACATTTGCTGAGGTACAAACATTTCATAGATTGACAGAAAAATATCTTTTGCAAGAAACGCTACAACAGTCAAGGCGCCAAGAGCAAACAACGAATAACGTAAGTATTGTTGAAACCGGTCGTTCTTTACGGTGAGTGTTGTCATCATCGAAGCCACGCCGTATCCCGCCAATACCGGTACAAAAATCTGCACAAGAATCAGAATCATCGACGGAATGCGAAACTTATTGAACATCGGAAAGTAATTGAACATCACATCATACAACAACGGGAATTCTTTTCCGAATGAAATGAGAAGTGAAATAACGATGAGTATTGAAGAAAACTGAACAAACGGATCTTTTCGGTTTCTCCAGAACCCAATACCGGCCAGCATGAGAATAACAACACCCATAAATTGCGGTGCATCGGTAAACGGCATCGGCCCAAAGTACAACGGAATTCGTTCAACGCGATTGTTAGTTTCTGGTCCCTGATACGGAACGTGGGAACCAAATCCGTACCACGACGGAACAACAAAGGTCATTATTTCGCCGGGTGAAAATGACCAATTCGTTGCATACTCATAATCCAATCCGCCATTGGTTGCCCCTTTTTGCTGCTGTTGAGCAGATGGAATTATTGGATCAGAACCACGAATTGAATATTTGGAGTATTCTAACGTCGAGAGATACTGATCTCCTGTCATTGCAAACGCCAATGCTGATGCCGCCGCAAAGGTTACACCTGAACGGATAATCCCCTGCCATTGCTCCTTTTTTATCAACGCACGAATGAGTAAAAAAAGATAATAAATGCCGAGCGCAAAGTAACAATAAAAGATCATCTGAAGATGTCCCGGCAGAAACATAAAATGAGTCAACAACACCAACAACAGCGCAAGCGGAATGCTGAATTTTTCTTTTAGTCGTTCCAGAATCAGAAAAATCCACGGGAAAAATGCAATCACCGGTACTTTCGTCATGTGCCCCACTACCACCAAAATAATGATGAAGGTAGAGTGCATGACCGCAAGTCCCGATACGAGTGCAGCAATTTTGTTTTTTAGTTTATCATAGACGAAAAAATAGACACCCGCGCCAAGCAAAAGATAGTAGAACAGTTCCCAGCCAACCTCTGGACTGTTGACGAGCACTCCAAACAGTTGCGACGCACGATTGATGAGAAATGCCGATATGTCGAAATACCGTTCGCCATGCACTGTTAAACTTGCATATCCCGGCATTCCACAAAAGATGTACGGATTCCACAAAGGAAAAATTCCCTCCTTCTCTGCATCGCTTACCAGTGTTTGAAAACTTTTCGATGCAATCGTATCTGCAGCAACAAAGACCTTGCCGTCAAAGACAATCTCATGGAAAAAGATGATGAGCGAGAGAAAAAGAACCGCAAGCGCGGCGGGATGTTGGTATTTCAGTGGTATAACTGACTGCTTTTGTTGCTGTTTCTGCGATTTTTTTTCAGATGCCATACATTTCCAATGGGTATTGTATTCAAAATTTTTTTCAAGATAGCAGAATTTAAGGAGAGTTACAAAAACTAAAAAAATGCTCCCGTAGCAATTGACTCTCGAACTCACTTTCTCTATATTTTCCGCAGTTCTTATTGTCATTTCAAACTTATAGGAGCCAAACATGTCAGAGTACTCACTTGATGCACTCGGAATGGTAGAAACCAAAGGACTCGTCGGAGCAATTGAAGCGGCAGATGCAATGGTGAAAGCCGCAAAAGTCACCCTTATCGGCAAGGAGCAGATTGGAGGCGGTTATGTTACCGTCATGGTTCGAGGCGATGTGGGAGCAGTAAAAGCCGCAACAGATGCTGGCGCAGCCGCCGCACAGCGCGTAGGTGAACTCGTTTCGGTGCATGTCATTCCGCGTCCGCACAGTGATGTTGAAATGATTCTTCCCAAACGTCCGGCAGCAAAATAATTCTCTTACAAACTTGTCACGCTTATAAGACGTGACAAGTTTTTTTCTTATCAACACTATGCTTGAACTTGCCCTCGGACTTGTCGAAACAAAAGGTCTGGTAGGCGCTATTGAAGCCGCCGATGCTATGGTCAAAACAGCCAACGTGCAACTGATTGGCAAAGAACGCACCGACCCGGCGATGATTACCATAAAAATTCTCGGAGAAACTGCCGCAGTACGTTCAGCGGTAGAAGCTGGCGCTGCAGCTGCACAACGCGTGGGACAATTAGTGTCAAAGCATGTTATACCCCGGCCAGCAGAAAATGTTGAAGAACTGATTTTTTCAAAATCATTTTTAAGCGAAGAGCAAATTGCCCGGTTAACCGGCACCATTCCGTCGCTACAGAAGGAGAAGGATGAACCACTGCCAACAGCAACAGTTTCTGCGCCATCGTCTGCATTATCATCGGAGAAAGAACAATACCTTGCCCAACTAGAAGCCATGACGGTTCATCAGCTTCGGAATTATGCGCGAGGTGTTGAAGGATTGTCGATTTACGGCAGACAAATTTCGAGGGCAAATAAGGAAGAGTTGATTAAGGAGTTAATGAAGGCAAAATTCGGCGGATAATATCTACACCACTATACTTTTGCTTCTACGCCCGCGTTGTTGCGGGCGTCATTGTTTGATTACGTCACCACAATGAAAGAAAAAAAACTAACAATTATTTTTTTCTCTTTTATCTTCGCCTCACTTGTGTGGCTTTCAGTGAATATGGGAAACACATTTCAGACCACCATTGAACTTCCCATTCTGGTAGAAAATCTTAACCCCACCAAGGCGATCGCCACTCCTCTTCCAAAATCAATGACCTTGAAAATTCAAAGTAGCGGATGGCATTTGTTGAATATTAAGCTCTCACCAAATTTGCGGTACACCATCGATTTCAGTCAAATTTCCAAACACGATACCATCTTCACCTACAACGATCTCAATAAGCACATCAATCTTCCAGGCGACATACACATCTTCGAAACATCGCCGGAAACCATTTACGTTCAAGTTGATGACAAGGTGACAAAAACAATACCGATTCTGCCGAACATTACGGCTACCTACCGTGAAGGATTCGGCATTGTCGGCCCTGTACTAACAAAACCAGAGAGTATCTCGATTACTGGCGCACGAAGCTTACTCGCTAAAATCAATTCATGGCAGACTCAACCGGTGCTCTTCAGTAATATCAATGCGCCGGTTTCAGCAACAGTACCACTGCTTGATACACTGACACTCGAAGTAAAGCGATCGCACTCTTTTGCGCAGGTATATTTTGATGTGCAGCCTCTTGCGGAGAAAACAATCGATAACATCCCCATAGAAGTAAATCAGGTTCCCGAACGCCGAACAATTGTTTTGATTCCACCGACAATTTCCGTCATTGTTCGTTCAGGCGTAAACGAAGTGGCGCCACTGACGGAAAAAGATTTTAGTGCATTTGTTGATTACAAATCGATATTGCTCGATACCAGCGGTTTCGTTCAACCGACGATTCTCGCGCCGAAAAATATCAAAATTGTCACACAGATGCCTGAAAGAATCCAATATGTCGTACGGAAATAAAAAAGCCGAGCATCTGCTCGGCTTTTTTGTTGATGCTAACTGCTATTAAAAAGCCCTGCTTAATCGAAAGAAGATTGCCGCAGATGTTTTTTTATCGGTTCTCCACGCAAATCCCAATCGTGCATGTCCATCATGCCAGCTGAGTGCAAAACCTACATCAGATTTAAATGACTTTGCCGATATCACATCAAAACCTTCGTACAATTCCTGTTTTGTCGGCACATTCGCTACAGCGCCCGCATTAACAAAGAAAATCAGATCGAGAAAACTAGGCCAGAAGAATGCCTCATCAATAATATCGCCCCCCATCTGATATTCAACATTTCCAAGAATCATTCTGTTGCCAGAAAATTCCTTGAATCCGTACGCCGGCATTGTATTGGCACCACCGAGTTCAAACATCCGTTGAACAATGGCCATCCCTTCCAACGAACCGGCGCGTAGTCTCATGCTCAGTTGATCGTCATCGGAAAGAGATTGGTAATGCCGAACGTCAACAAGAGTATGAGTAAAATCGAAGTCACCACCGACTGATCTTCCGCCAAATTCAAGTTTTGAATACACATCCCATCCTTGTGTACGACGGCGATATCTTTCAACAGTATTAAATCCAGCCGCAACGCTGACGCTACGCATCATACCTTCATTTACCAGCGGATTAAAACGAAACTCGCGTCCACCAAAAACAGCCCAACTCGCTTTTTTCTCCAAAGAATTATACCTATCTACAGTGTAGCGCACATCAATCAGTGTTGTAACATCGCCCTCTTTGGTATATCGCGCAGTGTGGATGGAGTATCCTTCGCGCTGAAAATAATCACGAAAATCTTCATGGAACAACAACGCCGCAAGATTGTTCTCACCCAGTTTCATAATCCATTCGTCCTTCGTATCGGTCAAGCTGTGCACTTCGCCGCCAACTTCATACAATCCTGACGATGTAGCAAATTGGCGGTCGAGCCCCAGCTGCATTCTCCATCGGTGCGATGCAAATCCGTAACCAAACGAACCGAATCCGGACAACGATCTGCTTCCATCCCAGTAATACTCTTTCCGCGAACCGAAACCAAAGAAGAATCCCTCAACGCGGTTGTAGCGGAAAAGAACGTTGTCATTAATATCCGTATCATACCACATAAAAGGTTTGAAGGTATAAGAATACCGTGCCCGTGATGTGCGTTTCTTCTTTGACACAGAACTTCTACTCGATTCTTCTGTGTAACCTTCAACAACTGCGCCGTCATCTTTTGTGATTGTTCCGTTCATCGCGCGCATGTTTCCTTTCACATGAGCAGTGCTTGTAGCACGAATATCGCCGTTCACCACCAGCACATCGCCCAGTATGGTACCGCGTATGGTCAACATTCCGTTCTTTACAACTACATCACCAACAATGGTGTCGCTCTCGGCAACTTCTGTATCGCCGTTGAAGGTAACGGCGTCGTTCACGGTTGAATCTGCTTCTCGTGCTTCAACTGCAACGGAGGAATGACCTTCTCGTCTTTTCCCTTCTACAAAATCATCAATACGTTTTTCCACATCGTCCACGACGCTGTTGATAAAGTGCTCAATCTCATCACTTGTTCCATCAATGTAAGATTCCGTTTGATCAAAACTCGGCAGGGTATCCTGAGAAAAAGCGGTGAAGACAGCACATGAGACTACTGAAATAGACTTGATAAGGATTGACTTCATATTTCCTCCGATGAAAAAATGCCAAATGTTGTTACGACATGCCATTAGAAAAGTTACAGCAATGGTTTTGAATACACAGGCAATTTTTGTATTTTTTGTCTGATTTCAGAGAGAATTTTATGAAACTTTCCATCAATATTGACCATATTGCCACCATCCGAAATGCACGAGGGGGAACAGAACCAGACCCGGTTGCCGCCGCACGCATCTGCGAGCAAGCCGAGGCAGATGGTATTGTTGTTCACCTCCGTGAAGACAGACGCCACATCAGAGATCACGATGTGCGAACGTTGCGGCAGACGGTGCAAACAAAACTCGACTTGGAAATGGGAGCTCATGAGGAAATCATTCGTATTGCGCTGGAAATTGTTCCCGATCTGGTAACATTGGTTCCTGAAAAACGACAGGAATTGACCACGGAAGGAGGGCTTGATGTGGTGGCACAAAAAGAAAAACTCAAAGCAGTCATCGAACGCTTTCACGAAAAAAAAATTCCGGTGAGTCTATTTATTTATCCCGACAAACAACAGATTGACGCATCAAAAGAAATTGGTGCTGACATGATAGAGTTACACACCGGAGAATACTCAGAAGCAACAGACACGAAACGCAAAACAGAATTGTTAGAACAACTCAAGGCCAGTGCAATGTACGGAAAAAGTCTTGGTCTTGGTGTCAACGCCGGACATGGACTGAACTACCAGAATGTTACACCAGTAGCAGCAATTGCGGCAATTGATGAAATGAGTATTGGGCATTCTATTATTTCGCGTGCGGCATTTGTTGGTTTAGAAAAAGCTGTGCGGGAAATGGTTGCTCTTGTCAAAGGCACATAATGCGGCAGGGATTTCAGTAAAAATAGCGGCCGGAGAAAAACAACAACGCCCTTCACACGAAGGGCGTTTATCGTTTAATCGGTGATTCCTAACTTTCGTATCTCATCTCTTATTTTTGCCGCCTTTTCGTAATCTTCCTTCTCAATTGCTTCCTTTAACGATGATTGCAATTGTTCAAGCTTGGTGGCAAATTTTTTAACCGGCGGTTGTTCTTCCTTCTTTGTGATATCCTCCTCTTCTTCCTCATCTTCCGAAATGATGCCAGCTTCCTGCAACACTTCTTCATCTACATAGATTGGCGCACCATACCGAACAGCAAGGGCAATAGCATCACTCGGACGAGAATCGATTTCTTGAGTTTCGCTGACCCCTTCAACCGAAAGTTTCGCATAAAACGTTCCGTCGCGTAGTTCGTTGATGTAGACTTCATTCAAGGAAACGGCAAACGTATCGATGATGTTTTTCATCAAATCGTGTGTCAACGGACGAGGAGGTTTCATCCCTTCCAACTCTAACGCAATTGATTGTGCTTCAAAAGCACCGATGATAATCGGCAGTTTTCGTTTTCCGTTGGTCTCTTTCAGAATCAACGCATATGCGCCTGCACTGGAAGGACTTGTCGATAAACCCAAAATGTCAACTAGTACTTTCCCCAAAGTAACTCTCCTTATTCTACCTATATCGATAATATCAAATTCTTTTTCCAGCCGCAAGTTCTTCCGTCACTTGCTAAGCAATTTCTTTACTTCGGCGGTGATGGCAGGAACTACTTCGAACGCATCGCCGACAATGCCATAGTCTGCAACAGAAAAGATCGGCGCTTCTTTATCCTTGTTGATTGCTACGATATATTTAGACGACGACATCCCAGCCAAATGTTGTACAGCGCCGGAAATCGCCACCGCAATATACAACGACGGCGAAACTGTTTTTCCTGTTTGACCAACTTGCTCGTCGTGTGGTCTCCAACCCGCATCAACAACAGCACGCGAAGCGCCAACAGCGGCACCAAGCGATGCGGCAAGTTCCTCAATCATTTTGAAATTTTCCGGACCTTTTAATCCTCGTCCGCCGGAAACAATAATATCTGCTTCGGCAACATCTTTTTTACCGGATGACTGTTTCACTTCTTTCACCGCCGCAGAAAAATCTGTATCTGATAATTCCACTTTTCGTATGTCTACCGGCGCTGGTGTACCGTTTGAATTGCCGGCAGTAAATACATTCGGACGCAATGAGAAAAGTTTTACAGGAGTTTTCACGACTACATCAACTAATCCTTTTCCTGCATACACAGGACGCGTGGCAGTGATTGTTCCGTTATTTACCGATAGCGCGGTGCAATCAACTGCCAGACCGGCATTGAGTTTTACGGCAACGCGGGGAGCAACATCTTTTCCCATGGCGCTGGCTGGAAGCAACAGCACTTCAGCCGATTCGGCTTTGGCAATTTCAGCAATAACTTTGGCGTATGCGGTTGTTGAATACAATTCAAGTCTTGGTTCTTCTACGCAAATTACTTTTGCCGCTCCGTATCCGCCAAGTTGTCCTGCAATGGAGGAGATATTGTTGCCGACAACCAACGCAATGACTTCTGCATTCAGTTGTTCGGAAATGGTTTGTGCCGCCTTCACAACTTCAAAAGCAACTTTCTTAAACTGTCCGTTTCGTTGTTCTGCAAATGCTAAAATTTTCATCGTTACATGTTCCTTAAATTACTTTAGCTTCTTCATGGAGTAACCGCACTAGTTCTGCGGCGGCTGAGGCATCGGTGCCGACAATCTTTCCAGCCGCTTTTGCCGGTGGTTGGCGCAACGCCAACACTTCTACGCGGTTATCGGCAGGTGATGCACTTTTTTCCTCAATTGGTTTCCGCTTTGCATCCATAATACCTTTCAGTGAGGGATAGCGAGGTTCGTTCAGCCCTTTTTGCGCAATGACAACCGCGGGAAGTTTTGCATGGACTATTTCATGTCCACCTTCGATCTCGCGCTCGGCGATGATGTTACCATCAGTGACTTCCAACTTTACCACAACAGAGATGGAAGGCCAGCCGAGCAATTCGGCAACAATGCCGCCGACCTGTGCATCATCATAATCAATGGACTGTTTGCCGCAGAAAATAATTTCAGCACCATATTCTTTTGCATACGCGGCAAGGGATGAGGCCACGGCAAACGAATCACGCACCGACTGATCTTTCAATAACACTGCTTTATCGCATCCCATTGCCAGCGACTTGCGGAGTGTTTCTTTATTGGCATCGCCGCCGAGCGACACAACAACAACTTCACCACCAAACGCCTGTTTTGTGCGCAATGCCTCTTCTACAGCAAATTCGTCGTAGGGATTCAGCATGTAATTGACACCCGCCGTGTCAATCGATTTTCCGTCTGCACCAACTTTTACTTTTGTTTCGGTGTCAGGAACATGGTTGACAAAAACAAGAATTTTCATTGAGCTCCTTATACTTTTTAGACTTGCCACATCTACAAGTGTTGGCACGTCTTGTATCACAAATATTTTTTCAGCGCTGTTAAAAATACTTTGTTCTCATCCTCTGTTCCAGCGTTAACACGTAGCGTGTTACTCAACATCGGATATGAGCTCACATCACGAATTAACACATTCTCGGAAAGAAGATTTTCAAAGAGCGCTTGTGCATTCTTGGTTTTAAAGATAACGAAATTTGTCTGCGAAGGAAAGACTTTGACCGCCTCGAAATGTTGAAGTTGCTCGAAAAGAAATCGTCGTTGGTTTTTGATGTAGATAATCCGTTCGTTTATCAAGTTCTGCCTCTGCAATAATTTTATCGCTACTGCAGTTGAAAAATTATTCACAGTAAACGGAATTTTCGGTTTGAGTAATTCTCTGCAGAGCGTTGGTTGAGCAAATAGATATCCGATGCGCAGTCCGGCAAGGGAAAATGCTTTTGAGAACGTTCGTAAAATAATAAGACGATCATATTTCTGAAGCAGAGGGAAGACCGACGGCATATCGGCAAACTCGATGTAGGCTTCATCTACCAACACAATCGCATCGGTGCTGATGATGATGCGTTCCACTTCGTCAACGGTAAGCATTTGTCCGGTTGGGCTGTTGGGTGAATTAAGAATAATAAGTGACGGTTCATGTTTGTTTGCCGCCTCAATGATCCGTTCGCTATTAAAGGTCAAATCATCGTTTGCGGGAACAGCAATAACTTCGCCTTCCAGCACGCGAACAATTTTTTCGTAGAGAAAAAACGTGGGTGACGGAATCAATACTTTTGTTCCGCGACCGACAATTGCCATCAATACGGTGTACATCAACTCATTTGAACCGTTGGCGGCGATGATGCTATTTACCGGCAGGTGAAAGCGTTGAGATAACGCTTCAAGTAATTGACCGGGAAATACATCGGGATACCGATTCCACGGTTGGACAAGAAATTCATCAAGCAATTCACGTTTTAGTTCAACCGGCAGGTCGAACGGATTTTCATTCTGATTCAACTTAATCAGTTCGGGAGAAAGCGGTTTACTTTTTACTGTATATGCATCAAGTTGTTGAACCGATGGTTTGATATGCTTCAAAAAGGACATGCTCAGTGTGCTCCCTTTCTTAAACGTAGTGATAAGGCATGAGCGGCTAACTGTTCACGCTCCGCAAACATTGCTACCTCATCGGCTACTTCTTCCATCTTCTTTTGCGTATAATAAATCACGCTTGATTTCTTGATGAAATCATCGACAGAAAGTGGTGATGAGAACCGTGCAGTTCGTCCTGTTGGCAATACGTGATTTGGTCCGGCAAAATAATCTCCAATTGCCACCGGCGAATAATTGCCAAGGAAGATGGAACCTGCATGGTTGATTTGTTGCAGCACTGTTTCATTTTTGGTCGTAATAATTTCTAGATGTTCGGGAGCTATTTCGTTGGTCACCATAATTCCTTGCTGAAGCGAAGCAACCACGTAAATGCGTCCTTCTGCATGCAATGATGTCGCAAGAATATGCTTGCGCGGTTGCGCATCGAGCAGGCGGTTAATTTCTGCATTGACTTTTTCTGCAAGTGATCTACTTGTTGTCACGAGAATTGGCACTGCTCGCTCATCATGTTCTGCCTGTGCAAGAAGATCCGAAGCAATAAATGTGGGATGTGCGGAATTATCAGCAAGAATTACCACTTCACTAGGTCCGGCAAAACTGTCGATACCAACTACGCCATAGACCATTTTTTTTGCAGTTGCCACAAAAATATTTCCCGGACCGACAATTTTGTCAACAGCTGGGACAGTTTCTGTACCATACGCCAACGCAGCAATAGCGTGCGCTCCGCCGATACGGTAAATATTTTTTACACCCAACACTGCCGCCGCAATTAACACATCGGGGTGAACTGTACCGTTAGCACCCGGCGGAGAAACAAGATGAATCTCCTTGACCCCTGCAACCTGAGCAGGAATGACATTCATCAGTACGGTTGATGGATATGCGGCTTTTCCTCCTGGTACATAAACGCCGACACGTTCCATCGGACGAATTATCTGGCGCAGTTCAGAACCGCCGCCAACGCGCATCACAAACGGCTTTCGCACCTGCTGTTGATGAAAGCGCCGGATGTTGGCGGCAGATTTTTTCAACACTGCAAGAAATTTTTCGTCAGCATATTTCAGCGCTGCGTTAATTTCCTTTGAAGAAACACGGATATCTGTAAGTTCAATCCGATCGAATTTCTTTGTGTAGAAGCGAAGAGCGGCATCTCCCTTCCGTTGCACTGTCTGCAGAACTGTTGCAACAGTCCGTTCAACTTTATCAGTAGATTTTGATTCTGCAAACGAACGGAAAGAAAACGATTTTTTATTCCGGAGATCAATTATCTTGAGCATACGAAAATCAATATAAGAAAAAAGGAAACCTTTTTCTTGGTTTCCTTTTGAGTAATGTCTGAGTTCTGTACAGAAAGCAGAACATTGTTATTTCTGCGCCAACAACTCTTCGATTTTTGAAATTACTTCCGGCGCATCGGGTTTTATTTTTGTTGCATAGCGCGCAACAACATTTCCATTGCGGTCGATTAAAAACTTTGTGAAGTTCCAGCCAATATCTCCAGAAAAATTGGTTTCTGTAGTCAAATACTTATACAACGGATGAATATTTGCTCCCCGCACAACGATTTTGGAAAAGAGATCGAACGACACTCCATAGTTTCGTTCGCAGAATGATTTGATATCAGCATCGCTGCCCGGTTCTTGCTTGCCAAAATCGTTAGCCGGAAATCCGAGAATGACAAACCCTTGATCTTTGTACTTTTTGTAGATGGACTCGAGTTCTTTGTATTGAGGAGTATATCCGCAGAAGGAGGCAACGTTCACAACCATTACAACTTTTCCTTTGTAGTCGGCTAGGGATTTATCAACACCATTAATTGTTTTCATGGTAAACGTATAAAACGGCGGCATTGCGTTCTCCTTTTTATTTTGTGCGGTTACGGTTGCAGCGACGAGAAGCATCAAGATAAAATATCTCATAGTGTGTTCCTTTTGTTGTTATTTCCATTTTAATACCTCCAAGCTTCAAAAGCTTGGCAGATTTTTTATGTTTGTAGGCACTTTGTTAAACATAAAAATGGAAATAAATGTTTCATTTGGCAAGAAGATTTGTTTTTCTTTCACCAACTATACCGAATTGTATAGGTAATCACCTTCTTTTCATCCTTCTTCAACCGCACCGGAAATTGTATTGTTGTTTGATCCACCTTCTCATAGTCAACATTTGTCTTCACGATTTCCCATTGATTCCAGCGCCACGGATGCTCATACACCAACACATCCACCGTTTCGTTTTTATGATTGCGTAGTGTTATTTCAAACGTCTCTTCATACACATGTCCGGAAACCACCGTCTTAAAATCTTTCTGCACGCGTGAACCAACAAGATCGAATGCATTACCAAGATACAATTTTATCTCTTCATCTTTCGGCGTGTGGTGTATTAAATCTTCACCAATGAACTGTTCCTTCCCTTCATCATCACGCTGATAAACGCGCACTTTCCCTTTCGGAAGCGGAATACCAAGTCCCGATTTTTCATCATTCTTCAGTGTAACAAAAACGCCTACCTTCGTGTTCGATTGCTGTCCAAAACTTCCCTGATGACGATACGACGCATTATTCATCCAATATCGCCACTCTGGAGTTAATCCATCATAAACAAAAATTTTTTTTGCAGCGATGTTTCTGCCGGAGGTTAGTTCAATTTGTTTTGTTTCATTGTTTGCAAGATTTGTACGACGTTGCAGCGTGTAGAGTTTATATTCAAACAACTCTTTTTGTTGGAATTGCGGCTGTGCTGCCTCCGTTGTTACAGCATCAACCGATTTCATCATGCTGTACCGTTCTTCTTTGGGAACGACATTCACATCGCCGGCTACTAATTTTAACCCTGCATTGTTGAATGTTGTGCCGGAATTATTTTTCAGTGTTACCCAACCGATAAGATCGATCTTACTTTCTTTTGAATGGAGCAAAGCAACATAGTCGCAATGCCAGGAAAGTTGATCGGCAATGTAGCTGATCTCCGTTGTATGTTCGCCGTTTTTGGTGTTGGCAACAATCCATGCTAATTGCGGCTTAAGAATAAGCCCTTCTGACAATGCAGGTAACACAAGGCGTCCGCTCGGATTGATTTCAACTTTTCCGTTAATCTCCGCAACCATCTGTCCGCCAAAGTAATATTGATTGGGTGCGCCTCGTTGAGAAATCCAACCTGTTGAAAGTAATTTCCCTTTCACTGAATATTCTTTCTTCGTCGCTTCATCATATCGGATGAACTCAACTTCCTTCCCGAGGTACTTCTCCAGTAATTTTGCATGATGAATGAGATCGTATTGAAAATTTTGTTCCAACACCTTTACTGCTGATGGTTCGGTAAGACTGGAAAAATGAAGCGATGTTCCGTCAATCGTCGCTGGAATATCCGGCACTACAACGGTATTGAATCCTTTTGCAAGATTTATGATCCGTTCTTCTCTGATCAGCGCAAAATCGGCGTTGTAAATTGTCAACTCAACAGAAGATGGCGTACCTGCGACTATCGGCTTCGTTGATTGCGCTGGTAATTGATTGACAACCAACATTGCCAGCAAAGCGATGGGGAACATACGGAAGGTTTTCATTTTGGATTCCTTTCAAAAAATTTGTACCACTTATTAATATCTGAATATACAGAAAGGTAAACGTGCGTTAAAAATACATTTTCGTTTCATTCAAAACAAAAACCCCCAAAGGCAAAACTTTGGGGGTTTTTAGAATTCACAAACTTGGCAAGCCATTAAAGACTTACCAGGTTTTCGTCTTAGTAGCGATAATAATCCGGTTTGTAAGGACCTTCCACCGGCACGCCAATGTACTGCGCCTGATCTTCCGTCAGCACATCCAACTCTACACCGATCTTCTTCAGATGCAGACGAGCTACTTTCTCATCCAGATGCTTGGGAAGTGTATACACTTTTTTCTCGTAACGTTCAGGGTGAGTCCATAACTCAATCTGCGCAAGCGTTTGGTTGGTAAACGAATTGGACATGACAAATGACGGATGACCCATCGCACAACCGAGATTGACAAGTCTGCCTTCGGCAAGGACAATAATATCTTTACCATCAATTGTGTATTTGTCCACTTGCGGCTTAATGGTATCTTTTGTATGTCCGTAGTTTTTGTTGAGCCATGCCATATCAATTTCAATATCAAAATGGCCGATATTGCAGACAACAGCATTGTGCTTCATCGCCTTAAAGTGGCGTGCGGTAATGATATTTTTGTTGCCGGTTGCCGTTACAATAATGTCTGCCTCTTTCACTGCATCATCCATCCGCTTCACCTCATATCCTTCCATCGCCGCTTGCAGTGCGCAGATGGGATCAATTTCGGTAACGATCACACGCATTTTTGCTTCGCGCAACGATTCGGCAGATCCTTTTCCCACATCGCCGTATCCTGCAACAACGGCAACTTTTCCTGCCAGCATCAAATCAGTTGCCCGACGAATGGCATCGACCAATGATTCACGACATCCGTATTTGTTGTCGAACTTTGATTTGGTGACTGAATCATTCACATTAATGGCCGGAACGAGCAATGTTCCATTTTTCATCCGCTCGTACAGGCGGTGAACACCGGTAGTGGTTTCTTCCGACAATCCGCGAATGCCTGCGGCAAGCTCGGGATATTTGTCGAAGACCATGTTTGTCAAATCGCCACCGTCATCGAGAATCATGTTCAGCGGCTGATTGTCTTTAAAAGCAAACAACGTTTGCTCGATACACCAGTCAAATTCTTCAGCAGTCATCCCTTTCCATGCATAGACAGGAATACCTGCTGCCGCAATTGCCGCTGCGGCATGATCCTGCGTGGAAAAAATGTTGCACGATGACCACGCAACTTCTGCCCCAAGTTCTTTTAGTGTTTCGATAAGAACGGCGGTCTGAATCGTCATGTGCAAACATCCGGCAATGCGTGCACCTTTTAGTGGATATTTCCCTTTGTATTCTTCACGAATTGCCATCAAACCGGGCATTTCCGCTTCTGCCAGTTTAATTTCTTTTCGTCCCCATTCTGCCAGGGACATATCTTTTACTTTGTATGGAAGAGACGGTTTAGTAATTTTTCCGTTCACTCTTGTCTCTATCTCCATTACTGCGCTCATTGTTTCTCCTTTGTTTGTTCGTGTAACCTTACGGGGTTAGTTATTTTCGAGAGATATCAGACATTGTTTAATAGATCCGACGACCTCCCAAACTTTTGATACATCAATAGGCAAGATGTCAGACATCTTGCCGCTCATTTATTTCGCTGCTTTCTTCAACGCCGGAACAAGGTCCAACTGTTCCCATGTAAATTCTTTTTCGTTGCGTCCGAAGTGTCCGTAGGCGGCGGTTTTTTTGTAAATCGGCCGTAGCAAATTCAGCCGTTTGATAATTCCTCGTGGCGTCATATCAACAATCTTCATGAGAATTTTTGAAATTTCATCATCGGGCATAATGCCAGTGCCGAATGTGTTGACGTAGATAGACACTGGCTCAGCCACACCTATAGCGTACGCCACCTGAATCAAACATTCTTCTGCAAGACCTGCGGCAACAACATTCTTTGCAAGATGACGCGTTGCATAAGCGGCGCTACGATCTACTTTAGTCGGATCTTTACCGGAAAATGCGCCACCACCGTGCGGTGCGCGTCCGCCGTACGTATCGACGATAATTTTTCGCCCGGTGAGTCCGCTGTCTCCGTGCGGACCGCCGATTTCGAACATACCGGTGGGGTTGACGTAGTATTTGGTTTTCTTGTCAATAAATCGTTCGGGAATAACTTTCTTGACAACGTGTTCGATAACATCTTCTTTGATTCTCTTTTGTGATACATCCGGATCATGTTGAGTAGAAATGACCACTGCATCAACCCGTATCGGCTTACGCCCCTCGTACTCAATGGTAACTTGTGACTTTGCGTCGGGACGAAGATACGGCATCAATTTAAGATTTTTCTTGCGAATATCGGCAAGTCGCTTTACCAACTGATGTGCGTACATAATCGGCGCAGGCATGTACTCCGGTGTTTCGTTTGTTGCGTAGCCAAACATCATACCCTGATCGCCGGCACCACCGGTATTCACCCCCATAGCAATATTGGGAGATTGTGAGTGAATTGCATTGAGAATGCCGCACGAATCAGCATCGAATTTATATTCTGCTTTGGTATAACCAATTTCTCTAATTGTTCCTCGGACTATTTCATGAATATCAATGTAACCTGCTGTTGTTACTTCTCCGGCAACAACTACTTGGCCGGTAGTAACCATCGTTTCGCAGGCAACGCGTGAATACTTATCTTGGGCAAGCAGTGCATCGAGAATTGAATCTGAAATCTGATCGGCAACTTTATCAGGATGACCTTCCGAGACTGACTCGGATGTAAAAAGATAACGCATGTATCTGTTATGCTCCTAACTTTGAAGAATATGGATGTTTTCGTTTATACATACTAAAGTTACTAAAAAATACAATACGGTGCTACCACGGATTTTTTCCGCAAACCTGTTCACCATGAAGGTTTGGAAATGTACAATTAGTAGTATTCCAATTCAGACGAATCACCAATGTTAATCCGTTTGAATCCGCCTTTAACCACCGCATTGCTTCCAATGATGGAATCTTCCAGCAACGCTGATTCGACTCTGGCTTGTTCGCTGATAATGGAATTTTTCACAATAGAATCTACAACTACAGCCCCGTCGGCAATGGTAGCATACGGACCGATGACAGAATTTTTGACGGTGGATTTCGGTGAAATAAATACCGGCGGCACCACTACAACACTTTCATAGATTCCATTTGTTGCTGTCGAGTGCAACAAGTAACGATTAGTATTAAGAAGGGTTTCCGGTTTTCCACAGTCATACCATCCTTCTACAGGAAAAGTAACCAGTTTCTCTCCACGCTCAATCATCAACTGCAATCCGTCGGTCAACTGATATTCGTTCTTAGTACGCACATCGCGTTTAATCATCTCCTTTAAGCAATCGAGCAAGACGTCGGGACGTTTGATATAGTACAATCCCACAAGGGCAAGATTGCTCGTTGGTTGTTCCGGCTTTTCAACTAACTTAGTGATAAAGCCATTTTGAACTTCTGCAACACCAAATCTTCGCGGATCTTCTACTTCTTTCACGCCAATGGCGGAATGGTCGTTATTGATCATTGCCTTCAAATCAACATCAAATACTGTATCACCAAGAATAATTAAAATTGGATCCTTCGAGATGGTGTGGCGCGACAAATAAATGGCGTGACCAAGACCAAGCCGCTCTTCTTGTTCTACAAAATCTACTTTGATGTTGTAGTTCGATGTAATGTACTCTTTAATCAAATCCCCAAGGTAACCAACAACAATAGTTGCCGAATCAAATCCTTCAGCAATAATCTTATCCATAATGTGACCGATAATTGGCTTGCCGGCAACATTCAGTAGCACCTTGGGAACAGTATATGTGTGAGGTCGGAGGCGGCTACCTACGCCCGCTACGGGTATAATTGCTCTCATATTTTTTTCCAAAATGGGACTGAAAGATACCGAAACTTACTACGAGAAGCAATGAAAAACCCTTGTTTTTTCAATAATTTCGGCATTTTCAAAAAAAATTTATAAAAAGTGATTTTTTTCACTCTTATACGCTCTAAAACAAGAGACAAAAATACTATAAGTACTTATAAGAGAAGACCATGAACACTTTAACAATCATTTTAAGGAGGCATTTATGTCCATATTGCAACTTCTGCTGTTACGATTGACTGGGGATCCGCCGTTCACACTCAGAGTTCCATTTATACCAATCGTACAGCGCTCACCAAACACCACAGCGGACGGAGAAGCGTTTGACAGAGCAACAGTCGACGCCGTGTGGGAAAAGGCTCAACGAGAGTACGGATTTCACTTATTCCGAAAAGATCGGTACGGAAAAACAATAGGGTACCATCATTTCGGAACAAAGACAAAGTACGGTTGGGAAATTGATCATATCATTCCTGTTTCTGCTGGCGGAACAGATGATTTGGAAAATCTTCAGCCGCTTCATTGGGAAAATAATGAAGCAAAGGGTGAGAAATATCCCTACGATTTATTCTACGATAAGGAGGGAAATGATGAATAACTTACAATCCATTAAACAATGCAGTTATGGGAATACCGAAACCGTTGTATTGCAGCCCAGAATTGCTGTTCGTATATTGACTGTGGTATATCACTGTTTCCATTACACACTCGTACTCACGATCACTCCAATTCTGAACCAATGCGCGATCAACTCTCTCTTGAACTTCTTCGCAACAATCCGGAACAGTTTATTCGATTATGTCAACCGATTGTTGATATCTGCATCCATCAGTATCAAGAAAGCGGACGATTTCCGTACGGCGACGAAAAAGATATTTCTCAAACTGTTAATGAACATCTCATCAACAGTTTGGAATCTATTAAAAAACAGTACAATGGCCGTGTACTTCTGCGTACGTATATGGGGGTGGTTATCAAGAACATCTGCTATCAGGTCTACAAGAAAGAATATGCGAACAAGGCAAAGATTATTCCTCTCAGACCTGACCATGCAGTGTATGAACCTGACCCTGCTGATACGTTTTTATTGGAAAAGGAATTGGAGCGGTTGTACACCGTGCTTCAATTGTTTCCAACAGAACGGCATAAAATTTATCTTGGTATGAAACTCTTTTTCAAAATACCGTTGTTGCCGCAAGATGTATTGCGCTGGAAACCCAACATAGAGAAACAACATTACACGTTGTTGATGACAACATTCGGCACTACCTATGGCACAATGTCCCTCGGCAACATCTTTAAGAAACTTGCGCCAGTATGGAATGTTGTTGAACGCAACAGAACTTCCGGCCCCGGCATTCAGCGATGGATCAATGATCGTATTCAACGCATTATTACATTAATGAACGGAAATCCTCCACGGCGTGCATACACCAAAAAGCTACTACAGCACCTGTTGAGTGAGGAATATGCCCGTTCACTACACAACGAATTGAACAACCAATAAAAAGAAAGTGAGTTTACTATGACAACCTCATCATTTTTTACCAACCGTATGCACCTAACTGACGAAGGTGTTGCACTGTATGTTGATGCCATGAAGTTAAAACGGACAGCTGAATTACCAAAAGAGATGCTGAAGCATGTAGAATACTGCCCCGACTGCCAGCTGCAGATTGTGGAACTGTACGATGTGTTGAAGAATGAAGTGTACGATACAACAATGAAGCATCCTTACTTTGACCGCGTAGAAGAACCTAACGTGGGTTATACTTCTATTATGTATCGTGTTGCGGCAGTACTAGCTGGGGTAGCGTTGCTGGGTGTTGGTTATTACTTCATCACCACAACAAGCATTCAGCAAACGCCTCCTTCACTTGTAGAAAAAGAAAAGCCACAGAGTATCGAACAACAGGGAAACCTCGCTGAAACAAACGAGTCTGTTCGCAGAAAAGAAACGACAGTACAACAACAAGATTTTGCCGCTAACTTTGTCGAATCTCCAAATCTTGAAGACCTCGTACAGACGCAATTTCGTTCTATCGCCGTAGAGGTAATCACTCCCAAAGCGGGTGATGTTGTCCAACAGCCGGTGGTGTTCAAGTGGAAAGGGGTAAATGAGCCGCTGACAATTAAAATTCTCTCCAACAAAGAGCGAACTCTTGCCTCGGCTAACGTGAACACGAATAGCTACACAACAAAAAAGATACTTTCACCGGGGCTATATTACTGGAAGTTGGAAACAAAGGATGAAGTGATTTACGTTGGAAAGTTTCTGGTGCGGTAGTAACTATTTCGGATGAGGTGAGATCCAACTCAAAAATACTTGTAAAATCCATCAAATTTTGAAATTATCATCGCGTGAACACGTAATAACACCAATTTGTTTCTCGAAGTATATATGGTTCCAATAAATTCTAATTTTTCAGCAAACATATAGAAAGGAGGTAGAGATACTAAACTCCTTAAACAAACAATAAACCCTTTATGACAATTACGGCACCATAACGAGTCAAATGCAGATCGCAGAGCAACAATTAAACTTCTTGAAAGAACAGTACAACGTTGTTGCAGAGTCAGAAGAGTTTGTGATTGTTCGGTTGTAAACGCGGTGTGTTATTGTTACTGCTGGAATACATAATTTTCAAATCTTGAAAGTCTTGCAATTTGAAATTGTCTCACTCCCCCATCAACACAAATCCGCTCCACTTGCTGGGAAAGGCAGATTCTTTGGAGGCGATCAACTTCAGTTTTGCTTCGCGTAATGATGATGAGTACGATTTACCTGAGAGCATCTGCTTATAGAATTCATCCATCAGCAAATACGTTTGCCGATCAGGAACTTTCCACAGTGAAAAGAGAATATTCTTTGCCCCAGCGTAGAACAAACCGCGTGTCAACGCTATCATTCCCTCTCCATGGACTACTGCTCCCGCACCGCTTTCGCAACTACTGAGCACCATCAGCGTTGCGTTCAAATCGAGTGCATAGGTCTCATTCAGATGCAAAATGCCGTCATCGGTTTCTGTTTTTTGTTGTGGCTGAGAAAAGAGAATAGCCGAGAGTTTAGGGTTCTTTTCATTCATAAATCCGTGCGTTGCCACATGCACAACATCGTATTTGCTACTGAAGAGTTTAAAATTCGTTTCAGTCGCAGAAGAGTAGAGAAAATTCTTTGCGGGTAGAGCGTGTGATTGAAAGTATCCACTAATAGAGAGTACTTCATCTTCCGAGTATTTCAATTCGTTGAATGTTTTTCCATCCATCGTAATTGAACGAAGTTCCGAAAGCCCGCTCTCTTCCACATACGAACGGTTAGCGAGGAAATCGCCGTTCTTGACCGAATCACGAAAGATCGGCGCAAAACCGACAAAACTTACCGGTTGTGTATGGGCAGACGAAGAGTGAGAGAGCGACGCTTGGCGAGCATCGTCATTCAACCGCACAGTAAATGCGGCGGAGTATGAATACGTAACATCAACATATCGAATCAAATAAGGTATGGCGGTAAAATCGGTCGCATCTGCCTGATACGTTTTTGCCGGCAGAGCTTCAAACGGTACAGCGTGAAGCGCCGCATCGGGAACAATAATAAGACGAGTTTTGCCGTGAAGAATTTTTTCAAACGGTTTCACCAATGCGGTGTATAGTTTTCTTGCTGAAGCATGGTATGTTTCAGGTTCGACTTTTTTTAACGAGGAAACGAATTGCTCAGCGGCGCGAGTAATCTCTCCGCTGCGCGGAATGACGGTTGAAACAATGTTATCGTTTGTGAGTGCAAACGCGAATACGTCAGAACCGCCATCTAGATACTCAATCAGCGCTTCATCCTTCCCCATCCGCCGGCGAACGTCATCCACCGTAAGCCGATAGTCGGCATACTTCAATTCGTAGTAGCGTGGATACTGCTGTTCCAACAACCCAACAAATCGTTGATGCTCTGCTTTCACTTCAAACAACTTCGCCTGTAATGTTCGGTATGCTTCGCCTCCGTCAGACTCTTTCTGCAATTGGATTTCCAGAGCGGCAATGGAAGCAAGCAGGTCGTTTTCTTGTTGCAAGAGCGAATCCGGTATTCCGGCGAAGCGCTTTGCTTCACGATCAAACAGTTGTTCGAGCAATGCGTTGGCTTTGCTTCGGTCGGCAATTAAAAATGCCTGCTCGTGGTACGTCGGTTTTTTGGTAACCCGATACAACTGCAACGCTGTTTGACACGCTTTGGCGTACAGCGCATGGCTTTGTTCGGAGAGAATAAATTTAGAACCATCTGCCGAGTATTGCCGACGCACCTCATCCACTAGATCAAGCGAGACAACATACCACTGTAGCGCCTCTGAAAGGTCAGACAAATGCTTGCGTTGACGATACTGTGCTTCATACACTTCCGCTATTTTTGCGGCAAGCGGATACGCTTCTTTCTTATAGACAGTGTTTCGCGCTTCTTTCAACGCCTCTGCCAATGTTACACTACCAGCACGACTCAGGGGGGCAAGCGCCTGTCGGTACAAGTCAAGCGCTTTTGCGTATTGCTCTCTTCCCTGATAGTATTCGCCAAACCGCTGTTTCACCATTGCTTTCAACGGAACGATTGAAACTTCAGATTGCGACTCCGTCTGCTCTGCCAACGCCAGATGCATAAACGATGAATCTGCCCTTTTCATCTGTTGATACGCGTCCGATAAGGCAAGATGCAACGTAACAATATCGCTGAATGATTTTCGATCCGATACCTTCTTCCGAATAGTCAGCGCTTTGTTGTAATAATCAATTGCCTTTCTATATTCTTTCCGATCGACATAGACACTGGCGGCTAACTCATACAGAAAACCTGTCTGCGGATGATCGGTTCCATATGATTGTTCGGCGAGCGAAATTCCTTTCAGCGAATACTCCAACGCTCGTTCGTGATTTCCCAACATTCGATAGATATCTGCGAGTTTGTTGTAGAGAATGGCTTGCGCTGTGAGTGAGTAAGGAATTTTTTCTAATGCCAAAGACAGCGCGCGCTCTGTATAGTCTTTTGCTTTTTCCAAATCTCCCAACGTTGTGTATATTTCGCCGAGTTTTTGTAAGACACCAACAAGGTTAGAATGTTCGGACAAGCGAAGTTGTGAGTACAACTCAACGGCGCGTTTACCGTGCTCGATGGCTTTATGATACTGACCCAAGTCATTTAAAACTGACATTAAGTATGTATGACAATACGCCGCGTCGCCGCTGAGCAACCGGTTGTTCACTTCTAATATGTGAAGAGCATTACTGTAGGACTCAAGCGCCAAGTGAAAATCGTTCTTCTTATGGTAATTATATCCAAATGACATATACACACGCGATAACGAAAGATGTTCGGCGCCATATAGTTGCTCACGGATGCGTTTAACTTTTTCTAAGTTGTTTAGCACTAAATCATAATATCCCTGAATGTGATAAATATGACTCATCGTGTAGAACACTGAGGCAGTTTCTTCGCTCTGTTCGAATTCTAATGATGGATAAGTTTTAAATAATGTTCGTATAATATCAAGCGCTTCATCATACTTTTCAAAAGTGGAAAGAAGGTAACTTTTCAACACCTGAACTCTTACTTCATCTGAAAAAGAGACATCGTGAGTTTTATCGATCTGGTTTTCGATTTGAATAATTTTTTCATACGCTTGCGAATGCCAACCCATTCCAATGTACGCTTCAGCAATTCCACGCTCTGCGCTAATGAACTCTTTCCACACATTATTCTTTTTCCACAGTTCAGATGAACGTTGAAAATAATGAAGAGCGCTATCGAACGACGAACGTTCAAGATGAGAAATGCCCTTTCCATACCATCGCCGTGCGGCAAGCGTATCTACTTCCGAAACCTGCGCAACCGCTATTTGGAAGGCAAACAAGGCAAAAAAAGTGAATATGGAACTATCGAAATTTCGCAAATTTTGAAGGTTTCAAAAAAATTTTAAAAAAAAGTGATTTTTTTTCTCTTTTACGCTCTAAAACGCGAGGCAAAAATACTATAAGTACCTATAAGAGACCCCCAAAAGGTCCTCAAAACTACATTATCCACAAAATAATAAAGGTGCTTTATGAAATCCACAATTCAAACCATCGCATTGTTACTTCTTTTAGGTATCTCTGTCGCTTCTGCAAAAGAGACCGCCCCAACATTTGCAGCAAATTCAACAACTGTTACCTATGGAACAGAACTTGCAGGGATGAGCGGCTTTCCCCCACCACCACAAAACTAAACTGCTGGAACAATAGTTTTTTGGTGTGTTAAAGAACAAACAACGCAACAACTGTGCGTAGAGGGGGGAGTGTTTTTACCCCCAATCGTCACAGAAGAATGTAAAAGATTTTACTGAATAAGTAAACAACAAAAAAATAGTCCGACTCCCCAGTGGGCGTCGACACAGGAGAAGTACACATGAACCAAAGCCCCGGATCAAAAGAAAAGACTATCCTTATTATCGACGATGAGGAAGATTTTGCACAGATCACCGCGCTAACACTGGAATTAGAAGGATACTCAGTAATCACCGCGCTGAATGGTACAGAAGGGGTAAACATTTTTTTACTGCATAAGGAAAGTATTTCCATCGTCCTGTGCGACTTGAACCTGCCGAAGATGAGCGGGAAGAATGTCATACAAACTATTCTTGCGGCAAAACCCGATGTGAAGATAATCATTATGAGCGGAACAATTGATGAATCACAGTATCCGGAGTTTATCAATCATCCGTCGTGTGTGTTTTTGCAAAAGCCGTTTTCAATAAAAACGTTGCTTGCGCACGTGGAAAAAGTGACAGTTTAAGAAGTAACATTCACTATATCTTGTATGTCACCGCAAAGTTCGCCGATACTTTTTGGAACAAATGGGATAACAACTTTGCGCTCTCTGTACACCGTTGAGGTGTGCAGGATGTGACGGCAATTTTTCAGGAGTTTCTGTAAGTCCCACGCACCTATGGGCAAATCCTTTGTTCACATTGTCGAGTTTCTCTGCAGTCCACTCTCAGGTGCGTGGGACCTACCGATTAAAATTTTTTATGAGCAACAGGTCTAACATATTACCCCCCCCCCGTGGTTATTGCATGGCACGAAAATACTTTGTACCATTGTTCAGATTCTCTCACCATTAGAAGGAATTCTTCTTCACTTATTTTGCTACGTTGTCGTAAACGCACTTCACTTTTTACAAGCAAACGATTTTCGAGGTTTCAATTTTACTGAGCGGCGGATTTGTTGCACGGGGGATCACCTCTTGTCTGCAGTCGATTCACGAGAATATTTTACGGGGTTTGTGTGAAGGGAATGAAGAACACCTTATCTCTTTTCCCAAATTATTATTAGAGGAACGGTATGAAAAAGATTCCGGAAATACTTTGCATTGCCATCATATGGCAACTATGTACATACGGACAAATAACATCTAATAACGTGAAAAGCCTTTTGCCCAAAAACCGTTACGGTATTGAAATACAACAGACATCGCCAACGATAGTTCAAATTAAAAGAACAAACAATGGAGAGATCTTACTAAAAAGTATTTCCGAGCCAACACAACAAACAACCGCCGATCTTGTGATTGATCTCGCAACGCTTGATACAACACAATACTCTGCACGTTTTCGGTACTGGAGGGAATTACCGGTTGCCGCAGGATATAAAGGGTTGACCATTGCAGACTTAGATCGTAATGGACGAAAGGAAGTATACAGTATTGAAGTGAATTTCAATACAACTGATTACAGAGGTTCAATTTTTGAATATAATACTGACTCCACATTTCAACTACGGTATCAATATCCTGATTCAATAGGTATTGGGATGGCGGCTGGAGACATAGATAACGATGGATTTTATGAGGTCATTTTTCAGCAACATAATTTTCCTTCAAAAAGTCACCTGTTTACTCAGCAGAACTTATACTCTCTTCCAACAAAGTACCGTTCAACTTTCGATACAATTAGTACCAGTGGACAACCACGCAGAATCAATTTCTATGACATCAATTCCGACGGTGTTCAGGAAATGATTTACTACCTCGACGGCGGCGGCGATATCTTTCCACCAAGCAACCAG